>Ga0210394_10000004_pt1 | contig 619449 bp, 534 predicted proteins | sample IncBWC12MmetaG_FD_160121 | JGI IMG/M metagenome (GOLD analysis project Ga0210394, IMG submission 160121) | Forest soil microbial communities from Barre Woods Harvard Forest LTER site, Petersham, Massachusetts, United States - Inc-BW-C-12-M | ecosystem: Environmental > Terrestrial > Soil >... | reverse complement strand
GATAGGCCTTCAGCAGTTCGCGCACTTCCAACTCCACCAACTCGAGCAGTTCAGGATCATCCACCGCGTCGCACTTGTTCAGCGCGACCACCAGATACGGCACTCCCACCTGCCGCGCCAGAAGCACGTGCTCGCGCGTCTGCGGCATCGGACCATCCGTCGCCGCCACCACCAGAATGCCGCCATCCATCTGTGCCGCGCCCGTGATCATGTTCTTGATGTAGTCGGCGTGACCCGGGCAGTCGACGTGGGCGTAGTGCCGGTTCGGCGTCTCATACTCCACGTGCGCCGTCGCGATTGTGATTCCGCGGGCTTTTTCTTCCGGAGCGTTATCGATCGAGTCGAACGACCGGAACGTATTCTTCGGATTGTGTTTCGACAACACCTTGGTGATGGCCGCCGTCAACGTGGTCTTGCCATGGTCAATGTGACCAATCGTCCCTACGTTGCAGTGCGGCTTGTTACGATCAAATTTCTCTTTCGCCATAAAATTGCTCTCAGCTCCTAGCTCTTTGTCATCCTGAGGCGCGCATTTTGCGCCGAAGGACCTATGCAATTTCTTTGTGCCCGCCGTTCAGTAATACTGATACAGCTTCTTAAACTTATGCCGCAGCGCCATATCCACCGTTTCCAGCTTCGACAGGTAAAACTCCCGCATTTGCGCCTGATCAGAAAGCGGTAGTTCCTGGTACAACTGCCACGCACTCAAGTCTGGCCGCGCCGCTGATCCGCTTGCCTCTTCCAGCGCCCGCGCCGAAAGCACCGCATCGAACTCCCGAACCCGAATCGCCTTGCGGTCCAACTGCTTGAGAAACCGCTCTACGTTACCGGCAGAAAAGGCTTGCTCCACCGCCGTTTGCAGCTTCGCAAATTCCTGCTGCTTCTCGATTTTGATTGCAGCCTGCTCGAAAGCCATCATCACACCTGAACCAAGAACATGGAGCGGGAGACGGGAATCGAACCCGCGACCAACAGCTTGGAAGGCTGTGACTCTACCACTGAGTTACTCCCGCCCTTAAAGCAGCTATCAGCTATCAGCCGTCAGCTTTCAGCAAAACCTCGGCGGCTTAAAGCCGCTTCAATTCCATGCTCGTGCGGCACGACTGAAGTCGCGCCCTTCCCAAACCTTCCGCTCTCAAACTTTCAACTTCCGCAACTTCCAATCACTGGAGCCGATGATCAGGATTGAACTGATGACCTCTCCCTTACCAAGGGAGTGCTCTACCAACTGAGCTACATCGGCTAAAAACTTCTCAGCAAACCTTCCCGGCTTACTCTGACTTGCTTTCGCCGTCCGGATGCATTACATCCTTGCGACGCACCCAGCTTTTAAGCGCGAACATCGCCAGAATCAGCAGCGTCACCAACCGGATCCGCGAATCACTCAACGTGGCAAACGCCAGTACGCCCAAAACCAGGTACGCAATCAACGACATGGCCAAGCGACTCATAAAACTCACAGATCCCTCGCAAAATGCGCTCGGGATTTCGCCAGCGGACTCCCGCTTCGCTCACGTCCGCTAAACGGCTCAAATTCTGGTGCACAGGGAAGGATTCGAACCTTCGTACCTCGCTAGGAGGGACAGATTTACAGTCTGTTGGCTTTAACCACTCACCCACCTGTGCAGATACTGCCGGGCGATGCAGCCGTTGCCCTTCTTCTTCAACAAGCAAACCATCCAGCAGGACATCTCGCGAATCCGCAGACCGCGGCAGCACACTTCTGCTTCCGGTCCGCAGTTCAACTTTTAAAAACCAGACTTTCGCAAGTCCGAATTTCGCAAAGCAGGGAAACCAAGAATCGCGCTACGAATTTGCTGCGCGAAGATCACTGCACGCCGGAATCGTTTCGAATGTGCTTCCGAATGAAGTGTGTTGGAAAAACCTGTTGCGCCACCTGGTTGCCGAAACTAAGAATTCCGCAGCCTGCCGGAAGTCGCTCTGAATTCATGTCCTGCGTTTCATATGCTGGAGCTGGCGAAGGGATTTGAACCCCCGACCCCCTGATTACAAATCAGGTGCTCTACCGACTGAGCTACGCCAGCGTGCGGGGGACAAGTGTCCGCAGACACAAGTATACCCTTGATCCCTTCCAGATGTCCGGGACAATTAGATAAGTTATCACAGCGGGGAATTTTCGCGCAACAGGCGGGTCTTGATCAGGAACGACCACGGGTCGATGAGTGCTGTAGCGATGTTACGACGGTTGATGGGTGCCAAGGGTGCAAGCGCCAAAGCGTGTGGGACAATTGCACTCGTATGAGATCCAAGGTTCGACAGGTCGTGATAACCGCACTGCTTGCTTTAGTAGTTGCTATTTGCGTTCCTGTCTTTGTCCATCGACACGATTTCGATGTTGCCTTATCGGGGTGGATGAAGGATCAGTCAACTGAAAAGACCGCCGTCCTGAATGAAGAAGCACGCAAGAGCAGGTGGATTGTATTGAAGACTCAAATAAAGGCTGGCTGCGTCACCTTCTTGCTACTGAACGGGGGCTGGTTTGTGATGCGCCGTATCATGCGATCAGGAACGTCCAGTGCACCCCAATCTAGTCAATGAGCGTATGGGATGTTTCGACAGGAAGAACTGAGGGGCGGAAACCTGTGGGGAGCGTATTCGGTATGGGTAGAGGCGTCAGGGCCGGGACGTCAAGTGACCTACCCGGGCCTTTACACTCATTATCATCAGGTCATTCCAGTTGACCTTACATCCCCTGTCGATTTCCTTGTACCATTCAACTTGCCAACAAATATTTCGGCACGGGCTTCGTCTCCCTGCCCGTGCCGCCGTCTGGAATCCTACTTCGCCGGAACAGACAGCTCCTCCAGCGGGGTGCCCTTTTTCGCCACGTAAAAGGCCAAGGCCTTCGCGGGCTCGGTCTTGCTGGCGTTCTTTACGTTGTGCACCTGGCCGTCGACCGTGGTGAACGATTCGCCGGGCTTCAGCGTCTTAGCTTCTTTGCCCGGTGTCTCGAAGATCACAGAGCCTTTTTCGATGTACACGATCTCATTGCCCGATTGCGTGTGAGTGCCGCTCTCTGCGCCCGCTGGCAGAGTGCGATCGACCAGGATCGCTTCCCATCCCGGTGCGCCCTTGAGTTCGATTCGCTGCAGAATCTTGCCGCCTTTCAAATTGCCTTTCTCTTTCTCTTGCGCGCTCGACATCCGGCCGCTCAGCAGCCCCAGCATCACTCCCACACCCAGCGTTACCGTAATCAAAAAGGTGATCCGCTTCGTCTTCATGGAGGCTCCTTTCAAGAGCGCACGCATACTAGCACAACGTTGAATACGCCTGTGATTGGACGAGGACTATAATTGCGCGACTCTATGGCGCTCACCTCCGGCACCAGACTCGGCCCGTACGAAATCCTCTCGCCTCTCGGCGCTGGAGGCATGGGCGAAGTTTATCGTGCAAAAGACACGCGCCTCGATCGCGCGGTCGCCATCAAGGTTTTGCCGTCGCATCTTTCCTCGGACCCGGAATTGAAACAGCGCATGGAGCGCGAAGCCAAGGCCATTTCCGCGCTTCAACACGCCAACATCTGCACGCTTCACGACATCGGCTCACAGGATGGCACCAACTTCCTGGTCATGGAGTATCTCGAGGGCCAAACTCTCGCCGAGCGACTGGCGAAAGGCCCGCTACCTCTTGATCAAGTACTGAAGATTGGAACTGAGATCGCACAAGCCCTGGAGAAGGCGCACCAACAGGGCATCATCCATCGCGATCTGAAGCCCGCGAACATCATGCTGACCAAGGCGGGCGCGAAGCTGATGGACTTTGGTTTGGCAAAGCCGGGTCTGGCAAAACCAGAAGTAGCAATTGCCGCGCGCGCGGCCGGCCCGTTTACTCCTTCCACGCCGACCATGAACATGGCTTCGCTAACCGCCGTGGCGTCGCCGCTCACCCAGAAAGGTTCTGTTGTCGGGACTTTTCAATACATGGCGCCCGAACTTCTGCAAGGAGCCGAATCCGACGCGCGCAGCGACCTCTTCAGCTTCGGATGCGTTCTCTACGAAATGATTACCGGACGCCGCGCTTTCGAAGGCAAATCGCAACTCAGTGTATTCAGCGCCATTCTGGAAAAAGATCCTGAGCCGATCACTGCGACCCAACCCCTCGTTCCGCCATTACTTGATCGCGTGGTGCGTGCCTGCCTCGCGAAAGATCCTGCGGACCGCTTCCAATCTGCGCACGACGTCGCGATGGATTTGCACTGGCTCGCCGAATCACCCACAGACGACGCAAAGCTGCCTCGCCATTTGAATAAGTCTTGGAGTGCCGGACTGGCGGCGATCCTTCTCGCTTTCGTAGCCCTCGCTGGATTCGCCGGATACCGCTGGGCGAAATCCTCCGAGCAGCCTTTATCGCTGCACGCCGAAATTCCTCCGCCTGACAAATTTTTCCTCGATGCCACCGGCGATAACGGAGGCATGCCTGTGCTTTCTCCGCTAGGCGATAAGATTGCCTTCGTCGCGCATTCTGGTGAAACCAAGCTGCTGTGGGTGCGCTCGCTCAGCAGTGATTCGGCGCAGCAACTTGATGGCACGGCGGGCGCTGCACATCCTTTCTGGTCGCCGGATGGCCGATACATTGGCTTCTTTGCCGGCGGCAAGTTAATGAAGATCCCCGCGACTGGAGGCCCCGCTGCCGCATTGGCCGACGCGCCCAATTCCCGGGGAGGAAGCTGGAGCGCCAACGATGTGATTGTGTTCGCCGCCGACTTTCAAAGCGCGCTGATGAAAGTGAGCGCCCAGGGCGGCACAGCATCCCCGGCAACGGTGCTCGACAAAGCCAAGCACACCACCCATCGCTGGCCGTGGTTTCTGCCCGACGGCAAACATTTTATTTTTCTCGCTACCAGTCACATCGGCGGCGATGCCACCAAGAACGGAATCTATTTCGGATCTGTCGATAGCACGGAAGCACACCTCATCCAGGCCGCTGATTCGGCGGCACAATACGCGTCCGGATATCTCCTCTATCGCGCCAACACGGCGCTGGTGGCGCAACCCTTCGATCCGGAAAGGGGCATTCTGTCAGGGTCGGCGATTTCGCTCGTAAACAATCTCCGCGACGATGTCGGCGTATGGCGCAGCATTTTCGCCGTCTCCCAGAACGGACTTTTGATTTACCAGTCCGGCAGTACTGACTCGGCAAAAAGCCACCTGGTGTTGTTTGACCGCACGGGGAAAGTGCTTGCCGACTACGACCCTCAGGAAACGACGATCACGAATTCGCGAACGCTGCTGGGCGTGCGGGATGTACGTCTCTCGCCGGACAACAAGCGCGTCGCATTTGCCAACGGAACCGGCATCTGGACGCTCGACCTCGAGCGCAAAACAAAAACGCGCATCACCTTCGACGACCAGGTGGTGCAGGAACCTGCTTGGTCTCCGGACGGCAGGATGCTTTTATTTTCAGTCCAACTTAGCACCGGAGGTGGCACCGTCGAAATCCGCTCCAAGTCCGCGGACGGCAGCGGTTCGGAGAAGAAATTACTCGCTGCACCGGACAACTATCACAGCCCAGGCTGGTCGCCCGATGGAAAATATCTAACCTACCTTTGGGGCGAGGGTGAGAAAGACGTTTCCCTTTGGATACGGCCGATCAATGTAGATGCCAAGGGGGATGCAAAGCCGGTCGCGGTCGTGCAGCCGCCTTCCTCACAATCGAGTCTCTACTCCTATCGAATTTCTCCCGACGGCCACTGGGTAGCCTATGTCTCCGATGAATCCGGACAGATCGAAGTCTACTTAACGAGTTTCCCGGAAGGAAAAGGTAAATGGAGGGTCTCGGCCAATGGCGGAGCTTACCCCGCGTGGAACCAGAATGGCAAAGAATTGTTCTACAAGAACCTTAGTGACGAATTATTTGTCTGCCCCGTGGCGCTGAAGGAATCGGCGGTAGAAGTCAGTTCGCCGCAGCATCTGTTCCACGCCGCATCGCCAGGACTGGGTGAATCGTTTGATGTCTCCACCGATGGCAAGCGGTTGCTGGTAAACCATTCCGAGGAGGAAGTCCAGGCACCGCTTCAGTTGGTCAGCAACTGGCCTTCGGAGCTGAAGAAATGATGGGAGGTATAGCCCTCTGGACGTTCGTCCCGTCGCCCGGATTTCTCGCCACAGTGTTATCATTTCTTCCCTGACCGCATTCCATGCGAATTAGGCGCACTTTCCCCATCGTTCTGGCGGTCGTAATCGTCGCCGCAGCGATAATCCTCGCCGTTCAATTGCGAAAGCACGCCCCGCCTGAGGCTGCCCGCTTGCTGCCTGGGGCGGACGCATTTTTCTATCTCAACCTCAAGTCGGCGCGCCGGGCAAATTCCGGCAAAGAATTGCCCGCAGTCAGTCACGATCCCGAATATGAGCGCTTCATCCGCGAAACCGGATTTCAGTTTGAGCGTGACCTCGATGTGGCGGCATTCGCCATTCACTATCCGGCGAGATGGCCCGGCGGTGGTAGCGGCGGGGCCGCTCGTGAGCCTCGTTTTTCTGAAGTGCTGGAAGGAAAATTCCACAGCGAGCGCCTCACCGACTATCTCCGGCAAATCGCGCAATCGGCGGAGATTTATCACTCGGTGGATATCTTTACCATTCAGCTGCAAGGTCGAGCCCTGCGAGTGGCTGTACTGAGCCCCGATACGGTAGCCGCTTCTAATCATGACGACCCCGCGGTCATCCAGGGAATCGTCGATCGATCGAAGCGCCTGGCGTCGCCATTCGGCGGCCCATCGTTATTACGGCAATACTTCAAGCACGTTCAGTTGGCCAGCCTGGCCTGGGTCGTCGCGCGGGTCGATCCCTCGGCGCCCGGAGCCTCCGCCTGGAACACCGTCTTCACCAAACCTGCGACCGTCGTTATCTCAGGAAGCTATCTCAGCCCCCTCCATCTCACGGCGGAGGCGGTTCATCTCCGCGCCGAAGCCTTTAGCGCGTCTCCTGAGGATGCCCACTACATTGCCGATAAGCTGACGTTGTTCCTCGCGCTCACGCGCACTGCCGAAACTTCTGTGGGAACCCACGGCACCGATGCCGACGTGAAAGCGCTGTTCGACAGCCTGAAGGTAAGGCAGGAGGATAATCGCACTATTTTAACTGCCTCCATGCCTTTTACCTTTCTGCACAAGATGGTTTCGGAATCCTCTTCTGAGTTGAATGAGCCCACCGCCGCTTCTCCCGCCCAGATGCCTGCAAAATCAAAGTGAGTGGCGAAAAGTTTAGCGCCACGTGCAACTTACTCCGTTTCGAACCGTCTGATCTATTAGCAGCCTGATCTGTCACATAGAAGAACTCCGGCGGGTACAATAAAGGCGCATGTCGAGTCTCCCACTTCCGATTGCCGCATTCTTTGCCGGCCTTATTTCGTTTCTCTCGCCATGCGTGCTGCCGCTCGTTCCGGGCTACCTCTCTTTGATCTCGGGCGCAGGTCTCGAAGAACTCAAGGCGCCGCAAGCCCACCTGATGCGCCGCGTGATGGTGAATTCCGTCGGGTTCATCCTTGGCTTCAGTGTGGTTTTTATCGTGCTCGGTGCGGCGGCAACCGAAGTCGGCCAGATGCTTGGGATGTACAAACACACGCTAGCGCGAGTCGCCGGCGTTGTTATTATCCTTTTCGGATTGCACCTGACCGGTATTTTCAAGATCAAAGCGCTCTACACGGATGCCCGGTTGCACAGCGTGAAAGGCAGCAGCACTCCATTCGGCGCGTTCGTCATTGGCTTCGCCTTTGCCTTCGGCTGGACTCCGTGCCTCGGGCCGATTCTTACCGCGATCCTCACCATCGCCGGAGAACAAGACACGCTCGTGAAAGGCATTCTCCTGCTCGCGGTCTATTCACTCGGACTGGCGGTGCCCTTCTTGCTTACATCGCTCTTGATGGAACGTTTTTTAAAGTTTTACAGCCGCTTCCGCTCGCACATGCACGCGCTCGAAGTCGCTTCCGGAGCATTGTTGATTGCACTCGGCATCTTGCTGGTGCTCGGCCGCTTTACCTTGATTTCGAACTGGCTTTCGTTCTTGAACCGCTTTGCCTTGTGAGTTGACTCGTGAATTGTTATTGATGCCCGTCCGGTCTTAGGATTTGAATGGAGAATTTCTGTGAAACGTAGCCCTCTGGTGCTGGTAGTTGTAGCTTTCGTGGTCGCGTTCATGTTGTACGTCGGCTACCATCAGGCCCGCCGGTCGGGCGGATCGTTGACAACCCGTCTGAAGCAATCAAGCCCGGCTCCGGATTTTTCCCTCGAATCGCTCGACGGCAAGACCACGCGGCTTTCGGACTTTCGCGGCAAAGCGGTGCTGCTGAATTTCTGGGCCACCTGGTGCGGCCCGTGCAAGATCGAAATGCCTTGGTTCGTTGACTTTCAAAAGCAATACGGCTCGCAAGGATTGCAGATCGTCGGCGTTGCTATGGACGATGCCAGTAAAGAAGATATCGGTAAGTTCGCTAAAGATATGGGCGTGAATTATCCCATTCTGATCGGGAAAGAGGCGGTAGGCGACCAATATGGCGGCGTTCCCGCTCTGCCCGAAACTTTCCTGATCGCGCGCGACGGAAAAATTGTAGACAAGATCATCGGATTGCGAGGTAAAGCTGAAATTGAGGATGCCATTAAAGAAGCCCTCAATACCCGCCCTGCCGCCAGCCAAGCCTCGGCGTCGAACAACGCCGGCGTTTCGCAGCCTCAGAAGTGACAATAGGAATGAGTGGTCGAACGCTCTACCATGGGTTCCGAAAATGAAATCTGACGGATATTCGCTGAGACAACTTTCTTTGTTGGTTTCCATCGGTCTGGTCGCTGGTACAGCCCTGGCGCAATCAGTGCAATCTCGTTCGGCTGACGCAGGGAACCCTGTGGTCACAGGAGTGCCGGGCAAAGCTCCGTCCGTGACAATGGCGGCTGTTCCTTTAATCACGGCTCAGCGTACGCAGCAAACCATGGTGGAGCTCAACTTCCGCGTGCCTTCGGGCTATCACGTGAATTCGAATACGCCGAAGTCTGAGTTTTTGATTCCAACCACCGTCAGGATTGAAGTTCCCACCGACATTATCTTGGGAAAGACCCAGTATCCCGCGGGCACGGACATGACATTCCCGTTCTCGCCCGACGAGAAGCTGAGCGTGTACAGCGGAGATTTCACGATTGCGGTAGGCGTACACCCTTTGCGGGCGGTGGTCCCCGGCAAATACGCGATGCATGGAGTCCTGCGCTACCAGGCCTGCGACAACTCCGCCTGCTACCCTCCGAAGACTTTGCCGATAAGTTTTGAAGTGAAGGTCGTAAAAGAACCGCCCGCGCATCATGCCAATCCCGCGCAGAGCCCACACGTGCACAACTAGCCGCCACCTTCATAACGACCCTTTTGCGGTTGCGATTTTCTAACAAGTGGGCAGGCGCCACTTTAATCGGTGCGTGGCGTCGCGCTGGCGAGCGCGAGAATCGCTCCAGCAAACAGCAGCGTATCTGCAAAATAGTTGATCCCCTCGACCTTGACCGCGGTGCTCGGATCGGCTAGCGACGCGATCAGGATCGGCCCATAGATGAACAAGACCAGCAGCACAATCCAGGTACCCAGATAAGTTGCCGCCATCCGGGTCTTCTTGTTCAGAAGAATGCTTACTCCTGCAACCACAAGAAATGCGCCCGTCAGATAGTCGATAAACAGGCGCCCCGGAATCCACACCGGCGTCATCTTTTCGAGCGGAACTCCGGGGACATTCGCTGGGTGCAGAAAATGCTCAACCCCATAAAAGATCGCGGCGATCGCGATCAAAACGCGACCCACGGTGATGAGCTTGCTCCCGCCTTGTCCGCGGCCCTGCTCGCGCAGTGCGGTTCCGGCAAGAATCCAGCCTCCGCCAGCAAATGAGCTTTCGCGGACAACAATCGTCCATGCAATCCTGTCTCTGGGAGTGGCCAGCGCTCCCGGAATCATCAGCATCCCCACAAAAAGAAACATCATGATCCCGAATAGCAGGCCAGACCAGCGCACTTGAATTTTTGTGGCAATGCTCAAGGACGCGGCCAGCAGCGCGCACCCCACGAAATACGCCCAAAACAGCCGCCATGGCATATACGAGGGCACGAGGGGCAGGACGAAATCTACGCCCGAAAGATGGAGCGCGCCGAAAACCGCCAAGGGGATGGCGAAACACAAATTGCTCGAGGCTACGATCTTGTCGAGGCCGCGCGCCCGCGCGATCTCTGCCCTGGCAGCCCATAGGGCAATCAGGAAAAGCAGGATGCCGGCGGCGCACATCGAAACCGCAGTGCGGGGGAACTCAAAAAATGCAGCGAGAGTGATGGAGTGCATGAGCGCCTTCGTGAAGCGTGGGAATGGGCACTGAAATGGGCAAAGCGCCCGGATTACATGCGGGATTGTTTCAAGAACCGGGCCGCAGAACAAGGTAGGAATAAAAAATGATTCAGCGAGACTCCGCCGACCTTTTAAGACTTGGTGCCTTGCTTCTTCTCCACTTTCGCCCAAGTATCCTTCAACGCCACGGTCCGATTAAAAATTAGCTTATCCGGCTTCGAGTCCGGATCGACGCAAAAATATCCCAGGCGTTCAAACTGATACCTGCTTCCGGCCGCGGCCCCAGCCAAAGACGGCTCAACCTTCGCGTTGCTGATTACTTCCAGCGACTTCGGGTTCAGATTCGCGGTGAAATCCTGCCCATCTTCCACCTCATTCGGATTTTCTTTGGTAAATAAATTTTCGTAAATCCGCACCTCGGCATCGAGCGCATTCGCGGCCGATACCCAGTGAATCGTCGACTTTACTTTGCGACCGTCAGGAGTGTTTCCTCCGCGGGTTGCCGGATCGTAGGTGCAATGCACTTCCACCACCTCGCCGTTTTCGTTCTTCACGACCCCCGTGCAAGTTACAAGGTAGCCATAGCGCAGCCGAACTTCGCGCCCCGGCGACAGGCGGAAATATCCCTTCGGTGGCTCCTCGCGGAAGTCATCCTGCTCGATGTAGAGAGCGCGCGCGAATGGGACTTTGCGCGAACCAGCGCTCGCTTCTTCCGGATTGTTAACCGCGTCCATCTCTTCGACCTGATTTTCCGGATAATTGTTGATCACAACTTTCAAGGGACGCAGCACCGCCATCACTCGTGGCGCACGCTTGTTCAAATCTTCGCGCACGAAGTGCTCAAGCATCGCCAGCTCGATCGAGCCGTTGGTCTTCGATACCCCAATCGCGCCGCAGAAATTTCGCACCGCTTCGGGCGTATAGCCGCGCCGGCGAATACCACCCAGCGTCGGCATGCGCGGATCATCCCAGCCATTCACCCGGCCTTCCTGCACCAACTGCAACAGCTTGCGTTTACTCAGCAGCGTGTAAGTAAGGTTCAACCGGTCAAACTCAATCTGTCGCGACGGGAAAATTCCCAGCTGCTCGATGAACCAGTTATAAAGCGGGCGATGATCCTGAAACTCCAGCGTGCAAAGCGAGTGCGTGACCCGCTCGATCGAATCCGACTGCCCGTGCGCGAAATCGTACATGGGATAAATGCACCACTTATTTCCGGTGCGGTGATGCTCCGCATGCAGAATTCGGTACATCACCGGATCGCGCATATTCAGGTTCGGCGACCCCATATCGATCTTCGCCCGCAGCGTGCGCGAGCCATCGGCAAATTCTCCGGCGCGCATGCGCTCAAACAAATTCAAGTTCTCTTCGACAGCCCGGCTACGATAAGGGCTGTTCTTGCCCGGCTCCGTGAGCGTCCCGCGATGCTGGCGAATCTCGCCGGCCGTCAGATCGTCGACGTAGGCCTTGCCATCTTTAATCAGTTTGACGGCCCACTCGTAAAGCTGGTCGAAATAGTCCGACGCATAAAAAAGCCCATCCCACTGAAAGCCCAGCCAGTTCACATCAGCCTTGATGGACTCAACGTATTCCGTCTCTTCCTTCTCGGGATTCGTATCGTCAAAGCGAAGATTCGTATGTCCGCCAAATTCGTCAGCCAGGCCGAAATCAATGCAGATGGCCTTGGCATGGCCAATGTGCAGGTGTCCGTTAGGCTCGGGAGGGAAGCGCGTCTGCACGCGGCCGTTGTGCTTACCGGCTTTGAGATCCTCGACGATGATGTCGCGGATAAAATTCGACGGAGCAGGTAAGGGCGATGCAGCCACAGCTTTTTCTCCAGTTTCAGTCGGGGGATGAGATGATTTCATTGCACTTTGATCTTATCGCATGGCCCAGAGCGGATGAACTATCTTTGCCGCGGCCGCCTGTTCGCCCTCCTTGAAAATACATTCGGTACCCGGGACCGAAGTCAATTCGGTACTCGTGAATCCCAGCAACACCGGCACCCGCATATCAATCTCTACCGACCCCCAGCGCATCCGCCACGCGATTAATCGAATTGAACCAGGCCGCAATCATGGTGATCTGCAGAATTCCCCGATCATCAAATCCGGCAGCTCGCAGGCCCTCAATGTCGGCCTTCCGAATCCTGGTTGCATCCTTCGTCAACTGAACCACATAGTCCAGCATCACCCGCTCCTGCGCAGTCATGGGCGCGGTCCTGTAGTCTTTCTCCAATGCCTCCACTAACTTCGCGTCCAGCGTCACTCTACGCAGAAACTCTGCGTGCGACTCGATTCAATAGACGCACCGGTTGGTGACCGAGACCATCGTGGTAATCATTTCATGCTGCCGCCGGCTCACGGCAACTCCGGCGACATTAGCGCACCAAACGTGGCAAACGAATGGTAGAGCGCCTCCGGCAATAACGTGTGCGCCCCTACGATCGACGCCCCGCCAGCATCATCTGGACGTACCGGCTCGGCATACTCCTTGGGATAAAGCGCCTTCTGTCCCTCAACCGCCCGCCGCAACTTCTCATCCGCCTCCGCCATCGGTATGGTTCGAATCCAAGTCATGTTGGCGCTCCCCTCGTCTAACAGTCTCAAGAATTGCGCATCGGAAGGGTACACGGATGCGGAACGTCATCAAATAGCACGTCCATACTATCGGCTCACCGTTTTCTATGGTTTGAACCGTCCCTTGAGCACTCGACGGACCTAATGCCCTTTGGTAACCCGTTCGTACACTCCCTTTTGGTAACCCTTGGTAACCACACGTTTTCACTCGCCCAGCCGTACAATTGCCCTTGTCCGAAGGGCCACCTCCGAAACAGGAGTCTGGCCATGTGACGTTCGCCGGGCACACCGCCCGGACCGTCATAAATATTCGCTGTACGAATTTTTGGGTTCAGAAGTTTCTCGGTTCAGAAGTTTCTCGGTTCACACCAGGTTCTGGAGTCTGTACTCATATGGCGTTCGGTTTCGGGTTCAACAAACAAAAAGTACTCAGCGCTGCGGAGAAGTATGTCCAGCAGGGCAAGATGCAGAATGCCATCGCTGAGTACGAAAAGGTCCTCAAGGCCGATCCCAAGGACCTCACCGTCACCAACACCGTTGGCGATCTCTATTCCCGCCTCGGCCAAATCGATAAAGCTACGGAATGCTTCAAGAGTGTCGGCGATGCCTATGCCAACCAGGGTTTCACGGTTAAGGCCATCGCCATGTACAAGAAAATCAGTAAGCTCAAGCCTTCCTTAGAGGGCGTGCTGAAGCTGGCAGAACTCTACACCCAGCAGGGACTCTTCAATGATGCCCGCTCGCAATACATGCAGGTAGCCGAAGAATTTCTGAAATCCGGCGAACTCGACAACGCCGTCCGCATCTTCCAGAAGATTCTGGAAATGGATCCGGAAAACACTTCCATGCGTGTCCGCCTGGCGGAAGTCTACATTCGTCTGGGCAAGAAAAACGACGCCTGGCAAATCTTTTCCGCCGCCGCTGAAACTTTGCGCGCCAAGGGCAACCTGAGCGGTGCTGAAGAAGTCCTGCAACGCATGCTCACGCTCGATCCCGGCAACAGCTATGCGTTACTCATTCAGGGCCGCAACCAACTCGAGGCCGGGGACGCCGAAGCCGCCATCGAATCCTTCAAAAAAGTTCCCAATCTCGATTCCAATATCGAGGGCCTCCGCGATCTGCTCAAAGCCTATCTAAAAATGGGACGTCTCTCGGATGCTGGCACCCTCGCCAGTAAACTCCAGACGGTACACAACGACCTCACTGCGATTTCCATTTTGGCCGATGCTCTCATGCAGGCCGGACAATACGAGAACGCGCTTCAGGTCTATGATCAGCATGCTGACCGCCTGCTTTCCGAAGACTCCGCCAAAGTTCTAAAAAATCTTCACTCTGTAATCGGACACGTACGCGACAATCCCGCTTCGCTGGAGAAACTTCTCGACCTCTTCCAGAAGGCCGGAGACACTACTCACATCACCGAAGTCATCGAGTTATTGGCCCATGCCTCAGTCCAGGCCGGCGAGTTGCCCCGCGCGCGCGACTTGTATCAAAAACTTGCCGCCATGGAGCCCGGCAATCCCCTGCACATGGACAATTACCAGCAGGTGGTCAGCCAGATTGGGGGATCATCGGCGGCAAAGTTCATTTCCGCCGATGAAGCGGCCGTTATCGTTGACGAACTGGAAGCGACCGCTCCTTCCATCCACCAGCACTATTCCGATGCCGTCGCCCTCGCCATTCGATCCGCGCTCACTGACGCTGAGCTTTTCATTTCTTACAACATGCCGGCCAAAGCTCTTGGACCGCTCATGTCCGCGATTCCGCAAGCGCCTAATGATCTGCGACTGAATCAGCGGCTTGCCGCGCTTCATACCCGCGCTGCTCGTTTCGCCGAAGCTGCCGTCTGCTGCCGCACGTTGCAGAATATTTACTCCGAAGCCGACCATCCCGAAGAAGCCACGCGGTACGGCGAACTCGCTGACCGTTACGAAGATCGCTCGGCATCTGCAGCGGTCGCCAATTCCGTAATCGAGCACGCAGCTTCGCCAGCAGAATCAGCAGCAGCGGAAATTTCAGGCGCGTCTGCTGCCTCGACTCCATGGCCGGCCGCTCCGCCGCTGGCGGCTGAGGAATCCGAGTTCGCCGTCGTCGCCGATCAGCAGGACCACCAGAGGGATGAACCTCCATCCGCAGTCTCTGAACCTGCATCTCCCGCCGAAATCGACCTGTCGTCGGAGTGGGATGACGCGATCACCATCGAAGCGGACGCTCTGCCCGCCGAGGCCGCGGCAGGTGAAGTCACTGATGGCGCAGGTGATCACGACATGGCCGCGGCCCAGCAGCATACCGAAAAGATTGCGGATGCCATTGAAGAGTTTCATTTCTTCCTCGAGCATGGCATGCCCGAGCAGGCCTCAGCAGCTTTTGCAAAAATTAAATCTCTCACCGCTGATGAAGCTACGCTCAACAAGCTTCGAGCTGAAATTGACGAGGCCTTACAGCCAAACTCCACAGTAACGGAAGCGACCACGCTTGAAGCTGCCCCCGAATTTTCCATCAGCGAGCCGACTGCTGAATTTGCCGTCGACGAAATTTCTTCTGCTATTGAAGAAGCTCCCGCTGTTGTAGAAGAGGTTGCCGTGCAGCCGCCCATGCCGGTGATGGAAGCGCCCGCTCCGCTTGTGCAGCACGCCGAGCCGGCGGTTATCGAGGAGGCTCTAGTTAACGAATCTCCTGTTGACCCGGCTCCGGGCGTGCTTCAAGAATTCGTTTCCGACCTCGAGTCTTCTCTTGGCGAGACTTTCCTTCCGGGCGCTGTCCCTCACGAACCCGAGCCTGTAATCGAACAATCCTCGGCAGCTTCTCAACCGGCCCACCATGCACACCCCGAACTTGAGTCCATCGGAAACGCCGCCCCCACAACTTTCGGTGTGTCCCAAGCAGAGCCCATGGGTGAGTTCGTCGCCGATCTGGAAGCTTCTTTGGGTGACGACTTCCTGCAGGGCGCACCGATTCCCGAACCTGAGTCCGCACCCCAGGCTCAGCCCGCCGCACGCACACAGCCTGCACTTAAAATTGAAACTCCGGGCGCCGCACCTCTGGCGCAGCATCGGCCGGTGCCGACACCCAGCGCTCTAGTCAGCGCTCCGGTCTCGAGCAACGCCGCGGCAGCCGCAGCATCTTCCGGTGTTCCCACGGTTTCACACCGATCCGCGACTTCATTACCCGCGACGCCCAAGGTCTCTCCGTCCATTTCTGCCTCCGCAGCAACCAAGGCCTCGCCCTTTTCTGAGGACGCCGGGGTTGACCTCGCGGAAATGTTTGGGGAGTTGAAGCAGGATCTCGAAGCCGGCTCTGCCACCACTGAAGAAGATCCCGAGACTCACTACAATCTCGGCATCGCGTTCCGCGAAATGGGTTTGCTCGACGAAGCTATTGGCGAATTGCAAAAGACCTGCCAGGCTGTTGATCGCGGACATCCCTTCCCGCAAGCCATGCAAGCTTATACTTGGTTGGCACAATGCTTTCTCGACAAAGGCGTTCCTGAGGCCGCTATTCGCTGGTACCAGAAAGCCCTCAATGCCCCGGGCATTGACGAAGAAACCCGGACGGCTCTCCACTATGAGCTGGCCGCAGCCTATGAAACGGCCGGTGACAGAGCCTCTGCCCTCAAGCACTTCATGGAGGTTTACGGCCGCAACATCGATTATCGCGATGTTGCCGAGCGCATCAAGCCCTTGAAGTCGTAAAATAGCCCGATGGGTCTTATCCCTAAAATACTCATTCCCATGCACACTTGTCATCCCGAGCGAAGCGAGGGACCTTGGTTTTTGCCGACACATTCCGTGGCGCCCTCGGAGTCGGCCAGCTGCGCGCTGCAGTGGAGCGTCCGGTGATGCCCGATCCTAAGTTGCCAGTCGATGAAGGTGTCGCCATGTCTGCTCAGTCGTCGGCAAGCCAGCCGGCCACTACCGTCATCGATTCCCCGGCCCTTGCGCCGCAACCAGCACATCTCTGGCTGCATCGCAGCTCTGTCTTTCTTTTCGTCCTGATCAGCGCAGTCGCCGGAGTCCTGCTCGTGATCCTGCCCTGGACCCCAGAGTGGACAGATAATTACCTCCTGCTCTCTTATCCGTCACTTCGCACCTTGATCTCCACCGGATTTTTTCGCGGTTTATGCAGTGGCCTGGGACTACTCGATATCTGGATCGGCTTCTGGGAAGCCCTCCACTACCACGAACACCAATAGCAGTGCCTCGAAATTAAACAAATGCTCGATTTCGCAACTTAGCATCTGAGTGAGAACGTGAGCCGATAAGATGATCGACAAGCTGAAACCGGCGCCCCTCGCCTACGAGAATCATCAATTCATTAACAGTCCAGACGGACGCATTCTTCGCATCCTCGCCGAATATCAGGAGCCGCTCTCGCGTTTTCGCCGCGAACAGATACAGGACACCGTCGTCTTTTTCGGCTCGGCCCGTTTCGAAGGAGAGGATGCGGCCAAAAAAAATCTTGCCGCCCTAAAAAATACCGCAAAGGCGGCTCCCGCGGACCAAGAGAAGGAATTAAAGCGCGCCCTCGCCGCCGTCGAGATGGCCCGTTATTATGAGGATGCCCGCCGCCTGGCTCACCTTCTAACCGAGTGGTCGATTCAAATTCCGGCCCGCCGCCGCCGCTTCGTCGTCACCACCGGGGGCGGCCCCGGCATCATGGAAGCCGCCAACCTCGGCGCGCACGAAGCCGGAGGCAAAAGCATCGGCCTTAACATCAATCTCCCTTTCGAACAGAATCCCAATTCCTACATCACCCCATCGCTCAATTTCGAGTTTCACTATTTCTTCATGCGCAAGTTCTGGTTCGCCTATCTCGCCAAAGCACTCGTGATCTTTCCTGGCGGCTTCGGCACCATCGACGAGCTCTTTGAAATCCTCACCCTCGCCCAAACCGACAAACTCGCCAAGAAAATTCTCGTCGTGATCTACGGCAGCGAATACTGGCACCGCATCATGAATTTCCAGGCCTTCGTCGACGCCGGCACCGTCTCCCCCGAGGACCTCAACCTCTTCAAGTTCGTCGACACTCCCGAAGATGCCTTCACCTTCCTCCGCGACGGCCTTACGGAATACCACCTGGGTGGCCCGCCAAAGAAAGAGAAAGAACAAGAAGTCCTCCCCGAAATTGCCAAAACAAGACCTTGACTGAGCGAAGGCGGAGAGTTTCGCTGGTGCGCACTGTCTGAGCAGAACATACGTCGGCGATTACGCCCCTTTCCGTTGGGACTTGCCTCCCGCATCCCTTTCCTTGGGTCTTCAATTCTTGCTTTGTACGGAGTCCGGGGTATTTCCATCCTCGCGTCGGCGCACTACTTTCGAAAAAGCGCTCAGAAATCTGATGAAAGCAAGACATCACGCTACTTAGGAGGAATACAACGTGGAGAAAAGCTCACTGCAAGAGCTGTATGTTGACGAACTTAGGGATCTTTACAATGCGGAGACACAACTGGTAAAGGCTTTGCCGAAGATGGCCAAAGCCGCCTCCAATGACCAACTGAGGGAAGCCTTCCAGGAACACTTGCGGCAAACTTCAGAACATGTTTCTCGCCTGGAACAGATTTTCGAACAGCTGGGAGAGAAGGCGTCGGGCAAGAAGTGTTTGGGCATGGAAGGTCTGGTCAAAGAAGGATCGGAGACCATAAACGAAGACTATTCCGACGAAGTGAAAGACGCGGCCATCATTGGTGCCGCCCAGCGGGTCGAGCATTACGAAATGGCAGGCTACGGAACTGTCCGTGCCTTTGCGGAATTGCTGGGCGAGACCGAGCATGTTTCGTTACTAGAGCAGACGCTGCAGGAAGAAAAGCAGGCCGATGAGAAGCTGATGCAGCTTGCCGAGGAGATCAATCCGAAGGCGTCAGAAGGTCATGGACGGGGTGCGACTGGTTCCAATGAAGGTCGTTCCAAATCCAAAAACGCAGCGTAAACTAAAGCTTCGAGAGCAACTACTTTAGATGGAGGGGATTGCAAAGTCCCTTCCATTTTTTTGTTCCACTTGCGGTCAACTACAGTATTCACCGTATAGCGCATTTCGTGGAAACTCACTACAGTATTTTCATTCCAATCCTTGCAGTAAAACCGCCACGCACCTAGAGGTTTCTATGACAAGCCAATCCCCCCAAACGCTCTTGCATGGCTGGCGCGAGCTTTACACTGCCGCTCTGTTTGAGACGGACAAAAATCGTATCCCGGACCGAATTGCCGAAGCGGAGAAGGCCATCATCGCTCGGGCCCGCGAGCTCTTTTCTGCTGGCGCCGACACAATCGAAGAGGATCAAGCGTTGGACGATGCCCTTTACGCCCTGCGTGCCCTGCAGAACTGTCTGGAGTTCCGCGCTGCGGCTTAGGCCTCAGGAAATCAAACTTTCCACAACTGGGCCAATGCTCGGGCCGCGTCTGAAAGGGCACGTTTCTCCGCGCCCGCTTGGGAAAGCCCCAGCATTCTTGCGCGGGAGACAATCGGGGCTCGGTACTGCAGCTTCTTCCCGGACGTCACATCTGCCTGGTGAATTTCGCAAACGGCAGATTCGAACAGTCGCTTCAAATCATCGGGAGAGGGTGGGCGTTGGGTTTCAATGTGGGAGGATGTCATCTTGTGCGGCATTTCAGAAGCTCCGACTTTCTATTGTTCGAGAAGTTCAACGTACTGTGCGACTTTAAAGTGCTCCTCTCGTACCAGCAATACTGTGGACTCCCGGTAGGTGGGCGATAGTTACACCTACTTGGTCAGGTCAATAGATGTAAGGTCACTCGAAGAAATCCCCACTGCAAGTGCAACCCTCAATCTCCTTCGGTTGGCCGGAGCTCTGATTATCACAATTGCAAAGGCTGATCTGTCGGTGAGGATGTAGAGGGAAGATTCGGGCAGGAAGGTTCGATAACCCGCGCCCATGAAAGCACGTCATTCGAACCTTCCCTTGATCCCAGGCGTCGCTGGACTGAGTCAATCCGTGGCCTACCAGCGATGACGCAGCCCCGCACGCCCCAAACTGCAGTTAGCTCGCTTTGCGCGAGCGATTGTCTTCTTCTTTTTCCACTTCAGCCGTTTCGTCGGTCGGCCTATTGCTCTTAGCCTTGTCAGCCGCTTTTTGTCCGGCATCTTTCACGTCGCCCCAAGCACCTTGCACCTTACCCTCAACTTGCTTGGCGGCGCCGCGAGCCTCGGCTTCTTTATTTCCTGTCCATTCGCCCGCCTGGCGCTCAACACGACCTGCGACATCTTTCACTTTGCCTTCCACTTGATCTTTATTCATTTTATTTCCTCCTGAGGTTTATATGAATTTGAAATGGATGCAGGATGCGCTCCCACACTTTCACCCACCCCTTAAATCAGAGCGCGGGACTTCGACCTTGGATCAGGCGGATCAAAACCGCAATCACGGCCAAGACCAGCAGAATGTGAATGAATCCACCAAGTGTGTACGAGCTGACCATGCCCAGCAGCCAGAGGATCAACAGCAAAACAGCTATAGTCCAGAGCATTGGCACTCCCTTCAGAATGTCGTATTCAACTATCCAGGCGAGTGTAGAGGTGGTCCTGGCCCGTAGCTATCCAGTAAAAGCCCTATTCGCTATGCATTGTCGCTTTATGCAATGGCGCGGCTACTAGGTAGCCGGCAGTTGGCGCCAGACGAGAACAGCAGCAAGGTGGCTCACTCAGTAGATTTGCACGATCCCATTCCGTACCGCATAGAGCGTGAGATCTGCGACCGAGTGCAGGTCGAGTTTGCGCATGAGATTAGTGCGATGAGTTTCTGCGGTCTTCACGCTCAGGCTTAGGGCAGCGGCAATCTCTTTCGTAGTTCTGCCTTCGGCCACCAGTTGAATTACTTCGCGCTCCCGCGGCGTCAGCACGCACTGGCCACTAGGGTCGCTCTCCGCGTGGGGGCGCAGGTAGCCATCCAGCATCATCTGCGCCACTTTTGGAGTAAAAAAGGTTCGCCGATGTTGCAACGCTTCCACTGCAGCCAATAGGTCCCGGCCGGCGTCCGACTTTAACAAAAAACCCTTAGCGCCTGACGACAGTACTTCTCGTACTACCTGTTCCGAGTCATGTATCGTGAGGATCAGAATGCGGGCCTCAGGCATCATGGCGAGGATTTGTCGCGCCGCATCCAAGCCGTTCAGGTTGGGCATGCCGATGTCGAGCAGGAGAATGTCAGGTTTAAACCTAGTGGCGCCCTCGACCGCTTCGCGGCCATCTTTGGCCTCGGCGCAAACTTCCCATCCCGCGTGGGATTCAAGTAGAGAACGAATGCCTTGCCTCGCGACCTCGTGATCATCCGCAACAAGGATTCGAAGAGCGCCCACAACTCTACTCCCTTTAGAGCCAACCAGAAGGTCGGCGGAGATTTCCGCCGGAAACACTTTGTATGAAAGATAGGTTGCATCAATCGCCAGCATCGGTTGCAAAAAGATCTTCGAGAACCTAACTTATTCACACAAATGACACTTTTAAGGGTGCGACGTACTCATTAAATCTCCTTTGACCGGAACCGTGGGACGGCTTCCATCCGCCCGAATATGGCATCCAATCATGGTGGAGGGATTTCCATGCGTTCAGCCGCGTCCTGGTCGTTTGGCCTTATTCTGTTTATCGGGATTTCGATAACTATATTTGTGATTCCAGGCGCCTCGGCTCAAAACCCTGTGCCAGGCTCCACTCCTCCCCCTCCCGCTGCTAGCGGAACAGGTTCCTCTCCTCAGCAAGCACCTTCGACTACGGATAATTCAGGTTCGCAAAACCCTCCGGGGGCGCAAGAACCCATCAGTCCAGAACCCAGCGGAAATGATCAGGGCGGCATGTTTGTTTTCAAGAAGCAGGTGCAAGAAGTTGTTCTGCATGCCACCGTCTATGACGAGGAACGACACATGGTTCCCGGCTTGGATAAAAACGCTTTCACCGTCTACGACGACGGGTCACTGCAGCCCATCACCTCATTCCGCAGGGAGGATGTTCCGGTAGCGATGGGAATAGTGGTGGACAACTCCGGCTCGATGCGCGATAAGCGGGAAAAGGTGAATCAGGCGGTCTTGAATCTTATCCGCGCCAGCAATCCGCGAGATGAAATTTTTGTCGTGAATTTCAGCCAGAAGTATTACCTGGATCAGGATTTCACTGGCGATCTAAACCTGTTGCAGGCCGCGTTGCACCAGGTTTCCGCGAAGGGAAGCACCGCCTTGTATGACGCTATTGTCGCCTCGGCTGTGCACCTCAACAACAATCCCCACCTGGAAAAGAAAGTGCTGCTGGTCATCACTGATGGGCAAGACAACATGAGCCAGGAGACGCTACAGGAAGCCTCGCGCCGGCTGCAGCAGGCGAATGGTCCAACGCTCTATGCGGTTGGCTTACTCGGGGGAGGGCTGCACAGCTCAGGCCAGGAAGCATTGCAACACTTGGCCGCAGGAACCGGCGGCGTTGCCTACTTCCCCGACACGCTGGATCAGGTGGATAACATTACGCGAACCGTCGCCCATGACATCCGTAGCCAGTACATGCTGGCCTATAAGCCGCGCAATCAGAACGCAAAACCGGGATATCAGTCGGTAAGAGTTGAGGCGCATGCCCCGGGCTACAGCAAGCTGACGGTTCGTACCAAGAGCGGGTACTTCCCTCCGGAGCCGGCCCACTAAGAGCCAACCCCATTGGCTAAGCGATCGGAACTTCCGTAGTGTTTCGCAGCTGGGGCGGCATCTGGATCTGGATAATGTTGTTCTTGATGGCGTACACCACCAGGTCACGGATGGAGTGCAAGCTGAGTTTCCGCATGATGTTGCTGCGATGCGTTTCTACAGTCTTAGTGCTCAAGTTCAGAAGTGTAGCCACTTCTTTAGAACTCTTGCCTTCAGCCAGAAGCTGAGTGACTTCGCGCTCCCGTACCGTCAGAGTCGGCAGGTTAGGCGGTTCATTTCGCGATATGGCATGACCCTTATCCAGGAAGCCCGCCAAGACCAGATCATTCACCCGCGGAGTGAAGAACATTCGCTTGCTCTGCAAAGCTTCCACCGCTGACACCAAGTCGCGAGCCGCATCGGACTTGAGCACAAATCCACGGGCGCCCGCGTCCAAAGCCTCGCGGATGACTTGATCGGAATCCGTAATCGTCAGAACGATAATTTTGAAGTGCGGGTTGTGCTGCAATAGTTGGCGTGTGGTATCAAGGCCGTTAAGATACGGCATGCCAATATCGACAATGACTACATCGGGCTTCAGCTGCTTGGCCATTTCGACTGCTTCTCGACCGTCGGAGGCCTCGCCGCACACTTCCCACCCCTCATGCTTCTGTAGAAGTGCGCACAACCCGCGGCGTACTATTTCGTGATCATCGGCTAACAAGATACGGAGTTTCATGGCAGATTCTTCCTCCCACATACAGGCCCACGATACGTGTCCAACCTGGAACTGAAACCACGGCGCAAATTCAACACGCAGCTCCAGGACTTCTGGCCAACGCCGTAAATACTCGATGCTGGCTTACCGCTTCCACAGCTTCCAACAGATCGCGGGCAGCATTCGACTTTACAACATAACCTCTGGCGCCTGCGTCGAGCGCTTCCCGCATCATCTGGGGTGAGTCGTGTTGGGTAACGAACAAAACCTCGAGACCCGTCTTTGGCTTCCGTTGAATCAATCGGCAAGCTTCGAGGCCATTCATCCGAGGCATCGTAACGTCGAGAACCACAACATCTGGCTGTAAGCTATCGACTTTTTCGAGAGCCTCGATACCATCCGACGCTTCGCCTACGACTTCCCATCCAGAACGCCCTTCTAAAAGAGTCCTGAGCCCTTGCCTTACGATCGGGTGATCATCAACAAGCAAGATCCGGACTGGCATCACTATCTGGCTCCCCTGAGGCAGTTTGTTAAGCGCTGTAGACAACAGATAACTCTTTCTCTCTGCAATTATCGATTCCTGCCGCAGGGCACTCTCACCAATGGACGAGTGATTCCACCCTCGAAACTAGCATGGCGCTCCCTAGAGACCGAATACAGGGAATCCTGTATCTTTAACAGGATGTAATCCCAAGCAGAAAATATACTTCAATTTCCGATAGCACTAGCTGGGGGAAAGTGCGGGAAGTAAGTTCCTTCGTGCAAGAGCGCGTCGACTGCTTCGACAATCGAGCCCACATCCGATTTCGCGCACGCTCCGCGTATTCCTGCGCGACGGGCTTCGTCGGCCAGTTGGCGCGACAGATGAATCGTCACCATTAGAATAGGAATCTCGGGGAACAGCTCAGAAATTTGCCGGGCAACGTCAAGTCCATTCAAATCAGGCATTTGGAAGTCCAACAGGATCATATCGGGCGGATTTTTTCTTACTCTCTGAATAGCCTCTCCCCCGGTACGAGCCTCGTCGCAGACTTGCCAGGTCCCCTGCTGTTCAAGCAGCGCCCGAAGGTAATGGCGTACCGCCGGATTGTCGTCTACCACCAGAATTCGAACCAAGCGGCACTTCCCTTCCGTTTCAGTCGCCAAATTTGAGCTTTCTATCATTGGGACTATTCGTTTCACCATAGAGTCCTGGGGTCGTAGTCACAATACCGTGAACTCCCTAGCAGCCAGTACGGTACGCACGCTACCAGATCCCTTTGTCGGTGCCGGTAAGCTTGAATTCCAACGCGGCCGCAGCCGCCAAGGGCGGGAGCAAGGTCAGGCGCAGCGTGCTCTTGAGTTCTCCATTGAGCAGTAATCTCGTCCACTCGGAGGCATAGAGTTTTGCCGCTTGCGGGAAGATCGGTATGCGAAGAAATTTTCGACGGAAGCTTACCAGCTCGTTACCGAATCGTGCGGCATCGGTTACCAGGGATGGTAGCGGTAAATCATCTCCGCGATACGATTTGACATACCCAGACACCGTAACGAGATAGGTAGCCAATCCATCCCAAAGGCCTGCCGAGCGAGACAGAGATTTGAGATAGGCATAATCGATTGTGCCCGATTCAACCAGGCGCGCCGTATCCACTACGTCGCAGAGACGAAGATAGAAGTGACGATACATTCGCTGGAGAGTGCTGATGATCAGGCGTTCTTCCGGCGCGGGCACCGGAAAGACTTGTTCGTTCAATCGCATCGTTCGGGAGCGTTGAACAAGAGAATCGGCGACCGCAACCTGTTCCCCAGTCTGGCCCAACCGACCTACATGCACTTCCACCAGTTCCGGCAAGCCGGGGACAATGAAGTTCCACTTGTTGGCCAGCCGATCGCCCCAGCTTCGTTCTTCCAAATGCGCTTTGAAACGTTCCCGCATAATTGCCACGACATCGGCGCTGTGTGCATTCGTGTACAAATCCAAGTCGCTGCCAAGGTCGGGCCAGTGATCGAGGGATTTAATCACAATAACCTTGCCCGCACCCTTCAACGCCTCACAAATTGGAGATAAAAACGACAAGGCATGATCGATACGCCCCCGCTCTTTCACCATCGCGTTATTCACCGAGTCGGCGTATTCAGAGCCCTGTGCTGCCAGCAGCTGGTGTAACTCGGGAAACGCACGCAGCACCACATGGTGTGACCCCGCAAGTCCCCATAGCTCGCCAAAATCTTGAGGACCAAAACCGGCGATCGTCGCGTTAATGTCGGCGGTGTCGCGTCGCTGGCCGTGGCCGGTATTCGACTCCGGATTCTTACTACCGTCGAGTCCAAACAAGAGCTGCGAGAGGAGCCTGAGACACCTTGTGGAGTTTTTCGCGCCGTCCATAATGAATTGTGACCTGCTCACGCCGCTCGGCTGGCAATAATGTAAAGCTTACCTTGGATGTGTAGTTTTGCTATGGGGTTGTTAACGAGAACTGGCGAGTGGCGCGGCCTTCAGCGGGAGGATGCAGGACTCGAACTGCTGCCTCCAGCAACGCAATTCGCCGCAGGCTGCCGTTCGATCGCGGTGCCTTCTTCATAGTCATTCCAGGTTTCAATCATCAGGAAGGGAAGTGGATTGGAACTATCGTAATACTGCCGATAAATGCTCGTGGTTTCATCCAGTGTCTTGCCGCAGCCTCGCTGAATGTGGCGGTTGAGTCCCCATTTCGCCGCTGAATCGTCAAAGCCCGGCCAGGCGCCTCCCACGGCGATTTTGTCGGGATGTTTGTTCTTCATGGTGTTGTAGAATTTTTTGAGATACTCCTCACCCCATCTGCTTCCGTCGGGCGCCCATCCACCAGGACCGGGCTGAACCCACGCGTAGGACCCATCAAAATCGTTGGCAAACTGCTGTGACGGCTCGTCTTTGTAAATCAGCAAAGGAGCCCGGTCGTAGCTGCTGCAGTGCTCGCGAACGCGGTTCCAGTCAATGTGCCCGCTCTTGGGAAAAATGAAAAACATGGGCCGGCCATTGTAGGTAAGGTAAGCGTCGCGGTATTTCGCGGTTGGACCAAAATATGCCGAGTACGCTTTATCGAGCGCCGCAATCGCTGCATCGGTTGCTTGCGAGTCTTCGTCTTCCGACTCGTTGTACAGCAAAGCAACCTGAAAATGGTTTTCACTTGCCGCCGCCTGCAGGAGAGCGAAATTGTGGTCGGAGTAAGGCCGGCTCTCGCCGTACCAATCAACCACGAAGGCCTCGATTCCCATGCGGCGGGCCTGTTGAATCTGTTTGCGAAGAACGGTTGAGTCCTCGCTGGAATAGCCCACGTCCATGTGGACGTGATCTCCAAACCATGGCATGTAAACAGCGAGAAGCTTAGGAGAGAGCGCCGGAGTAAGCCCGTTTTGCACGAGCGTGCGATGGACTCCGCCGGTGGTGCACCCGCTGGCCAGTACGAAACAACTCAGACACAGTGTAAGCAGCGCCTTGGACAAGTATCCACTCCATTCTTTCGGCCTTCCTGCCCAATAATTGGATGCGGCCAGCGGCAGCCCAGTTGCGGCGCGGGGTTCGAGCCTACGCTTTGAACTCAAGATTGGGGAACCGCCTGCAGCCGGCGAATTACCCACCGGTCGGCGCCGGGAGTCATGAGCACAACAAAGTGCATAACTACGTGCTCATCGTGAATAATTTTTCCGCCATCCGTAATTCGCAACTCATATTCAGCGGTGTCATGGAGTTCCATGACATCGCCCTCGGGAGCATAGAAGACCGCTTCAAGCCGGTGATTTTGATTTAGATACTGCCGGGTAAAACCGGAGCGCTGCTGGCTGAGAACTGTGCCGCGCAGTATCTGCTTGGCGTCACCAGCGAAAGCCCCCTCGAGGGAATCCAGGCTGTTGAGCTCGAAGGCCTGCGCAATACTGGTCCATGCGAAGCGATAATCTCTCAAGATTCCGCGCTCCGTTAAACTCTCGACCGCTCGTGGGTTCGCTTTCTTCGTATCGAGTTGCACCTGGACCGCAGAGTCAGCTCCGTGTGCGCTTAGCACAAAACCGCACAACGAAGTGAATACCACAGCTAAACACATCCCCCGGCGAAGCCAACCTGCGAAGTTAAATACCACGTTCATGGCTTCGCTCCGATGCGGAGTTCATTGCCCATTACGACACCTGAAGCCACTGACACCACCGTCGCACCCGTTGCTTCGATCTGCGCGCGCGCGATCCCCTGCTTTATGGGAGCGTCTACGGTGCTCTTTCCGTTTGCTTCGGTGGCGGAGAAAGTCACAATCGTCCCATCGGGTACAACATTTCCGGCGCAATCATGAACTGGTTCCGTTTGAACCAGTACTCCGATAGGTATTCGCTGACCCGTGATTCGCAGATTGCAAGGATCCGAAGCAACTTGTTGGACGGCGCGTTTTGCCGAGAGATCGTCCAGAGAAGCTACCACTTGCAACAAGCCAGCCGACTTGCCTGAGGCAGTCCGAAACCATGCCGCTCCATTTTCCGTTCGAACCTGCTTCGAGAACAACGGTTTATTTCCTGCCGTGAGTTGAAAGCTCACCGTTACGGGCGTCAAAACCAGGTTGCGAAATTGATCGAAAGGAAATGCCACCCCGCTTACCGCATCGCTTTGACCCACCGGAACACGCGACGGATGCACCAGAAACGCAAAGCTGGCTGGCTTTGCAGCAGTCACGTAAAAGGTTCCACTGTTGCAAATATCAGAGCAAACCAGAACCAGATAGTCGCCGGCGTTCCAAAGCTCTTGTCCCTGTAGACGGATTTCCTCGCCTAAACTCACCTCGCTCTTGCGCGAGACCCCGGGTCCCACAAGATAAAACGTTGCCTTGCCGCTGCCGGTGGTCGGAATGGTTACGTCATCCCCCGCAGTAACTGAAGCAGGAACGCGAAGATCCTGTGCCACAGCCGCCAGCGGGCACGCCGCCGAGCACAGTACCGCGCAAATTAACAAGACGCGATGCATCCTAGGACCTGCCCAAACTGTACTGGTCAACTACGACGTGAAAGTTCTGCACCTTTGGAGCCACAGACTTCGGAATCTCAACTGCAAATGGCTCCGAGGACTGCGGCAGCAAGGCGTGATCCTCATAACCATCAGCGACCCATATCACTTTCGCATTGTTGTCGTAAAAACTCACGATGACATGCGAAATGTTGACTGTCTGCCCGCTCTGATTGAAAAGATCACCATGCAGCACGCTCTTGCCCTGAACATCGGATTCGATTTTCTGATTCATCACTCCGATGACGGGATCGGCTGAGGCGGGAACTAAGGTCGCTTTCTCATCCATGCGTACGCTTTTCACATTCTTCAGACTGATGTTGGGAAAGTCGATTCGGTACGGACTTACCTGCTTAGGGAGGAGGACATGATTGATCTTGTCGAAACTGGTCTCGTCATCAATAGCGCTTCCCGCACTATCCACCAGTGTTGCATTCACGTTCACGAATGCAGGGACGGTATCTTCATTGACAATTTCACCCATCACAACCGCGCCTTCGGCGGAATCCACCGCGTTCATCGATATGATACGAACATGCGGTGCATCTACATTCCTCGATCCCCACTCGTCAGCGGCGCCTCCGCTTACCAGGTCCCATCGCAAGTAGGTCACAGGAATTACTTGCGCGGGAACGTTGGGCACTTGAATCTTGGGTAACACGGTCTTCCAGACGTCGCCTTCGCGGATCAGGCGAAAGTCGCGGACATCCTCCAGGGGGCCGACCGGAGTTGCCCAATGAAGCCGCACGCGGATCTGAGCTTCATCAGGGGTAATGTGTAGCGGCCGTGACTCGAAGCCTTCCAGCGCCGAGAAGGATCGCAAGCTTCCGTTCGAGCCCGTCCATTCCTGAATGAAAGATTCCTTGTCTGTGGCGCTGCTCTTCGAAACCGCCGCCAGGGCCCGATCCCAGTTGCGCCGTTGGACATCCGCCAGCAGATTCTTGAGCGCCTGTTCTGCATTGTCGGCTTTCGGCGTGTAAACGGCAGAACCGGCGGCAATTCCCACAGTGCCGCGAGCTTGTCCGCCAATAAACAAACCAAGCACCATGAGTGCGGCTGTTGCGACCACGAGACTAATTGGCAGAATAAATTTCATTGGAGGCCTCAGGCCACAAAATGTCGTTCTGGATTCTCGGCACGGACTGGTACACCCGCGGCTGCAGGGACCCGGCGCCGCTCGGGCAGCAGGAGTTCAAGAAAGATCGCGAGAAAACTTACGCCGATCGGCAATATTCCCCAAAGCAAGCCCTGCCAGGGAGGTGGAATCGCGTCGGATTCAATCTTGTGCGCGGGCGGCACATCATCCTTCGACCACGCGGTAATCTCACCGCTTCCGAAAGTCTCGATTTTTCGATATCCGACAAATGTCAGCAGAGGCTCGTAATACGTGTCGTGGACAAAAATGTATTTCAGGCCGTAGCGATTGGCGTGTTCCAGCATGGCTCGCAACGATGCCATGCCTGCCGAACCGTAAAACTTCGCATTGGTGAGCTGCGCCGAACCGTAGTGAGTCATCTCAGGCAAAAGTCGCGCTGAGTTGTAGTCCCCGTCAACGCTGCCCGCACTGGTGTATATCGAAACCTTGGACAGTTCACTACCGAATCCGAGAGTGATATAGCGGTAGGCATCGTGGCCGTCACGATTCAGAAAAGCAATTACGGGCTGCACGTTCGTTGTGGCCGTGGGCCGAAAAGGATTGGCATTCAACCACCACAGAGCCGCTCCGACAGTACTGACCGCCGCCAGCGATAATGCCACGGCTGCCTTGGACTGGAACCGATCGAGCAACTCGATGGCAAGAGTACCCAGAATCGGCATTGCCAAAAGCGTCGCCCAGAAAGTGAATCGTTCAAAAGTTAGAATCTCAAACGCGCGGCCCAGCAGCCACCTCGGCAGCGGCGTGGTCCCGCCCAGTCCGAAAATTAGCGTAAGCCAGAAACCAATCAGCAGCGGGCGCAATCGGCTTGAAGCAGCGCCTCGAAACAGAATGAAGGGCAATGCCAGAATTAAAGCTCCGTAGGGAATCACGAAATAGTTGACGGCCGTGGTCGAATTGAGCAGAAAATTCGCACGACTATCATGCGGAATAGGGATCTGATGAATCGGATGCTGAATAATTGCTAACCAATACGGCAGCAGTACCAAGCCGACACCTGCGCCCACTGCGACAGCAAATACTACCGCTCGAGACAGCACTCCGCTGACTGATCCCGAGACTCGCTCGTCGCGCGCATCCAGCAAGGCAACCCACAGCACCGGACCCGCAAAAAGAACTACGCCAAAGATAAGGGTCACGTGATGGGCCGCAGCGGCCGCCAAACTGATCGCGATTCCCTTAATGAGCGACTTACCCCGAGCCTCCGTCATCCACTCGTAAAAATAAGGCAGCGCATTTAAATACAGGGCTACCGAAGACACCGTTGCCAGTTGCCCCGCCTGGTACACCAGGAAAGCGAGCGAGCCTAGAAATATGCTCCCCAGGGCCGCGTAGCTTGCCGCCCGGTCGTCAACCCAAATTCTTGCGAAGCGAAACACTCCCACCGGTAGCAGCAGAACCGCGATCAACTGCACCAGCATGTAAGCCATTTTCAACCCGGCTACGTTGGAGAGCAGGGCGATCCACTGATGGGTCAGCGGCGGATAAGTGGTCTGCGAAAACCCTCCAAACCACTTTTCGTTCCAGGGATTGAACCAATGGTGCGCGTAGTGCGACGCAAAAAACATGTGAAAATTCGCATCAAAGGAGCCGGAAGGCAGTTGCATGAGCAGCAATGGACCGTGAACCGCCAACGCCACCAGGACGATGGCGAGAATTGGGATTGGATTTGAATAGCTTCGTACAGTGCTCACTTTATTTTTGCGCTCCAGGGGTCCCCAGCCATCACTTCGATTCGCAAATCACACCGGGGGTTTACTTAATTCTTCCCCGGGGCTTCTAATGGTAGGTTGCGAAAGCAGCCTTCCGGGGAGGAAAAGCATCTGATGTGCACCGCAGGAATACGTGTGCGGGAGGTTACGCCGAAGCTTTGCTCAGAACGTGGTGGACACTTTGAAAAGCCGATTTCCGCTCACGAGCTTTTGCTTATTTGCTCTTTTAACCAGCTGCCTGGGACAGACTTACGATGTCAACGGCCAGGGCAGCAGTCCCTCGCCCGATAGTCAAAAGCAGAGCGACAACTCTCCCCAGAGCGGCCAAAATGAGCTGGGCTGGGGATCGAGCATCGAGGTTGCCCGCCAGGCGCGTGCGGCTGACGAGGCTCTAAAACGAAACGACTATACCGCCGCCATTTCCTACGCCGAGCGCGCCGCCAAAGCGGCCCCTCAAAATCCGGAACTCTGGTTCCTTCTAGGTTACTGTTACCGCCTGGGAGACCACTACTCGGCCTCCGTCGACGCCTACAGCCGCGGATTGAAGATCCAGCCTGGCTCGGTTCGTGGTTTAGCGGGTTTGGCTCAAACCTACGCGAAGATGGGCCGCACTGCGGAAGCGGAACAAATGCTGAAGCGCGTAATAGCGGCGAACCCGAAGGACGGCAATAGCTTGCAGCTTGCGGGAGAACTTCTGCTTAATTCCGACCCCGCCCAAGCTCTCGAACTGCTGCAAAAGGCCGAGGCCTTGCAGCCGACCGCTCATACCGACTTGCTGATCGCTCATGCTTACGAACATCTCGGACAGCCCGAAGAGTCCAGCCGATATTTAAGTCGCGCAAAAAACCGGGCCCCGCATGATCCTGAAGTCTTGCGCGCGGTCGCGGGACAATATCGTGACCAGGGTAAGTACGATGAAGCGATTGCCGCCCTTCAAGCAATCCCTTCGAAAACTGTCGACGTGCAAGCTGACCTGGCATATACGTACCAACTTGCCGGCAAGCAACAAGAAGCGGCCGATCTTTATATCCGCCTGGCTAAGAGCGCGAAGGGAAATCTCGGGCTCAACCTCAGCGCCGCGCAAGCCCTGGTTGGCCTTGGGCAGACCGATGCCGCGCAAGCCTTCCTGGACGAAGCCCGCCGCATGGATCCCAACAATTACCGCCTGCACGCCATTTCTGGCGCGATTGCCGAATCCGACAATCGCCTTGAGGATGCCAGCTCCGAATACAACCTCGCAGTCCGTAATTTGCCGGCCAATGTTCCGGAAGGTCCGTTGTACTCAATCGAGTTGCGGCTGAATCTTTACGAAGTCGCTTTGCGGCAGGAAGATCCGGCCGCGGCCAAGAAACAGCTCGATTCGGCCTTCGCCCTTATCAACCAGGTGAACGTTCCAGCCTCTTCACGGCCGGAAATGCTCAGACTGCGGGCCGCGATCGAAGCCGGCATGGGCAATACGGATGCAGCCAATAAAGATCTGCAAGCAGCTCTTGCCTTGGCTCCCGCCAACGTAAATTCTCTGCTGAACTACGCCAGCCTGCAATGGAAGATCGGCCAGAAAGATGCCGCGGAAGCCACATTCGCGAAGGTTCTTGAACTGGACCCGCGCAATCGAACCGCGTTATCGTCCCTGGGTTATCTGGCGCGCGACAAAGGCGACGCCAAGCTCGCCGAGACTTATTTCATTCGCGCAGTGAACGCCCACCCGAAAGATTATGCGCCGTATCTCGCATTAGGCGATCTGTACACCGCAGAACGGAATTTCAAGCCTGCCGAGGCGAACTATGAGAGTGCTTACCAGCGCATGCCCACCAACGCTCTAATCGTAGCTGGAGCCACTAACGCTGCACTCGAATCGCACAATCCCGATTTAGCCAAACGCTGGCTCGATCGCGCAAAAGCAAAGATGAACGACAGTCCCCAGCTGAGCCGCGAGCGTGAACGGTATCTCACGTTGAAGGGCGACTACGCCGAATCGGCGAAGCTCGGCTTCTACGTGCTGGAAAAACTTCCTCATGATCGCGAAGGCGTCGACTATCTCGCCTACGACCTTTACTACCTGGGCCGCTACGATGAAGCATTGGCACTGGTAACCAAATACGAGTCCATCATTCCCAATGACAAAGATCTGGCGTTGATTGCCGGAAACGTCCATGCCCATAACGGACAGCTTCGTGAGGCAGTCGCCGACTATACTCGGGCGCTGGAACGCGATCCCAAAATGTCGTTGGGATATGAAAATCGTGGATACATGTACAACGATCTCCGCGAGCCGGCAAAAGCCGTAAAGGATTTTCAAACAGCCATCCAGTTGCAGCCCGATTATGGCGAGGCGCATCTCGGACTCGCGTACGCCGATTTGCAGTTGCATCGGCCGAAGGCCGCTCTTACGCAGTTGGACGTGGCCCAGAAGCTTTTGGGTAAGTCGCACGCCTCTCATCTGGCCAGAGCCGAGGCCTTTCGACAGGAGCAGGATTTTACCCATGCCGAACCAGAGTATCGGATCGCGCTGCAGGAAACGCCCAACGATTTAAACACTCAACTGGCTTACGCCGACACGCTGTTTCACTTGAAACGCTTTCAACAATCGCTTGCCGCACTTGATGTCGCGCAAAAGCTAGGGCCTACCGAAGCCCGGGTTTATGCATTGAGAGCTCAGGTGCACGCCAAAGAGTTGGCGCGCGACGAAACCCTCCGCGATGTCCAACTCGCGGAACAGTATGGCAAAGATCAGGTTGAGATCTTTATGGCTACCGGGGGCGCGCTTTTGGCTCTCGGCGACCGGGATGCCGCGATGCAGCGTTTCTCGCGCGCACTTGACGTCCCGAACGGAGATCGCATCGGAGTTCGTTTGGCGATCGCCCAGGTCTTCATGCGGCAAGGCCATGATGATGACGCGCGCCGCCAGATTGCGCTGGGCTTTGCTGAGGCTCGCGTGGATTCATCTCCAGTCGTACCCGACGACATCGCTCAGGCGGCCAGCATCTTCCTTGCGATGCATGATTTGGAGCTGGCGGAAACGTATTTTGACAAAGCGCGGCTTGTAGGAGCGAATCCCCGCACGGTCGATATCGGTCTCGCGAACACCTATCTCGCTGAAGGCGAGACTCGCAAAGCCGAAGAAGCGCTCTCTAACCTGGGAACGGCTGCCGATTTCCGCGATGACTACGACTACCAGATGACAGCGGCGAATGTGTACCGGCAGCACCAGGATACGGTGCATGAACTCACCTCCTTCGCGCAGGCCAGCAGCGTCGCCGGTCAGGAAGATCGCGGCGCCGCTCAAACCGCGCAGTTTGAGGCAGCGAGCCAGGAGGGGCGCCAGATTACGCAGAATCTGAGCATCTCGCCCGAGGTCTTATTTGCGCCGGCTCTCGAAGACCTCAACGTTTACGCACTCGACGCCAGAATCCTGCACGTCACGAATCCACTGCTCCTGCCACCGCCGCGACATTCCTACCAGAGCATGGCAGCGTCACACTACCGAATTCATCTCGGCAACCTGCCTGCGATTACCGGCTTCGTCGGCGAAAGCATGACCGCCGGACGTTTTCTTTTTCCGAGCGTCAACGTGATTCAAGATCGCAATACCTACGACACGATTTTCAACGGAGGAATCACTCCAGTTCTTCATTTTTGGTCGAATAGCATCGCATTCAACGGAGGGCTCCAATATACGATCCGTCGCGACACCATCTCGCCGGTCGCCTTGAGCCAGAACCTTTTTCGCCAGTTCCTCTACATCTCAACCAGTTCTTTTTATAACTGGGTTTCAATCAATGGCAGCGCAATACGCGAAGCCGGGCCATTCACCGATCAAAATTTGAATTCACGAGAGCTCTCCGCCAGGATAGAGTTCACCGTCGGCCGCCCCTGGGGGCGCACTTCCCTGATCACCGGTTACACCGTACGCGACCTTCTATTCAATCCGCTGGTCGAAGAATATTTCAACACTTCGTCTTATATCGGGCTGCAACGCAGGTTTGGCACTCGCTTGACCGTCGCCGCCCTGGCTGAGGATCTGCGATCGTGGCGAGTGCAGAACACGCAGTACGCCCTTGCCCAGGCTCTTCTGCCGGGAGCAAGATTTGAATTTCGAGCCAGCTCGCGCTGGAATTTCCAAGGTTCGTTTCTGCTCTCTCGAGGCGAGGGTTATCATCAATATGACAACGCGCAGAGTGAGTTTCTGGTTTCCTACACTCGCGCCATGCGAGGCAGTGTGAGGGATGATGCGGGCGGCGTGCCGGTGAATCATCCACTCCGCCTGTCATTTGGAGTACAGCAACAGACTTTTTACGATTTTGGAGGACCGGGCAAGACAACCACCCTGCTTCCGGTCGTACATTTGTCCCTATTTTGAATTTGACGCCTCCAATGAGCGATTCCATCAAGAGCGCCGTGGTTGAAACACCTCTCGCTGAATCACCCGGCGATGCCGAGACGCGGACCCAAAGCCCCGCACCGGCCAAGACGCTGAAGTCTAAGATTTTCAGCGGAAGTCTCACGCTGCTGGCTGGCTCGGGGCTGGTAGGCGTGACGAATCTGGTCTACAACGTAGCTACCGCCCGGCTCCTCGGCCCCAGCGGATTCGCCCATGCCACCGCGGTTTACACCATCCTGATGCTGATCTCGGGCATCACTCTGTCGTTCCAGGTTGTCTGCGCAAAATATGTAGCCAGGACGACATCACCGGAAGAGCGAACCCTCGTATTCGCTACTCTACACCAGCGATCCTGGATGGCGGGACTCGCGCTGTGCCTGCTCTTATTCCTTGCAAGAGGGCCACTGACCGCGTATCTGAATCTGCCCGATCCGATTTTGATTTCTCTGCTGGCGATTGGTATCGCCTTCTATGTTCCGCTCGGCGTGCGCCGCGGATACATTCAAGGGATTCATGCCTTCCGGCCTCTGGCGATCAATTTCATGCTGGAAGGTTTGGTTCGGCTGCTGGGAGTGTTCGTGCTCATTGGGATCGGCTTGGGGGTGAAAGGCGCGGTCCTTGCGAGTGTAATCGCAGTAATTGTTGCCTATTTTGCCGCGCTCCCCAGCCCGGGAATTACATCCTTCAGTCTGCGCGGAATCTCTATTTCGTTTCGCGAAGGACTCCAGGCGATTGTTTTCTTTTCCGGCCAGACCGTCATCAACAACTTCGACATCGTACTGGTAAAGCATTTTTTCCCTCCTGCTCAAGCGGGAGTCTATGCCGCTATCGCACTTGTGGGCCGATTGGTGAATATGTGCGCGTGGTCGGTGGTGAACACCATGTTCCCGGTATCAGCCGGTGCGGGCCAGGATGAAGAAGGCAAGGGTAGCCCGGTGCTGTTCACCTCGCTGCTGCTGGTTTTTCTCATCCTCAGCGTTCTGATTTTCGGCTTGTGGCTGGTGCCGAGCTTTCTGTGGAAGACTCTCTTCGGCGCGCATTTTGATTTGAGCAGCTATGGAGCGTTGGCGCCGCTTTTGATCCTGTACGCCATCACTACCGGCATTTATTCTTTGAGTTCCGTCATCATCACCTACGAAATGTCACGCAAGATCGCGAACACCAGCTGGCTTCAGCTGGCATTTAGTGGAGCCCTGGCGCTGGCGATTTACCTGCTCCATAACACTCTTCACCAGGTGATCGTCATCCAGTTGGTGTTGATGGTAGTACTGCTCATCGCTCTGATCGTGCCGTTGCTGCGGAACCACCTCACCGCCCCCGCTGCCATCGTTTACAACAGTCTTAAGCTGCGCCGGTTGCTTTCGGAAGAAGAGGTGATCGCCGAGTTTCTGCGAAGTGAATTCCATCACCCGGAATTCGACGAATACCGGCACGAATTCGACGCTGTGGTCAGGCATCCGGACCTGAACAACTCACGAGAAAATGCAGTACGACAGGCGTTGCTTTTCTTGAGGCGGGGCGCGATGTGGCGGGAACTCCCTGCGGATACCAGGTGGTTCGAAGTTGAATTAACTCCACAAGACCTTGACCGTATTCGTTTTTTCCCGCGAGCTCAGTGGCGCCGGGTAGCGCAAGGAAGTTTTTATCTCACGGACGTGGTAGAGCGAATTCGCCTGCAGCTTGATTCCACTCACGACGAATTCTTCGGGAAACTGCGCAGCCTTAGTTCGTCGGTACAGGAGAACCTGATCAATCCGACGGTGCTCTTAATCGGACTCGACAACACTGGACCTCTGACCATTCTCGACGGCAATCACCGCATGGCTGCGGCTATGCTCGGCCCGTCTCTGTCGGTACTCACGCGTCTACGGTTCATTTGCGGATTCTCGCCTGAGATGACGCGGTGCTGTTGGTATGCCACCAACGTCAACACGCTGTTGCGGTATTCCAAGAATCTTATCCGCTACTTCTCATACGACCCCGAGTCCGATATCGACCGCTTCCAAGAAGATAGCTTGTAGCGCCGCTTTTGGCCTCGTTCACGTCAAATTGCCAACCGGAAAATATGGAAAGTGACCCTGACAGAAGCTCGATTACTACCGAGGCGAAGTATTGGCCGGTGGAGTCGATGGCTCCTGCACCACTGAGTTATCCCGACGCCGCAGCAAAATTGGTTCGTGCTGCTGGCGGAGAGCCGAACGCTCTTGGGAAACTTTGGCATCCACTTTTGATTCGCTGTCCGCAGCGACCTGCGCCAGCTTCATTCCTTCCGCTGAACGCCGCGTCGCCAGTCCAACCGTGATATTAGCGCCTCCGAGAGCCTGCGCTTTCTCGTAAAAGAACTGCGCGGTCTCTCGATCGCCTTCGATTTCTGAGAGGTAACCAATATTGTTGAGCGCGAATACATTGTTAGGATCAAGCGAATAGGCATTTCGAAATGCTTGCACTGCGGCCGGAAGATCGTTCCGATTTATGTCTGAGACCCCGCGGATGTTCAACTCAGCCACTTTCTCCTCGGGAGTTCTTTGCGCCTCCAACCGGCTGCGCAAATTCTTGGCATTCTGCGCAGCCATCTCAGTAACCGGCTTTCCCCTCCAGGCAGGATTCAGTGTTACTACGGCTGCGGCATCTGACTGCGCCGCTGCGGCGGAATCGTAATATTTAAGCGCAGCTTCCGACTCCCCTTCCATTTCCTTCGCGACGCCCATGTTGTTGAGAGTGAATATATTCTGAGGATTATCCTTTAAGACCCTCTGCAGCAGAATATCCGCCTCGGGAGCGCGCCCCTGCGAGAGCAGCCGTACCGCTTCTACATTGTCGTGATTGATTTGCAGCGGCATATCCGGAACCGCGAGCGCCTGCTTCATGGTTCGACCCTCTAGCTTCGATGAGCTCGCGCGGTAAATAACGGCGTCGGTGGCCTGCTGGCCCGCAAGCTCGTAGAAGCGTTGTGCCCGGTCGACCTGACCTTGTAATTCAGCAACGTAGCCAACATTGTTTAGAGTAAAAGGATCGTCAGGATCCAGCAGGTAAGCTTTGTAAAACAGGATCTCCGCCTTCTCGTACCGGTGCTTGTGAATCTCAAGCACGCCTTCCTGATTCAACCGTTGCACAGCCGTAAGATGGCTGCGCTTCGGGAGCGTAATTTTGAGATCTTTGGCATAGACACTTGGCGCCCATGCCAGAGTTGCGCTCATCGTGCCGACGATCACCCAATCTTTCCAGGACATTTCTTAGAAACCCTCAGGCAATAAAGGCTTTAAAGCAATAGTTAAGATGCTAAGAAGCCCCGATTGTTTGCCGTTCGCTCGCTCCTCATCCCAAAAAACATAGCTACCTTTATAGCCCCGGGAGGCATCCTAATCATGCGTCGAAAACTGTTCACTGGGGACCTGCCATGCACCGGATGTGGTTGAGGATAGTGTTGGGAGCCGTTTCAGCCAGCTGTATTTTCAGTGCTGGGGCCGCGGGTCAAATCACAGCGTCTCAAAGTGTAGTCTCAGACTCTGCTTCGTCATCGCGTGCGAGTGCAGAAGCGCCGGCACCCGCTAGCACTCCCTCCACACCCTCTATTGAAATTTTGCAGCCTGCCGCGGAAACGCCCGACATCGCAATCGATCCAGCCAGCCTGCTTCCAGATCTGCCAAAGTTACCCGACGCAAAAGCCAGCCTGATTGGCGGCACCGTTGGCAGGCTTGACCGTGTTCGCGATCAGATCACGGTGCAGGTTTTCGGCGGGGGCAAGATGAAAATTTCCTTCGATCCCCGCACTCATATTTACCACGACGGCGCCGAAGCTTCGTTGTCGGATTTACATCAGGGCGACCGTGTGTACGTGGAGACAATTCTCGATGGCAGCAGCGTTTTTGCCCGGGCGATTCGACTTAAGACTTCCACCTCTGCCGGTGAGAGCCAAGGAATTGTCACCAGCTTTAACGCCTCTAAGGGAGAACTGGAGGTGCACGACGCTCTTTCTCCGCAAATGGTCAAGATACGCATTACTTCGCAAACCAGAATCGTCGAAGCGAACCGCTCCGCGTCCACCAGTAAACTAGCGCCCGGAACTCTGGTCGCCATCAAGTTCGGCCCGCGTCATGATGGGGGCGAAGTCGCCAGCGAAGTCTCTGTGCTTGCGGCTCCCGGAGATAGCTTCACGTTTGCTGGACAAGTGACTGCCATCGATCTCCGTCTTGGCCTTATGGTTCTCACATCCTCCACCGATCACAAAACCTACGAGATTTATCTGGATCCCTCCGTCCTGACAATCGACGACAGTGTGCGTCCATCCGTCGACGTCACCGTGCTGACGCGCTTTCAGGGGAATCGCTACGTGGCCCACAGCATCACGGTGAATTCGCCAGTGCAGCGATAAAACGACTCATACCGCAGGCGCGTACTCGCGCCCAGTTTTGCCTTAGACATCGGCGACCCAAAATCGGTGACACACTGAAGTTGCCGCAACGGCAGGCATTTGCACGACCGATCACGGCCCTTCGATACTCCAGCCCCTGACCGTATGGCCCTAGCTAAGGGCACCGAAGTTCTTAGACGAATGTTATCTATCCCACGCCTGCCTTCCACCCTAAGCTGACCCCAGTTCCCAGAAAGTCCCGGAAAGACCAAGGTCAGCTAAAGGAAATCTACAGGCAGGCGTGCCTTCCTCGTGCTGGCCACAATGCGTGTAAGCCTCGGCCCTACTCCGCTCCTGAGGACGAAATGCTTGGTGTGCGTTCGGCAGTTGCAGTGATGTTCCTGGCGGCATCGACTATTGGCTCTGCCAGTTCTTCTTACGTTGTACCAACGACAACTCTTTCGGCTCAAACCTCCAATAACACGAGCGCGGCAAATAATTTTTCGAGCCAGTCGAACGGCAACCGGGCCGCCGGCAACGTGAGTAAGGCGGACATCCACTCGCTACTTTATGTCGGCGCCACGACGAAAGTTTACGCTCATCTTATGCTCTGGTTCGGAGGCTCGAACCATATGAACGTCGGGTACAGTTCTACCGATGCTGCGCAGATCAAACGCCAGATTGACGACATGGTGAGCCGTGGTATCGATGGCGTGATTATTGACTGGTACGGACCCAATAATGCAATCGACCAGGCCACTAAGCTGGTAATGGCGGAGGCCGAAAATCATCCAGGGTTCACGTTTGCGATTATGGTCGATCAGGGAGCGATTGAATGGGATTCCTGCTCAGGATGCACGCCCCAGCAGGCCTTGGTGAATCAGTTGCAATATATTGAGAATACATATTTTTCTTCCCCGGCTTACATGACCCGGCAGGGAAAACCGGTCGTCACCAACTTCAACGTCGATCTTTCCTATTCGGTCGACTGGAATGCCGCAAATGCAGCCCTGAGCACGCATCCAGTATTTCTATTTCAAAATAACAACGGCTTCACTCACACACTTAGCGATGGCAGCTATTCCTGGGTAATGCCGACCACCACCGATTTTGGAATGAGCTATCTCTCCAGTTTCTATGGTGCCGGCATGGCGTTTCCCAGCCAGCAGGTGCTCGGAGCAGCCTATAAAGGATTTAACGATACTCTCGCCAGTTGGGGCTCACACCGCATTATGGGACAGCAGTGCGGACAGACTTGGTTACAAACCTTCTCGGAAATCAACAGCCTTTACAACTCCGGAAAGCAGCTCACCGATCTGCAACTCGTGACCTGGAATGACTATGAAGAGGGTACTGAGATCGAATCTGGCATCGATTCTTGCCTGACGCTCGCTCCCTCAGTCTCCGGCAGTACCTTGCAATGGAATATCAGCGGAAATGAGAACACTGTCGATCACTATACGGTATACATCAGTAGCGATGGTCAGAACCTGATGTCTCTCGCGGACCTCGAGCCCGGCCTCCGCTCGCTAAACCTGTGTGGATTTCCGATCCCGAACGGGAGTTACCAATTACTTGTGCAAGCCGTGGGCAAGCCCACCTTAGCGAATCAAATCAGCGGGGCTATCAAATATAACTCTGCGTGTATTGCCACCACACCGCCCCCACCCACGACGGCAACGGTAACCTTCGCTGCCTCGCCGTCCACCATCACGATTCTTGGCGGCCGCACGGGAAGCTTCACCGTGACCGCGACCTCGCAATCAGGCACGTTCGACAGCCCGATCTCTCTTTCATGCGCCGGGATTCCCAGTAACTTGAGCTGTTCTTTTTCCCCCGCTGCCATTACTCCCGGTTCCGGATTCGCCACTTCCACTCTTACCATTTCCACCGCTGCCGTTACTGGGAGTAACTTGCCCGAGCGGCACAACTCGATCCCAATCTTCGCTGGTTTCCTGCTGCCCTTTGGGATTGGCGGCTTTGCTCTCGTTAGTACGCCACGCAGGCGCAAGGCTCAGTTCTTCGCTGTGATCGCCATTGTGGCCATCGGAATGGCTGGCAGTTCTTGCGGTGGTGGGAAGGCTGTCAGTACCCAGGCTACGCCTGTCGCCGGCAGTTACGCCGTAACCATTCATGGGAATGCCACTTCCAGCCAGCTTTCCACCATCGTTAACGTTACCGTTCAATAAGTCTTCTTGCCCCGCACCGTTCGAACTCGGGCGCTGAATCGCTGATCGATGAACCCACCCGAGCGAGTTCCGGGTCATGAGCCGCAACATGAGCGACTTCGAGGGAACCCAACCGGGCAGGCGGCGGAACCTGGTGATCTGACGCAGAACCTCGGTGCGCTGCTCGAGTTCGAAATGCCGCAAATATTTCAAGACGATCGTCGGCATAGTCATCCGCAAAGCGGTGGAAAAATTCTGCACCGCCATGGTTTGCTGCTTTTCCTGGTTCGTCAGAAAGTTAACCAGGCAAGTCGCTAAATCCTGCGCGTTTCCCGGTTGATAAAACTCGATTGCAAGTTCCTCGCCATCCGCCATCTGACGAAAGTCAGGCAGGTCCGCGCAGATGATCGGTACTCCGTAAGCACAGGCCAGATGAGCAACCCCGCTGCAACCAGTGGAGGAGGAATAGGGCATTACCGCAACCGATGAACTCTGGAATAGATCGGGCAGTCGACCCTCGTCCACGTATCCCATGAACTCAATGGCTGAATTGTTCGCGTGTTTCTTCTTCAACGATTCCACATAGCCTGCCGCCTGAGGATGGTCGCCTCCACCGACGACCAGCTTCGCGTTCGGCAGAGTTGCGGTCACAATTTTGAACGCCTCGATCATGAGTTCGAGCCGCTTATAGGTTCCCCATTTTCCGAATGCCAGTATGCGATGGTCCGGATTCCCGCGCCGCGCGAAGTCAGGATACTCGGGCCTCCGCGTTAAAACTCCATGCGACCGTACATGAACGTTGTCGTGACCATATTTTTCATGCAAGATCTTCCGATACCCAGGCATAAGCACAGAGACTGAATTCGAGAGCAGGAGCATTCTGGTGGCGAGCGCTCCAGCCGCGCGATAGATGCGGGGATGCCGCACCCCTGCGTCCTTCAGATCAACCGTATCCATCAGATGGTGCAAAGTCACATGAGTATAGCGGCCGCTAAGACGCGCTAATAGTGGAGTCAGGAGTCCCAGGAACGCATTGAACGGGTTCCTGCCAAATGTACTGAAGAGCAGGTTGAACCACACTACATCGGGTTTCAGTTTCGCGATTGTCTGGAGCAGTCGAAGGGAACTTGCGGGATCGTCGAACGACCAGCAGCGCCGCACCGAAAAACCTTCCAACTCGGCTTGGGGCGAAGAAAGTTTGTCGGCCAAAATCGTCAGGCTCAGAAAAGGATTGCGACGCAACTCTTCGGCAATATGTAGGCCGTACTCGCTCAATCCACCTTGACTCGGTGGAAAAGTGCTTACCAGACAAATCTTCATTATCTTTGCGGCCTCGCTGTGGCTTTATTTCGATGAAAGTTGTGGAAAAGCTGTTGCAAGGTAATTTCGGACTCATTGCAAAGCGGGCAATCCAGGAAAGGTCGTTTCTGGTTCCGAGAATTTCTGCGAGAATGCCTGCCGGATTCTTACCGAGGCTGCTTCAACGGGAAGGGGTGCGATCACGGTGATATCGGCAGCGAGGCGGCTCAGCGTCAAATAGGATTCGCGATTCCGGCGAAGAAATTCCAGCGGATATTCCGGCTTGCGGGCGAAAGCCGCGCCAGGCTCTGCGTCGATAACATAGGCCACGTCCGGCTTAGGCACGAACGTTAGGACAAATCGAATGTATAGCCGCGCTAGCCACCGGTTCAGTGGAAGGTTAGCCAGTTCGTCATAAATGTAACGGTCAAAAATCACTACATCAACATTAGTCTTCCTTAAACGGCGAACCGTTCGAAGCAGATTCACGGCGTCCGCCAGGTAGAGCCCGAAGCGCACTGCTGTTACCGGCCACGCATTAACGTTCTTATCGCGCCGCTGCAACGGCCTTTCTGGAGACCCAATACCCCTGTCACCCTTGAATGCTTTGTGACTGGTAAACTCGCGGAATCCAGGCGCTACCACCACGTTGTCCCAGAAGGTAAGCAGGTAGGTTCGCTTTCCAGCCTGTCTGAGCCACGCCTGCAGCGCAAGAATTTGGGTACTCTTACCCGCTCCGTCGATTCCCGAGAAACTAACGATCTTCAAAAAACACCTGCTTTAGTAAATTTCTTATAGCGCTATCAAGTTCAAGAGTTAATGCGCGCCAGGGGGCTTGCTCGATGTGGCTTCCGTCAAGGCAACCACTGAACCAACCGCTACACCTGCTCCGATAATTGCTCCCATTCGCAGAATGATGGTCCGAGTGCGGCGCTGCTTAGCTGGAGCAATAGCAACGCCCGCGGGTTGTGACGCGGCAATACCGCTGGCGTCAGGCGCTTCTGCAGCTGCTGTTCCCACCGGCTTCTGTCCCGAAGCCGGCGCTGGAGACTGCGCAGGCTGAGCTGAAGTACCGCTCCCGGTTTGCTGCTGCAATTCCGCCGACTTGGACGCGACTGTCCCCGGACTGTCGGGCAGCTCTTCCAGCGCAGACGGTGCTTCAACCCTCGCCACCAAAGGCGAGTTGGTACCTGCGGATGAATTCGCACTCCCGGGCAGTGTCGCCTGTTGCGCCGCAACCGGTAAGATTGCTCCTGGAAATCCGGAGATAACCAGGCCGCTCCAAGCCACGTGTACCCACATTCGCTTCCATGGTCCCATGGCCACTCCCAACCGCGGATCTTCTCTGTTGTTGTTAGCCGGCAATTTTTAAATCGGCCAAGCCCAACCCGGACGAATACCAGGGCAGGCTCTGCGACGCTTCGGGCATCACTACGGCTTGGAAACTTCGTGAAGCTTCCTCAGCCGTCTCGAAGACTTCAAACAAGCGATCGACTCGCATCAACTCCATGATGGTGGCGGCTGCGGGGGACACCGCGGCCAGCTTCAGATCTCCATCCCGTTTCATTGCCTCTTGCATGCAATAAAGCAATGTCTCGATACCGGCGCTATCCATGTGTTGAACCTGGGAGCAGTCCAAGACGATACGCGGACGATGGGTTTCGAGCAGCGGCTGCAACTCTGCCACGAATTTCTCGCCCTCAACATGGTTCAGCGTTTCCGGCAACTCCATTACGATCACGGGACCCCTGGTATACATTTCACTCACCCTTGAATAGGATTGGCTCCGAACTGCCAGGTTTCCGGCGTTCGAGGCTCATTTTGTAGTCCTTCTGGTTGTTGATTCAAATCAGAATCCAATGGTTGCGTTCCATAACTGAAGTCTAAAATCGTGTCTCTCTCATCTTGCCGGACTGAGCCCTTGGCTCGCAAAATACTGCGATCGGCAATTTCCAAAGTCACGTTCCGGCTCAAGCTCATCAGCTTATTTCCGTTGGCGACGGCGTGGCACACGTCCAGCCAGATGCCTATATGAGTATTAGCCAAAATAGTACTATTCTCAATCACCGTGCCGTAGTCGATAAAGCAGCCCCGCTCCACGTTACTGCAGCGAGTTATTAAGGTGTCTTCCATCACCTGGGAACCACGCCCGATGTAGGCCGGTGCCACAATTCGAGCCTTGCGATGAATCTCAGCTCCTTCATCAACCCAGATTCCAGGCTTTAGTTCCGTTCCCGAGGGACGCATTGCGCAACGGCCGCGCAGCGAGTCCGACACCAGCCGCCGCAAGTCACGCGGATGATCGAGGCGATTTACATAGTCCCTGATGAAATAAGCCGCCGGCGATCCCTCGGCTTCCGCAAGAAAATCCCGGAGGTCGGTGTGATACGCCTTCGCGCAATCGACTACCCAGAGGTTCAGAGGGCCTTGGGAATCATAGGCGCGTGTCGCCGTCTGCTTCGCCTCGCGATGAAAATAGAAGAAGTCGAGCAAGTCAGTTTCGGTATACACATTGGCAGAAACAATAAATGCCTGATCGATACCACCGCGCGAAAAATCCTTACATTTCTGAATGACAGCAGAGCTTATGTCAGAGACCACCTGCACCGTCAGATTCTCAAACGAAGTGCAGAACGCTTGGACCGCATGAGCCAACTCCGTTGTTAGCAAAACGGAAACTACCTCGACTCCGGCACGCACGAATCTTTCCGCTGTGCGTTCCGTCACCGAACGTCCCATCACCTCGACGCATGGCAGCGGCGCGGCCAGAGACTCCTGTTCGCTACCTTGCGGCAAAGTCGAGCGATTCCCGCCAAACTCTGCACCGATTACTACGATGGCTCCTAACCCCACGACTCTGTCCTCGTTTCTGATGGGGATCTTATTGTCCCCTTTACAAATCTTTGCCTACCTAGCGCGCGGCGTAAGAAGCCGCCCCATTCATTTGATTCACTGGAGGGCGCCGCAGGATTCTTCGTTTTGGAAACAATAAATCCCGCATCTTCATCTTCGCTTTGTGAAGTTGCGATTTCGAATTGCCCACGGAGCAGTCCAGCATTTTGGCGATCTCGTGGTGTTGATAACCTTCGACCTCATGAAGCGCAAAAATCTTCCGGCAGCCTTCTGGCAATTCCTGCATGGCGCGGCGCAGTGCGATGCGATCGATGGCGCCAAACAGACTGGGATCCGCCTTGCCCACGTCCCGGCGAAGCGATGGCGAGTCCGAGGACACGGGCTCGTCCAGCGACAGGATCGGCGGCGCTTTGCGGCGGCGCAGCTTCATCAGAACGGTATTCACCGCCACCCGGTACAGCCAGGTTGAGAATGCGGAATCGCCACGGAATGAACCGACGCTGCGAAATACCTGCAGGAATGCCTCCTGCGTCAAATCTTCCGCGTCCGCCACATCTTTCGTCATCAAGAGGCACACGGAGTACACACGCTTCTTATGGCTCTGGAAGAGTGTGGCAAAGGCCTGCTCATCGCCATTCTGTGCTCGTTGAACCAGGCTACGTTCGTCGTCTCGGTTAGTTTCTTCCCTGACCGGAATCACATTGCTTGCTGTCGCGGAAATCGCGCAAGTCGCCACGTTAGTCTCCTTCGTTCCAACTAGGGTGCTTGTCTAATTTGCTCTCCACGATTCCGGGAGCATTCATCATCCGCACTGAGAGTAGCGACTGCGGCTTTCTGATCCCATCAGGGTGCTCCTGTAATTGAATGCCATACTTGCTGTACCTTGCGCCCCAAAGGATTTGGTACTTCTGAGTTCTTAATTTTGAAACGAAACTTTTCTTGGGGGGGAGTGTTGTGTCGAAGCTGCCGGATCAAACCGCATCGGAGGTTTTACAACTCCTGCGGTATGATCCGGCGCTCCCTAAACGGGGTCGGACGGAATGATCTTTCTTTAGTACAGACGGAAGCCGACTTCCACGCTGATCTGCACGTTTACTGGACGACCATCTTTGAGCGCGGGCTGGAACTTCCACTGTTTCACCGCTTCAATGGCTTTCGCGTCCAATCCCATTCCCAGGCCGCGCACCACGCGGATGTCGCGCGGGCGCCCTTGATCGTCGACGATCAGCCACAAAATGCACGTTCCCTGAGTCTTGGCGTTGCGCGCCTCTTCCGTATATTCAGGATCGGGCGTCGAGAGCGCCTGGGGCGCCGAGATTCCTCCGCCCACTTTAAATACGCCGCCGCCGATGCCTCCACCACTGCCTGCGCCTACGCCAGGTCCGTGGCCAACGCCAACTCCACCACCTGAACCAGAGCCGATTCCACCACCCGAGCCCGTGCCATTCGATGGCGGCGCCGAAGGCATTGCGGTCGCTGACGGATTCCCCAAGTTCGGCATATGATTCGAAGCCAAGTGAACTTGCGGGGGAATCACCACCGTCGGCTCAACCGCCAGCTTCGGATGCTGATTTCGAAGCACAATCTGCGGAGGAGTGATTTGCTGCATCGCGAGTTTTGGCAGCCGTCCCTTAATAGCCGGCAATTTATCGTGGTCGCCGCCACCCCCGCCGCCGCTCGCGATCTTCTTCGCTACCGGTAGGGCATACGAATCTGGCGACGGAGCGATCAACGTCACCGTCTCGTGCGGTTCAATCTTTTGCACTGCCGGATGGCTAAAAGTTGCACCACCCAGAAGTAAAGCGAGTAGTACGATGTGCACTCCCGCCGAACCAGCTAGACCATTCGACCGGTAGTTATTGAACTGACCCCAAATTGCTTCCGGACCGAGCGATTTTTGTCCTCGCGTTCGCGAAGGTACGGGCCGCCCGACTCGGTTTGGCCCCCCATAAAGCATTGCCGATGAAGAAACTGGGAAAAATGTATCGGCGGCGTGGCGAGAACTTTCCTGATTCGGCATTGGCACTCCTAAATAAACTCCCAAGTAACAATTCAACCCCATCAAATCGAAAGGACGACCAACGACTAAAGTCGCCCGGCCAGAAGCAATACCAGCAAAACGACAACGATCAAGCCGAGTCCACCGCTAGGGTAGTAACCCCAGTTCCTGCTATGCGGCCAGGATGGTAAAGCTCCGACCAACAGCAGCACCAGAATGATGAGCAGAATCGTCGACATGAAATCCTCCGGTCGTTACGTTTTTTGAAACAGCAGGCCCGGTCGACGAGACCCGGGCCCAACACAAAAAAACTACTGATCATTTCGCGCGTGTTCTTTCGACTGACCGGAATACTTCCGGACCGCATCGAGGAACGCTTCAGCATTTGCCTTCGGGCGAATGTTTCCGTCTAAAATCTCTTTGAAAGGAATGAATTTCCCATACAGAATTCGGGTTTCATCCTTGTCTTGCGTGATGGCCGAACCATTCAAATCGATTCCAGCGAAAATTCCGCGGGCTCGTGAGTACGTAAGCACTTCAGCCTTCAGCTTCCAATCGGTATCGGCTGCAGCATCGCGTCCCACCGGACCAGCGGCCGCCGAGGCATCCGCGCCCAACTTGAATTTGCTGGACAACAAATGGTCCATCCCCTTGTCATTCGTAATCACCATCACCAAATCCACGGCCTGACCACCGAGCTGCAGTCCCCAGCTTCCACCGGTGATCGTGATCGGGACCGGAGCGCTCCAATGGCCGTTTGTGCGGCAGGTAGCGACACCCTTGCCGTGACTGCCGCCAAAGCCAATGGCTATCTTAACCATCGAAGGAATCACGGCGATGCAGTTGGCATCCCTCATAACTTTGTCTGGAATCGCCTTGTCAGGCGTCGCCATGATTTCCGTCAGAACTCGGGCGGAAGCATCAATCCGTTTCTCAATATCCGATGTGTCTTTATCATCATCTGTGTCTTTTGCGACAGACCACGCCATTCCGGCGAACAACGCCAGGCTCGACATGAGCACCACGAAACTCCTCAGCGACCTTGCGCGAAACTTTGTCATACGTAGACCTCTTCTTCCGTGCTCGATGCGAGCAGTTGTTTTAAACGACATGGGTGAGCTTAGCCTCCGTGCTGTGGCCGTTCCATCCGGTTCAGCCTGTAAAGTAATCGGCACAAGGCTGCATGATTAGGGCGAAGCTTCAGAGCGAGTAAAGGGAGTTCTCCGCCGATATACATCCTTTACGGTATTGTTTCGCCCACAACCCTTTCGCTTCCGCCAAATTAAGATCCTGAATGCCAAGTTCTCGCGGATTTTGAAGGATTGTGAAGCTCTGCAGAGTCTTGAGTAGATTAGATGCAGATCAAGCGGCGGCGGTGGCATCCACGCTCTGTGCAGGATTCGAAGCTCCGATGTCTTCAGCTCCCGTGCGCCGCAGGATATCTTGCGCGCGCTTAGGTTCTTCACCCGTTTCGCATCGAACTGCAACCAGAGTTCCGCCATTCGAAAGCCGTCCTTCGTATTTCTTCGCCTCATCTTCCGAAATTCCCACTCCTACCAGTGATCCAGCAAAACCTCCCAGAGCGCAGCCAACCCCGATCCCCGCCAGAACTGCCACTATCGGTCCCGCGGCAATCACCGGACCAATGCCCGGAATTGCCAGTGCGCCCGCTCCGGCCAGCCAGCCTAACGCTCCTCCAACTGCCGCACCCGATCCCACTCCCACCGCCGCACCTTCGGGCGCTTTCGTATTTTTTTCCGTTACCAATTCCTTGTCGGCTTTGTCCGGTAATAGAACGGAAATGTCGGAATTCGAGAATCCCGACTCCTTAAAGACATCGACCGCCGCTTCCACGTCACGTCGGCTTGAATAAACGCCAAACAATGATTTGCTCTTCCTCATTCGAATCCTGTCGCCGACTGTGGCGTAAAATTTTGCGAAGCGCGCGTCTGAAATCTTTCGCGACGCCAGGCAGGCAATACCAAGCGTCCATAGATATAGAGTGGGACTTCGGCCGACGAAAGCCAATAGGGGAAAGGCCTGAGATGAACGACAACTGAAGATTTTTACCGCGTTACGAAGCCAAATTCATCGCCGTTTCTGCGCGTTCCTGATGGGCAACATCCACTGCGAAGGTCGCGGTGATTCGCGTGCCGACACTTCCCGATTCAATCTCCAACTCTCCTCCCAGCTGTCGCACTCGCTCCCGCATACCTTGTATACCCACGCCGCTGCGAGGAATCGGCATCGGCATGCCTTTGCCTCGATCGAAAATTTCGAGTTTGATATCAGTTCCATTGCGCGCGATGGCGATGCTGGCGAACCTGCTGCCCGAATGACGATGGATGTTCGTGAGGCTCTCTTGCACGATGCGAAAAATCGCGGTCTCGAACTCCGCCGGAAGCCGGCCTACATTAGGATCCAGATGTAGATCTACTGCAATCTTGCTTCGTTCCGCAAATCCTTCCACATACCAGCGTACCGCCGAATGCAGTCCGGCCTCGTCCAGCAGCGGTGGATGGAGCAGGTGAGACATGGTTCTCAGGTCTCTCGACAGCTCATCGACCAGCCCAAGGCTCGCCGTCACTTGTTGAGCAAGCTGCGGATCTATGCGCAACAGAGTCTCTTCAACTGGAACCAAAGTCAGATTCAATGCGACCAATAACTGCCCTGCCGTATCATGCAGTTCGCGAGCGATTCTCCGTCTTTCGTCATCTTGCGTGCGCAACAGCCGGCCGGACAGCATGCGCAATCGTTCTTGAGCGCGATCCAGTTCGGCAGTGCGTTCTTTCACTCGCGCTTCCAATTGTTCGCGCGCTTCCCTCAGTGCCGCTTCCGATAATTTCCGTTCGGATATATCCCGGCACACCCCCATCATGCTTTGGGGAACGTTCGACGAGTCGTAAATGACCTGGCCATGCGCTTCCATCCACCCAGTACTTCCATCGCCCCTTGTCAGCCGATACTCGACATGATATTTGCCGTCGCCTTCCAGCGCCTGCTGGATGGCTTGCCTCACCCGTTGGCTATCTTCATCGGTAATGCCTTGCAGAAATGCCTCAAAGCTTCCGCTGAACGACCCCGCGTGCTGCCCGTGGATGCGTTCCATGTTTTCCGACCAGTGCACATCGCCGGACTTTATATCCCAATGCCAGGTGCCTACCTGAGCTGCCTCCAGACAAAAACGCATTCGCTGTTCGCTCTCGCGTAGCGCCTGTTCAACTTGTTTCGTCCGAGTGACGTCACGCGCAACTTTCGAGGCGGCCACCACTGCGCCGGATGAATCTTTTACCGGCGAGACAGTCAGGGATATAAGAACACGCTTTCCGCCTTTTGTAATTCGCACGGTCTCAAAATGGTCCACCCGTTGGCCCGCTCTGAGCCGGCTCAGAATATCTTTTTCCTCTGCCTGCAATTCCGGAGGGATGAGGATCGTGATTGGCTTTCCAAGAACTTCCTCTTCTGTGTATCCGAAAATCCGCTGTGCGCTAGTGTTCCAACTGGTAATGATCCCGTTCAGATCTTTTGTGACAATTGCATCGTCGGAATTTTGAACTACTGCGGCCAGCAGCGATTCCGTACTTTCGGCGATCTTTTGTGCAGTAATGTCTAGACAGGAGCCAACGTGACCTTGAAATTCTCCGTTGTCGCCAAAGCGAGGCTCACCTTCGCTCAGGACCCAGCGATACTCACCGTCCGCGCGGCGAAGCCGGTACTCCACTCTCAATGAACGGCGCGATTCAACGGAAGATTGATGAAAATCAAGACAGCGCAGAAGATCGTCGGGATGAACTCCATTCGTCCAGCCCTTCCCAACTTCTTCTTGCAACGTCCTTCCCGTAAACGCAAACCAAGCCCGGTTAAAATAGGTTCGCAGACCATCTCGATCTGAAACCCAAACCATGGCCGGCACCGTATCCGCCGTGATTATTTCGCGCGGTAATCGAGCTTTATTCATGCGCTCTCAGCGGATGCCTCGGTCGTCGTGCATCCTTCCAGGATCGCGGCTTCCCGCAAGCCTGAACTATAGGGGATCATGAGCTCGACCAGAGTCCCGGGATTCAGATTCGTCAGCCGCAATTCTCCGCCAAATTCCTTGGCCCGCTGTTTCATGCCTCCGATGCCAACCCCTACGCTATCGGGCTCAAGATCTACAATCTTTTTGCCGATTCCTTTGCCGTCGTCGCGTACCGCAACTACGAGCAAGCCATTTTTTTGAGTCAGGCTGATACCCACCTTGCGCGCCCCTGAATGCCGGAAAACATTGGTGAGCGCCTCTTGAACAATGCGGAAGATCGCGGTTTCAACCTCCGACGACAACCTAGGGAAATCCGGGGGCTGCACATCAAGAGACGTTTCAATGCCGCTGCGCTTGGTAAGCCCCTCCACATACCAGGATAGCGCCGACATCAATCCGACTTCGTCAAGCAATGGCGGATGCAACAGGTGAGACATAGTTCGCACTTGTTGAATAGCGCGATCGACAATCTCACTGGCTTGAACCCATGTCTCTTCCGGAGGGCGGGCCGATTTTTGCAGAAGCATTTTATCCAATACCATCTTAGCCACGGCAAGCTCTTGACCCAACCCATCATGCAAATCGCGCGCGATCCGGCGCCGCTCCTGATCTTGCATCGTCATCAACCGGATGGAGAGCCGCCGTAATTCGTCCGTCCGGTGATCGACCATTCTTTCCAGCTCGGCTGCATTGTCGCGAATCGATTGTTCCAGCAGCTTGCTGTCGTGAATGTCGGAACAGGTCCCGTACCACTTTCCTATTTTACCGCCGTCGCGAATAGGAACGGCTCGCGCCCGGAACCATCGATAGTCCCCATTTTTCGATCGTAGGCGATATTCAACTTCGTAATCTGCCCCCGATTCCACACAACGAATCCATTCCGCCATAGCCTTCCCGTTGTCTTCGGGATGAACATAATCCAGCCACGCGAAGCCCTCCGCAGAGCCCAGGGGGGCGCCGGTAAAGTCATAAAACCGGTCGCTGATGTAGTCTCGCGAACCATCAGCTTTGCGACTGAAAATAATGTCGGGAGCGGTGTGGATGATAGCGTCGAGCTCCTGGTTTTTACCCACGAGTTCGGAATTCAGCCTTTGCAACAACTCGGCTTTTGCGGCAATTTCTTCGGTACGCTCGAGCACCCGCTGTTCCAGATCGCGATTCAGCGCTTCCAGTTGCCTCGTCTTCCGGTGCAGGTCGGCGAATACTCTCACTTTCGCTCGCAGAAGTTCGGGAACAACCGGAACGGAAATGTAATCCACGGCGCCGTGTTCGTATCCTTTGAGCTGGTCCAGGTCGGTCAGATGCACCGCTGAGACGAAAATGATTGCAGTCCTCTGGAACCGCGGATGCTGCCGGATCATTGCCGCCAACTGGAAGCCGTCGAGTTCCGGCATGCTTACATCCATCAGCACTACGGCTACATCCGTCTTCAGTAGAAGTTCGAGCGCCTCCTTGGCCGAATTCGCTTTGATCAGGTTTTCGCCCAAGCCCCCGAGCATAACCTCATAGCTGAGCAGCTTGGCCGGCTGATCATCCACCATGAGGATATTGACCTTCTCGTTTTTACCCATCAAGTTTTCTCCGAGCGTTTCCCGCACGCCAAAAGCATGCTTCCGCGGACAATAGCTATCTATTATCTATGCAGCCACATACGCAAAGACGATAGCAATTGCTCGGTATTCACGGGTTTGGCCAGATATTCCGACGCTCCAGCTTCCAGACATTTCTCGCGATCTCCCTTCATCGCTTTCGCGGTGAGGGCTATGATCGGCAACCGCCGGAAGGACGCATTCTGCCGAATCACCTGCATCGTTTCGTACCCATCCATCTCCGGCATCATGATGTCCATAAGGACGATCGCAATATCCGGAGTGGATTCCAGCTTGGCAATGGCTTCGCGGCCGGTTCCAGCGGTAATCACGGTCATGCCGCGGCGCTCAATCACGCTGCTCAGGGCGAAGATGTTGCGCACGTCATCGTCGACCACCAACACCTTCTTGCCCACCAGCGCATCATCTGAGCGGTGCAGGCGATCAAGCAACCTCTGCTTCTCCGCCGGCAGGTCGGAGACTACACGATGCAGGAACAGCGCCGTCTCATCCAGCAAGCGTTCCGGGGATTCCACGCCCTTGACCACCACACTGCGCGCTAGCGCATGAAGCCGCGCATCTTCTTCGGGAGAAAGCTCCTTGCCGGTGAACACTACGACGGGCAGGTCGCACAGAGAGGGAATCTCACTGAACTTCTCGAGAACATCGAAGCCCGAGATGTCGGGCAACCGTAAATCGAGAACAACGCAATCGAAGCCTTCGTCTTTCGCGATCTCGATTGCTTCCGCACCCGTGGACGCGACGGTCACATCAATGTCGTCATAGCCCAGGAGTTCCTTAATACTGAGTTGCTCCGCAGGGTTGTCTTCTACCACCAGCAGCCGTTTCCGCCGGGGAGCCGAATATTCCTTGATTCGCGTGAGTGCGCTTTCGAGCCCCTCAGGCGTTGTAGGCTTCGTGACAAATGCAAACGCGCCGCGGGCTAGGCCGTGCTGCCGGTCTTCATCCAACGTCAACATCTGTACTGGAATATGCCGCGTCCTCGGATCCTGCTTCAGATGATTCAGCACTGTCCAGCCCAACATATCAGGAAGGAAAACATCGAGCGACACAGCCGTCGGATGATATTCGTGCGCCAGCGCAAGCGCTTCGGCGCCGCGCGACGCTACAAGAACTTTGAAGCCCTTGTCCCGCGACAGATCGCAGAGCACTCGCGCATAATGCGGATCGTCTTCGACGATCAGCAAGATGGCATCATCCGGCAGGAGATTTTCCCGATCATCGGGAATTCTCTCGACCGCATGTTCCACCACGGCTGCGACGCCAGCGAGCCGTGCCGGCGAACTGGACGCGGACGAGTCACGCTGCTCTCCCGCGGCAATCGATGCTGCGCTAGCCGTGGATGGGCCCACATAGGTTTGCGGCAGATAGAGCGTAAACGTACTGCCACGGCCTGGAGCGCTTCGCAGCTGAATTTCTCCGCCGAGCAGACTTGCCAGTTCGCGGCTGATTGCCAGGCCCAGTCCGGTTCCGCCGTACTTGCGGCTGGTCCCGGCATCTGCCTGTTGGAAGGCCTCGAAGATGATTCTCTGCTTTTCGAAGGGAATGCCGATGCCAGTATCGGAAACTTCGAATGCAATGACGGATGCTGCCTGGCTGAGGATCGGATGACCTTCGGTCCATCCACTCTTCGCAGGAGAAACCGCCAAGCGCACGCCTCCATTCTCCGTGAACTTGAAGGCGTTGGAAAGCAGGTTCTTCAATACCTGCTGCAACCGCTTCGCGTCGGTCACAACGCTGCGCGAGAGGTGCGAATCGGTCTGCACTTCGAAACTAAGACGACGGTTTTCTGCCTCGTGGCGGAACGGACGCTCCAAGGCATCGAGCATGCTGGCGAAGAATACTTCGTCGGCCTCCACCGATACGGTTCCGGATTCGATCTTTGACAGATCCAGAATGTCGGTGATCAGGTTCAGCAAGTCGGTTCCCGCGCCGTGAATCGTGCGCGAAAATTCGACTTGTTTTGGCGTCAAGTTGCCGTCTGGATTTTCGCTAAGTTGCTGGCCCAGCACCAAAATACTGTTAAGCGGAGTGCGCAGCTCGTGCGACATGTTGGCCAGGAATTCGGACTTGTATTTGGAAGTCAATGCCAGTTCTTTAGCCTTGTCTTCCACCGCCCGGCGGGCTTGCTCGATTTCCTGGTTCTTGCGCTCGACTTCGACGTTCTGTTCAGCGAGCTGTTGCGCCTTCTGCGCCAACTGCTCGTTGGTCTGCTGCAATTCTTTCTGCTGCACCTGCAGCTCAGTCGCTAACTGTTGCGACTGCTTCAATAGACCTTCCGTCTGCATCGTGGCTTCAATGCTATTCAGCACGATGCCGATGCTGGCGGTAAGCTGTTCCAGAAATGCCAGCTGGGAAGTTGTGAAGCTGCTCAAGGAAGCCAGTTCAATCACTGCCTTGACCCGGTCTTCGAACAACACGGGAAGCACGATGACGTTTCGTGGAACGGCCTCAAACAAACCAGAACGAATCGCGATCGTGTTTGGCGGCAAATCAGAAATCAGCATGCGCCGTTTTTCTGCCGCGCACTGTCCCACCAGACCTTCGCCGAGTTTCAACCGCCGCAGGTGTCCGTCTTCGCCGTCACCCGCGAAGGCCGATAGCAGCACCATCTCCGCCGATTCCTCGCCACTCATCTGGTAAATGACGCCTTGTTGCGCGCTCACCAGAGGAGCTAGTTCCGAAAGCAACATGCGTCCTACCGTTGCCAGATCCCGTTGCCCTTGCAACATACCAGTGAAGCGGGCCAGGTTCGTCTTCAGCCAATCCTGCTCGGTGTTTCGGTCGGTCGTGAGCCGGAGGTTGTCGATCATGGTGTTGAGGTTGTCCTTCAAGTCCGCAACCTCGCCGCTCGCTTCCACCTGAATCGAACGCGTCAGATCGCCCTTGGTAACGGCGGTCGCAACCTCGGCAATGGCGCGCACCTGGTTGGTCAAGTTATCGGCCAACAGGTTGACGTTGCCCGTGAGATCCTTCCACGTTCCAGCGGCGCCAGGCACGTTCGCCTGCCCACCGAGGCGGCCTTCTACACCGACTTCGCGCGCCACCGTGGTCACCTGATCGGCGAAGGTCGCGAGCGTATTCGTCATGTTGTTGATGGTTTCCGCGAGCGCCGCGACTTCGCCCTTCGCGTTCACCGTGAGTTTTTTCGTCAGTTCGCCGTTGGCCACGGCGGTCACAACTTTCACAATACCGCGGACCTGTTCCGTCAAGTTCGCGGCCATCACGTTTACGTTGTCGGTAAGATCCTTCCACGTTCCGGCTACCCCCGGTACTTGCGCCTGACCGCCAAGCTTGCCTTCCGTTCCTACTTCGCGGGCCACGCGGGTTACTTCGGCAGCGAACGCATTGAGCTGATCGACCATCGTGTTAATAGTGTTCTTCAGCTCCAGAATTTCGCCCTTCACGTCGACCGTGATTTTGCGCGACAAATCGCCGCGGGCCACAGCCGTCGTCACTTCGGCGATGTTTCGCACCTGACCGGTCAAGTTACCGGCCATGGCGTTCACGGAATCTGTTAAATCCTTCCAGGTTCCGGCCACGCCCGAGACGTTCGCCTGTCCACCCAGTCGGCCTTCGCTACCTACTTCGCGGGCCACGCGCGTCACTTCGGCGGCGAACGATCGCAACTGTTCGACCATCGTGTTCAACGTTTCTTTCAGCTGCAAGATTTCGCCGCGCACGTCTACCGTAATCTTCTTCGAGAGATCGCCGTTCGCAATCGCAGTCGCAACTTCGGCGATGTTACGCACTTGGCCAGTCAGGTTGCTGGCCATGAAATTCACGTTGTCCGTGAGATCTTTCCATGTGCCAGCGACGCCGGGTACTTGCGCTTGTCCGCCAAGCTTGCCGTCCGTACCGACTTCGCGCGCCACACGAGTTACTTCGCCGGCGAACGCGTTGAGCTGATCCACCATCGTGTTGATGGTGTTTTTCAGTTCAAGAATTTCGCCCTTCACGTCAACCGTGATCTTGCGCGACAAATCGCCCCGGGCCACGGCCGTGGTCACTTCAGCGATGTTACGCACCTGGCCAGTGAGGTTACCGGCCATCGAGTTCACAGAATCTGTTAAGTCCTTCCAGGTGCCGGCCACGCCGGGGACGTTTGCCTGTCCTCCGAGTCGCCCTTCGGTACCTACTTCGCGCGCCACGCGCGTCACTTCGCCCGCGAACGCATTCAGTTGGTCCACCGTTGTGTTGATGGTTTCTTTGAGCAGCAGAATTTCACCACTCACGTTCACCGTGATTTTCTTGGAAAGATCGCCGCTGGCAATAGCCGTGGACACTTCGGCGATGTTTCGAACCTGACCAGTCAAGTTGCTGGCCATGGAGTTCACGGAATCCGTAAGATCCTTCCAGGTGCCGGCGACACCGGGCACTTGCGCCTGTCCGCCGAGTTTTCCGTCAGTACCCACTTCGCGCGCCACCCGCGTTACTTCCGAAGCAAACGCGCGCAACTGGTCCACCATCGTGTTCAGCGTGTCTTTGAGTTCGAGAATTTCGCCCTTCACATCGACCGTGATTTTGCGCGACAGATCTCCGCGAGCCACGGCCGTCGCCACTTCCGCGATGTTTCGAACCTGTCCAGTCAAGTTGCTGGCCATGAAGTTGACGTTGTCCGTGAGATCTTTCCACGTTCCGGCGACGCCCGGCACCTGCGCCTGGCCGCCCAGCTTGCCTTCGGTTCCCACTTCGCGAGCCACGCGCGTCACTTCACCAGCGAATCCGTTAAGCTGATCCACCATGGTGTTGATGGTGTTCTTCAGTTCGAGAATTTCGCCCTTCACGTCCACCGTGATCTTGCGCGACAAATCGCCGCGAGCGACAGCCGTGGTGACTTCAGCGATGTTTCGCACCTGGCCGGTTAAGTTTCCGCCCATCGAGTTGACGGAATCGGTAAGATCTTTCCACGTTCCTGCGACGCCTGGCACGTTGGCTTGCCCGCCCAACCGTCCTTCGGTACCGACTTCGCGAGCCACACGAGTAACTTCGCCCGCGAAACGGTTGAGCTGATCGACCATCGTGTTCAGCGTTTCTTTCAGTTGCAAGATTTCGCCGCGCACATCGACCGTGATCTTTCGCGACAAGTCTCCGTTTGCGATAGCAGTGGCCACTTCAGCGATGTTACGCACTTGGCCGGTAAGGTTGCTGGCCATGAAGTTGACGTTGTCCGTAAGATCTTTCCACGTACCGCCGACGCCGGGCACCTGCGCCTGCCCACCAAGCTTGCCTTCCGTACCTACTTCGCGGGCGACGCGGGTTACTTCGCCGGCGAACGCGTTCAGCTGATCCACCATCGTGTTGATGGTGTCTTTAAGTTCGAGAATTTCGCCCTTCACATCGACCGTGATTTTGCGCGACAAATCGCCGCGAGCCACGGCCGTAGTCACTTCAGCAATGTTTCGCACCTGCGCCGTCAAGTTACCGGCCATGGCATTAACGGAATCCGTAAGATCTTTCCAAGTGCCTGCCACGCCGACCACAACGGCTTGGCCGCCTAGCTTTCCATCCGTACCCACTTCACGAGCCACACGGGTTACTTCCGAGGCGAACGAGCGGAGCTGGTCCACCATGGTGTTGATAGCTTCTTTAAGCTGGAGAATTTCGCCGCGAACATCGACCGTAATTTTGCGGGAAAGATCGCCGCTCGCTACGGCTGTCGCCACTTCAGCGATATTGCGTACCTGCCCGGTCAGGTTGCTGGCCATCGAGTTGACGGAATCGGTTAAATCCTTCCATGTACCGGCAACACCCGGCACTTGGGCCTGGCCACCGAGCTTTCCGTCCGTACCGACTTCACGCGCCACGCGCGTGACCTCGGCAGTGAAGACGCCGAGTTGTTGAATCATGGTGTTAACGATGTCGGCTGAGCGAAGGAATTCGCCCTCAAGCGGACGACCATCCACGTCCAGGCGAACGGTCTGGGTAAGATTTCCCTGGGCGACCGCAGCAATCGCCCGGGTCACACCTTCTGTCGGCCGAAGCAAATCCTCGACTAGGGTATTAATTGAAACTTCCATTTCGCCCCAGGCACCCCTGGATTCATGGAAGCGAGTGCGCTCGCGAGTTCTGCCTTCCTTGCCCACGACCTGACCTACGCGCTTTAATTCCTGCGCCATTTGTTGATTAGCGGCGACGATGGAATTAAATGTGTCAGCAATTTTTCCGTGCAGCCCGGTCCAAGAGCCCGGAAGGCGCACAGAAAAATCGCCGTTCCGCATGGCTTGCAGGCTGCCCAGGATGGTGCTGAGGTCGCCGGAGGCTTGGTTAATAACCTGCTCCTCTACGACTACAGAATCCCCGTTGCTCCCGTTCCCCGTACTTCGGGTCTCTGGGCTTCCGTCGGGCGCGCCAGTGACGACGGTAGTCGTCGCCGCCCGATTGTTCTTTTTCATAGAGATCTCCTGAACTGAGGGAGGGTCCAGCTGCGCGACGAAATGTTCGTCGCTTCCTGACTTAAGTTTCTTACACCGGCAGCGAAGGGTCGTAATAGTAGGCGGAGATAGGCACGAACAGTCCGGGGGTGGGCGCTGCAGGGGTAGATGCCGAAATCATGATCAACCCGACACATTTTTTGATGAATATATTTAGAGAAATTCACGAATCTACATCAATGTGACATTAGATTGTTAACACGGGAAATAACTACATGACTCTAGGGTCTTTCCTGTAGAAGAGCGAACGCTGGTAACCGTAAGACAAGCACCGGTAAACTTAATCGTTGGAGCAGCACTAACCTCATATTTTTGTTCTGCATATGCTGCCTCTTAACGTCGCCTGTTCTTGGGATGCACGGAACCCGATCAATCCCCGCGCGCGATTTCGGCCTGCGTCTGTTCACCGCCTTGGCTGATTCAGGAACAATCGCCTCAGCGACGGCCCTCGTGTCTGGTGGATACTAGTTGTCGCACCGCTGCTGGGAGGACTGTTTGGCGCGGCGATTTACGATTTCGGCATTCGACGTTTCCTAAGAGCGCTCCGGCCATCGTCCTAATCGCACCAAAAAAAATAGGAGAGGTTTCGTGGCTTACATTCTCTCGCTCGATCAGGGCACCACCAGTTCGCGAGCTTTGCTGTTTGACGATCGCGGCGCCGTCGTCTCCGTGGCCCAGCGCGAGTTCACGCAGTTCTTCCCCCAGCCGGGTTGGGTAGAGCACGACCCTGAAGAGATTGCCGCATCGCAAATCGCCGTAGCGCGGGAAGCCTTGTCCAAAGCCAAGTTGCAGTCCAGTGACATTGCAGCAATTGGCATTACCAACCAGCGCGAAACCACTATCGTTTGGGATCGCGTAACCGGCCAGCCTATCCACAATGCGATAGTTTGGCAGGATCGTCGCACTGCCGCTCTCTGCGAGCAGCTCAAAACACAAGGTCACGAGCCTCTTATACAGCAGCGCACCGGCTTATTGATCGACGCCTACTTTTCCGCCACCAAGATTTCATGGATGCTGGAGAACGTCGCGAATGCTCGGGGACTCGCAGAATCCGGACGACTCGCGTTTGGCACTGTCGACAGTTGGTTGCTCTGGAAATTGACCGGTGGCCGCGTTCACGTCACCGACGTCAGCAACGCCTCCCGCACCATGCTTTTCAATATTCACTCCGGTCAATGGGACAACGAACTTCTCGAACTCTTTCAAATTCCTTTATCGATGTTGCCCAGCGTTCGCCCCTCAAGCGACGTCTATGGGGAAGTAAGTTCGGTTCCTGGTCTTAATGGAATCTCGATCGCAGGCATCGCGGGCGACCAGCAGTCCGCATTATTCGGCCAACAATGCACTACTCCGGGATTAACCAAAAATACCTACGGCACAGGCTGTTTCATGCTGCAAAGCACGGGGGGTCGCGCGATCAACTCCACGAATCGCCTGGTTACCACCGTGGCCTGGAAAATCGGCCACCAGACTGATTACGCGCTCGAGGGCAGCGTCTTTGTCGGCGGCGCCGTGGTTCAGTGGCTACGCGATAGTCTGGGAATTATCCGCGCGTCTTTCGAGGTCGAAGCTCTGGCAAACTCTGTTCCCGATAATGGCGGAGTCTATTTCGTTCCCGCCTTCGTAGGTCTCGGGGCTCCTCACTGGGATTCCTATGCGCGCGGCGCACTCTTCGGGCTCTCGCGCGGCAGCAATGCAGGCCATATCGCGCGAGCCGCTCTGGAGAGCATCGCTTACCAGGTCGCCGATCTTATGGATGCGGTCCAAACCGACACCAATACTCCTCTCGAGGAATTGCGAGTGGATGGCGGCGCATCCGCGAATGATGCTCTCATGCAGTTTCAATCGGATATTCTTGGTGTACCTGTGGTTCGCCCTTCGATGACGGAAACAACTGCGCTGGGCGCAGCATTTCTTGCCGGGCTTGCAGCGGGATTCTGGAAAGGATTGCAGTCAATCTCGGAACTGCCGCGGGAAGAACGCCGCTTCGAGCCGCGCATGCCACAATCGCAAGCACGCCATCTGCGTGAGCGTTGGAATGAAGCTGTATCCCGCACGAAATCCTGGGAGCTTCCATAAATAAGGCCGGCCATCAACGCAGCCAGCCCCTACTCCAATACCTTCTTCGATTGCACCTATTTGCTCAGCTCTCCGATAAAAACTCCGTAAGGCTCCAGAGAAACCTCGTCTCCGCTTCCTGATGAAGATCCCGTAGCCAACAGACTCTTCATCGAAGCAAAGCCATTGCCCTTCAATCCAACGCTGATTTTCTGCGGGGCATTCGTCATGTTCAGCGCTACAACCACGCCGTGATCTCTATAATCACGCAGATACGAAAGCACATTATCGTCGGCCTCGTTGATCGCTTTATAGCTTCCATCCAGCAGGGCCGTGTTTTCGTGCCGCAGCTTTAGCACTTTCTTGTAGAACTCGAGCACGGAATTCGGATCCTTCGATTCCTCCGCCACGTTATGCGTTTTATAGGTGGGCGGAACCGGAAGCCAAGGGGTCGCTGTCGAAAAGCCCGCGTTCGCGCTGTCATCCCATTGCATGGGAGTGCGTTCGCCGTCGCGCCCTTTCTCTTGCGGCCAACCTGTGCGGCCAATCGGGTCCTTAACCTCTTCTTTATTGGTCGCCGGCGTAGTCTTCATTCCAATTTCTTCTCCGTAATACATAATCGGAGTTCCGCGCAATGTGAGGTAAAGCGCCGCCATAAGTTTCGCGATCTGGTCGTTGTGCTCGCCGTCGCCGTAACGGTCGTAAGAGCGCACAATGTCGTGATTGCTGATCACAAAAGTCGGCCATCCTGAGGCGCCATTCACCGCCGCGATTTGCTTTCTGAATTCCGCCGGCGAAAGCTTGTTGACCATGGTGAAGAGAAAATCCATGGGCATCTGCAGTTCGTTATTGCCCTGGCCGTAATACTGGTTCAGTTCGGCCACGTCCGCGGTCCAGGTCTCGCCTATCAGAACCGCACCGTATTGATCAGCCACTTTGCGCAGGCCGCGCAAGACATCGTGTACTTCGGGCAGCTTTGTGTTGTACTTCTTATCTTCGATCGGATCGCCAAACGCGTTCGTTCCTGGACGCAGAATCGGATTGTCTTTCAGGTTCGGATCCTCGAACAAAGTATCCACCGCATCCAGCCGGAATCCCGACACGCCACGCTTGTACCACCAACTCTCCACGCCAAACATCGCGTCCTTCACCGCCGGATTGCGCCAGTTCAAATCCGGCTGCTCCGCATAAAAGTAATGGTAGTAATACTGGTTCGTCGCTGGATCCAGCTTCCACGCCGAGCCGCCAAAAGTCGAAGTCCAATTATTCGGCGGTTGTCCCGGCCCTTTGCCGTCGCGCCAAATGTACCAGTCGCGGTGCGCCGAAGTGCGTGACGATTTCGAATCCAAAAACCACTTATGTTGATCGGAACTGTGATTGACAACAAAATCGAGGATGATATGAATGTTGCGCTTCTTCGCTTCGCTGGCCAGCACATCGAAATCCGCCAGCGTCCCATACATCGGGTCGATATTTTCGTAATCGGAAACGTCGTAGCCAAAATCCACTTGCGGAGAAGGGAAACAGGGCGAAATCCAGATCGCATCAACTCCCAGATCTTTTAAATAATCCAGCTTCGTGGCAATCCCCTTCAGATCGCCGATGCCGTCATTATTACTATCCGCAAAACTGCGAGGATAAATTTCGTAAAACACCGCATGCTGCCACCACTGATGACCTTCTTTGTCCACGGCGTGCGCAGGAGCTTGGGCAGAAGCGCTCAGCCCCAGAATGCAGGTACCAATGAAAAGCGCACACATCAAAAGAACGACTTTTTTCATGCTGACGACCTCCGTCCGACGTAGGCATCGGCCACTGCCTATAGAGATTGAACTGTTCTTCCGGGGGAGTCAAACCATTCACCGTCCCTCAGGCGTTGCCAAAGTGGATCACTACCAAACGATGAGTGTAGCCCGTGTTTTTGTCTGCTGGAATCGGGGTTGCTGGAATTGTGATCCGTAATTTCCCTTGCTTGGTCAGAATCGCACCGTCCACAGCTGCAACCTGTTCGGGGTTCCAAACGCCAAGTTCATAATCCCTACCCGGCACACCTGAGACTTCGAGAGTCAACCGATCGCGCGCCGAATTCCACAAACGTGAAATGACCCGCAGTCCGCGACTCGTGCTGCCGAGCGGCGGAAGCTCATTCGTCAGCGTCAGCCCGAAATCATTTTTCGTCCGGATCACCACGCTGTTAGCCCCATCATGAATCGGGAAGCGCATGGATACATGCTGGTCTTCATCATTGGCTTGAATCTTAAACGGCAGCGGCGTTCCATTCATCTCAACCGAGAGAATTTTCGTGCGCAAACTGAATGCAGGCGAAAACTGTACCCAACAATCGCCGGAGCCCTTGCGTGTGGCCTCAACGGTGACGCTGTTCCGCATCTTGCGATATTGGAAATCCACACTCGTCTGGCTCACGCGCAAATTGCGAATTCCAAATGCCGTCCAGTCCGCGCGAACGTGCGGTGCGAAAGTTATTTGATGATGTTCCGCGTCAGTCTGCAATCCAAACATCCCGCGCAGCATCGGACTCACGACCATTGCCGCGGACCAAATCTGATGCGGCGAACTCGTCGAAAATCCCTGATAATAATCTCCGGAAAGAACTTCCGAAAAGTGGCCGAGCGATCCGTCGAAGCCGAGAAGCGCATTGGCCCGCAGATTCGAATACGCCGACAGTTCGCGATGATATCGATACTCTCCCACCGATGCCCAGCCCGTGAACAGTGGCCAGACCGCTCCAAAGTGATACCCCGACCCGTCATAGACCTTGGAGCCCGATGAAATAATCCGCATCCCCCAGTCTGTTTCCAAGTCCGCATCGGCGAGTCGCGTAATCATTTCTTCCGCGTGACCTGCGTCCGGCAATTCAAACCACATAGGCACGGTTGTGAGAACGCTGGGCTCATCCACGCGCTGATTATTCTGCTTCAGCGCGAATGCATAAGTCTTTGTCTCGGGGATCCAGAACGCGTGATCAAGCGCGGGCTTCTGCCGCTCAAATTCAGCAGCCAGCTTTTTCTTCGCATCGTCTTGGCCGACAACGCCCGCCAGATTCGCCAATGCCTGCAACGCCTCAACCCCAAGCCCGCTCTGATAGAACTCCGCTCTTACAGGAAGCAGTGGCCCGCCCTCAACCCAACCATGTCCGATTCCCGCGTTCTGTGCGAATCCCTGCGCATCGTAAGTCGACCGCAGAAATTGATAGGCTTTCCAAATGCTGTCCCACTTCGTGCGTGCGAACTCGACATCGCCGCTCTGCGTCACATAATCGTTCATCGCAATAATGAACAGCGGCGTCGCATCCGCTGAAGCGTACGGATACGGATAATCCTTGAACCACGGAACAAAACTCGCCCCCTGCGCGATCTCGTGCGGAATCTTTCCGTCCTCGCGCTGGTATTTGCTGATGAACTCCAGTGCGGCGCGCGTCGTGGAATAGTCGCCAGCAGCATTCAGCGCGAACGACGTCCACAGCGAATCGCGTCCAAAAAACCATGCAAAGCCAGGCCGCTGGCTCACTCCCGATGTGCGATACCCCGCAACTAATCCCGTACCAAGATAAGGATTTGCAACAAGACCTTGGATTGTGCTCACGCGTGCCCAGTCATAGGCTTGCTGCAAGGCACTATCCGGAAGTTCAAGATTTACGGTGCGCGCCAGATAATCGCGGTAATATTCCGCAGATTCGTGCTGCAGTTGCTCGTAAGAGTTTGCCAGATGCTCGTATGTTTTTTTCGCATCTTCACGACCCAACACAGAGGCTGCGACCACGATCACCTTGGTCTCGCGACCCTTCTGCGTAACGCCCAGGCGAAACGAGGTTTCCTGCGACGAAGAGTAATTCGTCTCATAGGCTAAATGAACATCTCCCGCGGTCGGAGATCCCACCAGCGCGGCGAACTTCTTTGTCTCCTCTCCAAACACTACAGACCGCTGAGTCGCGTCCCATTCGGCGTAGGTGCCGCCCATCGCGGCTGGCCACTCCAAGGAAAAGTCGCCCACAAAGCCCGCTTCCACCTCCAGCGGTTGCGCGGTTTCCACTTCCAACTCAAGCACCGCCCCCGCTTCATGCTGGGGCACGAATAATGTCTCCTTCATGCGAAACGAATCACCCACGTAGACCAGCGTCGCAGACTCTGGACGCACCGTCAGCGTTCGCGCCAGGCTTTCCGCCGGCAAAGCTCTTCCATCCACATGAAAGGTGAGATGAAAATCGCGAAAAATTTTCAGAGGATAAGCCCAGGCCTCAAAGCGTCCACTCTCGTTCCCAAATAATCCAGCCCGCGTCCCCACTACAGGCAGGAACTCCCACGAACGAACGGTGCGCGACAGTTCCAAACCCGCGGGCAACTCCTGCGCCGCCGCCAGGAACTGCATGAAAATCAGCGACAGAAGCAGGGAACACGCCAGGCATCGAGAGCGCCGAAGAAAACGCGCCGCTACCCTGATTACCACGCGTACTTGAGCCGCCCGATCCAATCTACCCGCCGCCGGAGCTTGCAAAGATAGGACTCACTGAATATAAGGAATAGGGGCGAATTCTAGCACGAGCGAAACGCCAGGTAGCGACCTCTTGTTCCCTTTGTTCCCTTCACGCCGCGTATTTCTGAAGTCTCTCAGCCGTTCGGCGCTGGTCTTGTCGCTGGAAGGCGTCTTGGGATTAGTTCGTCCACGCGGGCTAAACGCCTTTAATCCCACATTCCAGAAACCTGATTTAAAAGAACCGGCCTCTCCATCGCCCGATCTCGGCGTAAGTTTTCTCAACGTCGCGCGCGAATCCGGCTTAAACGTGAAAACTTTTTTCGGCGGAGAACACAAGAACAAATATCTGCTCGAAACCACGGGCTGCGGCATTGCTTTCTACGATTACGATAACGATGGCTGGCTCGATATTTTTATCGTCAACGGCTCGCGTCTCGAAGGCTTCCCTCCGGGCAGCGAACCGACCTCGCACCTTTTTCGCAATAACCGCGACGGCACCTTCACCGACGTGACCGCGAAAGCCGGAGTCGCCCACTCCGGCTGGGGGCAGGGCGTCTGCATCGGCGACTACGACAATGATGGCTTCGAAGATCTCTTCGTCACCTACTACGGAAAAAATGTTCTCTATCACAACAACGGTGACGGCACTTTCACCGACGTCAGCCAGAAGGCCGGCGTCGCCGGCAAAGGCACGCGCTGGAACACCGGCTGCGCCTTCGTCGATTACGACCGCGACGGCCACCTCGACCTCTTCGTCGCCAACTACATCGACATGGACCTGGCCACCGCGCCCGTCCCCGAATCCGGCCCGTGCCTATATAAAGGAGTGCTGGTCGCCTGCGGGCCGCCCGGCCTTCAGGGCGGCAAGAATATTCTCTATCACAATAACGGCGACGGCACTTTCACCGATGTTTCCGAGGCTGCGGGAATTTTTCGCGCCAACGGGACCTACGGCCTGGGCGTTCTCACCGCCGATTTCGATAACGACGGCTGGCCCGACATTTACGTGGCCAATGATTCCACCGCCAGTGCCCTTTATCACAATAAGAAGAATGGAACCTTCGAAGACATCGCCATCGACGCCGGCTGCGCGCTCAGTCCTGACGGAAAGCCGCAGGCGGGCATGGGAGTTTCGGCGGCAGATTATGATCTCGACGGCAATCTTGATCTGGTGAAGACAAACTTCGCCGGCGATACTCCTTCGCTCTACCACAACATCGGCGGCGGCACTTTTGAGGACGCAACCTTCACCGCAGGCCTCGGCGCTCATACTCAATTTCTCGGCTGGGGCTGCGGCTTTTTCGATTTCGACAATGATGGCTGGCCTGACATTCTTATCTGCAACGGCCATGTCTATCCGGAAGTCGAGCAGCTAAAAACCGAAGCAGGATATCCGCAGCGCAAACTGCTCTACCAAAACCAGCACAACGGACACTTCGCCGATGTTTCGTTTCAAGCCGGACCTGGAATTTCCGATCCTGCTCCCGCGCGCGGATGCGCCTTCGGCGATTTCGATAACGACGGCAACATCGACGTGGTCGTAAACACCGTCAACGACTATCCGCAACTCCTCCATTGCACCTCTAAGCTCGGCAACAATTGGATCAAGATTCGCACCATCGGTGTAAAGTCGAACCGCAGCGGCATCGGAGCGCGGCTCATTTGCACAACGCACCCTCCCGGCGAGACGAAGCCGCACCAGCAAATCGACGAAGTCCGTAGCGGAGGCAGTTACATTTCACAAAACGATTTGCGAATTCATTTTGGCCTTGGAAAAGCCGAGAAAGTTGACGTGCTTGAGATTCGTTGGCCCAGCGGCCAGATCGACACGCTCAAGGACGTGAAAGCAAATCAGTTGATTTACGTGAAGGAAGGCGCTGGAATTCTCCGCACCCTGCAGTTCCTAGCGAATGCAAAAGCAGAGAACCAGAAGTCCGCGAAATAAAATGGCTGACCGCAAGCGCACCAGCGTGGGCCTAGGCGAATTGCTCTGGGACCTTCTTCCTTCCGGCAAGCAACTTGGCGGAGCGCCCGCCAACTTCGCCTACATCACCAATCTGCTCGGCGATCACGGAATTCCCGCCAGCCGAATCGGCTGCGATGCACTTGGCGACGAAGCACTGCAAAAATTAACGCAGCTCGGACTGAGCACAAGCTTCGTTCAAAGAGATTCCGTGCATCCAACTGGAACAGTAAACGTCAAGATCGACGCCGCCGGCCAGCCCTGCTTCGACATCCTGCATCCCGTCGCGTGGGATTATCTCGAATGGACTAAAGAATGGCAGCAGTTAGCCCGCGAGGCCGATGCAGTCTGCTTCGGATCTTTGGCTCAACGCTCCGCGCGTAGTCAGTCAACCATTAAAAGCTTTTTGAATGCCACGCGACGGGAAGCAATCCGCATCTTTGACGTGAATCTCCGCCAGAATTTTTATTCCCGCCAAATACTGGCCGAATCGATGAGCCTCGCAACCATTGTGAAACTCAACCATGAAGAGTTGCCGAAGATCATGGCCCTCTTCGAACTCGAACACCGAAGCGAGAAGGACTCGGCGCGCCGCCTTCTATCCTTACACAATCTGAAGCTGATTTGCGTCACTCGCGGCGGCGCTGGCAGCCTGCTGATTTCCGCTGACGAATGCAGCGAACATGCGGGCGTCAAAGTAAAAGTCGCTGACACCGTCGGAGCCGGCGACGCCTTCACCGCAGCCATGGTGCACGGATACCTCCGCGGGGTCCCACTCGATCAGATCAATGAAACCGCGAACCGCGTCGGCGCCTGGGTGGCCAGCCAATCGGGCGCCACTCCGGCACTCAAAGCGGGAGGCTTGTCGCGAATTCTGGCCAAAATTACTTAGGTCCTCCATTTTTCTGAATGACTTATAGAGCTCTTCTGCAATTGGACTCTCTGCCCGTCACTTCGGTTTTTAGTTTATTCTGGTTCGTTTGGCGTTTGGCATCTGAGGGGGGCCGAAGTGACCACATCCAACGTAGTCATCCGCTTACTTGCGTGCATTTCTGTTTTCTTATCGATTGGCTCCAGCACCGCGCAGCAAGTTCCCGAGAACCTCTTTCAAGATTTACGTTGGCGCATGATCGGACCATTTCGCGGTGGCCGCACTCGCGCCGCCGCCGGCGTCCCCAGCCAGCCAAACCTTTTTTACGTGGGTCAAGTCAACGGCGGAGTGTGGAAGTCCAACGACTACGGCCGCACCTGGACCCCGATCTTCGACCACGAATCCACGCAGTCGATCGGCGCCATCGCGGTAGCTCCGTCCGATCCAAACATTATCTACGTCGCCAGCGGCGAAGGCCTGCATCGCCCCGATCTATCGGTCGGCAATGGCATCTACAAATCCACCGACGCTGGAAAATCGTGGACGCATCTCGGGTTGCGTGACGGCCTGCAAATCCCCGCGCTCGCCATTGATCCCCGCGATCCCAATCGAATCTTTGCCGCCGTGCTCGGTCATCCCTATGGCCCGAACGAAGAACGCGGCCTTTTCCGGTCCACCGATGGCGGCCAGACTTGGCAAAAACTTATTTACAAGAACGAAAACACCGGCGCATCCGATGTTGAAATTGATCCATCGAATCCCGACATTATCTACGCCTCAATGTGGGAAGTACGCGAAGGCCCGTGGGAAGACAACAACGAAGTCAACGGAACCAGCGGAGGATTGTTCAAGTCAACTGACGGCGGGAACACCTGGCGGCCATTAGCGAACGGCCTGCCGAAAGATCTCGCGCAAATCTATGTCGCCATCGCTCCCAGCGATTCCCGCCGCCTCTACGCGACGGTTGCCGCCGCGTCAGGCCCGCTCGCGTTCTACCGTTCCGACGATGCCGGAGAAAACTGGTCCAAAATCACCGACGACCCGCGTCCCTCAGGCCGCATCGGCGGCGGTGACCTTGCGGTTCCGCGAGTCGATTCAAAAAACGCAGACGTGGTCTACAGCGCCAGCACTGTGACGATGCGCTCAACCGATGGCGGAAAAACGTGGTCGGGATTTCGCGGCGCGCCCGGCGGCGACGATTATCAAAATCTTTGGATCAATCCCAACGATCCGAACATAATTCTTCTCGTCAGCGATCAAGGCGCGCTGGTCACCGTCAACGGCGGAGCTACCTGGAGTTCCTGGTACAACCAGCCCACGGCGCAGATTTATCACGTCGCCGTCACTCCAACTTTTCCTTACAAAGTTTGCGGAGGTCAGCAGGAGAGCGGTTCCGTCTGCATTGCAAGCCGCGGCAACGACGGAGCAATCACTTTCCGCGACTGGCATCCCGTCGGCGTCATCGAATACGGCTACGTCGCTCCTGACCCGCTCGACCCCGACGTGATCTACGGTGGCGGAAGAAGTGAGGTGTCGAAGTTTCATTGGTCCACTGGGGAAGTGCAGAACGTCACGCCGATTCCACTTCGCAGCGCAAAATATCGAACCGATCGAACCGAGCCGTTGATGTTTTCGCCGCTCGATCCTCACACGCTCTATTTCGCCAGCAACATTCTCTTCAAAACCGCGAACGGCGGAAATTCCTGGACGCCCATCAGCAACGATCTCACCCGCGAGAATCCCGGGGTTCCTGCAAGCGTCGGCTCCCTCGTTCCGAAGGGCGCCGAGAAGCAGCGCGGCGTCATCTACGCTCTCGCACCTTCGTTCAAAAACATCGGCACCCTCTGGGCTGGAACGGATGACGGCCTCATCTGGCTGACCCGCGATGGCGGGAAAAAGTGGAATGACATCACTCCAAAAGAATTAACTCCGTGGAGCAAAGTCACACAACTTAGCGCCTCGCACTTCGATAACGAATCTGTCTACGCGTCCGTGAGTCGCTTCCGGATCAACGATAATCGTCCCTACATCTACCGCACTCACGATGCCGGCGAAACATGGAAGCTGATCACCGCTGGATTGCCCGACTTCGGCCCGGTCGATAGTGTCCGCGAAGACCCGGTGCGCAAAGGTTTGTTGTTCGCAGGCACGGAGAATTCCGTGTGGGTGTCGTTCGATGACGGCGATCACTGGCAATCCCTGCAACTGAATTTGCCGCACGCCTCCATGCGCGATCTGTGGATTCACAACGACGATCTCATCGTAGCCACGCACGGCCGCTCCTTCTGGATTCTGGATGACATCGCGCCGCTGCGCGATGCTGCCGGTTCGCTCGCCAGCGGGGACGCTCATCTGTTTACTCCCGCCCTCGCCTACCGCCTGCAGCGCGACACCAACACCGATACGCCGCTGCCCCCCGACGAACCCGCTGCCTCGAATCCTCCCGACGGCGCGATCATCGACTACTATCTGGCGCACAACTCTTCTGCTTCGGTGTCGCTGGAGATTCTCGATGCTGGCGGCCAACTCGTTCGCAAATTCTCCAGCGCCGACAAACCCGGCGCCAACGATGCGGAGCTGAAAAAGCAACTGATCCCTCTTTACTGGCTGAGCCCCTTCCGCTCTTTGTCGTCTGAAGCCGGCATGCATCGCTGGGTTTGGGATCTGCATTATCGTTCGCCCGATTCCGCTCGCCACGAATATCCAATTGCCGCAATACCTGGGGATACGCCTCGTTATCCGCTCGGCCCAACGGCGCTTCCCGGCTCCTACACAGTTCGTCTTACCGCGAACGGGAAAACTTACAGCGCACCCTTCACAATAAAGATGGATCCGCGCGTACAAGTCTCGGCGGCGAGCCTCGAGAAGAAATTCCGTCTCGAAACAACCTTAGCCGCGCTCTTGAGCGAAACCTCCAAGGCCGTGATGCAAGCTGCGTCGCTCCACGATCCGCTGCAAAAGCTGAGTGAGCGATCCACCGGTGCAATCCACGATAAGGTTCAAGCTTTCCAGGAACAGATCGCAGCACTGATCGGATCGCCATCCGGTTTCGCTCCACCCGCCGAGGCCGTCACTCTCGCGCGCGCAAACGCACAAGTGGCATCGCTATATGGCCAGGTGTGGCAAGTTGACGCCGAACCTACGCAATCACAATCGGAAGCCGTCGCTGCCGTCGAACGCGACGCTTCGGCTGCCATGAAGCGTTGGGACACGTTCAACACCACAGACCTTCCCGCGCTTAATCGCGAACTCCGCAACGCGAATCTCCCCGAAGTGAAGATCGAGTCCGAGTCTCACAAAGAAGAATCCGGGATGGATGAAGAGTAGAGCGCGAGTTAGTCCGTCCCTCGCAGTCAGCGTCCGATCCCAGCCGAGCGAAAACATACCGATTTTTCTCGAATAGTGTGCAAGATCTTGCAAGCTTTCTCGGAATTTCGTCATGTTCAAGGAATTAATTTCGAATCTGTCGATGAAACAGTTCAGATCGCCAGAAACTAAGGTTATAATCCGTTCGCTTTAAGTTTCAGGCCCAGACTCACGCGGAGCCTCCCCGGCGTCCCACGTTGGACGCGCCACTTCAGATTCAACGGTCACAAAATCAAGTTATCGAGGATCCAAATGAAATTCTTCCGAGCTTTCGCAGTCGCTCTGACTTTCCTCGCGTGTTCCGCAATCGGCATTTGCCAGGAACCATTCACTGCCGGAACATGGCAAGCGCTAAAAACCGCGCCTGCGTCAGCCGTAGGCCATATGCTGCTGCTCACTGACGGCTCAGTTTTGGTAAATAGCTACTTCTTCTCGAATCACACCGATAGCTGGTACCGCCTGATTCCAGACAGTACCGGCAGCTACATTAACGGACACTGGGTGAATGCCGGCAGCGCACCCGCCGGCTACAATCCGCTCTACTTTGCATCGGAGGTCCTTCCCAGCGGCCAGGTTGTTGTCATCGGCGGCGAATATAACAACGGTGCTGATGCATGGACCACCTTAGGCGCGATCTACAGCCCACATAGCAATACGTGGGCATCGCTCGCAGCCCCCACCGGATGGGCAAATGTTGGCGATGCTCAAAGTGTCGTACTGCCCAATGGCAAAATGATGCTGGCGAATTGCTGTTCCACTCAAGAGGCCATTCTCTCCAGCGTCAGTCCCGTTACCTGGACGACAACTGGCGCGGGCAAATTCGACATCAACGACGAAGAAGGTTGGACCTTGCTGCCTAATGGCAAAGTGCTGACCGTGGATGCTTATGTCGGCTCCTACAGCGCAACCGGCACGAACTCGGAGATATACTCTCCAGGCACTGGCGCTTGGGTAAGCGCGGGAAGCACTGTCAAGCAGCTGTGGGATTCGTCCGCTGCCTGCGGCGGATCAGGCGCCGCCTCTTACGAGGAAGGTCCCGGAGTCCTGCGGCCCGATGGAACCGTTCTGTGGACGGGCGCGAATCGTTGCGCCGCCGGACATACCGCAATCTATAACACTGCCAACGGCACTTGGTCCGCCGGACCGGACTTCGCCACCGGTCTCGACATCGCCGATGGTCCTGCCGCACTGTTACCCGATGGCAATGTCCTTCTCGATACCAGCCCTGGAATATTCGGTACTGGTAGCAAGTTCTACGAGTGGGATGGCACCACGATGAACCTCACGTCCGCTCCGCCACACGCTCCGAGTGATAGTTCCTTCTACGGAAACATGGTCTGCCTGCCCACAGGCCAGATTATGTTCACCGACTTCTCTTCGAGTGTTGAAATTTACACTCCCAGTGGCACTTATCAGGCTGCGTGGCAACCTACCATTACTACCGTAGCGGCCACCCTTACTCACGGCGTCAGTAACAACGCGATCAGCGGAACCCAGTTCAATGGCTTATCGCAATGCGCGGCTTACGGCGATGACAACCAGAGCGCCACAAACTGGCCCCTGGTGCGCATCACCAATGCGGCCACCGGCAAGGTTGTCTACGCCCGCACGCACAGCTTCAGCACTATGGGCGTGGCCACCGGGAGCAAACTGGTCTCTGCAAAGTTCGACGTTCCAGCCTCCATCGGCCTTGGCGCCAGCACTCTTGAAGTCGTCGCTAACGGCATTCCGTCCGCTGCGGTCGCGGTTGTCATTGACTAGAACCTCTATTTCCGTGGGGTACCCCGCTCAAGCCCAACTTGGGCGGGGTTTTGATAAAGCACACTAATATTTCTGATTTCGCTACAAGCCTTCCACCGCTCTCTGCAGTTGTCGCGCAACTTCCGCAGGGTCGCTGCCATCCGCAAAATTCATCAAACTGCCAATCCGCACCTTTATCTTCCCCGGTAGAGCAAATTTCTTTCCTGCCTGCTTCAATTCAAACAGTCCCACGATCCGCATCGGCAGCACCGGAATTCCTAAATTATTCGCCAGCAGTCCAATCCCCGCGCGAAATGGATTGATCGTTCCATCCAGCGTATGTCGCCCTTCGGGAAACACCAGCACACTGTATCCGCGATCCACAGCCTCGCCGGCATAAGCGAAACTCTGCCGGAATCCAGCCTCGCGGGGCAGGGGAAACAAGTTCAGCAACGAAACTCCAAGCGCCCAGCCAATGCGATCGTAGATTCCCCTCAAAAAGCCTCTACCGGCCGGGGGACTGTGCAACGCTTCCAGAGCCTCGCCGCCCGTTGCCGTAGCAATTCGATTTCGCAGCCGCGCCGGCAAGGCCATGTGCACGAATCCAACATCCACATCGGAAATATGATTGCAAACCACCAGTAGCGGCCCACTCCATCCTTCCAAGTTTTCTCGTCCTTCAATGCGCGGCCAGCCCAGTAACATCATCGCCGGCCTCATCAAGAAACAATGCGCGATCCATCGCAGCCATGTCACCGGACACTGCAACACCCACCGCGGATAGTGATACTTTGCGTGCGGCCGTTCCTCGCCGCTTAACATCCTTTCCACATCGGCCACGGTGCGCGCAGCGCTGAAACGCGTCTCGCTCAGATCCACCTGATATCGATCCTCCAGCGCGCTGATGAGCTCCACGCGATCCAGGGAACTCAACCCAAGATCAGCGTCTAGCCCTGCTTCGGGATTGAACCCAGCGATGTTTCTTCCTGTAATCCGACCGATCAATTCCCTTACCGGGCTCTGCACAGCAGCTTCCATCTGCCCGGCCTGAGCAATGTGCGTTGCCGCAAATTCCGCAATTACGTTCCGCCGCGGCTTCTGTGTGCTGGTGCGTGGAAAGTCTTGTTGCGGCCATCGCACCCACATCCTCATCCGCTGGAATTCCGCCAGCGACCGGTTCGCACGCTCCACCACCGTTTCCACGCGGGCATCGTCGCGCAGAATCATCACCGCACAAGGCTCAGCGTTACCTCCCCGCTCAACTCCCACCACCACACAATCTTTTACTTCCGGCTGCAACCGTAGCGCCCTCTCCAGGTCTTCTGGATAAATGTTCAGCCCCGCCGGAGTGACGATCACTTCTTTCTTGCGTCCTCTGAAATAAAGATTCCCAGCCTCATCCAGCGCACCTACATCTCCCGTCCGATACCAACCTTCATTATCCGTAAGCCCGTCAGCGACTTTCTCGCTCCGATCTCCACTCCAATACCCTGCCGCCACTCCGCCACCTCGAATCAGAATCTCGCCATCTTCCGCCAGCTTCACATCCCGCCCCGGCAGCACCTTTCCAATCGATCCTTTCCCCAACTTAAACGGATGATTCACGCTGATCAGCGACGTTGTCTCCGTCAATCCGTAGCCTTGAATGGCCGCGTATCCCAGCCGATCCCAAAATTGTTCGGTCTCAGCATCGAGCGCCGCACCACCGCATATGAAGGCCCAGAACTTCCAGCCAAACTGCCGGCGAATTTCGCGGAAAATCCACCAGCGATGCAAGAAATGCTTCCCTTCCGCCGCTACAAACCATCGCCGAAACTCTTCGCTTCTTCCCCGGTCCTCCAGATCGCGCTCAATCGTCTGCTTCAACGACTGCAACACTCTCGGCACGGTTACCAAAACCGACACGCGCTCCCGCCGGATCGTGCTCATGATCTCCGATGGTTTCATCTCTTCCTGAAAAATCACTCTGCCGCCCAGCAGTGGAGGCAAAAACATTCCCAGAAACTGCCCGAACACGTGACTCAGCGGCAGCAAATTCAAAAACCGCACCGGATGCACCCACCGCTCATATTTCAAATACCGCTGCATCTCCCGCTCCAGCGGAGAGATATTAGCCAGCACATTCCCATGCGTGATGACCACGCCTTTGGGCTCAGCCGTAGTCCCGGAAGTAAAAATAATTTGTAGGGTATCGTCTCGATTGAGTGCCGCTTCAGGAGACTTGGGCTTGGGCAGGGACTCGCTTAAACCCTTGGATAATTCAGCTAGAACGAAAACAGGACGATCATCCCCTGCGTCCGCGCAATTAAGCGCGTTCCGCTGCGAACAAACCCAGAGCTTCGCCTCAACCTGCCACGCAACACGTATCGCAAAGTCTCGCAATGCCCCGTCGTCGATCGGAACCACGATCGCTCCGCGCATCACGCACCCAAAAAACGCCGCAACCCATTCGGCGCAGTTCTCGCCCCAGAGCATCACCCGCTCGCCCTTGCCGATCCGTCGTGCCTCTAGTTCGCGAGCGAAACCAAGCGCCATCTCCATTACCTGCCCGTACGTGAACCACTCCATGCGGTACCCATGCCGCTGCCCATAAGCGCGCTCATTGCGGTGCGCTTGAAAATTCACCTGGAAAAACTCTGCTAACGATTCCGCCATGGATTATGGATATAGACGACGAAAGAGCGCCGAGAGACAAATCAAGTCCCGCTCCGGCAAGGCCGAAGGTGACAACCGTTATTCCGTCGAAAGATCGCAAGTCCGTTGCGACTGGAGCTGATTCACCGTTCCGGATACCACTCAGTCCATGGTCAGCACCACCCGAAACCTCGCTCGCCCGCTAATCATCTGGTCGTAGGCCTCGGCGGCTTTCTCCAGCGGATAACGCTCAATCATCGGACGCACTCCGCTGAGGGAGCTGAATCGCAGTGTGTCCTCGGAATCTTTAGCGGTGCCGCTTGGCCAGCCCTGAATAGACTTGCGGCCCCCGATCAGCTGAAGGGGGGTTACGGTGAGAGATTCGAAGCCTGCTCCCACGATCAGGAGCTTTCCATTTCCCGCCAGTCCGTCGACCAGAGCCGAGATCGATTTCGAATCCGGGGCAGTCGCAAGAATCAAGCGCGCCCCACCAAGTTTTTGCAGCGCTTCGGCGGGAGCGCCGGCGCTAGTGTCGACATATTCATGCGCGCCTAGTTTCCGAGCCAGCGGCTGTTTATCTTTGCCGCGACCGATCGCGACGGTGCGGAAGCCCATCTGGCGGGCATATTGAATCCCGAGGTGGCCCAATCCGCCAATGCCCTGCACAGCCACCAGATCGCCGCCTCGGGCTCCGGAATTGCGCAGTGAATTGTAGACAGTGATTCCGGCGCAGAGCAGTGGCGCGGCCTCAGCCGCGGGCAGATCATCCGGCATCAACGCCACCGCTTCTGCCGGAACCACTACATATTCCGCATAACCCCCATCAAACGTGATGGCGGTAATCTTTCCGAACTGGCACAGGACGAAGTCGCCACGGCGGCAGGGGTCGCACTGAAAACAGTGTCCCCCATGCCATCCCACTCCAACCCGCTGGCCGGGCTTCCAGATTGTGACGTCGGCGCCAATGGCATCGATGCGTCCGGCAATCTCGTGGCCCGGCACTCGCGGATACTGAATTCCCGGCCACTGTCCCTCTTTCACGAGCGCGTCGCTGTGGCAGATGCCGCAGGCTTCCACCTTGATGCGTACCTGCCCGCGCCCTGGCTGCGGAGTCGAGCGCTCAACGATTTCGAAATTCCCTCCTGGCTTGCTGACTTGAACGGCTTTCATGCGGGTTCCCTTTCATGGCGTGAGTAAAGTTCCGGCGAGCTTATAGAAACTCCCCGCCCGGTGGAGTCCGGACATTCTGCGATGTAGATAAGGATTACAGCGGCGGGGATGCAACAAAAAGAACCACTCAGAAACAATCTTTCCGGCTCGTCACCTACGCGATCTTTCTAACAGCCTGGTCAATGCGTGCAAGCGTACTTTCCTTGCCTAGCACTTCCAATGTCTCAAACAACGGCGGCGCATTCTTTCGCCCGCAGACGGCCACTCGAATTGGCTGGAACATCTGCCCCGCTTTCACTCCAAGTTCCTGCGCGGCGGCGCGGAGGGCCTGATCCAGCGGATCATGTTTGAATTCGACACCAGCCAGCACTTCGCGCGCCTTCTCCAGAACTTTGCGCGCCATGGTTGTGTCTCCCTTTTGTGGGATTAGCTCAGCGGGATCATAGGGCGGCAGTTGGTCGACAAAGAGAAAGTCAGCGGCCGTGAGCACATCGCTGAGCAGCTTGATCCGTTCGCGAATCAGCGGTGTGATCCGCAACATTTTTTCTTCACTGACATCGAATCCAGCCACGCGCACTACGGGAAGCAGGCGGCGGCTCAACCCTTCGACCGGCAAAGCGCGAATGTGCTCGGCATTCAACCACACCGCTTTCGGATCGAATGTTTCCTCGGGAGTTGTAGCTGGTTCCTTGAAGTTCACCACCGCATTCGAACGATTAATGCCTTCGAGCGAGAAAGCGTCCGTCAGTTCTTGCACAGACATGTTCTCGCGATCGTTCTTAGGCGACCATCCCAGCAGGCAGAGGAAATTAATAAATGCGTCCGAGAGAAATCCGGCGTCGCGATACGTGGTCACGCTGACCACGGGGCCATGCCGACGCTTGGAAAGTTTCGTGCCGTCGGGCGCAACCAGCAGCGGCAGATGGGCAAATTGCGGAGGCGTGCTTCCAGCAGCCTCGAATATCAGCACATGCTTGAACGTATTCGAGAGATGGTCCTGTCCACGGATGATGTGAGAAATGCGCAGGTCGGCATCGTCCGCGCAGGAAGCCAAATGATAAGTTGGCATGCCGTCAGACCGGAGCAGCGCAAAGTCTTCAATGTCGGCGGCAAGCTTTACCTGTTCGCCATAGACCGCGTCGGTAAAACGCACCGTCTCGCCAGCTTCGCGAGGCACGCGAAAACGCAATGCGAATGGCTCTCCGGCCCCGGCGCGACGGTCACTTTCAGCACGCGACATTTCTCGCGCCCCGGGATTAAATAGCCACGTTCCCTGCGCTCCGGATTTTTCGGCGTCTCCGCTATGCGCCGGAGTGAAGTCTCGGTAGGCAAAGCCCTTCTCAAAGATCGCCCACGCTGTCTTGCGGTGTAGGTCAATGCGTTCGGACTGTTTGTATTCCTCGTCCCAACTCAGATTCAGCCACTTCAATCCCTCGAAAATGGAATCAACCGAAGCCTGGGTATTGCGCTCTGCGTCGGTATCATCGAGGCGAAGAATCATTGTCCCCTTGTTGCGGCGGGCGTATAACCAATTGAAAATAAAAGTCCGGGCGCTCCCCACATGGAGAAATCCCGTCGGCGAGGGCGCGAATCGAACCCGAGGCAAGGTCAAGGGTGCAAAAGATTCAGGCATAAGTGGCAGAAACTTGATGGTATGGGCGCGATAAAAGCATCGTCAAGCACACCCTGGGCACATGTTTTCCAAGTCAAGTCGTTGGTTTTAGGTATTCTAGAGCTAGGACAGTGTACTTAAATTGTGTTGTGTACGTGCCCCTTGCTGTGAAAACATTGGTATCGATTTGTCTCCCCAGGGAATCCAGCTAACGCGGGAAAAGCCAGTCGGTCCTCATGAATAGTGTAGTCATCAGCATGGTGGTGATTCCGGGAGTGGTTTCGTTGTTGCTGTTCCTGGTGTTCACCTACCTTTACGAACAGAGCAGGCAAGCGTACTTCCGCGCCTGGCAGCTGGCTTGGGCCGCCTACTCCCTGCACTACGTTCTCGACGCATTCTCTTTCTACCGCGCTCCCTCGCCGCTCGCGTTTTTTGCCAGTTCGTTATTTCTGGTGGCGATGGCGCTCTGCATCTTTGTGTCGACCCGCCTCATGCGTGGCCCGTCCCGCTTTCTGTGGTATGACGCGGCTTTGGCAGCGGCTGGAATTGTGCTGGCCTGGATCAACGTCCAGGCCCGCATGGTGGCTGGAGCGTTTCAGCCAGCCGCGCAGCCTGCCATCGCCCTCGACCTGGGAATCGCCGCCGTCCTCCTGTATTGCTCCGCGGTCTATTACATCAACGGTCATCGCCGTGGATTGCTGGCGTTCAAGGTCCTCGCCTTCGCCCTGGCCCTTTGGGCTGTACTCATGGGAGCGGGACAATTCCGCAATCCCTGGGGTGCGCGCTTTGGCAGCGCCGCCAACTATCTCGGTCCCGTGCCTCAAATGCTGCTGGGCATCGCCATGGTGATGGTCCTTTTTGAAAATGAGCGCAACGCCGTGCAGGAGAACACACTCGCGCTCTCCACTCTTGGCGTCGATCCCCGTCGATTGCTTTCGGCCGACGACCTGCTCCCCAGCATGCAGGCGGCGCTCGACCGTTTGGCCGGCGCGTTGTCAGCGCGCCGCGCCATCATCTACATCTCGGAGCGCTGGCGCAGCCTGTTGCCCTCGGTCGAGCGGGGATTCTCGCCCGAATTCATGAGCGCTTTGACCAGCAGCGGCGCCGGAGAGTACATCTGCGAACTCGCCTACCGGCAAGGTGGCCTCTTCACGGTGCATGATCTCGCGCATATGACGGAGCCTCTGCCGTCCGGCTCGATTGGGACATTTGCTGATCTCAAGAAGGTGCTCACGGACGCTGACATCCGCAACCTCATCGCCGTAAGTTTGCAGACCCGCGAACATGCGTTCGGTGTGATTCTATTTCCTCACGCCGAACGAAAAGCGTTCGGAACATCGGGTCCGCGCCTGATGGTAGGACTGGCCTTGCAACTCGGCCTGACGCTGGATAACTACCTCATCGCCCACGATGCCCATCGCCGCACCCAGGAGTACGAACTGCTCACCCAGATCGGCCAAGCCATCAGCTCGCGCCTCGATCAGGACGAAGTGCTGCGCACCATCCACTCTGAGTTGGGACAGATTTTTAACACCAGCTCTTTCTACATCGCCTTCCAGGAAGGTGACGAAATTCGGTTTGAACTGGAAGTCGAGAACGATAAAATTTTGCCCAAGCGTTCTCGCAAATTCGAGAATGCCTTCACCGAGTACGTAATGCGCACCGGTCAACCGCTGCTGATCCGCTCCGATTTGGAAAAGACTCGCACCCGTCTAGGCATCACTTATCGACCGGAAAATCCGGCCAAATGCCTTTGCGCGGCACCGATCCTCTTGGGTAATAAACCCGCAGGCGTCATGGTCGCCATGAACACGGAACGGGAATTCGTGTACGAACAGCGCGACTTGGACGTTCTGGTTACCGCGGCCGGTCAAGCTTCCGTCGCCGTGGAGAATGCCCGACTCTTCGCCGGCGAACAGCGGCGCTCCCGCCAACTCGCATTCCTCAACAACATTTCGCGCACCGCCATTTCCAGCGATGACCCCGTCCACATGCTGGGACAGATCGTCGGAGAGATTCAAAAGAACTTCAGCTTCGACCACATCGGCATCGGACTGCTCGATTACGGAACCAAAGAAATCGAAATCAAAGCCGAGGCTGGCGCCACCGCACACGCCATGGGTAAGCGGATTCCGCTAGGCATGGGAATCCTCGGACGAGTCGCCCGTACCGGCGAGCGCGCCCTGGTACAGAACGGCCTCGAAGGCCAGATGGGCGCCATTCTCCCGGAATCCCGGTCCGTCCTCTGTATTCCGATCACCTACGGCGAAACCTTGCTGGGTGCGCTCAATATCGAGAGCCGCAACGAAAGCGCTTTCTCCCCGCAAGACGTTCTCATCCTCAATACCTTGGCAGATCTGCTGGCCACGGCTCTGCACAACGCTTTTGTCTTTCAGAAACTGCAACAGCAATCAATCACCGATGGCCTCACCGGCATTAAAACCCGGCGCTTCTTCTGGGAAGCTCTCTCCGCCGAGTGGAAGCGCGCCTCCCGCTCTGGACGCCCATTTTCGGTCGTGCTGATCGATTTGGACAAATTCAAGGAAGTCAACGACACCATGGGACACTTCGAAGGCGACCTCGTGCTCGCCCGCGTCGGCCGTCTGTTGGAACAAAAGTCCCGGCAGTCAAACGTCGTAGCGCGTTATGGCGGAGACGAGTTCATTATCCTCATGCCTGAAACCGGCGCGGATCAGGCGCAAGTATTGGCCGAGCGTCTGCGCCTGTGGATTACCTCCGATCCCATGCTGAACGAACACCACATTACCGGCAGCTTCGGCGTAGCCAGTTTCCCAACCCATGGCTTCTCTATCGAAGACATCATCCGCGTAGCCGACGCCGGCATGTACGTCTCAAAACGCTCGGGCGGAAACCGGGTATCGGCGGCCGAAGAGTTTGCCGAAGGCGAAGAGTTCGCCACCCAGCGGCAGCAGATCTCCGCTTACATCGAAGGCTTTCTGCAGCGCGAGCACAATGGGCCGGAGCATCTGGAAGAACTAGGTTCGATGCTGGTGAAGTTTTGCGGCGGTGAAGAGGACTGCAACGTGCCGCTGCTGAAGGAATCGATTGAAGTTCTCAGCCGCGCCGCCGAATCCCGCGAACTGCGCACCTCCGGCCACGGCGACATCGTTGCCCGCTATACCGAGATTATCGCGCGTGCTCTCCGCCTGCCGTCCGAAGAAACCACCGAGCTCGTCTATGCCGCTCGCATCCACGACGTTGGCAAGATTTTTGTTCCGGAACGCATTTTAAATAAGCCGGGGCCGCTCACCGACGACGAATTCTTCCTGGTCAGAATGCACGCGCGAGTCGGTGCGGAGATCGCCGGCATTCTCCCAAACAGCGCGACGATGCGCATGGCGATCGAGCATCATCACGAGCGCTTTGATGGCACAGGCTATCCTGATGCCGCCAAAGGTGAGCAAATCCCTTTGTGGGCGCGCATCATCGCTCTTGCCGATGCCTATTCCAATATGCTGACCGAGCAATCTATCGCTGCCGCGCGTACTCCCGAACAGGCGCTGGACGAACTCGCCAAGATGAGCGGAACCGGCTTCGACGGTATGCTCGTGCGGCTGCTCTTGCGCGAATTGAAATCAGAGAGGACACCTTCGTCCAAAGAAATTTTCTAGTCTCCGAGCTTTCCGCTCTTCGCCCACTTGCAACTAGCAACAATAAACTGGACACTAGTGTCCATGTCGATTCCCCTTTCTTTATCTGGCAAAGTCGCCCTCATCACCGGCGGTTCGCGCGGCATCGGTGCCGCCACCGTGCGCTTATTCGCCGCAGCAGGCGCGAAAGTCGTATTCACCTATAACAAAGCGCGGTCGCAGGCTGATGCTTTAGCCAAGGAGTGCGGCGAGGCTAACTGTCGCGGCATCGCCGCTAATCTTTCCGACGCAGACTCAGCAAGGGCGGTGGTCGCGGAAACCGTCAAACATTTCGGCCGGATTGATATCCTCGTCGCCAACCACGGAGTGTGGCCCGTCAAAGACGTACCCATCGAAAACATGTCGAACGAACAATGGCGCTCTACTCTCTCCATCAACCTCGACGCCGTATTCGGCCTGGTCAAATACACGGTGGCGCAAATGAAGTCGCAGCCCCGAACCGCTTCCGCGGCCGGCCACATTGTTCTCATCAGCTCCACCAGCGGCCAGCGCGGTGAAGCCTTCCATTGCGATTACTCCGCCAGCAAGGGCGCCCTGATCAGCATGGTCAAAGGACTCTCCACCGAACTGGCAGCCGCCCGAATCTACGTAAACTCCGTGGCCCCCGGCTGGGTCGATACCGACATGTCAAAAGCCGCGCTGGATGATCCCAAAAGTGGCGAAGAGATTCGCCGCACCATTCCCCTGGGACGCGTCGGCAAACCCGAGGAGATTGCTGGTCCCGTGTTGTTTTTATGCACTGAATACGCCGCTTTTATTACCGGCGAGGTCTTCAACGTAAATGGAGGAGCCGTTCTAGCAGGGTAGCCGGCGCTCCGCTGCAAGCGTATTACTCGGCAGGCCTTTTCTGCATCCAAGAGAAAGCGGAACTCCGCTCCACACAGGCAAAGCTTCAAGCGGCTACAATTTCCTGTTCGAGCATCACACTGACCTGCGAAATGCGACCGGCTGCATGAAATATATAATTCTCATCGTTGTGCTGGCGTCTTTCGTGGAGATGCCCGGCAATGGCAAGCTTGCGGCTCAATCGCAAACCTCCACACAGACGCCTTCTCAGTCTGCCGCAGGCGCCACGGCCGTTCCCGGAGATCAACAGAATGCCCGGAAAGCACGCGCACTTCTGGATCAAGCCGTCGCCGCCCTGGGCGGTCCGGCGTTTCTGAACATTCACGATGCGCAGGAGGAGGGACGCACCTACAGCTTCCATCACGGCCAGCCCACCAGCAATGGCGTGCTCTTCTGGCGGTTCACGGAGTATCCCGACAAGGAGCGTATCGAGATCACTAAACAGCGCGATGTCGCTTACCTCTACGTGGGAGATAAGGGCTACGAACTCACTTACAAGGGCCCGCACGCACTAGAGAAAAAAGATTTGGAAGATTATCTCCGCCACCGCAGATTCTCGCTGGAGACCATCCTCCGCGAATGGCTTAACGACCCTAAAGTGGCGCTCTTCTATGATGGCAACGCCCTCGCCGGCAACCTTCCGACCGAGCAGGTCACTCTGATCAATTCGAAGGACGAAGCCATTCAGCTCTTCCTCGACACTCAAACCCATCTTCCCCTCAAGAAGAGCTACACCTGGCGCGATCCGGTCGATCGAGAGCGCAATGTCGAAGAAGAGATTTATGACAATTACCGCCTCGTCCAGGGAGTGATGACCGCCTATGGTTTCACTCGTTACTTCAATGGCGACATGCAAACCCAGCGTTTCGTGAACGCCGCTCACTACAATGCGGGACTCAACCAAGCGATGTTCAATCCCGATTCTCGCTACGATCCCAATAAACCTCCCGGCAAGCACTAGGTAGCCGGCACTCCATTTCCGCCACGCACTGTGGCTTTTTTACCACAGTGCAGTTTCTTGCGGGCACTGTAATCTATTCATTCACTGGCACATCCGCAATTCACTTTGACTCAAGAGCAGACATTCCGCTCAGCCGTCGAATGTAATGGAGTGGGACTCCACAGCGGAGCCCCCGTCCGTCTGCGCATTCTTCCCGCTCCGCCCGGCACCGGAATCGTCTTCCGCCGCACCGATCTTGATAACTTCGAGATTGAGGCCATCAGCCGCAATGTGGCCCGCGTCAGTTACGCCACCAGCCTCATGAAGAAAGGCGTGCTGATCTCGACCACCGAACACCTGCTCTCGGCCTTCATCGGCCTGGGCATCGACAACGCCGTCGTCGAACTGGACAACCTCGAACTCCCCATTCTGGATGGCAGCGCCCTGCCCTTTGTTGAGCTCATTCAGAAAGCCGGCATCCGCAAACAGCGCCGCCCCCGCAAATATCTGAAGATTCTTCGCGAAGTGGAAATGCGCGAAGGCAATAAATTTATCTCGGTCTATCCCGCCGACAGTTACTCCGTTTCTTATTCCATCAACTTTCCTCATCCGCTCATCGGCAAAGAAACCCTCCAGGTCGAACTTTCCAATGGAAGTTATTTGCAGAAGATCGCGGGCGCCCGCACTTTTGGTTCGCGCGAGGACGAGAAAGCGATGCGTAACATGGGACTCATCCGCGGCGCGTCCAAGGACAACTGCATCGTGCTCACCCGCGACGGAATCGAAAACGGCCCGCTCCGGTTTCCTGACGAGTTCGTGCGCCACAAGGTGCTGGATCTGGTCGGCGACCTCGCCCTGCTCGGCAAGCCGATCTTGGCTCGAATTGTGGCGGACCGCGCCGGTCACGCCATGCACACCGCCCTGGTCTCCCGCATCCTGCGCGACAAAACGCTGTGGGCAGAAGTCACCCTGCCGGAGAAAGCGCACGACAGCCCAGCCCCACACACCACCCAAGCCACAGTCGGATCTTCCTTGTAAGATTTTCGTTAGGTTTAGGTGGGGACAATAGGTTTAGGTGGGGACAGCCGCCCTCGGCTGTCCGCCGGACGAAGCCCGGCTCTTTCCTTCGCCTGTGCCAGAAAGAATATTCTTGACTTCACCCCCTCCCAGGACTCTAATTATCTCGAAAGCATTAGCTCTTTGACATAAAAATAGCAACGAGATAACTACTGGACTGATCGGCTCGTGTGGGTCGGACACTCCTGTCCGACGCTTTTGACCTTGATCTTGATCTGGTTTCTTCTTTAGAACTCTCATCGGCATTCCTGGATCTGATCAGCGATAGATCTTGGGGGGCGGACTGATTCTAAAGGGCTTGCATCGTACATACTAAACCTAAACCCTTTAGATCCAGGATTTTACGAATAAGCCCAATGGAATCTAGATTTTAGCCGGACCTCATGCGATCTAATATCCGTAAGATATTGATTCCAGATATTTTACATCGAACGATCCGATTTTTTATCTTTGATCTGGATCACCCAGCCCGGGGAATCCAATCAGCAGCTTCGAGTTCGCCAACTTCTGTGCCGGCCTTTTGCATTTCTTCGCGCAGCCGCTTCAGTTCGGCGCGAGTCTGGCTGATCAGCGCTGCAGCGAATTGCTGTGCCGAGCGCTGACACTCTGCCGACAAATCCTTTACTCGCATGTTCAGCATTGGCATGTCTTCTTCAAAGCGGCGCAGCGTTCTCTCCACTCGTTCGATGCGATAGCTGTTCGGAACCATAGGGTCTCCAGTGATTCCACCAGAGTGCCATGTTCAGAGACAGACGCAAATTGCAAAGTGGATACCCCGGATGCTGCCCGAAAAGCGCTTGCCCAGAACGGAACGGAGAAGAGAGGAACGGAGAGGAGTGGAATGACGCTGCGAGGAGACTGCGCGGAACGACTACTGGATAATCTCGGAACTCGAGCCGAGTGCTTTCGACCCGGCAGTGGGTTTCGGTACCCGCTCGTTGAGCCATTTTTCGAGCAGTTCCTGCGAACCCGCAGGCACATTGCGAAAGCGTAGTCCCATCGCTCCTTTTAAGTCGGCCCAAGCCACTTCCGTCTCGATGTCCATCGATACGTTGCTGTCAGGCAGCGTAAACTGCAACCGCGGAGTCGCATCCTTGGGAAGCGCCTGGTGCACCAGGAGCGCGATGCCTCCTTCGCTGATGTCGGTGCTCGTGGCTTTTAATTCTTTTTCGCCCACCACCACCTTGACCATCATCTTCACCGGCTGCCGGTAGTAGCGGCGCCGCTCTCGCACCATGAAGTTCAACGCCGCATTGAAGCAGCGTGACGCATTCAGAGGACTGATGGGCTTCTGCAATACAAAATTCACGCCCATGGCGAAGGCTTGTTGCGTAGTTGTTTTCTTGCCATTCAGAACGGCAAACGTTACTGAATTCTTGTTGCTCGGAGTGTTGCGCAGCCCTTGCAGCACTTCCACCCCGCCTCGTAGATCGTCGCAGTCTATGATTACCGCATCGAACTTTTCAGCAATCAGGATCTCAGTCGCCTTCTTCGCTTCCTGGCAAATCTCTACGTCAATGGACAGCTTTTCCAGCGTCGGCCGTAAAACGCGCACAACTTCGGCGTCCCTACTCAGGAGAAGAGATTCCAACGTCATACGCTGATTCTAATCTTCAGTCGGCCCCGCCAAAAGTGACTAAGGTGTAGGGTTTATCTGGACTTGTTATTGCACCGGTCTCAGTTAACTAACTAGTTTGGACTAACTAATAAAGGTCGCCGTGGATGCCCCACATCGTCTATCTATCTCTCGGATCAAATGTTGGTGATCGCGAGGCTCAACTGCGAGATGCGGAGAACCGTCTCGCCCAGCTGGGCCGGTTGATTGCGGTATCGTCCTTCTACGAGACCGAGCCCGTAGAGTTCACCCGGCAACCCTGGTTTCTGAATTGCGCAGTGGCGATCGAAACCAGTTCCACTCCGGAGGATTTGATGGCCTCGATTCTCCGCATCGAGGAAGAGATGGGCCGGCGGCGGCTGCAAAACAAAGGCCCGCGATCCATCGATATCGACATCCTTCTATTCGCAGACGCGATCGTGCAATCGAGTGAACTTACGATCCCTCATCCCGCAATGCATCAGCGCCGGTTTGTGCTGGAACCTCTTGCGGAGATTGCGCCGCAGGCGCTACATCCGATGTCTAAGAAGACCATTCGCGAACTGCTCGATGAGCTGCCTGATGGGCAAACAGTTAGGCGGGTGCCACGATCTTCAACGACTAACGACTAAGACCAGCGACCACCTCACGGCACAATGATTCGGCTCCCCGCTTCCTGCGGAGCGATTACAGCCGATTGTTTCTCGGGAAATTGCGCGAATAGAAAATCGATGAAGGCCCGCGACTTAGGCCGTCCTGAAGTGCGCGCATGGCCCATCCGCAGCAGAAACACCAGAGCCTTGAGCACATCGGAATCGCGCAGGGTCGAGTGCCCCAACTGTTTCTGCTCCGCGTCGCGAAATTCCTTCAACATCTCTTCCAGCTGCGCCGCGGCCGCATGCTGCGCTGGGCTCGCCAGCGGCTGATCATAATGTAGACCCGAGTTCATCAGCCGCTCGTATCGGGTGCACATTGCCGAAAGCGCGGCGATCAGATCGCGATCATTCAGGTTACGGTCAGCGTGGGCGGCTTGCGCCAGTGCATAGCTGAGACCCATGAGCAGGTGTTCGCGCTCGTAGGTAAATTGTTCGGAAATCTCGACCTGCAGGAATAGAGATGCGCGGTCGAACTGCTCCGCGGAACGCGGCTTCTCATGCTCGCGCGCCTGCTGCAGATACGGGCAGTCGCTGGGACAATCGAGCGTAACCTCGCGCTGCTCGCCGCAACACTGCGGACAGATGCGGCCATGCACGGCCGGACAAAAGCGCTTTTCCTTTCGGATTTCGCAAATCGCGCAACTCAAATCGCATTTCTCCTTCTAAACATTATGGCACCCGCGATGGCCACGTGCGTCCTCGAGTGCGTGAGATCGAATTGCGACGACACAACCCTAAACTTTTGTTAACGAGACGTAACTGTTCTGGTACGCGTATTTGGGCTGTTTTGGAACCATCAGCAGCAAATAAGCATGTAAAAATGCTACATTTCGCGTGCTATCTGCTCGCGACCCGCGTAAAATAAGGGTGTTTTCCACAGGGCGCTGGTTTAAGATCAGGCCCGCTGGAATCAAATTCCAATTTTTACCCCAGGAGGAAACATGGCATCAGGTTTAACCAAGACCCAACTCGTCCGTTTTCTGGCCGAGAAGACTGAGCTTCCCAATAAGACCGTCGCAGGATTTCTTGAACAGCTCGCCGACGTCGCGGTAAAAGAAACCAAGAAGAACGGCGTGTTCGTTGTGCCCGGCTTAGGCCGTCTAGTGAAAGCGCACCGCAAAGCGCGCGTGGGCCGCAACCCGCAGACTGGCGAACCCATTCAGATCAAGGCCAAGACCGTGGTGAAGTTCCGCGTCGCCAAGGCTGCCAAGGACGCAATCGCTCCCAAAAAGCCGTAATTTTGGAAGATTGATTTCGAAGGCCGGCTCAGGCCGGCCTTTTATTTTCTGCCTGCGTAAACTTTCTCTCTTCTATGCTGAACTGGATCGTAATTGGAATCGGCGATATCGCAACCCGCCGCATAATTCCCGCGATTCAAGCCGAGCCGCGAAGCCGCTTGTATGGCTTGGTCACGCGCGATCCGCAAAAAGCAGTCTCTTACAACGCCCGGGTTTGGACCTCCCTCGACGAAGCTCTGGCCGACACCGCGGTTAACGCGGTTTATGTAGCGACGCCAGTCTTCCTTCACGCGCCACAGACGCTTCAAGCGCTCCGTGCGGGCAAGCATGTGCTGTGCGAAAAACCGATGGCGATGAATGAGGCTGAGGCGCGATCGATGGTGCAGGCCGCGCACGACACCGAACGCATTCTGGGCGTCGCCTACTATCGCAGAACTTACCCAAAATTGCATCGCGCGAAACAATTGCTTGAGGCCGGCGAGATCGGAACCCCAGTCATCGCCGAACTGACCAGCCATGGATGGCTCGACGAAAAAGAGACTGGCCGCAGTTGGCTGGTTGATCCCGCCCAGGCGGGAGGCGGCCCGCTCTTCGATATCGCGTCTCATCGAATTGACGTGTTGAACTTTCTCTTCGGTCATCCTCTGCGAGTGAGCGCTCATTTATTCAACGCGGTGCATCGCTACGCGGTGGAAGATAACGCGACGGTGATGATCGAGTATGCAGGCGGCGTGCGCGGCATCGTGGATGTGCGCTGGCATTCGAAGGTGAAGCGCGACGAGTGCCGGATCCGCGGAACTGAAGGTGAAATCGAATTAAGTCCGTTGAACGGCCCCGAGCTAATATATCCCGGAGGTCGCGAGAATCTACCGCCGCTCTCCAATCTGCACTATCCCATGATCGAGAACTTCGTGGATGCAGTGCTGGGCAAGGCTCCGCTGCTCAGCAGCGGAGATTCTTCGTACTGGACCGACTGGGTCATCGCTCAAGCACAACGATCTGCCTCGTCAGCGCTACGGCCATGAGGGAGCGCTGGAATCTCTCACGACTCCCCATGAATTATCCCCATCTTTGCGCGATCCATTCGCTCGTAATCTAGAAAATCAGGAATCTATTATCATCGCCTCCCATCTAGACCCCACACTTTCCCGGCATCCGCGGCGAAGAAAACGATGAGCAGCAGCAAGAGCGGCAGAGTATCGAGCCTCGCGCCAAAATAGCGCCACAACGGCACACCGTGGCCGGGCTCCCACCAAGCGGCAAGCGTCAAATTGAGCAGAAAGAATATTCCGACAACGCAAGCCGGACGAACCCAAAATCCAACGAGCAAGCAGATTCCGACGAAGATCTCGATTACACCGACCCCGTACCCGAAAAAGACGGCATGTGGCAGGATCAGCCCGGACAATATCGGACGATAGAAACTGACTGCGGAACTGGTAATGTAGCTCTGAAGATATCCCTGGAATCCGCCATGGGCAAAGCCCGGCCCGGCTAGCTTGTATTCGCCGAACAGGAGAAAGAAAACCGATGTGGCGATGCGCACGCCAGCGATCGTCTTGGTTGCAGCCGACGCAGTAGTAGCCATTGATTAGGGATGGTAACCCCTCAAAACGCTCACCTATCCGCCCGGCCCATCATTCGAGACGTATTGCTCCAGCGACTCCAGTTCGCGGCTGAGATCTTCGACGCGCCACTCCAGCAGGTTACGGATGGAGAGGATACCCAACAGTCTGCCATCGTTGTCAGCCACCGGCAGATGGCGGAAGTGACGTTCCAACATGGTGGTAAGCGCTTCGCCCGGCCCGGTGCGCCGCGTAGCCATCTCAACCGGAGTGGTCATCAGTTCGCGGACGGGAGTGTTCTCCGGGTCGGTGCGGCTGAGCGCCATCTTGCGGAGCACATCGCGTTCCGTGAAAATTCCGGCGACCCGGTATTCGGAATCGACCACCGCTACAGCGCCAACGTGATGGTCGAGCATTTTGTTGATGGCATCGGCTACGGTGGCTTCGAGCGGGACCGACGCGATTTCGCGATCACACAGTTCCAATACGCTCATAAACACCTCCTCTAGCGTTCCGCAACTTCCGCTGGGTGGATGAACCTTGGCTGCGGTCGCCGGGGCAATATCACAGAGATTGATGAATTATGCGCGCGCCCAAGGCGAAGTCAAGTGAATTGAAGCGATATTACAAATCTTTTATCTTGGATTCCAGATCTTGGATTCCAGGAAAACGGCAAAGGGTTACCGCGCTAGCGGCTGGTTCTTTAATTTAAATTTAATTGTCAGCTTTCAATTTTCGCTCTTGAAGACAGCGCCGTCTTTCATTACGAATCGCACATTTTCCAGTGCTTTGATGTCATGAAGGGGATCTTCCTTGACAGCAATGATGTCCGCAAACGCGCCTGGGGCAACTACTCCGATCTTTCCTTCCATGTCGAGCAGTACTGCGGCGCGGGAGGTTGCGCTCTGAATAGCATCCATCGGCGGCATGCCAAACTCCGTCATGCGCAAAAATTCCTGCGCGATCGGTTCAGTCCACGGAATCCCACCCATGTCGGTGCCGAAAGCGATTTTGACGCCTGCCTTCAGCGCCTTCTTAAATGATTGCTCATGCGCCGAAGCACGCAGGCGGTCGCGCTGACCGTCAGAAGTATCAGCGGGAGCCCAATCCATGTAATAGACGCTAAGAGTCGGGACAAGCCAGGTGCCCTGCTTCAGCATTTGAGAAATAGCGGCATCATCCAGAGCAAGGCCGTGCTCGATGGAGTCGCATCCTCCGTCGAGAGCGCGGCGCAGGCCAATGCCGCCGTAAACATGGCACGCGACTTTTTTACCCCAGCCGTGAGTTTCGTCGACAATCGCGCGCAACTCTTCGACCGTAAGCGTGGGCTGCGAGACGAGTTCGCCATTCTTGCCCACCCACGAACGATGCGTCATATAGACCTTGATCCAGTCGGCGCCATGATCCAATTGCTCGCGCGCCGCTTTGCGCGCCTCGACGGGACCATCGATAATTTGTGCGCCCTTGGGCATGTCGAGTTCGGGAGCGTAGCCCTCGAGCGGATATCCGCCGGTCGTGGAGATGGCGCGGGTCGACACGAACATGCGCGGTCCAGGAATATATCCCCGATCGATGGCCTGCTTTATGCCCACATCACCATATCCGGCGCCTTCGGTTTCTACATCGCGCAAGGTGGTGAAGCCCTGCTCGAGCGCCCGCCTGGCCGCAACTGTAGCCCGAGCCGCGCGCAGGGCGAGCGGCGCGTTGAGAATGTTCACGTCATATCCGCCCTGGGTGGGATCTTCGCCCTGCAGAAAAATGTGGGTGTGGGAATCGATCAGACCAGGCAATACGATGGACTTCGACAAATCAATTACGTGGGCGCCTGCGGGAATTTTGGCGGTTGCGGAATCGCTGACGCTCTCGATGCGATTACCGCGAATAATAATCACTTGGTCGCTGCGCGGCTTATCGGACTTGCCATCAATCAGCGAGCCAGCGCGAATGACCGTCCAAACCTCGGAAGGGCTCTTGTCTTTCGGTACCGCAGCGGACTGTTGCGCGGCGATCGGTTGTGCAGCGGCGAAAATCACTACGGTAAAGAGCAGTATCCATGTGTAGTTCTTCACTGGCGGCTTTCCTCCGTTGTCTGACGGCTCCAGAATGCTGGATTTTACTCTCACTTGGCCGAGATATAGGCATCGGCCTCGATCTCGACCACCATCTCAGGCGAAATAAGCGCGCTCACCTGAACCATGGAAGTGGCGGGACGAATGTCGCGGAAGAACTCCCCATGCGCTTTTCCGATCTTTTCCCACTCCGCGATGTTGGTCACATAGATCCGCGTGCGCACGACGTCGTTCAACCCGGCGCCGGCTTTCTGTAATGCGCTCTCGATATTTTTCAAGGTCTGCACCGCCTGAGCGTAGGGATCTCCCGCGCCCACAACTTTGCCATCCGCCGTGGTCGCAGTGGTACCCGAAACATGGACATACGGTCCGACCCTTACGGCGCGCGAGTAGCCAACAGTAGGTTCCCAAGGTGTGCCACTGGAGATGTTGATTCTTTCCATGTGCTCGATCCTTTCCGGCACTCCATTCTATTCGAGTACAAACACGGCAGTAATTAGCAGCCGATGCGCTCGTGTGCCAACAAATGACGGGCTACAACCCGCACGCCGCAAGCCACTTCTAAGTATTAGTAGAAACGATTCGTCCGATACACAAAAGTCACTTGCTTTTGTGCCGGAAGTAAGTTAACTAGTTACTAACGCATGATGAAAGCCCATGAACACCGGGGCTTTCGGAGGACAAAAAGCGATGATTCCGGACTCTCATCCATTGCGGGAGCTTTTCCAGGAATTGGTAGGCCGCCACTACGCGGAGGAAATTGGTATCCGCGATCCTCAGGTAGTTGCCTATGTATCGCATTTGCTGACGGAGTTCTGCGAAGCCGATCAGCTGTTCAAGATTCATGACGCTGCCGACCGCCCTTTGAATGATGTCGGCGAAATGCTGCTGGAATCAGATCCGGTTTATGGCCCCGCTCCGTCGTTCGACCGCGAACGTCAGGTACGAAAGCACATTGGGGACTATGCGTTGTTCTTCGCGGGAATGTTTCCCGAAAGCATTAACCGCTTCCGGCTCCGCCACCATCGCCTGGAAAATTTTGTGGAGTGGATGAAGGCGGGAAAAGAAAGCTATTACATCGTGTCGAAGTTCGAACACTTCGAGTACGCGAAAGTGGCTCCATTATTCGCCCATCTTTCCCGCGAATTTGAAGGTTGCGTTTACGGCCTTAACATGGTGAAAAACGATTTGCAGGAAATGCAGCACCCGATCACACGCCGCAACCACGAATTGCTGATGTAGGGCAGATTTGGAACTCTCAACGGAACGCTTCATGAGCGATTCAGATCTGGGAGTCCTCCGATACGATAAAAACTGAGAACAGTATTGCCCTGGGTGAGCTTGCGAATTCTCCGCAGCGAACCGAATGCATCGCCGGGATCGAACTTCTTCTCGTGTTCCGCAATCACCACTGACATAGCCCACACCAGCGACGAATCGGCCAAAGCCGAGAGCGTGACCTTATAGGCCTGCTGCAAGCGGTAGGGAGGATCGAGAAATACTACATCGGCGGCGAAGTGTTCCCGCTGCAGGCGCCAGACGACTCCGTCAAGATCGTCCCGCAGAATTTTGTATCCTTCCACAATTCCGAGGCTCTGCAGATTCTGTTCGATCAGTTTTGCCGCGGGGGGCGAATTTTCTACAAAGCAGGCCTGCTTGGCTCCGCGGCTCAGCGCCTCGATTCCTACCGCGCCTGTGCCGGCGAACAGATCGAGCCAGACTGTTCCTTCAAGCGCCGCGGGATTGCCGGCGGTCAGGACATTGAAAAGGGTCTCGCGTAATCGATCGGAGGTGGGACGAATGTCCGCTCCGCGCAATGACCGTAAAGGTCGTCCCCTGTATTTTCCCGCAATTACGCGCATGGCTCTGTACCTTCGAGTGCCGGAGCGAATATACCCGAGCATGTAAAATAACAGCAGTAGGCGAAACTCTCATGAGAAGTTTTTCGGTGCAAGTCGGGCGATTGTTCGGAGTTGAGGTTCGCCTTCATCTGACGTTCCTGATCCTGCCTCTGTTTGTTTTCTGGACGGAATCGACCGTGCGTTCGGCCAACGGGCCGCGGGATTTGGCGCTGGTTGGGATTGTGTTGGCCTGCGTCGCTGCGCATGAAATCGGGCACATGCTAATGGGGCGGCGTTACGGATTGATCCCAAAGGCAGTGATTCTGCTTCCATTGTGCGGTGTAACCGTTTTCGACGAGTCGCGTTTAGAGACACCGGCCTCGGCTGCGGTGGCGTGGAAGCGCGATGTGCGGATCGCGCTGACGGGGCCGCTGGTGAATCTTGTGCTCGCGATGATCGCTGCGGCAATCATTTTTCCTCTCGTTCCGGGAGCGAATTTGTGGAAGTGGCCTTTCCTGCAAGCCAGCAATCTGCCGCGCAGCCTGGTGTGGGCGAATCTTTATCTCGCCGGCATCAATCTTCTGCCTGCTTATCCTCTGGATGGCGGACGCATTCTGCGGGCCTTTTTCGCGCGAACGATTGAAGCGGCCGCTGCTACGCGCCGCGCTGTCTCCATTAGTCACGCTTTAGCGATGCTCTTGATGGTGGCGGGATTGTTCAGTGATACATGGCTGACGATGGTGGGGGTGATCATCTTTTCCGCGGCGCAGCTTGAGGAACGGGCGGTCATCTTCCAGTCAGTTTTGGATAATGTGCGACTGGAAGAAGTGATGCTCACCGATTTCGCGACGCTTTCTCCGGCGGACACGCTCGAAGATGCTCTGGATAAGGCAGTGCATTCTTTGCAGGATGATTTCCCCGTGGTGCGCGGCAGCGACATGGTCGGCGTGATCTCAAAGCAGCGCATCCTGGAGGCGCTGCGGCTTGAAGGCAACGGCTATGTGCAAGCCGTGATGAATAAGATTTTCGAGGTGTCGGTGCGGCAGGAGTCGCTATCGTCGGCGTTCCGCAAACTCACAGCGCGGAATCTCAGCATTATCCCGGTGGTCGAAGATCAGCGACTGGTAGGAATCGTGACGCTGCAGAACTTGATGCACTCCATGGCGTTGCTCGCCGAGAGCAGAAAGCTCCGGCGGGACGGCGCGGAGTCCTGAGTATCTTTATTTTCTATTTTCTACATTTTCTATTTTCCACGAGATATTCAGTCCCCGGGGGGATCCAGAATAGCCAACTCAGAACAGGCGCACCGCCTTCGCCTGCCGCACCGCCGGAATCTTCTCCAGCCTCTTCAGCACTTCATCTGGAACCTGTGCATCGACGTGAACGACCGCAATCGCTTCCCGCTCCTCAGTATTCGCTTCAACGCTACGCCGGCCTAACGAGAAGTCCGCGATATTAATTTCGCCTTCGCCGAGGATCGTGCCCACTTTGCCGATGACGCCAGGGACGTCGCGGTTCCTTAGGTAAATCAGATCGCGTTCCAGCGGCGCTTCCACATCGATGTCATCAATGTGCAGCAGCCGCGGCAGGGTGCCTCGTAGCACCGCGCCTTTCACCATGTGCTCTTCTTTCGAGCTCTTGAGATAAATCGAGAGCACGCTTCCAGCGCCGCCCGTCGAGACTTTGACTTTATGCGCCTCGTGGACGCGAAGTCCCCGCGAATCCGCCAGCGACGCGGCATTCACCAGATTGGCTTTCTCTTCCAAAACTTGATTGAGGATTCCTTTGATAGCCGCGTTGCGAATCAGGTCGGTCTTCCACTCCGCGATGTGGCCGCTGTAGCGCAGCGAGATTTCTTCGATCGAGCCTTCGGAAATCTGCGCGAGAAACGCTCCCATACGCTCTGCCAGCACGATATAGGGATGCATCTCTGCATATTCTTCCGCAGAAACCGACGGCACGTTCACCGCATTCTGAATCACGCCATGCTTTAGATATTCCCTCACCTGCTGCGCGATCTGCACTCCCACGGCTTCCTGCGCTTCATGAGTAGCGCCGCCAATGTGGGGCGTGAGGATCACATTCTCCATCGTCATCAGTGGCGATTGCTTCAGAGGCTCTTCGGTAAATACATCCAGCGCCGCAGCGGCAACCTGACCTTGTTTTAACGCTTCGATCAGATCCGCTTCCTGAATCAGTTCGCCGCGCGCGCAGTTCACCAGGCGGACGCCCTTTTTCATTTTCTTGAGCGAAGCTTGGTTGATCATGCCCGTCGTCTGCGGAGTGAGCCCGACATGCAGCGTAATGTAATCCGCCGCCGCATAAAGCTCGTCCAGACTTGTCAGACGAATTCCTTGCTCCTTCGCCACGCCCGCGGAAACGAACGGATCATGCGCCACCAGGGTCATTCCGAACGCGCGTGCCCGCCGCGCTACTTCCATGCCGATGCGGCCGAGGCCGGCGATTCCCAACGTCTTGCCACGCAGTTCCGTGCCTTGCAGCGATTTCTTTTCCCAGCGGCCGGCATGCATCAGCGCGTCTGCCCGGCAGAGATGGCGAGCCATGGCCAGCATCATGCCGAGAGTTTGTTCCGCCACGGCCACGGCGTTTGCTCCGGGCGTGTTCATTACCGCGATGCCCTGGCGTGTGGCGGCGTCGAGGTCGATGTTGTCCACGCCCACCCCGGCGCGCCCAATTACGCGCAGCTTTTTCGCATGCGACAACAGCTCCGCATCCGCCTGCACCGCCGAACGCACGATGAGTGCGTCTGCGGATTCCAGGTGGTGGGAAAGTTTGCCGTCCAATTGTTCGGCGGTAAGGACGGTCCAGTCCGGCTCTCTTAGCTGTTCGAGGGCGGCGGCGGAGATCTTTTCTGCAATAACAATTTTCAAGTGAGACTCGATCCTTTCAAACCAGGGCTTTTCGAGCAAAACTTACCGTGACAAAACGTTGACACCAAAATGACACCGTCCTGACACACCTTCTACCGACTGCTCCTAGACTCTCCTCAATCGGGCACTGTCGAACCCGTAGGAGGAGAGACCATATGAAGACTGTGAAGACAGTAATTCTGGCTGGACTTATTGCCGTAGGCTTGGCTTGCGGCTACAGCAAGCCAACCACTACTACTCCCCCCGCCGTCGGAACTATGCCGAGCGTCAGCGCGCTGGCTCCTAGCAGCATGGCTGCCGGAAGCCCGTCCTTCGTACTCACGGTCAACGGTACAAACTTTAATAGCAATGCCGCCGTGAACTGGAACGGCACGGCACAGACCACCTCTCATGTGAGCGCAAATCAGTTGACCGCTACCATTCCCGCCGCGTCGATCGCCACTGCGGGCACGGTTTCGGTCACGGTAACGAACCCCGGCACTCCCGGCGGCATGTACGGAGGAGGTACTTCGCCCGAAACCTCCAACAGCATGACTTTCACCATCAACTAAGCTGGAGCGGATCAGCCGTATTTTCACGCTCCAACAAGTTGGCGCTTTTTCGACATCTCGCGCGCGTAGACTTCCTGGGCTGCGCGTACTGCCGCGCCATACTCGACAGCCTTGCCGGTGCAGCGCGTTAAGACGTGCTCAAGCGCAGCCAAGATACCGATCGTGTCGAGATAGTCGTAGTAGCCGATGTGGGCAATGCGGAACATCTGGCCTTTCATCTCACCTTGGCCATTGGCGACTACTGCATCGAAGGACTCGCGAAATTCCTTAATGATTTTTCCAGAATCGAGTCCAGCGGGTGAGCAGACCGCGGTGAGTGCGGCGGCGGGCGACGCCGCGAAGAGTTTCAGTCCAAGAGCCTGCACTCCAGCGCGAGTCATTTCGGCGCAAAGTTCCGCGTTGTTGACCAAGGCTTCGCGGCCCTTGCTCAAATCGCCGTTGCCCATTTGCCGAATGAACTCCAGTGCGGCTCCTAGGGCCGCAAACAGCGAGGTCGCCGGCGTGTACGCCGATTCACCCTTGGCGGCGGATTTGCGTTCTTTGCGCAGGTCGAAGTAAAAGCGCGGAGAAGAAGTGGTCTCCATTCTCTGCCATGCCCGCTCACTCACGGCGCAATACGCGAGGCCCGGAGGAATCATCAGCGCTTTCTGCGATCCGCCGATAATAAAATCCACGCCCCATCGATCGACATCGAGATGAGTCGTACCCAAGCCAGTGATGGCATCGACCACCAGCAGCGTGTCGGCGCCGTTGGCGCGTACGATCTTGGCAATGCCTTCCACGTCATGCCGCACTCCGGTCGAACTCTCCGTGGCCTGCATGAAGACGGCTCGCACGTCAGGAGTCAGCTTGGTCTGAATGTCATTCAGCGAAAAAGTTTCGCCATAGGGGACGTTCACTACCTCGACGTTGCAACGGAATGCTTTTGCAAGTCCGGTCCAGCGCTCGCCGAACTTTCCCGCCGTGAGGACTAAAACTTTATCGCCGGGCGACGTTAAGTTTGAGATCGAAGCTTCCATCACGCCCGTGCCCGAGCAAGCCAGGACGAGGACGTCGTTTCGCGTGCCGATAAAATCTTTCATGTCCGCCAGTACGCGTTGAAACAGCGCACGGAAATCAGCGGTGCGGTGATGTGCCGTGAACGAAGCCATGGCCGTTTGCGCCGCTGGCAGCAGCGGCGTTGGCCCAGGAGTGAAAAGACGATTCTTGCGAAGCATTACGGCTGATGTCCTGAAGATGAGGATGAGAAAGAATTCTTCAGTAGTCTACCGGAACCGTACGAGTTTCGATAGACGCCGCGAAACGCTTCGCTTAATCTGTCGGCTGACCAGCATCAGCTGCGCGAGGATTTCACGGCAAGAACTTCCGGCTTAGCAATATCTGGCGGTTTGGAAAAAAGATCCTTGGCCTTGGCAAAGAGTGCCTTGGCGATCTCGCCGTTAAGATGAGCGTTTCGTCCATTTTCGTCGGCGAACGTGTCGAAGATGCCGTATTTTCCAGGGCCCATTTTAATTGCGTACCAAGTCAATGTGGCTGGTTCCTTTTCGGCCAGGGGCCGCGCCGACTTGAGAAATTCTTCCACCTCTTTTTCTTTTCCGGGCTTCGCTTCCAGTTGGGCCCAAAGGGCAAGTTTGCTCATATCTGTTTCCTCCTGAGGATGAGATGCAGGTCAAGATGGTTTAGTGACGAATTTGATGAGAGAATCTGATGCCCGGAGGGTTGCCGCCGCTCCGCTATAATTGGCAAACTATGAGCCTTATCGAACAGATCCAGAGTGACATCACCGCCGCGATGAAAGCGCGCGAGGAGCAGCGCCTCTCCACCTTGCGCATGGTTAAATCCGCGCTGAAGAATCGCGAGATCGACAAGATGGCGCCGCTGGATGACAAAGAGTCGCAAGCCGTCCTGGCCACGCTGATCAAGCAGCGCAAAGAGTCCGTCGAGCAGTTCACCAAAGGCGGACGCCAGGAAATGGCTGATAAAGAAGCCGCTGAGATTGTGTTGATCGAGAGCTATTTGCCAAAAGCCGCGGGCGAGACCGAAGTGGTCGCCGGAGTGAAAGCCGTGATTGCCGAGATGGGCTCACCTACGATGAAGGATATGGGGACGGTGATGAAGAATGCGATGGCGCGGTTTTCAGGAGCAGGGATGCGCGTGGATGGGAAGATGGTTAGTGAAGCGGTGAAGCGGGAGTTGGCGGGGAAGTAGCTCGGGGGCGGAACGAGTATAAGACCACATCGTTCTCCAGAATGTCGTACCGCAGCCGGTATTCCTTCCAGCGGATTCTCCATTGCCCTTCGCCCGCCTTGCATCCAGTGAGCTTCTTGATCTGATGCTGCCTGCTACGGTTGTATGGATCGCGGCGGAGAATAGTGAGCACTCGGTCCATCGCGTCGACTGCTGCGGACACGCCACGCGAAATTGTGTGGAAGTCCCGTTCGTAGCCGGGCGTCGTTAAGACTCTATAAAGACTTGGATCCGCAGGCATGGCTGATAGGTCCTTGTCCCTGCCTTGCGGCGTGAACATGATGCCGAGGGTGCGGTTATCGCGCCGCTTGCTTTTTAGCCTTCTTGGCAGGACGCCGCAGTTCAGTCAGGAACTCACCCGCATCCCGAACCTTGCCGGCAAGGTAGTCTTTGTGGCCGGTTTTAATTTGTTCCTTCAATGATTCGTCCTGCTGGTCCAGGTAATCCTCTAAATCATCGACGTGCATGATGCCAACCACGGGGATACCGTCTTTTTCGAGAATGAAATATTCGCGATTGACGTGAGCCCTCCGAACCACCTGTCCAAGGTTGATGCGGGCTTTCGTGAGAGGAATACGATGCACAACGGTCTTCATGATGTTCAGCCCCTTCCGGTTCCAGTGCAGACTGATCAATGTTAATCAACGTTGATTATAGCATTCCATAACTTGTCACTTGCTCCTCTGCAACTCGCGGTACGCCTCGCTCTTCGAAATGCCCCGCTCTTTCGCGACCTTCTTTAGCGCGGATTTCTCGTCAACTTTTTCCTCTGCCATGATTTGTTCCAGCCTCTGCCTCACCCCGGTACGGGCGGGGTCGCCCGTCCCCAAACTAGCCTCTTCTTCGGCGGCCTTGCCGATCAGGAGCGTGATCTCGCCCTTAACGCCATCGCGCGATTTCAACGCCTCCAGAACTTCAATCGCGCGTCCGCGCAGGAACTCTTCGTGCAACTTGGTCAGCTCTCGCGCGATGACCACATGGCGGTCTTTTCCCAAGGTCTCAACCAGATCCGCAAGCGCATCGACGATCCGGTGCGGAGCTTCGTAAAAAATCTGGGTGCGGGGAGAAGTGCGGATCGCCTCCAGCGCGGCCCTACGCTCACCGCGCTTCGGCGGGAGAAATCCGCTGAAGCGGAACGAATCGGTGGGCAGGCCGCTGGCCACAAGAGCCGCCAAAAATGCCGACGCTCCCGGAATCGGCACAACCGGTAGATGATGACGAATCGCCAGGGAAATCAGACGAAATCCCGGATCAGAAATTCCCGGCATCCCCGCATCCGTGACCAGCGCGACGCTGGCGCCTTGCTGCATTTCTTTTACGAGTTCCGACGCGCGCGTCATCTCATTGTGCTCGTGATAACTGGTGGTTCGCGTCGCGATTCCGTAGTGGTTGAGAAGCTTCCGGGTTTGTCGCGTGTCTTCGCAGGCAATGACACCCACTTCCTTCAGCACTCGTACGGCGCGAAGCGTGATGTCCTCGAGGTTGCCGATAGGCGTGGCCACGAGATAGAGCGCTGGCCCCGGAGAAACCGCCTGGCGCCTGTGCGCGATAATCTCCTTCGCCTCTACGGACGAATGGTCCTCGGGTTCGACGATTTTGACCGCGTCGATTTTCCCGCCAACAGGCTGCATGGCCGGAGTCTACCACCCAGACTGCTTCGCACACTCGGGTAACCTGTCTCCGCCTCAATTGACGCAATCGAACCCACGCCCCTAGAATCGATGTGAAAGAGTTTTCCTCACAACCGTCTTAGAACCCATGCCTCTTTACGAATACAAGTGCGAAAAATGCGGTCATCAATTTGAGAAAATCCAGAAATTTTCCGACAAGATGCTTAAGAAGTGTCCGGAGTGCGGCGGCCGCGTCGAGCAGATGATCTCCGCGCCCGCCGTGCAGTTCAAGGGATCGGGCTGGTACGTGACCGACTACGCAAATAAATCTCACGCGTCTTCTTCCGACGGAGGCAGAGATTCAAAGGACTCCAAGAAGGACGGCGGGGACAAGTCAGACGGGTCGTCCTCGAAGGAAGCATCGTCGAAGGAAGGATCTACGAAGGAGGGATCGTCGAAGGAAAGTTCTTCTAAGGAGAGCTCTTCGAAAGATTCCTCATCGAAACAAAGTTCGTCCAGGCAGAGTTCGTCGCGCAAGTCTGAGAAGAGCAAGTAAGGGAGATAGGGTCTAGCTCCCTTCAAGAGAAAAAAAGCCATCGGGCTTCGCCCGAATGAGCTTATTTCACATAATCCTATTTCAGCTCCCGCACAAAGTGATCGTCGATCATGTGGAAGAGATGCGTGCGCGAATCCGTTCCGGAGATGCTGTGGGTTTTATTGGGATAGATCATCAGCCGGAATTGGATGCCGGCCTTGATGAGCGCGTTGACCATTTGCATGCTGTTCTGAAAATGCACATTGTCATCGCCCGTGCCATGCGCCATCAAGAGCGCGCCGTGCAACTTCGCGGCATCGGCCGTGACGTCGGACTCGGCATACCCCTTGGGGTCGTCTTTCAACTGTCCCATGTAACGTTCGGTGTAGATGGTGTCGTAGTTGATCTGGTCGGTGACGGCGCGACGGCAACTCCGGCGCGAAATCGTTTGGAGTGGGTCATTGCGTAGAGCGTCATGGAGCCGCCATTCGACCATCCCCAGATTGCCAAGCGATCAGGGTCGAGTTGCGGATACTGTGTGAAAAGTTGGTCGAGAGCGCCGAGTTGATCCTTCAATTCGATCGCTCCGAATTCGTGACGAATAGCTGCCTGGAATTTTTGGTCGCGGCCCGGCGTTCCGCGATTGTCGAGGGCAAAAATCGCGAAGCCCTGGCGCGACAGGACTTCGTCGAAGGGACTCATCGGCTCTTTCAGCACCATCTGGGCCGCGGGCCCGCCGTAAATGTTTACGATCAGCGGAATTTTGCCGCCGGGCGGCGCGTCCGGAGGCAGCAACAGACGGCCGTACAGGGTGGTGCCGTCGTCGGCTTTGAACTCAAGATATTTCGGCGCCCGCAATCCGTACTCAGCCACTTCGTCGCGCGCCTGCCACACGGGAACACACGCGGCTCCTACCGCGCACAACGATATCCGCGGGACGGTCGATGGACCCATGAAGGTTTGCTCAAAATGTTTCGCGTCATCGGAAAACTTGCCGTAGTAAAGTCCTTCGTCCGGCGTGAGCTGACGCAGATCAGTTCCATCGAGCTTGATCGAAAAAATATGCCGCTGCCTGGGATCGTCTTTATTGGAAGAGAAAAATACCGTGCCGGCACTCTCATCCACGGCCGCAACTCCAAGCACTTCGAAATCGCCCCGCGTCAGTTGGCGCTCGAGCTTCGCCTCGGCGCTCAGCGGATTCTGCTTGTCAAAACTGTAGAGATATAAGTGGGTATGTCCGTCGCGCCAGCTCGACCATAGAAAGCGGTCGCCCGACTTCAATATTTTGAAATCATCGTTCACATTGACCCACGCTCCCGGAGTGATCTCGCTCAACACTTTCGTCGACTTCCCTGACTTAACCTCGACGAAGTACAAATCCATTTTGTCCTGGTCGCGGTTCAAAAGCTCCACCCACACCACGCCTTCCCGCACCCAGCCAAAGCGAGGAATGTAGGACTCTTCCTCGCCGGGCAGTGAGATCCATCGAACTTTTCCTTTGTTAGTATCCGCCACCCCCAGCTTCACCACCGGATTGGCGTCACCCACCTTGGGATATTTTTCGTTGTCCACTGTCGGATGCGTGGGAATCAAGTTTTCAATGGGATAAGTGGGCACTTTGCTTTCGTCCATGTGCAGAAAGACGATCTGCTTGCTATCAGGCGACCAAAAATAATTGCTGCGTACGGCCAGCTCTTCGGCATACACCCAGTCGATGTCACCGTTGAACAGATCGTCCGCCGTGTCCCTGGTGAGTTGCTTTTCGTTCTTGCCGCTGACCGGACGAATATAGAGATTGTGCTTTCGAACGTACGAAACGTGGTTCCCATCTGGCGAAAATTTTGGATCGATACTTGGGTCTGGCGCCGAAGTGAACTGGACCGCCGTGCCCGTAGCCAGATCAAAAAGCCAGAGCTGTCCCTGAGAATCAAAAATTAAGCGCTTCGAATCCGGCGCCCACAAATAGGCGGCGACGTGATAGCGCGTCAGGCGCTCTTTTTCCCGCTCGTTCTTAACTTTGTTGTAGTCGGGGGCGAGCGAGGCCAGCTTGGCGGCGCTGAGCAAAACCTTCTTCTCGCCGGTCGCCGCATCCACGTACCAGAGCTCGCCGTGCTCTCCCTCGTCATCGCGCTGCACGAATGAGAGTTTGGTGCCGTCGGGGCTCCACTCGACATTTTCCGGACCGCGCCCACCCAGACCGCCGGGAGCGAAAATCGCCTCAATGGTGAGCGGCTTGACCGGCGAAGACGACTGCCCGCGGAGGAGCGGAGACGGAAAGCAACTTGAAACAAAAAACGCAGCCAGAGCGAGGATAATTTTGTTCACTGAAACCCCGAGAAAAAGAATTGAAGGAAATGCGCACGACGCGAACGGAAGAGTTTACACCCGCGAATGCCTTCTCCGCTGCCACCTTGGGCCGAGGTGTGTACTAATTTAGGACACGAGTTGAGCCCGACATCCTCCGGAAGGCAAGGGTTTCCGCGTGGTAGAATCAAGACTGAGTCCTCTCGGGATGCTTCCAGAAATAGAAAACCTGCTGCACTTGCAAGACGCGGACAAGGAAATCCGACGCTTGCAGGACGAAATCGCCGAACTCCCCAAACGCGTCGCGGCTATCGAACATAAGCTGGCCGGCACGAAGGCGCAACTTGAAAAAGCGCAGACCGCTGTTAAGGCTGACGAAGCCACCCGGCGCAAGCACGACACTACCATCAGCGACCTCCGCGGCAAAATTTCCAAGTATCGCGACCAATCCCTTGACGTAAAAACCAACGATCAATACAAGGCACTGTTGCACGAAATCCAGTTCGCCGAAAAAGAAATCGCCGCCACGGAAGACAAGATTCTTGAGCTGATGCTCAATGCCGACGCGCGCGATAAGGAAGTAAAAGCCGCGCAGGCTGACCTGAAAGCGGAAACCGCCGAGATCGAAAAAGAAAAAGCAGACGCCCGCCTCCGCACTGCCGAGGACGAAAAGCAACTCACGGAATGGCGCGCCAAGCGCGATAAAATGCGTGCAGGCGTGAATGAAGACCTTCTGCGCCATTACGAGCGCGTCTCGAAGTTCCGCGGTAGTGGCATCTCCGAAGTGCGGGATCACAAATGTATGGCGTGCCAGGTGATGTTGCGGCCGCAGATCTACAACGACGTCCGCACCGGCCAGCAAACCGTGGTTTGCGATTCCTGCCAGCGGATTCTTTACTTCAATCCCGCCAACGAAATGCAGGCGCTCGAGCCGGAGCACAAACGCTCCCGCCGCCATCATCCTAAAATCGACGCCCCGCAGGCCTGGTACTACCGCCAGGAATTCGGCGACACGGGCGAAGTTTTTCTGTGCCTGGTGAATGCCGCAGGTCAGGCTAGCCGGCGCGTTTTCGAGATGCACACGGGGCGGCTGGTTGGCGATATTCTTACTCGTGAGGGGGATTACCGCCAAGCGTTTCCGGAAGACATCACCGGGGCCATTCGCCTGAACGGAAGCTGGTCCGAACGTGACATGGAGAACTGGGGCACCGAGATGCCGATGACGGCGCTGGATTCCCTTCATGTCGATCTTGAAGCCGCCCGCTACGAAATGAGTGCACGCACTTCCGGCAAGCCTGGATCCCCGGCCGTTCCCACCGAGCAGGCTGCCAGCTAGTTTCTCCATTTAAGATTGCTGCATGCCCAAGATAAGCGGTAGCCCCGAATTTCCAATGGTGAAGGTTTCGCCCCGCGGAGCATCCCGCCTGAAGGACGGGCACGTCTGGGTCTACCGCTCAGACATAGTTTCAGCGGCTGGGGTTTCATCCGGATCGCCGGTAATGGTCACCGATCATCGCGGCCAGATCCTGGGCACGGCGCTCTATTCCAGTTCGTCGCAAATTGCTGTCCGCCTCATCTCGCGGGATCCGGTTGCAGATTTTCCAGCGCTGCTGCGGCAGCGCATCGCCGATGCGATTGCCTATCGCGAGCCACTCGTTCACGACAGCAATGCGTACCGCATAATTTTTAGCGAGGCGGATTTCTTGCCTGGGCTGATCGTTGACCGCTACAACAATATTCTCTCGATGCAAATTCTGACTCAGGCAATGGACGCGGAACCCGTGCGGGGAACTCTGCTTTCTGAGCTGACCGAGCGTCTTCATCCTGCCTCTATCGTGGAGCGTGTAGATCCCCGCGTCCGCCAACTGGAAGAATTACCGGCGCGCGCCTCTGGACTTCTGCAAGGCGAAAGCACTTCGACGGTGTTCACCATGAACGGGGTCCAATTTCAGTTCGACGCGCTGGAAGGCCAGAAGACAGGAGCCTTTCTCGACCAACGGGAAAACTATGCCGCGGCGGCCCGATACGCACACGGCGAAGCGCTTGACGTCTTCTGCTATCAGGGCGGCTTCGCCCTTCATCTGGCGCCGCGCTGCTCGCACGTTGCCGGCGTCGATAGTTCCCGCCCGGCTCTTGAAGTCGCCGACCAGAACGCTATCCTGAACCACTGCGACATCGAGTGGATCGAAGCCAGCGCTTTCGACCTGCTGAAGGACTATTCCGGTTCAGGCCAGCGCTATGACACTATCGTTCTCGATCCGCCGGCCTTCGCCAAAAGCAAGCGCGATCTTGATGCCGCTATGCGGGGATATAAAGAGCTGAACCTGCGGGCGTTGAAGACGCTTCGTCCCGGCGGGACCCTGGTCACCTGCTCATGCTCCTATCACGTCAGCCAGGGCGATTTCCTGGAAATGCTTGCTGGCGCCGCCCGCGACGCGCATCGAACGCTGCGATTGGTCGAGGTTCGCGGACAGGCCAAAGATCATCCAGTCTTGCTGAATATCCCGGAAACTGCCTATTTGAAGTGCGTCATAGCCATTGTAAGTAATTGAAACTAAGCCGATAGCAAGCATTGACAATAAGGCACTCATATTTTATGCTTCCTTCACAATAACTACGGCATCGAATGTAGTGACTGAGGCCCATTGAAGTGTCATAGATGGACTTCTCACCAAAATTCAAGCCCACGATATTTGAAGGAGGATTTTAGCCATGACTGTACTTACCCGATGGGAGCCTTTCCGTGAGTTTTCCACCTTGCAGGACCGCATGAACCGCCTGTTCCGGGAGTCCTACAACGAGGGAGGCCGGGATGAATCCCTGACCGCATCCAGTTTCGCCCCAGCCGTTGATGTCTACGAAGACGAGCACAACGTGACTCTGAAAATCGAAGCGCCGGGAATCAACGAAAAAGATCTCGACATTCAGCTGGAGAACAACACTCTCACCGTCCGCGGCGAGCGCAAGATCGAGAAGGATGAGAAAGAAGAGAACTATCGCCGCGTCGAGCGCCAATACGGCAGCTTCACTCGTACTTTCACTCTGCCCCCCACCGTCGAGGGCGAGAAAGTTTCGGCCAACTACGACAAGGGCGTTTTGAAGATCACTCTGCCCAAAAAAGCCGAAGCCAAACCCAAGCAGATCAAAGTAAACATCGGCAGCGACAACAAGATCGTCGAGGCCAAAGCCCCCAGCAAAGCCGCGTAAGTTTTAGGCTCGAGCGAAGCTCGACTAAATCGGCGGGAGGCGGCAAAAATTGCTGCTTCCCGTCAACTTTTTGCACCTAATGCCTGTGAGGTTCAGCAATTTGAAATCCTCCCGACTGCAGCCCTCGGTCCCGCGATTTCCAAATTGCCAAGTAAACTTTGCGAAATTATAGATACTAGATAGGAGTCCCCCATGGCCATCCGTTGGGATAAATTCACCGTAAAAGCGCAGGAAGCGGTGCAGCGTGCAAATGAGCTCGCTTCAGAGCACGGAAATCCCGAGCTTCTGCCCATCCACCTGCTTGCCGCCTTGCTCGAAGATAAAGAAGGAATTGTTGCGCCGGTACTCGACAAGATCGGGATCGGTCCGCAGGCCGTTCTCAGCGATCTCTACCGGGAAATTGAAAAGCTGCCAAAGGTTTCAGGCGACGCCACGCAAGCCGCGCTTTCGAGCGCTGCTAACAAGTTGCTGGAACAAGCCTTCAAAGAGGCCGCGAATTTTAAGGACGAGTACGTTTCCACCGAGCACTTATTGCTCGCCATCACGCACCTCAAACAAGATGCAGCGCAGCAGATCCTTGCCCGACATGGCGCCACCTATGACGCCATTTTGAAGGCGCTCACCTCCGTTCGCGGCTCGCAGAAGGTGACCGACCAGAATCCGGAAGCAAAGTATCAGGCGCTGGAGCGCTATGCGCGCGATCTGACGGAGCAGGCGCGCCGCGGCAAACTTGATCCCGTCATCGGACGCGATGAAGAAATCCGCCGCGTCGTGCAGGTTCTTTCCCGCCGCACTAAAAATAATCCAGTGCTGATCGGTGAACCGGGCGTAGGCAAGACTGCCATCGTCGAAGGCTTGGCCCAGCGCATTATTTCCGGCGACGTGCCTGAAGTTCTGAAGAACAAGCGCGTAGTCGCGCTCGATCTCGGCGCGATGCTGGCGGGAGCGAAATATCGCGGCGAATTTGAAGATCGCCTCAAAGCCGTGCTCAAGGAAATCGAGGATTCCGCGGGACAAGTCATTCTCTTTATCGACGAACTACACACGCTTGTAGGAGCTGGAGCCGCCGAGGGCGCCATCGATGCTTCGAACATGCTTAAGCCCGCGCTGGCCCGCGGCGAACTGCGCGCAATCGGCGCGACGACTCTCGCCGAGTATCGCAAATACATCGAAAAAGATGCTGCCCTGGAACGCCGCTTCCAGATTGTTTTCGTGGGCGAGCCCAATGTCGAGGACACCATCGCCATTCTTCGCGGGCTGAAAGAGCGCTACGAAGTACATCACGGCGTTCGCATCAAAGATTCCGCAATCGTGGCGGCCGCGACGCTTTCGCACCGCTACATCTCTGACCGCTTTTTGCCTGATAAGGCAATCGACCTGGTCGACGAAGCCGCCGCTTCCATTCGCATCCAGATCGATTCGCTGCCTACCGACATCGATCAGCTCGAACGCCGCGCTACTCAGCTCGAAATCGAAAAACAGGCGCTGAAGAAGGAAGACGATGCCAACTCCAGAGAACGCCTGGGCGTCATCGAAAAAGAACTTGCCGGGATTCGCGAGAAAGCCAACGCCCTCAAGGCCAATTGGAAGAAGGAAAAGGATCTGATCGCGCGCTCTCGCGAGCTAAAAGAGAAAATCGAGAAGCTCAAGATCGAAGAACAGACCGAAGAGCGCAAGGGAAATCTGCAGCGCGTGGCCGAAATCCGCTACGGCCTGTTGCGGCAAGCCGAAGAAGAATTGAGCCAGTTGACCGCAAAGATCGACGGCAAGGGCACTGGCAGCCCTCGCATGCTCAAAGAAGAAGTGGACGAGGAAGATATCGCCCGCATCGTTTCCAAATGGACCGGCATTCCGATCTCGAAGATGCTGGAGGGCGAGGTGAAGAAGCTGGTCACGATGGAAGAGCGCCTGCGCCAGCGCGTGGTTGGGCAGGACCAGGCTCTGGAACGCGTCGCCAATGCCATTCGCCGGTCGCGCGCGGGACTTAGCGATCCCAAGCGGCCGATCGGCTCATTCATTTTTCTCGGACCCACTGGCGTCGGGAAGACCGAACTGGCCCGTGCATTAGCGGAATTTCTTTTCGACGATGAGCGCGCTTTGCTGCGCATCGACATGTCGGAATACATGGAGAAGCATTCGGTTGCGCGCTTAATCGGCGCACCTCCGGGCTATGTCGGTTATGAGGAGGGAGGCCAGCTCACCGAGCAGGTTCGCCGGCGTCCTTATGCGGTGGTGCTTTTTGACGAAATCGAAAAAGCGCATCCGGATGTGTTCAACGTCATGCTGCAGATCATGGATGACGGACGCCTTACCGACGGCAAAGGCCGGGTTGTGGATTTCAAGAACACGATTCTGATCATGACGTCGAACCTTGGTTCGAGTTACCTGCAAGCTGAAAACCTGCGCACTCCGGAAGATTTTGAGAAGGCCAGCGAGCAGGTGATGAACACGCTGCACGGTCACTTCCGCCCGGAATTCCTGAACCGCGTGGACGACATCATTGTCTTCAAGCCGCTTGGAAAAGAACAGTTGGTCAAGATCGTCGAGCTGCGCCTTGAAGATGTGCGCCGCCTGCTGGCCGACCGCAAAATCTCGATCGAGCTTACGGACGCTGCGAAAGAATTGCTCTTTACGCAGGGTTACGACGCCAACTTCGGCGCACGTCCGCTGAAGCGCGCCATACAAAAGCTGATTCAGGATCCGCTGGCGCTGAAGATTTTGGATGGCGAAATTCTGCATGGCGATCACATTGTGGTCGACGCCGACAAGAAAGCCGGCAAGATGAAGTTTGAGATCAGCAAGCGCGTTGGAGAGAAAGAACCCGCGAAAGCGAAGAGGTAACCCAATTGGCCACGGATTAACGCGGATTCATACGGATAAATCTAAGATTAAGAAACTCCGTGAAGGTCCGTGTAAATCCGTGGCCATGATTTTTTGTGGCACACTAGATCGATGCCCAGCCTTACTCTAGGCGACTTCGAACTCAGCGTTTTTTCCGACGGCACCTACCCCCTCGACGGCGGCGCCTTTTTCGGCGTCATTCCCAAGGTCATGTGGTCGCGCAAAGCGCCCGCCGATGAAAAGAATTACGTCCAGGCAGGACTCAACTCCCTGCTCATCCGCACCGGCAAAAAAAATGTGCTGGTGGAAACGGGCATGGGCAACAAGTTGTCGGAACGCATGGTCAAATTCTACGGCCAGCCCGCGCAACTGCTCACGAATCTTGGATCTGCGGGCGTTCGCCCAGAAGACATTGACATTGTCATTAACACGCACCTGCACTTCGACCATTGCGGATGGAATACCATCCGCGGCAAAGACGGCAAGATTGTCCCCACCTTTCCGCGTGCGAAATACTACGCGCCAGAGGGCGAATGGCAATACGCACGCAAACCCAGTGAGCGCGACTCCATCAGCTACATTCCCGAGAACTATGATCCGCTGGTCGAAAGCGGGCAGATGACCCTTCTCAAAGGCGGCGAAGAAATCGTTCCTGGCATCTCGGTGAAAACTTTCCCCGGCCACACCGCCAGTATGCAGGCGGTGATCGTCGAGAGCGGAGGCCGCACGGCCTGCTACATCTCCGACCTCATCCCAACCACGGCGCACATCGACCTGACCTGGGGCATGGGCTTCGACCTCTACCCGCTGCAAACCATTGAAAGCAAGAAGCAGTACTACGCCAAAGCTCTGCCGGAAAAATGGCTAACGGTTTTCACGCATGATCCGAAAACACCGTGGGCGTATGTGGAGAAGGATGACGTGGGGAAAATGGTGGTGCACGGTCTAGTCACTGAAAGCTGATATATTGTCCACCACGCGGTGGAATGCTCCAAGCTCGGTTAACCGAGCCTTCAGGCTCGGCTCGACCTCTCTGGGGTTACCCCAGGGTAACGTAAGGAACTGCAAATTCGTCGCATGAGCTTCGCTGCGCGAACTGCGCAGGAGTGCTCACGCAGGGTCAGACTCGTTGGAGCGTTCCACCGCCTCTTGCCATGCAGGATTCGTCTCTGCTCAGTGCGTTGGCCCAATCCCTTCTCGCCGGCGAAGCCACCGTTGAACTGCTCACTCTGCGCTGCAGCCGGACGCTGGGGAAGTCCTGGCGCTGGCTTCGTCCGCTGGCCCAACGGTATGTGCGGGAGTTTGGAAACAGTGCGCGACCTCGCTATCGGGACGTAATTGCTTTCTTACAGAACGATTCGGGACTCGGGAAGGCCCGAACGAAGTATGCGGGCGAGCTCTCGTTAGCTGCCTGGCTGACCGATCCTCAACAAATGCAGCCTGTCGCTGCGGCCGTTTCGTGGGACGTCCCGGCTATCGTATCGGTGCGCGATCTGGCTGCTTGGCTGGGACTGGATAGCGGCGAACTCCGGTGGTTCGCGGATCTTAAGGCCCTCGGCTACAAACAGTCACGCGATAAATTGAGACACTATCATTACCGGATATTGTCTAAGAGGTTTGGCGCCATAAGGCTGATTGAAGCGCCAAAATCGCGGCTGAAAGACTTACAACGACAGATCCTTTTCTACATTCTTGCAAAGGTTCCGTCCCATCCGGCAGTGCATGGCTTCGTGAAGGGGCGATCGATCAAAACTTTCGTTGCTTCCCATATCGCGCAGAAGGTTGTCTTGCGAATGGATTTGCAAGACTTCTTTCCTGCGTTTGCGGGAGTGCGGGTTCAATCCTTTTTTCGCACGTTGGGTTATCCCGAGCCGGTTGCCGACTTGCTGGGCGGCATTTGTACGAATGCCGCTCCGCGCCAGGTCTGGACAAACATTCATTCCAGGGTTGATGCGCCCGTCGTTGGCGAGGCTCGCCGTTTGTATTCCCGGCCGCATCTGCCCCAAGGCGCGCCCACGTCGCCGGCTCTGGCGAACCTTTGCTTCTATCGTGCGGACTGCCGGCTGAATGCTTTAGCAAAGTCCGCGGGAGCGAGGTATTCTCGCTACGCAGACGACTTGGCATTTTCCGGCGGCAAGGATTTTCAGAGATGTGCCGAGCGCTTCGCAATTCATGTGGCTTCTGTCCTCCACGAAGAAGGCTTCACCATCCATCATCGCAAGACGCGAATCATGCGGCAGGGAGTGCGACAGTATCTGGCGGGCTTGGTCACCAATCAGAGAATGAATGTTCCACGACGCGACTTTGATCATCTTAAAGCCACGCTGCATAACTGCGTGCGCTCTGGCCCAGAAAGTCAAAATCGGGATGGCCGGTCGCAGTTCCGTTCTCATCTCGAGGGACGTGTGGCGTTTGTGGAGATGATCAATCCGGCGAAGGGTAAACGTCTTCGTGAAATACTAAATCGGGTTCAGTGGACGGCCTGATCCGAGACTGTATACTTCCACCGAGGTTTCCCAATGCAAAGCCGCATCACCGGCACCACCATGCCTGTGCTCGAGTTCGCGCTCGAGCCGAACGAATCAATCATTTCCGAAGCCGGAGAGCTTTCCTGGATGGGCAGTTCCATTCAGATGACCACGCACACGCAGTTCGGCGGCGGCGGTGGACTGTTTGGCGTGCTCAAGCGGGTGGCCGGCGGCGGATCGATTTTCATGACTGAGTATCGCGCGCTTGGCGCCGCGGGCGAGTTGGCGTTCGCGACCAAGCTGCCGGGGCACATCGTTCCCGTAGAAGTATCGGCGGGCCACGAATATCTAATTCATCGTCACGGATTTTTGTGTGGAACTCCGGAAATTCAGATCGGCCTCGGCTTTCAGCAATCTCTTGGCGCGGGAATTTTCGGCGGCAGCGGATTTGTGCTGCAGCGGGTGCATGGACAGGGCACGTTCTGGCTGGAACTCTCCGGCGAACTGGTGATGCGCGATCTGAAGCCGGGCGAGACGCTGCGCGTGCATCCCGGACACGTTGGCGCGTTCCAGTCGAGTGTGAACTTTGAAATCACGACCGTCCCTGGCATCAAGAATCTGATCTTCGGCGGCGACGGAATTTTTCTGGCGGCGCTCACCGGTCCGGGAAGAATCTGGCTGCAAACGTTGCCGATCTCGAAGCTCGCGCATGCGCTCGCGGAATTTATGCCGCATCAGGCGAGCCGGGAGACCGTGCAGGGCGGCGTGGTGGGTGGGATTGTGGGATCGATTTTGGATCAGATGAAGTAGGGTGCAAGTACCGAGTACCAAGTACAATCAATTCCCCGGCTCTAGAAACTGGGTACTAGGAACTGGGTACTCAATCGCGCTTCAAAGAACTCTTCCACCCGGCCTAGAATCTCCACCGCGTCTTTCGAATCGTAGATTGCTTTGCGTAGCGCGGCTCCACCGGGAACGCCGTGGGTGAACCAGGAGGCAAACTGCTTCATCTTGCCAACGGCATCGGGGAGTTCCTCCTCAATCAGCATCTGGAAGTAGGTGCGGATCATCTGGTAGCGATCGGCCTCGGAGGGTTCGTCGTAAGGCTGGCCCCCAGAGGCTAAAGCCAACCGAGAGGTCGCCGCATGATCGGCACGACTAAAGTCGAGCCCTTCCCGATCCGTCCCTCCTACATCCACGCCTCTAACGGCGTTTTCCATCCCTGCGCAGTACTGCTGAATCTGCCGGAAGATCCACGGATTCGACGGGGCCATGCGTCCGATCATCACGGCGTCGCAGCCGGTTTGCGTGACCATGGCACACGCGTCTTCAGGACTGCGGATGTCGCCATTACCGATCACAGGAATTTTCACGGCATCTTTCACGGCGGCGATCCACTCCCAGCGCGCCTGCCCGCTGTAACCCTGTTCGCGGGTTCGCGCATGAAGCGCAACCGCTGCCAGTCCGCAGGATTCCGCCATGCGAGCCAATTCCACGCATACGATCTCGTCGTCACTCCATCCAGCACGAAACTTCACGGTGAAGGGAATGGTCACCGCCGCGCGCACCGCTTCGAAGATGCGACCGATGGCCGGCAGATCGCGCAGCAGGCCCGAGCCTCCGTTGCACTTCACAACTTTTTTGGCAGGACATCCCAGGTTCAAATCAACCAGATCGAAGCCGAGGCCCTCGACCAGGCGCGCCGCTTCCGCCATCACATTCGGATCGCTGCCAAAAAGCTGCGCTGAAATGGGATGCTCGTCTTCATAGAAGTGCAGATAGCGCTTCGCCTTCTGGTCTTTCTTGCGAAGCACGCCGTCGGCCGAGGTGAACTCGGTCATGATCAGGCCGCAACCCCCAAGGTTGCGGATAAAGCGGCGGAACACGGTGTCGGTAACGCCAGCCATGGGTGCGAGGACCGTGGCAGGGGCGATTCGGACATTGCCGATGGAGAGAGTCTCTGGCACCGGCTTCAGTGGCGCTGCTTGGCGGACAAGAGTGTCCGCCCCACACGAGCTTTTCCCATTCGAGTTGTCCCAGAACTTCTTCACATTCCTATTCTACTTGGCCTGGCAAAACAAAAGCCCCCGCAGAAGAGCGAGGGCTGATTTTGGTGTATCCGCGCCAATCCGCACGACTCCCGTTGGCGGGGGTTACTTCTTTGCCAGTTCGGGCTTTGCGGCAGCGGGCACATTCTTGGCGTACTTGCGGCGGAACCGCTCTACGCGCCCAGCGGTATCCATAAGTTTCTGTTTGCCGGTAAAGAAAGGGTGGCAGGCAGAACAAATTTCAACGCTGATATCGCCCTTGTGAGTCGAGCGGGTAACAAAGGCATTTCCGCACGCACAGTGCACGCGAATTTCGTTATAAGCGGGATGAATGGCAGCTTTCATGGGTTTCAACCTCTGTATGAAGCTTAGATTCTACCGGAATGCCGTGGGATTCAGCAATGGGAAGCTATCAGCTCTGCTCAGAACCTGAAGAGATACGACACTTTTACAAAGAATTGCCGGCTGTCATTGATGTAACCCTTGGCCCTATAAAGTCCCGCCAGCCCCGCCGAATCTGGCATCAGGCTATGATCCAGATTCTGCAGATCGCCGTTGTACCCAATATAGATTGCAGTACCCGGGTGCACGAGGTAGGTGACGAGGAAGTCGGCGTTGAACTGCTTCTGTGTAGGTAGATATGTATAGGGGTAAAAGGTATTACCCGGCGTGTTCGCCAGGATGGAGTTGTACTGCAAAATCAGGCGCAACGAAAGTTGAGGCGTAAACTGCCAGTTCCACTTGCTGCGCAGGATGTGGTTATTAAAAATTCCCTTGCCGATAGGAACTCCTGGCGCCTGAGCGAGCGCAAGAAGGTACTCGTTGTCCGTCGCACGCAAGCGTTCGAATAGATAAGTATTTTCAATCTTCAGCGGCTTAATAGGACGGAAGGTCAGCGTGGCTTGGGCGGTATTGGACCGCGACAACAGACCTTGGGGCAGGGAATGGGCGGCTGGCACGAAGTTTACTCCGTCCCCCCAGGTGTATTCTCCGCCGACAGTAACTTTCCGTAGGTATCCGGTTAGGAAACGGACGTCCGTAAGATGTTCGTGGTAATCCTGATTCTTATTTTCCGACAAACCCAAGAAGGCGAAGTCCTGAGGCCGCAGGCGCTCCCGCAATTCTTCGTAAGGGTCAACCCAAATGAAGGTTTGCCCGCGTCCTTCAATTTTCAGATAGGGATCATAACTCGTGTCCAGGCGGTTTCCTTCGTGATCGAACACATAACGCTGAAGCATGGAGGGCCCCCAGTTCAAGACCCAGCCTTTCTTCGGGCGAAACCGGTAATAGATTCCCTGGTAGATTCCGCGAATATCAACGCGGTTGACGAATCCAGGGACAGTGACAAAGCCCGGACTCACGTCCTGATATGTTCCCACGTAATTAAAATGGAGACCGTTGCGCCGGACCTCTAGTTTGTCGGCGGGTCCAGCATAATAGTTTCCCTTACCGGCATTACCTGAACTGAACGGAAAGAGATTGTATTCGCAGGTGCTTTCGAGATTGGAATTGAGCCCCCGCAAATTGCTGGAACTCACCACTGCCTGGCCCTCCACAATCCAGTTGGCATTTAATTTCAACCGGGTATCGAGTCCTCCCACGCGGTTAAACTCGCCGGTTGTAGGGCATTCCCAATCGGTGTAGACCGCCCCCACGCTCGATTGCTTGAAGATGTCGCGGCTCACCCGTGCGATGGTGAAGTACGACCGGATACCGGTAAGACTGTCTGAACAATTAAGTGAAGTAGAAGGACAGAAATTGGGCACAGCTAATCCCGGAGCACGATCGTCGGTTGACATGAAGCCGACGGAGTAGGGGCCTTCCTTACCCGTGAGCCGAATGCCGGCCGACGGGTCTTGAATGTTGCGGGTGAAAAATAAATCGATAGGGGTGCGAAAGTAATCTTCATTCTCCAGAAAGAACGGACGCTTCTCAGGAAAGTACACTTCGAAACGCTGGTTCACCGTAATCTGAGGATCTTCCGACTCCACCTGGCTGAAATCCGGATTTGCCGTTACATCGAGCACGAAGTGGTCGCGGATTACGAACTTCGCGTCCAGGCCCGGCTGCCCCTGCACCCCGGCTTTCTGAAAAAATGGATTGTACGGATCGACGCTGTCTAGGGACCGGAAACTGCGCATCACTCCATAAGGAATCAGCTCGATGTCGCGTCCCGGCGAGATTCCCTCAAGTCCATAAAGAGTGGCCGCCTGCCCGAGCCGGCCTTCCACTCTGCGCGAAATATACGGCCAAAACGAATCCTCGTTCTTGCGAATGATGCCGCGATACAAAATGATGCCCCACTCCTGCTGTCTGGTGGCTGGGAAACGCAGACTTTTGAATGGAATCGCCATCCACACCACGAAACCGCGACTCGTAACTTTTCCGCGCGAGTCCCATACTGTGTCGAATGAAGTGTCCCAGTTACCCCCCGTCTCATCGCGCGATGCCTCGGTATAAATCGCGTCCCACTGGACACCGAGCGCCGTAGTCTGGAACTCATACGCACGCCGCCGGTCATGAAACGTATCAAACAGGACCGCGACTTGATCGTCGTCGTAAATGTCCTCGCGCCGCGACATCCGAGCCCGCACCTTTTTGGGATCGTCGAAACAGACAAAGACGATATACAAATTCTTCTGGTCATAGCCCAGATAGGCCGCTGTTTCTTCTGAAACGTTCTGGCCATCGTACGGATTGCGCTGCGCAAAACCGGTGACTTTGGCCATCTGGAGCGCGGTCTCACCTGTGGGCTTCATATCGAGGAAGTCATCAAGGACCGGGCCGTGCGGCAGGCGAGGGATGGTTAAAGATGGAGGCGCTACCAGAGGCAGCGGCGCGGGCTTTACCTCAGGATCCTTGATCGGCGGTTCTGGCAACTGCGCTGAAGGCAACGGAGTCTGCGGGGAGGTCTGCGGCTTATGTTCCGGAGGGGTTGGGTTCGTTCCAGAGGGCGGACCAGCGCCTTGTGGAGGGGTTTGCTGATCCTGCCCCGCCAGTGCTGACGCGGTGTTCGGTTCAGGGAGAACAACACTTTGGACTAACGGTGCTGTCCCGAGGGTTGAAACTAACCCATATCCCAAGGCTCCGGAAAGAACTAATGCACCCGCGAGCCAAAGCCTCAGAAGCTTTTTCAGGGGACCAACTTGAATTGTACGAATTCTATTCGACCGCAAACAGTCCTCGTATTCCCTTATCGGCCCCCCAGGGAAGCGTGCAACCATACACCATTTTGGCCCTGACACAACAGTAAAAATATGTTTGTACGGTTTTCCGAACAAGACCTGCGAAGGATGCACCGGTCATTGAGTGGGATGTCAGAGGCAGCAAAACAAGAAAACTTAGGAGGAGCCGCGCTTCAGAACAGCGAACTCTGCCTTCGTGTCGGAGTGATGCCGAAATGATCGTAAGCGAGTTGCGTGGCCACTCGCCCCCGCGGGGTGCGGTTCAAGAAGCCAATCTGCATAAGGAATGGTTCGTAAATTTCTTCAATCGCGTCCGGCTCCTCGGCCAACACCGCTGCCAAAGTATTCACGCCCACCGGGCCGCCCTGATATTTTTCAATGATCGTCAACAGTAATCGTCGGTCGACTTCATCGAAGCCGTACTTATCCACTTCCAGCATCTTTAGCGCCGCATGGGCTGTGGGCAGATCGATTCTGCCTGCCCCGCGTACCTGCGCATAATCGCGGACGCGCCGTAAGAGCCGATTGGCGATTCGCGGCGTCCCTCGGGACCGGCTGGCGATCTCGGTCGCCCCGGCGCGGTCGACCTCCACCGCCAGAATTTCCGCCGACCGCTCAACGATCACGCGCAGGTCTTCCGGAGTATAAAACTCCAATCGCAGCACGATGCCGAATCGCGAACGGAGCGGCGCAGAAATTAATCCCGCCCGCGTGGTCGCGCCCACAAAAGTGAACGGCTTTACTTCCAGCGTATGCGTGCGCGCCGAAGGCCCCTGGCCGATGATGATGTCCAGTTTGTAATCTTCCAGCGCAGAGTACAGCAACTCCTCCAAGACCGGCTGCAGGCGGTGGATTTCGTCAATGAACAGCACTTGCTTGTCCTGCATGTTGGTGATGATGGCGGTCAGATCGCCTTTGATTTGGAGCAGAGGTGCCGCGGTCGGCTGGAAGTGCACGCCCAGTTCGTTGGCAATGATATTAGCCAGCGTAGTCTTCCCCAATCCCGGAGGCCCGTAAAGCAGTACGTGGTCCATGGCCTCGCCGCGTGACTTAGCTGCCTCAATGGCCACTGCCAGATTTTCTTTGACCTTGCCCTGCCCGATGAACTCGCCCAACCGTTGTGGCCGCAGCTTCAGCTCAAACGATGAATCGTCCTCCACCGGCGCAGCAGAGACCACGCGGTCAGGGCTGTACTCTACTCTCGCATTGTTCTTCGCTGCCATTCTCACCGGATGTTACCACGCGCTGCCGTGCAGACCGCTGCCTTCGAACGCCCTGCTGGCGCGGGCTTGAGTATTCATAATTCACCCAATCTTAACCTTGCTGTTACGCAACATTAACGCCTTCGCCATAGCTTCTGTAGGGTAGATCACGCTCGCCGCCCGGTGAGGTTCCACCGCTATAAACCGATTGAAGGAGACTCAAAATTATGAAAATACAAGCTTTGATGATTAGTTCCGTGCTCGCTTTAACGGGCGCAGGCATCGCCCAACAGGGCCCGGTGCCGAAAGGCATAACTCCCTTAGACCACGTTTTCGTCATCATGATGGAGAATCACGGTTACAGCGAGATTCTCAACAATCCCAATGCTCCGTTCATTAACAGCTATGCGAAGCAAGCCAACCTGGCGACAAACTATTTCGCTGTGGCCCATCCCAGCTTGACGAATTACCTGGAGGTCGTAGGCGGCTCGAATTTCGGCGTGCTAAGCGACAACTCGCCCGACTGGCATAACGCGTCTTGCACTACCAACCTTGCCTCAGGAGTAGCGAATACCGATAACCCGCCAAGCCCCGCCATCTGCCCCATATCGGGTAGCGGAACCGACGCGGCTACACCGGCCCTGGACTGCAGCAATGAGGTGTCGGGTCCTCCTTGCGAAATGAATATCGACGGTACCCGCTCTTATGCGGCAGCTTCTAGCACCCTCGGCATTACCATTGCCGATCAGCTTGCCGCCGCCGGAAAAAGCTGGAAGACCTACCAGGAAAGTCTTCCGTTGACCGGCCCGGACCTGGTCGACTACAGCGATAGCAATTTCACTAACAATACCGATTTCAGCCAGATCAATCCACAACTGACGCCGCCACTGACCACCAGCGACATCGTTCAACTCTATGCCTCCAAGCACGATCCTTTTGTCTACTTCCAGAGCGTCCAGCAAGGCACCAATCCTCTGGCCAGCTACGCGAACATTACTGGCTTCGATGGCATGAAGGGATTGTGGAGCGATCTGGGGTCGGGCAAGGTCCCGGATTTTTCTTACATCGTCCCCAACCAGTGCAACGACCAGCATGGACGCAGCAACAGCACCGCCTTCTGCGGCTCTGATCCAAACGATAACGGCACGCAAGCGGGCTTGAACCCCGCTCTGATTATCCTCGGAGATCAAGCCGTGCAGAAGATCGTGACGGCAATTCACGGCTCCAGGGCGTGGAAAGAAGGTCATAACGCCATCGTCGTAATCTGGGATGAAAACGACTACTCAGTGCAGCCCATCGTGAACCAGGTCGTCGCCATCGTCGACACCAACTACGGTGTGCACGGCCAGCAAAGTGGGACGTTCTACACTCACTTCTCCCTACTCCGCACCATCGAGGGAGGGCTTAAGCTGCCCTGCCTTAACCATGCCTGCGACACCACTACCAACACCATGTCGGATTTATTCGGAGATAGTCGGTAGTTTCGTACTTTAGGAAAGGCAGACGGGATCACTTTGTCCAAGTGGTCCCGTCTCCTTGTTACAGCTTTTGAATTCCTGGCTTCGGAGATGCCCTCCTACTTCGGATACCAATCAAGCACCCGCACCTCAATGCCAGTCCCTTCCAATCCTTTTTGAAATACGGCAAGGTCAGATCCGTGATAGTGGTACGGGATGACCACCTTTGGGTGAAACGCCTTTACCGCGTCAGCAGCCTCATCCGGCGGCATAGTGTAAGGCAGATTCATGCACACGAATGCCACATCGATGTTCTTAAGCGCCCGCATCTCCGGAACGCCTTCGGTATCGCCCGAAAAATAAAACCGCTTGCCGCCATAAGTCAGCACATAACCGTTCCCGCGTCCCTTGTCGTGAAACAGTTTCCCCGGCGCGGGTCCGCGCTTCAAGTTGTACGCGGGAATCGCCTCAATCGTCCAGCCCTGCCAGCTCTTCGTTTCTCCATTAGCAATGGGCTTGGCGCTGGTGACGGTTTGAACCACGGCCGGCGCCGCAAGAATCTCCGTACCCGCTTTACTGATTTCCTTGATCGAATCCGGGTCCATGTGGTCGCCATGAATGTCGGTAATCAGAATCAGGTCCGCTTTCGGAAGCGCTGTGAGGTTCGCAGGCTTGGCGGGATCGAGGTAAATGGTCTTTCCTCCCGCCTCGATCAATGTGCTGGCGTGATATACAGGAGTGATCAGAACCGGCCCCGACGATGTGGGAAAGACCTGCGTCTGGGGGGAGCGCACAAGCGTTGCTATCGCAATAAGGGCGCACACAATACTCGATGCGAGCTTCATTCTTGACCTCCCGTTGTCCCTACTCTTCCTCTTCCTTCACCTCACCCCGCGCCGCCTTGGCCTTCTCGATAATCTTCTCCTGCAACTGCCCCGGCACCGTGTCGTAATGATGCATCTCCATATTGAAGCTGCCGCGGCCTTGCGTCATCGAGGTCAGGTCCACGCCGTAAGTCAGCATCTCGGCCATCGGTACCTCGGCCTTCACAATGGTATTGCCGCCCTTGTTGTCCATGCCCTGAATGCGTCCCCGGCGGCTGTTCAAGTCGCCCATGATTGAGCCCGCGAATTCGTCCGGGATCGTAATCTCGACGTGCATCACCGGCTCCAGAATCGTAGGCTTGGCCTGCTCCATGGCTTTGCGGAAGGCGATGCGCCCGGCCATCTGAAATGACATATCGTTAGAATCCACATCGTGATACGAACCGTCGTACAAAATCACGCGAAAATCTACGACTGGATAGCCCGCCAGATATCCGCGCCCCGCGGCATCCTTGATTCCTTTCTCAATAGCCGGAATATAGTTCTTCGGTATCGCGCCGCCAAAAATATCGTTCACGAATTCAAACTGTCCCCCACGCGGCATGGGCTCCATCTTGATCTTGCAATCGCCGTACTGCCCGTGCCCGCCAGTCTGCTTTTTGTGCCGCCCCTGCACATCGGCTTTGCCCCGTATGGTTTCGCGATAGGGAACTTTCGGCGCCTTCAAAACTACTTCCGTGTGATACCGCTTCTTCAGCTTCGCCACCACAACTTCAATATGTTGCTGTCCTGTGCCCGCGATCAGAAACTCCTGCGTCTGCGCATCGCGGAAAAAACGCAGCATGGCATCTTCTTCCATCAGCTTGTGGATGCCCGGCCCCAGCTTATCTTCATCCGCGCGGCTCTTGGGTTCGATGGCAAACGTAATCGCCGGCTCCGGCAGCTTCACCCGTGGATACTGAATCGGCGCGGATTTGTCTCCCAGCGTGTCGCCGGTCAGGGTGTCTTTCAATTTCGCCACCGCGCCAATGTCGCCCGCGTGCAACTCCGTCACGGGCACCGCAGTCTTCCCCTGCATGATGGAAATATGCGACAGCTTCTCCGCCGATCCGCGCGAGAAATTTTGCATCGTCGCTTCATTCTTCAGCACACCGGAAAAAACCTTGAAGTAGGAAATCCGTCCCGCGAACGCATCCGAGACCGTTTTGAAAACATACAACGATACCGGTTCCGCGTCGGTCTCATGCCGCTTGGGAGCATCCCCATTACCCGATGCCCCTGGTTCGCCCTGTATCCATTCATGCTCGGAAGGCGCTGGCGTGTAGTCCACGATAAAATCCATCACTCGGTCAGCCCCCACATTTCCCAGGCCCGAGCTGAAGATGACGGGAAAAAGCTTGTCTTCGCGAATCGCATTGTGCAGCGCAGGAATTAAATCTTCTTCCGGAATCGTCCCCTTCTCGAAGAATTCCTCCATCAGCTTGTCGTCGCCCTCAGCTACCAACTCGACTAGCTGCTCGTGTGATTCCTGCACCTGGGCTCGCATGTTGGCCGGGATCTCCGTCTCTTTCCCCTTCCCATTTCCGCCCAGTTCGTAGGTGTAAGCCTTCATGCGCACCAGGTCGACCACTCCGCTCAAGCTCTTCTCGCTTCCAATGGGCAGCTCAATCGGGATCACATTCCGGCCAAACGCGTTGATCAACGACTCCAGCACGCGCTCCGCATTCGCCCGGTCGCGATCCATGCGGTTCACCACAATCAGCCGCGGCGTCTTGTACTCCTCGCAATCGTTCCAAACCCTCTGCGTCACTACTTCCACGCCAGCTACGCCATCCACCACCACAATCGCCGCATCCACCACCGGCAGCACCATCTTGGCTTCGTGGACGAACATGTTGAACCCGGGCGTATCGATCACATTGATCTTCGTCTTGCCCCACTCCACATAGGCCGCTGAGGCCGCAATCGACATTTTCCGCGCAATCTCTTCTTCGTCATAATCGGTGGTCGTCGACCCATCGTCCACGCGCCCCAGCCGCGGAGTTGCCCCTGAGGTATAGAGCATGGCCGACAGCAGCGTGGTTTTCCCCGCGTGCCCATGCCCCACAATCGCTACATTACGAATGTTTTCTCCGGAATAAACTTTCACGAGTAGGCTCCTTCGCAGGCGTGCGGAACGAGAAGGCCCAGAAGAGGATCATTGCAGTAGACAGGCCAGCCCAACATCACCCGCCAAAAACTAGGATGCTACCACGCGGCAAGCAGGCGCCTCAACCTCGCCTCCCCCTATCGCCTGACAGCCAAGGTGGAGTATCATCCTTTCGCAATGCTAGGCCACCGCACCAACGAGCAGTGGGTCGCGCAATACTCCACCAGCCACCAGCATCCCGTGAACCGCGCCTGCCACACTCTTGGCATTCCAGTGATCCTGCTCTCGATTCCGCTTTTTCTTGCCAGCATCTTCATTCATCGCCTGTGGCCCTATGCGCTCACTCTGTTTGTCATTGGATGGATTTTCCAATTCATCGGCCATGCCTTCGAAGGCAAGCCTCCCGAATTTTTCCAGGACTGGCGCTTCCTATTCGTCGGAGTCCGCTGGTGGTGGGCAAAGATCAACGGCAAAGCCTGAACTTTTTTGTCTTGAAAAAACGGGCAGCGCGCGGGACCGTGGAAGAGCGGCGCTTCAGCGCCGCGCAAGCATCCAAAATGATTCCGGGCTTCAGCCCCCGTAGTCGTATTTGGAGAGACCCTGGCTTTCCTCAAATCCGACTCACGCAAGAAGGCGCCCATGTTCCCCCAACTAGCCCGCTTCACCGACCTCGGCCTGCTCCTCCTCCGCCTCATGGTCGGCCTCATCTTCGTAACCAGCGGCTACGGTCACCTCAAAGACCCCGCAGCTCGCGCCAAAGACATTGGCATGTCCAAACCCTTCACCGTCTTCCTCGGTATCGCTGAAGTCTCCGGAGCCCTGGGCGTGACCTTCGGAGTCCTCACCCAACTCGCCGCCTTCGGCCTCATCCTCATCATGTTCGGCGCGATCCAGAAAAAGATCTTCGCCTGGCACACAGGCTTCTGGGGCCAGAGGGGTTCAGGCTGGCACTACGATTTGATGCTAATCCTGATGAACCTGGTGATCGCCTTCACCAACGGCGGCGCTTACGTGCTGATGCGGTGAGATCCTCCAATTCGAGATGAACTTCAGCTCAGCCACCGAAGAGCACCCCGCTGTTGCTCCAGTTGCCGCAACTTGATAAGCTTCGAGCACCGCAGATTTTGTATGCATCGATTTTGTATGCATCGTTGGATCGCCAAATTTCTGTTGCTCCTCACGCTCGCGGGAAACCTCGTCCCTCTGGCTCTAGCTACCACCGCTCCTCCGCATGCATGCTGCGTTCGCAAGGCCGTTCATTCCTGCCACGATGCTCTGAGCTCGCAATCAGAACGCCCCATCATCCGCGATGCCGCATGTTGCGGGAATAACTGCGGCCGCGCGGTCGTCACCGTCCGTTGGGCTCATGCGACTAAGGCAACAGTTTTGTATGCCCATTCCCACGCGGGCTACGTTGGACAGTTAAAAACCCTCCCTCCGAGCGCAAGTTATCGTCGCTTCCAATCCTCTCGCGCCCCTCCGTCTTTCTTTATCGCCTGAGTTCAATCTTCCGCACACGAACCGCCGCGTAGGTCCAGCCAAGCGGAGCGAGCCATTCTGCCACCGCTCTGTCATGACTGATTGGAGCGCGTCGCGACGGCCGTCTAATCACACAATTGCACGACACGACACGAAAGAAAAAAGGAAGAAAGAAAGAGAAGACCATGAAAGCCCCGGTGCGTTTCCCCCTACTCATCCTTACCACACAGCTCCTACTGTTAACCTTCCCCGCCTTCGCGTCCATTTTCGGATCAGTCCGCGGCGTCGTCCACGATCCCCAGCACCGTCCCGTACAAAATGCCATGGTCATGCTGAGCTCGAAGACGTCGCAATGGTCCGCCAGCACCAATACGGATGCCACCGGCCAGTTTGCTTTCAACAGCGTTTCGCTCGGCGAATACACGGTCACAGTCGTGGCCCCCACTTTCAATCAGGCCACGCAGAACCTTATAGTGAATTCCGGATCGCAACCCGTCCTCCATTTTTCCCTGAGCGTCGCCTCGAATAAAGAAACGGTGAACGTCTCTGGCTCGCCCGAAGCCGCTCCCACCGATTCCGCTACTCCCACCACTCTGGTCAGCCGTCTCGATATCGAACAAACTCCCGGCGCGGATCGCACCAACAGTCTCGCCATGATCACCGACTACGTTCCCGGCGCCTATTTCACTCACGACCAGCTCCACATCCGCGGCGGCCACCAAACCAGTTGGCTCATCGACGGCGTCCCCGTGCCCAACACCAACATCGCTTCCAACCTCGGCCCCCAATTCGATCCCAAGGATATCGACTACCTCGAAGTCGATCGCGGCAGCTACGGCGCCGAGTTCGGCGACCGCACTTACGGTGTCTTCAACGTAGTCCCGCGCACCGGCTTCGAGCGCAACCGCCAGGCCGAACTCGTCCTCAGCGCCGGAAACTTCTACCAAACCAACGACGCTCTCAGTTTCGGCAGCCACACTGAACGCTTCGCTTACTATGCCAGCGTCAACGCCAACCGCAGCAATCTCGGTATACAAACCCCTGTTCCGCAAGTCGTTCACGACGCTGAGAACGGCTACGGCGGCTTCGGATCCTTGATTTTCAATGTCGATCCCTCCAACCAACTGCGCTTCGTGACTTCGCTGCGCAAGGATTACTACCAAATCCCCTACGACCCTTTCCCCAATGACATCGAGAACAATCTGGTAAATGGCCAACTGACCGGACAGTATCCCAGCCTCAATCTTCGCGACGGCGATCACGAATCCGACGCCATCGTGAACTTCTCCTGGGTGCATACCTTCAATTCAAAACTCCTGCTGACGGTCTCTCCTTTCTTTCATCGCAATGCGGCCGACTACGCGAGCTCGCCCAACGACTTTCCTGTTGTCACCACTCAGGATCGCAGTTCGACCTACGGCGGCGGCCAGGTTAGCTTCGCCGCAAACGCGGCGAAAAATAATCTTCAGGTCGGTGTGTACAGTTTCTACCAGCAGGACAATGAGACGTTCGGCGCGGTGTTCAACGACGGCAGCAGTCCGCCGTTCACCGATTTGGAGCACCCCTCGGGCAGCCTGGCGGCATTCTTCATCGACGACAAGTTCACGCCCGTTCCCTGGCTGACGCTAACCGCCGGAATGCGGCCGACACACTTCTCTGGCGGAGTCTCGGAGAGTGCGATCAGCCCGCGCTTCGGCATTGCGCTCAACGTGCCGCATCTCAACTGGACCTTCCGCGCTTTTTACGGCCATTACTATCAGGCCCCACCGTTGATCACCGCCTCGGGTCCGCTGATTCAATTTGCCAATGCCAATAGTGTGGGATTCATCAAGCTCAACGGCGAGCGCGATGAAGAACATCAATTCGGCGTAACCATCCCCTACCATGGCTGGATTCTCGACGCCGACAACTTCCGAACCAATGTCGCTAATTTCTTTGATCACAACAATATCGGCGAGTCCAATCTCTTCTTCCCCATTACCATCGCTCATGCGGTCATCCGGGGATGGGAGCTTACCCTGCGTTCACCGCTCATCGCTCATCATGGCAAAATCCACCTCGCTTACTCCAATCAAATTGCCGAAGCTAGCGGAGCCATTACCGGCGGGCTCACCAATTTTTCCTTACCCGCCGGTCTCTCTCCACTCGATCATGATCAGCGCAACACGCTCAACGTCGGCGGCGACGTCACTCTGCCCTGGCGCGCCTATGCATCCACCAATGTCTACTACGGCTCGGGCTTCCACAACGCTTTCCCTGGCCAGCCCTATCCCGGCAATTATCTGCCGCAGCACACCACGTTCGACCTTTCGCTAGGCAAGGATTTCGGAGAGCGCTTTTCCGCCTCGCTAAACGCCCTCAACGTGGCCAACCGCCGCGTCGAACTCGATAACAGCGTCACCTTCGGCGGCTTTCATTGGAACAATCCGCGAGAGCTCTATGTAGAACTTCGCTACCGCTTCCACTACTGATCAGCAATCGTGGGGGATAATATAGGAGAATTAGGATTCGTATCTAGGATTCACATCCGGTATGCCTTCAGGCATACCGGAGAGGTCGCATTATCAATCGCGCCTTAAGGCGCTGCTCTTCGGAAACTAACTATGCCCGACAAACGTAACTCATCCCTCGAACGTATTGCGCTCTTATGCGCTCTGCTTACTTTTTCCATCGCCTGCAACCGCACACCACCGCCGCAACCCTCCGACGCGAACTCCAAACCCGGCGCCAAGCGTTATGCCTTGAAAGGCAAAGTGATTTCCGTGGACAAGAACGCGGGCACGGCAAACATCGATAACGAGCCAATTGCCGGCTTCATGGACCCCATGGTGATGCCTTACACCATCAAGCCGTCCTCCGACCTGAACCAACTGCAGCCCGGCGACTCCATCACTGCCGACGTAGTCGTCGAGCCCAACAAGTACTGGCTGGAGAACGTCAAAGTCACCAGCCACGCCGCAACTCCCGCCGAGAAGCCTGCTGCGACATTGCATATCCCGACTCCTGGCGAAGCTGTACCGGACTTCAAGCTCGTCAACCAGAGCGGTAAGCCAATCTCATTGCATCAATATCGCGGCCAGACTTTGCTTCTGACACTCATTTATACCCGCTGTCCATTTCCAGATTTTTGCCCACGCGTCAGCCACCAGTTCGCCGCTATCGACCGTCAGCTTCGCGCGAATCCGGGACGCTACGGCAGGACGCACCTGCTCAGCATCAGTTTCGACCCCGCTCACGACACTCCAAAAGTGCTGCGGGAGTACGGCTTCTCATGCGCCGGAGGCAAAGATTCGAGTCTCTTCGATCACTGGGAATTCTCCGCGATCCCGTCAAACGAATTGCCGGAATTCGCAGACTATTTCGCTCTAACCTATAACGAAGAGGCCGGACTGATTACGCACTCGCTGAGCACAGCAGTCATCTCGCCCGATGGAAAAATGTTCAAGTGGTATCACGGTGCCGATTGGCAGGCCTCCGATCTTCTCGAAGACGTCGCCAACGCATCGCACTCGGCCAGTTGAACTGGAATCGTTAAGGTCCCGGGGGGAAAGCTATTTTCTGTCAGGATTGTTTCTGTTAGGGATTTAGTGGTATCAGGAGACGGGATCGCGAAAAATAAAAATGAAACACACCCTGACCATACTCGCCGCCCTCGGCATCATCGTCTCCGCCCTAGCCCTTCGTGAGCACTACCGCACCGAAGGCGACGCGCCCTGCAGCATTAACGAACGCTGGGACTGCGGCATCGTCAATCACAGCCCCTACGCCGTGCTCCGCGGCGTTCCGGTAGCCGCGCTCGGCATCATCGGATATTTACTGATGGCCGCCCTCTCCTGGCGCCGCGCGTATCAGCTCCTGTTGATCGTCGCCGCCACCGGCCTCGGCTTTTCTCTCTACCTGGCCCAGATCGAGGCGCGCGTTCTCGGAGTGTGGTGTATCTACTGCGTAATCTCGCTCGCGGATATCTCTCTCATCACCGTGCTAGCACTGGGACTCACCCTCATGGGCTTAAGAAGAACATAAAAAGCGGCCCACACTGGGCCGCCTCTTTGACTTTCAGTTTTGATCCGTGAGAATCCGTGCAAATCCGTGGCAGAAGAATTTAGATATCCAAATTCTTGACATCCAGCGCATTCTCTTCAATAAACTTCCGCCGCGCCTCCACGTCCTCGCCCATCAGCGTGGTGAAGATGGTTTCGCACTCGGCAATGTCTTCCAGCTTCACCGAGAGCAGAGTCCGCCGCTCCGGATCCATGGTCGTCTCCCACAACTGCGGAGCCGTCATCTCACCCAAACCTTTATAGCGCTGCACATCATAACCGCGGCTGCCTTCTTTCTTTACGTACTCGAACAGTTCGCGCGCCGTCGCCTTCTCCACCGGCTCGATTACCGCCCGGCTCTTCGGTGCAGCCTTTGCGGTCTTCTTCGCAGACTTGCCCTCTGACTCAGCCGCCTCACCGTCCACACCCTCATCTTCCGCGGCCTCGTCACTGGTAGCCGCGCCCGCCTTGGTCACCGCTTCCACCACAAACGGCGGTTCCAGATAAGGCTCAATCTGCTTGAACTTCGAAATCAACTGCCGGAACTCCGGGCTGGACGCCAGTTCCCAATTGATTACATGTTCTGACCCCTGCGAGTTTACGATCTTCACTTCCCAAAGGTTGTGCTCTTCGTCGAAGACCGACTCCACGCTCTTGAACTTCCGTTCTTTCTGCAGCCGCTTCAATTCCTTTTCCAGCTTTTCGATTTTCTTTGGCGGCGACTTCTTGTCTCCTTCAAAATCAGCGTGCTTCGAGAAATCCATCCTGGGCAGCAGGTCTGTCACGGCCTCATCGCGTATACGCTTATTTACTTTGTCGAAAAAGTTCAGATATTCTTTCAGCACGCTCATGAAGCGCGTCAGGTTCGCACCCTCCAGTTTGGCCGCGCCCTCGCCGTAACGCACGATGAGCCCGTCAGCCGCGCGTTTCAGCATCACTTTGTCAAACTCGTCGTCGTCCTTGATGTACTGCATCGATTTGCCTTTTTTGATTGAATACAGCGGCGGCTGCGCAATATAAATATTGTTCCGCTTAATCAACTCCTGCATGTGCCTGAAGAAAAACGTCAGCAGCAGTGTCCGGATGTGCGAACCGTCCACGTCGGCGTCGGTCATCAGAATGATTTTCCCGTACCGCACCTTCGTCGGATCAAAATCATCCTTGGCGATGCCGGTGCCCAGCGCCGTAATCATCGCGCGAATTTCTTCGTGCGCCAGCATCTTGTCGTAGCGGGCTTTCTCTACGTTGAGAATTTTCCCCTTCAACGGAAGAATCGCCTGAAAGCGGCGATCGCGCCCCTGCTTCGCCGTCCCGCCGGCCGACTCGCCCTCAACCAAAAACAATTCGCACCGGTTCGGATCGCGCTCCGAACAATCCGCCAGCTTGCCCGGCAAGCCGCCCGAATCGAGCGCTCCCTTGCGTCGCGTCAAATCTCGCGCCTTCCGCGCCGCCTCTCGCGCTCGCGCCGCGTCCACCGCTTTATTAATAATCTTCCGCGCTACGGTTGCGTTTTGCTCAAAGAACGCGCCCAGCCGCTCATTGATGAACGCCTGCACAATGCCCGCGATATCGGAATTCAACTTGCCCTTGGTCTGCCCTTCAAACTGCGGCTGCGGCAGCTTCACGCTGATCACCGCGACCAGGCCTTCGCGCACATCGTCGCCGGTCAGATTTTCTTTTACGTCTTTGAACAGCCCCATCTGCTGCCCGGCATAATTAATCGTGCGCGTCAGCGCCATGCGGAAGCCCGAAAGATGCGTGCCGCCATCGACGGTATTGATATTGTTGGCAAAGCTGAACACCGACTCCGAATATCCGTCGTTGTATTGCAGCCCAATCTCCATGGCCACGCCGCTGCGCTCCGCTTCCATATAGATTGGTTTATCGTGCAGCACCTGCTTGCCACGGTTCAAATGCTTGATGAATTCCGCGATGCCGCCGTTGTACTTGAACTCCGAATGCTTCGCCCCACCCGTTTTGGCATCGGTGGAGCGCTCATCGGTCAGCGTGATCGACAAGCCTTTATTCAGGAACGCCAGTTCTCGCAAGCGCTGCGCCAACGTGTCGAAGTTGTATTCCGACGACGCGGTAAAGATTGTGCGGTCTGGCAGGAAGTGCACCTTCGTCCCGCGATGCTTGCTGGCGCCGGTCTTTTTTAACTTGCTCGTCGGCTCGCCCTTGGAATAGGTCTGCTCCCAAGTGAAGCCATCACGCCAGATTTCCAGATCGAGTTCTTCGCTGAGCGCATTGACGACGGAGACTCCGACTCCGTGCAATCCGCCGGAAACTTTGTAGCTCGACGAATCGAATTTTCCGCCCGCATTCAGCGTGGTCATCACGACCTCGGCAGCGGAAACCTTCTCGCCGTCGATTTCCATGTCATCGACAGGAATGCCGCGCCCGTCATCGACCACGGTGATCGAGTTGTCGATATGAATCGTGACCTTGATCTCCTTGGCGAATCCGGCGAGCGCTTCATCCACGGAGTTGTCGACGACTTCGTACACTAGATGATGTAGTCCCACCTCGCCCGTCGAACCGATGTACATGGCCGGGCGCTTGCGTACGTGCTCCATACCACTGAGGACTTTGATGGAGTCGGCAGTGTAGTCGCTGTTGCCTCCACCATTATTCGCGGTGATCGGCGTCACGACTCCGTTTTTTGTTTTAGTTTCGACGATGGGAGTATTCATTTCTTTGGTGGCCATTCCGCTCCGTGGGAGAACGCCCTGACTCTCTTAGAACGCAGGTTCGTTACCCGGGAAAATACCTTCGCCAGCCCGCCCAAACCCAGCTCTGCAGCACACCTGCAAATTGACCTCAAGTTATTGAAATGTCTTTACTTAGGTTCGGTTGGCGACTGTTGAAATTATATCACGGAACACACCGTTTTTCGAGCCGCCAAAAGGCTCGAACCCCACCGGTAAACCGCCTATTTCTACCCCGTGACGTTGGGTTTCATTTTCCGGCACCTCTACGCCATTCGTCCTCATCTAACCACCCGATCCTGCTAAAATAGAGCCACAGGAGTCACCAACCTAATAATGCCAGTACCCGTTTCGCAGATGTGGACTGTGGCAAGCTACGTCCTTCGCCAGAAGCTGGCCGGACGCAAGCAGTACCCGCTCGTGCTGATGCTCGAGCCCTTGTTCCGCTGCAACCTGGCTTGCGCCGGATGCGGCAAGATTCAGTACCCCGCCCACATCCTGAAGAAGGATTTGTCTCCTGAAGAATGTTTCCGCGCCGCTGACGAATGCGGCGCCCCCATGGTCTCGATCCCCGGCGGCGAACCGCTCATGCACCCGCAGATCGGGGAGATCATCGAAGGCCTGGTCGCGCGCAAGAAATATATTTATCTGTGCACCAATGCCCTACTGCTGAAAGAGAAAATAAATCTCTTTAAGCCAAGCAAATATCTGACCTTCAGCGTTCACCTCGACGGCCAGCGCGAAGAGCACGACCTCGCCGTCTGCCGCGAAGGCGGATACGACATCGCCCTCGATGCCATCAAAGAAGCACTCAGCCGCGGTTTCCGCGTCACCACCAACACCACGCTGTTCGACGGCGCCGATCCCAAGTCCGTTCGCGCCTTCTTCGATGACATGATGGAGCTTGGCCTCGAAGGCATGATGCTCTCGCCGGGATACTCCTACGACAAAGCGCCTGACCAGAAGCATTTCCTTGGCCGCGCCCGCACCCGGCGCATGTTCCGCGCGATCCTGTCGAACCGCAAGAAGAACTGGCGCTTTAATCTGTCGCCGCTCTTTCTGGAATTCCTGATGGGCAAACGCACCTACCCCTGCACGCCCTGGGGAATGCCGACCTACAACATTTTCGGATGGCAGAAGCCCTGCTACCTGCTTCAGGATGGCTACGCGGAAACCTTCGACGAGCTTCTCTTGACCACGAACTGGAGCAACTATGGCACCGAGTCCGGCAATCCCGCATGCGCCAATTGCATGGTCCACAGCGGCTATGAAGCCTCAGCGGTGAACGCCACATTTAGTTCGCTCAGCGGATTCCTCGCCACGGTGAAAGCAACGTTATTCACCACCTATCGCGATAAAGAAGCATTGGACCTGCTGGACGAACCGCAAGCTCCAGTTCACCCGCTGGTGCAAATCGCTCCGACGGCAAATTCATTGCACGAAACGCGCGCGTGATTACCTTGTGACCCTCTGTGTCCCCTGTGCTTAAGGATTTTGACTTTCGACTGACGCCATGACAGGAAAAGCTTCCGGCCACATCGATCACGAAGCCGCGCAAGCGGTCCCCCACGTCAATCCCGACTCTCTCGAAGTCGCTCCTGGCACCGCCCACGAACAACTCGAAGGTTGGATCCCGCAACTAGCCAGCGATGAAGAAATCCGCGTCGCCCTCGAGAAGGCCTTCGACTACCGCGGCGACGTAACCATCACCCGCAAAGACGGCACAAAAATCGAAGGCTACCTCTTCGACCGCCGCACCGGCCCGACGCTGAAAGATTCCCTCGTCCGCCTCTATCCCAAAAATTCGACCGAGAAACTTTCCATCACCTACGCGGACATCGCCGCCCTCGCCTTCACCGGACGCGACACCGCCGCCGGCAAAAGCTGGGAAGCCTGGATGAAAAAATACGCCGCGAAAAAAGCGGCGGGCGAAACCAACATCGCCCTCCTGCCCGAACCCTTAGACTAATTTCGCACCTGTCAAATTTCGACACCTGTCATCCAGAGCGAAGCGTGAGCGTCCGAAGGACGGTCATGCGCAGTCGAAGGCTCCCTAGTAGGCCAATCGCAATTCGGCCTATCGAGGAACTTGCTCGATGCGCTATCGAGTGGCCTTGCTCCCCGCCCCAAAACTCAGCCCCTGCACCAACTCCTCCACCTCATCCTCAGTCCCGCCAATAAAAGTAAATGACACCACATATTCCCGCGTCAGCACCACAAGCGTCGATTGCCGCATCACCCGCGTCCCAACATCCTTCTGAAAATCCCCGCGCACCAGCTTCTTCGGTCCCAACACAAACTCATAAGGCTCGTCATCCATCTCGAAGCCTTGCGCCTTGGCGACTTCCATCACGGGCTGGAAGTACTGTGCCGCTTCCCTCAGTTCCGGATACGCCGCCACACTCTCCGCCACAATCAGAATCGACCCATTCACATCTTCCGCCTTCGCCTCGGGCGGCCGCGAAAACGCCGCCAGCAACACTCGCCCGCACGCACCCAGGTGGGGACAGCCTCCCAAGCTTGCCCTGAGCGAAGCCGAAGGGGCTGTCCGGTCGAGCGCAGCTCGACTTTCCGTCGCCGTAGAGGCATCCGCCACATTCATCTCCTCAGTCCGCAGCACCCACCCCGCCGGAACCTTGACTGAAAATCCAAACGAGGTGTTCCGATACACTCCCGCGCTCACCCTCCCCGCGTCAAGCGAGGACTCCGTACCTCGCTCCTTTGAGGAAGCCTGCGCTTTATTCTTGTTGGAAGAGGACGAATCTTGTGCAGCCAGACTCGCGGGAAGACTCCACGCGCTTAACGCCAGAGCGGAATTTAGAAAAAGGAATAGAAAAGAAAGTCGGCTAGTACGGCAACCCATACCGCCATGTTACCCGAGAGCGCAGTCGAAGTTCGCGCGTCAGCCACTCTCATGCCGCCCTGCCCATCACCGGCTGCGTGCAATGCGCACACCGCCGCGCCTCAATCGGAATCTCGCTAAGGCATTCGGGACACTTCTTGGTGGTCGGATCAGGCGGCTTCTCGCCACGGTTCATGCGTGCGACCAGCGCATTCACGGGTAGCACTACAAAGAAGTAAACCGCAACCGCGATCAGGAAAAACGAGATGCAGGCATTGATGAAGTTGTCGAGAGGGAATGCGATGCCGTGAATCGTGAACTCAAGCGACGAGAATTTCTCTCCGCCGCCGGTAGCGAGCTTGATCAGCGGATTCAGAAACGCTGACGTCAGTCCGGCAACTACGCTGGCGAACGCCGCACCAATCACCACGCCGACCGCCATATCCACAACATTTCCGCGCAGGATAAACTTCTTAAACCCGTCAAGCATAGAAATGCCTCCGAACAGGATTGGCCGTAAATGTATGACAGGAAAGGCCGCAGGTCAAGCAGCCGTCTGGAAGTGAATATGATGAACGAGCAGGATTCTAGGGACGCCGCTCAGATTCGCATCGGCATCACGATATACCGGTACTTATAATCGTCGCCCTCAGCCGGCCGCAATTGCCCAGCGGATTGCGAATCTTTCAACTCCAACCGCACCTCGTCAGTCCCGGCGGCTTTCAGGAAGTCCACCAGGTACTGCGCATTGAATCCGATGGTCAGCACCTCGCCATCGTAAGGAGCCTCAATCGAATCCTCAGACTCGCCCGCTTCCGTCGACGATGCGGAAATCTTTACTTCGCCCTTCTCTAGCTTCATCCTCACCGCTCGCGAGCGTTCATCGGCAAATTGCGCCACGCGCAAGATGGCCGAGTTTAGATCTGAGTTGTTCAGCGTAATGCTCTTGCTATTGTCCTTTGGCAGGACTGCCTCAAAGTTCGGGAACTGCCCCGTAAGCTGGCGCGATGTCAGCAGCCGCGATCCGATACGGAAGAAAAGTGTCGACTCGTCTTTGGCAAACTCCACCGTATCCGCGTCCGTCGAATCCAGCAGGGATTTCAGTTCGTCCATCGCCTTCTTCGGAACCAGCGTCTTCATCTCGCCCGAGACGCCTTCAAACTTCTCTCCGCTCCGCTCGCAATGCGCCAGCCGATGCCCGTCAGTCGCCACCATGGTGATCGACTCCGGCTTCAGCAGCATCAGCGCGCCATTCAACGTGTAGCGCGACTCCTCACTCGATATCGCAAAACAAGTGCGCGCAATCAATCCGCGCAACACCTGCCCTGGAATCTTCACCACTCCCGCGGTCGGAAACACCGGCAAGCTGGGGAAATTCGACTTCGCCATCCCCACCATCTTGGTATTCGATCGCCCGCAGCGAATGCTGACCCAATGATTTTCCAGCAACTTGATCGTGATATCGGCGTCCGGCAGCAGCTTTACGTAGTCATGCAGTTTGCGCGCCGGAATCGTACACGACCCGTCCTTCTTCACTTTCGCATTGCATGACGTTCGCAGGCTCAGATCCAGGTCCGTCGCCGTCAGCGATAGCCTGCCCTCGGATGCCTCGAATAAATAATTGGAAAGAATAGGAATCGTGGTCTTACGCTCGACCACTCCCTGCGTCGCCGTCAATTCCCGCAGCAATTCTACTTTGCTGACCGTGATCTCCATCGTTCCCACCGCCGTCCCCGCTGCAACGACCGCCTCGACCGGCATAGACTTTTCTCCCCTGCCGCTTGCTACTTTTATTACTTCCCTTATATCAAATACAAAACCTATTAAACCAGTAGTAACAGTAGGCGCTTCGCAGAAGTGGAAAACTTTGCCAACCCGCCTGTTCTCACCGCGATAAACCCGCTACCCTCATGTGAGAAATCCGTCCCCTGCTCAGCGGAGCTACTACAAGAAGATTTCCACTTTCGCCAATTCAGCCGACCCTTGCACAGCTTCCACACCTGATTCACAGCCATCGAAAAGGAATACCGCGCTGCTCGGTGCAAAACGCCAAATAATTCTCTTTTATCCGCCCAGTTGCTCAGTCAGCTTATTGATTAACCTGTTTAAATCTTTGTCGTTCTTGCGAGCCTCTTCAATCTTCTCTACCGAGTGCAGAACCGTCGTGTGATGCTTTCCACCAAACTGCCGCCCAATTTCTGGCAGGGAAGCTTCTGTCATATGTTTGGCCAGATACATCGCAATCTGCCGCGGATAAACAATCGCCCGCGAATTGTCCTTCGCCTTGATCTCAACCAGGCGCAGCCCAAACTGTTCAGCCACCATTTTCTGAATCGACTCAATCGTTACTTTGCGCGCCTGCGAATCGATAAAATTCTTGAGCACCTGTTGCGCGTAAGGAAGCGTAATCTCCGCCCCTATCAGCGACGAGTGCGCCACCAACCGGATCAGCGCCCCTTCCAACTCGCGCACATTGGACCGGATATTCTGCGCCACGAACATAGCGACATCGCTCGGCAGCGTTACTTTCTCCTGCTCCGCCTTTTTCTGCAGGATCGCCACTTTCGTTTCCAGATCCGGCGGCTGAATATCTGCGATCAGGCCCCACTCAAACCGGCTGCGCAACCGGTCTTCAATCTCCGCCAATTCCTTTGGCGAACGATCGCTCGCAATCACAATCTGCTTCATGGTGTCGTGCAGCGCATTAAAAGTATGGAAAAACTCTTCCTGCGTCCGTTCCTTGCCCGCCAGAAACTGGATGTCGTCGATCAGCAGTACATCCACTCCGCGGAACTTGTCGCGGAATGTCGTCATCTTGTCGTAGCGCAGCGAGTTGATCATGTCATTGGTGAACTTCTCGCTCGATACGTAGCAGATGGCCGCCTGCGGCTGCCGCCGCTTTACTTCATGTCCGATGGCCTGCATCAGATGCGTCTTGCCCATACCAACGCCGCCATACAGAAACAGCGGGTTGTAAGCTTTCGATGGACGTTCCGCCACAGCCTGACACGCGGCGTGTGCAAACTGATTTCCGGACCCGATCACGAATGCGTCAAACGTGTATCGCGGATTCAGTTGCGCCGCGCCATCCCAGTCGAATCGCGCCTGCGACGGAGGCGCCGACGGCGGAGCCGCAGAAAGTCCGCCGTTGTGCCGCACCGTAGTAGCCGCCGGGTCATCGTCTGGAGTCACGAACTTTACGTCGTTGAATTCCAGGCCCAGGTTATCGATCGCTTCCTGAATCAAGTCCGCGTATTTATCGCCGGCGTGACGGAACTCCGCGGTCGGCACGCGGACAAATAAAATTCCGCCACTGGCGTGGCTGTAGCGCGTTGGTTTTAACCAGGTGTCGTAAGAATGACGGTTGATCTTTTTTTCCAGCGCATCCAGAATGCGCGTCCATGGATTCGGGGAAAGGATTGTGCCTTGAGCTGACATAATTATGAATACCCGCCGTGGCGTCCCGGCGGCTGGCTTGAGGGCGCCTGTGCAAAAATCTGTTTAGCTACTCGTTGATGGAACTCTTAGTGTACTGCGGAATGCGCCCCTTGTGTCGTGCGCCGTTGCAATTGTTGAATGAGAGTTTCAAAGCCGACCGTGCGGCATAGTAGCACAATTTTTTTCGGCGTACTGGAACTCTTCGCACGAAATTTTCTCGCGTGCCCTATTCAGAACCCGCAGCCCACTACCTGTCAAGTGGCGAAGATATAACTGCAACACGAATGATGCAGTGAGCAATCCGGCGCAGAAAAAAGAATAAAAATTAATGCGCAGATCATCCGTGCTGTTTCGTAGAGTTGAGCTCCGCAACCAGACGCGAAAGTTAAAGATCACGCGCCCATGCAGACGAGACGACGCAGACGAGACGAGAAAAGATGGGTTCGTTGTGTCTCTGTGATTGTGTCTGCAGGAGACGAGAACGCCGCTCCCGAACTTCTACGTAATCCGAAACAGATTCAATTCCAGTGGTTGGTGGGTCGAACCGCGGGGGTGACCCTTTGCTCTCACCCCGTCCAGTCATTTATACTCATCGTTTGCCCTAACACTGTCGACGGAATCAGGAGCACCTATCTTTCATGCCCAAGCGTACTTTCCAACCTAACCGGCGCAGGCGAAGCAAGAAGCACGGCTTTCGCACGCGCATGAAGACCCAAGGCGGCCAGAAGGTCATTTCCCGCCGCCGCGCCAAAGGGCGTAAGCGGGTCTCCGTGAAGCCTGGCTTCCGCGAGTAGTATTTCTAGTGCCGCTTATTTCCACAGTCGAGACATTGAGCAGTGTGTCGCAGCGTGATGGCATGATGGCTGATGCCTCGCTGGGAGTTCGGCCGGACTTCGCGATGCCGCCAAAGAAAGCAGTACGATTTCCCCGCACGGCGCGCCTTCTGCGCCACGCGGATTTCGAGCGTGTCTACAAGCAGGGACGCCGGCACTTTTCCGCCTCCATGACCGTGTTCTATTGGCCGCGGACCGCATTGCAGGAAAATACGGAGGCCGATCTAAGAAAGAGTAAGGCATCCGCACCCCAAGGTCTGCGCGTCGGGTTCACGGTAGGGCGCGTCCTAGGTGGCGCAGTTCAGCGCAACCGCATGAAGCGGCGCTTGCGCGAAGCCGTTCGCATGTCCCGTCCGTCGGGCACGATTGCAGCCGACGTCGTTATCAATCCCAAGAAGTCGTTGCTGACCGCGGACTTCTCCAAAGTGCTGGACGAAGTCAGCCGCGCCTTCACCGTCATCGAACAAAAACTGTCGCAGACCTCTGCAGCAACAACGGTTGAGACCGCAAATAGTAGAAGGGCGGGAAGCCGACAACCGCAAGCCGGAAGCCGATCTTGAGCAATTTCGCCAAACTCGTCACACTGCAACTGCTGAGGGTCTACAAGTGGGCTATTTCGCCCCTGCTGCCTCCGGCCTGCCGCTACGTGCCGACCTGCTCGGAATATGCCATGGAGGCCGTCGAACGCTACGGCGCTCTGCGCGGTGGATGGATGGCTTGCGTTCGCATTCTCCGTTGCCATCCGTTCTCTCGTAGCGGATACGACCCCGTGGTTAGGCAGGCGCGGTGCGGAAAACTATGATGTAAAATTCCGCTGCAATTGCAGCTGGGACCGATGCGGCAACCAATTTTGGGTGGCACAGCGCTTCAGCGCTGCGATAAAGCTCCTCAGTTAGCGAAATGGGCTTTGGCCCCGAGGTACTTAATAAGACTTTGGCCGACTTTAAAAATCCCCAACAGGAACCCGGCGCCGAGCGCCGGCTTCTTCTCGTCTTTGTTCTAACGTTCGTCGTTCTGATGGTTTTTCAGCCGTTGCTGAAGAAATACATGCCGCAGGCGCCCGCCGCTCAGCCGCAAAATCAGCACACGTCACCGCAGCCTGTCTCGACGTCGCCTGTGACCGCAGCGTCTGCTGCATCGGCTCCATCCCCCATCAGGCCGGTCAACACAGTCAGCAAGCAGGCCTCCACAGAAACAGAAACTGTCATCGAAAACGATCTTTACCGCATCACGTTTACCAACCGCGGCGCCCAGGTTAAATCCTGGATTCTCAAAAAGTTCGACAATGACGCACAGAACGGCCTTCTCGATCTCGTCAATCCAGTCGCCGCTCCAAAATTCGGCTACCCGCTTTCTCTCTGGACTTATGATGAGAATCTGCGCAACCGTTTGAATTCCGCTCTCTATGTAACCTCGAACGAAGGCCATCTCTCGGCCCCAGCCAGCGTTAGCTTCGAGTATTCGGATGCGGATGTCGTGGTTCGTAAGACCTTCCGTTTCGATCACACGTATGTTTTGAACGTCGAAACCTCGGTCGTCTATAACGGTGCCGATATCTTCGCTGCTCCCGCTTGGCCCTCTGGATTCGGCGACCAGGTCGCTCCTCCCTCCTACGCGGCGGCTCGTATCGATTACCACAACGACGCTTCCAGCGAGCGCACCGCGCTGGTCTTTCCCAGCTTCGTCTCGCGCCTCGCCGTCAAAAATATTAGTGGCGACAACACCATCAAGGGTCCATTCGAGTGGGCGGGTACCGGCGACCAATACTTCACCGCCATCTTCATCCCCCAGGATCCCAATACCGCCGCCATGGTCACATTTCGCAAATCTTTGGACGTCCCTGCAAAGCCCGGCTCCAACGAGACTGCGAAAATTGACGTCCTGGGAGCCGCCGTCGGCGACCTTCACGGTCCTACCACGCAACGCATGTACGTCGGTCCAAAAGAATTGGCCGTCCTCGATGCCGTCTCCGTTCCCGCCATAAAAAACGACACTCCAGATCTTCGCGGCATCGTCGACTTCGGCTGGTGGGGCATCCTCGCCCGCCCGCTCTTCCTCTGGCTCAAGTGGACTCACAACCACATCGTCTCCAACTGGGGATGGGCCATCGTCCTTCAAACCCTCATCATTACCATTGCACTGCTTCCCCTGCGTATCACGCAAATGAAGTCGATGCTCAAGATGCAGCGCATCGCCCCGCAAATCAAATCCATTCAGGAGAAGTACAAGAAATATAGCCTCCGCGATCCGCGCAAAGCCGCGATGAATGAGGAGATTAGTGCCCTCTATAAAAAGGAGGGCGTAAATCCTGCCGGCGGTTGTTTGCCGATGATCATCCAGTTTCCATTCCTCATTGCGTATTACCGCATGTTGGGAGTCGCCCTCGATCTCCGCCACGCCCACTGGCTCTGGATCCACGATCTCTCGGCGCGCGACCCTTATCTCCTGCTGCCCATCCTGATGGTCGTCAGCATGTTCGCCATGCAGCGCATGACGCCGCAAGCCGGCATGGATCCGCAGCAACAGAAAATGATGACCTGGATGATGCCCCTTTTCATGGGATTCCTTTTCTTTAATTTCGCCGCTGGCCTGAACTTGTACTACGCGGAAACCAATTTGATTTCGATCGCGCAGCAGGCCATCATGAACCGCACCAAGATAGGCCGCGAAATGCGTGAGATGATGGAAAAACGCGCCCGCAAGAAAGATAAATAGCTGTCAGCTCTCAGCTTGCGTGAGCCGTGTGCGATAAGATTTAATTCTTGAACCACTGGGTACCCTGTGCATCTGTGGTTAAGGTTTTAAGCGTAAGGATAAATAATACCGCCGCCATCACGCCGATCAAGCTGAGAGCTGACGGCTGATAGCTGAAAGCTGCCAGCTTCCCCTATGGACAAACTCGCCGCCGCCAATAAGATCAACGAATTCCTCCAGTCCGTCGTCACCCATGGAGGTCTTCACCTGAAGTACCGCATCGTCGTCGATCCTCCTCCCCAGAGCGAGTGGGAGAAACCGGAAATCTTCGTCGATTTCTCCGGACCGGACTCCGCCCTGCTCCTCGATCGCGGCGGCGAACTTCTCCGCGCTCTCGAGTTGCTCTCCCTCGAAATCCTCCGCCTGTCTTCCGGCGAACACGAAAAGATTTCCTTCGACTGCAAGAACCAGCGCTCCCTGCGCTTTCAGGAACTCCGCATGGCGGCCGGCGTCGCCGCCGAAAAAGTTCGCCAGACCGGAACTCCCTTCCAGTTCGCTCCCATGTCGTCGCGCGAGCGCCGCATCGTTCACCTCGCCCTGCGCGATCAAACCGACCTACGCACTGAAAGCGATGGCGAAGGCTTCAACCGCTGCGTCGTCCTCTACCCCGCGGCTTACAAACCGGCCGCTAGCAAGCCCGCCCGTCGAACACTTCCCTAAGGATTGCTCTGTCATCCTGAGCGGGAGCAAGTATTTGCGCGCTTAGCGCGAATACTTGTGTAGTCGAAGGACCGCTATCAGCGTGCAACTACCAATCGGCCTCCAAGGGTCCCCGCCACCTCCTTGCTTCTTTTCAGCAGCTACAGGCAAAATAGATCGCTCCATCCATTCAATCCCCAGAGGTTTTCATGCACCTCCTCCGCCACGCCGCAATTCTGTTCTCGCTTTTCCTGTCCCTCCCGGTAACCGTTTCCCTCGCCCAGTCCAAGCTAACCTATCCGCCAGCCCGCCGCGGCGATCAGATTGACGACTACCACGGCGTCAAAGTTGCCGATCCCTACCGCTGGCTCGAAGACACCGACTCCGCCGAAACTCACGCCTGGGTCGAAGCTGAGAATAAATTGACCTTCAGCTATCTGGATCAAATTCCTTATCGGCAGTCCATCCATAATCGCCTCACCAAACTATGGAACTACGAGCGCTTCACCACGCCCGAGCAAGAAGGCGGCCGCTATTTTTTCGAGCACAATGACGGACTCCAGAATCAAAACGTCCTTCTAGTCGCCGAGTCTCTCACCGCCGAACCGCGCCTCTTGCTCGATCCCAACCTGCTCTCTGCCGACGGCACCATCGCCGTTTCCGACACTGCGATTTCTGACGACGGCAAGCTGATGGCCTACTCGCTCGCCGCTTCCGGCTCCGATTGGAACGAGTGGCATGTTCGCAATGTCGATACCGGCAAGGATCTGCCTGATCTGGTCAAATGGGTGAAGTTCGCTGGTGCCTCCTGGTCGAAGGACAACAAAGGTTTCTATTACAGCCGTTATGACGAACCCACCGGCGCCACCATGCGCGATACCAATTATTTTCAAAAGCTTTACTATCACCGCCTGGGCACGCCGCAGTCGGAAGACAAATTGATTTACGAACGCCCCGACAACAAAGAAATGATGTTCGGAGGCTCCGTCACCGATGACGGCCACTATCTGCTGATCATCGTTTCGCAAGGCACTTCGCCCAACACCCGCGTCTATTACAAGGACCTCACCCAGCCGGATTCTCAAGTCGTAAAACTTCTCGACGATTTCGACGCGCGTTACGATTTTATCGACAACGACGGTCCCGTCTTCTGGATTCAGACTGATCTCGACGCTACGCGTGGACGCCTCCTCGCCATCGACACCCGCCATCCCGAGCGCGCGAACTGGAAAACTCTGGTCCCGCAGAGTACCGACAAACTTGAATTCGCTTCAGTCGTGAACAATTCTTTTCTTCTCGGCTATCTCAAAGACGCTCGTACCGTAATTCGCGTCCACGACCTGAACGGCGCTTTTCTCCGCGACGTTGACCTGCCCGGCATCGGCACCGTAGGCGGTATTAGCGGCAAGCGCAAAGACAAAGAAGCCTTCTTCACGTTCACCAGTTTTATTTCGCCATCCACGGTTTATCGCTACGATCCCGTCGCCGCAAAAAGCACCATCTTCCGCCAGCCCAAAGTCGACTTCGACGCTTCCCGCTACGAGACCAAACAGGTCTTCTACAACAGCAAAGACGGCACCCGCCTGCCAATGTTTCTGACTTACAAAAAAGGCATCAAGCTCGACGGAGAAAATCCCACCATGCTCTACGCCTACGGTGGATTCGACATCTCTCTCACCCCTGCGTTCTCGGTGCCGAACATCGTCTGGCTCGAGATGGGAGGCATCTACGCCCAACCCAACTTGCGCGGCGGGGGCGAGTACGGTGAGGAGTGGCACCAGGCGGGAACGAAACTCAAAAAGCAAAATGTCTTCGACGACTTCATCGCCGCCGCCGAATGGCTCATCGCCAACAAATACACCTCAACTCCCAAACTCGCTGTTCGCGGGCGGAGCAACGGAGGCCTGCTGATCGGCGCCTGCCTCACCCAACGTCCCGACCTCTTCGGCGTCACCCTCCCCGAAGTCGGAGTCATGGATATGCTTCGCTTCCACAAATTCACCATCGGCTGGGCCTGGACCTCCGACTACGGCTCCTCTGACGATCCCGCCGAATTCAAAGCCATCTATGCCTACTCGCCCCTGCAAAACCTGAAGCCCGGAACAAAATATCCGCCCACATTGATCGCTACATCCGATCACGATGACCGCGTCGTCCCCGGCCACAGCTTCAAATTCGCCGCCACCATGCAAGCCGATCAAGCCGGACCCGCTCCCGTCCTGATCCGCATCGAAACCAAAGCCGGTCACGGCGCCGGCAAATCCATCACAAAATTAATCGACGAAACCGCCGACACCTGGGCCTTCGTCGCCTACAATCTCGACATGAAAGTAACTCTGCAATAGCGACGCTTATTGCCGAATTGTCATCCTGAGCGAAGTGGCTCGTTCGCGTAGCGAACCAGCCACGCAGTCGAAGGATCCCGAGTCGCATCGCTGCACCGTTTGCCCTGCAAGGCATTCTCCCGCAACGCCAATTCTAGAAGCTCAAATAAAGCGGCCTCTCAAATGTAACGTTCGGATGTTGAAATGCACTACTGAATAGGCCGCTCGATCCATCGCAGGCAAGGAAGCCGGCCCACTGGGAGGGGACATGTTTGCTCGCAAGGTTACTGCTCATATAAAGCCGCACTCATTACCGGAATTTACGAATCTCATTGAGTGTGAAATCCTTCCCTGGCTGCGAAAGCAGGAAGGTTTCCTGGATTTGATCACTCTGGCGGTCCCTGATCGCAACGAGGTCACTACCATCAGCTTCTGGGATCATCAGGCGAATGCGGAGGCTTACAACACAGCCGGTTATCCAGAGGTACTGGAGATCCTGGGAAGCCTCTTGGACGGGATTCCTTACGTGAAGAGGTTTGACGTGGTTAGCTCAACCTTTCGAAGGGTTGCCCCCCTGCGGTCGTCTGAAGCAGAGCATCTCCATGAAAAAGGTTCGACACAACTTGGCTATCGCTCAACTGAGACTAACGTCTGACGGACTCACACCGTCAGTTGGTGGATCGTTGTTTGCGCCGACCATCTGACGGATTGCCGTTTGCGCGCCTGACATGTACACCATCTGCGCTTCATCTCCGGATCGCATCCCTGCTGAAACGCCTCTCACCGTCCCTCATCCGCCGAAGGCCTACACGCCGACGGCACGGCTTTCGCAGATAAACTCCCAACAGCGCCCGATAAGGCGTGATGCGGAACCATTTCCCGCGAGAAACCCCTTCAAACGATGACAAGACGAACGTCCCGCTCCACTATTACCAACCAGGTTCCCGCAAAACTGAAGCTTGCCACAGATTTTGAATTTCCACTTCGGCCCGCCGATCCTCGACTCGATTTGCAAGTTGGGCCACCGGAATCTCAAATCCCTCCCACCGCGTAACCACTCAGGTTCGTACCAATCCAGATTCCTTCTGAGCTACCCAGTGTCCCTTGTGTTTAAGCCTTTTCCCGCCCCAAAAAGAAAAGCGGCCCGTAAGCCGCCCTCTCTCGGTACTCGGTACTGTCAACTCGGTACTATCTCCCCGCAGCCGCTCCCGCAGCCATCGGCGCCGTGCCCGCTATCTTCATCGCTTCAATCCGCGCCAGCACGTTCTCCACGCTCGCGCCCGTATCCGTGCAAGCATCCACATAAGGATGACGGCTTCCATCCGCGTGCATCACCAGTACGCTCACCTTCGCCTGCACCTTCTTCACCGCATACGGAAGATGATGCCGGTCGTTCCGGCTCAGCGTGGGACCCAGCACAACCAGGTCAAACGTACCTTTGCTGAATGCGGCCTCGACAGCCTTCCGCCCCAGAGCCTTTTCTACCGTGTGCCCCGCCTGCTCAAACGCCCCCGCCGTCGCCGCTTGCGCCTCGGCATTGCTTTCGCCATAAAGAATTTTCAGTTTTGATGCCTTCATGAATGTGCGCCCTCGCTCGGTACCGGTGTTTACCGACCCAGTACTCGCCACTCACGGTATCAACCGCCCCGCCCCCGGAGTACATCACCGAAGACCAGCGACGAACGATGCCTGCGATTTTCATCTCGCGACCGCCGCCTCGGCTGTCCGGCTTGGCGAAGCCCGGCCGCCCTCGAAACCAGCCCGCCAAGCCAGGTCTTCCTCCACCCGAATCCTTCCTACCCAAAAATCGGCACTCGAATTCCGCTTCCCCTACGCCCATTTCAGCGCTACACTTTTCCACCATAGGGGGTCTCCCATGCTCCGCGCTCGTTTCGTCATCTGCTTTCTTATTCTGGCCACGTTTGCCACTGTCGGTTTCGCACAGCAATCCGAGCCGTCCTCCACCGCAAGCTGTAACCTTGACGACGGCCGTCAGGTCTACATCCGCTACAATCCGGTCACCACTAAGACCGACAAAGTTTCCAATGGCAAGCCGTGGACGCCCGGTGGAACTCCCATGACGCTGTTCACGGAAGCGCAGTTGAGTTTCGGCGGCGCCACCATTCCCATCGGCGCCTACACCGTCTATCCCATTCCAGCGAAAGACAGATGGACCCTCGTCGTTAATAAGAACGTTACTCCCCACACTGCATATGACGAGAAACAGGACATCGCCCGCGCCGCCATCGAGACCGATCAGATAAGCCAAGCTGCAGATTCGCTCGAAGTGGCTTTCGCCCACACCGGCGACAAGTGCACTCTCCGCATCTACTTCGGCAAGGCGGCTTCTTTCGCCCCCTTCACCGCCAAGTAGCTGTCGCCCTTGCGGGACAATTGTTATTTTGGATTCGCGGGACGAAATGATTCGTATCAGGGCATCGCTTCAGCGATGCCGTACTCGCCATCAGAATAAAGCGCCTTCAGGCGCTGTGCCGGAATTACTTACAAGCTAGAAAAACTAAAAGCCAGAAGCTCCCTTACCACCCTCGCGCGTCCCCAGCCCAATCACCATCGCCATATCCTTCGGATAAACCACGTCCCGTCCGCGCGCCAGAAAATGCGAATAGATCGACATCGCCGCGCCGTACGATCCAAATCCCGCCGAGACCACGCGTGAATGCGCCGCGATCCCCACAATCATTCCTACAAAGTGAAAGCCCGAAGCGCCGCTCGCCGCGCCGCCTCCCGCTTCTCCCATGCTCGCCCCGCCCCGTCCCGCATCACGATCCGGAGACGCCTGCGAGGCCGCCAGCATCACCTGAATGCCCGTCGTCAAATACCGAGTCCGCGGCGTCGTCACCTGCGCCCCGCCTTCCGCGTCCAGCTTCAGGTTCTCTCCCTTGGCCACAGCCACACCTTCCAGGCTGGTCTCCACTTTCTGCTCAACCCCGTTCGGCGGCGCAACCTGATGAAATAAAATACGCAACTGACCATTCCGCCCCAGCCTCCGCGCCGGCTGCGCCTGCATCACTGAGCCCTTAATTACGCTTCCTTCCGGCAGAATCAAATGATCCGAAACCACCAGCGGCTCCGTGATCAGTGCCTCTACCGGATCTCCCTTCTTCGCCGTCGATGAATTCAGCGGCGTCACCAGCCGCGCATGCACCACGCTGCCTGTCGGAGGGGGCGCGCCAATATTAATCAATGCTTCCGGCGTCACCGCCTCCGTGCCAAAATCCAGCGGCTGCTGCAAATGTGCGTTGAAACTCGTCCCTGCATCAATATATTGCGGATGCACCGGAAGCTCAGCCAGCGCCATCCGTTTCAGCTTGTGCATTTTCCCCGGCTCATGGATTTGTTTCTGCAAATCGCTCCACTGCTGCCGGATCGCCTGCTTCGTCGCGCCGATTTTCCCCGACGCGGCTTCTTCCACCTTATTCTTTTTCTTTTCCGTCTCGTTCGCCGACACGAACTTCAGCACCCCATCCGGCGCCGGGGACGCCACTGTCTGCAACGCCACATGCCGTCCGTCCGCCATCACCAATTCATCAAATTGCACATGCACATTGCGATGCGGAGAAAAATTTCCATCGGTCGCATCCAGCGTTCGCACTTTCTTCGGCACCGCGTCGATCGCCGATACCTTCCCATTCACGGCCGTCCCCACCGGAATCAGCAGCTTGTCGAACGCATACACCGGTTCCGTCGTCTTCCCGTGGATCGGCTGCCCGACCTGTCGTACCCGCACTTCTGAATCCAATGCCACCTTAATCGGAGTCCCGGCCTCCACGCTCATCGGCACCATTACCAGCGGACTTGCAGCGCTCTCCGCGGCAGTTCCCCGCGAACTTCGTGATGAGTCGTTATCTTCTGTCCCCGACACAGGCCGCGGCTTCAAAGTCTGTCCCGCACTCCACCCGCTGCAAAAACAAACCGTTAAAATAGCCGCCGTGTTCCTGGAAACAATTCTTCGCATCCGAATACTCCTGAATTCTGAGACGGGGTTAGTGGCGCAGCGCTCCCCTGCTGCGATTGGCGTGACAAAGACTAAAGAACAAAGTCGAAGACGAACTGTTCCTAACTATGAACTGGCGAACCAAAGAATGGTTGCACGCAAGCCTAGCGGCGCGCATGTTCTGTCCCAATTCTATTCCCCCACTCATCCTCAAACAACCCGCCACCGACATTTTCTTCGACACAATTACCACCCGAACTTGCTCTACAGGCCCAACCCGCGCCTCTCTGTGAACCCTGTGTTAAAGATTCATCCAAAATATCAACTCCCGACGCGAGCAATTTCTGAGACAATGCCCCCCATGCGATGCCTCATTCTTCTCCTCGCGGCCGCTACTGCCTCGTCTCAAACCGCCCCGCAAACCCGCATCTCCCGCATTACAGAAGATCTCCGCGGCGTAAGCGCCGTCTCCCAAAAAATCGCGTGGGCCTCCGGTACCCACGGCACTTACCTTCGCACCACCGATGGCCACCTCTGGATCCCCGACCACGTCCCCGCCGCCGACATTCTCGACTTCCGCGGCATCGTCGCCTTCTCCGCTGACGAAGCCTTCCTCATGTCCTCCGGCCCCGGCGACCAGTCCCGCATCTACTACACCGCCGACGCCGGCCGTCACTGGCAGCTCCAATTCACCAATACAAATCCCAAAGGATTTTTCGACTCCATGGTCTTCTGGGATCGAACCCACGGCATCGTCCTCGGCGACCCGATCCCCGACGAAACCGGCACTCCAAAATTCGAACTCCTGCTCACCGACGACGGCCAAACCTGGACCCCAATCCCTCCCTCCCAACTCCCCCCCGCACTCGAAGGCGAAGCCGCCTTCGCCGCCAGCAACACCTGCCTCGCGATCGTCGCAGATCGGGAAGGCCACGACTTCAGTCGTGTCATTAGCGTGCCGAAAAAAAATGGGGCTTCAGCCCCTGAGGGAACCGACCCCAACATGTGGTTCGCCACAGGAGGCCGCGCCGCCCGCGTCTTCCACTCCCCCGACCGCGGCCGCACCTGGGAAGTCTTCGATACTCCCATCATCCACGGCCCCGACTCCGCCGGAATTTTCTCCCTCGCCTTCCGCGACGCCACTCACGGCGTTATCGCCGGAGGAGACTACAAGCTTCCCCAGCAGGATGGTCCTAATCTGGCCTTCACCGCCGAGGGTGGGAAAACATGGACCCTCTCCAAAATTTTCCCGCAATCCTATTTCTCCGCCGCAGCCTACGACCGCAAAACAAAAAGCAATAACAAAGACGAAGCCCGCGATCGCCTATTCCTCGTGGGCACCAATTTCATCTACGATTTCCGCCCACCCAAAAATCCCACTCGCATCAGCGCCCAGAAGAAATCCGACTCCCAATTCAACGCCATCAGCCCCTACCCTCAAGGTGGCGCCCTCGCCGTCGGCCCTAAAGGTACAATCATTACCGTCCCCTAGCTGGGCTCATGTTGGCGACAGCCGCCCCGGCCGTCCGGGAGACCACCCCTGATCGCCGCAGGGACGCCTGATCCCAGTGACCAAAGTTCCATCCCCGCCTAGTCCTTTCCTATCCTTGTTCAGCCGCCGATCTTCCTCGAAGATAATTGCGAACATTAGCTCGTCCTGATCCCCCAGACTGAGAACCCGTGAAAAACCTATCTCTGGCCATTGTTGTCATCGCCGCCGTCGCGTCCGCCCAAACCACGCAGCCCGCGCTGATCGCGACCCCCACCGTCACCCGCACCACGCAAGCCGTCCACTATCGCTTGCAAGGTGGCACCACAAAAGTCGACTTCCAAGGCACCGATCTGCTCCAGCGCGCCTCAGGCGAAGCCAAAGTTGAAGGCAAGAAAACTAATTTCCAGATCGAAGTAAAATTCCAGGGCCTTGAAGACGCCACCAAATTCGGACTCGAATACCTCACCTATGTCCTCTGGGCCGTTTCTCCCCAGGGACGCCCCGTCAATCTCGGCGAAGTCACGCTAGAACACGGCAGCGCGCACCTCAAAGCTTTCACCGACCTGCAAACCTTCGGGATGATCGTCACCGCCGAGCCTTACTTCGCCGTCACCGCGCCCGGCAACATGGTCGTCATGGAAAGCGCCCCGCTCAATGGCGCTGGCACCCAAAACATCGAAACCAAATACGACCTCGTCAGCCGCGGCACCTACTCTTCCACCAACACTCATATTCAGGACGCCATCTTCGGCATCGACAGCAAAACTCCGCTCGAACTTTTCGAAGCTCGCAACGCCATGCGGATCGCGCGCATCGCCGCCGCCGACAAATACGCTTCCTTCATCATTTCCAAGGCCGGTCAGCAATTACTCCACGCCGAAGAAATTTATCGTCAGAAGCAGAACCGCGCTGCCGTCGAAGCTGCCGCCAAAGAAGCTACCGAGACTGCCGAAGAAGCTCGCCTGATGGCCGTCAAGCAAAAAGCTGAGGACGAAGCCCAGGCTGCCGCCGCCGCTCGCGAAGCCAAAGCCCGCGCCGATGCCGACGCCGAAGCCAAGCGCCGTGCCGACGCGGAAAAAGCCACCGCCCAAGCCCAGGCCGACCGCGCCGCCGCCGAGCAAGCCAGAGCCGAAGCTCTAAAAATGAAGCTGGAAGCCGAAGCCGCCGCGCAAGAAGCCTCGCGTCAAAAAGCCGCCGCGGAAAAAGCCACTGCCGAAGCGGTCGCGCAACAACAAGTCCTGGCCGCTGAAACCGACAAAGCTCGCCAGGCCGCCGCGCAATCCGACAGTCTTCGCCAGCAAGCCGAAACTGCAAAACAGCAAGCGGAAAAAGCGACGCAACAAGCCGAGTACGAAAAGCAGGAGCTCCGCGCCCGCCTCCTGCAACAACTCAACAGCATTCTCGCCACCCGCGATTCCGCCCGCGGCCTCGTTGCCAACATGTCGGACGTCCTATTCCGCAGCGGAAGTTTCGAGCTTCTTCCCGGAGCGCGCGAGCGCCTCGCGAAAGTTTCCGGCATCGTCCTCGCCTATCCCTCGCTGCACGTCGCCATCGAAGGCCACACCGATAGCATCGGCGCCGACGACTACAACCAGCAACTCTCCGAGCATCGCGCCCAAGCTGTTCGCGACTACTTCGTTCAGCAAGGGATCAATTCCGCCGCCGTCGAAGCCCATGGATATGGCAAGAACGAACCCATCGCCAGCAACAACACCGCTGAAGGCCGCCAGCAAAATCGCCGCGTAGAACTCATCCTCTCCGGCGACGCCATCGGCGCCGACTCCAGCCAGACCCCGCCCCAAACCGCAGCCCAACGCCAGTAGTCACAAGACCATGTGGGATCACGTAGGGACAGCCGCCTCGGCTGTCCCAAGAGCGAAGTGAGCCTCCCTGTGAGCCGTCGGACGTCCGTGGTAAAGCCTTTGACTTGTCCTTTCGCAAAGCCTGCCTGGTAAGTTCCTGCTGCCACTTCAACAACATGACCCTCATCAAGTAGACTGACTATCCCAACGAGGAATCTCCGCTTGCACAAATTTAAGGCTCTCCGTCGCAGTAGCATCACGCTCTGCCTTCTCTTGCTGGCCGCCTCAGCAAGCGCGCAGTCTATCCCTTCGGAGTTCGTCAATGGCCTCAAATGGCGCCTGATCGGCCCATTCCGTGGCGGACGCGTCGCTGCCGTATCGGGCGTCCCTGGCGACTCCACTACTTTTTATTTTGGCGCGGTGAATGGTGGAGTCTGGAAGACCACCGACGCCGGAACGGTGTGGCTCCCGATTTTTGATGACCAATCGGTCGCATCAATCGGCGCAATCGCCGTCTCCCCCTCCGATTCCAAAATCATCTATGCCGGAACTGGCGAGTCCGATATTCGTTCCGATCTGTCTTCCGGCAACGGAGTCTACAAGTCCGTTGACAGCGGCTCTACCTGGACACACATAGGCCTCGACGACACGCGCCAGATCAGCCGGATCGTAATCGATCCCCAGAATCCGAACGTCGTCTACGTCGGAGCCCTCGGTCACGCTTTTGGTCCCAACGAACAACGTGGCGTCTACAAGTCCGTCGACGGCGGCGCTCATTGGACGAAGTCGCTCGACCAGGGTCCCAACGTCGGCATTTCAGACATTGCCATCTCCTCCGGCCATCCGCAGATTTTATTTGCCGGCGCGTGGAGCACGCACCGTCCTCCCTGGAGCACCTACGCGCCCATCGACGGACCCGGTGCTGGCCTCTTTCGCTCTCAGGATGCCGGCAACACCTGGTCTCGCCTAACCGGCAGCGGTCTGCCCGAAGGCGATTGGGGACGCGTCGGCATCGACGTTGCTCCCGATGGCAAGCGCGTCTACGCTCTCATTCAAGCAAAGAAATCTGGCCTCTATCGTTCCGACGACGGAGGCAATACGTGGGTTCTCGCGAATGCAGACCCGCGTCTCACCAGCCGCGCCTGGTATTTCAACGGCGTCACCATCGACCCCAACAATTCCGATGTCCTCTACATTCCGAATGTGGCTCTCTATCGATCCGAAGACGGAGGCAAAACAATTTCGATTGTTCGCGGCGCACCCGGTGGCGACGATTATCACCAGCTTTGGATCGATCCCAAAAATTCCGCCAGCATGGTTCTCGGAACCGATCAGGGCACTACACTCAGTCTCGACCGCGGCCACACCTGGACTTCCTGGTATAACCAGCCCACGGCACAGCTCTATCACGTCATCACCGATAACCAGTTCCCTTATGTCGTATACGGTGCCCAGCAAGACAGCGGCAGTGCCGCCGTTCCCAGCCGCACCGACCATGGCCAGATCACTCCCCGCGATTGGTTCCCTGCGGGCGGAAGCGAAAGCGGATACATGGCCCCCGATCCCAAGGATCCGAACATCATCTATCTGAGCGGAACCTACGGCAGCGTCGACCGCTTCGACAAACGAACCGGACTCAGTCAGGACATTACTCCGTGGCCAGCTCTCGCATTCGGTTCTGAAATCAATCAGCGCAAATACAGGGATCCGTGGACTCCGGTCCTGCTTTTCTCTCCCACTGATCCCTCGCTGCTCTATCTCGGAACGCAATATGTAATGACGACCGCGGACGGCGGCCTGCATTGGCAGACCATCAGCCCTGACCTCACCGGATCGACGCAGCAGCCCGGCGATAAGCCTCAAGGACCGCCCACCGTCGAAAATGCAAAGCAGCTGGGCTATGGCGTCGTCTTCACCATCGCGCCATCAGCTCTCAATCATGACGTCATCTGGGCGGGAACTGACACAGGACTAATTCACATAACTCGGGATGGCGGAAAAAACTGGAAGGACGTAACCCCACAAGGCCTTAGCTCCTGGAGCAAGGTCTCGCTCATCGAAGCTTCGCATTTCGATCCCGCTGTTGCTTACGCAGCCGTGGACCGCAGCCGCCTCGATGATCGCACCCCTTACCTCTATCGAACGCGTAACTTCGGAGCTAGCTGGGATCTCATCACGAACGGAATTGCGCCTGACTCTTTCCTGCGCGCTGTTCGCGAAGATCCCGAGAAAAAATCTCTGCTCTTCGCCGGCACCGAACTCGGCGTTTACGTTTCATTCGATGATGGCGGCCATTGGCAGTCCTTGAAACTCAATTTACCCGTGACCTCCATCCGCGACCTTGCGATTCATGGCGACGATCTGATTGTCGCCACGCACGGCCGTTCCTTCTGGATTCTCGACAACATCACTCCCCTGCGCCAAACCTCCGAAGCCCAAGCGGCCAATGCCTTCTGGCTCTACTCTCCTGCGTCCGCATTTCGCATTGATAACGATTCCTTCGTGGGCACCCCGCTTCCGCCCGAGGAACCCACCGCAGAAAATCCTCCCTCTGGCGCCGTGATTGATTATTTCCTCAAGTCTCCGGCCAGGACCATCGCGCTCGAAATTTTCGACGCGCAAAATCACCTCGTACGCCAATTCTCTTCGCCAGCGCAACCCGAAAATAAACCTGCAGAGAAGCATTCCTCCCTTCCAATCGCGGAGCGATGGTTCCAAAAGCCGGAATCGCTGCGCACATCGCCCGGACTGCATCGCTTTCTCTGGACACTGAACTGGGGCAGCTCCGGTGGACCCTCGGTCGATGAAGAATCTGAATACCGTAATCCCACCGGCCCTAAGGTTGTGCCGGGAATCTATCAAGTCCGCCTCACCGTCGACGGGCGGACGCAAAATCAATCCCTGAAAGTCATCATGGATCCCCGCTCGCCCGCGACTCCCGCGGACCTTCAGCAACAGTTGCAACTTGCTCAACAGATCTTCGCCGAAGTCACGGAAGCCCGCCGTGCCATCGCCGAGATCGCCTCGGTGCAGAAACAACTTGCGGGTGTTGATCAAAAGCTTGCAGAGCAAAATACAATTCTCAAGTCTGCTCTCGCCGAAGCTCAATCGGAAATCGCAAAAATTCTCACCAATAAGCAGGCGGCGGAACAACAGCCTGAAGCGCTGCAAGATGCCTATACCGGTCTTGCCTCCGCCTTGCACGTGGTCGAAGGCGGAGACCGCACCGTGCCTTCGCAGGCGATTGCTGTCTACAAAGAATCGAGTCTTCGCGTCAAAGGCGGAATCGCTCAGTGGACCACATTCAAGCAGGCGAAGTTGCCTGAGTTAAATCAGAAATTGCGCGAAGCAGGTTTCGCTCCGCTCACGATCTCTAAGATCGAATAAGAATGTGAGTCTTGTGCCCAGCTGTTTTGGCTCACGCATTCGATTGACCGGACCTATGCATACTTCAGGCCGAATATTTTCTTCAAGAGGGATTATTTCTTCTTCCGGCGCACTTTCGTTCCCATCCGCAACAACTTCCTCACGGTACCGGTCGGCAGCCGTTTCATCTGATCATGCAACTCCGTCACTGCTTCGAAAAATCCAGCCATCGCCGCCAGCCGCTCTCGCGTAAATTCCGCACCTGCTTCCTGCGGATCTAGCTCTTCTAAACTCTTGCGCAACATCTCCCGCGTGGGGTCGATCTCTCTCCGCTTTCTTTGCTCAATCACCAGCCGGAACATCTCCCACACATCTTTCATCGACTCGTAATGTTCACGCCGGTCCCCCAGCACATGGACGGCGCGCACGATGCCCCAGCCCTCCAGTTCGCGGATCGACGTGCTCACATTCGACCGGGCCACGCTTAGCGTCTGGGCAATCTCTTCCGCAGGCAATGCGCGCGGTGACAGATACAACAGCGCATGGATCTGCGCCACCGTGCGGTTGATCCCCCAGCGCGTTCCCATTTCTCCCCAATGCAAAATGTACTGCTTCTGCACGCCAGTCAAATTCGCCATATCAGTACTTTCAGTTTAAACAGAATCTACAGAACGCACTACCTCCTGTCAACTCCGGCTCAAACCCCGCGCCTGTCAAGCCAATTGCAGAAAAATGGCAACTCTTTGCGCGGATCTTTACAAAAAAATACGAAAAGAATTTCGCCTCTTCCTCCTGAATCATTGTAGGATTGGGACGCACAAAATTAGGCCCGTTGCTTGCGGACTGGTTTCCCCTCCCTGCTTTCAGCCCGTCTCAGCGGCTCCCCCCAGCTACCAAATACTCAGGAGAATCTAAGCTATGAAAAAGTTTGCAGTTTGCATCCTATCCCTGGCGATGTGTACCCTCTCAGCTTTTGCGGCACAAAATAAAAACGAACTTCCCAAAAATTTCCTTACCAGTAAGAAATCGATCCACGCCAACAAGCCCGGCGGACTCCACGGCAAGGGCAACATCCCCACGCCGCATGGATTCCCCGTGGGTGTCGATTCGCTGCTGAATTTCACCGATCACTTTGAAGCTCCCGGAGTATATTTCGATGGCAGCGCTCACCACATTTGGGAGTACAGCATGGTCGGCAAGAAGCCGGCGCAGGGTGGAACCACTACCATCAACGCCCCGGTTGTGCCGGTCATTATCGACATGCGCAATAACGACGGAACCCCGGCCTATGCCACCAATCAGTTCGGCCAATCCGTTCGCCTGATCTCGCTGCCTGACCCCTTCATTCAGCTTTTTATGAACGGTCCGGTTTTCGGCGTGTCCAATTACACCAGCAGTCCGGCGCCCACCCAAATCACTGACGCCATTCAACGCGCTGAGTTTGGCAATAAGGCCCGTGCCGACTGGCACACCCTGCTTGCCGGAAATGTTAAGACCACTCGAACCATGGTCCTGACCGCGGACAATTTCTTTTTCGCTTTCAACGACGATGGCTCTTGCTGCCTTTTCGTTCTGGCCAGCGACCCCGCATTCACCGCCCAGTTGTTCCCTCCGTCAACGCCCGATAACAGCACCGTCATGGGAGCTGCGGAAGTTGCCGGCGACGTCACCACCAAAGATATTTCCACCTTCATGTTCCCCAACACTTATCTGTACGAAAACAATGACCCCAACCAGTGCTGCGTTCTTGGCTATCACTCTTTCGACTTGGAAGCGGGCGATTCCACGAACAATAACCAGCCCAGGTTTTATGTGATGAACTACTCCAGCTGGATCAGCCCCGGCTTGTTCGGCGGCGGATTCGAAGATGTTACCGCCCACAGTCACGAAGTGGCCGAGACCTTCAACGATCCTTTCGTCGGCTATGACGGGATTCACAACATCGTTCCCTTCTGGTTAATCAACGGCCAGTGCCAGGACCTGATGGAAGTCGGCGACGTCATCGAAGGTTTCTCCAATGCTACCTACCCCGTCACCATCGGTGGTTACACCTATCACCCGCAGACCGAGGCTTTGTTGCCGTGGTTCGAGTTCCAATCGAACTCCACCGCCATTGACCGCCCCTACAGCTACCCGGACGAGACGGTTCTCACTTCGCTCTCAGCTCCTCAGCCCCTCAACTGCCAGTAGCTGCAACGAAAGTACGAAGTGAAAAAGGGCACCGCTCACGGTGCCCTTTTTTCTTTTTTGATCTTGTTCGGCGTTAGCGCGTGGGACCCAGACGATTGATGGAGAGATTCACCGCCAGACTGCGACTATTCGGCGGAAGTTCCTTGGGACTCAGCGTCCTGCTTGGCTGTTGCCTTGTTGGCATCCACTTTTTTCTTAGGAAGCTTCCGCTCCGCCTCGGCGCGCTTCCGCTCTTGATGGCGCCGATCATGAAACGCCTGGTCTGATCCTTGTTTTTTCATTTCACCAGCTTGCCACACCTCAGCGAACATATCCAGCGTGAACGAACTCCGCCGCTATTGCAGCAGTCCGCCTCCGTTGCCGTTTGGTTCTTCATCCGGAGCCAATACCACGGCGGCCGCGACGCGGTCGCCCGGCTCCATGTGCAGCAGCCGGACCCCTTGCGCGTTGCGGCCAGACTCCCGGATAGTTTTCGAATCCATGCGGATGATTTTGCCGTATTGGCTGATCAGCATGACTTGCGAGTGTTCGTCCACGAGAGCGATGGCGACCACTTTGCCCACGCGCTCCGTCGTCTTCACGTTGATCACGCCTTTGCCGGCGCGGTTGGTGAGCCGGTATTCGTCGGCGGGAGTTCGCTTGCCGTATCCGTTTTCGGTTACGGAAAGAATCAGGTTGCCTTTCTGCGTAAGATCGACGACCTCGCCGCTGGCAATGGCGGCATCAGTCACTGCCGCTTCAGAGGCATTCGCCGCGGCAGGCGCGGGTGCGCCGACAGGAGCCGCACCGGGCTTTGGTGTGACGGTCATGCCGACCACGTAGTCGCCTTCATCCAGGTTGATCCCGTTCACTCCGTAGGCAGCGCGGCCCATGGGACGCACATGATTCTCGTCGAAACGAACCGCCATCCCTTCGTGCGAAGCAATGAAAACGATCTGGTTGCCGTTGGTGATGCGGGCGGCAACAAGTTCGTCCCCTTCTTCGATGTTGATGGCGTTGATGCCATTCGAGCGAACGTGCATGAACTCGCGCAGTTCGGATTTCTTAACCAGACCGTTGCGCGTCGCGAAGAAAATATATTTGCTTTCTTCTTCGAGATTGCGCACAGCCAGCATGGTGCGCACGGTTTCGCCGGGTTGCAATCCGATTAGATTGCCGATGTGCTTGCCCCGTCCGGCGGCGCTGACGTCAGGAATTTCGTAAACCTTCAGCCAGTACACCCGGCCTTTGTTGGTGAAGATCAGAATGTAAGCATGCGTCGACGCAATGAACAAGTGCTCGACGAAATCCTCGTCGCGCGTCTTCATGCCGGTACGGCCGGTTCCACCGCGCCGCTGCATCCGGTACGTGGAGATTGGCGTGCGCTTCATGTAGCCGGAGTGGCTAAAGGTGACCGCGACCTGCTCATCTGCGATTAAATCTTCGAGAACGATTTCCGCAGCTTCGTCTTCGATACGTGTGCGCCGCTCGTCCCCGTAGAGTTCTTTCACCTCTTCGAGTTCCTTGATGATGACCGAACGAAGTTTCTTTTCAGAAGCCAGGATTGATTCGTAATCTTCGATGCGATCGCGAACTTCTTTCAGTTCGTTCGAAATTTCGTCGATCGAGAGCTTCGTAAGGCGATGCAGTTGCAACTCGAGAATGGCTTCGGCCTGGCGGGTGGTGAAAGGCTTTTCCGCATTCACCTTGGGAGCGCGGCCGGTGGTGTTGATATCGATCTTCTTGCCGCCGAAGTAGGCGACCAAATTTTCGCGAGCGTCAGCGCGGTTCGAGCTGGCCCGGATGATCGTGATCACGTTATCCAGGTGATCGAGGGCCGTGAGGTATCCCTCAAGAATATGCTCGCGGTCTTTGGCTTTCTGCAACAGAAACGCGGTTCGGCGGCGCACCACTTCGACGCGGTGATTGATGAAATGCTTGATCGCCGGAATCAGTCCCATTTCGCGCGGCTGCCCGTTGACCACCGCGAGCAGGATCATCGAAAAACCTTCCTGCATCGAGGTGTGCTTGTAGAGTTGGTTCAGGACGATCTGCGGCTCGGCTCCGCGCTTCAGTTCAATCACAATGCGCATGCCGTCGCGATCGCTTTCGTCGCGCACGTCGGAAATATCTTCGATGTCTTTATCGTTGACCAGCTGGGCAATGCGTTTGATGAGTACCGACTTGTTTACCTGGTAAGGAATTTCCGTGACAATAATGGCCTGGCGATCTTTGGTGGAATTTTCGATGGCGGCTTTCGCGCGCATCATGAAGCGCCCGCGTCCAGTGCGGTAGGCTTCGAAAACTCCAGCGCGTCCGTGGATAATACCCGCGGTCGGAAAGTCCGGCCCTTGAACGAATTTCAAAATTTCCGCAAGCTGCGCGTTCGGATTATTGACCAGCGTGATCGTAGCGTCCACGATTTCCGTTAAGTTGTGCGGCGGAATTTTTGTCGCCATGCCGACCGCAATGCCATCCGAACCATTGATCAGCAAGTTCGGAATGCGCGCGGGAAGAACATCAGGCTCGACTTCGCTGCCATCGTAGTTAGGGCGGAAATCCACGGTGTCTTTGTCGAGATCTTCCAGCAAAGCAGTGGAGACGGCAGCGAGCTTCGCTTCCGTGTAGCGATCCGCTGCTGGAGGATCGCCATCGACCGAACCAAAGTTTCCTTGCCCGAAGATCAGCGGGTAGCGCAAGCTCCAGGTTTGCGCGAGCCGAACCAGAGCGTCGTACACAGCAAGGTTTCCATGAGGATGATACTTGCCCATCACATCGCCGACGATTCTGGCGCACTTGCGCGTCGCGCGATTCGGCTGCAAGCCCATCTGCTGCATGGTGTAGAGAATGCGGCGGTGCACCGGCTTCAGTCCGTCGCGCACATCAGGCAGCGCGCGGCCAATGATCACCGACATTGAATAGTCGAGATACGACTTCTTCATCTCGTCTTCAATGTTGACCGGCTGAATGTGCAACGCGCCGGGACTGCCGTTGTCACCAGGCGGCGGAGGAGTCAGGGGAAGTTCTGGATTTTGATCGTCAGGCATAATTGCTCGCTGCTGTCAGCTACCCTCCGGCAGTCCGAATGGCGGCGCTGCGAAAAGGCCGTAACTGGCTGTATTTATAAGGTGTTACACGGTACCGGAACTGCTTTTATTGTACCACGAAAGAGAGCGATCCGTAGGCCTTCGGGCGCGCCGTCGATGACACTTCTGATGCCGCCGGGTCCCGACTTGGGACAAGCACGCAAAAGACTTTCACCACAGTTCAGACATCACAAGTAGTTCGCCCTCTGCACCTTTATGCTGCGCAGCATGAAGCGGATTCCATCCCTCGACGGCCTGCGTGCCATCTCGATTTCAATGGTCGTCGTCGGACATTGGACCTCGCTCCGCTACCACTGGGAAGTTGGAGGTGCGTTCGCCAATCTGGGAGTGAGAATCTTCTTTATTATCTCGGGATATTTGATTACCACGCTTTTGTTGCAGGAACGATCGCGGAGTTCCACGATCCAGCTCCGCCAGTTCTATGTGCGAAGGGCTTACCGGATTTTGCCCGCCGCGATCGCATTCATGCTTCCCGTCTTCATCATTTACTGGGGACAGCTCCGCTGGTATCACATGGCAGCCGCTGCCCTGTACCTGACAAATTTTGATCCCTGGCATCCCTGGTTTGTGGGCCACCTGTGGTCCCTGAGCGTGGAGGAACAATTCTATTTCCTCTGGCCCGGAGTGCTAAAGAAATGGCACGCGCACCGTACTGCGATTCTCGCCGGAGTGATTTTATTTGCCCCTCTTTATCGTGTTGCCTGCCACCTGCTGAAATTTCATGGCCGGGCTGACGAAACTTTTCCGGCCGTGGCCGATGTCCTGGCGATCGGCTGCTTGCTGGCGATTTATTCCGCGCGCCTCCCGCATATTAAAACTGCATGGGCGTGGCTGATGGTGATAACTGTCGCGCTGGTTCCGGTATACGTGGCAGCGGTGCACTTTCGCACAACGCCCCTTCTGTTGCTCGTGCTTTGGCCGTTGCTGCACCTCTCTATTGCCGGGCTGCTCCTGCACGTGGTGCAGTCGCCCTACTGGATACTGAACCTCAAGCCGGTCGTGTGGCTGGGCAAGATCAGCTACGGCCTTTATCTTTGGCAGCAGTTATTCGCCTACGGACCCCAGCACAGGAACTGGTATTGGTTATTCGCTCCGGTGGGATTGGCCAGCCTTTCTTATTATCTTGTGGAGCAGCCCATGCTGCGGCTGCGGCAGAAGCGGCAAGTGCGCGAACGAGCCTATGCTCAGGCTGCGTAACGGGAATGCTCCGCCATTACTACGGCCGCGTGATGACTTCGTTCGGCGATGAAGGAATAACGAACCTCACGTTGCGCGCGGAATTGGTTTGCATGGTAGCGGCGAGGTCCAGGGCGGCGAGATCAATTTTTTTGTTCCAGTATCCATCCGTATAGAAATCACCGCGCGCGTAAAGGAATCCGTCCGCAATGGTGTAATCGTGGACTTCCTGGCTGTGTCCGTCGCGAAAAATCAAAATGGCGGCAGGCAGCACGCTCGCCGCAGCCGCAGGTCCGGCGGCGATCATCGGCCCTGAACCCGCAGCGGCATTTTGCGCCAGAGGTTTCGAATGGCCTCCACCCGCTTTCGCCGGCTGACCATTGCCAACGCGGAAATTGCTTTGCGGCCCAGGCAGCGGCCGCGCCTCTCCATCAATTGCAGCGCTGCTGATCCGAACATAGCGGTCGCCCTGAAGTTCAATCAACAGCGGCTCGGAAGAAGACGACGAAGAAGACTCGTGGCGCGTATCAGGCTGTCCCGGAAAACCACCAGGACCCGATAATGCGCGTGTCGCGTCCAGCAAGAATGAGGGTGCCTGTGAGGGATCGCCGCCCGGTGACAGGTCATCGGGACTGAAAGAATCGCCTAGGAACGGCGTAAGAAAAGAGCTCAACGGCGCCGCCGCCGCGTGATGCCCTCGAGAAGCCCGGCGCCCAGAGTGGGCCGCGACATTTCCTTGCGCTATGGCCAGCGGCGCCAAAATTGTAACGAGCGCGGCGGCCAATAGTCGCATGTTAATTTGCCTGTGCCGAGGTTGGCAGTTGGAAGCTGACGCCCCGATCGTCATTTTGTTTTTGCGTGGCAGATAGATCGAGATCCGCCAGTGCGATCTTTCGCGGACGCCCCGGGCTCAGATCGTACAACGCTTGGCCCACGATGGCGTAGTTGCCCACTTCCATTTGATGGCCATCTTTGAATACAAGCACCGTCGAGGGCTGCGGCGTTTCGGGGGCGGCGGGCGGATCCGTTTGTACCGCATCTGCCTGCGCTGAATCTGTCCCCGCCGGTCGCGAATGCGCCGGACCCGGATAGGTTGGGGGAATATAGGAATCGCGTCCCGATCCGCGCCGGTCGAACACCGTGGGGCCTCCCTGATAATACGAATCGTCATCTTCCTGATCCTGATCGGAATTATCCATATCAACCGAATAGGGGACAGGCAGTGCGTAAACGTAGGGATAATAAGCGTCGCCGTTCACGCTGTGGTGACGATGATGGCCGTCGTTATGGGAAAACTGATTATGAAAACCCCTGCCGGCATTCGCAGGCCCGAAACCGCTCGGCGCGTAGCCGCCGCGTCCCACCGACGTGACGCTCGGTGGAGTTCCGTTTACCGCCCGTCCGCCGAAGCCGACAGAAGTCACCGACGGAGGCGCACCATTGATTTGCGCGAAACTTGCGGAAGGGACTGACAGAACAACAGCGAAGGCAAGCACAAGCGGGAACACAAACATCCCGAACAGCGGGAACGAAGCGGAAGACGGGCGCTGCACGCCCCTATGATACTCCAAAGCGGAAGTCATGGCGCACCTCCAAGTCCTACACCTTTAGATCGATAGAAACTGCCCGAGATGCGCGGAAAGTGTAGAGAATTGTCATAAGACAACTGCCGCCGTTTCAACGCTTTGCTCCTCTGGGATCATTCGATAGAAGATCATTCGAGAGAAGATCACGCGCGAGGAATCTGGCTCAAAGCTAGAACGCTCCACAGGATGTAAGCTCCCACCAATCCCCAAACGCACGCGGTCACCAGCAGCCGTGCCGGAGTTTCCATCAGGTCGGCGAGAACTCCAGATACAAAAATAAGAAGAAAGGGAACCGAAGCCAGCAGAAATCCCGCGCCCGCAACGTGCGGATGCGCCATCCCTAATCCAATAAATAGCAGTGCCACCGCGCCCGGAGCGGTATTGCCGAAGTAGCGGCTGCGAGGCCACACCAAAAAAGTCGCAATTGCAATCGGCAGCAGCACCGCGAGAGCGGGGCAAGCTCGCAAGATTTGCAGTCCGACCTGGCGGTATACGCCGGGCACCGTGAACCCGCGCCAGGTCGCTCCCCAAAAAGAAGCGTGGCGCATACCCTCCAAAAATGCGTGCGGATGAAAAAAGTATGCCGCGAAAAGTAGCATGAGCCCCACGAGACACGCAGCAGTCCAAATAATGAAAGCTGCCTTGCGGCGAATGGGCGCAAGATAAAACAAAAAACCGAGAGCCAGCGGAACCACAACTACCATGGAAAACTGCGACCCCACCGCGATCGCCAAAGAGATGCCAAGTAAAATGATGCGCCGCCAATTCCACAGAATAACTTCGCGCGGAGCATAGAGCGTATGCGCGACGGCGATGGCGGTAAAGATCGCGCCAAAGGCTCCCCATGCCGCAAGAATTTCAGGATCAGTACGCCAAACCGCGCTGGCTTGGATAATAGAAGGCGAAAAGCAGTAGAGCGAAAGCGCGACAAAGCCTCCGGTGTTTCCGCAGAGACGGCGCGCCACATACCATAGCGATGCGCCCAGCAAGACGCCGCAGGCCAGAAATGGAATCCTCGAAAACCAGTGCCAGGAAGAAGAATCCGACTGCAGCATGCGTTGCGGCAAAGCAAGCAACGGAGCCGCCGTAACCAGCGACAGCAGCGGAGAATGCTCGGCATCGAAGCCTGCATCAGTTTCGACACTGTCCGCATCGAGCGCGCCCGGCGGATCCGGAAACGGCGCGCCTGCGATGGCGCCTTGGTGAAGCTGCCGCCAGCCCGCGGCGATGCGCACTTGCTCGTCGCCCCCCGCAACGTCGTAAGCCCGAGGCTGGGCCGAATGCAGGTCGCAATATACAAGCCAGGTTGCTTGCGCCAGAAAAGCCACGAGCAGCGCTCCCGCGAGAAATTGCGGACGGCCAAACCGTTCGCGCGTGAAAAATCGGGTCATAAGGCAGGACGAAGTGTTTTACCATGAGCCAGCCCTCTTCGAGAAACTTCCGGCGATGAACGATGCGATGAATGACGGGACAGACATCCCGAGTGAGCAGCAGGAACCGCTGGTTGCACCGGCGCCGGATTTCGCCACGGCGGTGCAGCCCTCCTACGTACGCACCGTGTTTCTCGGCCCCGATGGCCTGCGAGCAGGATGGGGCCTGGCATTTTACATAGCGATGTTCTATCTGCTGCACTCCGTCTTGAGTTGGCTGGCAAGGCCTTTGGAAGCGCGCGCCAGCGAGCTCTGGATCATGATGCTGGAGGAACTGATAGTTCTCCTGGCAGCGGTAATCCCAGCATTCGTGCTCGCGCGCGTCGAGAGGCGTCCATGGGCCGTCTATGGCCTCCCGCAGGGAAAGGCCTTCGGAAAACTATTTTGCGCTGGCGCACTCTGGGGATTCGCCAGCATCACCCTGCTGCTCGCCGCCATGTACGGCATGCGATTATTTTCGGCGGATCATCTCGCGCTGCACGGCCTGCGCATTCTCAAGTTCGCCGTTTTCTGGATGGTCTTCTTCCTGCTCGTCGGATTCTTCGAAGAATTCTTGCTCCGCGGATATTCGCAATTCACCCTAACTCGGGCCATCGGATTTTGGCCCTCCGCCGTCATATTATCCAGCGCGTTTGGCCTGATTCATATACAAAATGCCGGCGAGCAGTGGCCCGGCCTGCTGGCTGCTGCTGTAATCGGCCTGTTTTTTTGTCTAACCTTGCGCCGCACCGGCAGCCTGTGGTTTGCCGTCGGATTTCATATGGCATGGGATTGGGGAGAAACATTTTTTTACTCCGTCCCCGACAGCGGAACCCTTTTCCCCGGTCACCTCCTGAAGTCCTCGTTTCACGGGCCCCAATGGCTTACCGGAGGAGTCGTAGGGCCGGAAGGAAGCGTCCTCTGCTTTGTCGTCATCGCCGTCACCTGGGCCGCCTTCGCCAAAAGTTATAGGCAATCTTAGCCACGGATCTGCACGGATTCTCACGGATCACAAATCCTTAAGATGTTTTATCCGTGAGAATCCGTGCAAATCCGCGGCTAATCTGTTGCTGCATTTTCCCCGTTCCGGAAATTTAACCCAAGAAAAAATCCTGTTTTCCGTTCTCCTAATCTTCGCCTCGCCTATACTTGCTTATTCATGCCTGCGGAAATCGATCTGCTCACTCCGCTTAAGCGGTACTGGGGTTACAGCATGTTCCGTCCCTTACAGGAGCGGATCGTGCGCAGCCTGCTCGCCGGAAATGACACTTGCGTGGTCATGCCGACGGGCGGCGGCAAGTCCCTGTGCTACCAGTTGCCCGCCGTAGCTTCCCAGGGAACGGTGGTGGTGATCTCCCCGCTAATCGCCCTCATGCAGGACCAGGCCACGCAACTCGCGCAAATGGGAATCCCGGCGGCGGTGCTCAACAGCACGCTGAGCGAGGCCGAGCAGTCGAAGGTAATGAGCCGCGCTCGCGAAGGCGCGTTCCGCCTCCTTTACGTGTCGCCGGAACGCATAGCCCGCGGCGACACCATGGGCTGGCTGCAGCAAGTGCCCATCGCTTTCTTCGCCATCGACGAAGCCCATTGCATCTCCGAGTGGGGACACGAATTCCGTCCCGAATACCGCCAGCTCAGCCGCCTGCGCAGCCAATTTCCCGATCGTCCCATCGCAGCCTTCACAGCCAGCGCCACGCGGCACGTCCGCCACGACATTCTCGCGCAACTGCAATTGCGCAATCCCCATAAATATATTGCCAGCTTCTACCGCCCCAACCTTCGTTACCTCGTGCGCGAGTGTCAAAGCCATGAGCAGATGCAACTACTGGTCAACGCATTGCGCAGCTACGCCGGCAGCAACGTGATTGTTTATTCCCCAACCATCAGCCGCGTCGAAGAGACTGTCGATTTCCTCGAAGACCACGACATCGCCGCCGTCGGATATCACGGCAAAATGGGATCCGATGATCGCCGCCGCAACCAGGAGCGCTGGATGTCAGACGAAGTCCGCGTGCTGGTCGGCACCATTGCTTTTGGTCTGGGCATCAACAAGGCGGCGGTGCGCGCGGTCATCCACTTGTCGCTGCCGAAGTCGATCGAACAGTATTACCAGGAAGCGGGCCGAGCCGGCCGCGACGGCGAGAGTGCCGATTGCGTTTTGCTCTGGCAGAAAAAAGATGCCGGCCTCCTGGGATTTTTCGCCAATCAAATTACCGACAACGCCGAACGCGAGCGCGCATGGGAACGCTATCGCATCATCCGGGAGTTTGTTGAGTCCAGGCGCTGCCGTCATCGCCAGATCTGCGTGCACTTCGGCGAAGCTCCCAAGTGGGAAAAGTGTGACGCCTGCGATGTCTGCGGAAGTGCGGCGGAGTGGATGGCGAAATCTCTTCCTGCGAGCGCGGGCAAAGCCGCCGGCAAAAAGCGATTCCCCTTGCAGCCGATGCCCGCCCCGGCTGCGGGCTCTGAGGCGGAAGACCTCCGCGAGTATTTGCGCGAGTGGCGCCGCGCCATGGCCAAGGAGAAGAATGTTCCCGCCTACATCGTGCTGCACGATTCTTCGCTCGAAGAAATTTGCCGGCGGCAACCAAAGTCCTTCGCCGAACTCCATGAGATTCCAGGAATCGGCGAACGTAAGGCCGAAATTTATGGCCAGCCGATTCTCGATACCCTCGAAAAGTTTAGCCAGGGGCAGCGCGCTGGCGGCGCTGAACGAAAAGCTAAGCCGGTCGATCAAACCCTGCGCCTGCTGGCCGAAGGCAAAACGCTGGAAGAGATCGCGCAGATTCGAGGACGCCAACTTTCCACCATCGTCAGCGGAATCGCAAATCTGCTGGAGACCGGGCAGCTCGAGCTTCAACCCGGCTGGGTCACGAAAGAAAAGCAGTCCGTCATCGAAGCTGCATGCGCCAAAGCAGGCCTCGATCGCTATAAGCCCCTGAAGGACATTCTTCCGCCCGAAATTACCTATGATGAAATCCGCTTGGTGGTCGGAAATCTCAGGCGGCGGCAAACTCTGAATAAAGCGGCTGTGCCCGCCTAGCGTTTCTGCCAAATCGAAAGCCCATTTGCGCTTCATCGTGCAGGTAGCAACGTGGTGCAGGTAGCAACGTGGTACAGGTAGCAACGTGGAAGAGCGGCGCTTTTAGCGCCGCGTAAAGTTTTCAGAATTAGCGTGGGCTTCAGCCCCCGCGGGTCGTGTTTCGTAGCCTCGTCGGCTTTTCAGCAAACTGTTCACCGGTGGTCCGCCAGCACTTCACCATGCTCCGCAAGAACTTCGATAGAATTGGTTGATCTTAATCTCCTGCACATATTAAAGAGGACTCAAATGGCACCGCTGGGTGAGCAGAATGGCTGAGCAGAAAAAAATTTGGTTGACCATGACCGGTCTTCCTTTGACCATCCAACTGGAGTGGCCGTTCCACCGCTCAACCTCCGGCGCGGATTTCTGGGTGCTTCATGGCGACCTCCGTCTGGAGAACACCGATGCCCTGCACGCGCCCGTCGCCGTCAACCTGTCGCTCACGGTGAAAGAAGTGCTTGCGTCGCTCGACCCGAAAGATGCGGAGCCTCCAGTGATCAATGCCCTGCGCAAGGAAGTAGACCGTAACCAGATCGAGTTCGTGAAATCCGGGAAGCTGAAGCCGGTCGCCTTTTCCAGCCGCCACTATGACTTCAAGCGCGAGAAGTGGGTGTTCGGGAAAGCGACCGATGAAGCCATCGCTACCTTCATCGAACGCAAAGTTTATTGGCAGACCAAGTTGGCCGCCGATAATGTCGCAGACAAAAAAGTTTGGATCGCCGATCCCACCGACGCCCAATATCTCGAAACCACCCCCGGCCATTTAGTCGAGATTGCCGCCCGCCTGGTCGCCGGCGATGGCCTCATCCGCATGGAAGGCGAATGGGCCGAACCCACTCCTGGCCTCATAGGTCAGGCCGACAGATTTGAGAGTGCAATGCGCGCCGCCCTCGAAGAAGTCGAAAAGAAACACGCTTTCGAGCGCGGATGAATTCAATGAGGATGAATTCAATTTAGAAAATTCTTCGTCCCTGGGCAAGGAGCCGCGTGCAGAGGATACTGTCCGCGCTTTTGTCGCTGTTTTTAACCTTCCGTCAAACTGCCGAAGCCCCAACCTGGGGTATTCTTGCGTGGGGTATTCTAGAACGATGCGACAGGAGCGTGCTGCCAAGCTGGTTTTCGTACCAATGTTGTATCTGATGGTCGTGATGGTGTCAGCACCCTGCTGGGCGCAAGTCCCCGACCCTGCTCAGAGTCCCGACTCCCGTCAAACTCAAGGGACGGATCTCCCCGACGCGCCCTCAGTCAAAAAAGAAAATACAGGTCCGGTCCAGCAGATCGAGGACCGCTCCAAACAGGCTGCGACCATGACCCAGCACGCCGCCACTGCCGGATTGATCCGCGCGCGCAATTGGGAGTCCACCTGGATTGCAGGAGTCTATGTCCGCAACGACCAGCCCCTGACTACTTTGACCAACAAGCAGCGCGAAGAAATCTACCTGCGCCAAACCTTGACCACTCCCGGCGCATACATGAAGCGCATGTTCGGTGCCGGCATCGATCAGGCATCCGGCACGCCTCGTCAGTGGGACGATGGCTTCGGAGGCTATGCCGAACGATTCGCATCCCGCGAGGGCCAGTTCATTACCGCAAACACCCTCGCGGCCCTCGGCAATGCCAGGCTCGGATACGAAGTTCGCTACGATCAATGCAAATGCGAAGGCATCTGGCCGCGCACTCGCCATGCCTTGATGCGGAATCTGGTGACTTACGATCGCAGCGAAGAACATTGGCGTCCTCAATTAGCCCTCTACGGAGGAGCCTTCGGCGGTGGCCTGTTATCAGCCGCCTGGAAGCCTGGTCCCAGAAGCGCCTTCGCCGAAGGTGGCCGCGCCATGGCAGGCCAACTAGGCTGGGGCACCCTGCTGAATTTCATCACCGAATTTTCCCGCGAAATAAATCGCAAACAAGGCGTAAACCCGTAGCCCCGAGTGGATACCAGAAGCCCTCCGTGTGGGTCGGACACTCCTGTCCGACAAACGTCGGTACCCAAAACCACTGATGGCCGGGAAAGCCGGTGACCGCACCACGGCCCTCTGCTACGAAAATATCTTTCCCACTTCGCCCCAATCGCTACGCTGAGATCCCCTAAAAGTCCTCACGCCGGATATCCGAAACATACCCCGAACTCCACTCTTACCATCCTGATTCCCCCCTTCGCCACAGCGCTTATGCTTTAATCGAAACGTAAAACGTAAATGGATACGCACCGCATCGCCGAACTGCTCGTACCGTTTCTGGAAGCCAACGACCAGCGACTAACGACTAACGACTGTATCTACAAACATATATCGACGTACATCGATATACTCCTCCACTGGAACGCGCGTATCAATCTCACCGCCATCCGCGATCCCGAAGAAATCGTCACCCGCCACTTTGGCGAATCCTTCTTCGCCGCCCGCCACCTCTTCCCCAGCATTTCCTCCGCGTCCTCTGCGGTGAAAGCTTTTGACCTTGACTCTGCCGAAGCCCGAAGCCTGACAGCCGAAGCCCGAGTAGCCGACCTCGGCTCCGGTGCCGGCTTCCCCGGACTCCCCATCAAACTCTGGGCCCCCGACGTCGCCCTCACTCTGATCGAATCGAATCACAAGAAAGCTACATTCCTTCGCGAAGTCACCCGCGCCCTTACATTGACGGACGTCGATATACAAAACGTCCCCGCCGAAACTCTTCCCCCATCCACCTTCGATCTCGTAACCCTGCGCGCCGTCGAGCGCTTGTCGACTGTCCTCCCCGTCGCCGCATCCCTCCTGGTCCCCGGCGGACGCCTCTCACTCCTCATCTCCTCCTCCCAACTCGAAACAGTCCGCGCCACCCTCCCCACTTTCACTTGGATTCCGCCGATCCCAATTCCAAACTCTCAATCCCGCATCCTTTTCACCGGCCAAATAACCTCGTAATGTTCCGGCTGGAACATTCGGGTTCCTGCACCATTATAGTAAAAGTGGAACAAAATATATTAACTGCTTCGATTTTGCAAATGAAATACATACCAAAATCAACTAAAAGTGGGAAACAGTCGAAATTGTTGCGAATGTTCCGGCCGGAACACTCAGGACCTATAATTCAAACGAATGTTCCAGCCGGAACATTACGCCGCTAACTGGCTTGCAGAAAGTGAAATGCGTTTAGTGTTCCGACCGGAACATTTAACGCGGTTTCGCTCCGCGCGAACCACGCGTTAAGGCGCGCTCCGACTCTCTCTCCCTAAGTGTTCCGCGCGGAACATTAATCGCGCGCTCAAAATGTTCCGCGCGGAACATTGGGGCGCGTTTTGCACACAAATTCTTCTTGTGCACAACAGTTCGACCTTGCTTTCGAAATGCGAACCGAACTATTCTGCGAACAGCTCTGGCTCCTCGACAATCTATGGGACGCGTTATCGCTGTTGCCAATCAGAAGGGCGGCGTGGGTAAGACTACGACTGCCATCAACCTAGCCGCGTCCTTCGCGGCTGCGGAAGTGAACACGCTGCTCATCGATTGCGATCCGCAGTCGAATGCATCGAGCGGGCTTGGGCTGGTGAAAGATCCGGAGCGGGTTTCGAGTTACCACCTGCTGCTGGGCGAAGCCTCGGGCGAGCAGGCGCTCTCGACCACAGAGCTCGAGCAGCTCTGGATCATCCCTGCGCACAAGAATTTGATCGGAGCAAACATTGAGCTCGTGGAAGCGGAGCGGCGCGAGTACCGGTTGCGCGACGCGATCGCGCCGTTGCGCGATCGCTTCTCTTATATTGTGCTCGACTGTCCGCCGGCGCTCGATCTGTTGACGCTGAACGCGCTGGTCGCGGCCGATTCGGTTCTCATTCCCATGCAGGCGGAATACTTTGCGCTCGAAGGCATCAGTGAGCTGCTGGATACTGTGGAAAGAATTCGCGCGGCGCTGAATCCAGGGCTTGAGATTGAGGGCGTAGTGCTCACCATGCTGGATGAGCGGACGAACCTGGCGCAGCAGGTGATGGCGGAGCTGCGGAAATATTTTGGGGAGAAGTTGTGCGCGGCCACCATCCCGCGGAACATACGGCTGGCGGAGGCGCCGAGTCACGGGAAGTCGGCGCTGGTGTACGATCCGCGGTCGAAGGGGGCGGAGAGTTACATACGGCTGGCGAAGGAGCTCATGGGGCGGCATCTGGCGGCAGCGGACGCGGGGGCGGCGATCAGCGCTTGATACATTGATGGACATCGATATATTAGATTGATGGATGTCGATATATGTTTACAGATGCAGTCGTTAGCATGCGGGTGCGTATCCACTTGAGGGTCGATTGAAGCGAAAGAGCAGTGGTCGGTCGCCGGTAGTCAGCGGCCAATGGGAGTGCAAGGGATCCTTCGGCTTCGCAGATGCTTGCGCGCGGCGCGCAAGCCACTGCTACGCTCAGGATGACAGAGTTGGGTCGTGACAGCGAAGAATTTCAGCTCAAAGGAAACTCACGAAGGACACTAAGGTTCACTAAGGAAAAACTGAATGACGATCGCGGCGGAGAAGAAGGACGAGAAGGTGGAGAAGCGGCGGGCTTTGGGGCGCGGGCTGGAGTCGTTGCTGCCGGGGCCGCGGGTGGTGGTGCCTAGCCGCGAGAGCGGGCCTGGACAGAGCGGTAGTGCGGGGGGGGAAGCCAAGGTCCCGCGCTTCGCTCGGGATGACAAGGATGCTCGGGATGACAGGGGTTTGGGCGCGGCTGGCGGGGTTGCGCCGCACACGTCACCGGAAGTGGCGACCCAGGAGGGTGGGGCGGTCCAGAGCGAAGTGATTTCGATTCATGCGCAGGCGATTTCGGCCAGTTCGGTGGTGAATCTGGACGTCACGTTGATCGATGCGAATCCTTATCAGACGCGATACATGTTTGAGGAGGAAGGGCTGAAGGAGTTGGCGGTTTCGATCCAGGAGCACGGGGTCGTACAGCCGGTGGTGGTGAGGCCGGCGGCGGATGAAGGGCGCTACATTCTGGTGCTGGGCGAGCGGCGCTTGCGAGCGTCGAAGATGGTAGGGAAGGATACGATTCCGGCGCTGGTACGCAGGCTTTCGCTGCAACAGGCGGCGGAGATGACGGTGCTGGAAAACGTAGTACGCCAGGACCTGAATCCGGTGGAGCAGGCGGAGGCGTTCCGGGTGCTGAGCAAGGAATTCAATCTGACGCAGATGCAGATTGCGCAGAGGATTGGAGTTTCGCGGGAGACGGTATCGAATTACATGCGGTTGTTGCGGCTGCCTGAGGAAGTGATGAAGCACGTGCTGGAAGGGCGGCTTAGCTTCAGCGATGCGAGGGAGATCCTGTCGCTGGATAATACGGCGCATATCCCGCAGTTGGCGGAAGAGGTGGTGGCCAAGCACTTAAAGTTGAATGAGATTGAAGAACGAGTGCGGGAGTTGAACGGGTTTGTGGCCATGCAGCGGCAGGAGGGAGCGGAGCAGAGAAAAGCCGGAGGAGCGCGCTGGGTGGATCCGAATGTGCGCGCGGCACAGCTGGAGATGGAGCGGACGCTGGGAATGCGGGTGAGAATCCGGGATCGGAATGGGAAGGGCAAGATTGTGATTGAGTATGCAACGGTGGATGATTATGAGCGGGTGATTGAGATGTTGCGGAAGAAGTAGGTAGTCGGTGAATGTTTCCCAGTGCAAGGTGCTCGCGGCGAGTGTTCAATCCCTTAAAGCTGACTGGAATCCGCCCTCCTGGAATCCTTGCGTTTTTTGCAAGGGTAGGCCGCGATGCTGCATGCGCTGCTTGATTTGTTACGACGCGACATGGATCAACAAACTTGCGCCCGCATTCCGACTCCCGCACTTCGCCAAGAACGCGAAGGACGGGGCACCCACTGTGTTGCTGATGCCAGTCAGTTTCAAAGGCTGGGCCACCCGCCTACAATGTCCGTAGTGATCTTAAGGAGCATGGCTCATCATGGACGACAAGTTCTTGCGCAATGTTGATGAGGAACTGCAGGAGCCTCCGAGATTCGGGGGCAAGCCGGGACAACGTGTGCCTGCAGTTGAACCGGAGGACGTGAAGACTGTTTGGCAAATTGGAATTGACGCTAAAGCCAATCATACGGGTAAGAATGTCGCGGTCGGTGTTGACCTGATGAAGGGCGCATGCAAACCGGGAGCCGACATTGAGGCGGTCAGTTATCGCGCATGGTTTGTACGGGCAATAGCCCAGATTGCGCCCGAACACCTAGCACGATTCACGCGAGAGGGTCAGCCGGATGACGTGGTCTTCCTTGCTGCAGCCAAGGTTCCGGCCGAATGGATGGGCGTGGGAATTGTACGGCAGGGTCCGCCATTTGATGTGAATGAGTTTCTGCGGCTCTGCGGGGAAAAAAACGAAACGGTCTAGGCGAAACCTCGCACTTTCCTACGCATCAAGTGTCGTAACATCGCCGTTACACTCAAAACCCCCGCTATCGCCTGATAACAAGAGTTATGTGGGTAAGGCGGGGCGCTACAATGGGCGGGTGCAAATGGGACGGGCAGCGGCCGTCGTTATCGTGAGTGCAACAATGTTTGCGCAATCCGTACCGCCCGAGTGTCCCGCTGAGCGCCCGGTTGACGACATCATTGCTGAGGTGCGTAAGGAGCAATCCACAAGGAAACACCGCGATGCCGACGCTTCCCCGACGGTCCACTGCAGCTGGGGCTGGTGCATCGATGTTTCAAAAACGCCACCAACTTTTCCAGAACCCCCGCCGCGAGTAGGAGCGCCCGACAACCAGAACACGAGTTCCAACACAACGGTTTCCGATACGGTTGCCGCCGAGACGTGCGGCACAGCGATGAAGATGGCGCTTGAGGCCGCTCACAACGTCGAAGTTGGCGATCAGTCCTTTGGACAGAAGAACTATAAAGGGGCGTTGCTGCGTTACAAAGACGCACTCGAAGAAAAACGGGGGGATGTTGCCACCCATGTGCGGCTTGGGCGAGTGCTAGAGAAGCTGGATCAACTTCCGCAGGCAATAGAGGAATACAAGGCGGCGCAGAAGCTCCGTGGCCCAGAGAAGTGGGCCAACGAAGCTAAAGCGGCCCTACTGCGCCTTCAGCACTTCCCAGGTTCGTAGTTGGCGAAACATCGCGATTGCACTCATTACCCCGCAGGTCATTTCCGGGCCGTCCAGCGGCCTTTGCCGAGCGAGAACAGCAGATAATCAGTAGCCGCGTCCGCCAAAGTAGAGAACTCCTGAACGCACTTGTATTTCGCGTTTCTGGTAAACCACTCGTCCACGGATGGATGCGCCCATTCCACTTTGGCGAACAGGTGTTCATGCTCTGGCTACTGATCATGGGTGCAAAGCCGGGGCCGCTGGCGAGTCCAGCCTACAGTGCAACGCCTTCGTAATACTGCTCAAAACCAGCGATTCCACCCGTCACGAGTCGAGTTGTCGGCAATCCAGAAGGAATTCTGCTTAAGTTGATCGCAGCGCTGAAGCGCTGCGCCATCCAAAAAACAAAGTGATCGCGCGAGCGTCTCTAAAAGTTGAAAGATAATGGCGGCGCTGGAGAGAGAACGCCCTTTGGGGCCGGTTGTACTTTGAGGTTGCAGGGATCCTTCGACTACACAAGTGCTTGCGCTAAGCGCGCAAGCACTTGCTCCGCTCAGGATGACAGAGCGTAGAGGGCAGATGAGATGCGGCGCAGGGAAAATTATTTGGCGAAGAAGTAGTCGAAGGATTTTACGGCGGTGAATTCGTCGTCTTTGATGTCGAACACGGTGTAGAGCTTGGTGACGTGGAGGATGTCGTGAACTTTTTTGGTGAGGCCGAGGAGTTTGAGTTCGCCGCCAGAGTTGCGGACGGTGGTGAAGCTGCTGACTAGTTCACCGACGCCGGAGGAGTCGATGTAATCGACGCGGGCGAGATTGAGGATGATTTTTTTCTTGCCGTCGGTGATGAGCTGGTGGATGGCCTCGCGGAGGCGTCCGGTTTCGTCGCCGAGGGTGATGCGGCCGTTGAGGTCGAGGATGGTGACGTGACTGACTTCGCGGGTGGTGATTTGCATGTGGGTTGGGCTGATTGTACCTCGGAGAGAGAGGTTGAGGAAACCTTGGGCTGCGCAGGTAATCGAGGAGTCGTGATGGGAATGCTTGTCGGGGTGGGTGGGAGTAGCGGGATTGCAGGGGTCCTCTTCGACAGGCTCGGGGCAGGCTTTCGACTACACAGGTGCTTGCGCTAAACGCGCAAGCACTTGTTCCGCTCAGGATGACAGAGTTAGGGCGGTTGCGGCCTGCGCTCGGGATGACACGGAGATAACGGGTAGATTTAATAGCTGAGCGAGTTGATGACGGCGGGAGCGGGGAGGGGTTGGTGGTCGCGGATTTCCTGGATGAGGCTGGTGATGATGGGGGTGGAGTATTCGGGGTGGTGAAATTCGAGGTGCATGCCGCGTCCGACATATTGGAGTTTGAGCATGGAACCTCCCCAGGTGGAACCGGCGATGGCGACTTGAACTGGGTCGGGACAGAATTCGGGATGGCCGGAGATGAGAGCTTCGCTGCCTCCGAGGAGCACGGCGGTGTAGCAGTGATGCTGGGTTTGAATGTGGAGGATGGTGGAGGGAGGAAGGTCGTGAAGAAAGACTCCGCCTTCGACATCGGATTGGATGATGGCGTGGTTAACGTCGTCGGCGAGATTAGGGTGCGGAGTGAACATGTCCGGGCTGCAAATAGGGTAATGGGTTTCGGGTGAGTGGGCAAGGGCTGATTGGAAACGTAAGGACTGGGACTTCTGGGAAGAACGGAAGGCCCTTTTGAGATGCCGCGGTCTAGGCGCTTCCAGCTGAGAGGCTCAAGAGTTGCTGGGCTGCGTCCTGGCCGGAGCGAATGCAATCGGGGACGCCGATGCCGCGGTAGGCGTTGCCGGCGAGGGCCAAGCCGGGCAACTGGCGGCGCAGGCGGTCGATGCGGTCAAGGCGTTCGAGGTGTCCAACGCCGTATTGAGCCATGGCGGACTTCCATTTATAGACGCGGGCAAACAGAGGGGTCGCGCGGAGGCCGAGGATCTGCTGCAATTCGTTGCGGACGGTGGCGACAAGGGCGTCGTCGGAAAGCTGCCAGAGGTTTTCGGCATTCGATCCGGCAAAGAAACAACGCAGCAGGGCGAGATTTTCGGGGGCGCGATGAGGAAATTTATTGTGAACGAAAGTTGCGGCCAGCAGGCGCTTGCCTTCGCTGCGCGGGACGAGGAATCCGAAGCCGGGTGGAAGTGAGTGGCGGACTTTGTGGCCATAGGCGAGGGCGACGGTGATGGATGAACCGTAGGGGATGGAGGCGAGTTCGCCGGATAGTTCGGGACTGGCGATGGAGAGAACACTTGCCGCGGCGGGCGCGGGTAGGGCGAGGATGATGGAGTCGAAGTGATCTGTGCGGGACGGCACGGCGACTTGCCATCTTTTGTTGTTGGCTTCGGGGTGGATTGATTGCACCGGCGTATTAGTGAGCAGGGAAAGCGGATTGAGCTTGGGAACGACGGTTTCAACTAATTGCTGCATGCCGTTCTTTAGCGAAGTGAAAAGGGGTGGGGCTGCGGCGTGAACCGGCGACTTCTTTTTTGCGGCGAGCATGGCGCGGCCGAGGCTGCGGCGGGTGCGCTCCATTTCGGCAAAGCGGGGAAGTACGGCGCGCACGCTGAGGCTGGCGGCTTCACCGCCATAGATGCCGGAGAGAAGCGGGTCGGCGAGGCGGTCCACCATTTCCGCGCCGTAGTGGCGTTCGACGAATGAAGCTACGCTTTCATCGGCGCTCGCGGGCTGGGGGGGATGGAGCAGTTCGCGCGCCATGCGGAGTTTGGTGGTCCAGGAAAAAAGGGGGGAGAAGGCGGTGGGCAGGATTTTTGTGGGGACCATGAACATCAAGCCGTCGGGCATGGGGACGAGGCGGCCATCGACGAGGATGTAGGTTTTGCGGGCGGCGTCGTTCGATCCGATGAGTTGATCGGTGAGGCCGAGGGCGCGGCAAAGCTCGGAGGCCCAGGGCTTTTCCGTGATGAAGGAATCCGGGCCGGCTTCGACGATGCAATCCTGGATGCGCTCGGTGCGGAGAACGCCGCCGAGATGGGGCGAGGCTTCGTAGAGAGTGTAGTCGAGCGTCCCGGAGAGTCGATGGGGTTCGAGGGCGAAAGCGGCGGCGAGTCCGGAGATGCCTCCGCCGATGATTGCGATGCGGGTCACGGGAGGCGGCTTCCAGAGGCTGGCTTCCGGGACCCGGCTTCCGGCTTCTGGTTTCCGGTTTGGGACGTCGAATAATTTTGTACTAGACGCGCTAGGTTCTTTACGTTTTCGACGGGCGTTTCGGGGAGGATGCCGTGTCCGAGGTTGAAGATGTGGCCGGGGCGTCCGGCGGCGAGATGAAGAATTTCTTCGGCGCGCGATTTTAATTCCTTCCAATCGGCGAATAGCAGGATGGGATCGAGATTGCCTTGCACGGCGCAGCGATGATTGAGGTCGCTCCAACCTTTGTTAAGCGGGATGCGCCAATCGAGGCCAATGACGTCGGCTCCGGTTTCATTCATCGCGGGAAGAAGCGTGGCGCTGTCGGTGCCAAAATAAATTACGGGCGCGCCGGTTTTCTGGAGGCGCTTGACGAGAGTGGTGACGTGGGGCAGGACGTAGCGGCGATAGTCTTCGACGCTGAGGCAGCCAACCCAGCTATCGAAAATCTGAATGACATCGGCTCCGGCGCGGACCTGGGCCGCGGAATATTCGGCGGTGACATCGACCAGCTTGCGCATCAACTCGTCCCATGCGGCGGGAGAGTTGTACATCATTTTCTTGGCGTGAAGGTAGTGGCGAGAGCCTCCGCCTTCGATCATGTAGCTGGCGAGGGTGAATGGGGCTCCACAGAAACCGATGACGGGAAGGTTTCCGGCGAAATGCTTCGCGACTAGACTTACCGCGTCGGAAACATAGCCGAGTTCGGCGGCGCGGTCGGTGCGAAGTTGGGCGATCTGTGCGGCGGAGCGCAGGGGTTGCTCGATGACGGGGCCTTCTCCGGCGGAGAAATGGAAAGGGAGTCCCATGACTTCGAGAGGAAGGAGGAGGTCGGCGAAGATGATGGCGGCGTCGACTCCGAGAAATTCGGCGGCGGTGATGGTGACTTCGGCGGCGAGTTCGGGCTGCTTGCAGATTTCGAGCAGGGAATGTTGTTTGCGGATGGCGCGGTACTCGGGCATGTAGCGTCCGGCCTGGCGCATGAACCATACGGGAGTGCGCTCGACTGGTTGCGACTTACAGGCGCGAACGAAGAGGGAATCGGGGGCAGACATGAACGGAATACTCTAGCATTTTTGGGGGAATTGTGCGGTGATGCGGGATGGGTTTGTGCGAGACTAAGAACGAATATGGGAGTGAGCAAAGTAGCGGGAATTTGTCTGGTGATGATGGCGGTGTGGCAGATGGCAGCGGTTGCCGGCCGGGGAGAAGCGAAAAAATCGCCACCGACGTTTTATAAGGATGTGTTGCCGATACTGCAGGATAAGTGCGAGAGTTGCCATCGAAGCGGAGAAGCTGCGCCGATGGCGTTGATGACGTATGAGCAGACGCGGCCTTTGGCCGGAAAGATTGCGGCTGCGGTTGAAATGAAGATGATGCCGCCATGGTTTGCGGATGCTCGATTCGGACATTTTGCGAATGATCCGTCGTTGAGTGCTGAGCAGATTTCTACGTTAGGAGCGTGGGCGGATGGTGGGGCGGCTGCCGGTGATGCAGGTGACGCGCCGGCACCGCGGAAGTGGAGTGAGGGCTGGAATATTCCGCAGCCGGATGTGGTTGTGAAGATGCCGAAGGCGGTGCAAATTCCGGCGCGAGGAGAAGTGGACTATACATACGAGATTGTGGCCACGCATTTCACGGAAGATAAGTGGGTGCAGATGGCGGAGGTGCGGCCATCGACGCCGGCACATGTGCACCATGCGGTGGTGTATATCCGCCCGCCGGATTCGCAGTGGTTGCGGCATGCGCCGGTCGGCGCGGCCTTTACGGCATCAATGTTGAGCGATCCGGAAGAGAGGCGACAGGCGCATGAAACTACCAGCGATTTGCTGTTGGTGTATGCGCCGGGAAGCGCGCCGGACCGATGGGCGGATGGGATGGCGAAGTTCGTGCCGGCGGGAGCGGATTTGGTTTTTCAAATGCACTATACGACGAATGGCGAGGCGGCGAGCGATGAGACGAGCGCGGGATTGGTATTTGCAAAAAATCCGCCGAAGCGGCGGGTGATTACGCTGCAATTGAATAATCATGCGCTGGTGATTCCGCCGGGGGCGGACGATTTTCGCGTGGAAGTGCAGGGCACGCTGCCGAACGATGCGACGCTGTTAAGCCTTTTTCCGCATATGCACCTGCGGGGAAAACGTTTTGAATATGACATTGTGCATGACGATGGAAGCGTTGAAGTTTTGTTGCGGGTGAATTATCACTTTCACTGGCAATTGAGTTACAAGCTGGCGGAGTCGCGCCTGCTGAAGGCGGGAACGAAGTTGCGGGCGGTGGCGTGGTATGACAATTCGAAGAATAATCCGCATAATCCCGATCCGACGAAAACGGTGACGTGGGGCGACCAGACTTCCGAGGAAATGATGGTGGGATTTTTTGACGTGGCGATACCAGCTGGCATGGATAAGTGGAAGTTTTTTATCCGGTCAGGCGAGGGAGGAATGAAACAATGATTCCGCTGATTGCCGACTGGCCGGGTATTTGTAAGACTGTCCTGGGCTCATCGCATTGATGGCAAATCCAAGTTCTCTTCCCAACGAAAAACATCGCGGCGGCAAGTCCACATTTTCTTATTGGGGGCTCGCTGCGGTGTTTCTGGCGGTTTACGTTGGTTCGATGTTCACTCCGGGATTGCTGGATGATGCCGACAGCACGCATGCAGAGGCTGCCCGCGAGATGGTGGTCTCCGGAGATTACGTCACGCTGCATATTAATGGGGTGCGGTATTTGGAGAAGGCACCGCTTCCCTATTGGCTGGTCGCATTCAGCTACAAGATTTTTGGGGTGAACGAATTCAGTACGCGGTTGCCGATGGCACTCTCGATCCTGATGCTTGGACTGCTGGCGTTTTGGTGGGGGCGCCGCGCGTTCGGTGAGCGGACCGGAATTTATGCGGCATTATTTATCTACACTTGCGCGGGCATTTTTCTTTTCACACGGATATTGATTCCTGAAGTGCTGCTGAGCCTGTTGGTCGCGGGTTCGCTGTATTTTTTCCTGACGGCGCTGGAGCCTGGGGCCGCGGCCTGGCGCTGGTATGCAGGCTACGCACTGATCGCGTTGGGCGTGTTAACCAAAGGGCTGATCGCGCTGGTATTTCCGTGCGGCACGGCATTTTTCTTTTTGTTGCTTACGGGAGACTGGCGGAGGTGGCGGGAGCTCCGGTTGATTTCGGGCCTGGCGTTATTTCTGGCGATCGCAGCGCCGTGGCACATACTGGCGGGGATGCGGAATCCCGGGACGGCTGAGCATCACGGCTTCCTGTGGTTTTATTTCGTGAACGAGCATTTCCTGCGTTTCCTGGGGAAGCGTTATCCGCGGGATTACAACAAACTTCCGGCAACGCTGTATTGGAGTTTGCATCTGGTGTGGCTTTTTCCCTGGAGCTTGTATCTTCCGGCGGCCCTTACGATCGCGTGGGAAGAGTGGAGAGGAACGCGCGGCAGTTTGGGGACGAGCGGGCGGGGCGCGGCGCCAAAGAATGATTTCGCCGCGAGAACGCGGCTGTTGTGCTGGATTCTGGCGGGAGTAGTGCTGGTGTTCTTTGCGCTCTCAACCAACCAGGAGTACTACACGTTCCCCGCGTATTTGCCGCTGCTGGTCTTGCTGGCGGACGGGATTGTACAGTGCGAGCGGACGGAGTGTGCGAGCGGGAAACGCGCGGGTTGGCTGACGACTTCGGCGGGACTGTTGGCAGTCGTGGGAATGGTATCGAGCGCGTTGTTAGTTGCGGGATTGTGGGAGTCGCGGAAACTTCCGTTCGAACCGGATATCGGGGGGTTACTGAGCAAGCAGGATATGAGCGCGTACACGCTTTCGATGTCGCACATGCTCGATCTGAGTTACGCATCGTTTGCGGCGCTGCGCTTGCCGGCGGCGCTGGCGGCGGTGGTGCTGCTGGTGGCTCCGCTGCTGTCTTTTGGATTGCGCGTTTACCGCCGGCACTATTCCGCGACGTGGGTGATGGGGGCGGGACTGGCACTATTTTTGGTGGCGGCGCATATTGCGTTAGGACGATTTGGGCCGTATCTTTCTTCGAAGCAATTGGCGCAGGAGATTGAGGCAAGGGCGCGGCCGGAAGACCAAGTGATGATTTATGGGGATCAGTCGTTTGGGTCATCTCTGCTGTTTTATCTGCGGCGGCCGGTTGATCTGGTTGAGGGGCGGACTACATCCATGTGGTTTGGTTCGACTTTCGCGGATGCGCCCAAAATTTATTTGAGCGATGCCGATTTGCAGAAGGACTGGGCTGGGAGGGGACGAGTATTCTTGTTTGTGCCGCCGCACCTGAAGGCGAGGGTGGATGGACTTCTGCAGAAGACGTACGTGATTGCGGAGCTTTCGGGGAAGTACGTATACAGTAATCAGCCGTGAAGGTTTGGAATTGGCTTCATCAATAAAGCAGCTGAATCAAAGCGGCTGAATCGCGGAGTGTGCGGAGAACAGCCGCGGAGATCGCGGAGACGAGTTATTTGGATTTCTTACCGAGGCGAGGATGAGACGGAAGAGGAGTTTAATTGTTGTTATTGGGATGATCGGGTTTGTCGTTGCGGGTGGAATGGTAATGAGCGGCGCGAGGGGCCAGTCCGCGGGGGCTTTGGGCCAGTCTGGCTCTGCGGGGCCTAAAAAAGCAGAAGAACAGTTCAAGAACATAGAGGTGCTGAAGGGCATTCCGGCGGACCAATTAATTCCCGGGATGCAGTTCATTACGACGTCCCTGGGCGTGGAGTGCGAATTCTGCCATGTGGAAGGCGCGTTTGAAAAGGACGACAAGAAGCCAAAGCAGACAGCGCGAAAGATGATGGAGATGATGTTTGCCATCAACAAGGAGAATTTTGAGGGGCATCGCGAGGTGACTTGCTATTCCTGCCACCGAGGCAGCCCCAAACCGGTGGGAATGCCGCCGGTGATGACGGAAGAGGCCAAGGCAGGAATGGGTGGAGCGAAGAAAGGCGCAGAAGGCGGGGACGAGGCGGAGGAAAAGAGCGAACCGAGTGGACCGGCGCCCGAGCAGTTGTTCGACAAGTATCTGCAGGCTGTGGGCGGAGCGCGTGCTATTGAAAAGACGACGAGCCGGGTGATGAAGGGCACGATTACTTTTGGGGACCGGAATGTTCCGATCGAGATTTTTTCGAAGGATCCGGAAAAGCGAATATCTTTCACGCACACTCCGGAGGGCGATAGCGTGACGGCATTCGATGGTCATGAAGGTTGGTTGAGTTTTCCGGGGAGGCCAGTGCACGAGATGCATGGGCCGGATATCGACGCGGCGGCCATGGACGCCGATCTTCATTTTGCGGCACACCTGAAAGGGATGTTCAGCGAATCGCGGCTGCGAGGAACGGAGAAGGTCGGCGATCGCGAGGCGTACGTGGTGGTTGGACGGCGCGAGGGAAAGACACCGCTGCGGCTGTACTTTGACGAGCAATCGGGCTTGCTGGTGCGGCTGGTTCGATTTGGAGAGACTCCATTGGGACGATTACCGACGCAGATCGACTATGCTGACTATCGCGGAGCGGGAGCAGTGAAAATCCCGTTTCGATGGACGCTGGCTCGGCCAGGCGGCCGATTCACGATTCAGATCAGCGAGGTGAAGGAGAATGTTCCGGTGGACGAGGCGAAGTTTGCCAAGCCGCCAGCGCCTGCGGCGGATCAAAAGGGGCCGGCGAAGTGAGCTCTGATTCATTTTGCATGGCAAGTTTTGCATAACAAATCCTGATCGGAACGATAGATAGTTTCGATTTCCGTGAAGCGGTGGCAGACGATAGAGTGAGTCGCGGGTTTGAGATTTGTCGCGATGCGGAGTGGAAGGGTATTAGCGGGAAGCGCCGGCGTAGAATTTGATAGTCAGGCAGGTGGAGGCATCGGAGTCGAAAACAAATCATGACGAAGGTTGAAGCGGTCATCCAAAACTCCAGGCTGGAAGCGGTGAAGAGCGCGCTGCAGGAGATTGGCGTCGAAGGCATGACGGTGATTGAAGTGCGCGGTCACGGGCGGCAGAAGGGTCACACCGAAGTCTATCGCGGACGCGAGTACAGCGTGGATCTTATCCCTAAGACAAAGCTGGAAGTGGTTCTGGCAGATGCGATGGTCGAGAAGGCCGTGCAGGCTATCATCGAAGCGGCGCGCACCGGGAAGATTGGGGACGGGAAGATTTTTCTGACGCGGGTGGACGAGGTGATTCGCATCCGCAATGAGGAGCGGGGCGAGGGAGCGCTGTAATCTTCTTGGCAGAAGAAGCAGAACGAAGGCTTTGAGACAAATCACTTCAGTCCATATCACTTTCACCGACCGCCATGACGGCAGCGTCTTCACTCATCATTGAACTGCGGAGTTCGATCGCTGAGGAATCGGCGCGGATTGAGCGCGAATATGCCGCGACGGGAGACGGAAAAGCGGCGGTTGCGGAACGGACGCGGCTGATCGACGAGATCCTCAGGCGGCTCTGGCGGGATTTGGTTTCGGCGGATGAAGCGGGGCCACACGGTTTTGCGTTGGTGGCAACGGGAGGCTTCGGGCGGGGTTGGCTGTTTCCTTATTCCGATATCGATTTGCTTTTTTTGTATGCGGATCGTGGCGGAGAAGCAGCCTACAAAGAGGCGATTCGCCAATTTTCGCAAGAGTTGTGGGATCTGAAGCTGAAGTTGAGTCCGGCGTCGCGGACGCTAGCGGAGTGCGACCGCTTCGACGCCAACAACACCGAATTTACTATCTCTCTTCTGGATTGCCGGTTTCTGGCGGGCGACCGCGAGCTCTTCGTGCGCCTCCATGACAGGTTAATTCCCAAACTCGTGATGAGGGAATCGAAGGCGTTGCTGCAGGGGCTGGCTGAGGTAACGCGCGAGCGGCACGGGAAGTTTGGGCAAACCGTATTTCATCTCGAGCCAAATTTAAAGGAGACGCCGGGCGGGCTGCGGGACTACAACGTGGCGTGCTGGCTGGCGCTGATCTCATCGATGGGCAAGCTGGGCGATTGGCCCGACGCCAGTTTGCTGCGCGCGCCAGTGCGCAAACAGATGGATGCGGCTTTGGAATTCCTGATGGCGGCGCGTTGTTTTTTGCACTTTCGCCATGGCCGCGATGACAACTCCCTGAGCTGGGAAGCGCAGGACGAAGCGGCGGCGCGGAAGATTGGAGCTGCGGATGCAGCGGACGTTTCGGCTGCGGATTGGATGCGCATCTACTTTCGGCATGCCCGCGCGGTGCAACGTACGGTGATGCAGTTGCTGGAAGAGACTCCGGAAGCGTGGTCAACGCTGCGCCGGCAATTTCAGGGCTGGAAGTCGCGGCCGTCGAGTTCCGATTTTTCGGTGGTCGACGGGCTGATTTTTCTCAAGCAGTCGTCTTCGCTGCAGGATTCCGAGATGCTGCTGCGGCTGTTTCACTTCATGGCGCATCATGGGCTGAAGCTGAGCGCGACCACGGAGCACCACATTGAGCAGGCGCTTCCGGCGCTGGCGGTGATGCCTCCGCGAGGGGCTGAACTGTGGCTCTACTTGCAGGAAACATTGTTGCAGCCGCATGCCGCGGACGCGCTGCGCGCCATGCATTCGCTGCGGTTGCTGACATTGCTGCTGCCGGAACTGAAGCCGATTGATTCGTTGGTGGTGCGGGATTTCTATCATCGCTTTACGGTGGATGAGCACTCGATCCTGGCGATTGAAAGTTTGCACCGGCTGAATCAATCGCAATCGGAATGGGATCAGCGGTATGCGGAGTTGCTGGGCGAGTTGGAAGATCCCGAGCTGCTGTATCTCGCACTGTTGCTGCATGACACGGGAAAGGGAGTGCCGGGCAGCAATCATGTGGAAGGGAGCCTGGAAATTGCCGGCCGTTGCCTAGACCGGCTGGATGTTGAGCCGGGGGAACGTGCGGCAGTACTGTTTCTGATTGCGAACCATTTGGAACTGTCGGCGCAATTGCGGCGGGATATTTTTAATCCGGAGACGGTGGCGGCGTTTGCGGAGAAGATTGGCACGCCGGAGCGGTTGAAAATGCTGTGCCTGCTGACGTATGCGGATATCAAGGCGGTGAATCCAGAGGCGCTGACGCCGTGGAAGGCGGAGAACGTTTGGCAGCTTTACATTGGGGCCGCGAACTATTTGAACCGGAGCGCGGATCAGCGGGTGCACGGCGACGCGAGCGATGAAAAATTAGCGCGCTTGCGGAGTTTGGCTCCGGTGACGGGGACGAAGTTCAAGGATTTCGTGGAAGGATTTCCGCAGAGATATTTGCTGGTGCACTCCGCCGAAGAAGTGATGCAGCATATGACGATGGCGGAGGAGTTTGGCCATGATCCAGTGCAGGTAGATTTGAAGCGGGGACGGCATTGGTATGAACTGGCGCTGGTGACGAAGGATCGTCCGTCATTATTTGCGACGTTGACTGGAGTGCTGGCGGCCTGGGGGATGAATATCGTGAAGGCCAACGCCTTTTCGAACCAGGGCGGAATCGTAGTGGATACGATTTACTTTACGGACCGTTTTCGCACGCTCGAATTAAATATGTCGGAGTGGCAGCGATTCAAGCAGAGCATCACGGGCGTGCTGGCAGGGTCGGCTGACCTGGAGCGAATGCTGCGTGACCGGCAGCGCAGCGAGAAACATGCCCGAGTGAAAGTCGTGGTGGAGACCCGCATTGATTTCGACGATGAATCGTCTTCGACGAGCACACTTTTGCAGGTGATTGCGCAGGACCGGCCGAGGTTGTTGCATCGCATCAGCTCATGCCTTTCGCAGCACGGTTGCAATATTGAAATTGCGTTGATCGATACGGAGGGACAGATGGCGATTGATACGTTCTATCTGACTTCTGGGGGGAAGAAGTTGAGGGCGGAGCACCAGAAAACAATTGGGAAGGCTTTGGTGGAGGAGTTGAAGAGTTTGGAGGGGAACTAGGGCGGCCTCATGGGCCTGCAATGGAAATGCCTTGTTGGGCCATGCTTAGCGGACGGTGAAAGGGGTCCCCTTCGGCTTCGCTCAGGGCGGGCGTGTTTTCATGCGCCGCAGGACACGGTGTTTTTGGTGATAGTATGCCGTACTTATATGCCTAAGCTTCGGTGGAACTGCTTTTCGTTTTTTTCGATTCTCGCGCTAGCTATTTTCTCTTCTGCGCAAACTCAATCTCCAACTTCAGCGCCACATGCGATCGTGCTGCGCGCTGCTCATTTGCTGGATGTGAAAAACGGCCGACTGGTGACTCCGGGCGAAGTGCTGGTGCAGGGCGAACGTATCGTGGAAGCTGGCGCGTCAGTAAAGCATCCAGCGGGGGCGGAGGTGATGGATCTCGGGGATCGCACTTTGTTGCCGGGGCTAATTGACGCGCACGTGCATTTGTTTCTGCATCCGGGGGCGGAGGATTTGCAGACGGTGCAGGAGTCGGTGCCGCAGCGGACGATTATTGCGCTGTCGGCGGCGCGCGCCGATTTGATGGCGGGCTTCACGGCAGAGCGCGACATGGGGACCGAGGGCGCAGGGTCGGCGGATACCGCTGTCCGGAATGCGATCGATCAAGGGCTGTTTCCGGGGCCGCGGCTCCGCATCAGCGGAAATGCCATCGATATTTTGGGCGGCCATGAAGATGCCATCAACTACAACCCCGCGCAGCACGTGCTGTCGAATGCGACTTACGCGAACAGTAAGGACGAGTTGGTTACCGCGATACGGCAGGAGCTGAAGGAAGGCGCGGACTTCATCAAGATTTATGAGACTGGTCCGGACGTGGTGCGCGACGGACGGCTGGCGACGATCTATCAATACACCGAGGCCGAGTTGAGCGCGGCAGTCGAGGAAGCTGCGCGGTCGGGGAAGCGGGTTGCCGTGCATGCCACTGGTGAGCCGGGGACTTTATTTGCGGCGCGGGCTGGCGTGATATCCATCGACCATGCGAACCAGTTGGGCGACGAGACCATGCGGCTGATGCGTGAGAAGCAAATTTTCGCGGTGCCGACGTTTACCATTTTCGATTATTTCGCCGATCATGCGGCATCGCCGGCTCAGGCCGCGCGAGAGCACGAGATGCTCGATTTGAAGATTCAGGATTTCCGCAAGCAGGTCGCGGCGGGAGTCCCTATGGCGGTGGGTTCCGACGTGGGCCCATTTCCTCACGGGACGCAGGCGCGGGAGTTTGTATTGATGGTGAAGAATGGAATGAAGCCGCTGGCGGTGATGCAGGCCGATTGGATCAATGGGGCGGAGGTGCTGGGGTGGGAAGGGCAGATCGGGAGTTTAGAGGCGGGATATTTGGCGGACGTCATTGCGGTGGCGGGCGATCCTTTGCAGGATATTGGAGTGTTGGAGAACGTGTCGTTCGTGATGAAGGGCGGGGTGGTTTATAAGAAGTGAGATGGCCGAGAAAGAAACCGCGCCACGGGGGCTGAAGCCCTGATCGATAGCTAGCGGTTACGCGGCGCTAGAGCGCCCCTCTTCCACATTCGTGCAAGTTTTTCTGAGCGTTGCTACTGTAAATGCATTCACCTGCACGGGGGCTTACCAGTTATTGGTGGGGAGATGGGCCGAAGAGTCGTCCTGGTCGTTCTTCCATTCACGGTCGGGCTCGGCGATATCGTCGCGGGTTTTATTGTGGCGGCGATAGCAAACGAAGATTACGCCAAGGCTCATCAATGTTGGCGGAGCGATCAGGATAATGATCCCGCTCTTCAAGGCCTGGATCATGCGCGAACCGGAGGAGGCGGCCTGGGTGTAGCAAAGCGCGCAACTCTGGGCGGAGGCCCGGACGGGCGCCGTCAGGACGATCATCCCGACCAGTGCAATTGCCAAAACCCACATTGTCGTTGAGCGCTTCATTGTTGTAGCTCGATCTCGTAGCTCTATTGTAGCTCTTCGGTTCGATGCAAAGTGGGTTACTGGGTGTTCACGTTTACGCGTCCCCACGGCACGCCATTGGTGAGGCGGGAACTGTCGGTCCAACCATATTGCATGCCCAGGAGAACCGAAACGGTAAAAATGATAACGAACCAGCGCAGCCCGCGATTGTCCGCCAAGTGCATGAAGAACAACAGCGCGAGGCCGCCCTCGATGATTGCTACGATCAGCATGCGCTCAAACATCTGTGCCGCGGTGATATCCTGGAAAGCGATGAAGAACTGAATTCCCGCCAGGACCAGCATGCAAACATAGACAGCCAAGTCTTTTCCAATTCCATTACCTTTTTGCGGCTCCGCGGTAGTCATAGTTTGGCTCCTGCTTCTTTCTTCTTTCCTTAGTGAGAGAGATTCAAAAGATAGACCAAAGGAACGACAAACATCCAAACCAGATCGACAAAGTGCCAGTAGAGGCCAGTTATTTCAATGTCGTCGGCCTTGTAGCGCCCACCCTGGTAGCGGATTCCAACGGCGATCAGGGCGATAATCCCGCCAGTCACGTGCAACAGGTGCAGGCCGGTGATGGCGAAGAAGCACGAACTGAAAAGCGGCGTGCCCCATGGATTATGGAAAAGAGTGGCGCCTTCCCCAATCATGTTCATCCATTCGCGAATGTGAAGGATGGCAAAAAGAGCTCCGGCGACCGCCGTAATCATGATCCAGCGGAAGGCTTTGGGCTTGTCGCCGGCGTGAGCCTCCCTCACCGCAATCAGCATGGTCAAGCTGCTGGTGAGAAGGATGAAGGTCATGAGCGCAACGTTGGTAATACTGTGGAACGGCCGGGGCCAATTGGGGGTGGCGTTGCGTATAAACCCGTAGGCAACCAGGCAGCCGGCAAAAGTGGCGGTGTCAGCGATGATGAACAGCCACATCGCCATCTTTTTCGCAGGGACCGAGAATGTGGGTTCGGCCATGGCACCCGCGGTGGAATGACCGTGCATCGTTAGATCAGCTTGGCTCACTTTGCCTCCTACCTTTTAACTGGGTTAGAGCTTCATCCAAAGCAGAAAAAGCAGGTACACCCACAGGACACCCATGAAATGCCAGTAGCGCGAAGTGGCGTCCAGGGTACTACGTCTTAAAACCGAATTGTGCAACTTTGCAATGACGCGAACGAGTCCACCGAGTCCACCGAGCAGATGCAGCGCGTGGGCAACGGTCAGGACGTAGAAGAAAGAGTAGCTGACGTTGGTGGCGAGCCCGAAGCCCTGGGATTTCAGTTGCACCCAGGCGAAAGTCTGGCCAGCGACGAAGAGCACTCCCAACGCAAGAGTGATATAGAGCCAGCGAGCGGGGTTCGCCGCCCGATCTTTTATTCCGCCCATAAAAGCTGCGACGCGGCGGCGCGAGATTTCCAGGGTCACACTGCTGGCAATGATGAGCAGGGTGTTGAAGTAGAGGATTGAGGGCAGAGTGATGTGCTGCCAATCTGGAGCTGCGCCCTGGCGAACCACCAATGCGCTGGTGAAAGCGGCAAAGGTCATGGTGATTGCCGCCAACCCTACCCAAATGCCGGTGCTGGCGGGAGGAGGAGCATGGTCCTTAACTCGGGGCAGGTCGCCGTCCGCGGGAACGAGATTCCGCCAGCCTCCGTTGCCGGAGCCCTGGCTTGGAAGGCGCTCTAAGTCGTGTTTTGGCGGTTCGTGAACTGTGGTAGCCATACTGCTAAATCTCCCTGCTTAAAAACTGCCGTACTCGAATACTACTTTTCTTCGTTCGGACTGTTAATCTTCTCCGGCGAAGTCTGCATGATGAAGTCGGCGCTGGCGCCTTCGACGCTGTATTGGTAAGGATCGTGGTAAACGACGGGCATCTTGTCGCCAAAGTTGTTGTGGGGCGGCGGCGTAGCGGTGCTCCACTCGAGCGACGTTCCCTGCCACGGATTGTCCGAAGCAATGGCACCCTTGAAGCGGCTGTGGATCAGGTTGTAAACGAAGATTAACTGCGCAAAGCCGGTGACCAGCGCCGCGACCGTGATGAACTTGTGCACGGGAATCAGGGGGATCAGGTAATCGTCGGTGAAGGCCTGATAGCGGCGGACATTGCCTGCGATCCCCAGATAGTGGAAGGGCATAAAGATGCAGTAGGCGCCGATGAAGCTCAGGATGAAGTGCGCTTTCCCCAAGGTTTCATTCATCATGCGGCCGGTCATCTTGGGGAACCAGAAGTAGGTTCCGGCGAATATGCCGAACATGGCCGCGACTCCCATCACCAGGTGGAAGTGGCCAACGACAAAGTAAGTGGCGTGGAGCATGATGTCGATCGACGGCTGCGCCAGGAAGAAGCCGCTTACGCCGCCGCTGATGAACATCGAAACGAAGCCCAGAGCGAACAACGATGCGGAATTGATCCGCAGCTTCGATCCGTACAGGCTGCCCAACCACATCAGTACGACGATGGTGGAAGGAATTGTGATTACCAGCGTGGGGAATGAGAACACCAGCGAAGAAATGGGATTCATTCCGCTGACGAACATGTGGTGCCCGTAAACCATGTAGCTGAGGACGGCCAGCGCCGCCATGGAGTAGATGAGAACCCGGTGGCTCAACATGGGCTTACGCATGTTGGTGATGAGCACATGAGACACGATGCCCATGCCCGGCACAATTGCGATGTAGACCTCGGGATGTCCAAAGAACCAGAACAGATGTTGCCAGAGCAGGGTTGAACCGCCGGAATGCGGCAACACCTGATCGTTGATGACCAGGTTTGAAGCGACGAAGAAGCTGGTTCCTGCGACGTGGTCGAGAATCAGCAGGATGCAGGCGGGCATAAGTACGGCAAATGCGGTCAAACCCATCACGGACGTGATGAACCATCCCCAGGCGGTCAGGGGAAGCCGCATCAGGGACATGCCTTTACAACGCATGTCGAGGGTGGTGGTGATAAAGTTCAGCGAACCGAACAACTGGCCGACGCAGAAAATGGCAATCGAAGTTGCCCAGAGCACGACACCAAGACCCTGACCGGGTCCGCCCACGGACCCGATAGCGCTCAATGGCGCATATTGAGTCCAGCCGCCGAGAGTAGGTCCGTCCGCCACGAAAAATGACGCGATCAGTACCCAGAATCCGACGAACGTGACCCAGAACGACATCATGTTGAAGTGGGGGAAGGGCATGTCTTCAGCGCCAGTCTGGATCGGCAGAAAGAAATTGCCGAACGCCGCAAACGGGGCTGTGGTGAGCACAAAGAAGACCATGATCGTGCCGTGCATGGTCATCAACTGCAGATAGTATTCCGGGGTCAGCACGTTACCCGGAGCTCCAGTACTGGAAAGCAGATGCAATCCAGGAATGGCAAAGCTCCCCCAGCCGAGATGGATGCGCATGATCCAGGAAAGCGCCATGCCGATCAAGGCGGCGAGCAATGCGAGCGCGTAATATTGCTTGCCGATGACTTTGTGGTCCAGGCTGAAAACATGCTTGCGAATGAAGCTTGTGGGAGCTCCGTGGGGGACCGCGTGGGCTGACATGTCGTGCATTGTGATTACCTCACCTCAAAAGAGATGTGTGGTCCGGATAATTCAGGAGCTACCGCCCACATTCCTGTTGGCGTTGTAGCGCCCTGTGACTTGGTTCAGCACAGATTGTCGAAGCGTCTACTAAAACCATTTTCACAAAAGTGTTGCAGTTACTGCAACGCAGCCTGCTGTTTGATCCAGGCATCGTAATCTTCCTGCGACTTCACTTCGAGGTACGCCTTCATGTTGTAATGCCCGAGGCCGCAAAGCTGAGTGCAGACGATTTCATACTTGCCAATCTTGGTGGCCGTGAAGTGGACCGTAACGTCGAGTCCGGGGACGAAATCCTGCTGAATGCGTAATTCCGGGACGTAGAACGAATGGCCTACATCCTTGGAGTGCATGAGTAAATGAATTTCGCGATTCACCGGGATTGCCAGTTCAGCGGCGACGATGTCATCTTTTGAATCCTGATCGTGAGTTGTATCCAAGCCAAAGAAGTTGGCGTTGGCTTCGCTGATTTGGTCGGCATGAAGCGGTCCGAACTTTCCATCGGGGCCTGGATAGCGGAAGTAGAAAGCAAACTGTCCAGCCTGGACTTGCACGGGCATTGCATTGGCGGCCGGCGGAGTTAGATACACGCTGGCCCATGCCTTCGTACCGAACACGCCTAAAGCTAAAACCTCGGTGCCGACCAGCAGGAAAGCAGCAGCCACCAATCCGGCGGCGCCGCCGGGAAAGTTTTTGACTCGCTCGCCGGGCTTTGGAGCCGAGAATTTCCAGATAAAGAATGCCAGAAGGAATTGGGAGGCGAGGAAGGAAATGCCGGCTTCCAGCATCGTGTCGGCATATTGCTCGTCAATCAAGGTTCCGTGAACCGAGATATCCTGTGGCATGGGCCACCAATGCATCACGATGGGAACAGCCGAGGCAATTGCGATCAAAATGATCACTACCGCGAATATCTTCGCCATATCGTTCCGCCTTTGGCCAGAGGGCCGTTCTTTTTATTCAATCGCCGCAACCTTGCGGCTGCGGCGATCTTGGAGATTTTGGTGTGCTGCAAATGCGTTGAAACGAACCTACTTTGCTTTGAAAGTAAAATTAGCGCTGCCAGATCCACCTGCGGCAACCGTAACTTTTTGAGTCTGGGTACCGGCGGCTTCGTGCCAGGCGGTAACTGTATAACTTCCGGGCGGCACGTTGTTGATCGTGTAGGCGCCATTACTGTCCGAAGTTGCGTAGGGCCCTTTGACCACAACAAACCAGCCATGCATCCAGGGATGAATGTTGCACTGTACCGGGATCACTTCCGGGGCCTTCCAGCTTTTTTCAACGGGAGCGGCGCCGGGAGGCTGAGACTGGTTCCACGGGATATTCCCAGTCATTGGGTTCGGCAACGGATGGATATTGTGGGTGGTCTGATCGCTGGTGGTGACTTTGAATTTCTGGTCAACGTCCAGGGCCAACACGTGCGGGGTGTACATGCAATTTTTCTGATCGAAGACTGGTTCAGTGGTCGCGGTTTGGCTCGCCGCCGGGCCAGTCAAGCCCTCGGTGATGTAAAGGACGACGTTCTCCAACCCACCGCCGGAACCAACCACATAGGTTTCCATTTTTCCAGGGTCGGTGGCGTGAGCTTTGGAGCAAAAAGGATCTTTGCCCATGTCGATGCCCTTCATGTGCGGTGCCGTGCCATCGAGTTTGACGGTTCCGGTAATTTTGCCTTCTCCCGCCGCGTTGACTTTTTGACCTAGAATCAAGGCTCCGCAGCAGACTAGCACTACGGCCGATAGTACAACGGCAAAATTCTTTGTCTTGCTCATAAAAATCTCTCCTTAGGAACTACGTAGGTGATCCATTTGATGCCATTTTAAACCTACTGTTGTCCCGCCGGAGCATTTGGATCAACTGGTTTCAAGCCGAGTTGTTTCGCCATGGCTTTTTCTTTGCTGTGCTGGGACATAAGCGTACGCAGATAGAAAACCAGATCCCAGGCTTCGTCGGGCTTGATGTTGTCGGCAAAGGAAGGCATTGGAGTACCGTCCAGGCCAGTCATGAAGATTCTGTAGATGTCCTTATCGGTATCGCCACACTTGGGGCGAGCGCCTTCGGCAAAATTGAAAGGCGCGATGGGACGGCCAAGATCATCCGTAAGAGTAGCGGCGGATGGTCCATCGCCCTGACCGAGCACGCCGTGGCATTTCCAGCACTGCACGCGGGCGAAGACTTCCCGTCCGGCCTTGATGCGCTCGGGCGTGACTTCCGGTTCGGGTGGAATGGTAATCGGGGTGCCGGGCTTCTCACCTACCCAGCGCGGCGAGAAGTGCTTGACCCAAGCCACGAGGTCGGTGCGCTCTTGCTTGGTGAAGGTGCTCCATTGGGGCATGTTAGAGCGGTCGAAGCCGCGACCGATGCTATCGAAAAGATCCTGGTCGGTGGGCAAAGTTCCGGTCGGAGTGGAGCGGCACTTAAAGACGCCCAATTGAAAATTACGAGGCTTGGGATCGACCCAGGGGAAGTTCTCGCCGTTGCCGTCGCCTAATTCGCCGTGACATCCCACGCAATAACGGCGGTAATCCGGCTTGGCGTCTTTGGCATGGCCAGTGATGTTTCCCACATGGCTTTCGATATTCATGCGGGTTTCAAAGTCGTACTTTGTCTGCTGCGCCGAGGACGGCATAGCGAACGCCACGACCGCAGCTGCACCGAAGACCGATGACCACTTCCGCAAATTATTCCGTTGCATGCTATCCCTCACTGAAGATCAAAGTCTAGAAGTCAAAGTCAAAGCCCATCAACAGCTCACTGGTATTGAGGTTGGTGCCATCGGGCGCGGTGCCGTCCTGATGCAGCCAGTTGTACTCATTGTGCCAGGCAAAACCCGCGCGACTGGTCATGAACGGGTTATAACGGTAGCCGATCGTGTAGGTAGAAATGTTGCCAAAGTTGGAGGCCGTGCCGGGGGTCGATTGTTGTGACATGCGAATGGTTTCGAAGCGGCCGATGAAAATGAGCTGAGGACTGTAGATGTAGTGAGGCTCGACCAACACGCCGTTCCAACTCGGAGCCTGCGCACCCGCAGCTAGCGTCGTCCCGGTCGTGTTGTTACCGCTGGCGACGCCATCGATAAAGTCACCGTAGCCCTGTCCGAACCAGACGCTATCCTGGCCATGTTGGGTTACGACCTGAAGATCGACATGCTGGCCAAAGTAAAATTGCCCTACAAAACCTTCGCGGCTGAAAGACTTATTTCCGACTGCGCCCGGAATTACCGTCGCCCCGTTGGGACCTGTTTGCGTGAGCCAGTTGGTTGGAGCTTCACCGACGAAGGCATAGGCTCCGATGCGCTGCACTCCCGCCTTGCCCGTGTCGAAGGCTTGGCTAAACGTGAAGAATCCAGAATATGCATTGGATCCGTAGGGCAATCCTACCTGCCCGTCGACGGAGCTCAACAAGGCCGCGGAATAACGGGTTCGGTCATTCCAGGAGTGCCCCATCACCTCGAGGCCGAGCTGATTGTCTCCCATTTGACCGAAGACGTTTCCGTCACCCTGCGGCCTGAAGTGATAGAGCTGGTAAATGCCGCCGTTGCCAGTGAGGGTGAGAATGCGCTTTTCGGACAGCAGGTTGTCGAGCTCGAACTTACCCAGCTTCACGTTCAGCCAGGAACTGCCAAAGAGATTGTCCAACCTACCCATGACGGTCTCGAAGTGAAATTGAGCTGCGTTATTCGAGGACGGCAACACGTAGAAGGAGATATTTTTCTCGAGTGTGCCGCCGGTGTGGAAGTCGAGTCCGCTAATGTCGAAACCGGAATTGCTGACGCGTTGCAGCGTCGATCCGGTGACCACGGAACCGCCCGCGCCGTTCGATCCGTAAGTGTCAACCATCACTTTGCCGGTGCTGACGCGATGCCAGATGGGGGTAATGCGGAAGGTGACCGGCCAATAGCTGGGATTTTGCCAGATCGGAGCATCGCGGTCGTTCATCAGTTGGTAGCCGTTGTCCTTAAATTTCTGGCCGAAGTAATTCAGCATGGGCCAAGACTCGTGGCAAGCCGAGCAACGCAGGCCATATTTTCGGGCGAAGGCCGGCAAGGCATTGGCGCGAGGGCTGCATGCGAGCATGACGGTTACGGCGAACAGGACCAATGAACCAAAGTAGGAAACATCACGAAGACGCGAATAACTCGAAACGCGCATGGCCGGACTCCTCGGCAAAGATCAGATCACGATCTGTTTGTTTGAAAAATGAGCTAACACATATAGCAGATACTTGCGGAAAAAAAGCGAAAAATGCGAACCCCTCGCATTTTATGCCAAAAAGAAAAAGTCACAAAGGTTCTACCACCCTACCGCGCGAAATCCTACTACGCCCGAAAGAGGAAGTGCAAGTAGTTTTAACAATTTTTTTACAACGGCATGACAAAAAACTTTACATTCCATGATCGCAGAGAAGTTGGGGGCCAGAGTTGACAGCGTTGTGTCCCGAGTACGAGACTCTCTAAAGTTGCACAACGGAGTTCACGAGTGGACTGGCAGATGGGCTGTCGAAGTCGCAGGCAGAGTTTTTCTAGCACTAAAATCAGGAAAGGTGTTGGCGTGATTGCTCACGCTACCAAGGCATTGATGTGGACCACCCCTCTTCGCGGATTTCTTGCCGTGCCGATAGTCCTTTTAGCTGCAACGCTGGCGGCTGCCGGCGGGAAAAACAAATTGAGCTACGGTGAAGGGTTGATCGTAAACATCCCCCTGGCGCCAAGCGAAGTCGAGCAGGTAGTCACCGATATTTCGCAAAACGGCTTGATTCGCGGTTCGAAAGAATACAACAAGGACGAATTCATCGCAGGCGCGAAACCCTCCTCCTCCTCCGCTGTGTTTCCCTCATGGAGCGAGGGAGGGAAGGTCTTCTACAAGGTTCGCGAGGGCGCAATCGATCCTCGCAACTTCAAGGATGGCGGGGATGTGGGAACTTTGGCAGTGCGGTACGTGGTGCAACCGCAGGGCGACAAGAATACTGTTTTGCGCATCGATGCGCTTTTCAAGGAAGACTTCCGCCACACGGTACATCAATCCGATGGATCAGTTGAAAGCGCCGAGTACAAAGATATTCAGGAACACCTTGAGGCGATCGAGGTGATGAAACAACAGACGGAAGAAGCGAACCGGGAGCGGGCGGAGCTGCAGAAGAAAAAGCGGGACTTCGTCGTGCCGAAGGGCAAGCCCGTCGATAATTCGCAGGGTGCGTTCCCGGTTGGGCCTTCCTACTCGACGGAACCGGCACCCCCAGCAGAATCCGTGGCCTCAGCCGATTTGCCGGCAGAAATATCCTCCAGTTCCACTTCTACTTCGCAATCTCTCGATCCTCAACCCGCTGACACTGCGGCGTCCGAAGCTGCGGCGCCAATTCAACCTCGGCCCGGCCCGCTTGCTTCTGGGCAAAGCCTGGAAGAACACGTCAAAGATCTCCGCAAGCAAGTGGCGCGATTGGTGAAGGCGCCGGGCGCACCGCTGAAATCCGCGCCATTCCACACTGCGGGTACGTTGCAGTCTCTGACCACAGGTACGGAAGTGCTGATTCTGATTTCCACGCCTTACTGGTACGGCGTGGAGACTCACGACGGGCAGCACGGATGGATGCAGCGCGATGAACTGGAGCAGCCATGAAGTTTGGCTGGGCGAAAGTAAGCATCTTTAGTGCGGCGCTAGCGCTTTCTTTCGTTTTCTTTTGCGGAGCGGAAACCAGCTTGGCGCAGAGTGGCGACGCAGAGCGCAGCTTTCCGCAATCCAAGGCCGTGGTGGAGAAGATCCTGAAAGAAATGCAGGCCTCGACTGCGGGACGGCTTCCGGTAGTAGATGGGTTCGCGACCGCGGCAGATCATCCATTGGATCGCTATCAGCGCGGATATTACCAATCTAAGTTCCAGGTAAGCTCCACACCCTCCGGCGGATCGGTGGTGAGGGTGAGCGTACAAGTGACGGCTTGGTATGCCGATCCGGTGGCCGGCCGCTCCGGATATCAGGTGCTGACCTCGAACGGGCGGTTGGAAGCGGACCTGTTGGATCAATTGGCTGAACAGCTTGGCATCCGGGCGAAGCAGGTTGGTTCCGGTTCGCGAGCGACGGTTGAGGCGACACGATCGGCAAAGAGTTCTGCTGCAGCCGAGCCCGCGATTTCGGCGCCGGTACCCAGAATTCCACAAACGGGTGGGGGGATCTCTTCGTCTCTGGCAGAGGGCTTGGCTGAGCAGGAGAAAGCCGCGGCGCAAGCCGGACCAAAAAAAGCGGCAGACAACGATCCGGGCGGTTTACAAGCCGAAGCGGCGAGCCTGGAGGAGCTTCTTAAGAATCAGGCGCATCCGAAGAATTTGGTCGCGGTAAAGAAATCGGGAACCCCGGTGGTGGGGACAGCGAGTTTAACCGCCAAGACATTGTTCCTGGCCAGCGCTCACGATGAGTTCGAGATGCTGGAATTTAATCGGGACTGGGTACACGTGCGGATTTCCGGGCTGTCGCGGGGGTGGATCTGGCGCAACAATCTGGAAATGCCCGACAGCATTCCGGACAGCGATTTGCCAACCCCGGCAGGGAATGCGCCTGTGGCCGCCGATCTGTTTCATGTGACGCGGGAAGAAAAGGCTCCGTTCCCGGGAGATTGGGCGCCGCTGCGGGGCAAGACGGTTAAGATTGTATCCGTAGAGAAGATAAACGACTCAAAGGATACAGGCCCTCAACTCCGACTGGAGTTTGCCAAGTCCCTGCTGGACAAGAATTATGCGGAACTGGCGCAGAAATCGCAGGAGTTGGCAGGAATCGTGCTGATCTTCGATTCGGTTGATGGAGGAATGATCGCCGCGACGCTGCCCACGCTGCAGCAGTGGAAGGCGGGGAAGTTGTCGGATGCGGCTCTTTGGCATCAGTGTTTTTTCGATCCGCCGGAAACTTTTAATCCGATTGCGTCTGCGGCGACCCAATAGGAGTTCGAGGTTAATAATCCATGGGTCGAGGCTTGCAACAGCGCCGGAGTTGAGTTTTGACTTGACTTTCGAAAGCCATGAGAGTAACTCTGCAATCCTTGGGATTTACGGGCGGTCTTGTGGGGACTGCTCTGTTTGCTGGGCTGGTAACGAAATCTGAGTCCGCCAAGAACGGTAGGACAACCACACCACTGACTTCCTAAATTTCTTATGAGCACGATGACCCAACCCCTGGTTTTATTTCGCAGGCAAGCAACATCCCTATTACGCGACTATGCCGAACTGATGAAGCTGCGCGTGACCACTTTGATCGTAATGACCGCATGGTGTGGTTATTATTTCGGCGCGCAGAAGGCGGGCGTTTCTTCGTTGTCATGGGGACTGCTCCACGCTTTGCTGGGAATCGGGTTAGTCTCCAGCGGAACGGCAGCGCTGAATGAAGTGATGGAATATAAGGTGGACGCGAAGATGCGCCGTACGGCGCAGCGTCCGCTCCCGGCAGGCCGTATGAGCCTGCTTCACGCAACTACTGCGGGATTGCTGGCCGCGGTAGGAGGCTCAATCTATCTGGCGGTTTTCACTAATCCCCTGACAGGGCTGTTGACGTTTCTGACTTCGGTTGTGTACCTGGCGGCTTATACGCCACTAAAGCGAGTCTCTCCAATCTGTACATTCGTGGGAGCTTTTCCTGGAGCTATGCCCGGAGTCTTGGGTTGGACGGCAGCCCGCGGGCATCTGGAGTGGGGAACGCTGATCTTGTTTGGCATCCTGTTTGTGTGGCAGTTCCCGCATTTCTTCTCTATCGCATGGCTTTACCGGGAGGATTACGCGAGTGGTGGGATTCGCATGCTGCCAGTGGTGGAAGACGATGGACGGTCGACGGCGCGGCGCATTGTGGCTTATTCGCTGATTCTAATTCCGCTTAGCGTTTTGCCCAGTTTTTTTGGAATGGCGGGGAAGATTTATTTAGTAGGAGCGGTGATTCTGGGTATAGCTCTTTTCTATTTTGGCGCTCGACTCGCGTTTCTCAAGTTGCCGATCAATAGCCCGCGATCCAAGATGTTGGCCCGTCATGTGTTGCAAGCGACGGTGATCTATCTTCCGTTGCTATTCGTACTCATGATGGGAAATTCGACAAGGCCCTAAGCTTTGCAGAACGTGTCGGACAGTCTTCTAAGAAGCCGACACACATCTTATGCTACGGGTTGTGCTACTGGATCGCGCTGCCGACGTTCGAGAACACATTACCGGCGTTCGATCCGATCAGCCGGACCGTAGCCACCACAATCACTAAGATGACAGCCAGCATCACGGAATACTCGGCGACGTCTTGTCCCGCTTCATCGAACCAGAGCGTGCGTAGATAGCAGTACATAATTTTCTCGCGGCTTCAGGCTGTGACCGAAGCGGTGGAGGCTCTTCCCATTTGCTGTGCCTTCGAATGGAAGAGGCCCCAGGCTTCTTGCTGTTGCGAAAAGGCCTTGAGGCCGACCTGGTATTCCTTCGTTCCCTCCAGCAGCCTGGTCCAAACCACTTTGAATTCCATGCGGCGTTGGTGATAAAAAATTATCAGCGTATCGAGCGCCCGCACTTGATGCCGAATCGCGCCCAGCCGCACGCCAGTTGGCGTCAGGTCGAGAGTGTGCGCCAGTTCGTCAAACGATACGCCGGCAGTATCAACACCGCGAACTCGCACCGGCAGTACAGCCTGGATGCGATCTTGCCGACGCCGGTCTGATTGGTCGATATCGTGCATTTGGGGCCTGAACACAGTCTGCGACAAAGCGTGAACAGGGGGAATAGCTCCGACGAGTGAGGCACAAAGGTAACTAGCTCCGGGTTGTAGAGGTTTGCTAAAAATGACTGCGGGGTTTGCAGACCCCATTCTCAGCGGCCCAATCCCGCAGCGGGAAAAATGGTCAAAATTCAGCTATCTGCCGGTTCGTTGATCCCCGATTTTCGATAAACTGCATCCAAGTAAAGACATGGAATATTTCACGATTCGCCCTTGGGGAGCCAGTGCTGTGTTGCTGTTGTGCGGAGGCTTGGCAGCTGTCTGCCAGCCGCTTCCTCAACAATTCGACGCGGGAGGAACAGCTTCTTCCAGTCAGAATTCTCCGTTGCCGGTGGAACAGGTTGCAAGGAAACTCGAGGAAAGAAACGCGCAGCGAGCGGCAGCGCTGAATCAGTTCAGCAGCACTCGCATTTACCACATGCAGTACCGCGGATTCCCGAGCGACCGCGAAGCAGAAATGGTTGTGAACGTAACCTACCAGGCTCCGAATTCCAAACAGTTTCAAGTGGTCTCCCAGACCGGATCGAAGTTTGTTATCGACCGTGTGTTCAAGAAACTTCTCGAGGGAGAGCAGGAAGCAGCCAACGAAGAAAACCGGAAGCATACGGCATTGAGCAGGGAGAATTACGATTTCACGTTTGCGGGCTATGAGAACGCGCCGGAGGGTCCGGAATACGTTCTCAATCTGCTGCCTAAGACCAAGAACAAGTTTCTTTATCGCGGGAAAATCTGGGTTGACGCGAAGGACTTCGCTGTCGTGCGGATCGAAGGAGAGCCAGCCAAGAACCCTTCCTTCTGGATTAAAAAAACCGAAGTGAGGCACAGATACATCAAAGTGAATGATTTCTGGCTGCCCGCGGAGAATCATACGGAGAGCTCGATAAGGCTTGGGGGCCAGGCTAATCTCTGGATCGAATACAAAGATTATAAGATTACGAAAGCGGCACCGCTTTCTGGCATTCGCGATCCACGCGAAGGTATGAAGTGATGGCCGGCTGATCCTGCTTACCTGCCGTCCCCCGAAAATGTATATTGTGACTTGCTCTGATCGCGCGTACCGCCGCCGTTTGGAGCGCGCCGCTTTTGGCTACAGGACTGCGAAGCGATCCGGACAACTAATTGATTGAGCTGATTCTCTATATCGTTATGGCGGTGGCGCTGATTGGAACGCTATCTTCCGCCGTATTTCTTGGGCTTGCGCTGGGGGGAGTGATCCGCTTCCGGGCAGACGCGCGGAAGCAATTGAGTTCCATTCCCGAGGACGCGCACCTTCCAGCCGTCTCCGTGCTAAAACCTGTGCACGGAATGGAGGCTCAGCTCGAACGCAACATCGAGAGTTTTTTTCAGCAAAATTATCCCGCGTATGAAATTCTGTTTGCAGCGGATGAGGCGAATGACTCCGCCCTCGAAGTGGTACGGGCAGTATGCGCCCGCTACCCGCACATTCCGACCCGCGTACTGGTGACCGGCGCGTTGTGGCCAAACCCTGTGGTCCACTCGTTTCATTGCATGGCAGAGGCGGCCGCGCATGAAGTTCTGGTGACCGCAGACAGCGACGTGGAAGTCTCGTCTAACTATTTGCGGGAGGTTGCGGCACCATTGCTCGATCCGCAGGTTGGAATGGTGACGTGTGTATATCGCGGCAAGAATGCAGCCGGATTTTTCTCCGGACTCACAGCAATCGGTATGTCGGTGGAGATGACGGCAGGAGTACTGGTGGCGAATCTACTGGAGGGAATGAAATTTGGATTGGGTCCGACGACCGTGGTCCGAAAGGATTCTCTGGCGAGCATTGGCGGCTACGATGCGCTGAAGGACTATATTGCCAACGATTTCGCCATCGGCAGCTTGATCGCGAAGGCGGGTTACCGTGTCGTGCTCTCGGCACACGTTATCGATCATGTAGTGAATCAGAAATCGTTCGGGCGCATGTGGCAGAACCAGTTGCGCTGGGCGCAAACCACCCGCTATTCGCGTCCCAAGGGACATTTTGGGAGCGGATTGATTTTCTCCATACCTTACGGTTTGCTGGGATTTCTCGCGGCTGCGTTGTTGGGGCACTGGGGAATAGGGCTCCTTCTGTTGGGCGTGGCTGTGATCAATCGGCTGGCAGAAGCGTGGATGGTGGGCTGGATGGTGGTTCGGGATCCGCAAGTGCGGCGCGCGCCGTGGTTGTATCCACTGCGCGATCTGCTTGGGTTTGCGGTATGGTTCGCCAGTTATTTGAACCTGCGTTACGTTTGGCGCGATAGCCGTTTTGAGTTGAAGGGAACGCGGATAGCGCTGCGGCAAACTTCGTCAGAGCGGAGATAATTGGAAAAGTTGCAGGCCCCCTCCGGTGCTTGAATCGCAAGGCGCGAGACCACTCTGCATGCCATTTGCAAACCAGCTATACTCCTTCCCCATGAATGTAAGAAAAACTTCACGGCTTCTTTTTGCGGTTTTAATCGTAATTCCTGCATGGTTGTTCATCGGTACGTCACTCTTTGCGCAGGATCAACCAGTCTCATCCCACGCTGCGAAGGTACTTGACTCCATGCCGCATGCAAAAAGAATCGGTCAGGTTGCTATTTCTCCCGACGGAACCCAGGTCGCATACCTCGTGAAAGGAGAACTCGCGGTAATTCCCGTCAGCGGCGGGCCTTCCCGCGCAATTGCCGTGGAGGGCAAACTGCCACTCCGTGATGTGGCCTGGTCGGCAGATAGCAAACGCCTGGCATTTATCGCTGACCTTCCCGGCGAAGTTCCCGCGGCTCAGGTTTGGATTGCAGGGGCCGATGGAAGCGCGCCCGTGAAACATGCGGAACTGAAGGGTTATGCGGAGTCTCCCCGCTTTTCTCCGGACGGATTGAAGCTTGCCGTTTTGTTCATCGAAGGCATTCCGCGCATTGCGGGTCCGTTGCAACCCATGACGCCCCTCGCAGGCGTTATCGACGAGAAGGCTTACGAGCAACGGATTGCCGTGGTGGACCTGGAAACCGATCGTCTGACTCAAGCGACTCCGGCTGACATGTACGTCTACGAATACGACTGGACTCCCGACGGGCAAGCATGGGCGGTGACTGCGGCGCATGGCGCCGGTGACGCTAACTGGTACATTGCGCGTATATATCTGGCGAATGCGAAAACCGGTGAGATGCGCGAGATTTATAAACCGAAGCTTCAAATAGCGGAACCACGCGTTTCAATCGATGGGAAGAACGTGGCGTTCATCGAAGGACTGATGAGCGACGAAGGTTCCACGGGCGGGGACATTCACGTGGTTCCAATCACCGGCGGCGGCGCGCGAAATCTGACTCCCAATATCAAATCGTCGCCTTCCGCACTGTCATGGACCGGTTCGGACCGGATCACTTTCGCACAAAACGTTGATGGGAATTCCAGCTTCGGCAGCGTCAGTCTCAGGGACCGTGTGCCTAAGACACTCTGGACGGGCGAGGAAATGGCTGCTCCTTCCGGCTACGCTTGGATTTCGGGGCATTCGTTGACGAGCGATCAGACCAGCGATCAAATCAGCGATCATGTGGTCACTGCGATCGTCCGACAATCGGCAAGCACTCCGCCTGAAGTGTGGGCTGGTCCAATCGGCAGTTGGAAGCAACTCACCAGCCTTAACTCCGAAGTTAAACCGGCGTGGGGCGAGATGCGTAATGTGCATTGGAACAACGGCACGATGCGGGTGCAGGGGTGGTTGATGTTGCCCAAAGATTTCGATTCAGGGAAGACTTATCCACTTATCGTGACTGTGCACGGAGGTCCATCCGCCGCCTGCATGTCACGTTGGGACGAGCGCGGGATGGGGGCGGTATCTGCGATGGGCTATTTCTCATTGTGTCCAAACCCGCGGGGCAGCTATGGACAGGGCGAGGCGTTCACACAGGCCAATGTGAAAGATTTTGGCGGCGGCGATTATCGCGACATCATGGCAGGCGTGGATGCTCTTTCTAAACAATATCGGATCGACACCAAGCGCCTGGGCATTCGCGGACACAGCTACGGCGGCTACATGACGATGTGGGCAGAGACGCAAACTCATCGCTTTGCGGCGGCGGTTGCGGGAGCGGGACTTTCGGACTGGGTGAGTTACTACGGCCTCAACGATATCGATGAATGGATGATTCCATTCTTCGGGGCGTCAGTGTACGACGATCCCGCGGTCTACGCCAAGAGCGATCCGATGCATTTTGTAAAAGCGGTGAAGACGCCGACGCTGATTCTGGTGGGGGACCGCGACGGCGAAGTGCCGATGGAGCAATCCGTGGAATGGTGGCACGCTCTGAAAACTCTGCATGTACCCGTCACGCTTGTGGTCTATCCCAATGAAGGGCACGCAATCCAGAAGCCCGCCGACGCGCGTGATTACACATTGCGCTCGCTGGAGTGGTTCGAGGAATGGTTTGCGAAAGCGCCTTAACGCGCGCGAACGCCGAATTCGTATACGGTTACGCTGTAAAACTTCTGCCCTGGCTTCAATTCCGTCGAGGGAAATTTGGGATGGTTAGGAGAGTCGGGGAAGTGCTGTGTCTCCAGACAGAAGGCATATCGCGCCTTGTACACCTTGCCTTCTTTGCCCGTAATTGAACCGTCGAGAAAATTTCCGGTGTAGAGCTGAACGCCAGGCTCGGTCGTCAATACTTTTAGAGTTCGGCCACTGGCTGGCTCGTAGGCTTCGGCTGCTTCCAATAACTTGCTTTCGGCATGATCCAGTACGAAGTTGTGATCGTAGCCGTGGCCGAGGCGGAGTTGAGGGTCGTCGGCGTTGATCCGCTCTCCGATTGCATGCGGCTTACGAAAGTCGAACGGCGTGCCATCCACCGATTTCAGTTCGCCGGTGGGAATGAGGGTTGCGTCGACAGGAGTGAAGCGGGAAGCGTCGATCTCGAGCACGGTATCCAGAACATCGCCGTTGCCCTGGCCCTTCAGGTTGAAATAGGAATGGTTGGTGAGATTGAGGACGGTGTCTTTGTCAGTGGTGGCGGAATATTCGATTTGCAGAGCGCCGCCGCTTACGGTGTAGCGCACATGCGCGGTGAGCGTGCCGGGAAAACCCTGATCGCCATCTTTGCTCACATGGGTGAGTTCAACACCATCCGAAATCTCTTTCGCTTCCCAGACGACCTTGTCGAAGCCGACCAGTCCTCCGTGCAGAGCGTTATCGCCGTCGTTCTTCGGAATGTGATAAGTGTTGCCATCGAGTTGGAAGGTGCCATGCGCGATACGATTCGCGTAGCGGCCGACGATGCCGCCGAAATGCGCAGTCTGGCTAACATATTTCTCGACTGAATCGACACCCAGCACAACATCGTCGAGCCTACCATTTCGATCTGGCACGCGCAGCGAGACGACGATTCCTCCGTAAGTGATGATGCCGACTTCGATCTTGCCATCTTTCAGGGTGTAGAGTTCGACGGGCGTTCCCTCCGGAGTTTTCCCAAAGGCTTGCTTGTTGACTGCGGTCTTGGCGGGACAAGTTGCGGTAAAAATCATGAGAGCAGCCAGCGGCGCAAATAAATATCTTAATTTTTGTAACAACATGTTTTCCTCCGGAATTTACTCACGCTGTCTTGAGTGCGGACAAGCGCCAGACTCCTGAAGGATGGTATAGGGGTTCGGGCAAAGATGCACGCTGACCGTTAGTAGGCTAGCCGGGCCTGTCGTGACCACTAGAGTTGTCGACCTTCGCTCGACTGGAGACAGCCGGGGTCCCCACATATACCGTTCCGAGGAAAAACTCTTTCAAGAAAGATCTGTTTGAAGACCCTCTGTCTTTCGGATCACGAAATCTTGATTCACAAAATCTTGGTTCACGAAATCGGCGCGATATGGTCAAGCTGGATTGTGTTTGTATTCATGTCCAGCTTGCCGGTCGCCTTCACTTGCTTGCCTAGATACTGTTTGGCTTTCGCAGGGTCATCAAGCTTGTAGGTAACTTTTGTGACCGGATCTTTTAAAACGATTTGTCCCGCTTCCTTCACGACGAGGCCGGTGAAAGTCTTGGCGTCGCGCGTGGTGGCCTCGCCAGAGGCAGGCATTTGAGCTTCGTTTTGTTGCGCTTGTGGAACAGCGGGATTTGTCTTCGCGGGAGCCGCTGCAGAGGGATCTTGGTCGGCTTGTTGCGCGCGCAGATGCGGTCCCAGAGTCATAGTAAGTAGAGTTAAGGCCGCAGCCAAGGAGAATTGCTGCAGAAGGCGTTTCATGTAAGACCTCCAATGTGCGTGTCTTGTTCGACCCGTGCGTCTCAGGATGGTCCTGCAAAAACCGTGCCAATCCGACTGGGCCTGATAGGGCGCAAATGCGGCGATTCAGTTTAGGACTCACCGCGCTGCTATGAACTTTAAGCCAAGAGAGAGAAAGTCTTGCCCGGCGCAGTAGCGGGGACGGTTTACGGTAAACGGTGAGGGGCTAAATCTGTGATAATTGCGAATAATTCCCGTTAAATTACATGATTTACCCGAGTTTAATCCCCGGGCTGAGCTTATAACCTCGGATCGTCACGAGGGGATCGCCGTCGACCCCGTACCTAGCCGGACCTAAGGCGAAGGGTTTGTCAGGACCTATCCCATAACCGCTCTCACGTAACCGGGAAACAGAAAACGCCAACACGGAGCTTTGCCATGGCCACCACCACAGCAGCCGCTTACGGAATCTATTCCCAAGATGTCGTCTTAACGGACATCGTGCGCAATTTAAACCAGGCTGGGTTTGAGAACGAAGATATTTGCATGATGCTGTCGCCTTCGCATCCCATAGCTTCGATGGTCCGGGAGGCCAGCCTGTTTGCCACCGATCAGGAAGATACTGACGCGAGCGCTGGAATGATTGGGTGGCTCTCGGCTTTTGGCGCGGTGCTGATTCCGAGCGTTGGTTTCTTTATCCGGTCGCGGGTGTTTCTGCACGCTCTTATGGTGGCGCGAGAGGCTCCGGCCCTCTGCGGGAATGCCAGGACTCTGGTAGGGCTGGGTTTTTCAGAGCACGAGGCGACCCGGTTTGAGGACCAGTTGAGTCGTTTGGGAGTTTTGATTTATGTATCCTGCGACGAGAACGCCAAGACTCTTTGGGCGCGAGAAGTATTGCGGCATAGCGGAGCCCAGGAGACGAGTACGCTGGAAGAAACCCTGATGTCCGTCACGGCTGCGGCTTAAGACGGAGCTATCCAGGTCTGGTATTTGATTCCATTTCCATTCCTGAAAAGACGGTAGCTCGTTCCGTGGGCTGCTCCGAGTTCCTGAACTCCTGTTCCCTGAAGCTCCTATCAGGGGAGGCTACCTACGGACGATTAAAGACATCCAAGCGTAGGTTTACCGCGAAACTGAAATTTTGTTTCTGTAATTCCGTCAGATCTCGCTGGCCATAACGGAGTGACCAATCGTTAAGTTGAAAGGAAACAACGCGTATGAGCTTCTCTGTGAGTTCTGTGGTTCGCTACTCTCTGTCAAGCGCTGCGGTCTTTTTAGCCCTGGCGGCAGCGTCCGTGGGGCAGTTTGCCGTGTCGGTCACGTTCGCGCCTCCGGCGCTGCCGGTCTACGATCAACCAGTTTGTCCAGGTGACGGCTATATCTGGACGCCCGGCTATTGGGCTTGGGACGATGATGACGGCGATTATTACTGGGTGCCGGGCACGTGGGTGGAGGCTCCGGAAGTTGGTTACCTATGGACTCCGGCATGGTGGGGGTGGGGCGGTGAAGCGTTTATTTTCCACGAGGGATACTGGGGACCGCAAGTGGGTTTCTACGGGGGCATTTACTACGGATTCGGCTACTTCGGCGAAGGGTATGAGGGTGGACGTTGGGAAAGCGGGCGATTCTTTTATAACCGGGCAGTGAACAATGTGAACGTGACAATCGTCCACAATGTTTACGAGAACCGAGTGGTGAATGAAAACCGGGTGAATCGCGTCAGTTATAACGGTGGCAATGGTGGGATCAGTGCGCGGCCTTCGCCGCAACAAGAAGCGGTGGCGCGCGAAAGACACCTACCGCCGGTGGCAGCTCAATCGCAGCATATACAGGCGGCTCGAAGCAACCGCGAGCTGCGTGCGTCAGTGAATCAAGGCCGGCCCCCAATTGCCGCGACTGCAAGGCCCGGAGCACTCAACGACCGGGCGGCGGCAGTGCCAGCGCGCGAAGCGGGAGCGCCCTATCATCCACCCGCGAATCGCGGCAGAGCGGGACAGCCTAGCGGGGAATCGGCGAGTCGCTCGGCAAATAATGATTCCCGGCCGTCGAACAACTCCAATAACAATGTGCATGTCAGAGACCTTCCGCCTGCACAGCGTCCGGCGCCTCCGAGCACCGGCAATCCGAAGCTCGACCAGAAATACCAGAAGCAGCAGCAAAAGATGTACACGCAGCAGGATAGGGAACGGCAGAAACTGCAGCAGCAGCAGGAACAGGATCACCAACGGCTAGCCCAACAGAGAGATGCGCAAGCAAAAACTCAGCAGTTGGAACAACGCCATCAGCAACAGACGCAACAGTTGCAGCAAAGGCATACAACGCAGCAACAACAGATGCAGCAACGGCAACAGCCCCATCAAAGCGAAGCGAGGCCTCCGAAGGGAAAACAGTAATCGCTTGTTTCCAAGATCAAAGCGAGTTCGATGCGCTAGCGACAATCAGCCTGGCTAGTCCAGACTCAGAGTCATTTCGCCGCTCTTGCTGAATTGAATGCGCAGCATCTTTTCCGCACCGGAGTCGAACTCTCCTTCGGCTATTGCGGTTTGCTCGTTCGCGCCCGCGCCTGGATTCACCTGCACCCGGAGGCGGTGCTTTCCGGCAGGGATCTGCACCGCATGGAATTCATGCCCCTGGAAGCGATGGAATATCACTAAACGCTTTTTGTCCGTTGCCTGTAACGGGTGAGTGTAAGTGAGTTCGTCATCGACCCAGATGGACATACGGGCCTCGGCGAATTTGTGGTCGATTTCGATTTCGAGCATGGCGGGCCCAGAGGCTGCGCTTGCCGGAATTAACTTAGGAGTGGACGAATTGCTTCTCGAGATGGAGTCTTGAGGTTTAATTGCTACCGGCGCAGGCGTCATTTTTCGGGAGTGAACCAAGAATGCGGACGAGGGCGGCGGCGGGACCGTTCGGGTCGCTAGCATTTTCTCGGGCTGTTGCCTCAGCGAACCGAACGGGACGATTCGCAATCCGAACAGAACAAGTCCAATGAAAAAGAGGACTGCGGGAAGAGGGTGCTTCCGCATGTTTTGCAGCAGATGCTGGGCCGCGGCGCGCTCAACCGCGACACCGCGCTTACCCGATGAATGCTTCTTTCCGCCGGTTAATTGGGTAATAAACGCTGAGGGGCTCGGTTTTCCGTTTTGCGCTTGAGTGGCGCCGGGTGTTGAATCCGGATGCTTCGCCTTGCTCCAGGGTTCGCTCCCTCCCCGCAATTCCTGAATGTCAAATACCATTTCCATGCCACGCTGGTAACGCTGCGAAGGATCTTTCGCAATGGCGCGCGAGATGATGTAGTCGAGTCCGGGGGGTAATTCGGTATCCAGAATAGTAGCCGGGATGGGATTCCGATGGACTACCTTGAATGCCACCGTGAGCGCGCTGTTCCCTTGAAAGGGCCGGTAGCCGGTCAGCAGCGTATACAGAATGACACCCAGAGAAAAAATATCCGAGCGGCCATCGACGGGCTCGTCATTCAATTGTTCCGGCGACATAAACGCAGGGGTGCCCAACGTGCGACCTGTCGAAGTTGCGGTGGAGAGGTTGAGCTTGGCGATACCGAAGTCGGCGATCTTGGCATGGCCATCTTCGGTGAGCAGGATGTTTGCCGGCTTGAGATCGCGATGAACGACACCTTGACCATGGGCGCAATCCATAGCTTCCGCCAGTTCGAGCGCAATCTGGAGGGCAACGTCGGCCGGCAATTTGCGGTCTTCGCGCGATAACAGTAACTTATCAAGCGACTGCCCAGCCACATACTCCATCACAATGTAAGGAGCGCGCGTTTCCGGCTCCTCGCCGACATCGAAGACGGTAACGATGCCGGGATGCGACAGGCGCCCCGCCGCTTCTGCTTCCCGGAAGAATCGCTCTCGATATTCCGCCTCCTCCTCGGGAGGTTGACCGGCCAGGGAAAACGTCTTTACCGCGACCACGCGGTTAATCTTCGGATCGTGGGCCTTGTAGACAATGCCCATGGCGCCCCGCCCCAACTCGGTCAGGATTTCGTAGCGTCCAAAACGTTCGTTTTTTCGATCATCCATAGGAGCGAATGGGCGGCTGCACCTGCGCGGTTAAGCGTAGCTTCACGTTCCCTCCGAGCGGGGAAGGTGTAGGCACTCGTCTACCGTATTGTCACCCGAGCAGGCGGACGTTCCAAGTTACTGACGTTACCAAGGTGTCTGATTCCCAAAGCGCAAACAAATCTTCGAGGAGAGAAGTTGCCGATCACAGCAGTTTGTATTGCTCCACCTAGGGGCACTCCCTGCCAGCCGGCGGCTTCGCGCAATAGAACCAGCGGGCCGTCCTCGAAATAAAAGAAAAAGATCCAGCAGACTTCCGCCCCCCTTCGGGGATCCGGTTTTCAGGGTCCGTTTTTTCCTGGGGAGCCTTAGCACATATAAAGAGCGCACATGAAAAGGGCACACCTTCTGGTGTGCCCTCTTAGTCGATTCACTTACGCCTAGGTCACTGATAAGTAAAGGTCAACTCGTCCAGATAAACGGTATAAGGAGTTTGCACATCGTTTCCGTCCATCTGGTAGTTGATGGTTGCGCCCCACCAACCACCGGGTGCGGATCCGTGATTGTAGTACTGATTGAGAGTGTGGGTTACTCCGTTCAGAGTGATTGACTGGTAGAGCAACTCATTGTTGGAGGTGCGCTGTACCTGAATGGTCAGATGATTCCATGAGTTGGCATTCGGGTAGCAAGAAACGCCGGTGTGAACCCATCGGCTGTTGAGATTGTCCCAGACATCCCATTCGTTACCGCCGGCGATGCGACATTCATGACCCCAAATGAAGCCCATGCCGCTAAAGAACTGGTTGATATCGAACTCCAACGCCTGGGATGCTCCGGGATTGCTCACCCAAAAGTAAACGTCGTAAGTGAAGTTGTGTAGCGTTTGCAGCAGAGTGTGACCGGAGTCGGGCACTCCCTGTGAAGAGAGATCGCCGATCAGGTGATTATTCCACAGACTATCGCCGTAACCTTGGCTTCCGGCGAGATAGTAAGCTGCCGAGCTCCCACTCATGGAAGGAGACTTAACTCCTTCCGTCATGGTAAAAGTGACGTTTTCGCAGGGAGAAGGAGAACAGTCGCTGAAATTCGGAGATCTTTGCCCATATCCTGACCATCCGCCGCTATGCTGAAGATTGGTAAACGATTTTCCACTCGAGGTGACCGTAACCTTGATGGGGGTGGTTGACGCTCCACCGCAATAATCCCATTCTTCGACGGTGGTGTTATAAGTTCCGGTGCTTAAACTAAGACTGGTGTTGAGCGTCGAGCCATTCGACACATAAGCCAACACGCCTGGAGCGGTGTAAATTCCCATGGTTGCTACGCCCTTGGAGCAGGACGTAGTCGCGGAACCTGAGTATTTTACTGGGCCTGATACATTTGCGCCATTAGCGGGGGAGGTCACGGTAACGCCGGCGAAAGCCGCCGGCGCACAGATAGCAAGGCAGCACACGATCAGCAATAAAGACTTTGGCATGTAAAAATTTCTCCAACGTGGTTTATTAGCTTCCCAGTAGCAGAACTGCATTTTGAAGCTATCCTTGCGCATGAGCGAACGCGCAAGGGACGGAAGAAGTGGCTTGTGGCGCGGGTCCTACTTGGCCAGATCAGAATTTGGAAGGCGCTTACTTGCGAAACCCTCTCGCAAAGCCCGAATTCCTGAATCAGTGAAACAGTGTAGCGAGAATACCAGATACCCTGTATACCGCAAGCGAAAAAAGCCAACATTTTACTCAGAAGTTCAAGGCCCGTCGGCACCGGGCAGATGCCTTATCGGCAACTCTGGAGTATCGGTACGCCGTAATGAGCCAAGCACATTGCGGTACGAGTAAAGGAAACACTGTATGCAAGCTACCGCGAATCTCCTCATCTAAACGACCGTGCGCGCCCTTCGAACCTCCTCCGAACTCGCTAAGACACCTCTTCGGTTGAAGCTGTTGAAAGCGATTGGCATTGCCGCGCTGATTATTATTGCCGTGGGGCTGGTAGGTGTGTGGTACATGATCGGCCACGCCGGCCCAATTCTACGGGCTCGAGTCATTCAGACTCTATCGAATCGATTCAATAGCAAAGTGGAACTGGCGGGTTTTCAGGTTTCTGTTCTTCACGGCATTGAAGTGACGGGGAGTGGGCTGGAGATTTATGGAGCGAAAGACCCCAACGCTTACCAGCCCGGAATTCAGCCGCTAATCGAGATTCGGGAGTTTCGCTTTCAAACCGCTTTGCGGAATCTGTTCCGTTCTCCAATGCACATTGACACGGTTTATGTGCAAGGCATGATTTTGAATGTTCCGCCTAAACAAAGCCGCCAGGAATTAACCGGTATCGGTTCAAAAGCCCGGCGCATGACGATTCTCGTCCACAAGTTCCTCTGCGAAGACACCAGGCTGCTCATCAACACGATAAATCCTGAAAAACCGCCGCTGGAGTTTGCCATCAGCGAATTGAAGATGAAGGAAATCGGGCCCGGTCAGCCATTACAATTCGACGCTACTTTGGTGAATCCAAAACCAGTGGGAGACATTCACTCGACTGGCCTTTTCGGCCCCTGGCAGCAGGACAGTCCTCGGGACACGCCGGTGCAGGGGGAATATTCGTTCAACCATGCCGATTTGGGCACGATCAAGGGCATCGGAGGAACGTTATCCTCCATCGGCCAGTATTCTGGAACGCTCAACAACATCGTCGTGCACGGAACCACCGATACGCCAGACTTTCGAATTGCGAGCAGCGGACACCCCGTGTCGCTGCATACCGAGTTCCATGCCGTTGTTGACGGCACCTGCGGCGATACCTACCTCAAGCCGGTGAAGGCTTCTTTCCTTCATACTTCTTTTACGGCGAGCGGGTCGGTGGTTCGTCTGGAAAAAGGGCACGGGCGTGGCCATGACATAGCGCTCGACGTGGTGTTGGATCGCGGGCGCATTGAAGATCTGCTGAGGCTGGGCGTACGCACCGATCCGCCGATCATGTCCGGGCCAGTTGACCTGAAAACGAAACTGCGGCTCTCTCCGGGCGAAGAGTCTGTAGCTAATAGGCTGCAGTTGGCTGGCGATTTTCACGTGCTGTACGCTCATTTTTCGAACAAGAAAGTCCAAGGCAAGCTCAATTCTTTGAGTCTGCGCAGCCGGGGAGAGAAGCAGTCGCGGGTCGAACACGAAGACGATGTGCAAACGGATTTGCAGGGAGTGTTCACTTTAGGGGATGGCTTGCTTTCGTTTTCGTCTCTGCATTTTTTAGTCCCGGGAACGCAGGTCGATATGAAAGGCGGCTATAGTCTGGATGGACGAGAATTCAATTTCCATGGTAAGGCCCGGTTCGATGCCAAGCTTTCCCAGATGACTACGGGCTGGAAATCAATCCTTCTGAAGCCAGTCGATCCGTTCTTCAGCAAGAATGGAGCCGGGACTGAGGTCCCTATCAAGATCACCGGTACACAGTCGGAACCCCGCTTTGGCTTGGATTTTCACCACAAAGAGGAGCATGAAGGCGCCGTCAAGAAAGCGGATACATTGTCGAAACGGTAATGAAAAAGGGCTCTCGCTGTTGCAAACACCGAAGGCCTGACGTTATGATCCAAACCAACGCGTCTCCGCGACAGATGCCATTACTGTCGAGATTAGGAACTTACCCATGAGCGAAAAAGCCGCCGCCACTCTTCCAGCAACTGTCGAAAAAATCATCAAGTCTCCGGCTCCCAATGAGCCCGAGAAAGCCCAAATCGCCGTGGAAGGGGCCGACCACCTCTACCGTGAGATTCGCATCGAAAATACCCTAGTCGATGAAAACGGCGAGAAGGTAAGCTTGAAGCCCGGCGCTGAAGTGGAGGTTACTATCGAAGCTCCGCCAGAGGCTACGACTCCTCAAGCATAAAGCCGAACCGGACGCTCCAGGCTGGTTTGGTTTTTATCCCGGAAAGTTATTTCGCACCACCAGCAAGCAAGATACGAAGCAGCAGTAACCAGCGCCGGACATTGGTGCTCATCAAAAAGTTTTCTTTTACGTGTTCGTGCCCATTATGGCCGAGCTGTTGGGCGAAAGCCGGATGCGTCAAGAGGTAGCGAATTTGATAGGCGCAACCGTCCACGGAATGTACCAACGCTCCGGTTAACTTGTGGATGATCTGATTCGGAATGCCGCCCACTGCCCCGGCGATGGTGGGCTTTCCTTTCCACAAAGCTTCCGTGACCGTCAGCCCAAAGCCTTCCCGAATCGATTTCTGCACGATAATCGTGGAAGCACGCTGCAGGGCATTGATTTCCAGAGCGCACCAGGGTGGAAGGTCAAGAATGATAATGTCGGGATCGGCGCCGACCGCGTCTTTTACCTCTTTGAGAACTGCTGCTCCTTCAGGATCGTCACTGGCGCCGCCGCCGGCCAACACCAGTTGGCAATCCACATACTTGCGGGCCTGCTTGAAAGCCTGCACCACTCCGACCGGATCTTTCGCCCGGTCGAAGCGCGAGACTTGGGTCACAATGGGCCGCGACCGGTCGACTCCGAATTCGTCACACACATGTTGAACAAAACTGTCTTCGAGTTCCTTGTTTTTCTCCGACAGGGGGTCGATGCAGGGATAAAACAAATATTGAGGAATCGGCAACTGGCGGGCGAATGATTGCGAAGAGAAAATCGCGGCATCGTACTTTTCCACAAAAGGCCGCAAGAAGGCCCAGACCTCGGGATTCGGACTGGACAGGTCGATATGGCATCGCCATATCCAATGCTGATTCGATTCTTTCTGGGCACGAATCAGGGCAGCGGGCTGCGGATCGTGAATCACGATGAAGTCTTCGGAGAAATCAATGCGGTTCCGGTTTTGATCGTTGTGCATCAGAAAGATATCGCGAGCGTGCTGCGTAAGCTTGTAATCGCTTCCTTGCAGGGCGTTGTGGAAGGCCTTGGTTACCTCAAAAAAATCGTTTCCTCCGGTGATTACATCCCAGTGAGTCTCTACATCAAGTTCTCTAAGTAACGGAACCATCTGATTGAGCATTTCAGCCACTCCTCCGCCCACGGCGGTGGAGTTAACCATCTTCACCTTCTTGCCTTTCAGATCACGCGCGAGAAACTTCAGTTCGTCGATGTCAGCTTCGCCCACGATGCTTTTGTAATCATCGAGGCGGGGAGGCGGCACAGGGGCCGGAGGAGTTTCCCATGCCCGCGGTTTTTGCCGGCGCTCTGTACGTACCGGTGAAGCAGGCGCAGAAGCTTCGGACTGCTCCGACGACGTCTCGGTTGCGTTGGAGTCAGATCGGATTTGTTGCTCTACGGGTTCCATAGAAGATGCCCTGCAGATGTATGTCCTGCTTAGATCAGCGATCGCTCTACGATTCGTACGATTCGATTGCGCACGTCTTCCAGTGTCATGGTGTAAATATCGATCCGGTTTAACTGGCGCGCCGCTTCGGTCAGGCCCATGTCTTCGTACAACCATTGCGAGAAGTCGTTCGACATCAGTTTTAATCTTAAGCGAGCCTCGATAAAGTGATGATGAATAGAGTGCAGACTCACGCCTCGCAAACCCTCCGCAAACTCCTTTAACGTGCGGGCCACGAAGTTAGCAGGGATGACGACGGACTCCGCCGCACAAAAATAAAAGGTCTCGCGCGCGGGGCGGGTAGCCGCCGCCGGGCTGCGTTTCAGGAAGTCAGCCACGATTTCGATAAATCGTGCACGTAAATCTGCCACCGTCATGAACTCTCGAACGTCCACGCTAGCCAAACCCTCCGCCAGGCTGGGTTCGTTGCACGCTGACACCGCCCAATGCGCGAAGTCGTTGGAAAAACCCTCGCGGATGAAGTGATGTTCCTGCAGCGTTCGGAAGGTATGCTGAAAAATGGATCCCTCGGGACACTCCCGGAGCGCATCCAGAAACTCGCCCAGGGCAGTCGCTTTTTGCGGCGTAATGCGCAGCAGGTGCGCCGATGTGTTGAAATAGAACGGCTTTACCGGAGTGCGGGTCAAGGATGAAATGCCTGCTGTTGCGGTTGTCATGCATTGGCCTCCAGGGCGTTCTCATCGCTCGGTGCATGCATCTGGCAAGCATGGAGCCATTGCGCCAGCAGATCGAAAACTTCATACGGCGGCTTCAGCCATAGTTGTGCCGCTGAAGCCCGGTATCGCGGACGAACTAACACACTCAGTCCCTGCCCATTCATCGCTTCAAATGCGTGTTCGTCCGTGGTGTCGTCGCCAAAGTAGGCCGCCGGTGTTTCGGGGGCCATTTCGCTCATGATGGTACGGACCGCATCTCCTTTGTCCGTGTCCTGAGCGCGTATCTCAATGCCCCCATCAAACTCCATGAGATGCAAATGAGTATGCCGTGCAATGGGCTTCCAGCCCAGCAGCACGCGTCCCCGCAGCAATTCCGCGTCGCACTCCCCTAATCCTCGCCAGTGCACGGCGATGCTTCCAGTCTTGAACTCGGCCGTATGCTGCAGGTTCTGATACAGCAACCAATCTTCTGCCGAAGCCAATGCCTCGATAGTCGGCTGATCAAGCGGAGAAAGTTCGACGCTCCCGTCGGGGTATAAACGCTGCAATCCGTGAAGTCCCCAAACTTCGGGACGAGGCTCAATTTCCAGCAGGGGAACGAGTTCGTTCGCATCTCTTCCAGAGATAACGACGACGCGGGTCCTGCCGGTGCAGACAATCTCCTGAAGCAATAGGGTAAAGCCGGGATAAGGAACTGCTTCTTCGCGATTCTTCCGAAAGGGAGCGATCGTCCCGTCGTAATCAAGCATTAACAATGATTGAGGTGCACTACTCACTCTCTCCAAAATAGATTCAATCAGGGACTTCCCGTCCGGCTTCAACCCTTTCTCCTTGTCCTGAGATCCGCTACGCATTCAAGCGGCGGCCACGCTACCACGAATTTTTTGCTGCGCTGGATCCATGGCGTCGAGCCTGAGCTCGCAGAGTTCCGTGATCAAGCTTCCAGCCCAGCGATAAATGTTCTGTTCTTTTATGATTCGGCGCATGCGGTGCACTCGCATCTGCTTTTCTTCGGGCTCCATCTCAAGGGCTACCCGAATGGCTTCAGCCGTCTGGTCAATGTCGTAAGGATTCACCAGCAAAGCGTCCCGCAGCTCGCGCGCGGCTCCCGTGAACTGGCTGAGGATCAGCACACCGCGTTCGTCGCGCCGCGCCGCTAGAAATTCCTTGGCCACTAAATTCATGCCGTCGTGCAAAGACGTCACCATACAAAGGTCGGCAGCGCGATAATAGCGTTCGATCTCTTCATGGTTATGCTGGCGATTCAGAAATACGATAGGCTTCCACTTGCTGGTCTGAAATCGCCAATTGATTCGCTCCGCTTCCGCTTCCAACTCGGCCATCAGGTCGTGATACCGCTTGATGTGGGTGCGGCTCGGAGCACCGATCTGCACGAACGTGAACTGCTGCCGGTATTTCGGATACTTTTCCAGAAATCGTTCCACCGCTTGGAATCGCTCTTGGATCCCTTTGGTGTAATCCACCCGGTCCACGCCGACCCCCACAAACGGAGCGTCTACGGCAATTTCGTGTAGCAATGCCGAGCGGTCCACGTAATTCGCCCCATATCTTTCGTTGTCCACGGTCTCATCATCCGTGAGGTCCACGCTGATAGGAAAAGGATGCACAATGGTGCGATGATTCTGCCGGGATACTGAGAAGTGTTCCCAGTCGACCCGCGACTCAACCACCCGGTCCACCGTTTGGAGGAAGTTGTTGCAGTGCGATTGAATGTGGAAGCCGATGAGATCCGCGCCTAGCAGACCGTCTACCAATTGGCGCTGCCAGGGACAGATGCCGAACGCCTCAGGATTTGGCCACGGGATGTGCCAGAAGATAGCCACGCGCGCATCCGGCCTTTTTTCCTTGATCATCCTCGGCATCAAGGCAAAGTGATAATCCTGAACCAGCACCACCGGGTTGTGGATGTCTTTAATTTCTTCGAGAACCGCGGCAGTGAATTTCCGGTTCACCTCTTGATAATGCGCCCAGTCTTGGGCTCGAAAGATCGGGCGCGTGTGCGCGATGTGACAAAGAGGCCAAAGGCCTTCGTTGGCAAAGCCGTAATAGTAGCCCTCTTCCTCCTCTTTGGTCAGCCACACCCGGCGCAAGGTATAGCGCGGATCATCAGGAGGAACGCGCAAGCGATCCTGCGCGTCCACAACTTCGGCATCGGCGGCGCCGCTGCCATGCGCAATCCAGGTTCCGTCGCAAGCATTGAGGACAGGCTCCAGCGCGGTGACCAGGCCACTGGGCGGCACAATTACCTCAAGCGACTTACCGTTGTGCCGGTGCATGTAGGGCTCGCGATTGGATACGACAAAGAGGCGACCGCCGTCTAAGCGAGCCTGAAGTTGTATTGCGAGGCGGTCCGCCGTCCACCGGGATTCCGACGCCTCTCGCAAGCGGGCTTCGTTCTCAGCCGCAGTGCGGGCCTGGCTCAGGCTTTCTGCAAGTGTGACTACCTCCCAAGCCAAAGGTTTAAACAGTTCGAGGTCCGGCATCTGTTGGCGGGAAGAAATTCTGCCCATGCGTAGGGCACGCATCCACTGGGCCGCTTGCGCGATCGGCCCTGTAATGCTCCACCTCACGATCAGCACGGTGATGAAAGCGATCAGAAAAACCTGGACAAGCATTCGCAAGAATGCTTCACGCCAAGTCAGAAGGCTTTGAGCGCGGATGTACGTGGCATCATGGACGACCGCCAGCCCACCAATGATCTCGTCCTGGCGGTGCAAAGGTAACGCAAAAATGTGTACTGGATTATTCCCTACCCGAAAAAACGAATTCTCCCCATGTCGATCCGCAATGGCGTGGGCTACCTCAGGGGGCATTGCTTTTAAAACCTGACCTAGCTCGGTTGTGATTGCCACCTGCCTACCCTGCTTGTCGTAAACCGCGACGCCGAGCAAGTGCTCCCGGTTGCCGAAGCGTTGTACTAACCTCTGTAATCCGCGCTCCGAGCCCGACTCCCACGACTTCTCAACATTGCCGGCAACGCTTTCACCTAATACTTCAGCGCGGCGTTCCAGGTCACTCCGGAGAACCCGCTTTTCTCCCACCACTTGATAATAAGAAAAGCCAAGAGATACGAGGGTGATACCGATAATGAGGGAAACTATCAGGCGCACGCTTAAGAGGCGCATAGGTTCTCCCGACAGAAAGGATGAACGGCAACCAAAAAGTTATCTTCTCGTCTCGCGCGAACCCCAAATCTATCATTGAGGCGAAGTTGTCGCCCACGACTCGCGATTTTCGCTCCGGTTTCGTGAGTCTTCATCGTGATAACTGTCCACTTTGGTAATCTCCCATCTTACTGACTGTTGGAAGTCCAGGAATATACGGGATTCACCCTAGTGCCTCAGGAAAAAAACCGCGAACAGTGTCGCGACGTAGGCATGAAATACGCTTAAACAACGCGTCGCGGAACTTTATCCGGCTTGCGGTTGTGCCCCGCCAGTCGCCGAAGCTTCCAAAGGTAGAGTTGCGCGAACAGTCGTTCCTCTTCCGGCCGACTGGATGTCGAGAGCTCCGCCGAGTTGCCGAAGGCGTTCGCGCATCCCGCGAAACCCTACTCCGGTTCGGTTGGACGAATTCAGTTCCAATTGCCTCTCCCGAGAAATACCTTTGCCCTGATCTTGAACTTCGACCGAAATCTCATGATCTTGTTCATGCACGCGTATTACCGCCGTCTTGCTCCCGGAATGGCGGTGGATGTTAGTGAGACATTCTTGCACCATGCGGAAGATCGCGATTTCCATTTCGTCCGACATGCGGCTGAGCCTGGCCGGGATATCCAGTTCGACGTTAATTTTGCTTCGTTCCGAGAAGCCTTCCACATACCAACGCAATGCGGATGCAAGTCCCGCCGCATCCAATAATGGAGGATGCAGCAGGTGGGATATGGTGCGAATCTCGCTGCTGATTTGTTCGACCATCAAGGCATTCTCGGCTAGGGCTCTAACGCCTTCGCCATCGAGTTTGGCGGATTGGAGCTGAAGTGCCGCGATATTCATGCTAAGTGCCGCGAGCAACTGGCCCGCGCTGTCATGTAGTTCGCGCGCAATCTGCCGCCGCTCTTCATCGCGCATCCTCTGTAGCTGGCTGCTCAAGTCACGAAGGCTTTCGTTGGCCGTATTTAGTTCCGCCGTCCGCTCACTCACCTTCCGCTCGAGTTCGTTGTGCGTCTTTCGCAGTTCGTCTTCCGCCCATCGGCTCTTGGCAAGCGAGCGTCGGTTCGATTCGCCGAGAGCGATGATCAGGCCGGAGAAGAACAAGAATCCGACAATGCCGGAAATTGCGGCCTTGGAATCCTTCAACGCAAAGGAGTAATAAGGAGGGAGGAACCAATACCAGACCCCCACTACCCCAATTAAAGTTGTAAGAATGGAAGGGCCGATTCCCCAATACCATGCCGCAATAACTACGGCTGCCCACATGGTGTGGTAAGGATTATTCTCACCCAGAAGGGGAAGAAGCAACCCACGCAGCGCCAAAGCAACGATTGCCGCCAAAGTGGCCAGACCGTAACGGCGGGCTGCATCGCGCGCATTGCCGGCGCTTGGGATCTGGCCAGGGCGGGGCATTCTGGACTCAGCCTGGTCCGGCGAGACCCCAAGCGAATGTGATGTTGGTATAGCCGCCGTGTGCGGTTGCGGCAGGCGCGTTCGACGGAAACAGACCACCATCGCCACGACGCCTGTAACGAAAAGAATCAGGACTAAAGTTCCGAGGAACTCGGCGCTCACTTCGGCCGCAAGCGTGGGCCCGTGATTCATGCGGTGCTCCTGAGAGGAATGGGCGACTTGGAACGCGCGAGTAGTCTAGCAAGGAATTGAGAAGTATTTCGATGATCGAGTTGCGCCCGCCGGGCGGGTCCACTGAAGTTTCCGCTAACCTCCTCAGGCACGTTCCCAACGTGTAAATAAGTCAGGGTATTCCTCTTGACACCGACACCACAGTCTGTAAGATAGAGAATATTTATTCATCACGGTGAATAAATATGCACTATGAATAAAACCTTGCGGCAGAGAGCGGTACTAGAAGTGCTGAGGCAGGGAGCGGTGACGAATCAGGAAGATCTGCAGCGCGCATTGCGCAAGCGCGGATTCAAAGTGGGTCAGGCGACGCTGTCGCGCGATATTCGCGACTTGAACCTGAGCAAGACTGCCGCGGGATACGCGTTGCCGCAGGCCGAAGGGACCGCAGGCCTGGCGCTGCCGCCGGTGCAGCGACTGGTTCGCGAGTTTGTGTTGGACGTGCGTCCGGCGCAGAACCTGCTGGTGCTGAAAACGATTATTGGCAGCGCCCAGCCGGTAGCGGCGGCGCTGGATGAGCAGGAATGGGAAGAAGTGGTGGGAACGATTGCCGGTGATGACGCGATCCTGATTGTTTGTCCGGACAAGGATGCGGTGAAGCGAATCGCCATGCGGATCGAGGAGATGATGGGTTAATGCCGGCGAAACTTAAAACTGCGTTGCTGGGGGCGAGCGGCTATTCGGGGCTGGAGTTGGCGCGGCTTCTTGAGCGGCATCCGCGGTTGGAGAAGCCTGCGCTGTTGCGGCGTGAAGGCAGCGATGGGGCGGCGGATTTGGCTCAGGTGTTTCCTGAGTTGTCAGGCAACGGAGGTTACCCGCTGCGGGCACTTTCATGGCCGGAGCTGAAACGGCAAGGCGTCGAGCTTTTGTTTTTGGCTACGCCGCATGAGGCGTCGCGCGCCCTGGTGCCGCAGGCGATTGCGCAAGGACTGAGGGTGATCGATCTGAGTGGCGCGTGGCGATTGAAAGAGGAGCAGCATCGCGCCATTTATTCCTTTCATGATGAGGATACAACCATTGCCGCGGAGCTTGCGGAGAAAGCGGTTTACGGTTTGCCGGAGTTGGCGGGTGACCGAATTGCGTCGGCGCAATTGGTCGCGAATCCCGGATGCTATGCCACTTCCGTAATCCTCGCTTTGTTGCCGCTGCTTAAAGCAGGCTTGGTCGAGCGGGAGCACGGAATCATTTCCGACTCGAAGTCTGGAGTTTCGGGCGCGGGGAAGGCTCCGACGTCGCGCACGCATTTCGTTTCAGTCGCGGATAATTTTTCGGCGTATGCGGTGTTCAATCACAGGCACTTGGGAGAAATGGTGGAGCAGTTGGGCCTGAACGATACAGAACTTACGTTTACGCCGCATCTGCTACCGATCCCGCGGGGAATTCTCTCAACCATCTACGTTCGCCTGAAACGGCCGATGCAGCCAAGGGAAGTCGAATTGTGCTTGCGAAGTTTTTATACGGGCAAGCACTGGGTGCGGGTATTCGCGACACCGCAGCTTCCGCAGTTGCAGTTTTCGCTGCATACGAACTATTGCGATCTCGGGTTTTGTCTGGCCGAAGATGGACAGCGGCTTGTGCTGGTTTCGTGCGTGGACAACCTGTTGAAGGGCGCGGCTGGGCAGGCTGTTCAGAACATGAATCTGATGTACGGATGGCATGAGCGGGAGGGTTTGCAGTGACGATTGTGGTGAAGGTGGGCGGAACAGCAATCGAAGATGCTGCCACGCTGCGGAAATGTGCGCGATCGATCGCGGAGTTGGCGCGTGACGGCCACCGCGTTGCCGTGGTTCACGGCGGCGGCAAAGCGCTGACGCGCATGCTCGACCGGTTGGGAAAGAAGAGCGAGTTTGTGGACGGACTGCGTGTTACCGATGCTGAAACTCGCGACGTGGCACTCATGGTGTTGGCGGGAATTATCAACAAGCAATTGGTTGCGGCGATTCAAGATGCGGGCATGCCAGCTATCGGTTTCTGCGGTGGGGACGGAATGACGTTCCGTGCGCGGAAAAAGTTTGTTCATGGGCGCGATATAGGATTCGTCGGGGAGATTTGTTTCGCGGAGCCCTGCTGGATCGAGGCGCTGTGGCGGCAGGGAGGAATTCCGGTCCTGTCGTCGCTGGCGTTGGGAGCTGACGGCGAATATTACAACGTGAACGCCGATGAAATGGCGGCATCGTGTGCCGCAGCGTGCCATGCGAATACTTTGATTTTTCTCACCGATGTGGCGGGCGTAAAAGACGCGTCAGGAGATGTGATGCCTTGGCTGAGCACGAAGGAAGCGGCCCAACTGGCGGCCGGGTCCATTATCAGCGGAGGCATGCTGCCCAAGTTGCAGGCATGCGGTCAGGCGCTGAAGCAAGGAGTTGGACGGGTCAGGATTCTTCCGGCAACCGAGGCGGAAGTGTTGCCGCAGTTTTATCTCACTAAATTGTCGTGTGGCACGGAGGTTACATATTCATGAGTTCGCCGGGAGTAGTCAGTTATAAATCGTCACGGGCGAGAAGCGAGAAGTCTCCGCAGGTGTTCTGGTGCTCGGATGTAATATCGACTCGCGATCTGGGCCCCGCCGGAGTGGAAGCGGTTTTGCGTCTGGCGGCGATTATGAAGGCGCGTCCGGCGGATTTTCGCAAAGCGCTCAGCGGCCGGCAGATGGTGATGTTTTTCGAGAAGCCGTCTTTGCGGACTCGGCTGACGTTCGAGGCGGGAATGAATAGCCTGGGCGGATCTACGATGTTTGTCGATCAGACCCAAGAACGACTCGGCGCGCGAGAAACGTTGAGCGACGTGGCCCACAATCTTGAGCGCTGGGTCGATCTTATCGTCCTACGGACATTCTCCCAGCAAACCATCGACGGAATGGCGCATCATGCTTGTGTGCCGGTCATCAATGCGCTGAGCGATATCGAGCATCCATGCCAGGCGTTGGCCGACTACTTCACGCTGGTAGAGCGCTTCGGAGATTTAAAGGACCGTACCCTTGCCTACGTTGGCGATGGAAATAATGTTGCGCACTCGCTGCTGCTCACAGCCGCGTGCCTGGGGTCATCGATTCGCGTAGCTACTCCAGCGGGTTATGCGCCCAATCCTCAGATTGTTGCTGATGCGCGCGCGATTGCCGAGCAGACCGGGGGCGAGATCTCTTTATTGACCGATCCGCGTGAAGCGGTTGCTGGAGCAGATGCGGTTTATACCGATGCGTGGACGAGTATGGGGCAAGAGGGAGAAGAAAATAAGCGGGCCACGATTTTCCCGCCGTATCAGGTGAATGCGGAACTCATGGCGGAAGCCGCGCCGGACGCGGCATTCATGCACTGCCTGCCGGCACACCGGGGCCTGGAAGTGACGGACGAAGTGATGGATTCGGCACAATCGGTAATTTTTGAGCAGGCGGAAAATCGTCTGCACGTACAGAAAGCCATTCTTTATTTATTGCTCGGCGGCGGCGATCGCCTGCCTGCAAGGAGTGTTCATGCCTGAAAAAGTTGTGCTTGCCTACTCGGGAGGACTTGATACCTCCATCATTATTCCGTGGCTCAAGGAAAACTATTCATACAACGTGATTGCCATGGTCGGCGATGTGGGCCAGGGCGATGACATTGAAGCGGTCGTCAAGAAAGCTTATGCCACGGGCGCGAGCAAGGTCGTGGTTGAGGACCTGCGCGAGGAGTTTCTCACGGGATACGTTTTTCCTGCGCTGCAGGCGGGCGCGGTATACGAACACAAGTATCTGCTGGGAACGTCGCTGGCGCGGCCGGTGATTGCGAAACATCAGGTGGAAGTTGCGCTGCGCGAAGGTGCGACGGCCGTTGCGCATGGGTGCACGGGGAAGGGCAACGATCAGGTGCGCTTTGAATTGACCTATCAGGCGCTGGCGCCGGAGTTGAAAGTGATTGCGCCGTGGCGGGAGTGGACGCTGAAATCCCGCGAAGACTGCCTGGATTACGCCGAGCAGCATGGGATTCCAGTAGAAGCGAGCCGGACGAAGATTCACAGCCGCGACCGAAATCTTTGGCACTTGAGCCATGAGGGCGGAGAACTGGAAGATGCGGGGAATGCTCCGCTGGAGACGACGTGGCAGATGACGCGCTCGCCGCAAGAGGCTCCGGACAAGAATGAAGAAGTGACCATTGAGTTTGAAAAAGGCATACCGGTCGCGATCAATGGAATGAAACTCGATCCGGTGTCGCTGGTTGAATTGCTGAATGAAGTTGGCGCGCGCAATGCTATCGGCCGCATTGATCTGGTGGAGAACCGCTTCGTGGGGATCAAGTCGCGCGGTTGTTATGAAACGCCCGGCGGCACGCTGCTGATCGCCGCGCATCGCGAACTGGAAGCGCTGTGCCTGGAGCGAGAACTTACGCACTTCAAGGAGCAGTTGGCGCTCAAGTATGCCGAGCTGGTCTATTTCGGGTTGTGGTTCACCCCGCTGCGCGAGGCGCTCGATGCTTTTGTGGCGAGCACGCAGAAGGAGATCACCGGCAGCGTGACGCTGTCTTTATATAAGGGGAACGTTTCGGTCGTGAGCCGCAAGTCAGAGTATTCGCTGTACCGCACGGATCTGTCTTCGTTCACCATGGGCGATAGTTACGATCAGAAAGATGCGGCAGGGTTCATTCGCATTCTTGGACTGCCTTCTCGCACGCGCGCCCGGACCCGTGTGGAGGTGGAACGATGAAGATGTGGTCGGGACGCTTCCGGCAGCCGCTGGATCCGGCGTTCGAGTGCTGGCAACGGTCGTTTGATTTCGACCGCCGGCTGCTCAAGTACGAGTTAGCGGCGAGCGCCGCTCATGCGCGTGCGCTAAAGAACGCCGGAGTGCTCTCCGCGGATGAACTCATCAGCATTCTGGAAGGGCTGCAGAAGATTGGGGAATCGTCGGCGCTCAGCTTTGTCGAGGATGCGGAAGCTGAGGATGTGCATCACTTCGTCGAGAAGCAACTGGCGGCGCGAATCGGGGACGTTGGTTACAAGTTGCACAGCGGACGTAGCCGTAATGAACAGATTGCTACTGACCTGCGTCTGTATGTGCGGGCGGCAATCGATGTGTTGCGAAAGGAACTTGCTGAAGTGTGCGGAGCTTTCGTTGAGCGAGCCGAACGCGCCGGGAGCGCAGCCATGCCTGCGTATACGCATTTGCAGCGAGCCGAGCCTGTGTTGGTTGCGCACTGGCTGCTGGCTTATGTGGAAATGTTTTTGCGGGATGCGGATCGGCTTGCCGATTGCCGCAAGCGGCTGAATGTGTGCCCACTGGGATCGGGGGCGGTGGCGGGAGCGACTCTGCCGCTGGACCGCGGGTTCATGGCGGAAGAACTCGACTTTGATTCCCCAACCGCGAATAGTTTGGATGCGACCAGCGATCGTGACTTCGCTCTGGAATTTGTGAACACGCTTTCGCTGCTGGCTTTGCATTTGAGCCGGTGGGCGGAGGAGATGATCATTTTTTCTACTCAAGAATTCGGCTTTGTGCAGTTGCCGGAGGCTTATTCCACGGGCAGCAGCGCGATGCCTCAAAAGAAAAATCCCGATCTTCTTGAATTAGTGCGCGGTAAGGCTGGGCGCGTCATCGGCAATGCGACGGCGCTGATGATTACGCTGAAGGGCTTACCGCTGGCCTACAACAAAGATTTGCAGGAGACGCAGCAGCCCCTGTTTGAGGCTGTCGACACGGCGCTTGCGCTGCTTCCTCTGGTTGCAGAATTTATGAAAGCGGTTGAGTTCGACCATCAACGGATGAGCGATGCAACGCAGTCAGGATTTATGAATGCGTGGGCGGCCGCGACTTATCTGGTCAACCGCGGCGTACCTTCGCGAATGGCGCACGAGCAGACCGGCAAAGCGGTGAAACGGTGTGTCGAGAAAAATTGCGAGTTGCAAGATCTGACATTGGAGGAATTGCAAGAATTGAATCCCGCGTTTGATGATAACTTTCAGGACTGCCTGAAACAGGCGTCTGTATTGGCGATTCACGATGTTGTCGGGGGAACCGCGCCGGCGCGCGTGCAAAAAGCAATTGGAGCAGCGAAGAAGAAGATCGACTCGCTGCGCGAGGAGGTACATGCGCACGCGTAAAGCGATTTTGCCCGATGCGAAGTATATTCACGAACTAATCTCGGCCTATTCCGGGGACGGCACCTTGCTGCCCCGAACCTTGGCTGAGATTTGCGAGAACGTAAGAGACTTCGTGGTGCTCGAACACGAAGGCCGCATTATTGGATGTGGGGCGCTGCATCTTTATGGCACTCACCTGGCGGAAATTCGCTCGATCACCGTGGGACCGCGGGCGCAGGGTCATGGGGGCGGCAGCCGGCTGATGAAAGCTCTGATGGCGGAAGCCAAGCGGCATCGAGTGGATTGCATCTGCCTGTTTACGCGGGCTCCGGAGTTTTTTGCGCGGCAGGGCTTCGAAGTGGCGCGGCGGGACGATCTTCCCGACAAGATATATAAGGACTGCCACGTTTGTCCTCGATTTAATAACTGCGATGAAGTTGCCATGGTGCGGGGCAAGCTGCCAACGTTTGCGATTCTTCCGGAGCCAGCCAACTGGCTGGTGAGGATCCAGACGCAACAGTAAGCCTGCATACCTGCTAGTGAGATACGCGATGGGGGCGAGTTTCTCCCCTGGTGAAAACTCGCCCGTCCCTTGTATGTCATGTGCCGCAGGGCTGTCCACGATGCTATGATCGGTTGGCACGTGGACTGAAATCCCTGATTACGGGCGGACATCAAGCCATGGCAATTGCTGTTCCTAACACATCCCCTACCAGTACTTCAGTCGCCGAACCGTCAGCGTCCTACACCGGACCCCTGATGGTGGTCACCACCTTGTTTTTCATGTGGGGCGCGATTACTTCGCTGAATGATGTATTGATACCTCACTTCCAGCAGGTATTCAATTTAAAGCTGGCGGTTAGCATGTTGGTCCAGACCGCATTTTTCTCAGCCTATTTTGTTTTCTCCATACCTTCGGCCAGGATAATTGACTGGCTCGGCTATCAAAGAGCCATGGTAGTGGGTCTGCTCACGATGGGCTCGGGCGCGTTATTGTTTGTGCCGGCGGCAAAGGTCCCGTCCTTCGGACTTTTTCTGACAGCCCTGATTATTTTGGCGGCAGGGATCACGCTGTTGCAGGTCGCGGCAAACCCTTATGTCACCGTGCTGGGGTCTCCGCGCACGGCCTCCAGTCGGTTGAACCTGACTCAGGCTTTTAATTCGTTGGGCACTACGGTGGCGCCTTGGATCGGCGGGCTCTTTATCCTGAGCGCCGCCGCCGTTGCCGCATCGGACCCCGCTCTGCAGGCCGCCTCCGTCATTAAGCCTTACGTTTTTCTTGCCGTCACTCTCGCTTTGCTCGCCATCCTGATCGGAAGCTTCAAACTTCCCAAGATCGAGTCTGCTCAACATCACATCGGCGAAAAAGTCAGTGACTCAATCTGGCACCATCCGAATCTCATCTTCGGTGCCATCGCGATCTTTGTATACGTTGGGGCAGAAGTTTCCATCGGCAGTTCAATCGCAAACTATCTCGCGCTCGATAATATTGGGCGCTTTGTTTCGGCCTCAAGCGTCCCTGACGCTGCTCATCGTTATCAGGAAGCCTTACGTGTAGCGGCGAAGTACATCTCGCTCTACTGGGGCGGCGCGATGGTGGGGCGATTCATCGGTTCCGCTGTCCTGCAAAGACTAAAAACTGGACCAGTTCTCGCATTTTGTGCGGTGATGGCAGGTATGCTGGTGATTACCTCGGTATTCAGCAATGGCGCGCTCGCGATGTGGTCAATTCTTCTGGTGGGCTTCTTCAACTCCATCATGTTTCCCAGCATCTTTACTCTAGGGGTGGCCGAACTTGGTGCACTCACCGGCGACGGTTCCGGCGTCATGATCATGGCGATCGTTGGAGGCGCCGCGATTCCTTGGGTTGTCGGAAAAACTGCTGATCTCATTAATACGAGATCCTATGGCGGCGCAATTTGGGGACAGGGTCTGCACTTCGCGCTTATTGTGCCTACGCTCTGTTATCTCTACATTCTGTTCTTCGCGCTGAGCGGATCGAAACCCAATAGCGAGCGCGCCGGGACATAACGCGAGGGACGGCTCAGACGGTGACGAGTCCCGACTGTTTTTTTGTGCCTTCAAAGAGCGCTTCGATCTCCTCGAGCGTTTTGCCTTTTGTTTCTGGCAGGAAGACCGCTGCCGTGATGAAGTAAATTACGGTGCAGGCCGCAAAGGCGAAGAACATGGTCGAGTAGCCGTACTTGCCAACGGTTGGCAGGAATGTAGCCGCGATCGCGGTTGAGACCGCCTGGTTGATCAAGAGGGCAATGCTCATGCCGTTCGAGCGAATGCGGGTCGGCATCAATTCCGAGAGCGCGAGCCATACGCACACTCCCGGACCGATGGCGAAAAATGCCATGAAGATGAAGAGAGTGATGGCTACCATCCAGCCGTTGTGAGTGCTCGGCACGGGACTTACTAGTGCATTGTCGATTTTCAGCGGGGCCTGGCGCGAGGCTTCCAGATTGCTGAATGGATTCGAGAAGAAGGCGACGACTTTGTTCGCGGGCAGGCAGCCGTCGCGGGTGATCTCGATTGGTTTTGCCGCGGGATCGTCGGAACGAGCGACTTTGGTGGCGGCGCGAAAATCCCCGCACGAATAGATGACGATCAACGACGTGGGTGCATTGCGCAGTCCGGTGTGCTCATCGCCGCTGGCCGCGAGGAGCGCGTCTGCGGTCTTTTGGTCGTAGCGAAGAGTGAGCTTCTGGTCCGGCGTGACCTCCGACTGAACCGCGGCGCGAGAATCTATCCGCAGCTTTTCGGTTTGGCGAAACAGAGAGCCGGCGCAGAGCAGCGACACAATAATTCCCGCGCTGCCCAGGGACAGGAGGAATTTGCGTCCCTTGCGATCGACTAGCAGGACGCCGCCAATGGTCATCAGAAAATTGACGATGGTGAAAATGACGTAACCCCAATGCGCCTGAACGTCCGAAAGGCCGCTCTGCAGGAGAATGTTCGCGTTGTAACCAATGATGGAGTTCACGCCAGTGGCCTGATTACACGCGAGAATCACGCAGGCAAGCACAAACGGGATCACATACTTGCGGCGCAAGAGTGACTCCCTCGTGTTACTTCCATTCGATGTGCTGGATTTCTCGGCGGCATCTGCCACTTCCATCTCCGCGAGTTCGAGATTCGCTTGCTCGGGGGTGCGCGAACGCAGAAGTGCGACACGGGCAGCCTCGCGCTTGCCCCGGCGGTACAGCCAGCGGGGGGATTCCGCTACTAATAAACTGCCGATCACGAATAAAATGCCGGGCGGCAACGAGACCCAGAAGATGCTGCGCCATGCAGTGTCTTTGAACGCGAGGAGCCGGCTGGCGTCGCCGAGCTTGGCAACTTCATCCACGCGAATACTGAAGAACATGCCGACGATGGCAGCGGTGACGATGCCGAGTGTCAGCAGCCATTGAAAAATTCCGGTTCCCTTGCCACGCGTTGAAGCCGAGAGACATTCCGCAAGGTAGAGCGGGACAACCACACCGATCAAGCCAGCGCTGATGCCCTGCAATAGCCGCCCCAGCACCAGTGCTTCATAACTGTGCGAAAGAGCGATCACTGGGATGCTTACGACGAAGAGCACGCCGCTGAGCGTCATCAGAAGCTTGCGCCCGATCCAATCGGCGAGAAGTCCTGCAAACAGAGTGGAGATGACGCTTCCAAGCAGCACGGCCGCAACCACAATCGAAAGCTGGCCCGCGGTCAAACCGGAAGTAGCCTCGAGGTAGGGCAGGGCTCCGGCGATAATGCCTACGTCTACTCCGTAGAGCAGGCCGCCCAAACCCGCTACTAGAAGGAGGAAGCGGTTGTACCTGGTTTTGTCGTTGTTCTCCAAGAGAGCAGTCCTTTCGCCGACCAGGGAAAGAGAGAAATGTGTTACTCGGGAGGATACTACGTCAATTCAGCGGGAGTAGATATTTCTGCGGCCAAGTACGCTCCTAGCAGCAGATGCGGGGAATTGATTTAGGCTGCCAGAGTTCGCGTTCGTGCCGCTTTTGATCCCGTTTTGAAACCTTGCTCCGTTTCTGCAAACACTCCCTTTCGTGCGCACGACTTTCCGTTTCAACTGAGCTTTCTCTAACTAGAATCAACTTGTGATTAAGGCTCACTTATGCGGATTTTAATTGCGGAAGACGATGCGGCGCTGGCAGGTTTTGTGCGTCAGGGGTTGCAAGGGGAACATTATGCGGTCGATGTGGTCGAGGATGGGGAACAGGCGCGGTCCCTGGGGACCGAGTTCGACTATGACCTGGTAATTCTCGATTTAAATTTGCCGAAGCTCGATGGGGTTAGTGTGTTGCGGCATTTGCGGCTGAAACGTCCGAGCCTGCCGGTCTTGGTCTTGACCCAGAGAGTGAAGGTGGAAGACCGGGTGCAGTGCCTCGATACCGGTGCCGACGATTATCTGCCGAAGCCATTTTCATTCAGCGAACTCTCGGCGCGCATTCGAGCGCTGCTGCGGCGCAGCCACTTACCATCGGAGTCAGTGCTGACGGTGGAAGACCTTCAGCTCGACCGCATCGAACACCGCGCTGAACGCGCCGGACGGCGCATCGACCTTACTTCGAAGGAATTCTGCCTGTTGGAATACCTGATGCGAAATGCGGGGCGGCAGGTTTCGCGAGCCATGATCATCGAACATGTCTGGAACTTGACCTTCGACACCACTACGAACGTGGTGGATGTTTATATCTTCGGCCGCTGGCAAAAAGCGGATTCGTTGCGCGGAGCCGTAGTCAGCCTCGGATTCCGTCATGTGAGCGATATTGCCATGTCATGCAGCGTCATGAATATGCTTCCGAATGAGAAAACCAGTTTGGATCCGGTGGTGTTTTGGGAACACTCACTCGGCTGCGCTCTGGTGTGCCGCAGTTTGGCGCGCAAGATCAATATGAGTGATCCCGGAAAGGCGTATCTTGCAGGCCTCCTGCACGACATTGGCATCATCGCCAACCTTTGGGTGCTGCCTCAGGAGTTCCGGATTGCCTTTGAACTCGCCAAGACCGAAGGCATCCCGCTGCACGAGGCGGAGCAAAGATGCCTGGGATTTACGCACTGCGATAGCGGATGCCTGCTCGCGGAAAACTGGGGTCTCGCTCCCAGCCTCATCGACGTCGTAACTCATCATCATTCGCCGGACGAATCATCGCACGACGCCGGTATGGTGGCTCTGGTTCACATCGCCGACCTGCTATGCCGGATGAGCGGCCTGAATTATGGCTATACGGAACAAAGGCAAGTGGACCTGTTCGCAGACTCAGGTTTTGCACTGTTGGCACAACACTCCCCGACCCTAAAGGATTTTGACTGGGCCCGCCTTACCTTCGAATTGGATTCTTATATGGATGAGGTCCATACTTTGGTCAGGAGCATTTACCGCGCGTGACGACTGAAAAAACCAATTCGAAAATAGGGGTGTTCATTGTCGATGACAGCGCCTTTATGCGCACTGCGCTCTCCCGCATGCTGGCAAGCGATTCTGATCTCATCGTCGTAGGCACTGCAGCCAATGGACCCGACGCTTTGCAAAGAATTGTCCCGCTCGATCCTGATGTGATCACGCTGGACGTGCAAATGCCGGGTCTCGGCGGGTTAGAAACTCTGCGCTGCATCATGGCCCAGTTCCCCCGTCCGGTCATCATGGTTAGTTCGGTCACTGTGAAAGATGCGCAAACCACGTTTGCTGCACTCAGCGCGGGTGCTTTCGATTACGTGCCCAAGGAACTCTCCCCCGCATCACTCAATATTCTTCACATCCGGGATGATCTAATCGCAAAGATCAAGGTAGCTGCGGGCATACGGCGCTCGAAGGAACCGCTTGTTCTTCCTCGAAAACCTCCTCGCGCGGCTGAACTTCCGGCAAGGACCCCTTCTTCTTCCCGTCCGGCGATCGTGGCTCTGGGTGTTTCAACCGGAGGTCCAAAAGCTTTGCAGGAGATTCTTCCGACTCTTCCTGCGGATTTCTCGGTTCCGATTTTGGTGGTGCAGCATATGCCATCGGGGTTTACCGGTCCGTTTGCGCAAAGGCTGGATAACCTTTGCGCAGCGTCAGTGCGCGAAGCCCAGCACGGAGAAACCCTTCGTCCAGGAGTCGTTTACATTGCTCCCGGAGGATGCCATATGACGGTGGAGCGCTCGAGGAATTCGCGAACCACGATCTGCCTTTCCGATAAACCCGAGAATCAATTACACACTCCCTCCGTTGACATCATGATGCAGTCCGTCGCCGCCGCATTCGGTCCGCTTGCTATGGGGGTCATCATGACTGGGATGGGCTCCGACGGCGCGCAAGGAATGAACGCTATCCATCGCGACGGCGGTTTCACGTTGGGGCAGGATGAGCCCAGTTGTGCCGTCTATGGAATGCCTCGGGTTTGCGCCGAGATGGGGATTCTCAACCGGGTGGTGCCACTCTCCCGCATTACCCATGAGATTCTGCAAGCTACGCACTACCGCAAAGCCAGTGTTAGTTGACGGCGCATTCCCCAGGCAGTGAGCCTCACGCATCGCGTACCCGCTCCTGGAAAAGGTTCCCAGGTGGGGCGCGCAGCGATTCACGATTCTCTACTTCGGAGCGCTCAGGATGGTTCCGTTCGGATCGAGTAAGAGTTTGTGTGTCCCAATCGGGACAGATAAGTGAAACGAAGATTCAGCCCCATCCGCAAACACACGACCCACCAGCACAGGGGATCTGCCGGTAAGCACCGCGTAAACCGGAACCGATGTCACCAGATTTTCTGGAGCGTCTCTTTGCCGGATCACACCTGTGACGATAATCGTCTTGCCTCTGGTTGCGAACTTCACGCTCTGCAAATCCAGGCTTGGCACGGAAGTACCGTTGATCCAACCATCCAAAAACCAGTCGAGAGAAGCCTTGCCTTCATATCGTAACGATGCCGGTAGATCCTCCGCAAAGACATTAAGCATTTCCCTCGTGCTGACAGCTTTCCCTTCGTAGCGCTGGCGAAGTTTGTATAGAGATCGCACAAAAGGTTCTTCTCCCCTTCCACGGTTTGGATCGCTTTTGCGGCCGTCTTCCGTTGCGTCGTTCAACATTGAGCGCAGCATATGAAATAGCCACGTCGCTCGTCCATAACTGATCGCTTCGTACCCTTCGGGAAAGTGTGATGAAAGCAGGCGGCCGCCAAGGGTGACAGGTCCGGCATCCTTGGTAGAGTTGCCATCTTTATTCTCGTTGGCCAAGTCCCTCCGGTATTTGTCCATGACCTGCTGAAAGCCGGCCGGATTGCTTTCCTGGAACAGCATCAACGAGCAATAATTTGCCAAACCTTCAGAAAACCACTGATCTCGATACGTGTTCCAGGTGACCAGATCCCCCCACCATTGGTGCGCCGCCTCGTGCGCTGGTACCAGTTGACCAAGTATGGTTTGCACGGCGTTCATGTGTAGATCCATTCGCTCCTGCTGAGTCAGAAAAGCGTAAGACGAAAGAAAGACGAGACCCGGCCATCCCTGGCTCTCGCGTCCCGGGAGTTGAGTCATTGCCAGTTGACTGTAGGGGAAGGGGCCGAATCGTTCAGCATAGTAATGAATCGCCCGAGCTGTAGCCTCAGCTACGGCAGTCGCGTTACGCGCCGGAGAAGGTGCGGGCGGAGCAATCGACGCTGGCGGGATCATTGGGGTTTTACGCGACGGTGTTCTAGGTTCGATTTGAATTAGTTGCGCGGGAGCTTGCGGGAAGTCGCGCTCCACACCGGCTGTTGCGTAAGCTCCTACGGCGACGTTGCCGGCTTGTGCCGTGCCTCGAATGTATTTGCCAAGGTTAAATCCAGCAACCGGAATGGGGCGTTCCGACACCCAGCGTGCCGATTGCTCACCAACAGAGTCCGGCGACGCAGTTTGCAAAGATGGCATCGATTCTTGCGCGAGAGGTACGGGTTTGCCGGTCGCCAGAAGAGTCCAATCGAGCGGATAGTGGAAGGTAAGATCGAAATCTGCCATGTCCATGCCGCGGTTGGGATACCATGTGCCCCGCGCCCCGACATAGAGCAGACCTTTCCCGGCTTCCGCGATCACCTCTCCTCCATAGACAAAGCGCAGCCTGATTTTCTGTCCCTCGACCGCGGCTTCGGGCAGAATCACAGCCACCAGGTCGTTGCCGCTGCGTGCCAGACGGGTGCCTTCCACTGCTGGATTATGAATGAATTCCACCGCGCTTCCGTCCGCCTCAACGGAGCTGACCTGTAGAAAGCGCGAGAGTTCGAATACGATGAAACGCGAACCGCCGCGTTTCACATCCAGTTCCAGGTTCACCTCGGCATCCAGCTCTTTTGGAGGTTTCACGTGCGCATCGATGACATAACTCCGCATCCGGATCGGATCTTCGCCCGATCCGGTTTCTGCAGGAAGTGTCTGAGGAATATCCTTCTCGGCTGTCCCTTTCCGTGCCGCATTCTCGATTGAGAATGAAGTCCAAACGTCGTAGTACATATTCCCGTTTTCGGCCCTCTTACTCTGTCCAGCTTCCATTTGTTCCCCCGCTGTTGAGTCGAAAGAGATGTCAAAGACGCCGAGCTTTTTCCCCTGCAACCGCGCATGCAACAGGCGGTCATCAGGATTTTCGGCTCTTGCGGTAAGCGGTTGTGTGCTTCTTACCTCGACAGGCAGCATCTCGCTGAGAGTCGCTAGCAATCGCATTGCATCCCCCCGCGCCAGGTTGCGGGCGGTGCCATCCCACCGGGCAACGAAGTCTTGCGCATCTTGCGGGGCTCTGAGCCCGGGCTGCAATTCGCTGGCGGTGTCGTCGTTAAAGCGGAAGTAGGCCGTCGAAAAGCGCTCCTCCAGAATCGCCATCCCTGTAAACAGACTCATTGATCTTCGTTCCACGTCGATGGGAGGGACGAGGAGCACTTCTCCGTCGCCCTCAAAGAATGCTCCAGTGATTCTGCCCAATATGTCTTTCGTGAATGCGATGGTGCCATCTTCGAGTGTGATGTGAAGTGAGGGCCGGTCCAGCGAAGCATTTCGCACTGTGAATACCCGGCTGGAATCCAGGCCGATAGAACTTAACTGCAGGTAGAGAGCTTCCGCTGGACCCGCTTGACGCGCCGCTTCGGGAGCCGGGGGTACGGTCTGCGCCGCGGATGGCAGAACTGCCAGGCCGACGGTCAGCGTCGTGACCGCTCTGGACATTTTCTTAAGTACTTTCGTTACGTGGGTTAGAGCCCTCACTGTTGCTAGAATGCGCTTCAATGCGGCTTTGTGTCACTATTTTTGCAGTGCTCTGGATGATGCTCGCTTCCGCGCCGGCATCGGCTGACACCATCCATTTAAAGAATGGCCGCACCATACTCGCCGATCACGTCCGTGAAAATGGTAGTCACTGTGAGTACGACATTGGCGAGGATACCTATGCCATTCCCAAAAGTTCAGTCGAGCGCATCGAAGCGGGTGGCATGCCTGTTGTAGCGCCGGTAGGCTCCAACAAGGGTTCTGGCGATCTGCCAGTGTTTATGCCGCTCGATACCCTCGCTAATGAGGGGGATCTTTCTCAGGTCATTGTTAAAGACGGCAAGATCGATTCCGACGCGCTTTCAAGACTCGAAGGCAAGGGAAATGCTGACTTGAGCGCTACCGTCGACTTCATTGCCGGGAAATTTGAATTCATGCACGGCAATCCTGATCAGGCACGCCGCTATTTCGACACTGCCCTGCGCTTCCAGCCGGAGAATGCGACGGTGCTTACTTACTACGCCGCTCTGCTAGTCCGTACGGGGAACTCTTCCCAGGCACTCAGCTACGCCCAGCGGGCGGCGCGCGCTGCGCCCGAATCGCCCGATGCCTATGCGGTGCTCGGATACGCGCAGCAGGCTTCCGACCGCACCAGCGAAGCAGTCAGTTCTTTTAAGCGTTCGCTCGAATTACGTCCCGATGCTGCGATCCAAAAATTCCTGGATAAAGCAGAGCGCGAACAGAATGTCGAAACCGATTTCTCGCAGCGTGAGAGCAGCCATTTCGTCCTGCATTACGAAGGCAAGCAGAGTTCGGAAACATTCCGCGGCCAGGTTCTGGCTGCACTGGAAGCAGACTATGACGACCTCTCTCGTACTTTAGGTACGCCACCCCGCGACAATATTCTGGTGACGCTCTACACCGAACAAGCCTTTTTTGATGTCACTCGCGCCCCTTCGTGGACGGGAGCGCTCAACGACGGCAAGCTGCGCATTCCTGTGAGCGGCCTCAGTGCGATGACAACCGAGTTGGCGCGTGTGCTGAAACACGAATTGGCGCATTCGTTCATCAATCATCTTTCTTCCAACCGCTGTCCGCCCTGGCTGAACGAGGGGATAGCACAGCTTCTCGAACCCAGGTCGTTGGGCAGCGATGGCAGGCAATTATCTCTTTTGTTCAATGCGCAACAAGAGATTCCATTGAACATGCTGGAAGGCAGTTTTCTTCGTTTCTCGGGAACAAAAGCTTACGTGGCTTACGCGGAATCTCTCGCGGCAGTCTCCTATATCAACGATTCCTACGGGATGGGCGACCTCCAGCAAATCCTGCAACGGCTCGGCGAGGGTAGCTCCACCGAAGCCGCCCTGCGCGCGACGATTCACTCCGACTACGGCCAACTCGAATCCGAGGTTGGCAAGTATCTAGCCGATAAATACGGGAAGTAGTCGCGCGTTCCCTGTGCTATAAATACGCCTAATTTGCCCGATACCAGCGCTTGTGCTAGTTTCGGCTGTTAGTGTTCTTCGATGTATTCGCTATTCCACCCTCGTGCTGCCGAGCCTCTACCACCGCTGGAGTCCGTCCCCAGCGGTTTCCCCAAGATCGATGGCGCTGAGATTGCGGCCACCACTTACGGAAAACGAGTTGCCGGCGATTTCTACGATTCTTTGCGCGTTGGCCCTGAACGAATACTGTTCGGCCTGCTCGACGTTGCGGGCCGCCGCGAGAACAATCAACTCATTCTCTCGACCGCACAGAATATCTTTCGAACTCTCGGGGTCGAGCTTTTTTCGGGTTCCGACCTCAACGAATCCGAAGCCATGGTCACGCTCTGTATTCAACTCAATCGCGGACTGATGGAAGCCGCGGCCGGCGTTCATCCTTGCCCGGCATTCATCGGCTGCTATCACGAGAAATTCGGTACGCTCTGCTACACCAATGCCGGCCATACGCCCGGACTGCTCCGGGACAGGACCGGCATAGTCGAACTTGCGTCCACCGGGCTGCCGCTGGGTCTTTTCTCGCACGCCACTTGCGAGGCTCCGACGGTAGCGTTAGAGAAAGGCGCGGTACTCCTGCTCGTTTCGCGTGGTGTGGTGGAGGGCAAGTGTAAAGCGGAGAAAGCTGAGGACGAGGAATTTGGCCTGGAACGCGTCAAAGAGCGGTTCCAGAGCGAAGCTTCGCCGAACGCACAGAAGGTGAGCGGATCCATCTTGAACAGCGTCGGGGAGTTCACTTGCGAGCCTCTTGTCCCCGACGATATGACGGCATTAGTCTTTATGCGGGCCGCGTAAGACCCGAACCGGAAAACCCGCACGTCTCCCGAACCCTGGCCATTCTCACAACGTGCGCGCAGCCGGAAGTAGTAAAATAGTTACACGTTTTTGCTCGCACGCTCAGAGTTCGCGGCCGCCCATCAAAAATATATGAAGAAGCTTTCTCTCTTGTTCCTCGCTATGGCATGTCTGCCCGTATTCTGCACGGGACAGGTAGTGGAAGAAATTATCGCCCGTGTGAACAGCCAGATCATCACTCGCTCGGAGTTTCTTCGCAGCAAAGATCAACTCAAGGACGACGTGAAGCAGCAGAATCCCGGCGATCCGGACAAAGTCTATGCGGACCGCGAAAAGGATGTCCTGCGTGATCTGATCGATCAGCAGCTTTTGATTGAAAAGGGCAAAGATCTCGGCATCACCGGCGATACCGATCTCGTCAAACGCCTCGACCAGATGCGTAAGGAAATGAAGCTCGACACGATGGAGGAATTGGAGAAGGCCGCCACTGCCCAAGGCATCTCGTACGAAGATTTTAAGCAGAACATGCGGAACCAACTCGTTACGCAAAAGGTGATTGGCGAAGAAGTTGGTTCTCACCTCAGCATTCCGAAAGATGAGGAAGCCAAGTTCTACGAAGAGCACAAGAATGAGATGGAACAACCTGAGTCGATCAGACTCAGCGAGATTCTAGTGGCACCGCACAAGACGGCTGGCGAAAAACCGGTCGACAAACCGAATCAAAGTGCCGCAAAGGATTTGACCGGCGCGCCCGGAGACGCTCCAAAAACTTCCGAACCTTCGCCTGAAGCCGCGAAGCAGGCGGAAGAAGCCGCGGCTCTGGCGGCCGCTGAAGCCAAAGCTAATGACCTGCTCAAACAGATTCGCGCCGGGGCCAGCTTTGAAGATATCGCGAAGAAAAATTCCGATGGCCCCTCGGCCGCGCAGGGCGGAGATCTGGGAGCGTTCAAGCGCGGCACTCTGGCCAAGGAACTGGAAGACAAAACGTTCGCAATGAAGTCCGGCGAAGTTACAGACGTGATCCGCACCAAACAGGGCTATGTGATTTTGAAGGTTACCAACCACCAGATGGCCGGCATTCCGGCGCTGAAGGATGTCGAACCTAAAATCCAGGACGCTTTGTATTATCAGAAGCTGCAGCCCGCGCTTCGCGCCTATCTGACCAAGCTGCGCGAAGAGGCCTACATCGATATTAAAGCCGGTTACATCGATTCCGGCGCCAGCCCAAACCAGACCAAGCCCATCGAAACCACTACGGCAAAGGCCTCCGAGGCTAAGAATCTCAAGAAGAAGAAAAAGAAGATCTTGGGCGTTCCTATCTAAGAGATTGCCGAAGCTGGAACGGAACTGTTTGACGCGAATCTTTCCGGTAGCTCGTCCCGGTCCGCTAGTTCTTGCGTTCTGATTTACACTGATTTACAGAATGAAAGAGTTCTACATCTGCGACTGCTCTCGTCACGAGAACAAGATCATCACCTCTAACTTCGTGGTGGTTAGCAAGCAAATCAAACCCAAAAAAACCGGCGATCCCTATCTCGCTCTCACCCTCGGGGATCGCAGCGGACAGCTCGACGCCAAGATGTGGGACAACGTCGAAGACGTGCTCAATGCCTTCGAGCAGGACGATTTCCTGAAGATCAAGGGCTTGGTTAATAAATACAAGAACCGATTTCAGCTCACGATTCACAAAGTACGCAAGCTAGGCGAAACGGAAATCGAGTTCTCCGACTATCTTCCCAAAACCACGAAAAATATTGATGACCTCTGGCAGGCCCTTACTGACTTCGTTTTGTCTTTTCAGAACCCTCATCTGAAATCTCTTGTGCAGGCTTTCATGTCTGACCCGGAGATCGCCGCGGCCTACCGCAACGCTCCTGCCGCTAAGACGCTTCATCACGCTTATATTGGTGGGCTGCTCGACCATGTAGTCTCGCTTTTTCGCTCGTGCGACTTGATTTGCAGAAACTACTCTCAGGTCAATCGCGATCTGCTCCTCACGGGTGTGTTTCTCCACGACATCGGCAAGATTCATGAATTGGCCTATAATCGCTCGTTTTCCTACACCACGCGTGGCCAGCTCTTAGGCCACATGATTATCGAACTAGAGATGCTGCAGGCGAAACTCGCGCTGTTTCCTGCCTTCCCCGCTGAACTCAAGACTTTGCTCGAACATCTCATCATCAGTCACCATGGGGAGTATGAATTTGGTTCGCCGAAGCTGCCTATGTTTCCTGAAGCGCTTTTGCTGCATTACATGGACGACCTGGATTCGAAAATGGAAGCCATGCGTGCCCAGTTCGAGCGTGAGGCCGACCTGGACAGTCCTTGGACCAGCTACAATCCCTCCCTGGGACGTCCCTTGCTGAACAGTGCAAAGTTTCTAAGCCCCAAGCCCGCGCCAGCGCCTGCCGATACCTCTCCTACGGCTGAGGACGAAGCGGAACGCTCCGGCGAAATTCACCAAGAGGCTTCCACTCTGCCAGGTCTTAAATCCTGATTTTCGTGCCCGATGCTGTCCTATGACTAGTCATTGCTACGCCAATTCGCTTCCAATTAAATTGGAAGTGGTATCAATGGAGGGAATCATGCGCTCGCGTTCTGTACTTTTGATTCTTAGTGTTGCCGTGATCATGGCTACACTTGCCTGCTCCCGCAAACCTGCGGCCGACAATTCAAATGCGACCAGCGACGCCAGCAACACAAACCCGGCTTCCGACACGAACAGTAACAATCAGCAGAATCAACAAGCCCCGGTCCCGAGGCCGCCGTTGGTAGTGCCTTCGGGGAAGACACTGACTGTCAGTCTGGGAACTTCGCTTGGTTCCAAGTTGAGTACATCGGGGCAGACGTTTAACGGTACGGTGGCCAAGGACGTAGTTGCCGACGGTGCGGTCGCGATCCCACGGGGTGCCAGCATCAGCGGAACCGTGGTGGATGCCAAGCCGCTCGGAAAGTTTGCCGGCGGGGCGGTGCTGCAGATTCGGCTTGACTCCATCAATATCAACGGCTCCGAAGTGCCCGTCCATGCCGCTGCGCGTTCATTCTCCATCAAAGGAAAAGGCAAGCGCACTGGAGTCATGGCCGGCGGCGGCGCTGCGTTGGGCGGAATTATAGGGGGGATAGCGGGCGGCGGAAAAGGCGCTGCCATTGGGATGCTGGCCGGCGGCGGTGCCGGTGGGGCTGGAGCGGCTTTTACGGGAAACAAGGAAATCGTATTGCCGGTTGAGTCCGACGTGGCATTCCAGCTCACCAAACCGGTTGAGATTAACCAATAGAATCCCGATTCATCCTTCAGCTTCGCTGCAGGCGGCGCGGCTTGCGGCGCGAGCTTGTTTTTCCGAGTTTGTTATCCAAGATGCTCGACTTCAACCGTTTTGAGGTACTCACCTTCGATTGCTACGGCACTCTCATCAACTGGGAAGAGGGAATTCTCCGTTGCATGCGCCGCATCCTTGCTGCCCACGGCAAGGACAAGGACGATAACGACGATGCCACGATTCTCCAGTTTTATGGCGACTTTGAGGCGCGTGCCGAGCAGGGAACGTATCGGTGCTATCGCGAAGTGTTGCACTCAGTTGTAAGCGAATTCGGAAAACAGTTTGCATTTGCTCCAACCGAACAAGAAACTCGATCGCTGCCAGACTCCCTGCGGGATTGGAGGCCTTGGCCTGACACAGTAAGCGCGCTCCGCGAACTTCAGAGACGCTTCCGCTTAGCAGTGATTTCCAACGTGGACGACGATCTTTTCGCGGCCACTCAGCCTCAGCTGGGAGTGAAGTTCGACCTGATCGTCACAGCCCAACAAGCCGGCGCCTACAAGCCCTCGTTAAAGATTTTCGAGCTCGCGTTGAGCCGCATCGGCGTTCCCGCGGAATGCATCCTGCACGTCGGCCAGAGCATTTACCATGACATAATTCCCGCGCAATCGCTTGGCTTGTCTACAGTATGGGTGAACCGTCCGTCGCCGCGTAGTGGGGTAGGCGCCGTGAAGGCCGCCGAGGGGAAACCAGAATTAGAAATAACCAGTCTCGCGCAGCTTGTCTCCGCGTCGCATGCAGCAATATCTAGAAATTGACAGGTACTTTCACAACCTTCTTCTGAATCGCCCACATCACCAGTTCAGCTTTGTTGTGAATGCCGAGCTTGCGCATCAAATTGAATTTATGCGCGTCCACGGTCTTCACACTCAATCCTAGAATTGTCGCGGCCACGCGCACAGTCTTCCCCTCGGCCAGCAACTTCAATACTTCCCGCTCCCGCGCGGTGAGAGTGCGTGGTTGTGGGAACAGTGTGGGGCTGGAAACCAGCGGTTCGCGTTCTGGACGTGCTTCAACATAGCCGCTTCGGCTGGAGGAGTATGCTCTCCGGACCATTTCCACGAGTTCGCCGGCGGATGTTTGTTTCTCTGTACTCAAGAACACTAACTTGGTACGCACAGATTCCCGCGCCACACAAAGTTCTGTATCAGCCGAGGACAGGCGAAAAGTCGCGGAATCCGCGATCACCACGTCCGGCCGCAGCTCCTGCACCTTGCGCAAGCACTCGGCCGCATTGGCAGCCTCGCTGACCACCTCAAGGTCAGGCTCGTCTTCGAGCAGTCGCCGCAAACCTTGGCGCAACAGAACGTGGTCGTGGGCCAGCGCGCAACGAATCTTGCTATTCGAAAAAAGAATATCCCTTGAATCTGTGCGTGGGGGCACACAGTCTCCTTACTTGGCCAGAGTGTTTGCGAAATGACGTGAGCGGAAAGGCGAAGCTAAACTGAAGTCTCCAATTATTGTATCAATCATTGGCGGGCTGCGCCGTTGAAAATCGGCCCTCCGGCGTATTAATGCGGATCAATTGCGCGCCGCCCGGTCCAGAAATTTCAAGAGCGCTGCCTCATCAGGTAGAATCGAGCACTCATGCTGCGTTATTTCACTGCGGGAGAATCTCACGGCGAAGCTTTGGTCGCCTTCCTTTCCGGCCTGCCCGCCGGATTAAAGATAGATCAGGCGTTTTTGGATCGGGAACTCTGGCGCCGGCAACAAGGTTACGGCCGCGGCGGCCGCATGAAGATTGAACGGGATCAGGCTCACGTTCTCTCCGGCATTCGCCACGGCATGACCATCGGCTCGCCGATTGCGGTGCAACTGGAAAACCGCGACTGGAAAAATTGGCAGGAGGCATTACCCGTTGGCGAAGGTGATCCTTCTCGTCACAAGCGTGTTGCCTCTCCGCGCCCCGGGCACGCCGACCTCGCGGGAGCTCTGAAATACAATTTCTCTGAGGCCCGCTACGTTCTGGAGCGTGCTTCGGCTCGCGAATCGGCCGCGCGCGTTGCCATCGGCGCGCTGGCTAAGATTTTCTTACACGAACTTGGCCTTGACGTTCTAAGTCACGTCGTGGCCGTCGGCAGCGCCGCCATGCAAGAAGATGTTCCGTGGGAAAAGATTCAAGCGCTTTACAGTCAGGAAGAAATCCTGCTCAATTGCGCCGATCCAGAAATGCAGCAACAAATGAAAGATCAAGTCGATAAAGTCCTGAAAACAGGCGACTCCGTCGGAGGAGTTTTCGAGGTGGTTGCGCACGGTGTTCCGCCTGGCCTGGGCACGTACGCGCAGTGGGACGAACGTCTCGATGCTTTGCTGGCGGCCGCTGTCATGTCTCTGCAAGCAGTGAAAGCAGTGGAGATTGGCTCAGGGGTCACCGCCGCCGCATCTCCCGGCTCCGCGGTTCACGACGAAATTGGTTACGGTGAACCCTCGAATTTTACCGCCTTCACTCGCACGCGCAATAATGCCGGCGGAATTGAAGGGGGCGTTTCCAACGGTGAAGAGATTCGCGTGCGGGGGTATCTGAAGCCGATTTCCACCTTACGCCGCCCACTGAAGTCTGTCGATTTCTCGACGCGAGAACCGGTGAACGCCGCATACGAACGCTCCGATGTCTGTGTGGTCCCAGCCGCTGGAGTGGCAGCGGAAGCGATGGTCGCGCTCACCCTGGCTCGCTGCGCTCTCGAAAAATTCGGCGGCGATTCCATGGGAGAAACTTTGCGGAATTTTCAGGGCTACTGCCTGCAGCTGAAAAACTACTGATGATTTATCCCATTGTGAAGTTCGGAAATCCCGTCCTCGACAAGCCCGCCGAAAAGGTGACGGTCTTCGATGAAGCATTGCAGAAGCTGATCGAGGATATGTTCGAGTCCATGTACGCTGCCCGCGGTGTAGGACTGGCTGCGCCGCAAATCGGAATTTCCCGCCGTATCGCCGTGGTCGACGTCACCTTCAAAGAAGACCCGAACGCCAAGCTTGTCCTGATCAATCCGGAGATCATTCACAAGGAAGGGCGCCACTCGCAGAGCGAAGGCTGTCTCAGCATCCCCGACTTCCGAGAAAACGTCAGTCGCGCGCAGGTGGTGACCGTACGCGCTCAAGATGTTACCGGGAAACTTTTCGAAAAAACCGGTGACGATTTGCTGGCCCGCGCCTTTCAGCACGAAACCGATCACCTGAACGGCAAGCTGTATATCAGCCATATCAGCGCCCTCAAGCGCGACCTGATCAAGCGCAAGATTCGCAAGCTGGTGAAAGCGGGAGAATGGTAGAAAAGCTGTCATTGGGTAATTTGGTAAATAGTAAATTTCTATTTCAGTTGGCGCCTCTTTCAATTGCTCAATTACCCAATTACAAAATTGCTCAATGCCTCCCTCCCTCAATCTCGTTTTTTGCGGAACCCCTCGATTTGCCGTGCCTACGCTGGAACGGCTGTCCGAAACTGGATTTAATATTCAGTTCGTAGTGACGCAGCCGGACCGACCCAAAGGTCGCGGCCTCGAAGTTGTCGATTCCCCCGTCAAGCAATCGGCTCTACGGTTGCAACTGCCGATCCTCCAGCCCGAAAGCATCAAGAACAATGCCGAGTTTCGCGATCGGCTCACCGCTATTCATCCTGACGCGATTATTGTTGTGGGATACGGTCGCATCATTCCGCAGTGGATGCTCGATCTTGCTCCGCTCGGCAATATTAATTTGCATGCTTCGCTCCTGCCGAAATATCGAGGGGCCGCTCCCATTCAGTGGGCCATTGCGCGCGGCGAAACTACTACCGGAGTCACTACGATGCGAATCGACGCCGGTCTCGATACTGGTGACGTCCTTTTGCAAGAGGAAATTTCCATTGCGCCCGAAGATACGGCCGAGACCCTCGCGCCCAAGCTGGCGGGCATGGGTGCGAATCTAATGGTCACAACGCTGCGTGGGATGAAATCTGGCACCATTAGCCCGCGTCCTCAGGATCACGCTCAAGCAACGCTTGCGCCCATCCTTCGAAAGGAAGACGGACTCATCGACTTTTCTCGCGCCGCGCCGGAAATACTAAATCGGATGCGGGGATTTCAGCCTTGGCCCGGTGCTTACTCTAAGTTTCGCGGAAAGAATCTTCAAGTATGGAAGGCGGCCCTCTCCGATCAAGCGCTCTCATCATCCGAACTGAAAGTAGAAGGTGACCAACTTTTTCTCGGCTGCGGCCATGACAGTTCGATCGAACTCCTGGAATTACAGTTGGAAGGAAAAAAGCGAACCGCTGCTTCTGACTTCATTCGGGGCTATCGGCCGGAGTCCTGTGAAAAGCTTGGCGGTTAATGCAATACGAATAGTTTCCTCCCGCCGGCCGCTTCGGTCATACTGGCCACAGTGAAATCCAAAGCACACTCTTCCCATTCCATCATCTCTCCGGCACGCGCCGCGGCATTTGACATTCTGATTCGGTGCGAGCGCGAGTCGTCTTACGCATCCGAACTTCTACATTCGAAAACATACAACCAGCTCTCGCTGATTGATCACTCTCTGACCACGGAATTGGTAATGGGCGTTTTGCGCTGGCGATCAGTACTTGACTCGCAGATTGCCGAAAGTTCCTCGCAGCCAATCGCCAAACTCGATCTTGAGGTCTTAATTGCGCTACGCATTGCGGCCTATCAAATTCGCTGGCTCGACCGCATTCCCCCGCGTGCCGCGATCAATGAAAGTGTCGAACTCGTCAAGCGCGCCCGTAAGCGTTCCGCGGCTCCCTTCGTCAATGCAGTTCTGCGGAAACTTGCGGCCAAGAGCGCGTGCCGCCCGCTCTCTGAATCGTCGCTCACGGCATTGTCAGCAGAGAAGGTTGCCGCCAGCAGCTCGCATCCGCGGTGGCTGGTTGAACGCTGGGTCCAGCAGTATGGACTCGATCTCGTTCGTCGGATTTGCGAATACGATCAATCCGTTCCCGTGACTGCAATTCGAATTCGTCATCCAGATGCGGAAGAAACAATCAAAGCAGAAGGAATCGAACTTGCTCCGGGCTCTCTTCTCTCCTCTGCACGGCGAGTTCTTCGTGGAGACATCACCAAATCCACCGCGTTTCGAGCGGGCTTGTGTGTCATTCAAGACGAAGCCTCGCAACTTGTAGCGGCCCTTGTCGGTACGGGAACAAACATTCTCGATTGCTGCGCTGCTCCTGGAGGAAAGACCGCGGCCATCGCCGATCGTAATTCCGGGGCGGCTATCGCCGCGCTCGAATTGCATCCTCACCGTGCACGGCTGCTGCGAAAATTGCTGAACACTGGTCCCTCCCCTCCCGGCGCATCTATTCGCAATATTCAAGTGATCGCCGCCGATGCCTGCAATCTTCCTTTTGCCCAAGCCTTCGATCGCATACTGGCCGACGTTCCTTGCTCAGGTACGGGCACGCTGGCTCGGAATCCGGAAATCAAGTGGCGGCTCATGCCCGAAGATCTTGCCGATCTTCAGCGGCGCCAAGTGGCGATTCTATGTTCCGCGATGGCTCAAGTTTCTGAACGAGGCCGCCTGATTTATTCCACATGTTCATTGGAGAGAGAAGAGAACGAAGATGTGGTCGAGATATCGCTGGCGAAGAATCAATCCTTCCATGTCATTGATTGCCGAGTGCGACTCGGGCAGTTGCAGGAGAACGGAGAATTAATCTGTAAGGACATTCCTTCGCTGACGCGCGGCCCCTATCTGCGTACGCTCCCCGGCATCCAGCCCTGCGACGGATTCTTTGCCACGATCCTCGAGAAAATCTAGGCATCGCCGATCATCGAACTTCGAAATTCACCACGGCGCCAGCCGGAACTTTCTGTCCTGCGGGCGGCCATTGCGTGACGATCATACTGGCTGGCGACGGCTGCTGTTGTGCAGAAGGGGGAGCGGAAGGCGCTGTCGTCGCTGCGCCTGGATTCGTCGGTGCCGGCGCAACCGGTGGCGCCAGGCTTACGGTCCCTAATTTGAAGCCAGCATCTTGCAGCGTGCGGCTCGCGCTGCCGAGCGGTTGTCCAACAAAGTTCGGCATCACGAATGCCGCCGCATCGGGCATTGCCGATATCAGGAGACTTGTTTTCGGAGCGGACACTTGGCTCGCATTGGGCGGCGGGCTCTGTGCCAGCACCTGATCGGCGGGAATTCCCGGCAACTGAATCTCCGCAGTGGAAGCCACTTCCAGCCCGCGCCGCCGAAGGTTCAATTCCGCCGCGCGCTCGCTTTCGCGGGTTACATCTGGAATCGAAACACGCTGCGGCCCAATACTCTGCGCCACTCGCAACTGCCAGCCCCGCCGCACCTTTGTGCCTGCGAGCGGCGTCTGCGTCATAATCCGCCCGGCAGGAATTGTCGCACTGTAATACTGCCGCTCCACGTCAATCTGCAACCCCAGTCCGGCAACAGCGCGTTCCGCTTCCGCAGGGGCTAGGCCGATGACCGCGGGCACTTCCACTTCCTGTCCGTGAATGGCAAATCGCATCGCCGTAAGCGCCGACACCAATGCCACGACTACCAGGGCCAGCATCAGCATCGCAAATCGGAATAGGGGCTTCATTCAATGATGCAAATCAGACAACGATAGAAATTAGACATTGACCCTTCATCGGCAACCTTCTCGCGGATGAAATGCCGCTTAAAAAATCAGTGCGTCTCATCCGTACTGGGCGACGTGTCGGGCGTATCAACCCTTTGAATAACCGTTACGGGCGCCTCCGGCGCTGATTGAAACTCGCCAACATCTTTTCCTTCCATGGCACTGCTCATGAAGTTCATCCAGATCGGCAGCGCGGCATGCCCTCCCGTTTCTTTGGCGCCCAGAGTTTTCTTTTCGTCGAAGCCGACCCAAACGCCGCAAGTCATGGTCGGCGAAAATCCCATGAACCAGGCGTCCGTGAAATCATTGGTCGTGCCGGTTTTCCCCGCGACGGGAAAGGGCATCTTCGCTGCCGCGACGCCGGTTCCGCGCAACACCACTTCACGCAACATTGCCGTCATGATTCGCGCCGTGCGCGCGCTCACCACATCTTTCACTTCGGGATAATCCTCTTCCAGCACTCTGCCCTCATAGTCGCTCACCTTGGTGATGTAGCGAGGTGTCACGCGAACGCCATCATTCGGGAACACACTATACGCCGAGGTCTGTTCCATCAGCGTAATTTCGGCTGCGCCCAGCGCCACAGGCAAGTATGGCGGCAATCTGGCCGTGATCCCGAAGCGCTCTGCGTAGTCAATCACGGTCTTGATTCCTATTTTGCTCGCCAGCTTCAGCGCCGGAATATTCCGCGACTGCGCCAGTGCGCGACGAAGTGTAATCGTTCCTTCAAACTTTTCGTCGTAGTTGTGAGGCGAATAAGGACCGGAACCGGTCTCGAAAGTCACGGGCTCATCCAGAACCGTGTCGTCGGGACTTCCTCCCAGGTCGATCACTGCTGTGTACACGTATGGCTTGAACGACGATCCAACTTGCCGTAAAGCTTGCGTCGCACGATTAAATTTTGATTCGCTGAAGTCGCGGCCTCCGACCATTGCCTTGATGCCGCCGGTTGCATTGTCGATTGCCAGCAGCGCTCCCTGCGCGCCCGAATCCTGTTCCAGACTCACGCGCGCTGCCCCGTTGGGAGTTAACGTTAGAATCTTTACGTAGCAGATATCTCCCGTATGCAACAGGTTCTGAACCTTGCCTTGTGTCCAGGCAACGTCCGCCTGACTAAGAGCCGCCGCGTAGCGCCCAAATTTGAGCGTCGCGATTCCAATCCCGGATGAAGTCACGAGTGCGTGCACGTATCCATTCACTTCGGGTTCGTCATCCCAATCTGGATGCTGATACTTATCGAGAGCGCTGCCTTGAGTAACAACATTCTCGAGATGCCCCTTCCATCCGTGACGGCGTTCGTAGGCGGCTAGGCCGTCCAGGACAGACTGGTTAGCGGCCTTCTGCAGATCGACATCGAGCGAGGTATAAACTTTCAATCTGCCTTCGTGCACCTGGTCGGTGCCATATTTGTTTTCCAGGTACCGTCGTATTTCTTCAACGAAGTAGGGCGCCAGCGAATTGGGATCGTGCTGCAGATGCAAAGCCACCGGTGCAGAGCGTGCGTCGGCCGCCTGCGCCGCGGTAATTTTCCCGTCTTCGAGCATGGCATTGATCACCAGGTTTCGGCGCTTCAGGGCACGGTCGGGATGATTGATGGGCGAATAAATCCCCGGACCCTTGGGTAGACCCGCCAGCAGCGCGGCTTCCGCTAAGGTAAGATCTCGCGCCGGTTTGCCAAAGTAAAATTCCGATGCAGCTTCGAATCCGTATACCCCGTGGCCAAGGAAAATCTGATTGGCGTACAGCGTGAAAATTTGCGGCTTAGTGAAGCGCCGCTCAATCTGGATTGCGAGCATTGTCTCTTGCACTTTGCGATGAAATGAGCGGTCCGGCGAAAGAAATAAGTTACGTGCCAATTGCATGGTGAGCGTCGAAGCCCCCTGTACCTTGCCTCCGGACTGAATGTCACGATACGCCGCGCCCACAATTCGCCAGAAGTTTATGCCGGAGTGGCGGTAGAAATCCTTGTCTTCGATCGACACCAGCGCGTCTCGCAGCACGGGCGCAAAATTCTCGTAGCTGGCCACGACGCGCCGTTGCAGCGCGAACGATCCGATCACGCGGCCGCGGTCGTCATACAATTCGGTGATCGAACTCGGACGGTAGGCTTCTAACGCGTCCACCTGCGGTAAATCCGTGGTGTAGACGAGGAGAAGTCCGGCGGTCGCTCCCACCAGGGCGGAAATGAGCACCAGCAGGCCCAGTAACACGCGGCCCACCAGTTTCCTCCCGGCAACCTCCACTGGCGGAAGATCTTCAAAGAGCGATTGCATAGCGAGATGAGTTCAGAATAGCAGGGCCGTCAATTGCCCCGGTAGTCGCAACCGAAGTCGATGTTCCGCTTTGCAAGGGGTCAAGTGAGGAGTTGGATACAAAAAACTCGCGCACCCTCGAAGGTGCGCGACCGCAGTCTCAGCCTGAAATCCTGGCTAGCTGGCTCTGCTTTTCAGTACCTCGACAGCCTTGTGCAACTGATCGTCTTGGGTGCTTTTCGGCTTTGCCTCGGGCTCGGCGGGAGCAGGTTCCTGGCCGTCGTCATCGGAAACTACATTTTCTATTTCGTCGGCTACCAGCACATTAGGAGTGACCGCGGTTTCCTGAATCGCCTTCCCGCTCGGCGAATAGTATTTCGCCACGGAGAGAATCAACGCCCCGCCGTCCGGCAGGTCGATTGTCTTCTGCACCGACCCGTCGCCGAAGGTCTTGTCGCCTACCACGTCGCCGCGAGCATTCTCGAGGATCGCCGCCGCCACAATCTCAGCCGCACCTGCAGTTCCTTTATTCACCAGAACGGCGACTGGAAGGGAAGTCACCGCCTTCGCCGGATCCGCGTTAAAGGCCTCTCGCGGAAATTTTTGTCCTTGCAGGTATGTGATGGTGCCATGGTTCAGGAAAAGGTTCGCAGTGGCCACGCCTTCGCTTTCTTCTCCATCGGACGTATTCCGCAAATCCAGAACTAGCTTCTTGGCTCCGGATTTCTCGAGTGCCTTAATCTTCGCTGCAATCTCCTGCGCTTTGCCCTTCGTCAGGGCATCCACTTTCACGTAACCGATGCCATCTTCCAGCATCTTTTCAGAGACTGGCGGAATGGTGACAACATCCCGCGTGATCACCATCTTTTGCGGCTCGGCTCTTCGCGCCCGGACCACGGAAACATTCACCGTCGAACCTGGCGTTCCGCTGAGCGCGGTACGAATCTCCGGCAAAGACATATCCCGCGTGCTTTGCCCTTCGATTGATTCGAAGATGTCGGTGTCTTCAATGCCCGCCTTCTCGGCGGGCGACCCCGGCAATACGGAAACCACGTCCGCGTATCCAAAGCGTTTGGAGACGGTCGCACCGATCTCACCCTTGGCTTCCGTCTTGTGAGACTTGTAGGCTTTGTAGGCCGCAGGCGTAAGGTAACTGGAGTTCGCATCCAACGACTCAACCAGTCCGTGCAAAGCGCCGTCCGTGACCTTGGGAATGTTTGGATCTTCCACGTACTCGCTCTGCACGCGTGACAGAACTTCGCTGTAAACCTGCATCTGCCGGTAGGAACCGTCGTTCGAAGAGGCGTGTACACCGCCGAAAGAGCCAACCACCACAAACAGCAAGACGGCAAAAGACGAAACTAGTATCGCAGCTTTAGTTTTCATGGACATCAAATTCTTCTTCTGGAAAAGGAAGTCACTTCCTGAGAAACTACCCTCATTATACTTGTAGATGCTGCTTTTAGTGTCTTGGCTGCTCTTATTCCGGCCCTTGTATGACCTTCGCAAAAACCCCTAAATTCGCGCATATGAACATGAATTAAGACGATCTATCTACTGGTTTGTCACCAGGGATTTATGCTGGCGGTTTGAAATTCAGGGTAATAACGCTCTGCACTGACACGGGACGACCGTTCATCAAGTACGGTTTAAAGCGATACTGCTTGACTGCCTCGATCGCAGCTCTCGCAAATATCAGCGATCCTTGCAAAAACTTTGCATCCAGAACCGAACCATCGCGCCCGACCAGCACCTGCAAAACTACGGTTCCCCGCTGGCCGTTCGCTCTCGCCGCCGCAGGATATACCGCATCAACCGGTTGAATCAGAAATTCCCGTTCCACCGGCTCCGGCAGATTGACTGGCTCAATCGACGACATCGCGGCTTCTACGGGCTTCGACCCGCTAACCTGCGGAGTACTCGATGCGACGTGTGATTTCAAACTCGACGGTATACCTGCCGGAACGCTCGCAATCACCTGTTGCGGCGCAGATCTCGGTGCCGGCGACGGCGTTGGAGCTTGGGACGCGGCTGGCTGCGGCCCCTGCTGATGCGATATGGACTCAGTTTTGGCGGGGATCGCATCGGAGCGCGTGTCCGTCGGACTCCTCGGCGCATCTCCGACGCTCGTGGGGACTGCCTCCCGAACTTCGTGCTGCTCAAACGGTCCCTGCGCCGTTCGGTGGGGCGACATCGGGTCTTGATTTATGAAAGTATTGTCCGCGGAGGGAGCCTGCTCCGAACCGGAGTTCGCGTCGGAATTCTTCTGCGGCTTCGCGGTTGGGTCAATCACCGGAAGCACGCGAATCTGCGAAGGATCGGTGGTCGCATCCGGAATATTCGTCGGTACCGGAAGCTTGTATTCGTCACCCGACTGGCCAAAACTGTCGTGCATCGCCACGGCCTGGGGTAAAGCGGGAAGTGGAGGATTGAGCAAACGATTCCCCGCGCCCACGCTGTTCCGATAAATCCCGAGCACACTTTGGCGCGTGCGCGGCAGCGCTACGAGACCTGCGAAAACCACCGCCAATGCCCCGAGGACAACAACTTTGCCACGTTTCGGCCGTGCGGTGGCACCCGATTCCAAGTACTGTGCCGACTCTCCTGGCATGTAAGCGAAAAGTCTGGCTTCGGATTCGGCATTCTCGCCTGCACTCTTCTTCGCGAGAGCTTTAGCTTCAACTACAAGCGCCTCTTTGGAGGGAGCCCCATAGAAACTTGTTTCGCCGTTGGACGACGATTCGTTTTTTGACGCAACTTTCGCCGCCGCGCCGGGCGGCGCTGTCGTCAACCGGGCTTGCAACATAGCCCACCCTGTAAGAGTCTCCTGCGGTCTGAGCTGCGCTATGGCGGACGTGTCCGTCGCAGCCGCCACCGGCTCCAGGTCTGTGACCGCGCTAATCTTTGCTACTGTGTCCCCTGCTACAGTGTGCTCTTTTGAGGTTTCACCGTCTGGTTCGGTGTCAAACTGCGCTCCCGGCGCAGTGCTTGGCGACTGCAGGAATTCTCCTGCACGGATTCTTTCCGGCGCACGCGTCACCGAAGCAGGCAGTGAAACCCCTCCTGCGGATGTCGCCGCAGCTAGTGCCATCGTTCCTAATGATTCGCGTCCGGTTGGTAAGGAGGTCGACTGCAACTTTGATCGGAGAAGCTCGCAAGCCGTGCTCAGCGTGTCCCGCACCTGCTCGGCGCGAATTGGTTTTAGCAGAATTGAATTAGCTCCGGCCTGCAACGCTTCAGGCCGCCTGGCATCATCGCTGACAATCGCCAGAGTTAATGGGCGCTGCGCCGCCTTCAGATCTCGTACCGTCTTCAAAAGAAATGCCGCCTCGGGCTGATCTTCCCAATCGGTGATCACAATTTGGAACGATTCGGTGGTGACCTTCCCCACCGCATCCACGCCACTCTGGCAGTGTTCTCCCTCGATCCCCAGATCGGCGAGCACCTGCCAGATCGGCTGGACCACTTCCGCATTGGACGAAAATAATAAGCAGCGCAACGGCATCATCCTCTTCAAGACTAGGCAGGCCCAGTAACCGCGGCAAGTTACCGAGGGGAAGGAAGTTCCAAACCAAGAATGGCCAACTATACCGAAAGTACATGTACCTTCGAGAATGCTCTACATACAGGGCATTCCGTCCCACTAAATCGCGAGAGGAGAAGGGCTTGATGACGCGGTGCGCTAAAATGCTTGGTCGTTCCGATCAACATTTCTATGCAGACTGCGGACGTCGTCATCATCGGAGGGGGAATCGTCGGCTCCAGCATCGCCTATCACCTCACCGCGAACGGCTGCCGCAACGTTCTGGTCATCGAGCGCGAATCGGCTCAGGGCAAGGGATCCACCGGAAAGAGTATGGGCGGCGTGCGAGCCCAGTTCTCGACTCCAGTCAGCATCCAGATGTCGCTCTACTCGATTCCTTTTTACGCCAGCTTCGACGAACGACTGGGCCATCCCTGCGACTACCGGCCGCAAGGTTATTTGTTCTGCGCCACAACCGATCAGCAGATGACCTATCTGCGGACAAATTATGCGCAGCAAACAAAGATGGGTTTGAAGGATGTTCGACTGATAGCGGGTGAAGAAATTCGCAGCCTCTTTCCGCAGTTGCGCGCCGATGACATCATCGGCGGAAGCTTCTGTTCCAGCGATGGCTTCGTCGATCCCTACAGCGCCATGATCGGATTCATGACTTGGGCAGCCGACCATGGCGCCGCATTGTGGAGAAGCACGGCAGTCACCGGACTTACCCGAGACGCAAGTGGAATCACCGCGGTCGAGACTACGCGCGGTTCTGTGGCCTCGCGCAAGGTGGTAAACTGCGCCGGCGCTTGGGCGGCGGGCGTGGCCGCGCTGGCCGGTGTGGAGTTACCCGTCGAGCCGCTCCGCCGCATGCTGGTTCCAAGCGAACCCTTTGACGAATTCCCGCACACCGCGCCCATGATCGTCGACATGTCGAACGGATTTCACTTTCGTCCCGAAGCTCGCGGCTTTCTGCTTGCATGGAACGATCCAGAAGAGACTTCGGGATTCAAGACCGATTTTGACGCGGCCTTTGTAGAGAAAATTCTAACCCGTGCCGCCGACCGCGTTCCCTGTTTCGCCAATCTTCCGGTCAATCCTAAGCGCGCATGGGCCGGCCTCTATGAGATGACGCCGGACCATCATCCAATTCTGGGCGAGGCACCGGGCGTGCCCGGCTTTTTCCTGGCTAACGGTTTCAGCGGGCATGGTGTAATGCACGCCCCGGCAACGGGAAAGATTGTCAGTGATCTGATTCTCACCGGCAAGACAGATCTGATCGATGCGTCGCTGCTCAGTCTCAGCCGATTCGCCGAAGGCCGTCTGATTCATGAGACTGCCATACTGTGAATGCTATTTGTCTTGAAAGGAACGGTTACAGCCCGCGCCGTAAAGTCTCACGACAAAACCATGACTCTGCAAGAACAAAATTACTGGCTCACCACGGCCGAATTTCCAAGGATAGAATCCCGTCCGCTACCCGAGCGAGTCGACGTTGCCGTGATCGGCGCCGGCTTTACCGGACTTTCCGCCGCCCGCACGCTTGCGAAACGCGGTGCGAAAGTCGCCGTGCTCGAATCCGAAACCATTGGTTGGGGAGCCAGTTCCCGCAATGGCGGCATGGTTCTTACCGGAATGAAGTTGGGCGTGAACAAACTGATTTCGATGTACGGACGCGAGCGCACGCAGCGCATGTACGCCGCCTCGCTGGCTACCATCGATTGCGTCGAGCAGATTATCAACGAAGAAGCCATCGACTGTGACTTCTCACGTTGCGGACATCTTGAAGTGGCCTGCAAGCAAAAGCATTTCGACGATTACGCGCGCCAGGCGGAAGTGATTGCCCGCGAATTCGCTCATACGCTGCGCGTCGTGCAAAAAAATGAGTTAAGCGGCGAAATTGGCTCGACAATTTACCACGGCGGCATGGTCGATGAAGTCAGCGCCGGACTGAATCCCGCGCGTTATGTCGCCGGTCTAGGGCGCTCCGCAATGAAAGCCGGCGCGGAAGTGTTCGAGCATACACGCGTAGAAAGCCTGCAGCGCGAATCAAGCCAGGGCGAATCGGGATGGAAAATCACCACCTCGCGGGGCCAGTTGTGGGCGCGCGAGGTTTTCGTGGGAACCAGCGGCTACACTTCCGCTGCGACCCCAGCTTTGCAAAAGAAACTGATTCCGATCGGCTCATTCATCATCACGACCGAAGTTCTGCCGGAAGCGTTGGCAGGCGAACTGAGCCCGCGCAATCGCATGATCTACGATTCGAAAAATTATCTCTACTACTACCGCCTCACACCGGACCGTCGCATGCTCTTCGGTGGACGTGCCGCTTTCTTCCCCGAGAATGACCAGACCATCCGTCGCAGCGCCGAAATCCTGCGCCGGGGCATGATCGACGTCTATCCTCAACTGCGCGATGCCAAAGTTGAATACGTCTGGGGAGGCACGCTCGATTTCGCCTTCGACATCATGCCCCACGCCGGCCAGATCGATGGCATGTACTACGCCGTCGGTTACGCCGGACACGGCGTCGCCATGGCCACGTATCAAGGCCAGAAGATCGCGGAGTTGATGTCAGGCGATAAACCCGAGAACCCCTTCGTCGGCATTCCATTCCCTGGCGCACCGCTCGGGCTGTACAACGGGAAGCCGTGGTTCTTGCCGTTCGCGGGGATGTGGTACAAGGTTTTGGATTGGGTGAGCTGAACTTCGTGTGGCCGGTTTTGTGCCTGCCTTCGATCCTACTGGCCTATAGGCTTCATCGTCGGAGCTGACCTCGTTCGTTGTTGCTAACGGTTGCGGCAAATGATTAGCGCAACCTGCACCGTAGCCAAGACAACTTGGGAAACCACAAGCCCGATCATCCACTTAGCCACGCGGTTGCTGCTGCGCTCAAAATCGCGGATTGCCTTAACGCTGGTGAATGTAAGTTCGGCTTGCAGTCGCTGCACAGGACCAATCCCCATGCTTCGCATCCACGGAAGTAGTTCTTCGATCTCCCGTTCAGTCAATGCCGGTGTTTCCGCAGCCAGACGTGCTTCAGCTTCCGGAGTTCCATGGTATGGCACAGCAGACCCTCCTTTGTTCTCTGGGGCCAAAAGGCGCCCCAGTGTTCTACAATCGTGCCTCTATGCCTAGACGTCCCGCAAATCGTGCCAAGGTCCTCGCGCTATGTTCCCAGTGCACATGCAACCGCTGGGTCTTTGCAAGACTTTACTCCGAACCGCCCCGCGCGGGCGCCTATAGATTGTGCTGTCCAAAATGCGACAAGTCGTTTTCTGCGAGAGAATCCGCTCTGTCCCTTCGGCGGATTCCAATCGAACACTCCAAGTCCGCGAAGCGACCACCAAAACGGGCCACAGCGGATTAAATCGGTGCCCGCTTGATTGGGTGGGGGAGGACGGGATTAACTCCTATAGCGACATTGGTCAAGAGCGCATCGACTACTGGGACCCGGACAATCTCTCGCTTTCCCTGTTCCGGTACAAACCCGGCAAACTCGGACAGACCGACAAGGCGACCCAGTTCGTTCTCTGCTTCAAGGAATCAGGGTCGGCGTGCCTCTCAACTGCCTGTGTACAGGTTTACAAGGCGCTAGGAAAGTTTTCAGAGGACTGGAAGCGCGAATTCGACTGTCGCTATGTTGTTCCCGTCCCCAGCCACTTGGCGCACGAGGTCTCGCCGTCGTCCAAGCTAATGTGCGGTTTCATCGCCAAAATGTTCCCGTGCCTGCGGTATCCCGAAGACCTACTTTTCCGGAAAGAGAGTGTTACTGCGGCTCATATGGCGTATCACGGGCAGCGTCCTACTGCGACAGAGCATTTCCGGTCGCTAGGCTGCAGGAAGGCAGATCTCGACGGGGCTGGCGTGATCCTGTTTGATGACATTCGGACTACAGGCGACACGTCGCAAGCCTGCCGGTGGCGGCTGCAACAGAATGCAAAATGCGGAGAAGTTGTCCGGTTATTCCTTGCGAGGACGTTCACCGGAACGGATTCCGAATAGTTAATTTCCCCTCAATCACCTGCCCGTCCTGCAAGTCTTCCGAATAAAGCAACTCGCATTTTGCCTCTAATGCCGAAGCAACAATAAGCGAGTCATAGATCCTATAGCCGTATCTCTCCGCAATTCCGACGGCCTTCTCGTGGGTTTTGATGGTGACCCCAACCGCTTCGGGACACAGAAGCAGAATCCACTGCAACGTTGCTCTCACATCATCCCAGGGCATCTTTACCTTGCGGCGCACAACGGAAACAAATTCATTCAATACCTGCACGCTAATCGTGCCTCCAACAGCAAGCAATTCGCGAGCACGTATCTTGCGGGGATCGTTTTCTACGATGGCATAGACCAGGACCTTGGTGTCGAAGAAAGCTTTACCGTTCATGTGCTTCTTCGCGGTCGAAGACAAATCCCTTGGGGAACGGCCGGCTCAATTTCCTTAGAGCCGCCAAAGCCTGCTCACGGGTCCAACCTTTCTTAACCTGAAAGTTCCTGCGATTGGCAATCTGAATCTCAATGTCGTCGCCCTCCTTCAGTTCGAGCGCTTTGACTACCGCTGCCGGCAGCCTAATGGCCAAACTATTCCCCCACTTTGCGACCCGCATGGACCGTTCTCCTTGATATACATCAGGATTGTATATCCATCACCGACCAACCGCAACGCGAAACGGTGGCAGCCGTGGCGATTATTTATTTCGCAAGGCAGGTTAGGAACGGCGGCGGCGCACACCGAAATAAACCACCGGCCCCAATACCATCGCAATCGCACCGCCGATCAAAGCAAAATGGTCACTTCCCAGCAAGGCCACCAACGCCATCACTACTGGAGCAGCGACTACGTAGACAAGGCCCATTCGTCCGCCAGGAATCAGAAACGCGCGCGGCATCTCCGGCCGCGAGCGACGAAGCTTCCATGCCGACAACACCGTCAGCACTGTCGTGGCCGAGCGCAGCCATATGTAGACCGAGATAAGCTGGCCGAGACTCTGCCATGCCAGCAGCGCATAGATAATCGCCGACACCAGAATTGCCAGCCACGGCGTGCCATATCGCGAATGCCTGCGCGTCAGCGCCGCAGGAAGGTATCCGTCTTCGGCCATCGCGAAAGGCATGCGCGTTGTGGTGAGCACGGTGCTGTTAAGCAGCGCCACGTTCCCGACCATGGCCGCGAGCGTCATCCACGTGCCCAGCCATGGGCGCCCGAAAAGCGATCCGCCGACAATCCTCGCTGCGTCCGAGAAATATCCGGTATGCCACTGCTCCCAGTTGCCTGCCGATGCAAGTCCCGCCAGCGTGGGCAAAAAATAAGCCGCCATCGATAGCGGGACGACCATGGCCAACGCGCGCGGGTAGGCCCGTTGCGGGTTATCAACCTCCTCGGCAACAGTCGAAAGTTGTTCATATCCGGAATACAGCCACAGACCCAGTGCGAGTCCGACGCCAAAGATTTTGAATGTAGGCTGATGCGGCGGGATCAACGGGACAAACGGATTATGATGCCAGCGCATGAGCCCCATCACGACCATCGTGATCACCGGCACAAAAATGAAAATTTCCAGCGCCGTCGCGACTTTTCCTACCATCTCAATGCCGCGCACGTTGATCCAGGTGATGACCGCGATCAGCGCGACAGAAACCAAATAATGTTTCCATCCCGTAATTCCGGGAAAGTAGTACACCAGGTAATCGGTGAAGAGAACGGCGTAGGCTCCGCCGAGTAGAAACGACGCTGACCAGTTCCACCATCCCGCAAGAAATCCCCAGAAGTTGCCGAAGGCGGCGCGCGTCCAGCGATAGAAGCCGCCCTCGACGGGCATCGCGGTAGTCAGTTCCGCCGACACTAGCGACACGGGAATGCACCAGAAAAACGGCAGCACGAGAAGATAAATCAGCGTCATCCCCGGGCCGGAAGTTGTGACCATATCTTCGAGCCCGAACGGGCCGCCAGTCGTGTAGGAAAACATCACGAAGACGAGATAGAAGAGGCTGGCTTTGCGGAGAGCGGATGATTTAGTTTGAGTCGTCAATGAATTGTTGATTGCGGATTTCTGATTGTCGATTGAAAATCGCGCGCTACAGAGGTTTCTAATCAACAATCAACAATCAGAAATCAACAATTTTCTACGCCGCCAACATTCCGCTTACCGCTCCCTCGAGTTCCAGCAGCTTGCGTTTCACCTCGAGACCGCCGCCATAACCGCAGAGGCCGCCATCGGAAGCAATCACGCGATGGCACGGCACAACGATTGCAATCGGATTGCGATTATTAGCCATGCCGACAGCCCGAAACGCATTCGGCTTGCCCACCGCGCGAGCAATGTCGGCGTAGCTGCGCGTCTCTCCATAAGGAATCGCGAGCAGCGCACGCCAGCAGGCTAACTGAAACTCGGTCCCGCGCAGATCGAGCGGGAAGCTGAATTCCCGCCGCTTGCGGGCAAAATATTCAATAATCTCATTCACGTAGGGGAGCATCACTTTGGCAGAATCCTCGAAGGTAAAGCCTTTCTTTTCTTCCCGAAGATGGCGCGGGTTCGGACGAATCGATTGCTGACCCGGCAAGCGGACGTCGAACTCAAGCGCAACCAGTCCCCGCCCGGAAGCGGCCAGAAACAGCGGGCCAATCGCAGACTCCATACTTGTGCAGGGAAGGGTTTCCATGTTGGCCTCAGTCGCAGCAGCAACGATAGCAGAGGATGCATTCGTTGCTCTGGACTTTTTATCAAGAACTTCACTGGCCCGTATTCAATACCGTCAAGTTCGATTCTGTTGCCGCTGACCACCGGGCACTCACCACTGATGACTGCCCATAGTTGACAGAAAGCGGTTTTTGTTCCAAAGTGTCTCCGGCGTGCTTATGTCTTCCCCTGTATCTCCCATAAAGAAGGGCCTGATTATCTTTGGAGCCGTGGTGCTGGCCCCCGTCCTCCTCGTGGGATTGGCAGTCTTCGCCGCCGGCGACTGGCGGACGATCGGCGCGACCGCAACCGGCGATCAGGTTTTGGTGAGTTCGGTCACCCCGCAGAAGAACGGTCTCCGCACGGCATGGGTCCGGGTGGAATACAAAGAACCGACCCATCTGCCGCAGGGCGGGCCATTTGTTGAGTTGCGCGCTCGGGTTCGCTTCAACTGCGCCAGCGGCACCGCTATCGCAAACTCCGAATGGTTCTACTCGCGCGATCGCGGCGGAAAACTTGTGGTCAGCAAAAAAACTCGTCATGACCTTCAGTTTGGCGCACCGGCGGAAGGCGACTTTGGCGAATTGGCTCGTGAGTTCGTTTGCAAGCAAAAGTAGAAGAGCAGTAGCCTCCGACACTGCTCTAGTTTTCCACAGCCCCATTCCTTAGGTAACCGCGCACCCACTACCGCAGACGACGCTTCCGTCATATTCTGATTATGCGATGTTACGGGCAACGCCGGTTGCCAATTCATCATTTTGGGTTATGAATTCATTTCGTCTTTATTCGCTGGTGGTGGCGGTCAGCACGGTTGGAATCCTCAGCGTATATGCGCTTTTGCGGAGAAAGCCCAAAGGCCCTGCCGAGTTGGAACGCGAACGCCGCACCTGGCTCGATGGCATTGGACGCATCACCGATGGCACCGTAATCGACGTGCATGAGATGGAACAGAACGAGGGCCATCATGCCGCCGTACTCCTGATTTACAAATATGACGTCGCAGGCGTGTCGTACGAATGCTCACAAGACGTGACCTACCTCCGCCAGTGGATCAACCTCCATTCCTGCCGGCTGGGACTGCCTACTTCGGTGAAATATGATCCGCACAACCCCGGCAACTCGCTGGTGGTATCGGAAAGCTGGATGGGATTAAGGCAGTAGGCGTCTCTGCCAGCCCGTCATCGCGCTTTTCGCCTGCATGCTCAGCCATGCGATTGATGACGTTGGCGGGTACGATACGTCCATAACGTTGGTAGCCTCAGCCTCAATAGTGCAGACCTGAAATGAAATCCGCGAGAACCATTCTTCGCAAGAAGCAGATCGGCGCTTTTCGAATTATAGAAAAGTCCTATTCGGCGGAGGCGGCGCTCGCTCTGCACGAACATGAAACGGCTTACGTTTCTTTCCTCCTCGCGGGTGCGTACAGTGAAGTTTCCCATCAGGAGGAACGAAACTGTTCGTCGGGCACGGTCATCTGGCACCCGAGAACAGAGGCTCACGCCGACCAGTTTCACTCCCGAGGCGGCCATTTGGTTGACCTCGAGATCGATCCGGCCTGGTTGGGAGATGCCGCACAGGAACTGAAGCCGGTTCCGCGGGCTTGCATTTTTCGCGACGGCCTTCCCTATTCACTCGGCCTACGGGTGTATCGCGCACTCAGTGCCGATCCGCACATGGTCGAAGACGTGGCTACCGAGTTGCTTGGTTTCTTTTTTACCGGCCCACTGGATCGGCGTCCACCCGCCTGGTTCAACCGCGCTCTGCAAGTCTGCAGTGAGATTGAGGAGCAGCCCATTTCATTGGCGAGCCTTGCCTTCTCTGTTGGTGTTCATCCGGTGCACCTGGCACGCAGTTTTCACCGGTTTCTCGGATGTACATTCGGCGATCATCTGGCCAAGATCCGTATTCGGAAAGCTTTCGAGTTGCTCAACTCGGAGCGGCCGATCGTGGAGGTGGCATACGCTTGTGGTTTCGCGGATCACGCCCATCTGTGCCGAGATTTCAAGAAGTCAACAGGCCTCACTCCTTCCGCTTTTCGAAACGCCGTCCAACTCCATCCACAAAAGTCACGTCAAATAAATTCCGTCAAGGCTAATATGGTTCAAGCAGCCACCCTCCCGGCTCCGCTATAAAACAGCATGAACTGACGGTTCGAGGGAGCTCCTGACGGATCTCGATCGCGAGGAGCCACTCCTTATACGCCAGAATCATGGAGCACCTTAATGAGATTCCGCCTTCGCATGTTGGGCTATTTATTTTGTGTCACAACGCTTTTTGCTCAGTCTAGCCAAGTTACTCCGGGCGATAATTTAGTCGTAGAGGGAATTCCCCCAATACCTTCCGATTTGGTGCAACGTGCCGCCCGATACACCAAAGGCCGCGCCGCCGAGATCCTGGACTGGCATCCCACAAAGCGAGAGATGCTGATCGTTACCTTCTTCGGCAACGTCCCGCAGGTCCACCAGGTGAAGTTCCCCGGTGGCGCTCGCACGCAACTTACTTTTCTCGACGACAACCCAGCCAGAGGAGTTTCCTATCATCCCACGGCGGGCGACTATTTTATTTTTTCCAGGGACGTGGGTGGCGACCAAAACTATCAGAATTATCGGTACGACTTTTCCACAGGTGACGTCACCCTGTTGACCGACGGCAAATCGAAGAACACCCCAGGCGTTTGGTCAAATGCTGGTGACCGTATCGTTTATGGATCGACACGGAGAAATGGCAAAGACATTGACTTTTACATCATGAATCCGTCCGATCCAGCTAGCAACCGAATGCTGGCGCAATTAGACGGAGGCGAAGGATGGCAGCCGGCTGACTGGTCGCCAGATGACCGGCAAATCGTCGCGATTCAGGAGATCTCGGCTAATGAAAGCTACGTGTGGTCTTTTAACGTTGCAACCGGCACAAAAGAGCTCTTAACTCCTAAAGTTGATGGTCAGACGGTTGCTTACGGCCACTACCTCTATGGGACCCCGCAATTCAGCAAAGACGGGAAGGGGATCTACGTCACCACCGACCGAGATTCCGATTTTCGGAGGTTAGCGTATTTGGATCTGAAAACCCTCCAATACACATTTTTAACCGATTACATCAAATGGGACATTCAGGACTTCAAGCTTTCTCCCGACGGAAAGAGGATCGCCCTTCTGTCAAACGAAGATGGCCTCGAACTCCTTCACTTGATCGATGCGCATACTGGCAAGGACATTCCTCTAGTCAATGTTCCCCCCGGTTACGTCAGTGGTATTTGTTGGCACAAGGACGGGAGATATCTTGGATTCACTCTTGATTCAGTCCGCTCCCCAACTGACGCCTACTCGCTGGACACTAAGACTCTGACGGTGGAACGCTGGACGTATAGCGAAACCGGGATCAATACGGACGATTTTGTCGAGCCTAAACTTATTCGATGGCAGAGCTTCGATGGACTATCGATCTCAGGCTTTCTGTATTCTCCTCCCGCAAGATTTATGGGAAAGCGTCCAGTGGTCATTGATATTCATGGCGGCCCTGAAGCCCAGTTTCAGCCTTACTTCCAGGGCCAGACGAATTACTACATGAACGAACTCGGAATCGCTCTGATCTGTCCAAATATTCGAGGCTCTTCGGGCTACGGCAAAGAATTTCTAAAGCTCGACAATGGATATCTTCGCGAGAATGCCTATAAAGACATTGGCGCACTGCTTGACTGGATCAAGACACAGCCCAACCTGGATGCGGACCACGTATTGGTAACAGGCGCAAGCTATGGCGGTCATATGGCCCTTGCCGTCGCCGCAAATTACAGCGACAAAATCCGGGCGGCAATCGATATCTATGGACCGGCAAACCTTGTGACATTCCTGGAGCACACGGCCGCTTATCGTCAAGACCTGCGCCGGGTGGAATATGGCGATGAACGTGACCCGCAAATGCGTGCTTTCCTTGAAAGGATCGCGCCCCTCAACAATGTCGCGAAAATTAAGAAGCCCTTATTTGTAGTTCAGGGGAAGAACGATCCAATTGTTCCGGTGAGTGAATCGGAGGCCATGGTTGCCGCTCTCAGGAAAAACGGAACACCGGTTTGGCACTTGCTGGCGAAGGAAGAGGGCCATGGGTTTATCAAGGTAAACGACAGGGACTTTGAATTCTACGCGACAGTTCTCTTCATGAAAGAATATTTATTAAAGTAGCCGGCGGAAAATCAAGGAACGCCCACCATCGCTCCTATACTTTCACGCTTCAGATCTGGTAATCCTGATAGTCGTCCTGAAAGAGCTCTTGGGGAGAAATGGTTGGCTTCGACGTTCCCTCGTTGGTTGTGAGGTTCGGCTCAGCGCCCAGCGTTTCGTGCGTATGCCGCTGAAACTTCTCGCGCAATTCGTACAACTCCGCGGCGAGCTTGATGATTACGTCCGACAGCGGGTCGCGAATCTCTTTAGGATCGGTGATCACCACGCGCTTGCCGTCGCGCAGAACAATGTGTCCAGGCACGCCCACAATCGTGGAATTTGCCGGAACGCTGCGCAGCACCACCGAACCAGCGCCTACGCGGCAATTATCCCCGATCGTAATGTTGCCCAGCAGCTTCGCACCCGATCCGATCGAAACATGATTGCCCACGGTCGGGTGCCGCTTGCCTTTTTCTTTGCCCGTTCCTCCCAGCGTCACGCCCTGGTAAAGCGTGACATCGTCACCGACGATGGCGGTCTCGCCGATGACCGTCCCCATGCCATGGTCAATGAAGAGACGGTGTCCTATTTCTGCGCCGGGGTGAATCTCAATTCCGGTGAACAGCCGCGCGAATTGGGAATTGAGCCTTGCCAGAAAGCGCATGTCGTGACGCCACAGCCAGTGGCTCAAGTGATGTGCCCAAACAGCATGTAATCCTGGGTAACAGACGAGAACCTCAAGATAGGAGCGAGCGGCGGGGTCCGACTCGAATACTGCGGCAATGTCTTCACGCATCGAGTGGAAGAAGCCAGGCATGTTACGTATGAAGCTAGCCCAGGGAGGGAAAGAGTGCAAGGACAGGAGGCCAGAAGAACAGCTTCCGAATTACAGTTGTGAAATTCGTGCCAGCTTGGGGCGAAATGCGCCCTAGCTTCCAGTCTGGAAGCCGCCGCTGTGCGCAACAGTCATGCGGAGATACTTATAAGGATTAACTGGAGTGTCGTTGATGCGAACTTCGTAGTGAAGATGCGGCCCGGTGGAGCGCCCGCTCAAACCAACATAGCCAATGGTATCGCCGCGATGCACTTGCTGTCCGGGTGCGACTGCGAAACCGGAGAGGTGGCCGTAGCGCGTCGAGATGCCATGGCCATGATCCATCATGATGAGCTTGCCGTATCCACCCATGAACTCCGCAAAAGTGATTACGCCATCAGCCGGGGCCAGGACGGCGTGCCCGTAAGCGCTGCCAATATCCACGCCGCTATGAAATGCGCCTTCCCCGTTGAACGGGTCGATGCGTTCGCCGAAGCTGGCCGTGACTTGGCCGTCGACGGGCCAGAGGTTCGGAGCGGAATTGGCGCGGAACCAGTCCGCTGTGGTGGCGTTGCGAGTCATGCCCAGACTAATGCCAACCGTCGCTGCTCCAGTAAGGGCGGAGCTTCGCAGGACACTAAGCTGATCCAAAGATGAAGCCACGTCAGCGTCCTGGATTTCCTGCTCTGAGGCGGTTACCAGCGTAGGCTGCGACTTCAATCCGTAAAGAGCGGACACCTCGCTGGCGATCGAACCCAGAGAAGCGACCTGAATATCGCGCTCCTTGGCGACCTCTTCCAGCCGGGAATAACGATCTCTCAACTGCTCTTTTTCGGTGCGCAGTTCGTTGTAGTGCGACACCTTCAGCAACATGCGAGTGTAAGAACTGGCGATACCGGTAAGGCTAAGAAAGCCAATCGCGGCCCCGACTACAAACACATACAGGTAATGCACGGGGATAGAGATTTTGCGTAACTGCCCATCGTCCCCGCGGGCCACAAATAAGATGTAGAAACGCTTTTGCAAATGACTTCCTTCTTCCTTGTTGAATGATCAGGGCCGGAACTCCAGGCAAAGTCCTGAGGTTGCAGAAAGCCTGTTCGGACCACCTGATACTCGGGGCCGCGCTTCCCAGCTTGGGAATGGAGAAATCTTAACGCGCCCTTTTTCCTGCTGAACTTAGGATTAAGCCCTAAACCCATCGTCTGCAATTCCCACATGATGCAGAACTTAGCTTATCCAACGTTCATCCAACTACGCTCGGCCAGAGTGTTTATGAATGTGAGGTTAAGGTAGCAAACTGGGTTCCCTCTGTCAACGATCCGAGACGCGATTAGACGTTACTTAAGGCAGGGTAATCGCATGCGACCACCCGGTTGTTACCGGAGCGGGTGGGCACGTGTGCATATTGGCCAAACGGCCGATGCATGGTTCTAGTCCGCAGGTGGCCGCAATGCAGCGGCAGAAACTCGTCGAATCCGGCGCTAGATGCCGCAGGCGCACCGCTACTTTTGAGACGTTATGCGGCATTCTTGAGTCCAGCGATCCATATTCCGCATCCATGTTCTGCATCCGTGTTCTGCATCTGCTGCCGGACGTCGCTTATGGTGTTTGCGTGGTAATTGCCGAAAAAGCGGTCATCGCACAAATTCGCCGCATGGCGAAGTCTGCAAAAAATCCCTTTATTCCGACTGGAATTGGAGACGACTGCGCCGTGCTGCGAATGATGGGAGGCCGTGGCAAGGAAAAGTACAAGGACACGCTGGTTACAACGGACTTCACGCTGGAAGGAATCCATTTTCGGCGTGACTGGCATTCGCCCGAGTCCGTTGGACACCGGTGTCTGGCGCGCGGTCTGAGCGATATCGCCGCCATGGGCGGGGAGCCGGTCGCTGCATTTTTGTCACTGGCTCTGCCCCGCGACTTGCCGCAGAGCTGGGTAGGCCGCTTCGCCCGCAGCTTGATCAGCCTGGCCGAGCGGCACGGCGTCACCCTGGCGGGTGGCGATACCGCCGAGTCGCCGAATGGAATTCTGGCGGACATCGTCGTCGTGGGAACCGTGCCCAAAGGGAAAGCCGTCTTGCGTTCGGGGGCGCGCGCTGGCGACCTTATTTATGTGAGCGGCGAACTGGGCGGCTCTGCGGCTGCGGTTTGGGAGATGCGGATGAAGCCTAAACGCAAGTTGAATCCCCGGAATTATCCGCGGCATTTCTTCCCTGAACCGAGAATCGAACTGGGCCGGATCCTTCGCGAGAAGGGTTTGGCTACAGCGATGATCGACACCAGCGATGGCCTCTCCACCGATCTGGCGCACATCTGCGGCGAGAGCGTTGCCGGAGCGGAAATTGAGTCGGAACTGATTCCGCGCGCCAGCGTGGGCAAACCTTCGCGGGAGGTTGACCGGCAGTTCGCCTTGCACGGCGGAGAGGACTACGAACTTCTCTTCACCGCTCCGCGCGGCAAACGTGTTCCCTCCCGCATTGCCGGAATCCCCATCACGCGAATTGGCCGCATCACGCGAGGCAAAGACATAATCCTGATGAGCCGGTCCGGGGTTGGCTATGAGCTTCACCCGAGAGGCTGGGAACACTTCCGAAAATAACCTGCGTATGACGTGCTTCAGACCCTGGGGGACTTGAGTACCTCGGTCACCAGTCATCTCATGTATCTATACCGCTCATAAAAAATCGGGACTAAAGTAAAAGCATGGTGTACTCCAGAATTTGCTGCGCTCGTATTGTGCTGGTCTCGCTGATGCTCGCTATCACGTCCGCGACCCTGGTTGCAGAAAAGAAACAGCCTCCTCCGCCTCCAGCGCGTGCCAAGGCGCCTTCACCCGCCGTGACCGACGAATATGTGCACAAGGAATTCGGCGACAACTGCTCGCTGTTGCCTGGCCCTCCCCAGTTTGTCGGCGATCTGGATGGCGATGGCGTGGACGACCTTGTGGTCGCCGCCCGCTGCAAGAATCCCATGGCTGATCAGGCCGAATACGGTTTTCTTGTGGCCGATCCTTACAACAGTTTTCTGGGCTTCGGCGAAGTCAAAGTGACGTCGACGTTTGCCTCGGACGCCCCGGACCGCAAAGGAGTATCGTTGCTGATCGTTCACGGCGCGGGTCCGGAAGCGTGGCAATCCGATAAAACAAAACCAAAATTCCTCCTGATCAACTTGCCTTTCAAGACTCTCACGGTAAAAAGGCTTGCACTGAAGAAGAAGACCGTTCTCGGCGTTTACATGGAAGAGAAGGGCGAAGGCGAAAACACTTCTTCGGTTATTTTCTGGGACGGGAAAAAGTATCGCTATCAAGTACTCGGTTCGTCGATGGAATAGTTCCCCTAAGATTTATGCGAGATGCGCCTTCTCCGGGCACCATAAAAATGAAAAAAGGCCAGCGCTCGCTGGCCTTTTCCATTGAATCGCTAGGTTCTCTCGCTTACCCGATGTCCAGATGAAACAAATCTACCACCACAAATGTTCTGCGGTTAAGCAGAACCACGTGCCCGCCGATCAAGACATGTTCGCAATCCGGCGGCGGCGGAGGCAGATGCCGCTCCAGGTCGCGAGGACAGACAACAATCTTGGCTCTCAGTCCTGGCGGCAGAGTGCCGCGAACCACCAGTTGCCGCTCCAGACCCGGCGGTAGCCGGTCGCGTTTCGCAAGGCCAGGCGGCAGGTGCTGATAGTGTTCGCGGTACCAGCCTCGCATCTCGTCGCGGTCATGGTCGGAATAAGCGTGACGATCGTGGTCCTTGTCCTTTTCGTGGCCTCCACCGTGGCCGTGGCCATGATCGTTATCGTCGCGATCTTCTTTGTCGTGACCGTGTCCGTGATCCTGCGCCACAGCCGAGCTCATTGACAGTGCCAGACCGAGGATCGCACTTCCGCCCATTCGTAACCACATCTTGTGTGACATTCGATTCCTCCCGTAAAGCTCCCGAACACGAAGGTACGGAAGGGCGGGGAGCCTCACAAATTACGGAAGTGCACACGGTTAAGAAGACGTTTTACTTGGAAAAGTGGAAGCCCGAACCAACGTGCGCAAGGGACTGAAATCTATTTGCGTGCAATGTGCTGATTCATCGGGAATCTCTCGTCGAGTTCCAGGTTGAGCTCCAGAACATTGACTCTCGGTTCTCCAAGAAGGCGAAACTGACGGTCTTCTGTGTGTTTAGCCAGGAGAGCGTGCAACTGATCGACCGTCGTTCCGCGCTCCTTCGCTACCCGAGGCAATTGAAACTCAGCTGCGGCGGGAGTGATGTGGGGATCGAAACCGGAAGCAGAGGTCGTCACAAGGTCAATCGGCACTAACGCGGCAGGATTGTCGCCTTGCGCCGAAGCAACGTCCCCCTTCACGCGGTCCATCAGCTTTTGATTCGTCGGGCCCAAGTTCGAGCCGCCTGAGTTTGCGGCGTCATAGCCATTTCCCGCCGCTGATGGTCTGGAGTGAAAATAACCTGCTCCCGAGAAGCCCTGGCCGATGATTCTGGAACCAACCGTCCTACCGTCCTTTTGAATGAGCTGTCCATTCGCCCGCTTCGGAAATATGACTTGAGCCAGACCGGTCACCACCAGGGGATAGATAATTCCCAACAGGATGGTGGTCGCGACGGTCATCAGTACGGCAGTAATCAGATTTTTCTTCATTGCAGAATCCTTTATGCGAGTCCTACCCGAGTGATGAGCATGTCGATCAGTTTGATCCCAACGAAAGGAACGATGATCCCGCCAAACCCGTAAATCCATAGATTATTGCGAAGCAACACAGCGGCCGCCATCGGCCGGTACTTCACGCCGCGCAACGCGAGAGGGATTAACGCGATGATGATCAGAGCATTGAAAATCACTGCCGACAGGATGGCGGACCCCGGTGTCTTCAGGTGCATGACGTTCAGCGCATTGAGCACGGGGAACGTTCCCGCGAACATGGCCGGGATAATCGCAAAATATTTGGCGACATCATTGGCGATAGAAAACGTTGTGAGCGAGCCGCGCGTCATCAGCAACTGCTTTCCAATTTCTACGATCTCAATGAGCTTTGTGGGATTGGAATCCAGATCGATCATGTTTCCGGCTTCCTTGGCGGCCTGGGTGCCGGTGTTCATCGCCACGCCCACGTCAGCCTGAGCCAGGGCGGGAGCGTCGTTGGTTCCATCCCCCGTCATCGCCACCAGTTTGCCCTCGGCTTGCTCCTTCCTGATCAGATCCATCTTGTCTTTTGGCGTTGCTTGCGCGAGGAAGTCATCGACCCCCGCTTCACGCGCGATCGCCGCGGCCGTCAGGGGATTGTCGCCGGTAATCATCACGGTCCGGATGCCAATCGCCCTCAATTGATTGAATCGTTCCTTCATTCCTCCCTTGACGATGTCCTTCAACTCGATGACGCCGAGGGCGCCGCGGCTCCTCTCGGCTACGACCAGGGGAGTGCCTCCTGAGCGCGCGATTTCTTCAACGGTGGCCCTGACCTCAGCGGGCATCTTGCCTCCGTTTTGCGAGATGTAAGTAGCGATCGCATCCGTGGCTCCCTTGCGGATCTGAAATTCGTTGAAGTCGACCCCCGACATGCGAGTTAGTGCTGAGAAAGGGATAAATACCGCATCGCTCGAACCCAGCTCCCGACCGCGCAATCCGTATTTTTCCTTGGCAAGTACGACGATCGAGCGGCCCTCGGGAGTTTCATCTGCGAGCGACGACAGCTGAGCTGCGTCAGCCATTTCCTCTTCCGTAACCCCCGGAGCCGGAACGAAACGCGACGCCTGCCGGTTTCCCAGAGTAATCGTTCCAGTTTTGTCGAGCAGGAGTGTATTAACGTCGCCCGCGGCCTCAACCGCGCGGCCTGACATTGCTAATACATTGTGCTGCACCAGGCGATCCATTCCAGCAATGCCGATAGCGGAGAGCAATCCGCCAATCGTCGTGGGAATCAGGCAGACCAGTAGCGACACTAAAACGAACACCGTCTGCGGCGCTCCTGAATAGATAGCGAACGGCTGCAGCGTCACTACTGCAAGAAGGAAAATGATCGTCAACCCTGCCAGCAGGATGTTGAGAGCGATTTCGTTGGGCGTCTTCTGCCGCTCCGCTCCTTCCACAAGGGCGATCATGCGGTCGAGAAAAGTTTCGCCTGGATTCGAAGTGATCCTCACTTTGATCCGATCCGACAACACACGAGTGCCTCCGGTCACAGCCGAGCGATCGCCACCCGACTCGCGAATCACAGGAGCGGATTCCCCGGTTATGGCCGATTCGTCGACCGACGCTACCCCCTCGATAATCTCCCCATCCGACGGAATGAACTCCCCGGCCGAAACGTAGACCAGATCTCCCGTCTTCAGTTTCGAACTTGGCACCTTCTCAACCACCTCATCGCTTCCCACCAGACGATTCGCTATCGTTTCCGCACGCGCCTTCCGAAGCGTGTCTGCCTGCGCTTTGCCCCGGCCTTCCGCCATCGCCTCGGCGAAATTTGCGAATAAGACGGTGAACCACAGCCACAACGTGATCTGAAGATTGAACTTGAAGACAGAGCTCGCTTTGAAAAGCAGGAGGGTCGTGATGACACTGCCAATCTCAACCACGAACATGACTGGATTGCCCATCATCTTTCGAGGGCTCAGTTTGACAAAGGCGTCCCACACTGCGCGCCCGACAATCTTCCATTCCCAAACGGCTCGTTTTCTGGGTTTATTCGGCGCGTGTCCAAGGCGGATCGTTGCCGATTCCAAAACAGGCTTCATTTCTTGTGTGATTGCCATTGCCGGACTCTCCTAAAAGGTCTTACCCGCCGCCATGAGTAAATGCTCAAGGATGGGCCCAAGGCTTAATGCCGGGAAAAATGTGAGTGCGCCAACGATGAGGATTACGCCGATCAGAAGCACAGTGAATAGAGGCGTGGTCACCGGAAACGTGCCCAGAGATGGCGGAACGTATTTTTTGCGTGCAAGATTACCCGCGATAGCCAGCGCCGGAACGATCATGAGAAACCGGCCAACCAGCATCGTGACGGCGCCTGCTGCGTTGTACCAGAGCGTGTTTGTCGTCAGTCCGGCGAACGCCGAGCCGTTGTTACCAGCCTGCGACGTGAACGCATAGATGATCTCGCTGAGTCCGTGAGGGCCGGGATTCAAAATGCTGGAGGTGCCGAAACCAGCGACCACCGAAATTGCGGAGAATGTAAGGATGACCAGCGGGAACACGAGCACAACCAGCATCGCCATCTTTACGTCGTACGCCTCAATCTTTTTGCCCAGGTATTCCGGAGTACGGCCCACCATTAAGCCGGCGATAAACACGGCCAGCACAATGTAGATCAGCATGCCGTACATGCCTGAGCCCACGCCGCCGAAAACTACTTCGCTCAGCATGATGTTGGCGAGCGGAACCAGGCCCCCAATCGGAGTGAACGAGTCATGCCACCCGTTGATCGCCCCACAGCTTGCGTCGGTGGTCACGGTTGCAAATAAGGCGCTGTTCGCAATCCCGAACCGGACCTCTTTGCCTTCCATATTGCCGCCCGGCTGCAAGGCGCTGACTTTTTGATCGGTTCCAGCGAGCATGGGATTGCCGCGGGCTTCCGCCCAATAAGCGACGGTCACGCCCGCAAAAAATAGAATCGACATTGCGGCCCACACCGCCCAGCCGTGGCGCTGCGAACCGGTCATCCTTCCCAATGTGTAGGTGAGCCCGCTGCCGATGGCGAAAATTAATACCAACTCAATCAAGTTGGAGAGTGGAGTCGGATTCTCAAATGGATGCGCACTATTCGCGTTATAGAAGCCGCCGCCATTCGTCCCTAGTTCCTTAATAATTTCCTGAGAGGCGACCGGACCTTGCGCAATGATTTGATCGGTGACCGTCTCCATCACCGGCTTGCCTTGGGCATCGACGGCCGCTTTGCCATCAGGCCCAACTTTCTGGACCTGCATGGGTTCAACCAGTTTCACCGTGTCGTAAGGTCTTAAGTTCTGGATTACACCCTGCGACACCAGTACCAGAGCTCCGACGATGCAAGCCGGCAAGAGAACCCACAAAGTGCAGCGAACCAGATCGACCCAGAAATTCCCAATGGTCTGCATCTGCCGGCGGGCAATGCCGCGGATGAAAGCGATTGCCAGCACAATCCCCACCGCCGCCGACATGAAATTGTGATAGGCGAGGCCAGCCATCTGCGTGAAATAACTCATGGTGGTCTCGCCCGCGTAGTTCTGCCAGTTCGTGTTGGTCGTGAAAGAAGCTGCGGTGTTAAAGGCCAGCACCGGCGGATTCACCGCGCCGAGCTTTTGCGGATTGAAAGGCAGATACCCTTGCAACCGCTCCATCAGGTAGAGCACGATCATGGAAACCAGGCTGAACAGGAGCATTGAAATCGCGTACTCCGTCCAACGCATCTCATGATCCTCATCGACTGCGGTAACGCGGTAGAGCAGGCGCTCAATCGGCCGCAAGACCGGGTCCATGAAGGTCCGCTCGCGGTTAAACACCCGCGTCATAAAGAGGCCCACAGGCTTTGTGACCAGCAGGACGAGCCCAAAGAACAAAAAGATCTGGAGCCACCCGTTCGCCGTCATATCAGAATTTCTCCGGCCGCAGCAGGGCATAGACCAGGTACGCGATGGTCAGCACACTGACTGCGAGCATAATCGTTGATTCCAGGCTCATATCACTCCTCGCTGCATGCGCATTACTTCACACGCTCGCAGAAGTGCACATACGCAATCGATAAAAAGAAAAACGCGATGCTGGCCGCAATCCAAAGCACGTCTTGCATGTTCTTCCCCGGTACAGCAGGTCTGATTTTTTCGAACCTAACGCCGCTTTCAGAGCACGCCTGTCAGGATGTAACCTTCGTGCGGCACACGACCCGATCTTCAAGCTTTATTCAATACGACAGGACGTAAAACGCGAGTAAAAAGTTCGTAAAGAACTTCTAAACAACGCTTCTTCGCTGGGACTGTCGGGAACCGTATCTGTATGAGTTTGCGAAGCTAGCCCTTGATCAGCTTAAGAAAGAAGGCTGGCGTGCGGGTGTTGCCGGCAGGATATTTGCGATTAATCACCCGGCTCAAAGCGATATCCGACCCAAGGTTCAGTGATGATGTAGTGTCCAGCGCTCCCGTCTGCTTCGAGCTTCTTCCGTAAATGTCCCACGAATACGCGTAAGTATTCCGGTTGCCCTACGCTGCCTTGCCCCCAGACCGCTCCCAGCAGGGTCCGATGAGTCATCACTTTTCCCGGGTGTCTTGCCATGTACACGAGAAGCTCAAACTCCTTTGGAGTGAGTCGAACTTCGCGGTTTTTCACTTGAACCGTGCGGCCCGGAATATCGATGCGAAAATCACCTGCTTCAATCACCGGGGCGTCGGGCTCCTCCGGCGCCGAAGTCCGGCGCAACGCCGCGCGTACTCGCGCCAACAGCTCATTCATGCTGAAAGGCTTAGTGATGTAGTCATCCGCTCCCGCATCGAGCGCCTCCACTTTGATGGTCTCCTCGCCTTTCACCGAGAGCACAATAATCGGTATGCGCGATTCCTTGCGAACGTACCGGCACAATTCCAGCCCGTCCATATGGGGCATCCGCAGATCGGTGACGATCAAGTCCGGCATCCAGCTCTTCATAAGCTGAATGGCGTCATCTCCATCCGATGCGGTTCGAATTCCGTACCCTTGAGTGGAAAGAGCTGTCTTCAGCACGCGCGTGATTTGCGCCTCATCATCCACCACAAGAATGTTTTGTTTGACCTCCGAATTCGCCATCCCGCCTCACTTCATTTCTTGAGTAACAATGTGAACGTCTACCGGAGGAGCATCCCGCAAGAACTTGTGTATCGCGGAGAGGTACAAGTATCTTTTCCAACCCTTTTGCGCGGAGCGCCCAAAAACAACTTGGGTAATATGCTTCTCTCGAACTACTTTAGCGACTTCCTCCGCCACGCTTTGTCCCTTGGCATGAACAACTTTAGCGCCCAGGTTTTCAGCGAAACTCAAGTTTTGCGACAAGCTGCGCTGGTCGGAGGGCTCTTCGTCTGTCCCAATATCAACATAGATTACGTACAACTCAGCCTCGATCCGTTGCGCCATTCGAGCCGCCCGCGCGATCAGATATTGTGCCGCCGGACTCGAGCTGACGCACACCGCGATCCGCTCTCGCAACGCCAGGTTCTTGCCTGTTCCTTCTTTCTCCAGGTATGGTTCGAGGCTTCGATCTACCGCGCGCGTGACTTGCTGCAGCGCCAGTTCCCTGAGCGCTATCAGGTTGCCGGGCTGAAAAAAGTGGCCGAGGGCCTTTTCCGCGCGATCGAGCGGATAGATATCGCCGCGGCGCATCCGAGTCTGCAGTGCTTCCGGCGTCAAGTCCGCGAGCACAATTTCATTCACTCGTTGCATTACCCAATCTGGCACCGTCTCGCGGACTCGAACTCCCGTCACGTTCAGAACCGTGGGCATCAAGCTCTCGATGTGCTGCACGTTCATCGTGGATAAAACATCGATCTGTGCCTTCAGCAACTCCATTACATCCTGATATCGCTTGCCGTGCCGGCTGCCCTCAATATTGGAGTGAGCCAATTCATCAACTAAGACCACGTCAGGCTTACGGGCGAGAATGGCATCCAGATCCATCTCTTCGAACGAGGCTCCTTTGTATTCAATAGGGCGCCTGGGGACCGTTTCCAGTTTCGAAGCCAGTTCTACAATTCCCGATCGCCCGTGAGTCTCCACGATTCCTATGACTACGTCCTCGCCCCGGCTATGGCGGCGGATGCCTTCGCTGAGCATATTGAAAGTCTTACCCACGCCTGGGGCATATCCGAGAAAGAGCTTGAACACCGTTTGCTTCTTCTGTGGAGTTGCTTCTTCCAGCCACTGCTCGGGTGTCTTCGGCATACTATGTATTATCCTCAGTGGTCCGCTACAAATCGAGTAGGCTAAGTCTCACGGTGAAACTACCGATCAACAATCCGATCCTACGCTTTGCCGCTTCCGCCGCGATTGTGGCAGCTATCGTTTTGCTCTACTTCCGATGGCTGCACGTCAATCCGACTACGGTCGGATTCACCCTGCTGTTGGCGGTATTGCTCATCTCCACCGCCTGGGGCCTGCGTTACGCGATTTTTACCGCGATCGTTGCCACAGTAGCTTACAACTTTTTCTTTTTGCCGCCGTTGTTCACTTTCACGATTGCGGATCCGCAGAACTGGATAGCGCTATTTGCCTTCCTGGTTACGGCAGTAGTCGCCAGTCAACTCTCGGAGCGCGCCCGCCGCGGCGCCGAACATGCTGACCAGCGCCGCCACGAGGTCGAACGCCTGTATTCCTTCAGCCAGCAGTTGTGGCGCAGCGAAAACGTCTTCGAGTTGTTGAACATCATTCCCAAAAACATCGTCGATTCGTTCGACGTCCTAGGGGCTGCCCTCTTCCTCGAGAACAAACAGGAAGCCTATTTTCTTGATGAAGCCAGCCGGTCTTTGTTCCCCATCGATCAACTGAAGTCCATCAGCGATCGCGGAGAACCTGTGCTCGACCGCGAACACACCATCTGCTACATGCCGCTGCGCATGGGCGTGCGAACCGTCGGAGCCCTGGGCCTATCCGGTTGCACTCTCTCTCGTGAAAGCCTGGAAGCCATTGGCAGTTTGGTCGCCATCTCGATTGAGCGCGCCAATACCGTCGAGAAACTCACCCGCAGCGAAGCCGCGCGGGAGAGTGACCGGCTGCGGTCTGTGTTGTTGGATTCGGTGACGCACGAGTTCCGCACTCCATTGACCTCGATCAAAGCAGCGGCGGAAACGCTGTTATCCGAAGTTGAACTCGACAAGCCGCAGCGCAAAGACCTGCTGGCCGTCATCAATGAGGAAAGCGACCGCCTCAACCGCCTCGTGGGAGAAGCCGGAGAAGTTGCCCAACTCGATTCGCATCAGCTCCAGTTTCGCTTTGAGCCGCACCAGATTAAAGAAGCCATCGATAACGCAGTTGCCAGTTCACAACACGCCCTGCGGAATCATCCGCTCAAAGTCACCGTTCCCGGGAATCTTCCGCCCGTGCGAATGGACCTGGAGCGAATAACCGAAGTGCTGGCTCATCTGCTGGACAATGCAGGCAAGTACTCTCCGGCAGACACACCGATCTGCATCACTACCGAGCCGCGCGATTCATTTGTAGTCACAAGCGTGGCGGATCACGGTCCCGGGATCGACGAAATGGAACAAGAGATGATTTTCGAAAAATTCTATCGTGGCCGGAACCAGCGCATGATGATCCAGGGAACCGGTATGGGATTGCCGATCGCCAAGGCGATCGTCGAACTGCACGGGGGAAAAATTGGAGTAACCAGCCAATTGGGCCGTGGGTCACTCTTCTATTTTTCGCTGCCAACGGCGTGAATTGCGATCCCTGGCGTCTCCACCCACCCGCTATAATTCTCCGGCATGAATCTCGAAGAAAAACTTGCGGAGCTGAAAAAGCGTAATCACCTTGCCGAAGAAGGCGGAGGCGCAAAGCGTCGCGAGCGCCAGCACAAAGAAGGCAAAATGTCGGCACGCGAGCGCATCGAGTTCCTGCTCGACGACGGTACCTTCGAAGAAACCGACAAGCTGGTCACGCACCGCTGCAATGACTTCGGCATGGCCGAGCAAAAGCCTTACGGCGACGGCTTTGTCACTGGCTACGGCCGCATTGAAGGCCGGCTGGTCTACGTCTTCGCGCAGGATTTCACCGTCTTCGGCGGATCGCTGTCGGAAACCAACGCCGGCAAAATCGTCAAGATCATGGATCTCGCCGCAAAGATGGGCGCGCCCCTGATTGGATTGAACGATTCCGGTGGCGCGCGCATTCAGGAAGGCGTCGCATCCCTCGCCGGTTACGCCGACATTTTCCTGCGCAACACGCTCTACAGCGGGGTGGTGCCGCAGATTTCCGCGATCATGGGGCCGTGCGCCGGCGGCGCAGTCTACTCTCCCGCGATCACGGATTTTGTGTTGATGGTCGACAAAACTTCTTACATGTTCATCACCGGGCCCGACGTGATTAAGACCGTCACCCATGAAGAAGTCACCAAAGAACAACTCGGCGGAGCCATGACGCACAATGAAACCTCGGGCGTGGCGCACTTTCTGGCGCATGACGATGCCGAGTGCCTGTCGATGGTGCGTGAGTTGTTGAGCTTCGTTCCGTCGAATAATCTGGACGATCCTCCGCGCAAGCCCTGTACTGATCCCGCCGATCGCAACGACGCTCGCGCCGATGCCGCGCTCGACAGCATCGTGCCCGCGCAGTCGAATCAGCCCTATGACATGAAAGATGTGATTCACGCCGTGGTCGACGACGCGTACTTCTTCGAAGTGCAGGAGCACTACGCGAAAAATATGGTCGTCGGATTCGCGCGGCTGGACGGGCGATCGATCGGCATTGTCGCCAATAATCCGGCAATGCTGGCGGGAACTCTCGACATCAATGCATCGGTCAAGGGAGCGCGCTTCGTCCGCTTCTGCGACTGCTTCAATATTCCGCTGGTGACGTTTGAAGATGTTCCGGGATTTCTTCCCGGTACCGCGCAGGAATACGGCGGCATCATCAAGCACGGTGCAAAGCTGCTCTACGCCTTCGCCGAAGCCACAGTGCCGAAGGTGACGGTGATCACGCGCAAAGCCTATGGCGGCGCCTATTGCGTGATGGCGTCAAAGCACATCCGCACCGATGTGAACTATGCGTGGCCGACCGCGGAAATCGCCGTCATGGGCCCGGAAGGTGCCGTGGACATTGTCTATAAGCGCGAACTGGATGCTGCGGCGAATCCGCAAGAGCGCCAGGAATTGCGCCAGAAAAAGATCGAAGAATTCCGCGACCGCTTCGCCAGCCCCTACGTTGCCGCCGACCGCGGCTTCATCGATGCCATCATCCAGCCCCACGAAACCCGGAAGAAGCTGATTCAGGCGCTGGCCATGCTGGAGAACAAGCGGGATAAGAACCCACCGAAGAAGCATGGGAATATACCGTTATAAAACATTCAGTCATCCAAGTGTTTTGGAAATAAATTCTAGGCGGGGCGCAAAAATAAGAGTTCCGAGGTGGTGTTGGGTCCATTCGTCTCGGCCAGTAGCTCGCTTATGACCCTTGCTTGACCTGCTCTCGCAGTTTCCCTTGCGGGGCTTGCGCGCGATCTTCGCTCGGGCTCCGGGCTTACCGCCAACCGGAAAAACCTACCCAACGCCTCGGAACTCTATCCTGCCTTCGACGTTTCTTCTTGTTCTCCTCAACCAGCGCTTTGCTATAGACCCTTGCTTGCCCTCCCTGCTCATTTTCATGAAGAGGGTGACTGCGCTTGAGTCCCGGACGCCGCACCAACCGGAAAAACTTTAGAAGCTGTCAAAGAACGATTATGTTTCTACTCTTTCTATTTTTAGAGTCAATGAAAACTTTGTATTTTTAACTCGCGTATTTTCAAGCGAGTGCACGCCGTCCACAGCCGGGTGACCGGAATTGGTGCAGGGTGTAGAGCGAGTTCACGCAGAAGGCCAGCGGAACGCGGCTTTTGACGGCTACGATTCGATCAAAAAGGGAATGCAGGAGATCCTCTGATGGTTGCGGCCTTGTGAAAATTACGCGGAACGCCTGCTGGGTAAGGAATGTCCTCGCACTTACTTGCTCGGAACTTCAGTCGATTAGTCGATTTCAATTCGTTCGTCGACGAACCGCTTGTCACCTTCATCGGAGCCCGCAAGCTCAAACGAATTCGTGATCGCCGCTTTTCCTTTTTCCACACTGGTGATGACGTAGGAGCACCCGATCCAGTGTGCCTCGGCGAAATCCGTCGGCGACCAGCGCGCTGGATGATCGGGATGGGAGTGGTAGAAGCCGATAATGTCCTCGGCACGCTCGCGGCCCTCGCGCTGAATACGCACCAGTTCGCGCGGATCGATGTTGTAGCGGTTTTGTGGCGAATCGGTGCGCGTGTTGCCGCAACGTGCCGTCGAGGTCACAACGCGCGCGTCATCGTCCACACGACCGAGCAGCACGCCGCAGCACTCGTGTGGATAAGTCTCTTCGCCGTGCCGGCGAATCGCCGCATAATCTTTGGATGGAATCCTAAGCATTAGAGGAATTTTTGATTAATGATTTCTGATTGTTGATTGAAAGCCGCCGCGTACTGGTTCCCAACCAACAATCAGAAATCATCAATCGCAATTTCATCCCTCCGTCCAAAATCTCTCGCTCAGATATTTGTCCCCAGAGTCGCACAGGATCGTCACAATCACCGCCTGCTGATCTTTCTTGAGCGAAAGCCCTTCGGCGATTTTCAGACTGGCAAAGACTCCCGCAGCGGCCGATATGCCCAGCAGCAATCCGCATTCGCGTGAAATCCGGCGCGCCATGGCGTGCGCATTTTCTGTGGCGACCTCAACATCCGCATCCGCCAGCGCTGGGTCATAAATTTCAGGAACGATTGCGCTGGCCATATGCTTGGCGCCCTCGATGCCGTGAAAAGCGGAATCCGGTTGCAGCGAGATGCAGCGGATGGCGGGATTCAATTCCTTCAGGCGCCGCGTGGTGCCCATGAAAGTGCCACTCGTCCCCAGCATGGCAACAAAATGCGTGATGCGTCCTTCCGTCTGCTGCCAGATTTCATTCGCCGTTCCGTGATAGTGCGCCTGCCAGTTGGCGTCGTTGGAATATTGGTCCGCATAAAAATACAAATCCGGATGCTTCGTGGCCAGCTCGCGAGCCATGCGGATCGCCCCGTCAGAACCTTCGCCGGGATCGGTATAAAGAATGTTGGCTCCGTAAGCGCTGAGAATCTGCTTGCGCTCGACAGAAACGTTCGTCGGCATACACAGCGTAACCGGAAATCCTTCGGCTGCTCCGAGCATGGCGTAAGCGATGCCGGTATTTCCGCTGGTAGCGTCGAGCAGAATTTTTCCGGGACCGAACTTTCCGCTGCGGCGGCCTTGGGCAACGATGCTCGAAGCGGCGCGGTCTTTTACGGATCCACCGGGGTTGTGCCATTCGGCCTTGCCCAAAAGTATTGCTCCCGGCAGGTGCGCGGTGAGCCGGTCAAAACGCAGCAGCGGAGTGTTGCCGATGCGATCGAGCAAGCTCAGCCCCAGGCGCGCCACGTCGGGCTCAGGCGCACCATCCGCGAGCAAGGTCGGCGCCAATTTTGCAAACGTGTGACCCATGACGGAACGATTTCCTCGTGACTATCGTAATATGCAAAGCGCCACGAAACACGCTATGTAGTATGGTGTCCTTAGATGAGATAGATTGCAAGCGGATGCAGCCCTAAATAAGGAGCGCACAGTTTTGGCGCGGCTTGCATCTAAAAAGATTGGAAGCGTAGAGAATGAAGGATATTGAAGCACGAACTTACGACGAAGCGTTGAACTGGGTGCGCGAACACGGTTTCGATGTCACCGAAGCGCCCGGCACCAACGGCCGTGTGTTCCTCAGAAAATACAACGTCTCAGCCGCCATCCAGAAAACGCCCGAAGACGGCGTTAAGATCTTCGCCTATCCCGGATACCTTGTCGGCAGCGAAATTTCGAAGCTGGTTAACCGCGGTTATCAGCAGTTCCTGAAGAATTCGAAGACTGAAATTCCCGCAACCGCCGATCACTTGAAGGCCCTGCAGTCGTTTGCTGAAGAACTGAAAGTTGCGCTTGGATTACCCAGCCTCTACAACGAATCGCTCGGAACCGTGAGTGAGTCTTACCACTACGACCGGATCGAGGGTCGCGACAAAGCGCCCGTGGACCGCCCGAAGCGTCCCTGGGAAGTTGCGGGTAAGCCAGCCGTTGCCAAGGCTGTTGCCGCGAAGAAGGGCCGCGCATAATTCTTGCCCGTGGCCGCTGGTTTGCGAAAATCTCCCCACTCGATTCCCTCTGTCGTGCGAAACTGGTGCGCCATCAGTAAACTTCCGGAGGTTTGCATGCGCAACCGGTTCATTCTCGACTTCCTGTTTTTCTCCTTCTGCTTGCCCCTCGCGTTGCTCCCAACTAGTCGCCAAGCCCTTGCCCAGGCCGCGCCGGGCGAAAATGGCAATGAAGCAAAGGCCATTGAACGCGTCCTGCATAAGCAGCAAGATGCCTGGAACCGCCACGACCTGGAAGGCTTCATGACCGGTTACTGGAATTCTTCAGACCTGACATTTTTTTCCGGCGCGAAAGAGCAGGACGGATGGCAGGCCACGATTGACCGCTATCTGGCCAACTACAAAAGCCCCGGGCATGAGATGGGGAAGTTGGAATTTTCCGGCCTGCGCGTCGAAGTGCTGGGGCAGGAGGGGGCCTTCGTGCGCGGTTCGTGGAAGTTGACCATGTCCGATGGTAAGACTCCGCATGGCTTGTTCACCTTGGTGTTCCGCAAATTTCCCAACGGATGGAAGATTGTGCACGACCACACCTCGGCAGCGGAGTGATTCGGATTCTTCGCCGAGGTATTTTTAGCGTTTCGCTCGCACTTGCACCCGCATACCTTCGGGAAGTTTGCCGTTTACTAACTCCACTACTCCGTTACGAATTACGCCTTCCAATTCTTGGGCAGGATTTGGACTGGTGGCGAGAGTCGCGGGCGTGGGCGCGGGCGCCCGCGCCACACGTCCCATGCCTTTGTCCATCGCTTCGTTGGCCAGACGGTCGGCATCCTGATTCTGTTCGCGAAGAGCGTGGCCGATCGAAAACCATTCCAGTTGCACAATCAATTCTTTGGCGCGGCCATGAAGGTCCTGCAAGGTTGGATTCTTTACCTTATAGATCCCTTTAATCTGCCGCACCAGCAATTCCGAATCGCTGATCAGCTTCAGCGCTTTCGGTCCGTGTTGCAGCGCGTATTCGAGGGCCGCGATCAGTCCCTGATACTCGGCAAAATTGTTTGTCTGGTGGCCGAGATACTCGCTGAGCTGCGCGACTTTTCGTCCAGCTTCGTCTTGAATGACCACGCCGTATCCAGCGGGACCAGGGTTGCCGCGCGCGCCGCCATCGCTGTGCGCAATCAGGTAGTGAGCGGGAGGATTCTCGCGCGACGAATCTTCGCGCGATGAAAAAAGAGATTTCGTTGCCGGCCGGCGGGGATAAGCCATGCCACTGAGTTTACAACGCAGACGGGCTTGTCATTTCCTACTCCATTGTCATGACACCGGAGTAATGAATGACTCCCCGCTCTCAGCGGCCCGCAGCCAGGCGGGTTGCCAGTCGCGGCGGAAGGTTCGCCGCGAAGATGCGGTCCTGCGCCGCTTTCAGGTTATACGGCGAGCGGTGAAAATGGACGATCTGCGCTTCCGTATCGAACAGCGCGAAGGCCGCGCGCCAATCCCCATCGCGCGGCTGCCCCACCGATCCGGGATTAATCAGGTAACGAGTCTCCGGCTTCAGTTGCAGCGATACCGACTCGGCTTGTCCGACAGTGCGGTATTCCGGACGGAATCCGTCGGCACTGTTGCCGTTGGCGAAGAACCCTCCCTGCAAATGCGTGTGGCCGAAGAAGGTGAGTGGCGCGGTCAGCGCCAGCAACGGCACTAGGGCGTCGCCGATTGAAACAATGTACGCATCTTCATCCTCCGGCGAGCCGTGGACGAGCTTCGCCTGGGGAAAGCCTTCCAAAGAAAGCGGACCGTGCGGCAACGACTTTAGCCACGCGTGATTCTCCGGAGTGAGCTGGTTCTGTGTCCAGATCGCGGCCGCTGCGGCCATGGGATTGAAATCCGCGAGATCAAGCAGCCCAGTCGCCGCTTTGTCATGATTGCCGCGCACAAAAATATTTCCCAGGCTCCGCGATCGCTCGACCACTTCATTCGGAGAAGCGCCATAGCCCACAACGTCGCCCAGATTAACCACGGAATCGTAGGTGGGCGCGGCCGCCATGCAGGCCTCCAGCGCTTCGAGATTGGCGTGAATGTCGCTCAGCAGCAGTATGCGCAATGAACACCAGACGGATGGCGATTATAGAACGACTGCGAACACACCCGCCACATCCGCAGTGTATTCCGCGACTCCTACCGTGCAACGATCATCGCAACAAGCTCATCGCAGCAAGCTCATCGAACATTCATCACCGGGCCGCCGTGACCACCGGAACGTTAACCACCGGGCACCTCGCCCAGTGTCCGTGCGCGACTTCGATCAGCGGGGGAACCGTACGCGTACATTCGGGAATGCGAAATCCGCAGCGCGGCTCGAAAGCGCAGCCCGGCGGCATTGCATGCAAGGGTGGCACGGTCCCCTCGATCGTTCCCAGCGGATGTCCACGCTCCGTCCTCAAATTTGGCACCGCGCGCAACAGTCCGCGAGTATAAGGATGCGCCGGGGCTCGAAAGATTTCCTGCCGCGCGCCGAGTTCCACAAGATTCCCCGCATACATCACCGCCACGCGGTCGGCAACTTGCGAGACAACCGCCAGATCATGCGAGATGAATAACATGGTCAGTCCAAACTTGCCGCGCAGTTGCGCCAGCAGGTCAAGGATCTGCGCCTGAATGGTGACATCGAGCGCAGTTGTGGGCTCGTCGGCGATCAGCAGCTGCGGACGATTGACGATGGCCATCGCGATCATAATGCGCTGCCGCATGCCTCCCGAAAGTTGATGAGGATAATCGCGCGCCCGCCGATCCGGTTCGGGGATTGCGACATCCGTCATGGCCTGAACCGCCAGCTTGGCTGCGTCGCTCTTGGAACCCGTGCCGTGAGCCAGCACCGCTTCAGAGATCTGATCTCCGACTCGCATCACCGGATTGAGCGCCGTCATCGGCTCCTGGAAAATCATTGCGATCCGCGATCCGCGCAATTGGCGCATGGAGTCGGCGGGCAGAGCGGCGAGATTTCGAGCGGAGCCGTTCTCGCCAAAAAAAATCTCGCCCGAGATCCGTGCCTGTGGCGGCAACAGCCGCATGACCGCCAGAGACGTAATTGACTTTCCGGAACCGGATTCGCCCACCAGTCCCAGAACTTCGCCCGCAGCGATAGAAAAGCTCAGGTCGCGTACGGCGGGAAGCGTTCGTGTGGGGACAGCCGCCCCCGGCTGTCCGGCTGACTGCAACCCGGCAGCGGGAAACTCAATACTCAACTTGCGGATGTCGAGAAGCGCGGGCACGATGTCATGTTAGCAGCGCCGAAGAACCTTCGCCTTCGGCTGGTGGACAGAACAGAGCCTGCCCTGAGCGAAGTCGAAGGGCCGGCTCTCCCCACATGAGTTGGAGTGGCTTGAAATTACTGTCCCAGAATCAGCGGCAGTCCGTTCTTGCTGTTTCCGATCACCACAACTTTGGAGTTGGGACTTTTCGCCAAATTCTCTGTGGCTTCAATACCCTTCCACTCCAGCAGTTGCGCACTGATGCCCTGCGCCACAATCTGCTGGAAGTCGCGAACTCCAGCGGCTTCGATGCGCTTGCGCTGCGCCTCCTGCGTTTCTTTCTGCAAGCGGAAATTCATGGCCAGGGATTCCTGCTCGGCCTGCTGCTTGGCTTCAATAGCGGACTTCAACGTTGCGGGCAATTGAATGTCGCGCAACAGAACGTTCTCCACGGTCAGTCCGCGCTGATTAAGCTGGGCGCTGACCTGATCGTAAATCTGCTTTGCTACCATTTCGCGTTCGCCGGTGTAAAGAGCGTTGGCGGTGTGTGACGCGGTGGCCTCGCGAATCGCGGAGCGGAGCGTGGGCTCAACCACCACATTTTCGTAATCCGCACCGATCTTCTGAAACACATCGGCGGCGTGATCAGGATTGAGATGATAAATGAGAGAAGTATCCAGGCTCATCATCAGGCCTTCGCTCGAAGGCACACTCGCAGATTCTTTCAACGTCTGCGTCTGGATCGAGAGTTCGTTGTTCGTCTTCAGCGGATTGATGAGATGGATGCCTTCGCCGAGAGTCTCGCCGGTTTGCACTTTGCCGAAAAGCGTGAGCACGCCCACCCGGCCTGTGCCTACTCTGGTCACGGAACTGAACACCAAAATCACCAGCAAAAACGCCGCTATTCCTAGTCCGATCAGGCGCAGCAGTCCCACTCCACCGCCGCCACCGTCAATAATCCTGCCTCGAGCGGGATCAAAAATTGTCATCGTAGTTTTCCCCCGGCCTGATTCTAGGGCTCAGTTACCGCTGGCGTAAGTGGCTTACCCGGAACCACGCCTCCGCGAACCAGTTCGCCGAACCAAAGAGCGCGCGTGAATGAATCTTCCATTTCTGCCGCAGCATCTCTATGCTTAGACCTTATGAGCAAGATTCATATTCCTACTCCATTGCGGCAATATGTGGGCAAGCAATCGACCGTCGACGTGAAGGCCGCGACGGTGGGCGAAGCGATCACAACCTTGGTCGCTCAGCATCCCGACCTGCAGCGCCATCTCTATACGGAAGACGGTAAGCTGCGCGCTTTCGTAAACTTGTATTTGAACGACGAAGATATTCGCTACCTTCAGAAAGAAGCGACCGCGGTAAAAGAAGGTGATAACATTTCTATCGTGCCTTCCATCGCCGGCGGAGCAGCCTGATCGTTGGATCGCTGGACAGTTGGATCGTTGAGTTCGTATCAGGGCATGCCTTCAGGCATGCCGCAATTGCCGTTTGGTCGTCGCGCCTTTAGGCGCTGCTCGGATATGAAACCTTCCTTCACAAGCCGCTGTTGTTGCTGTCCTCGCTGCCGTTAGTGTCTTGGATCCCGATAGCGCAATTTGTGAAATTTCCAAAAGGACTTATGGCCACCATCACCACCGAAATTCCCGTCACCCTGAACAAAGACGAAATCCTGCGCTACTCGCGCCACCTGATCATGCCCGAGGTCGGCATGGAGGGTCAGCAAAAGCTGAAGGCGGCGCGCGTGTTGTGCATCGGCGCTGGAGGGCTGGGATCGCCGCTGGCTCTTTATCTCGGCGCCGCTGGCGTGGGCACGCTCGGCCTGGTCGATTTCGACGTCGTGGATTACACCAACTTGCAGCGCCAGATCATCCACTCCACCGCTGACGTGGGGCGCAAGAAACTGGATTCCGCCGCCGACAAGCTGACCGCCATCAATCCATTCTTGAATATTCAAAAGTTCGACACGCGCTTGAGCAGCGAAAACGCGCTCGAACTTTTCCGTGACTTCGATATCATCGCTGACGGCACCGATAATTTCCCCACGCGCTATCTGGTGAACGACGCCTGCGTGCTCACTGGCAAACCGAATGTCTACGGATCGATCTTCCGTTTCGAAGGCCAGGCCAGCGTGTTCGCAACGAAAAACGGTCCGTGCTACCGCTGCCTTTATCCTGAGCCGCCACCGCCCGGCCTGGTTCCATCCTGCGCCGAGGGCGGCGTGCTCGGCATTCTTCCCGGCCTCGTCGGCGTGATGCAAGCCACCGAAGTGATTAAATTAATTCTGGGCGTGGGCGACCCTCTCATCGGGCGGCTGCTGCTGATCGACGCTCTCGGCATGAAGTTCCGCGAGCTCAAGCTGCGCAAAAATCCCGACTGCCCGGTTTGCGGCACGCATCCCACCGTAACCAAGCTGATAGACTACGACCAATTCTGCGGTATTCGCGGGGAGGAACAAAAGGTGGAAGCAGGCGCTGGGGAAATGCAGGTGGAAGAGTTGAAACGCCGTCTGGATGCGAAGGAAGATCTGTACATCCTGGATGTGCGCGAGCCTCACGAATTTCAGATCTGCAACATCGGTGGAAATCTCATTCCTCTGAACGATTTGCCGAAGCGCGTGAACGAACTCGATTCCAGCCGCGAAATCGTCGTCCACTGCAAGATGGGCGGACGCAGCGCGAAAGCCGTCGAGTTTCTCCGGCAGTCGGGCTTTAAGAAAGTGCACAACCTCGCCGGCGGAATCAACGCCTGGGCCGAGAGGGTGGATCCGAAGGTCCCGAAGTACTGAAGGGCCGAAGTATCAAGCTCGTATTAGAGTGTGAGCTTCGTATCAGGGTATGGCTTCAGCCGTACCGTTCGGCCCGGCAAAGGAACCGCGCCCTCAGGCGCTGTCTCCCCTAGGGAATTTTCCACAGAAGAATTGGTGATAATATACTTGACAAATCAGGCTCATTTCGTTATCTTCCTTGCATGGACAGCAAACACAAGCAACCAAAGACCTTGCAAGAGGCAATAGTCTTTTACTCGAATCCTGACAATGCTCTGGCCTACATGGTCCTGCTACGATGGCCGAATGGTGTCGTGCTCTGCCCTACTTGCGGTCGGAATGACGTTGTGTTCCTTCACAACCAGCGCAAGTGGCAATGCAAGAGTGTCCACCCCAAGCGCCAGTTCTCTGCGAAGGTCGGCACTATTTTCGAGGACTCGCCTATCTCCCTTGAGAAGTGGGTTGTCGCTGTGTGGATGCTGTCGAATTGCCGCAACGGTGTTAGCTCTTACGAGATTGCGCGCGCCATCGGGGTTACTCAAAAATCCGCATGGTTCATGATGCACCGCATTCGTCTGGGATTGCAGAGCAAGGACGGCGGCAAGCTAGGCGGTGGTCCTCACAGCAAGGTCGAAGTAGACGAAAGTTTCATCGGTGGTAAAGCGCGGAACATGCACCAATCTCGCCGCCGCCGTATGACTTCGTATGGCAATAAAACCGCTGTCATGGGAATGCTGGAGCGCGGCGGCAAGGTTAAAGCAACTGTAATTGGCAAGCGTGATGGCAAGCAGATGCAAGAGATCGTGCGCGATTCCGTTGCACCGGGAACTTGGCTCATGACCGATGAGTTCATGGGCTACAAGGGACTGGCGACCGACTACACGCATTTGGTCATCAACCATCTTGACAGCTACGTTCGCGGTAACGTCCACACTAACGGGCTTGAGAATTTCTGGTCTTTGCTCAAGCGTGGGATTGGCGGAACTTACGTTGCAGTCGAGCCGTTTCACTTGTTCCGCTACGTAGACGAGCAAGCGTTTCGTTTCAATAATCGCAAAGACGATACTGGGCGCAAATTGGACGATGCCGAGCGTTTCAATATCGCTATGTCACAGATTGTCGGCAAGCGTCTCACCCTTGCCGAGTTAACAGGAAAGACTGGCGAAGAAGCGCCGTTCTAATCCTTTTCGCCGTCAGCGCGGCCCGAAGCGGAAGGTTTCTTAGCCTTCCGTCTTTTCTTTTTTTCTGCCTTCTCCGCGTCCAATTTTTCCTTGATCTCGCTATGAGACACCTTGATTAGTTCGTGCATCATGCGATCAAAGTTATCGAACTGCGAGTTTTCTCGTGTCAACGATGTCTCCTATAACACCAAACTTAACTCTCAAGTGATTCAACAATTCTGCGGTAAATTCTGGCCCTTTTGCGGCCTTGTCGTCCGCGCCCAATTGTTCATACATAGGTCTAATCACCCCTCGACATTGTTCAAAAACAGGATCGGCTGGAGAGGGAACGGGCATCGTTGCAATCTGGCTTTCAGTTGGCGCGGAGGTATTTAAGACATAGCATGATATGCACATCGCAAGATGGAACTCCAAATTGTTCCTGTCGACAATCGCACTCTCAGCGAGGTATAAAAATGTTTTCGTATTTATCAATAACTGTGCGCACTTTAGATATAACTCAGGCGGATAGGTAGAGCGAAATACTTTCGTGTATGTCCTTTTTAGGACCGTAGAGGGGCGTGCTCTCGCATTGTCCGGTTCCTGAAGATAGACGGATATTACCGCTTGAGCCAAGCGAGGAATGGTTACGATTAAATGCGCTTCCTTGCCCTGATTTTTATAAAAATTCTTGCGACGATCATAATATAACCCGTTCGACAGGAAGTATTCCTCTATGCGTCGTTGAGTTGCTTCTGTGGCGTGTAGCCAGGGATCAGGGATAACAGTCTGGCTATTTGTCGCTTTGATTATTCTGTCCCGCGCAGCAGCATTCCCCGACTTAACGACCCGTATCAAAACGTGTCGATTCTCTTTATCGTTGGCCGCTTCAGATAAATATCTGTATATTTCCCGAGATGTTTGTAGACCGTTAACTATTTGAGGATCGGTAATTATGAGGCGTTCCCCGGTATGCGCGTGCACATCTGATGCTAAAACTGTAATGCCATTGTTGAGCCACCAGAAATCTTCTTGTGGCGCGCTCAACAATGTGTCATGAATTTGCGAATTGACTTTCACATTGCCTTGATAATCTCGGACATTGGATTCAAAAATCTGAGTTGCCAGCACCCTAGCCCCATCATCCTCGTCAGTGATGAACTCAAAAAAATTCTTCAGCGGTACAAGGCATATATACCCCTCGCCTGCGGGAAGCATTTTGGGAACCAATAATGCTCGCTCAGTGGGCGGAGTTTGATCATGCCGATTAAGCAAGTCCTGAGCGCCAATAAACGTTAGGTCGATTACTGCACGGGGGAAGAGAGTGCGTATTTTGTCTAAGAGCAAGTCGCGCTTGTGGGTAACGTCGGGATGAATTTCCTCGCCCATACATGAATAATAGAAATTTATCGTTAGGGCAGGTTTTTGCAACGCCAGATCAAGATATGCTTTGCGAAATCTATCCGCTATGGACAGCAATTTAGCGTTGTAGTGGCGGGAAACCTTGGCTAGTGGTACAGCCACGTCAAACAAATCGCCCACGGTGGGCATGAGCTTGTCTATGACTGTGGCATCAAATGAGCCTCCGCCACTTCTAGACTGAACAATGACGAGTTCAATTTTGACTGGGTTCTTTCCCTTTTTCCAAGGAGCAAGCGAGGTATCCTCGCGGAGAAGGAATCGGTCTAGGTAACAGTAAATCGAATCAATTCCGCCATCGCCTCCCTTGCCAACGATTCCCGAGTCAATCTCATCATCGCTAGGATCGTATTTTTTAAGAATTTGCTCCGCTGAAAATATTTCAAAATACTGACTCGGCGTGGCTGTTGGACGATGCGCCTTTCGGCCATCGTCCAACACCCTTTGAAGATACAGGCGCTCACTCATCGGCATCGCCTCGCAATGGGTCATAGTGCACCCCAAATGGATGTACTATCCCCTTCGCTCTCATCGTCAGAGCTTCCACCCCCAGTATTCTCTTTTTGGCATGATTCGGCAAGTATATTATTCCCGAAGAATTTTCGCGCTTGTGACATCTAACCTTTCCTTCGACACCACACCGTCCTAATCTGGAACTGTAGGTGCCGGATGTAACGCCGCGCGATTCTAGATCAACGCCCGGCCCCCGCGACCTCCCCATGCGAGTGAGGGACAGAGGGACATCTGATCAGGGCTTCAGATAGGCTTCCCTGGAAAGCCCAGGGCTGGCGCCCGTTGTTGGTGGTGATCACTACCATTTAAGTTCTAAAGGAGCAAAGTAACCAGCAGCACTGAGAACAGCACTCTGAAACGAATCGAGGATCACCGCGGACACCGGCAATAAGTAGCGTTTTATTATCGACGCATGTAATCCGATCGCGCCCCTGAGTGCCGTTTCGTATCAGCAACACCGCCCCAGCCGTGTCCATTGCCGTCTCCAGATACCGCCTGCAGGCGAAGTGGAACCTGACACTATTACTAACGGCATCCCTGCGACTCCTATTTAGATTGACAGTCTAATTCCGAAGCGCATAATGGCGTATTCCCCAAGGTCCCCCAACATTCAAGAAGTTTGCTCACCGGAGGCTTCCTGTGAAAATGTATCTTTCCTTGTCGCTAGCACTGTTGTGTCTATTTTGCGCTGCACAAACTGCAACTGCTCAGACATCGACAGCTAAGCCCACTCAACCGTCCGAACCGGTTCCATCCCAGGCGACGCAAACGGACTTCATCTCGCGGAAGGGGTTCGTGCTCGAAGAAGAAACGCCCGTTAGGCTGCGGCTGAATCGGACCATATCTTCGGCCGACGCGCACGTCGGTGACAATATCGATTTCGAGGTCCTGGATGACATTACCGTAAACGGCACCCTTGTGATCCCAAAGGGAGGACTTGCCTTTGCGACAGTCACTGAAGCTCAATCCAAGAGGAGAATGGCTCGAGGCGGAAAACTGGATATCAACATCGACTATGTGAAGTTGGTTAGTGGCGATAAAGCGGCACTGCGAGCGGTTAAAGATGTCAAAGGCGGCGGCCACACCGGCGGCATGGTGGGCGGTATGGTGGCGACAAGCATAATTTTCTTTCCTGCAGCTCCGTTTTTCCTCTTCATGCACGGCAAGGACATCAGCATTCCCAAAGGTACCGAAATCACTGCCTACGTGAATGGCGACGTTAAGATGGATCTAGCGAAGTTTCAACCGGCGTCACAAGTTGTATTAGCCAGCTCTGTTGCCAATCCAGTTTCCGCCGCAGCGACTTTACACCTGGAGTCCTTCCCGCCAGGTGCCGATATCGAAGTCGACGGCAATTTCGTCGGCAACACTCCCTCTGATGTTCAGGTTGCAGATGGTGAACACACCGTCTCAGTGAAGAAAGCGGGATTCAAAGAATGGCAGCGCAAACTTAAAGTCAGCAGCGGGAGCAGCGTGCATCTGAGTGCGGAGTTGGAGAAAACCACAACTCCATAGTTGCGCCGACTCGCCGAACACCGGCGTCATCAATCACTATCGCAACAAAACCGGGGGAGCCAGTTTCGGCTCCCCCTTTGTAACTACACCTCATAGACTTACTTGCTGGAACCGCCCGACATGGCCTCGCTGGCCTCACCTAGTTCCAGCGCCAGCTTCTTTCCCTGAAAGCGCAACCCGGCCAGAGTATTCGGTCCACTTTCATTCTTGCGAGTGACTGCGGCGTCGTTTCCGGCTGGCGACTGCAATTCGATTACACGCGCCGGCACCTTCGCCAGCACATTCTTTCCTTGCATAATGGTCAGCTCCACGTTGCCAGTGCTGCCTTCCCATTGCACTTTGTAGTCGCCCGGCTTCAACGTTGTTCCATTCACCAGGACGGGATTTCCCAGTTGCAGATTGGCTTTGGTTGCGGCGAAGGCGCTCACGCTCAAAAGCATCGCTAACCCAATCACCAGACTTTTTGATACTGTCGCGAACTTCATCACAGCTCCTTTTTCTTCTCCGAGTCTCGTCGGAGAACGGTTAGGGCGGCCCGGTTCACGACGTGCGCGAGAAAACTATTGTGTTTCACCGCGAATCGCCTACAATTCAACCGCCGGGGTTCAGACGACAAGCCGAAAGGCTGGTCGCGCTGTGCGCGGGGGTTCTCTCACCTGGGCCGCCAAACCGAGAGTGAGAAAATCCCCGACCCCGCAAGAACTTTGCGTTTAATCTTTTCGGTATCAACGGATCGGGAACTCCTGCCCAATCCGCTTCTCAACTAAGTACGCAGTATTCCTGCTGGAAGTTCCGTGACTCGTGGAAACATTCCGTTCGTTGGTTGGACGCGGTCATCATCCGTCGGTTAGCGCTCGCTCGCCGTTCTTTACAGAGAAGTAATATTTGGTGACAGGATCTTCAATGGAACATCCGTGCAATGTCTTGTCTGCAATCGATTGCCGCCAGCAAGCGATTTGCGGATGAGAAGAGATGAGAAGAAAATTTATTCAGGAAGGAAAGGAATGGAGTCGGATAATCAAGACGCGAGGCGGGAACTCAGAGGTCGCGCGAAAGATAGCGCTTCAGTCTCAGTCGCCATGCTGCCGATCGATTGACCAGATGTTGGCCGTTCTGAATGACAAGGGTAATTTCTCTCAAGTGACAAACCTAAGAAAGAGGCGCCGACACATGCTCGTGAACGATGATCCACTTGCCGTCCTGATTCTCAAAAATCACTGTCCAGCGGAAGTTGCCCATCTCCACCTTGCCGGTTTTTGAGGTCATCTCTTCTTTGATCGTTGCCGTGGCCCAGACCAAATCTCCATGCGGATGGATCGCTGCGTCGTCATTCACCGTGAACTTCGCGCTCTTGTAGCCGGAGAGTTCGGCCTTCGCTCCTTTTTCATATTCATCCCAGCTTCCATATTTCAGTGGCGCGATGTCATAGAAAGTGTGCGGCCCGGTGGCATAGAACTTCGCGACATTGGCAGTATCGAGCGTGGACCATCCATCCCAAATCTTCTGTAGAAATGCTTTGTCTGGAACCGGAGAAGCGGATTTCTTCGGTGCGGTTTTAGCGAAGCTGGAGCTAAGAGCAAAAAGGCACAATGCAACGGCGGAAAGGCGCTTCATTGTTGTGATTCCTCCAGATTGTCTACACGAGTTTCGGCGGAATTCTCGCACATGCCGCACAACCTTGCCAAGCACGCATTGACCGATTTCCACAGCACACGCTAGAATAGTTGAGTTTGCCTGTACTCGCCGACCCGTTCTGGGGACGCCTGCCCTGGCTGCTGAAGCGCCGTGGCGGAAACACAGCAAGCAGAAGAAGTTAGGCGGGAAGTTTATCAGCCCCAGACTCGCGCCCTTGCGCGTGGCTGGTTTGATGAGCTGATTTTTTCATGACATTTTGACGGAGGCAGACGTATGTACGCGGTTATCCGCGCTGGTGGAAAGCAGTACCGGGTGGCGCCCGGCGATGTAATTCGAGTAGAGAAATTCGCGACTGGCACCGATGGCCATGTGGACTTTCCCGACATCCTGGCTGTTTCGGGCGGCGAAGGCAAGATTGGTAAACCGGAGTCAGAGGCCAGCGTGGTCGGCGAAGTCGTCGAAGAAGGCCGCAGTCCGAAAATTCTAGTCTTCCATTACAAACGCAAGAAACAATACAAGAAGCTTCGCGGACATCGTCAGTCCTACACCGCGGTGCGGATCACAGAGATCAATTTCGACGGCCAGAGTTTCAAAGCTCCGGAGCTGGCGAAAAAGCAGCCTAAGCCGAAGAGGGTCGTGGCGACGGACGAGCACGAGCCTGAGCACAAAACTTCCTCCGCGCATGCCAAGAAGGGGCACGCCAAGAAAAAAGCTGCGCCCAAGAAAGCCGCGGCCAAAAAGACTTCACCTAAGAAAAAGAAATAGTTTTGCGAGGGCACGACGCCTCGCGACAGCCGGCGCAACGCCGCCGCTACTTTGAAGAATTGAGAGCTGATTCATGGCACATAAAAAAGGGCAAGGAACTTCACGAAACGGCCGCGACTCAAACGCGCAGCGGCTGGGATTCAAGGCATTCGGCGGACAGATCGTTCCCGGCGGCACAATTATCGTGCGGCAACGCGGCACTCGCGTGAAGCCAGGGCTGAACGTCGGCCGTGGCAAGGACGATACGTTGTTTGCCAAAATCACGGGCCGCATCAAGTTCCTGAATAAAGGCTCAATGGGCAAGTTCGTGATGGTCGAGCCCATGGAGATTGTGGAGTAGTCGGGCCCTGGTCTGCGTGAACTCTATCGCGTGTTAGCGGCCGCGGCGAGCTGTCCGACGTGGCTTCAGCCTCGCCTTCGGGACGAGGCTTTTTGTTTTTGCTGTGATCTGTTTTTACAAGCCTGTTCTAAGTACAAGCTATGTTTATTGATGAGGCTAGAATCCGGGTTAAAGCGGGAGACGGCGGCAACGGCTGCATGGCCTTTCGCCGCGAAAAATATGTTCCCCGCGGCGGGCCTTCGGGCGGCGACGGCGGCAATGGCGGCGACGTCATCATGGAATCCAGCGAGCGCCATAACACCCTGGTCCATTTCCGTTTCAATCCTGAATACAAAGCGGAGCGAGGACGCCACGGCGAGGGCTCCAACAAGAGCGGTCGAGAAGGGGAAGACATTCTTTTGAAGGTGCCGGTGGGCACTATTGTGTATGACGAAGAAACCGGCGAGAAAGTATTCGATTTCTCCGCCCCCGACCAAAGCATGGTGATTGCCCGCGGCGGCCGTGGCGGCCGCGGCAATGCCCGCTTCGCTACTTCGGTGCATCAGGCGCCCCGCGAGCACGAACCAGGGCGTCCCGGCGAAGAGCACAACTATCGCCTTGAACTGAAGCTGTTGGCGGATGTGGGATTGGTTGGATTTCCGAATGTGGGCAAGTCCACGCTGATCTCGCGCATCTCAGCGGCCCGCCCAAAGATCGCTGACTATCCGTTCACTACTCTGCAGCCGAATCTTGGGGTAGTTGCGGTGGGCGACGCGAACAATGAAATCAGTTTTGTGGTCGCCGATATTCCGGGATTGATCGAGGGCGCGCACACGGGCTCGGGGCTGGGCACACAATTCTTGCGGCATATCGAGCGCACGCGCCTGCTGGTTCACATGGCCGACGTCTCCGATGCCAGCGGCCGCGCCGATATTGTGAAGGACGTAGAAGTGATTCTCGGGGAATTGGCGAGCTTCGGCGCTCATCTGGAAGAAAAGCCGGTGATCATGGTAGCGTCGAAAATTGATGTGGCGAATAAAGACAAAGTCGCGGCGCTCAAGCGCTATTGCAAAAAGCACAAGCTGAAGCTCTACGAAATTTCAGCCGTGACCGGCAAGGGAATCGACGAATTGAAATTCGCGATGGCGAAGGAAGTGGATGCGCTGCGCGAACGGGCCCGGCAACAGGCCGAAGCCGGCGACCATCAAAGCGCCTGACCGGCCACTTACGCCCGGGGCAATTCGGCTCCGTGCTGGAAGCGATACTGCAGAATCTTTGCAGCCAGGGCGGGCGGCATTTCTTCTCCGGCGGTCTGCACCGTACGCACGACTTCTCCCCGGCATACCACTTCGGTTTGCGAAAGCCCGGCAATCTCCGGCGGCAGCACCAGATTGATTTCGAGAATCACATTGGGCTGCAGAAGATCCTCCGCCTGGAACAACAAACCTGACCGGCTGATATTTCTGGTTTCCCCGTCGTGCCAATCCTCTTCGTCCAGGCGGCGATACTTCAGCGGCAGGTGCAGTTGAAAACGTTGTGCGCGCGACAGCGGTAATGCTTCCGGCACCGTCGCGACGTGCGTTGTTTTGATTGGCATATCCGCCTCCATGGGAGTTGAATCGAGCACTTCTCGAACCATAACCTTCAGCTCGCGAAGGGTGAATGGTTTCTGCAACAGCCGGATTCCCGCGTCTAGCGTGCCGTTGCGGCCAATCACGTTTTCGGTGTAGCCAGACATGTAAAGAACTTTCGTGTTAGGACGAATCTCTACAATCCGTTGTGCGAGTTCGCGTCCGTTCATGCCCGGCATAATAACGTCGGTAAGCAGCAGATGAATCGTGCCTTCGTGCGCCACCACGATCTGCATGGCGGCCGCGCCATCCGCCGCCTCGATCACGCGATAGCCTTGCTTCTCCAGGAATTGCCGGGCGAGATAACGCAGGTTCGGCTCATCTTCCACCACCAGGATGGTTTCCGTTCCCCGTACTGCGTTCGATTCCGCGGGAGCGGCAGCTTGCGCCAGGGTCTCGGCTGTTTCGGAAACGCGGGGCAAATAGATTTTGAACGTCGTGCCTTTGTCTGGTTCGCTGTTTACCCAGATGTAGCCGCCACTCTGTTTCACGATTCCGTAAACCGTGGAGAGCCCCAGGCCAGTGCCTCTCGGCCCCTTGGTGGTAAAGAAAGGCTCGAAGATGTGGGATTGAGTTTCCGAATCCATCCCGGCGCCAGTGTCGCTGATGGCAAGCGTCACGTAGTTTCCCGGTTTCAGTGGGGCGTGAAAGCGCGCGTAATCTTCGTCGAGCGAGATGTTGGAAGTTTCGATGGTCAGCTTCCCACCCCCGGGCATGGCATCGCGCGCGTTCACCGCAAGATTCATGATGACTTGTTCAATCTGACCGGCATCGGCTCGCACCGTGCCCAGTCCGGGTGTCGGAACCATGACCAGATCGATATCTTCGCCGATCACGCGGGTGAGCATCTTCAGGTTCTCGGTGACCACGCCATTCAGATCGAGAATCTTGGGAGCGAGCATTTGCTTCCGGCTGAAGGCGAGCAGTTGCCGCGTGAGCGAAGAGGCGCGGCCGGCTGCATTGGAAATTTCCTGTGCGGGAGTGCGCAAGGTGGGCTCCGGGCCAAGGCGTTCGAGCAGAAATTCCGAGTACCCCGAAATCACCATGAGGAGATTATTGAAGTCGTGGGCGATGCCGCCCGCGAGGCGGCCGATAGCCTCCATTTTTTGCGATTGCACCAGTTGCTGCTGCAACACACGCTGCTCGGTTACATCTTCGGCAAATAATTCGAAGGTTTTTCCTTTGCCTCCGTTCGTGACGGCGCGGCCTGAAACACGAACTACAGCAGACCGCCCGTCCCGGCGCATCCACTCAGCGATCACGCCCTGGAAAGGAACTGATGAGCGCAAATGATCTGCCAGTTCGAACCACTGCTGCGTGTCGGCGTAGAGTCCGCCGAGATGCCTTCCCACGAGTTCCTGGGATGATGAATATCCCAGCATGGACCGCAGAGCGGGATTCGTGTCGAGCAGCTGTCCTGCGGAATCGCAACGGCAGATTCCGTACGGAGCATGGGTGACCAGGGAACGGAAATTCTTTTCGGAGCGCCGCAATCCCTCTTGCGCCGCTCGCAGCGCCGCGTTGAACCAGCAGATCAGGGCTGACAGCACGACAAACAGCGACAGCCTCAGCATCGTCGAGCGAAATTGCGCCGGCGTCTGTTCCCCGGAAAATGAAAAATAGGCGCTCACGGTGAGCGCAAACGAAGTGGCCACCAAACCTGGTTTCCAGCCGCCGTACCACGCGCTCACCATTACCGCGACCGCGAATACAGCCAGCCGGCTTTCCGCAATGTTAGGAAGCAGCAGCGCGGGAATGAGTGCAAGGGTCGTGCTGAGCACCGCAACTCCATAGCGCAGAACAGGCGCACGGGCAGGTTGGATGCGGAGTAGGGGGAGGCTTACTCGCATATGAACGCATGTTAACGTGAAGAATTGAAGCACGCGAGATTACAGGAGTTCATTCCAAATTCTCAAAATGAAATGTTTCGCCGGACATGGGGACCTGAGCCACAAGGACAACGTGTTCCATGTCCGATCGGACAATGCCTGCTATCCGCGCCTGATACGCGAATGTAGCGTGCAGTGGCGGACTGGAAATGTTGAACTTGCCAATTGAGCCTGCGAACCTTGACACTAGGCGCGCATGAATATTGGCCTGTTTGGCGGAACTTTCGACCCCATCCATCGCGGGCATCTGGCGCTGGCGCGCGCGGCCTGCGAGCGTTGCAAGCTTTCCCGCGTCCTGTTCGTGCCCGCGAATGTTCCGCCCCACAAGCAGGCCCAGCCTTTATCGGCGTTTGCGCATCGTTACGCGATGATCGCTCTAGCGACCGCCGGAGTGAGAGACTTCGCGCCTTCGCTGCTGGAAGCGCCGGAAGAATTCGAGCTAAAAAGTGATCGGGGAAAAACGACGCGTCCGGAAAAGCCGAACTACACCATCGATACGGTGTTGCGCCTCAAGCAGTCGCTCAAGAAAGCGGACCGGCTTTTTCTGCTGATCGGAATCGATGCGTTCACCGATATCGCGAAATGGCATCAGGCCGAAGCATTATTTCGCGAGTGCGAGTTTGTGGTTGCCAGCAGACCAGGGTTCTCACTGGCTGACGTTGCGAATGCGCTGCCCGCAAGCCTTCGGCCGCGGCAGGAAGTGACGCGTCCTTTTCAAAAGCAGGCCGCCACTGGGGATTTGCTGCTGGGCGGCGTGACCATCCATCTGCTGAATGAGGTTTATCAACCGGTCTCCTCCACGGCGATTCGCCAGGCCGTTGCTGCTGGCAAGCCGCTGACCCGCTTCGTGGAGCCCTCCGTTGCGGATTACATCAAGAAGACGGGACTGTATAAAGGTCGTTAGGCGGTGGGCGGTGTTCGTTTGCCAAGGCTTTTGCTGGACATAGCATCTCACGACCCGCGAACAAAGGGCATCTATCGTGCATTCGTTTACAATGAGAACTCAGCCCAAGTTGGGCTAACGATCAGCGACTAACGACCAACGACTATCGACTAACGACCGACTCTCTGCATGAAAAAAAACGAATTGAAACAGCAAGTAGCGTCCGCCATTCAGGCTTGCCTCGACAAAAAGGCCGAAGAAATCTCCATCCTGGAAATGGAAAAGGGTTCGGGAGCATTCACCGATTATTTCGTGCTGTGTAGTGGCACGAACCCACGACAGGTGCAGGCCATTGCGGACGAAGTGGAACTGCGGCTGAAAGCGGCGGGCGTTCCCCCAGCGCACGTCGAGGGCTATAAGCAGGGGGAATGGATCCTGGTCGACTATCTTGACTTCGTGGTGCACGTGTTTTCGGAAAAGGCGCGCAAATTCTACGATCTGGAGCGCCTATGGAAAACCGCCAAGCGCCTTGAGCCTTCGGAATTGGCGCCGAAGCCAAGAGCGAAGGCCGCCCCTGGGACAAAGGCAAAAGTAATAAAGATAAAGATCAAAACAAAAGCTACCAAGACAAAGCCGGCACCACGCAAGCCAACCGCTGCGGCTGCTCGTCGCAAGAAATCATAGCTGTGTAGTATTTCGGATCCCTCCGATGACAACTTCTTCCAAAGAAGAGCCGGGATGGGGAAGCCAGTACCGGCTGATTGCGACCGACAAGTGGAAGGCGAAGTCGGCGGCAATGGGCAAAGCAGTCACGGAATCGCTGGTGGAGTATGCGCAAGCGCGTCCGGGGATGCGGGTACTTGACCTGGCAAGTGGTACGGGCGAGCCGGCCATCAGCATCGCCATGCGGGTTGGATCGCAGGGGCATGTGACTGCGCTCGACTTGAGCGCTGATCTTCTGGAGATTGCCAACGACCGGGCGCAGCAGCGCGGCCTGCAAAATTTTTCGACGCAGCAGGCGGATGCGCACGCTCTGCCTTTTCCTGACGGTAGTTTTGATCTTGCCACTTCCCGCTTCGGAGTGATGTTCTTCCGCGATATTGGCTTGGCTTTGCGGGAACTCCGCCGCGTCCTGCAGGACCAGGCGCGGGCATGTTTTCTGGCCTGGGGACCGATCGAGCAGCCCTACTGGCAAACTATGATGGGGGTCGTGCACGGGCATGTCGGTGGTCCGCTATTGCAACCGGGCGGGCCTGATCCGTTTCGCTTTGCAGCGCCGGGAAGCCTTTCGGCGGAGCTGGCGGCCGCTGGCTTTCGAGACCTGCACGAAGAAACAAAAACGCTGCCCTGGACCTGGCCGGGGACGCCGCAAGAAGTTTGGGAGCAGGCCCGCGCCGTGTCGGTGCCGTTCCGTCCCATGCTGGATCGCGTACCTGAAAATCTGTGGCCTCAGATCAATTCGGAAGTGTTGGCAGCGATTGGGCGGTACGTTAAAGGCGAGAACATCGAGTTTGGGACGTCGGTGGTGTTAGCCTCGGGACGGAAGTAAAGTTCATCGTGTCATTTCATCGAGTCATAGAGATCTGCCGCGAAGATCTGCCTTGAAGCTCAAGATTGCATGGATCGGAAAGACGAAAGAGCCGGCGATCCACTCGCTGACGGACGAATATCTAAAACGCATTTCGCATTATGCGCAAGTGGAAGGGCAGGCTTTGCGCGATGAGGCGGCGCTTCTGCAAATTTGCGGGCGGAGTCCGGCAGGCAAGGCAAGGAAGACGGCCAGTTTCGCGAAATCGACGCTGGCGCTGATGGATTCACGCGGCAAGAAATATTCCTCTGAAGAGTTCGCGCGCTTTCTCGGAGACTATCAGGATCGCAATCCGCTGCCGCTGGTATTCGCGGTGGGGCCGGCCGACGGATTCAGCGAAGCGGCCCGCAGCGCGGCGCAGCACACGATTTCGCTGGGCGCCATGACGCTGGCTCACGAATTGGCTCGCGTGGTCTTGCTGGAGCAAATCTACCGGGCATTCACTATTCTGAAGGGGCACCCTTATCACTCGGGGCATTGAATACTTTGTTGCGCGGAGGAACTTTCGTGTATTGTTCGGAAGCCTGCGCAGTCCTACAGTTGTGAGAGCGAATCTTGGCCAATCGAATTCATAACTGCGATCATTACCGCACCCAGACCGCGACCCCAGGAGGATAAGGCATGAAAGATGTGATGGAACTATTGCGCGCCAAAGAGCAGGAGCTGTTGAAAGTAAAGCGGCAAGTGGAAGCTTTGCGAATCGCGGCGCCGCTGCTGGGTGGGGATGAAGATAAGGCCTCATCTTCGAGCGGACCGATAGCGGCCAAGGGCGCCAACGGCTTGGGCTAGATCGTCGCCGCGTCGTGGCGCACATCCTATCGAGATCGGTTTTGCCAGACCGGCAAGCCGGACTATCCATAGTTTTAAGAGTTACTGCAGTTTCACTGCTGACTTGACTGCGACAAACAGGCTTCCGAGAGCCAAGTTATTTCAGCGATGTTATTTCAAAGCCTCGCGCATCTACTGCGTGACCGTGGCCTGATAGCTGACCGCCTGCCAATGTCCGTTACGGCGCACCCAGACGCGCGTGTAACGATAAGGTCCGCTGAAATCTTCGCCGAGCTGGTGGCCTTTGACGTCGGCGCGTGCCGTAACTACCGCCGTATCCCCGTAGAGGCGGACGACCATGTCAGTAACGTTCATGGATTCATAGCGGAGTTGCCCGCTGCGGCGGGCAGAGACGCTTTCCTGCTTGGTCGTAACCTGGCCCAGCGGTGTAATGGCAACATAGTCCTCGGCCAGGGTGCGCAGAGAAAATTCCGCATCGCGTCGAAGGCTGGCTTCTTTCGCCTGCCGCTCCATGTCGACGATCTGACGAATGACTTCCGCCTCCTCAGAATCGAAACCCGTTCTGGGATGAAGAGCAACGCGCTGGGCGCAAAATGCCGGCAAGGCCGCGAGCACGCAGAACAATAACACCAAACATTTGTTGATCACGACGAGACCTCCGCAGTCTGCCTGAGGGCCGAGATCTGCTTGCACTCGGATACGCTGGCTTGGATGCACTGGTTCCGTGGAAAAGTTCACTACTTTTGAAAGAGCATCATAACTCGAAACAGGGGAGCAGGATGTCTCACGTGCCCGCGGGGCTTACAGCACTGCTGGCAGGACTTTCTAGTAGAATCAAACCTCCTTTGACCCATGACGGACATACGCCGCGGTCTCATCATCGTGAACACTGGCCCGGGAAAAGGGAAGACGACCGCGGCAATGGGCACGGCTTTGCGCGCCGTAGGCCAGGGGATGCGGGTGCTGATGCTGCAGTTCCTGAAAGGTTCGTGGCATTACGGCGAACTGGACGCGGTGAAGGCATTCGGAGACAAATTCGTGATGAAGCAGATGGGCCGGGGGTTTGTAAAGGTAGGCGCTGAAAAGCCCGATCCCGAAGACGTGAAGATGGTGGAGGAAGCGTGGGCGGAGGGGGAAAAGGCAATCCAATCAGGCGAGTGGGATCTGGTAGTGCTGGATGAGATTAATTACGCCATCAGTTATGGCATGCTGGACCCGGCGAAAGTGGTCGAGAGCCTGAAGAAGAAACCCGAGATGGTGCATGTCATCTTGACGGGAAGAAACGCACACCCCACAATTGTCGAGGCCGCCGACACTGTGACGGAGATGCGGCAAGTGAAACACGCGTACGAGAAGGGTGTGATGGCGCAGAGAGGGATTGAGTATTGAGCAGCAAGTACCTAGTACCGAGTACCGAGTCAAACCGTTTTTCTCGGTACTAGGTACTCGGTACTGACTTTCGCAACTGACTTTCGCAACCGACTTATGGCATGGTTCAAGCGTGAATCCGGGGAACTCGAACCTTCGGGGGAGAAGACTGTTCGTACCGAAGGCTTGTGGGTGAAGTGTGAAGGTTGCCGGCAGATCATCTGGAAAAAAGACCTGGAAGAGAACTTGAACGTGTGTCCGAAGTGTGAAAAGCATTTTCGTATCGACGCGCGCAGAAGGCTGGCGCTGCTGCTGGATGAGAATCAGTACGAGATGTTGGACGGAAATATTTCATCGACCGATCCGCTGAAGTTTGTCGATTTGAAACCGTACTCTTCGCGGCTGCGGCAGGCGCAGCACGATACCGGCCTGAAAGATGCGGTCATCAATGCGCACGGCCAGTTGCTGGGACGGCCGGTGATCGCGAGTGTGATGGAGTATGCGTTTATTGGCGGCAGCATGGGCGCGGTGGTTGGAGAGATGATCACGCGGGCGGTGGAGCGCGCGCTGGATTCGAAGACGCCGCTGATTATTGTTTCCGCTTCGGGCGGTGCGCGGATGATGGAGGGCGTGATCAGCCTGATGCAGTTGGCTAAAATTTCCGCGGCACTGGCCCGCCTGGATAAGGCGAAGGTTCCTTATATTTCGGTGCTGACCGACCCGACCACGGGCGGCGTGACCGCGTCATTTGCCATGCTGGGAGATTTGAATATCGCCGAACCTGGCGCCCTGATTGGTTTTGCGGGCCCTCGAGTGATTGAACAGACCATCCGCCAGAAATTGCCGGCGGGATTCCAGCGCAGCGAATTTCTGCTCGAGCATGGCATGCTCGATGCGGTTGTATCTCGCAAAGAACTCAAACCGTATATCTCGCGGGCGTTGGATTTCATGGTGGCGTGAAGGAGAGCTGTCAGCTATCAGCCGTCAGCTTTTGGTAACACCGCCGTCACAATCTCGCATGGATCTCGAAATCTTATCCCTCAGGTTGATAATCTAAAATATTGGCTGAAAGCTGAGAGCTGAGAGCTTCCTTATGTCCTACCAGACCGCAGTCGCAAGCATGTTTGCTCTTGGCCACGAACTGGCGCAGACGCCTTCGCACAAATTCGACATTTCGCATATGCGGGTGCTGTTGCAGGCGATGGATCATCCGGAGCGGCGGTTTCCGAGCGTGTTGATTGCGGGCACGAATGGCAAGGGTTCGACGGCGGCCACGCTGGCCTCGATCCTTCAAGCTTCAGAATTTAAAACCGGGTTGTACACTTCCCCGCATCTGATGCGGATCAATGAACGCATCCGGATGAACGGAACAGAAATCAGCGACAGCGATTTTGCGGAATTGCATGCGCATGTGGATCGCCTTGCCGCGAAGCTGACTGAAAATGGCGAACTGCCGTGGCACCCCAGCTTCTTCGAGATGATGACCGCGATCGCCTTCGAATACTTCGCCCGGCAGAAAGTGGAGCTGGCGGTGCTCGAAGTCGGCATGGGCGGGCGGCTCGATGCCACCAATGTGGTCGACCCGCGCGTAAGTGTGATCGCCGATATATCGCTCGATCATCAGAAATATTTAGGCGATACGTTGGGAGAAATCGCAAGAGAGAAGATGGGGATTGTCCGTCCTGGCGGCGTGGCGGTCGTGTTACCGCAGCAACCCGAGGCCAACGACGTGATTGGAAACTCGATTCTGGAAATGGACGCGCGCGCGGTCAACGCCGTTCCGTATGTACCGCCGGTTTCGCCAGGGAGTGGAGAGTATCTGGCAGCTAGTGGCGCGAGCGGCAGCGGATACGTCTATCGCTACCCGCTTCAGGTTATGGGCGAACAGATTTTGGTGGAGACGCCGCTGGTGGGGCGGCATCAGTTGAGGAATATCGCGCTGGCAATTGCGGCGGCGGTCGAGTTGAGTGAGCAAGGATTCGGCGGCGTCACGGCGAAGGGCATCGAGAGCGGAATTCGCAACACGCGCTGGCCGGGACGATTCCAGATGATTGCGGCGCGGCCGGGCTGGCCCGAGATGGTGATCGATGTGGCGCACAATCCGGCGGGCGCGTGGGCGCTGCGCTCCGCGCTCTCGGAGCGCTATGAAGGGCGTCCTCTGATTTTTGTTTTCGGCGCGATGCGGGATAAGGCAATCTCCGAGATAGCCGAGATTCTGTTTCCGCTGGCCGAGAAAGTGATCGCGACTCAGCCGGAGAATCCGCGCGCTGCGTCTCCGCAGGAAATTCAACAAGCCGCCGCCCGCAGCGGCGCTGAGATTGAGGCGATCGAAGATGTGCCGCGCGCAATCGAGCGGGCGCGCCAGCTTGCCGGTGCCGGGACAGTGATTGTGGTTACGGGATCGATCTACATGGTTGGGGAAGTGATGCGCGAGATCGGCGTGCAAGTTTGAGGGCGCGCCTGTTGGCGGTTTTCTTCTAGAATAGAATTGTGCAGGAAACGAACTCACCAGTAGAAGACACGATAGGTAGCGCCACCACCCAAGCAGAACTCGTGGCCGCGCCGCGGCGAAGTCCGCATACAATTCCAGGAAAAAAGTATGGCTGGCTGAGCCGGCTGCGGTCGTATTTGATTCTCGATCCCTTGATCTGGCTTTACACGCTGGTTCTGGGGCTGGTGGCTCTTCCCGGCGGGCTATTCGACCGAAGCGGACGAAGGCTTCACTGGTTCTCGCAGGTATGGTCGTGGCTGATCATGAAAACGATCATGTCTCCAATGAAGGTTGTCGGCCTGGATAAGATCGACACGTCAAAACCGCATGTTTACGCGGTCAATCATGCTTCCGCGATGGATATTCCCGTCCTCTACGTTTATCTTCCGTTTCAATTCCGCATCGTGTTCAAAAAAGAGTTGCTCTCGTATCCCGTGGTGGGCTGGCAGTTGAAGCGGTCGGGGCAGGTATGCATCGATCAGCAGAAGCCGACCAATTCGATTGCGGCAATTCGTTCCGCCGTGAAAAGTCTGAAGGCCGGGATCCCGCTGGTGATTTTCCCCGAAGGCGGGCGCACGCCGGATGGCGAGATCAAACCTTTTTTCCCAGGCGCGCTTTTTCTCGCGATCAAGGCGCAGGTGGATATCGTTCCAGTGGCGTTGATCGGCACCTACGAACTGCTGCCCATGAACACTTACCACATCAAGTGCCGTCCGCTGGAGATGCGGGTGGGCGAGCCGATCTCGACCGCCGGGCTCACCATGCGCGATTTAGAAATGGTATCGGACAAGGTTCGCAACGCAATGTCTGAGATGTACTACACGGCAGAGCCGGCTTCATCGCAGTAATAATTTGTGAGGCGTACCGCATCCATGGCAGCCAAGAAATCCACAGCGGCACGCATCTTTGCTTCTCCCAGACTCTGCTTCAAGAGCGCGGCCAAGGCTATCGAATTTTACGAGAAGGCCTTCGGAGCGAAGGAATCATGGCGCTTTGAGAATGAAGGCGGCATTGGCCATGCCGAGGTGATGATCGGCGATTCGGTCGTCATGCTGTGCGAAGAGTGGCCAGAAGGCGGGCGCTCAAGCGCGGAGACCCTGGGACATTCGCCCGTCAGCATGACGATCCAAGTGCCCGACGTGGACGCTTTCGCGGCGCACGCTGTCGCCGCCGGCGCCAAGATGGTGGGTGCAATCACCGACCAGTTTTACGGGCATCGGGACGCAACTCTAGGGGATCCTTTTGGCTACACCTGGAACATTTACACGGTGAAAGAAGAGATGTCACTCGAAGAGATGCACCGGCGCTTCAAGGCAATGATGGGGTCGCCCAAAAAATCTTAGAAGAGTGTTCGAGAACCGGTACTGCCCTAATTTCGATCTCCAGTGCGATGAACGGCTCCTTGATTGGCAATAGACCGAAATAGTACAATCCCCGGCGATTTCAGTAGTGCAGTCTGATGATCACCAGCATCCATACCCTGATTTATTCCGACGATGCCCCCGCAACGCGCGCATTCCTTCGCGACGTCCTCGGCTGGCCCTACGTCGAGGATGCGGCGGGCGGAGGCGCGGGTTGGCTGATCTTCAAGACCGGGCGGAGTGAGATGGGCGTGCATCCGACCCACAGCGTTTACGATGGCAAGACGTACGAATCGCCGCGGCACCATCTGATCTCCCTGATGTGCGACGACATCTCACACACGGTCGCTGAACTGAAGGGCAAAGGAGCGGAGTTCCGCGGCGAAGTTCAGGATCACGGGTACGGACTCGTGGTCATGATGGCCGTACCGGGCGCGGACGACATCATGCTTTACGAGCCCAAGCATCCGTTGGCGTATAGCCTTTGATCGATTGCAAGGGCAACTAACTCACTCCCACCTTTCACCCTTCGCAAGGCATCGTTCAAATTAGGACACTACCCGAGAATCCAACCCGTTTGACCCTCCTGAATCCCTCCAATAAACTAAAAGATTCAACACTCCTGCAGGTCTCAACTTTATGGCAGATAGCATTCATGTGAAGCTTCCGGACGGAAGCGTGAAGGAAGTTCCCAAGGGGACGACGGCGCTCGATATTGCGAAGTCCATCAGCCCGCGGCTGGCGGATGCGGCGCTGGTCGCCAAGATCGAGGATTACGGATTTGATTCGGAGAACCCGGATCACGCAGCCATCGCCAAGGCAGGCACTGTCCCTCCGGTGCTCACTGATAAATCAAAGCTGATTGACCTTACCTATTCATTGAAGAAGGACGCGAAACTGCGCCTGCTTACGGACAAGGATCCCGAGGCGCTGGAAGTTTATCGGCACTCTTCCGCGCATTTGCTGGCGGCGGCGGTGTTGGAACTTTTTCCTGAGACGAAGCTGGGCCATGGTCCGCCGACCGAGAGTGGATTCTTTTACGATTTCTACCGGCCGACTCCGTTTACCGCCGAGGATCTGGAAAAGATCGAGAAGAAGATGCAGGAACTGGTGCAGCAGAATATTCCTTATGCGCGGGAGTTTCTGCCTCGTGACCAAGGCCTGGCGGAGTTCAAAAAAGAAGGCGACTTCATGAAGTGCCATTTCATCGAGCAATTTACCAAGCCCGATGAAAAGATTTCCATCTATCGCACCGGCAAGTTCACGGATTTTTGCCGCGGGCCGCACATCCCTTCCACGGGAAAGATTAAGGCGTTCAAGCTGTTCAATGTCGCGGGCGCGTACTGGCTGGGCGACGAGAAGAACCAGCAATTGCAGCGAATCTACGGGACGTCGTTCTTTTCGAAGAAGGATCTCGACGCTCATCTGCAACAAATGGAAGAGGCGAAGAAGCGCGATCACCGCGTGCTGGGGCAGCAGCTGGATTTATTTTCGATTCAGGAACTGGCTGGGCCCGGGCTGATCTTCTGGCATCCCAAGGGCGGCATCATCCGCAAAGAGATGGAAGATTGGATGCGTGAGGAGTACCTGAAGCGCGGCTACTCGCTGGTTTACACGCCGCATGTGGCGCGGCGGCAGTTGTTCTTCACTTCGGGGCACGAAGGCTACTACTCGCAAAACATGTTCGACGCCATGGAACTCGACGACGCCGAATACCGGCTGAAGCCGATGAATTGTCCGGGGCACATCCTGATTTACAAAGATTCGCTGAAGTCCTATCGCGATCTGCCAGTGCGGCTGGGTGAGTTGGGAACGGTTTATCGCTACGAGCGTTCGGGAGTGATGCACGGATTGTTGCGCGTGCGCGGGTTCACGCAGGATGACTCGCACATCTTCTGCACGCCGGAGCAGGTCGAAGGTGAAATTACGGGTTGTCTCGATTTTGCCCTGGATGTGCTGAAGGATTTCGGCTTCGATCAGTTCCAAACCGAGCTTTCAACCTGGAATCCTGACGACCGGAAGAATTTCGTGGGCAGCGAAGAGCAATGGCTCCATGCCACCGAATCGCTAGAGAAAGTATTGAAGGGCAAGAATATCGAGTACAAAACCATGCCCGGCGAGGCGGCGTTTTACGGGCCGAAGATCGACATCAAACTGGTGGATGCGATTGGACGGTTGTGGCAGCTCTCGACGGTGCAGGTCGACTTCAACCTGCCGCAACGCTTCGGCCTGGAGTATGTGGCGGAGGATGGTTCGCGTAAACAGCCGGTGATGGTGCATCGGGCATTGTTCGGTTCGGTCGAGCGCTTCTTCGGTGTGCTGATCGAGCACTACGCGGGCGCGTTCCCGGTGTGGCTATCGCCGGTGCAGGTGGCGATGATTCCGATCAGCGAGCGCCATGCGGACTACGCGAACCAAGTTGCGGATCAGCTCAAGGCCGCCGGCGTGCGGGTGCACGTGGATGCGCGGAACGAGAAGATGAATGCCAAGATCCGCGAACATGCCATGCAGAAAATTCCGTTTCTGTTGGTGGTCGGCGATAAAGAGGCTGAGGCCGGTAAGGTGAACGTGCGAACTCGCGGCAAAGAAAAGACGGACGACATGGACGCGGCGGAGTTTGTGGAGAAGATCAAGAAGCTGATTGCGGAGAAGAGCCCTACCCTATAATCCGGCTGCTGAATAACCTGCTGCGCGGGTTTGTTCGGAATTCGTAACAGCGGGAATTCAGCCCCAGGAAAGTCTTGCCATAACCTGAACCTCGTTCTACAGTTTCTTCGTTCTGAAGTAGTCTCGCGCTTCCCCCTTCTGAAGTCAGGCGATTCAAATCCAACGAACCATAACCTGGGTCGTCAGTCGGCCCGCGCACGAAGGGGTGCATATGAGTATTGGACATTATGGGTGGGTTCCGGACCTTCCGGACCAACGCGACTTTGCTTATTCAGCGCCAACGCCGCTGTTGATGGCGCTGCCAACCTCCATCGATCTGCGTCCGCAATGCCCGCCGGTGTATGACCAGGGGCAACTGGGGAGCTGTACCGGCAATTCCATCGCGGGCGCGATCCAGTTCGAACAGATGAAGCAGGGCGTGAAGAGCTTTGTTCCCTCGCGGCTCTTTATTTATTACAACGAACGCGTGATCGAAAACACGGTGGCTTCAGATAGTGGCGCCCAGATTCGCGACGGCATCAAGGTAGTCGCGAAATTGGGTGCGCCGCCGGAAACCGACTGGCCGTATGACATCGCCAAGTTCGCGGAGAAGCCTCCAGCTGTCGCCTTCTCGGACGCAGCCAAGAACAAGGTGACTTCCTACCAGCGAGTGCCGCGCGCGCTAAGTCAGTTCAAAGGCTGCCTGGCTGCAGGCTATCCGTTTGTCTTCGGCTTCACGGTGTATGACAGCTTCGAAAGCACAACGGTGGCGCAGACCGGGATTGTTCCAATGCCCCAGGCAGGCGAGAAAGTTGTGGGTGGTCATGCGGTTGCTGCCGTCGGGTACGACGACCAGAAGCAATGGTTCATCGTGCGAAACTCCTGGGCCGACACTTGGGGAATGAAAGGCTACTTCGCGCTGCCCTACCAGTATTTGCTGGAGACTAATCTCTCCGACGATTTCTGGACGATTCGGCTGGTGGAAGCGCCCGCAGGTAAAGCCAAGGCAGCGGCCGCTCGCACGAAAAGGAAAAAGCCCTAAGAAAATTGCACGTCCAATTGCATGAACTATGACCGGACGCGGACCTTCAGAGAAAAGGTCCGCGCCGGCTCTTTTGAATTTTCCCAGGGACGAAGGTAATGAAGTTTAATCTCTGCAATGCCTGAGGCAACCACACGGAACTGCCAATGGTGACGGCCGGTACCGCCAACGCTGGCGCTGGGCTCCGCGGTTTCCTTCAGCAACTGGCAGACGGGCTCGCCCGTACTTTTTATTACCCAGCTGTAACCTGCCGTACGGGTTTCAGGAAGCACAATCTCCAATTCTTCATTCAATGCTGCGTCGATTTGCCGGCCGTTCGCGCTCTCGTCGTAGTGCATAGGTGGAGAAACCAGCTTACCCTTTTGCAGAAGGCGACGGAAAGAGAGGGTTAATTCTGCTCGTCCCTTTCTTCAGGGCTGGTCTTCAGCTGGACAATCGGGGCTGGAGAATCAGCAGCTCCAGTTGTTCCGGTTGTAACATGTCCTGTGGCTGAATTGGCGAAGCGCGTGTTGGGCTACATCCGCGAGCAGGAATTGCTGCGGGCCGGGGACCGCATTGGAGTCGCCGTTTCCGGTGGGATCGATTCAGTCGCGCTGCTGCGTCTGCTGCTTGAATTGCGGAGTGAGCTGGGCATGGTTGTGTCGGTGGTTCATTTCAATCACAAATTGCGCGGAGCCGAGTCAGATGGGGATCAGGAATTTGTTGCGAATCTGGCGCGCGAACATGGGCTCGAGTTTTATTGCGCGAGCGGCGACGTGGCACAGCTTGCGGCTGAGGCCCATGGCGGTACCGAAGCGGCGGCGCGCGAGTTAAGGTATCGATTTTTCGGCAGCCTGTTGGGATCGGGAGACGACTTTGGGGAGAGCGCTTCTCCTTCCCCGCTTCTGGACAAAATCGTTACCGGGCATACGCGGGACGATCAGGCAGAGACGGTGCTGATGCGGATCATCCGCGGTACGGGGCCGCGCGGGCTCGGCGGGATCTATCCGCGGCTTATGGTTGAGCGGGAAGAAGCTGAGCACGAAGATGCCGAACTGGAAGGAGCCGAGCACGAAGACGCGGAACGCCATGGCGAGATTATCCGTCCGCTGCTTGGAATCCGGCGGCACGAGCTGGAGAAATATCTGGCGGAGCGCAAGCAGCCGTGGCGGGAAGACTCGACGAACGCCGATTCCAAATTCACGCGCAACCGGGTGCGCAGCCTGGTGCTTCCGCTGCTGGAGCGGGAATTCAATCCTGCTGTCGTCGATAGTTTGACCGAACTGGCGGAGATTGCCCGCGATGAAGAAGATTATTGGGAGAACGAAATTTCAGGCTGGCTGGGAACGGTAGTGCAATCGTCGCAGCCGGAATGGACGCGCGGGCTTCCGGGCTTCGAACAGTCGCAGTCTGATCTGGCTAAATCTTTGGTGCAGATTCAGCCGCCTCGTCCCCAGGTTGATCCCGAATTAGCGGCACGAATCGAGCAGCCCGGTCCGGCGCTGATGGACGCTTCGGTAAGCAGGCCGTGGCTGCTGACGGAACCGAAGGCCGTCCAGAGAAGGGTGCTGAAGGCCATTGGAGAGCAGGCGGGAATTCCGCTGGAGTTCAAGCATATCGAGGAGATCCTGCGCTTCGCCGCCGAGGACGGTCCTGCGGGCAAAGAATTGTCGCTGCCGCTGGGGTGGAAAATTCTGCGCGAGCCGGAGGCGTTAGTATTTCAAACTCCTGACCTGCGGCGGCAAGAGCGAATTCCGGATTATGAGTACTCGCTATCTGTGCCGGGCCGCGCGCTTGTGCCTGAGTTGGGGGGAGTAATCGAAGCGTTGCTGGTGGCTCCGCAGGCGCAGATTGCGGAGTATAATCCGCAACAACTTCTGCGTGCGGATATGTTCCAAGGTCCTTTGGCGGTACGGAACTGGCGTGCGGGAGACCGCTTCTGGCCGGCTCACACGAAAGCGCCGAAGAAGGTAAAAGAACTTTTGCAGCAGCGGCATATCGCGCAGCCGGTCCGCAGGCTTTGGCCGGTGGTGGTGAGCGGAGATGAAATTGTATGGATGCGCGGGTTTCCGGCTCCGGCGCGATTACGTGCCGGAGCGGACCACGACGCGCTGCTAATTAGGGAGACGCCGCTGGCTGAGGAAGATGCGATTTAGGGTGAGTTGAAAGAGTCAGTTGAATGGGGCCAGTCAAAAACAGTCCTGAGGAAGGTTTTGTCGAGCGGGCAAAGCGACAGAACTGGGAGGCACTCCATTTCATGAGGGCAGAGCGAGCCGAACCACTTCGACAAGTCATTGCAGCGGAGCAGATCCAGAAGCGCGTGAAGGAACTTGGGCGCCATATTTCCGATGACTACCAGGGCCAGACCATTCAGGCACTGGCCGTTCTGGAGAATGCTTTCATGTTTATGGCCGATCTGGTGCGGGTGTTAGACGTCCCGGTGATATGCCAGTTCATTAAGCCAAGGTACACCAGGCAGGGGAACAACGGGGGAGAGATCATGGAGATTTTCTTTAGCCATGAGCCCGATATTCGCGGCCAGCATATTCTTCTGGTTGAGGGACTGGTGCATTCGGGAGTGACCAGCGAATTCCTGATGAACGACTTGCGTGCGCGCGGCGCGGCTTCGGTGAAACTGGTGACGCTGCTCGACCGGCAGTCGGCCCGCCGCGTCGCCTTGCAACCTGACTATTTCGGCTTTCTGGTGGATGAAGCCTTCCTGGTGGGGTATGGACTGGGAGCAGTGGAGCAGGTAAACCGCAATATCCCCTATTTGGCCGCAAGCGCAAGTCCCCATATGACTTAAGTTATGGGCAGGGCGGCAAGCCTTTTCCCGAAGGAAAATGTAGAATAGTGGCCTAGGGAATTTCTCTATCGAAATTGGCGCAACGGCATCTAATCCAAAGGTAGGAGCCTCGGGGTTTCGTGTGTTGAGAATTTAAATCCCGGTTTCTTCAGGAGCTTTTTGGTGAATTCAACAGTCAAAACCGTAGTCTTTTGGGTGGTGATTGGGCTCTCTGCCCTTTTATTGTGGACCGTGATCCAGCAGGGTCGCGGCGGCCAGAAGGACACCGAAGTCAATTTCTCCCAATTCATGTCGGACGTGGATCAGGGGAACGTGCACGAAGTCACAGTGGATGGCATGCAACTACGCGGGAAGCATCGCGACGGCTCAGCCTTCCATACCACGGTTCCGGCGAATTATCCCGAGATGATCAAGTCGCTGCACGACAAGGGCGTTTCGATGACCTTCCGGGATGCCAACAGTGGAAGCTGGCCCCTGCAGTTGCTGGGGACTTGGGCACCGCTGATTTTGTTGGGCGCGCTGTGGTTCTTCATGATCCGCCAGATGCAAACCGGCGGCAATAAGGCGCTGTCTTTCGGCAAGAGCCGGGCGCGGCTGCTCTCGATGCAGCAGAAGAAAGTCACGTTCAAAGACGTGGCGGGCGTGGAAGAGGCTAAAGAAGAGCTGCGCGAGATTATCGAATTCCTGCGAGAGGCGCAGAAGTTTCAAAAACTTGGGGGCAGGATTCCCAAGGGAGTTCTGCTGGTTGGACCTCCGGGAACCGGCAAGACTCTTTTAGCGCGTGCGGTTGCCGGCGAGGCAAACGTTCCGTTCTTTTCGATTTCCGGTTCTGACTTCGTTGAGATGTTTGTAGGCGTTGGAGCGAGCCGGGTGCGCGATCTGTTTGAGCAGGGCAAGAAGAATGCTCCCTGCATCATTTTCATCGACGAAATTGACGCTGTAGGACGTCACCGCGGAGCCGGTCTCGGCGGTGGTCACGACGAGCGCGAACAGACCTTGAACCAGTTGCTGGTGGAGATGGACGGGTTCGAGTCGAATGAAGGCGTCATCTTGATGGCGGCCACGAACCGGCCTGATGTGCTTGATCCAGCGCTGCTGCGGCCGGGACGCTTTGATCGTCGAGTGGTCGTGAGCCGTCCCGATGTGCGTGGGCGCGAAGAAATCCTGAGGGTTCACACTCGCAAGATTCCTCTTGCCGAAGATGTCGAACTCTCCGTGCTGGCTCGCGGCACACCGGGATTCTCCGGCGCCGACCTGGCCAACATGGTGAACGAGGCGGCATTGGCTGCGGCCCGGCAAAATCGCAAGGCTGTATTGATGTTTGATTTCGAAGTGGCCAAAGACAAAGTGCTGATGGGCGTGGAGCGTAAGTCACTGATCCTTTCTGACGAGGAAAAGAAGGTGACGGCCTACCACGAGGCCGGGCATGCGCTGGTTGCAGCGAAGCTTCCTGGCTCGGACCCAGTGCACAAAGTCACGATCATTCCGCGGGGCATGGCGTTGGGCGTGACCATGCAGTTGCCCATCGACGATCGCCACAACTACACCAAGGAATATTTGAAGACCGACCTGGCAATTCTGATGGGCGGCCGTTTGGCGGAGGAACTTTTCCTCAGCCAGATGAGCACCGGCGCGGGCAACGACATTGAGCGGGCCACTGAAATGGCGCGCAAGATGGTTTGCGAGTGGGGCATGAGCGACTTGGGCCCGCTCACTTTCGGCAAGAAGGAAGAGCAGATCTTCCTGGGCCGCGAGATCAGCCAGCATCGTGATTACAGCGAGGACACCGCCATCAAGATTGATGGCGAGGTCCGCAAGCTGGTAAACAGCGGATACGAAACGGCAAAGGGCATCCTGGAAGGCAATCGCGATACGCTGCAGAAGATCGCCGCGGCTTTGCTGGAACGGGAAGTGCTGGATGCTTCTGAAGTAATGCTTTTGGTCGAGGGCAAGGAATTGCCTCCGGTAAAAGCTCCTTCGAAGCCCGACGATGGCGTGCAGCAGGTGCTGAAGCCGGAGCCGGGACGTCCGGGAATCGCGAAGGGCGGAGAAAGCCCAGCGCGAGCGTAGAAGGTTTGCGACACAGAAAAAGGGCGGCCTAATGGCCGCCCTTACTTTTTACCGCAAGCATTATCCGTTCACGGTGCTCATCATGTGTTCGGGGTAGCGCAGGCCGGCGGCTGCGCCAGTGGGGAAGATTTCCTCGATGCGCCGCAGATCTTCCGCAGTAAGTTTCAAGTCAAGCGCGGCAACATTTTCTTCCAGATACTTGCGATGCTTGGTGCCGGGGATAGGCACGATGTTCTTATCCTGCGCGAGCACCCAGGCCAGCGCGAGCTGAGACGGCTTGCAGCCTTTCTCCTTTGCGATCTGCTCGACTCGATGCACCAGGTCAAGATTCTTCTGAAAATTCTCTCCCTGAAAGCGCGGCGAGAATCGGCGGTAGTCGTCTGAGGGAAGATCCTCTAAGCGACTAAACTGCCCGGTGAGAAAGCCGCGTCCAAGCGGGCTGTAAGCGACAAAGCCCACTCCAAGTTCGCGGCAGGCAGGGAGAATTTCATCCTCGGGATCGCGGCTCCAGAGCGAGTATTCGGTCTGCAGCGCGGTGATGGGATGAACTTTAAATGCGCGCCGTAGAGTTTGCGGCGAAGCTTCGGAAAGCCCGATGTGGCGGATTTTTCCCTCCTTAACCAACTGGGCCATCGCTCCCACCGTTTCTTCAATCGGTGTGTTGGGATCGACGCGATGCTGGTAGTAAAGGTCGATGACTTCCACGCCCAGGCGTTTCAAACTTCCTTCGCAAGAGCGCCGGATATAGTCAGGCTTGCCATTGACGCCGCGCACAGCCGGGTTCGCGGGATCGCGGACAATGCCAAATTTCGTAGCCAACACAACTTTGTCGCGCTTGCCTTTGATGGCGCGGCCGACGAGTTCTTCGTTCTTGTAGGGCCCGTACATATCGGCGGTGTCGAGAAAATCCACGCCCAGTTCGAGTGCGCGGTGAATGGTGGCGATGGATTCGTCGTCATTGCGTCCGCTGTAAAACTCCGACATGCCCATGCAGCCGAGGCCGAGGGCAGAGACTTTGAGACCACTGCGTCCTAATTCGCGAAATTGCATGATGATTCCTTTCATAAACTGCCAAATTGATGAAGGCGGCTGCCTAATAGATGCGAATGAGGGGCTTGTGGGATTCACTGACGTTGCCGATGTGGCATGCGGAAATTCCGGCGCTTTGCATGTCCAAAACAAGTTGTTCGCGATCGTCCCCGGCGATTGAGATGAGAAGTCCGCCGGAGGTCTGAGGGTCAAAGAGCAGGGTTTTCAAATCCTCGGCGATGGGCGCCTCGTAGCCGACGACGCATTCCGCGAATTCGCGATTCGCTTTCAAGCCGCCGGGGACGTGGCCGGAGCGAATGCAGTCAAGCGCTCCCGGCAAGACAGGAACATCTCTCGAAAACAATGTGAGTGAGACATCGCTGGCGAGGGCCATTTCACGGGCATGCCCGATCAGGCCGAAGCCGGTGACGTCTGTCATCGCATGAACGCGATATTGGTTCTGGCCGATTAGCTCCGCGGCTTGCTTGTTCAAGGTGGTCATCGATTGAACGGCGGCATCGATCCAGCTCGATTGAGCTTTGCCATTTTTGATGGCGGTTGCGATTACGCCGGTGCCGAGCGGCTTGGTGAGAACAAGAGCGTCGCCGGGCTTGGCGCCGCGATTGGCAAGAATTTTCTTGGGATGAATGAGCCCGGCAACGGAATAACCAAACTTGGTTTCGTCGTCGCGAATGCTGTGGCCACCGATTACGGTGCATCCGGCCTCGACCATCTTCGAGAGGCCGCCGGCGAGAATGCGCTCAAGAATTGCGAGGTCGGCTTTGTCGGGGAAACAAACCAGGGCGAGAGCGGTGAGCGGACGCCCGCCCATGGCGTAGACATCGCTGAGAGAGTTGGTGGCGGCAATCTGGCCGAACGTGTAAGGGTCGTCGACGATGGGGGTGAAAAAATCTACGGTTTGCACGAGCGCCTGATCGGGCGCGATTTGATACACTCCGGCGTCGTCGGCATAGTCAAAGCCGACTAGAACATTCGGGTCATGTTGCCGGGCTAATTTCCCAAGCACCGTGTCCAGCGCCGCCGGACTCAGCTTGGAAGCTCAACCCGCGGCTTTTACCGACTCCGTCAGGCGGAATGGTTTGGTTTCTGCCATGAATTCATTGTACTGATTATCGGTTATCGAACTGGCGGGCGCATTACTTCACCGCGACATCAGTGACATGAATGTCGGGATACTGATGGTTCCATTGCGCGGAGATGCCTTCAAACGTCAGCCGGAAAGCTTTGCTTTGTGCGGGAGGAAGCGGAGACACGCTGAAGTCCACTGCCTCGGGATAGGGGCCGCTGGTCTTTAAGACTTGCAGAGGCACAACTTCCCGCTGCGCAACTTGGCCCATATCGTCCTTGAATTGGACCTCGACCACAACATGCGTGACGGTCTTGTCGCCTACATTGGTGACAGTTCCATCGACATAGCTGACGGTTGCTCCCACAAAATTTTCGGCGGCGCTCATTTTGAAGTCGGAAAGCTTGAGGTTCGCGGCGTAAGGAGGAGGTCCAGATGCGCCTTTGGGTTGACCGCGCAGCAGAAATGCCCCGACCACGGCGATGACAATGACCGCGGCCACCGCGATAAAAATAATGCGTTTGCTGGAATCGCGTTCTTCCGTAGCCGTAGTCGGCTGCATGAATCCGCCCATGTTAGCGATTGTACTCTGGGCTTTGACGCGGGTGCGCGGGGTCAAAACCTTTAGCGCGGAGTTCGCGAAGAAAGGCCGCGGAGTTCGCCGAGGTGCTTACTCTCCGCCGACGGTGAGTCCGTCGATGCGCAGGGTTGGCGATGCTACGGAGCCGCGGAATTCCAGATCGCTTGCGATCTCGGAGATGTTGAAGAAGATTTCTTTCAGGTTTCCGGCGACGGTTATTTCTTCCACCGGATAGGCAAACTCTCCGCCGGAAATCCAGAGTCCAGAAGCGCCTCGGGAATAATCGCCGGTCACCAGATTTGCGCCGTGGCCGAGAAACTCAGTCACGTAGAGGCCCTCTTTGATTTCAGAAATTAATTGCTTCGGCGTTCTCGTGCCTGGCTGCAGAAAATAATTGCCGGGACCGATGCCTGGGGTTCCTGCAAGCCCGCGGGAAGCGTTGCCGGTGGTCGCAAGTTTTAGTTTCTTCGCGGTGTAGGTGTTCAACAAATAAGAACTAAGCACGCCCTTTTCTATGACGACCGTCCGCCGCGTGGGCACGCCTTCGCCATCGAACGGGCTGGTGCCGAAGCCGCCAGGGATGGTGCCGTCATCGATGATGGTGACGTTGTCGCCGGCGATTTTCTGTCCCAGCTTTCCGGCGAGGAACGAAGCGCCGCGATAGACCGAGTCGCCATTCACCCCTTCAAAAATATGCTCGAGGATCGAGGTCGCAACCATCGGATCGAAGATGATTGGCACCTGCGCGGTCTTCGCTTTGCGTGCGCCTAATCGGCGGAGAGCACGCTCGGCGGCAACTTTGCCGACCTGCTCAGGAGAGTCGAGCTTTGAAAGAGTGCGGGCAACTGAGTACCAGTAGTCGCGCTGCATCGCGCCGTCTTCCGTCTGTGCAATCGGAACCGCGGCCACGGAGCAATAAGACCGGCGAAACTGCCCGACAAATCCGTGAGAGTTGGCCAGAACTTTGTGTCCGCTGGCGGCGTCGAACGATCCGCCTTCCGAATTTTTGATGCGCGGGTCGGAGTCGAGTGCGGCTTTTTCGGCGCGGCGGGCGTAGTCGATGCGATCAGGACCGGGCAGAGAATATACGTCCTCATGATAGAGGCCAAGATCGCCCTTAAGCGAGCCAAGCTGCGAAGCTTCCGGAATTCCGCCGAACGGATCTTCGGATGTAATCTTCGAAAGCTCGAGCGCGGACTTCACCATGCGGTCGAGGCTGACGCGAGAGAAGTCGCTCGAATACGTACTGGCCGCACGCTGGCCATTGAAAACGCGCACGCCGATGGATCTCGATCCCGATTCTTTTAGCGTTTCAACCTGGCCTAGGCGGACGAGTGTGGAGAATTCGTCGCCTTCGCGCACGACGCATTCAGCAGCGGTTGCGCCACCGTTCATGGCGCGGCGGACGATGTCCTGGGCGAGTTCGCGGAGGTCAGTTTCGAGCTTCGGGTTTCCAGTTTCCAGTTCGGTCGAGGGCATAAGAAAATCTTCAACACAGAGGGCACAGGGGAACACGGGGTAAACCAAAACCTTAAACTACGAATTTCTCTGTGATTCCGTGTCTCCGTGGTGAATTCGATCTTACTGCATAAATCCGCCGGGATCTTTCTTTGCCGTGCCACCCACAGTGAGCCGATCGATCTTGATAGTCGGAATGCCCACGCCTACCGGCACGGCCTGTCCATCTTTACCGCAGGTGCCGACGCCTTCGTCGAGCTTCAGGTCGTTGCCAACCATCGACACGCGAGTCAAAACATCCGGCCCGTTGCCGATCAGCGTGGCGCCTTTGATGGGCGCGGTAATCTGGCCGTCTTCAATCATGTAGGCTTCGGATGCGCCGAAGACGAACTTTCCGTTCGTGATATCGACCTGGCCCCCGCCGAAGTTGACGGCGTAGATGCCGCGTTTCACCGAACGAATAATATCTTCCGGATTGTCCTGGCCGGCGAGCATATAAGTATTCGTCATGCGCGGCATGGGGATGTGCTCGTAGCTCTCGCGGCGTCCATTGCCGGTATCGGCGATGCCCATCAAACGGGAAGAGAGCTTGTCGCTGAGATATCCCTTCAGGATTCCTTTTTCGATCAGCACAGTTTCCTGCGTGGGCGCGCCTTCATCGTCCACGTTCAAAGATCCGCGCCGCCACGGCATCGTGCCGTTGTCGATGACGGTGCAGCCTTCGCTGGCAACGCGCTTGCCGATCAGCCCGGCGAAAGCAGAAGTTTTCTTGCGATTGAAATCCGCTTCCAGTCCGTGGCCAACCGCTTCGTGGAGCAGAACTCCGGGCCATCCCGGACCAAGCACAACTTCCATATCGCCAGCGGGAGCTTCGCGAGCGTCCAGTTGAAGGATGGCTTGACGGGCCGCTTCTTTGGCAAAGAACTCCGGACCCTTGTCCCCGAAGAAGAAATCGAGTGCAACGCGTCCGCCGCCGCCGGAGCCGCCACGAGCCGAGTTGCCTTCGGTCTTGGCTATGCAGGAGACATTCATGCGGGCGAGAGGTTGGGAATCTTCGGCGAAAGTTCCGTCGGAACCTACGACCAGAATATTTCTCAATTCGTCGGAGTAACTGGCTCGAACTTCCTGAATGCGCGGATCATAAGCGCGCGCAGCTTTGTCGGCGCGCATGACCAGTTCAACCTTCGCGGTGATCTCGGCATCGACCGAGGGCAGCGTCACGGGATACAGGCTGCGAGCCGCGGTTTGCCGAAAGCCGGCCACGGGCGTCTTAGCCGGAGCGCTGGCGATCAGCGCGGCGGTACGCGCTGCGTGCAGAATGCGGCTGGCAGAAAGATCGTCGGTGTAGGCATATCCGGTGCGCTCACCGGAGACGACGCGCACGCCGCAACCGGCAGAAATTCCCTGCGAAGCCGACTTCACCATCGACTCATCCACCATCAGGGACGTGGAGGAGAGATATTCAAAATAAAGGTCGGCGTAGTCGCCACCTGCGGACAGAGCGGCCGCGAGGTAGCGTTCCAAATCATTTTCTGTGACGCCGTATTGGTCGAAGAAGAAGCGCTGTTGATCTACGTGAACTTGTTTATCCAAAGCTGATCACCTACAACGTTTAGATGCCGCCGGGCTGGAGGCAGACTCAGTTGAGCGGATGGTTCATTATCCCACATGATCCCACATGGGGCGGCGGCAGAAGGACGAAACATCCACAGCTTATTTATGAGGATGGTCACATGTCACAGACGGCGTGCTGGCGGTGGTGGAACAATCGGTAGCGGAGATGCCCCATGCCGACGGTGACGCCGCAAACCCTGACTCGTACGGTGCAAGACTTTCTCAGCGAGGCTGCGGGAGCGTTGGTGCTGGAAAACGGCGCGGTCGCGTTTGATCTGGCGCAATCCAAGTATTCGATTTCGGGTGAGTACAACCGCTGCCTGTTGCACTTGTGGTCGGCGGAGCGGAACGCGGTGCGGCGAGTGTTGGAAGCGGAGGTCAAGAATGGCACGCTCCGGCTGGCCGTGCAGCGGCTGGGGCAGGCGCGTCCGTCGAGGCTGGAAATTTGCCGGGAGCGGGATCGCCGTTCGCCCACTGTACGACGAGCCGCGCGGGCCGCTTACGAGCAAAAACTCCGACGGACTTTGGAACGCCACTTTGCCGACTTCAAGATTACCAAGCTGACGAGTGGTGTAGATCTGGAAAAATCATTTGGTCCCGTCTATACCAGAGGCGTGATGCAGCAGGGCCGCTCAGCATTCGCTGTGCTCGGAGTGAACAGTCAGGAAACTCAATCTTCTGTCGACGCTGCTCTCACTTTCGGCATTCTGTGGCTCGATGTTTGCCGGAGGGCGCAGGCCGCGAATGTACTGATTGAGGGATTGAAGTTATTTGTTCCGAAAGGAAGCTCGGCTTTGGTCCGGGAGCGCATGGCGAATTTGAACCGGGATGCGGCCAAGTGGTCGCTGTTTGAACTCGACGAGCGGGAAGACTCGCTCGTGGAGATTGACTGCGCGGATCGCGGAAACGTGGCAACGAGGCTGCTGCATGCAACTAACGAAGACGCGGCGCGCGAGCGGTTCAAGGATTCGATTGAGCAGATGCAGCAGGTTTTGCCAAATTGCGAGGTGGCCGTGTTATCGGCGGCGGAGATTGCTTTCCGCTGGCGCGGGTTGGAGTTTGCGCGGGCGCGTGTGGGGTGCGTGCCCGGGTCGTTTCGCAGTATTGAAGAAATTGTTTTCGGGGTGGGCGCGGAAGAGCGGGTTCTGGAGATCCGCAACCAGGACGAATTTGCGGAACTGGCGCACTGCTTGCGCGATACGCGTCATCCCTATGGGCCACGGCGGCATCCGTTGTGGCGTCTGCGTCCGGAGCGTTGGCTGGAGGCGCTGGTAGTGGGCGATGTAAATGTGATCGATGACCGGCTGGATACTTCCTGCCGGTATTCGCAGGTTCCCGCATTCTCTGCTTCCGACCGGGCCATGATCGACGTGCTCACCACGACGCATCAGGGGCGGCTCGCGGTGGTGGAATTGAAGGCAGATGAAGATATCCACTTGCCGCTGCAAGGGTTGGATTACTGGGCGCGTGTCGAATGGCATCATGCGCGCGCAGAATTCCCCCGCTTTGGATATTTCGAAGGGCGCGAATTATCGCCAGAAAAGCCACTGCTGTTTCTGGTAGCCCCGGCGTTGCGCGTGCATCCCTCGACCGATACGCTGCTGCGCTATCTCTCGCCGGAAATTGAATGGGAGTTTGTGGGGATTGACGAGCGCTGGCGCGAGGGAGTAAAAGTCGTGTTCCGGAAGCGGCCGGAACGGAGCGTGAAGAATAATGAAGCGCTTACAAGCAGAGCCAGTTGAAGTTTTCATTGTCCCGGCTGCCATTCTCAATTCACTGTTCACTATTCTTTCCACGCTCCCACCAGGCGGCGCACATCGATTAATTGAGCAATGTGATAAGCGTTGTGATCGGCCAGCAGCAAGGCCTGGCGTAGGATGGTTTGGCCGTCGCCCCAGGGGATGCGCGCGTACAGATCGGTTTTTGCATTTGCAACCAGATCCTGCATGGCTTTCAGGTCTTTGCGGAATTGCTGAACGCTTTGGTTCCATGCGGCTGGACTCGGCGGGGCCTGCGTCTTAGGCCAATAGCCTTCGGGCCATTTCGGCGACGCATGTTTAGGGTTACGGCTGAATTCAAGAATGTCCCGCTGCGCTATACGAAGATGCTCGAGCAACATCCAGGCGGAGTGAGGGAGCCCGTCGGGCTTCACGCTGCGCAATCTCTCTGGCATGTCTTTCACTGCGTCGTTGAAGCGGGCGTGCGCCCCGCCACCATCGAGAAGATAAAGTACGTGCTCGCGAAGTTGTTTGGCGTGAGGATCTTTGGTCGCCATTGGGTCCTTTCTCAAATCGACAATTGAAACCTTGATATTCAGCGCCTGAAGGCGCGACGGGGCGAGGCATTTACGGTATGCCTGAAGGCATACCCCGATACGAATCGTTGCTGCTCTGAATCTGCGGGGGAGACTCGTCCTCCCGTTTCTCGCCTCTTAAGACGCGGCCAATGCCGCGCACGATTCGGCGCATGGGGAAAATATTTTTGCTGTCGGCAAGAAAGATTTCGCCGACGCGGCTGCCGCGGTAGTACCAGCGCTTGAGCAGCGCGAGATGCTCCATGGTTTCCAATGACGGGAGCGCTTTCGCGGGCGGAAATGAATCGAGGATCGCGAGCACTCGCGATTCCATGGATTGCGATTTGGTGTGTTCCGCGGGTTGAATGCAGAATGCGGCTTGGCCGGCGATGGCCGCGTTTCTCACCAGGAAGAAGGTGACTGAGTCCGGCTTAAGGCATGGTTGAACGATCAGCGCCGAAAAGCGGTCGAGGCGGCGGACGATCTCTGGAAATTGGCTCAAGACAGGCTTGAGTTTTTCCAGCCGGATGTGAATGGCGGCCGCGTCTTCGAAGGCCAGGTTCGCCGACGCAGCTTCACGTTGCGCTGAAAACTCGCGAGCCAGAGATTCTCCTCCGGAATCGAAATACGCTTGCACGCGGGTTACTTCGCCGGAATATTCTTCGTCCGTGCATCCTTTGAAGCAGGGTGCCAGGCACATCTTCATTTCGGAATAGATGCAGCCGGGAAACTTGGGATCGGGATGAAGGTCATCGACGCAGCGCCGCATCTTGAAGAAGTCTAGCGAGTCGTTCATAAACTTCTCGGCTGCGGTGCGGGCTTGGAACGGGCCGTAATAAAGTGCGCGGCCATTCAGGCGACCCATTCGCGTGGTGACGGAAGCGCGGGGATATTGGTTTTCGAGATGGAGCTTCACCAGCGGCGCGAAGCGGAAGCGCAAACGTTCGGCATACGTTTTCGGGAACGTTTGGCGGAGGACCTGGTAGAGCAAAAAGCCAGACTCGAAGTCGGAGGACGTGGACGTGTATTCAATCCAGCGAACGCGATCGCGCAGGTTCAGCTTTTTCGTGCGTTCATCGACCGGGCCAAGCAGGCGTTGCAAGCGGCGGCGCAGGTTTGCAGTCTTGCTGACGTAAGGCTGGCTTTGCGCGTCGTCGCCACGAAGAAGGAATACAGCGGGAGCGGCCGGGACCGTTGCGAAAATTCTCGCGTCACTCTGAGGCGCGAATTCAAATCGCTCGGTCAGCACAAATTCATTCTAGTGCGGATCCGCCGGAAATCCACAGCGGAAGCATCAAGACAAGAAAGAAGTTCCAGGTCTTGATCCGTGCGAATCCCTGAAGATCCGTGGAGGATCTATCGAAAGCTGGCGCTGCGGAACTTCTGCCGGAAATCTTCGCCTTCCATCTTGATGACGCGGCACATTTCGTGAAGGCGTGAGCGCATGCGCTCTCCGATGCGGTCGCCAAGGGTTTCGGAGCGCGTGGCGGCGCGGGCTGGAGAAATGGAACCATTCGCGCCGGCGGCGGGCTGATCGTCAAAATTGGTTGTAATGATGGTCGTGCGGTTGTTGTTATAGCGCGTGTTCAGGATAAGGCTGACCGTGTCCCAAACCCATTCAGTCGGCTTTACCGCGCCCAGTTCGTCGAGGACCAGGACATCGCTTTCAAAAACCGGGCGAAGCACATCCAGTTCGGTGGTTTGAACCGTGGTGTTATAGGAGTTCTGAATTTCCTTCAGCAGTTCGCGATAGTCGTAGAACAGGCAAGGAATGCCTTTGTTGAGGATGAGGTCCTTCGTGATGCCCACTGCCAAGTGAGTTTTGCCGGTGCCGATCTTGCCGATGATCAGCAGGCCCATGCCGTCGCGGGGATCGTACTCTTGCGCAAATTTCGACGCGGAGAGATGGGCGAATGCCAGCGAGGGATTCGCTCCCGGGAAATCTGTCGTGTAACTGGCGAGTTCACAGTGTTCGTAGCGGCGAGGTATGTTCGCGGCGGCCAGCAAAGTTTGATTCCGCGCGCGCAATTGGCAATCGCAGCGCGTGACTCGCCGGTCTTTGGGCGAACTGGAGCGCGCAGGAAGGGTCTTCCATCCGGTGCCTTCGCATAAGGGGCAAACCTGGGCTTGCGTCGTCGTCAACATCAATCGTCTTCTTTAGTCCTTCCTGAATTGTATTCTCTGACTTTGCACCCGGGGCGTATCTTCCCGCAAGTGCGAAACGCAACCAGCCTGTGTACAACCTGTGCAGGGCTGTGCGCGCCTGTGGAGAGCCGTGGAAATCAGCGCGCAGCTTGGGTTTTGGAATTTAAATAGTTAGGCCGCCGCTTTCCTGGAGAGGTGGGTGGGGGAAAAGCCGCCCTGCCAGCCCCAATCCGGGCATGGGGGGTGCAGAACAGGCTTCCGGCGCGGATTTTCACAGTTGACATTCTGCTCAGAGAGAGGAAAATACGAGCCGTCGGGTTTCCCACTCAGTCACAAGTTGTTATTTTCCCGGTTTGTGCTGGGGACGAAAGAGACCTGCAAGGAGAAACTATGAATAAGGCCGATCTGGTTGATAAGATCTCTGGCGCCTGTGAAATCAGCAAGGCGCAGGCTACGACTGCGATTGATACCGCCGTGAGCAGCATCACAGGTGCGTTACGAAAAGGAGATCGGGTAGCTTTAATAGGTTTCGGCACTTTCTCGGTATCGCAGAGGAAGGCGAGAAACGGGCGCAATCCTCAAACCGGCGCCACTATTAAAATCGCCGCCCGCAAGGTCGCGAAGTTTACCCCTGGGGCCGAATTGAAGAAGACCGTAAACAAGAAATAGGAAAGATAGTCTTGGATTCTATGAAACGGCAGGGGGTCGGCCCTGCCGTTTTTGCTTTCTCAAGCACCTAGTACCTAGTAGCTAGTAACGAGTACCGCGCGTCTTAAATCCAGTCCAGAGGCGCGGGCGGAAGTGACTCGCTACTCGGTACTTGATACTAGCTGCTGATATTCTCAACTAGCATGATTGCCCATCTGCGCGGAACCCTGCTGGCAAAACATCCGAATCAAGCGATCGTCGAGACGGCGGGCATTGGTTATGAAGTGAATATCAGTGTCCCGACCTTTTCCGGATTGCCGGTTGTCGGCGCCGAGGTCGCGCTCCATATTCATACTCACGTGCGCGAGGATGTGATTGCGCTATACGGATTCCTCCTTCCTGCTGAGAAAGTGTTGTTCGAGAAGTTGATGACGGTGAGCGGCATCGGGGCGAAACTGGCGATCACCATTCTGAGCGGGATGGCGGCGGACGAAATGGCTGCGGCGATTCGAAGCAACGACCTCGCACGACTCACCAAGATCCCTGGCATCGGCAAGAAAACCGCGGAGCGCATGGTGCTGGAGCTGCGCGATAAATTGCCTCCGACATCGGACGGCGCGCCTATGCCGACTCCCTCTACGATGAGTGCGATGGAAGAAGATGTTCTATCGGCTCTGGTTAATCTGGGGTACCAGCGAGCTGCGGCTGAGAAAGCACTGCAGAACGTAATCAAGAACGGAGCGGGCAAGAATGAAAAGAGCGGTTCCTTCGACGCCATGTTCCGGGAAGCGCTGGCTGGACTCTCGAAATAACCGTAGCCCGTTGCGACGTCGTTTCACTTTCCAATGCAGAAGGTGCTGAAGATCAGGTTCAGAATGTCATCGGTGGTCGTGGCGCCGGTGATGGCATCGAGAGGGCGCAGCGCGCTGTAGAGATCGAGCAGCAGCATTTCATGAGGAACTTTTGTGCTGACCGCTCCTGCAGCGGCCTGGAGCGCCGTGAGCGAATCCCGCACCAGCCCTTGATGGCGGACATTGGTAAGGAATCCAGCTTCGGCTTGCGCTCCGGTTTCGCCGCCGATGTGACGCAGAATTTCGGCGCGCAGCGCGGGGATTCCTTCTCCGGTCAACGCGGAAGCCCGAACCATCGGAGACTGGCCACTAGTCGCTGACCACTGGCCACTGCCTAAATCGCATTTATTTCCGACAACGATTGCTGGACGATGCAGCACTTCGTGCAGCAATTCATTGTCTTCTTCCGCCGCAGGCTGCGACGCGTCTATCACAACCAAGACCAGATCAGCATCGGCCAACGCTTCCATGGATTTGCGGATGCCGATGGATTCCGCTTCGTCGAGCGAGTGGCGAATTCCCGCGGTGTCGACGAGCTGAACTGGAATGCCGCCGATCGAGACGGTCTCGCTGACCAGGTCGCGTGTGGTTCCGGGCGTCGCAGTGACGATGGCGCGCTCGCGTTCGACGAGGCGATTGAACAAGCTCGATTTACCTACGTTCGGACGGCCGACAATGGCAAGCGTCAGTCCCTGATGCACGATCTTGCCGTAAGCAAAAGTAGCAGCGAGCAGTTCGAGTGGTTGGCGGACGGCGGCGATGCGTTCAAGAATCGTTGTGTCGGGCAGAACGGAGACATCGTCCTCTGCGAAATCGATGCCGGCTTCGAGCACTGCGATCAGCTCGACTAGCTTCTTTTTAATAGGCTGCAAGCGTTTGGACAAAGCGCCTTCGAGTTGTTGCGCGGCGATCTTCGCCTGGTAGAGTGTCTGCGAATCGATGAGATCGCGCACCGCTTCAGCTTGGGTGAGATCGATGCGTCCATTGAGGAAGGCGCGCATGGTGAACTCGCCGGGCTCGGCGAGGCGGGCTCCGGCAGCAATGCACAGCTCGACAATGTGGCGGAGAACGACTGGCGAGCCGTGGGCAGAAATTTCAATGATGTCGTCGGTGGTGTAGGAATGGGGTTTGGCGAAGTAGGTGACGACGACTTCGTCAATGCGCTGCTCGTGTAGGTCGGACATTCCCTTCGGCAAGCTCAGAGCAGGCTTTGTCCGACTAACCACGGATGAAACCGCCTCTGCCGCAATGGGACCATCAGGGATTTCGACATTGTGTTTGGCTTCGGGCAGTCGGAAAAGAGTGTCCGACCCACACGGATCGACTAGCTCACCAAAAATCGCACGGCCCGGCTCCATTTCATGTTTTAGCCGCAGCATCGGCGAAGCAATCTCTCGTGCTTTAGGACCCGCAATGCGGATTACACCAATGCCACCGCGGCCCGGAGGGGTGGCGATGGCGACGATTGTGTCGTCGAGGTTCACGGGGCGATTGTAGCGGGTAAACTGAAGGAACAACCAGCGGCCGAGCGCTATCCGCGAAATTACGGCTTGGTCCGTACAAACTTAAATAGAGGGATAAGAATTGCCTGTTGCCGACGAACTGCTAAAAGCCAACGAAGAATTTGTGAGGAACTTCAACCTGGGCGACCTTGCCGTCAGGCCGCGCCGCCACCTCGCCGTGCTGGCCTGCATGGATTCCAGAATCCTCTTTGAACGCTGCCTGGGATTGCATCCCGGCGACGCGCACATGATCCGCAATGCGGGAGGGATCGCCACCGAGGATGCTCTGCGCTCATTGATTGTTTCGCATCATCTGCTGGATACGCAGGAGTTCATCATTATCAACCACACCGATTGCGGCTTGCTGAAAGTGAAGGAGGACGAGCTCAAAAACAAGCTGACGGAAAAGATGGGAACATCAGCAGGTGCCCCCGCCCATTTTCATGCTTTTGATGATCTTGAGAAAAACGTGCGCGAGCAAGTGCAGCGGGTGAAGACGCATCCGTGGATTCCGAAGCACATTCCGGTGCGGGGATTTATTTACGACGTGAAGACCGGCGCGCTCCGCGAAGTCGATGCGAGTTAAATATTCTCACCGCGCCACCACTTTCTCAATCTCCGCCTTCAACTGGTCGTAGGGCAGCGCCCCCGGATGGTACATCGCCACCTTCCCCGTGCGATCGAGCAGGACCAGCGTAGGCGTGGTCGAAGCACCGTACTTGTCAAAGTTGTACGCGCTGATGGGGACGGGCATGTCGAGCAGTCCCCCGTAGAACCGCTTCCGCACGGCGTCGATGTAGGCAAGCTCATCGAGGGGCGCGGCGTGCTCGACTTGCGCAGTGTAGCCGTAAAGCCTGGTAGGACCGATTACGGTTAATCCTTTCGGGGCAAACTCGAAACGCAATTGAGTGATGATGGGCGCTTCCGCTTTGCAATCGGCACACCAGTGTGCCCAGAAAAAAAGCAGCACCGGCGATCCCTTCAGTTGCGCGAGCACGGGCGGCTTCGACCCCAGAAATTGTTCCGCCCGAAGCGGGGGTGCAGGATGGCCTTCGAAGGAAAGCAAGTTCAGATTTTTCTGCAGGCGGGCCTGAATGGAAGTATTGCCGTAGGTACGCAGCGCCGCCTGCAGAACTGCAATTGCTTGAGTCCGCTGGCCACGAGCCGCGAGGGCCTGCGATTCGACTTCGAGGGCCGCACCCAACGCGATGGGCAGGCGCGGTTCGGCATCGAGTGGCCGCTGCTTCAGTTGCTCACGAGCCAGGCTCTCCGTCCGTTTGGCATAGGCAGTGGCCTGATCGTACTGATGAGCGTCGAGGGCAGCGCGGCCCATCCATGAATACGCCTCAGTGTATTCCGGCGTGATGCCATTCTTACCACGGTAAGAATTCAGATCGGAGTCGGCGATGCTGAAATCGCCTTGAGCCAGGGCCATGCGGACGTCTTCCACGATCCCTGCCCAGGCTGGAATCGCCAGCAACAGTACAACGATGTACTTACAAAAAGCCATGTCCGATGATGTATCTTTTCCTGTCCAGATAGCAAATCGATCGTTACAGAAAATGCCGCACGATTGCGGAAGTAATTAACGAAAAAGTACTTAAAGCCTCGACAAAAATCCGTCGCATTTCTGAGGCACTTATTTTACAATTTTCCTGCGTTTGACTTTAGGATTCTTCGCAGTATGAAGTAATCTCCGCCAATGCGCGCGCTGACCTGCAGAAGAAGCCTTCAAAGATTCAACGCTACATCAACGAAAAAGGAATTTGCGACACCATGGAAACAGGAACAGTGAAGTGGTTTAACGACGCCAAAGGATACGGTTTCATCAGCCGACAGAACGGCGAGGACGTATTTGTGCACTTCTCGGCCATTCAGGCGAGCGGCTTCCGCAGCCTGCAAGAAGGGCAGCAGGTGCAATTTGACGTGGTCAAAGGCCCCAAGGGCTGGCAGGCCGAGAATGTGAAGGGTGCGTAAACCGCTTCGCAGGTAAGAATTCGTAAGAGAAGAAGGCGGCCAGAAACGGGCCGCCTTTTTGCTTGGAGATAGCGAAGTCAATCTTTCCGCTACGGTCTCATGTCGCGAATCAGAACAACATCCGAGTCCGTATGTCCGCGACCCATCGCCAACTGTTTTCCGTCAAACGACCAGTGGAAGTCGTAAATCTGTTCCGAGGTGAAATCAGTAATCTTCCTGCCCTTTGAACCATCGAGCGGTTGCGACCAGAGGTTATCCACTCCATTTTCCCGCGTCGGATAGACCACAGCCTTTCCGTCGTGCGCGAATCGCACCAGGCCAAATCGCGGACGTTCGAACTCCACGAGCTTGGCTTGCCCCGAGGCGGTGGCTATCAACGCCAGCTTTTCCTTGTGCTCGCCCGAATGCTCCAAAGTTGCAAACACCGCGAGCTTCCCATCAGGGGAGAGGTCGAAAGTGCCATCCATGGAAATGGGCAAAGCCGACACGGGTTGCGAAGCGCCGCCGTCAATCGAAGAGCGAGCCAGTTTTCCTTCGTCTTTCTGTTCGATGTAATACACCCACTGGCTGTCCGGAGAACACACGGCATGATGGTCGCGCTTGCCGGCCGTAAGTTGCTTCAAATTACTGCCTGCCGAATCGATGCGCCAGATGTTCTGGTCACCAGTGTTTCCGTGGAAGCTGAGGTCGAACACGACATGGCGGCCATCAGGACAGCCAGAAGGATTGCCACTCGGCTTTCCATCCTCAGTCGTAATTATGGTCTTGCCGCCGGTTGCCGGATCGATTCGATTCAGGTTGTTTGCCTGATCCCCAATCAATTGGCCGTCTCGCGTCCAGGAGAAATTCGTGAATGCTTTTGACGACGTGATGGCGCGGCCCTGGGAACTTGTTCCGGAGGCCGGCATCACAAACAGGTTCCATCTTTCCGCGCCCATCACCGTCACCAGCGATTTCCCGTTCGCAGCAACGCCCAGATTCGAGTAACTATTGGTATCGCGGGTGATCGGAGACATCCTGCCTTCCGGGTAGGAAACCAAGGCAATTTGGAACTGATTGTAATTCAAGCTCTGTCCGCTCCATCTTCCCAGCAACGCACTGCCGTCCGGCATCCAGGTAGGCGATTCGAATAGAGTGTTGCCGCTAAAGAAAATCTTCTGCCGGCCACTAGCAACGTCCACCGCCGTAAGACTCTCGATAGATCCGCCCACGTTAACCACGTCGCACACGATGGTCTTGCCATCGGGAGACCATGCGGGTTGATAGAGACCCTGGCTGTTCGAACCGCTAGCCAGGACTTTCTCACCTTCCTCGCCTCCCTCAACCGGACGAACGATCAGCCGATATTTTCCCGGCTCCGGATTGTCATAACGCATGAAGGCGAAGTTTTTTCCATCAGGCGAAAGAGTAATATTCGAATCAACGTCCGTGGCCAGTTTTTGCGGTGTTCCGCCAAGCAGGGGAGCGCGATAGAGAAATTTCAACTCGGAATTTCCCTGATCGCTCCGCACAAAATAAAAATAGTTTCCGTCCGGGGAGAATCGGAGCCCGCCGTAATCAAGCTCAGCCGGAGGTTCCACCTGGGCATTACTGTTCGTCGGCACATTTCTCAACCAAAGGCTTACCAGTCCCTTGTTTCTGATCACGCTGAGGATGTATTTACCGTCAGGAGAGATGGCGACTTGCACGGCATCGCCGGTATCGGTGACCTTTGTAACGGAAATATCCTGGAACGGAGTTGGGCGGCTAGGATTGAGAAAAGTATAGATACCATAACCGCCTGCCGCCACCAGCGCGACTACAATCGCTGCGATCACCGCGCCGCCCAGTTTCGTTTGGCGTGCCGCCGGAATCGCGGCTGGAGAAGATGTGCCAGAACGATGGCGAGCGATATTTCTTTCCGAACCGACGGAGGCAGAGTCCAGGCTCCCGCTCGCCGATGGCGCTTGCGAATACTTTCCTCCCGATTCTGCGTCGCGCTTCAAACGGCGTAAATCGCCTCGCAAATCGGCGGCCGACTGATAGCGCAAGTCCGCGTCTTTTTCCAGAGCCTTCTCAATGATTTCTTCCAGCTTAGGTGGCAACTCGGAATTCAGCTGCAACGGTGGAATGGGATCTAGTTCAAGAATGGCATGGAAGATTACCGCGGAGGTGGCCCCGGAAAAAGGCAGGCGCCCGGTCGCCATCTGATAGAGCACAACTCCGAGAGAAAATAAATCCGTACGCGCGTCAAGCTTCTCGCCGCGAGCTTGCTCGGGCGACATATAGGAAATCGTTCCCACAGTCGCGCCCGGACTCGTAAGATGCGCGGGATTCGGACTTTCCTGCGTGGGGCCGATGGTTTCCATCGCCATCTCCGGACGGGTCAGCTTGGCGAGGCCGAAGTCGAGCACCTTCACCTGGCTGCGCTGAGTAACGAAAATATTTGCCGGCTTGATATCGCGATGGATAATTCCTTTCGCGTGCGCAGCACCGAGCGCATCCGCCAACTGAATGCCCCAGTCGAGCAGTCGCTCTAGCGGCAGTGGTCTGGCGCCCATGCGACGATCCAAAGTCTCGCCGTCCAGCAATTCCATGGCGATAAAGGATTGCTGCTCTCCGTTCCCAAGCTGCACCTTCTCGACCGCGTAGATCGTGCAGATATTGGGATGATTCAGCGCGGAAGCGGTGCGGGCTTCGAACAGAAAACGGTCCAGCGCATTCTGATCGCGAGCAAGCTGCGGGGGTAAAAACTTCAGAGCGACCTTGCGCCCAAGGTCGAGGTCTTGCGCCTCATACACGATCCCCATCCCGCCACTGCCGAGTTGGCCGGTGATGCGGTAGTGCGAGATGGTCTGGCCGATCATTAGGAAAGAATTCCAAGTGACACATATTAGGAGGGATGCAAAGGCCAGTCAAAGGATTTTACCGAAGCCGGCTCTTACGCGACCGCTTCTTCGGCCGCGCTGACGGAATCGAAAAATCGAAAAAACTGATCAACCCGCGTGACCTTCAGAGCGTTATGGATGCGGTCGCTCACCGACACCAGCGCAAGGGTCCGACCGCCCTTCTGCCGGGTAACGTACGCTCCCACGAGCGCGCCGATGCCGGCGGAATCAACGTAAGGAACTTTGGCAAAATCGATGATTAACGCGCGAGAACTGTCGGCACGCACTATCGCCTGAAATTCAAATATCGTGGTCATTACGAGTGCGCCATCCAGGCGCAGAACGCGCTGCCCTGGCAGCATTCCAGGCTGATCGTCGATTTGCAAAGAGTCGTGTGACATCCCGCGATAGTAACGTGCACGTAATATTTGATTGTTAACGCATGATTAATTTCAGCGCTTAGAGAACTGCCGCCTGTTCGCGGCGGCGGGCCTGGATTTCAATATAGACATTCACCAGCGACACCGCGGCGGGAGTGACTCCGGGAATGCGTGAGGCCTGCGCCAGCGTTTGGGGTTGTACATGCGTGAGTTTCTCCTGCATCTCGCGCGAGAGGCCACTGACCGAGGTGTAATCGAACCAGCCGGGAATCGACCGCTGTTCCGACTTCTTCATTCGTTCGATGGCGCGCTGCTGCTGCAGCAAATAGCCCTCGTACTTGATTTCCGTTTCCACCGACCTAAGTTCGTTGCGAATTTCAGAAGAGAGAGTCGTCACGGATCCGCACGGATTCTCATGGATGGATTCTCTGGCGAAAAAGCCAGGGTCGAGTTCGCGGAGGATTGGCGCCATCTGCTCGATTTTGACCTCAGGCCGCTTGAGCAATTGAGCCAGAGACAAACCGATGACACTTGCCGGACTTCGCTCGTCCGCTTCGAGCGGCACGGGGACGGGCCAGTTCTGCTCGAGCATGGGAGCGGTTATTTTCGTTCGCTCCAGCCAACTCTTTATTGCGATTAGCCGTTGTTGCTTGCCGTGGAAATCATTCCACGCCTCATCCGAAATCAATCCCACGCGCCGTCCGTGCGGTGTGAGCCGTCCATCGGCATTGTCGATGCGCAAGTGCAGGCGAAACTCCGCCCGCGAAGTAAACATTCTGTAAGGCTCGTTCGTGCCCTTGGAGATGAGATCGTCGATCAAGATCGCGGTGTAGGCCTCGGTGCGGTCAAGAATCAGCGGAGGCTGCGCCTTCACCTGCAATGCCGCGTTGATGCCCGCCATCAGTCCCTGGCAAGCGGCTTCTTCGTAACCGGACGTGCCGTTGATCTGCCCACCGAGAAACAGTCCCGCGATTTTTTTAGTCTCGAGCGTGCGCTGCAATTCGGTGGGATCGATCGAGTCGTACTCGATGGCATAGCCGGGCCGCAGCATCTCGGCATTTTCGAGGCCCGGGATCGACTTCAGGATTTCGATCTGCACTTCCACCGGTAGCGAGGTGCTCAGTCCGTTCACATAGATTTCATGCGTGTTCAGACCTTCCGGCTCGAGGTAGAGCTGGTGCATTTCCTTGTCGGGGAACTTCACGATCTTGTCTTCGATCGACGGGCAATAGCGTGGTCCGATCGACTGAATTTGCCCGCTGTACATCGGCGAGCGATGGACGTTCTCGCGAATGATGCGATGGGTCTCGGGCGTAGTCCACGCGATGTAGCAGGGAACTTGCGAGTCGTGATGGGCGACGCGCCTGGTTCGAAAACTGAATGGCGTAGGATCGGCGTCGCCCGGCTGCTCGGCGAAACGCGACCAGTCGATGGTGCGTCCGTCAAGGCGCGGCGGTGTGCCCGTCTTAAGCCGGCACCCGCGCAGTCCGAGATTCTTGAGAGCTTCACCCAGCAGAATTGCGTTCGGCTCCCCCGAGCGTCCAGCGGGATACTGTTGCTCGCCGCAGTGAATCAGGCCGTTAAGGAAAGTTCCAGTGGTGATGGTCACGGCTTGCGCGCCGACGGTGCGGCCGTCGCGGAGGCGAACTCCGAGAATCCGGCGTCCGGCATCCGGCGTCCGGGTTCCGTCGTCGTCGGCCGCATTCCCGGGAGCCGAAAGCCGGGCGCCGGACGCCGCCTCAATAATCAGCTCCGCCACTTCCGCTTGCTTGATCTTCAGGTTCGACTGCGATTCCAGAACTTCGCGCATCTTCAGGCGATACGCCTGCTTGTCGCACTGCGCTCTGGGCGACCACACAGCTGGCCCTCGGGAAGTATTCAGCAGCCTGAACTGGATGCCGACAGCGTCGGTAATCTCGCCCATGATTCCACCGAGCGCATCGACTTCGCGAACCAGGTGTCCTTTAGCGATTCCGCCGATTGCCGGGTTGCAGGACATCTGCGCGATGAGATCGACGTTCAGCGTGTATAGCGCGGTCTTTAATCCCATGCGTGCCGCGGCCATCGCGGCCTCGCATCCGGCGTGGCCAGCGCCGACCACGACTACGTCGAATTGTTCGGTAAACTGCATCCACTTTCATTCTAGCAACTCTGTAAATTTGGCGGCTGTTCTCAGGAGCCTCGCGATTCAAGGCTTCGGATTAGTTTGAAATTTATGGCTGCTCAGACCGAAGGCTCTGGCGTTCCTTCAGTAATGGGATATTTTTTCGCGAGGAATAACATTCGGATGCGGATTTCTTCCTGATCGTCCTTGATCACGGCTCGCAGAAGGGAAATGAGTTCTTCTACCTTGACCGGATCTTTTTGATTGGCGATGTTCTGACAGAGTGTGCGGACAAAGTCAGTTTCGTACACGGAAGTGCCTCCCCCCAAACGGCCCATTCTGCTGCTAGACGGAGTAGCAGGTAAATACAGGGAAGACTGTATTGTACCGAACAGAGGTTGAGGGCCTATTTATCTGCACGCGTTACCGGTGATCTCTATCACTTGCCGACCTGCGGACGCCCCTTTATAGTGGTGAGTCCCTACCCGAACCAGGAGGCCATGATGAATAGCACTCATTTCTTCGAGCAACTCGAGGCATCGATAGCGAAGTACGATCTGCTGTGCCATCCTTTTTACAAAGCGTGGGCTGCGGGCGAGCTCACGCGCGACGATCTGGGCGAGTACGCGCGCCAGTACTACCACCATGTCGAAGCGTTCCCTGGCTATTTGGCTGAACTGGCGCTTCGCGAAAATGAAGGCGAACTGCGCCGCGCCGTCCTGGCCAATATGTCTGACGAACAGGGCGGATCCGGCAGCGATTCCGTTCCACACTCAGACCTGTGGCTCGATTTTGCCGAGGGCATGGGAGCGAGTCGCGATATGAGCGGCCACCAGCCCTTGCCCGAAATCAACGCACTGATTGCGCATTTCCATCGCACGTCGAGCGAAGGCACTCCGGAAGAGGCGCTGGCCGCGTTCTACTCTTATGAATCCCAGGTGCCGCGCGTGGCTAAAGAAAAAGAGCGTGGCCTTCGCGACATGTACGGCGCGGACGACAAGACCCGCGGCTACTTCACGCTGCACGCCACCGCAGACATATACCACTCGAATGTGTGGCGCAGCCAACTGGAGAAGCGTATCGCGACCCACCCCGAAGAGGCGCTGGCCGCGCTGGACGCTGCCGAGCAGACTGCCAAACTGTTATGGCAGGCTTTGGACGGAATCGAGGCCGGGCGAAAAGCAGCCGCTGCTTGAGTTCATTCGATACGACGAGCTAGTGATTCCTGAGATCGCCGGAATCATTAGCTCTTCGTTTTTGAGATCTGAAGGTAATTAAGAATGGCGAAGCAGATTCCGATTGGTACGCGCGGCGAAGCGCGCGAGACGGCCGAGTTCAAACATACCATGGCCGCGCACCATCCCGAACTGCCGCCGGTTTACGCCACTCCAGACATGATCCGCCTGATGGAGACTGCAGCCTTTCAAGCGCTGCAAGCGTACTGCGAGGGCGACGAGATTACCGTCGGTACTTCGATCAACATCCAACACCGCGCCGCGAGCGGAATAGGCGCGCACATTCAAGCTGAGGCCACGCTCGAATCATTTGACGGACGCTTCTACACGCTACGCGTGACCGCGCGCGACGATGTCCAGGAAATCGGTCAGGGTACAGTTGGCCGCGCGGTTGTGAGCATTGGGAAGTTTGTTGAGAGGATGAAAAAAGTAGGTAGTACCTAGTACCTAGTACTTGGAAACTTGAAACTTGAAGCCGAAAGTGGAAGTTCCACTCCTCATCGGAGTTATCTCCGACACCCACGGTTTGCTGCGGCCTGAAGCAGTCGAAGCTCTGCGCGGATCGCGGCACATCATCCATGCCGGAGACGTGGGTTCGCCCGATATTCTCGAAAAGCTTTTCCAGATTGCTCCCGTCACTGCGGTGCGTGGCAACATCGATAAAGAAGCATGGGCTCGCATTCTGCCGGAAACTGAAGTGATTGAGCTGGGTGGCATTTCCATCTACGCGCTGCACGATCTGGCGCGGCTGGACCTGAAGCCCCAAGCGGCTGGATTCTCGGCGGTGATTTCCGGCCACACTCATCGTCCCCAACAAGAGACGCGTGACGGCGTGCTGTTTTTCAATCCCGGCAGCGCCGGTCCGCGACGATTCAAGCTTCCCATCAGCGTGGGACGGCTGGTGATTGAGAACGGCAAAGTGCGCGGCGAACTGGTGGAGTTGACGCCCGCAACTGACGCTTCGCAGTGATTCGCGAAGGCAGATTTGCGAAGCATCTGGGAATTAAAATGCGTTGCTACAATCGGGTGGATGTTTTCCGGTAATCAAGTTGTTCGAGAGGCTTCCGCTCTCGAGAAAAGAAGCGCCTCGCGGCGGCGGGACTTCGAATCGGCACTGAACCAGTACTCCGACTTTTTTGCAGCGTTGGTGGTCGCCGTAGGATTCGGCTGGCGCGCCTGGCTGGCCCACGCAACGTACTTCAACGTCGACGAAGCCTGGCATTATTCGGTTGCGAATCAGGATTCCTTTCTCAACGCCTACCGGGCAAGCCTCACGCTTTATCATCCGCCGCTTCTGGTGCTCGTTCTGTATTTCTGGAGGACGCTGGGAACTTCAAACCTGGTGTTGCGTTTGCCCTGCGTGATTGCCGGAACTGCTTTCTGTTGGGTTTATTACAAGTGGCTGAGCAGCATATTGGGCCGCACGGTCGCGTGGGTAGGACTGCTGCTCGTTACGTTTCTTCCGACCATGATCGCCATCTCTGCCGATTTAAGGCAATATGCTTTCCTGCTCATGTTCGCGGCAGGCGCGGCGCTTTTTCTTGAGCGTGGCTTGGCCACGAATTCAGCCGGTGCAACGGCACTTTCTTCGGGCTGCTTGCTTTTCGCCATGCTCTCCCACTACTCGGCCTTTTTGTTTGCAGCGAGTATTGGGGTTTACGCCGTCCTGCGCATGTTCACGCAACGCGTTTCACCATCCGTAATCGCCGCCTGGGTCGCGGGACAAGCGGTGGGATTGGGGCTCGCCGGATTTCTCTACGTGACACAGATTGCAAGGCTCGGAGTTGGCTCGGCGGGAGGGCAGGCCGCCCACCGTTACGCGGACTGGTATTTATCTCAGTTTTACTATCACGCCGGGCAGGATCACCTGTTGCCCTTTCTGTTCCGCGGTACGTTTGGGATTTTCCGTTTCGTGTTTGGCTGGGTGATTGTCGGGCATGTTGCGACGCTGCTCTTCGTCGCAGCCATCGTGCTCCTGTTGCGTTACAAATCGCCGCCAGCGGAAAAGCCCCCCGCGGAAAAGCCACCCGCGCAACTGCTGGCCCTCCTGTTATTGCTGCCGTTCGCGTTGAACTGGGTCGCGGTCGCGGCGGGTTTCTATCCCTACGGTCGCACCCGCCAGGGTATTTTCCTCGCGATCTTTGCGGTCGCAGGCGTGAGCTTTGCTCTCGCGAGAATTGCGAAACAAAGAATTGGCATGGCCTTGGCGCTCGCTGCCGGAATTGTGGTGGCGTGTCAGATCTTCGGCACCCCGGCTGGGCGCGATATGTTGCCTCTCGCCGACCAGCGGTACGAGCATATGGACCAAGCCCTGGCATTCATCGGGCGCGAAGTGTCGCCGCAAGATGTGATCTACGTGAACAAATCAACTGAGTTCCAGCTTGCCCACTACCTTTGCGATCAAAAGCCCATAGTGTTCGACCGCTCCGTGGCTGGCTTTGAGTCGTTCCAATGTCGCGGTTTCCGCGTCATCTCGACATTCCCCAACGACGACGCTATTCTGCTTGAGACTTTCCCGAGCAAGTGGCCTGAGATGGCGCACGCTTACGGTTTGAATCCCGGCAGCAAGGTGTGGGTCGTGCAGGGGGGATGGACCAGGGCGTTGGCTGAAAGCTTGCGCGCTCGTTTCCCCGAGCTGCCTGACCTCGAAGCTCACTCCTTCGGGCAATATCTGGAAATTTTCCACGTGACTGTTGGAACGGCTGCCGCTAGCGCACCTCAAACTTAGACTGATTCATCTCAGGAGCCAGAATCTTTCGTGTCACTTCGATTTCAAATTGAAGCTCGTGGTGGTGCAGCCCGCACCGGCCGCCTAACGACGCCACACGGCGAGATCGAAACTCCTGTATTTATGCCCGTGGGAACGGGAGCCACGGTCAAAGGCGTGCCGCAGGATATTCTCGAAGAGCTCGGCGTCCAGATTCTTCTCGGCAACACCTATCACCTGTATTTGCGTCCCGGAGTCGAGACTGTGCGCAATCTCGGCGGACTGCATAAGTTCATGGCGTGGCCGCGGGCGATCTTGACCGATTCCGGAGGCTTCCAGGTTTTCAGCTTGAACGAACTTCGCAAAGTAACGGAAGACGGAGTCACGTTTCGTTCGCATCTCGATGGTTCGTCGCACTTCTTTAGTCCGGAAAGCGCAATGCAGGCGCAGATCGGCTTGGGCGCGGACATTATTATGGCCTTCGACGAATGCACGGAGTATCCCGCCGATGGCGCCCGCGCCAGAGCTTCGATGGAGATGACACTGCGCTGGGCGGAGCGCAGCAAGAAATATTTCGAAGAGCATAAGCATGAAGTTCCGTGGAACGGCTCTCAGCTCTCAGCTCTCAGCCCTCAGCAAACCAAGGTTCCTCGCTTCGCTCGGAGTGACAAACTTAATAACGACAAACTTGATGAGGATGCGACTCAGTCTCTCTTCGGCATCGTGCAGGGCGGTATGGATCTAGCGCTCAGAAAAGAATCTGCCCAGCGCACTGTCGAAATTGGTTTTCCCGGCTATGCGATCGGCGGGCTGAGCGTCGGCGAGCCGCGGGAACTCACTCGCGAAGTCCTCGAAGCCACGCTCGAACACCTTCCTTCTGACCAGCCGCGATATGTAATGGGCGTGGGCACGCCGGACGAGATTGTTGAGTACGCCAGCCTGGGCGTTGATATGATGGATTGCGTTCTGCCCACCCGCGCGGCGCGTCACGGGCTGCTATTTACATCCGAAGGAAAGGTTTCGATCAAGCAGGCGCGTTATACTAGTGACGCTGGCCCGCTCGATCCCAATTGCGGCTGCCGGGTTTGTCAACGTTATTCGCGGGCTTACCTGCGACATCTTTATGCTTCGAATGAAGTGCTGGCTCAGGTCTTGAACACGCTGCATAACTTGAGTTTCTACCTTGACACTATGCGGCGGGTACGTCATTCTATTCGACTTGGGGAAGAGTCCCGTTTTCTTTCTGGCCTCTGGTCTCAACCGAAGCCGTGATCTTCCTGGGAAGACCTCCCTGGATTCAACCGGCGGTAGATGGTCCGGCCGGAATCGAGCAACACTCCCGTCGTGAAATGACAGGACCGTAGCGCTAGCAGGTGTGGGCGGTTGTTCGCGGATGAAGGCAAATTAGCCGGTTAAATGTATCTTTTCAATATCTTCCGATGAGCATGCAATTTTTATTGGCGTTTCAGGCTGGTGGCGGAATGGGGTGGCTGAGCGTCGCCCCACTGATTTTTATCTTCGCAATCTTTTATTTTCTGCTGATCCTTCCCCAGCAGCGCCGGCAGAAGAAATGGACCGCCATGCTGGACTCGCTGAAGACCGGCGACAAAGTGACAACCAGCGGAGGCTTGCGCGGAACCATCATGGCACTGAAGGATGACAGCGTTCATCTGCGCGTTCCTCCGAATAATCTGGTGGTGGAAGTGACCAAGGCGTCCGTGACCCAAGTCACGACCGCGGAAGAAGAAGCAAAAACGAAGCCGTAACATACCTTGATGTCTGGACTCTGTTTTCGTCATGAATAAGAATCTTCTCTGGAAATTGGCTCTTATCGCCGGAATCCTGCTCGTCTTTTTATTCGGGATCTTCGGCATTCCGCAAAGCTTTTCCGGCCAGGGCCTGCTCTCGGCCATGACCAGTCGCATTCACCTCGGCTTGGATTTGAAGGGTGGAACTCACCTGATCCTGCAAGTGCAGGTCAATGACGCGGTGAACATCGATTCAGACAACGCGATGGAGACCCTCAAAGAGCAGCTCAATAGTCGAAAGATTGCCTTTGCGGACATCACCAAGCCCGATCCGCAGAACGCTCCAGACAAAGTTGTGCTGAAGGGCGTCTCGCCGGATGGCCGAAAAGATTTGTTGGATATCGTTTCCGAGCGGCTGCCGGAGTACAACCTGAGTTCGGGAGCGGATAACACCTGGGTTCTGACCATGAAGCCGCAGATGCTCGCGGACATGAAGAACAAGGCTGTGACCCAGGCGATCGAGACCATCCGCAACCGTATCGATTCGCTGGGAGTGAGCGAGCCGACGATCCAGGAGCATGGCCTCGGCCAATACCAGATTCTGGTGCAGTTGCCCGGTGTGGACGATCCCGGCCGCGTGAAAGACATCATGCAGTCGACCGCCATGCTTGAGATCAAGCAGGTGTTAGGCGGGCCATATCCTAGCGAGCAAGCTGCGCTGCAGGAGAAGGGCGGAGTCTTGCCGGCGGATGCGATTCTTATGCCGGGACATGGCGCTCCGGGAGCGGCTGCAGGGGAGCAGTCGTGGTATCTGGTGTCGCGAATCTCTGCTGTCCGCGGCAAAGACTTGCGCGATGCGCAGCCCAGCACCGACCAGAACGGCCAGCCAAATGTGCGCTTCCAGTTGACTGGCGAGGGCGGCCAGCGATTTTACAGCTTTACCTCTGCCCATGTCGGCGAGAGTCTGGGCGTGGTGCTCGATGGCAAGGTGCAGGAAGTCGCCAACATCAAGGAAGCGATTCGCGATACTGGCGAGATCAGCGGCGGCAGCATGAACCAGCAGCAGGCGAAGGACTTGTCAATGATCCTGCGGTCAGGCGCTCTGCCGGCAGGCATCAAGTATCTGGAAGAGCGTACCGTTGGCCCGTCGCTGGGCACGGATTCGATCCGCCATGGCGTGAATGCGGCGATCATCGGTATGCTGGCAGTATTGATTTTCATGCTGGTTTACTACCGCGGCGCGGGCATCAATGCCGACATCGCACTCATTCTGAACCTGATCATTCTGCTTGGCTTTATGGGCTTTTTTGAGGCGGTGCTGACCTTGCCGGGAATCGCCGGCGTGATCCTTACCGTTGGTATGGGCGTGGATTCGAATGTGCTGATTTTTGAGCGCATACGTGAAGAGTTGCGCAACGGAAAGACGCCACCCTCGGCAGTGGACCAGGGATTTAGCCACGCATGGATAACGATCGTGGATACGCACGTCACGACAATCGTATCGGCAGCCATTTTGTTCATCTTCGGCACCGGCCCGGTGCGCGGCTTCGCTACAACGTTGACCTTCGGTCTGCTGGCGAATCTGTTTACCGCTGTGTTCGTGTCGCGGCTGATTTTCGATTGGATTCTGACTCGCAAACAGCGCGGCGAAGCGTTGAGCATTTAGAGAACTTTAGATTTACATAAGGGGCTAGATAACAGGTGGAGTTCTTTCGCAATCCCAACATAGATTTTCTGGGCAAGAAGTGGTATTTCCTTGCCTTTTCGCTGGTGTTCAGCGTCGCCGGCATATTTTCCATGTTGTTCTGGCACCACATCCCCTACGGCGTGGACTTCCGGGGCGGCACACTGGTTTACGTTAAGTTTTCCCATACACCCGACGATAACGCCCTGCGCGCGGCAATGGATCATGCCGGCCTTCGCAACGCGAAGATTCAGCGCTATGGCGCCGCCCCGGATAACGAAGTGCTGATCGATCTCGATGTGCAGGAGACCAGCGAACAGGCACTCGATAAAGGCAAGACCCAGATTATCAACACTCTCGAAACCAATGCTCCGGCAGGGAAGCTGGACCTGAACAACGCCAGTTCGTTGGCCATCAAGAATCACCTGCTGGATAAAGACCCTCTGCACCTGGGTTCCGATGCCGACCAGAAATATAGTCAGCAGGCGCAGGCCATTGTCGATACGCGCGATAAAGCTCAGGGCGGTGTGCTGGGTTCGTTCGACCAGTTGAAGGGCCCGGTCGATCCCGCAGTAGTGGCCTCGCTGCAGGATGGCTTTTATCTCTCCGACTTTGCCGTACGCAATGTGGAGATCGTCGGTCCGCAGGTGGGCGCGCAGTTGCGTAAGCAGGCGTTGCTGGCAACCGTTTATTCCCTGGCGGGAATGCTGATTTACCTTGGCTTCCGTTTCGAATGGATTTACGGCGTGGCGGCGGTGGTGACGGTGTTTCACGACACGTTGATCACGGTGGGATTCTTTTCGCTAACCAACACAGATATTTCCCTGACGGTGATTGCGGCCATCCTCACCCTGATTGGTTACTCTAATAACGACACGATCGTGGTATTTGACCGCATCCGGGAAAACATTAAACTCATGCGGCGCGAGAATCTGTCGGAGATCGTCAACCGCAGCATTAATCAGACTTTGAGTCGAACCATCTTGACAGCGGGCCTAACCTTCCTTACCGTACTCGCACTGTTTTTATTCGGCGGCGAAGTGCTTCATGGATTCAGCCTCGCGCTCGTAATCGGCATCTTAATCGGGACGTATTCGTCGATCGCGATAGCGGCGCCGATCCTGGTGGCTTACCAGGATTGGAGAATTGAAAAGGGCAAGGCGAGCGGCCGCAATGCCCGTCCAGGGCAGGTAGTGGCACGATAGCATCGCCGGCAGATTTTGGTCAGGCGCTTATTTGTAGATAGTTAAAGCAAACGGTTTGTCGCCGGACGGAGCCTTTCGTGGATGGTCCGGCGAGCTGGTGGATTTTGGGAGCAAAGGGGACGCGGTCGGTGTCTAAGTTCACGTAAGGTCTGAAGTAGGAGAAAACCTCATGTTCGAAGATAGCCTTCTGGAATCCGGAGGCAGGCTGAAGACAAGGCGGGGACGCACCACGACCTTCGCTATCATTCTGGAGATAGCGTTGATCGGCGTTATGGTTCTGCTACCCCTTATCTTTACGGAAGCCCTGCCTAAGCAACAATTGATGACCTTTTTGGTGGCCCCTCCGCCTCCACCTCCGCCTCCACCGCCTGCCGCTGCTCCGGTAAAAATCGTAAAACAGATTCAGACCGACATTGTGAATGGGGCACTGCGTACCCCAACCAAGATCCCGCAAAAAGTTCAGATGATTAAGGAAGATGAAGCCCCACCGCAAATGGCTGCGACGGGCGTCGTGGGCGGCGTTCCGGGAGGCATTCCGGGCGGACAGATGGGCGGCGTAATTGGCGGGATTATCAGTTCAACGCCGGTGGCCGTGCCTAAAGTCGCTACCCCGCAGCGTGTGCGAGTATCGGCTGGTGTGACGTCCGGGTTGCTGGTCCGGCGGGTTCAGCCGAATTATCCTCCCTTGGCGCGACAGGCTCGCATTCAGGGAACGGTTGTGTTGCACGCAGTTATCAGCAAAGATGGCTCCATCGAAAACCTTACGCTGGTCAGCGGACATCCAATGCTTGCTCCAGCGGCGATCGAAGCGGTCAAGCAGTGGAAGTACAAGCCGTATCTTCTGAACGGCGAGCCCGTGGAAGTGGATACGGAAGTACAAGTTAATTTCACCCTGGCTGGGGGCTAAGCTCCCGCCGGTGTAGCGGCAACACTCGTGAACGAATCTCCCCTACCCATCCATGTCGGTGGCCGGGAGAGCCTTTTGTCGGGCGCGGCCGCCGCACCTTTTATCTAGTTTCTAGTATGTGGGTACGCCAAGGTTGCCGAAAGTCACGAGCGGCTTTCTTGACGTCGGGTTTTGCAGTTTGCACAAATTACGCATCCAAGTCTAATAAGAAGTTCCGAGGAGGGAAAGCAACTCATGTACGCAGCTAATTTCGCAGGAGAAATTCTCAACCATGTTCCCCGGGTGGCCGCCTGGATTGTGCAAGAGGGTGGCGCAGTGGGATGGGATCCGATTTCGCTTTGGAAGCAGATGGGTATCATCGCGAAAATCGTGGTCATCATCCTGTTCATTATGTCTGGCTGGTCGATCGGAGTGATGATCGATCGCGCCATGGCTTATAGCGCAGCCCGCAAGCAGTCTCGCGCCTTTGCTCCCGCCGTTGCTGGCGCCTTGCGCGATGGCCGTATCGACGAAGCTATCAAGGTCGCCGAGCGTAACAAGAAGAGCCATCTGGCCAAGGTTGTCACTGCCGGCCTTATGGAATTCAAGGCTCACCAGGATAGCCCCGGCGCAATCCCCGGCGAGACCATTGAAGCTTCCAAGCGAGCCCTGGAGCGCACCGAAGCCATTGTTCACGCCGAACTGAAGCGTGGTCTGGGCGGTTTGGCTACCATTGGCTCGACAGCCCCGTTCGTCGGCCTGTTCGGAACCGTGATGGGCATTCTGAACGCCTTCAAGGGTATTTCCGAGCAGAAGGCTACCGGTCTGGGCGCGGTCGCAGGCGGCATTTCGGAAGCTTTGGTGACCACGGCTTTCGGGCTGCTGGTGGCCATTCCCGCCGTCATGATGTTCAACTACCTCACCGGGCGCGTTGAAGCGTTCGATGTGGAGATGGACAACTCGTCGAGCGAACTGATCGATTACTTCCTGAAGCGGCGGGACGTTCGCCGGTCCTAGTAGCAAGTCGTTGTCCGCATGAGTTGCTGTCTGGCGCTGGGCATCAATCCCAGCGCCAGCATTCCCAACCCAGGCGGGGCCGACCCGGTCGATTCTGTGATTGATTTGGACGGCGGGTTTTACTGGCGACGGCCACTGGCCGCTGCCGCAGGGGGAAATTACGTTATGTCATTAGCGAAGCGGAACGAAGGCGCGAAGGTAAATTCCGACATCAACGTCACACCGATGGTGGACGTGATGTTGGTCTTGCTGATCATTTTCATGGTGATCACGCCCATGTTGCAGAAGGGCATCAGCGTGGATATGGCAAAAGTGAATAATCCGACTCCGATGCAGGATGCGGACAAGGAAGATGCGCTGCTGGTCTCCGTCATGCGCGACGGGACGGTTTACTTCGGAGCCGACAAGATTACGCCGGACAGCTTAACGGGCAAAGTAAAAGATCGCCTGACGAATCGCACGAATAAAATCGTCTACGTGAAGGCGGATGCCCGCGCCCACTTCGGCAACGTCGTCCAGGTTGTGGACGGCGTGCGCGCCGCGGGTGTGGATGATCTCGGCCTGCTTACCGAACAGAGGAAGAGCACTCCAAACGGTCCAAGTACTCCGACCACCGCTCCGGCGGGTGGACAATAAGAGGAGATCGACAATGAGTATGGCAATGGGAGGGGGCGGAGGGCAAAGCGCCAACATCAACGTCACTCCGCTGATTGACGTTCTGCTGGTGCTGCTCATCATTTTCATGGTGATCACGCCTTTGACGCCGAAAGGTTTGGATGCGCTGGTTCCTCAGCCGCCTCCACCGAACGCGCCCAAGAACAACACTCCGGACCGCACCATCGTGGTGCAGTTGATCGATCGCGGCGCCGGTCAGGATCCCGGCCTCAAGATCAATCAGGAAGACGCCACTTGGGATAACTTGCAGGGCCGTCTCGCCGATATCTACAAAACGCGCGCTGAGAAAGTCATGTTCGTGAAGGGTGATGATGCAATCCCCTTCGCCGACGTGGCTAACGTGATTGACATCGCGCATGCCGCCGGAGTGGATAAGGTCGGCCTGATTACCGCGAAGATCGAAGCGGGCGGCTAACGCGCGCTAAGATTTAGCACTCGAGATTTAACAGTCGAGATTTAACCGTGAAGAGGCGCCCCGAAAGGGTCGCGCCCCGTTCATCGGGCGCCGGAATAAATTTCTGGCGCCACGTCTGCGAAGGAATGCTCGGCCAGCGCTTGTCAACCCGCTGTCTCTGGGCCTAGGATGCTGTGGCAAGGGAGATTTATACCGCAATGAATAGATACTTTCGTCTGCTGACGCTGGCGGCTGCTACGCTGGCGCTCTTATCGACCATAGGCTGCGGCAAGTTGCGCGCCCGCGACCAACTCAACAAGGGCGTGACGGCTTACAAGAATGCCAAGTACGAAGAGGCCATCGACCACTTCCAACAGGCAGTGGCGTTGGACCCTACCCTGATTAATGCCAAAATGTATTTGGCCACAGCGTTCGCCCAGCAATACATTCCCGGCGCCGACACGCCGGATAACAACAAAATGGCGGAACAAGCGATCGATCAATATCAGCACGTCCTCGACATGAATCCGGCGCGCGATCAGAAGGTCAACTCCGCCAAGGGTATTGCCTATCTCTACCTGAATATGAAGAAGTTCGACGAGGCGAAAAAATATTACCGCATGGCCGCCGACGTCGATCCCAACGACCCTGAACCTTACTATTCGGTGGGCGTAATCGATTGGACGGCTTGCTACCAGCCGCGCATGGAAGAGCGTGCCAAGCTTGGCCTGAGACCGGATGAGAATCTCAGCGCTAAGAACAAAGATCAGAAAAAAGCTTGCCAGGAATTGAAGGTCAAGAATATGCCTTCCATCCAGGAGGGCATCGACAGCCTGAATAAGGCAATCCAGCTTCGTCCCGATTACGACGACGCCATGGCTTACCTGAATTTGATGTATCGCGAGAAGGCCGACGTCGAGTGCGACGACCCGAATGCGCGCCAGGAAGATTTGAAAACCGCCGACCATTGGGTGGACCAAACTTTGAGCACCAAGAAAGCCAAGGCCGAGAAGCAGCCTGGGCAACAGGGCATCACGATGGACCAGCCCAAATAGGATAGCAACCAGCTGAGATCAACGAGTACAGATCAAATAGAATAGAGACAGCAAGACTCGGCCTTATCCGTGCCTACGCGCGTTGAGTGCGCGGCAGAGCCTCTTAGTTTCCAGATTATTTCTGTGCAGGATTCCCGCTGAGGGCGATCTCGCAAAGAAAAATATTCTCCCCGAACCTTTGCGGCGCAGAACATCCAAGTTGTTCCAGTTGCTTCCGTAGGGCTGGCACAGTGTCGGTAATCATGCCGGCGTCAAACAGCCAAAGTTTCGTTCCCGGAACAAGTTGGTATGCCTCCGCCACATTCGCCAATTGCTCTGGCAGGTCCTCCGCACGAAATTTCCACTCTTGAGGGCGAGCCGTAATCACCGTGTAAGGCCCGCAGTGACTTCTCGCAAACGACTTCAGAGGAGGAAATATCTGAACGATGCCGTGGCCGCACGCGTAATAGCCAAGCAGCAATCCGCTCTGATAGTCGGCGAACACGATTGATCCAGGAGGAGCAGATCCTCGCAAAGAGGTCACCGCGTCCTCCATTAGAATACGGCGCTGATTTTTCGCCCGAATCAGCGGTGGTGGCGCGGGAAAAAAGTTGCAGAGCGCCAGGCAAACAAAAATGACCAGAGGCCGAATCCAGTTTCTTCCCGGTTTCCAAAAGGCCAGCCCCACAGCAGCGCCGCTGAGCCCGAAGAGCGCAAGAAACGCGTTATGGCGCGTCGCGCCGTAAGGATACAGCCCCGCTAGCGCCATGCCGCAATTAAGGACGAAGGGAAGCGCGAGCAGAAGGCCAAGTTCACGTGGTGTTGGGCGCCTTTCGGCAGGCGCCGGGTTTTGCCGCAGCAATGAAACCACACCAACAAGAAACGCCAGAAGCGTAAGAGTCCCTGCGACGCCGTGGCTCAGGAGATAAGTAAACACGCGCAAAGTTTGCGCCGGCACAAAAACCGCGACGTGATTCTCGCCGGGATGAAAGATGGATTTCCTCAACCAGGTTTCGGCAATTCCCTGCGCCATGCCGCTTTGCCTCAGCCGCCTGACATGAGTAATGAGATAGTAGCCAGCGAGCGCAAGCGCGCCGATTTGTCCTGCGCTCCAAACCGCCACCAGCGTGGGATGCTTTCCGTAGGGGTAGAGCCGCATCAGCATGTAAAGGCCAAAGGCGAAGGCGAAAATGAAAGATGAGTAGTGAGTAAGAAGCGCCCCGTAGAGTGACAACGAGAACAAAATCATTGTCCAGTTGGAGTTGTCGCGAACCGCGCGTTCCGCGAAGTAGAGGCATCCGGAGATGAAAAATAAGAGCAGCGCATATTGCCGGATCTCAGACGACAGTCCGATAAGGGACGGTGCGAATGCGAACAGCAGCAGGCCCGTGAACGCGGTGGAACGGTCGCTAACCAGTTTCAGCCACAGGTAAGCGATCCAGCAGCAAGCCGTTCCCGCCAGAACCGAAGGCATTCGCAAAATCAGTTCAGAGCTTCCCAGTGCACGCCAATAATGGAGGACGAGAATCAACAACGGCGGGTGCGCATTAGTCAAGGCAGCCTTGTACGCTAGTCCCACGGAAGGTTGGCTTGCCAAAAGAAAGTGCAGGGCTTCGTCAGGATTGAGGAAGTGCGTCCAAGCCTCAAATAGCCTTGCTGACAGCCCGGCGAGCAATACCAGCGCAGGCAGCAAATCCGCCCGGTCCAGATCAAACATACTGCGTCGCAGCCCTCGCCTGCTGCCCAAAAAGTTTTCTGGATGTGACGTTGATTGTGGACTAGCTGTTGGCTGATCTGAGAAGGTCATTCAGAGAGTGAAAGCATCCGAGACATGCAAATAATACTATGCCTGAGTTAGACAGCCCCGGAGATACTAAGTGTCGGAAATCGCATCAAATGCTATCCTGACGTCATCCATTTAATTGTGGATGTTTTCTACATGGCGACGCATGCGCAGTTCGCAGTGGCGGATCCCCAGCCCAGTAAGGCCGTAGTAGGCGGGCGCTGGAAGGGATGCGTGTCGGTAATCGTCCCCGTGTACAACGAGATTGCGCACGTGGATGAACTTCTGCGGGCCATCCACAACTCGCCTGTGAGGAAGGAAATCATCATCGTGGACGACGGTTCCACCGACGGTACTCGCGAGAAACTTCGAGCCATGCCGCCCGCGAACGATGTCACTGTCGTCTTCCACGAAAAGAACTGCGGCAAGGGCGCGGCCATCCGCACCGCTCTCGAATATACCCGCGGCGAATATATTCTGATTCAGGATTCCGACCTGGAATATGATCCGCAGGATTATCCCGCTTTACTGCTTCCGCTCGAACAGCGCGAAGCAAATGTAGTCTACGGTGTTCGTCCAGACCGCCCGGAGCGTGGACTAAGGTTTTTTCTGGGCGCAAAACTTTTGACTCATCTCACCAATCTGCTCTACGGCGCGGGCATCCACGACGAAGCGACTTGCTACAAAGTTTTCCGCCGTTCGCATCTCGCGCAAATCGATCTCGAATGCCAGCGTTTCGAATTCTGTCCCGAGGTAACCGCGAAGCTCAGCCGCTTGGGAGAGAAAATCGCGGAAGTACCCATCTCCTACAAACCTCGCTCCGCTGGCGAAGGGAAGAAGATTCGCCATACCGATGGCTGGCTTGCGATCTGGACTCTTCTCCGCCACCGTTTCACTCGCCGTTCGCGCTGGATGAGATCAGGAAGCACAGCCGCGGCGGCTCCGTTCGCAGTGAGCTTTGCTCGTGTTTCCCCTGAGTGAAGTAACATCTGTTGAAAGCCAACGGCTGCTTATGAGATTTATCGACCGCGAAGAGGTCGCCCGCAGGCTTACCTATGAAGTTTGCATTCCGATTGTGCGCGACGCGATGATCGCGTGCTCGCGGGGCGAGACCAGGCAGCTTCTGCGCGCGCTCATTCCACTCGCCGAAGGCCGCTTATTCGGAGTCATGCCTGGTGCCATGGGCTTGTCGGCTCCGTTTGGCGCCAAGTTGATCAGCGTATTTCCGGAGAACTTTTCTTTGGGAAGACAGTCGCACCAGGGTTTGGTCATTCTGTTCGACCACGGAACCGGCGCGCCTGTTTGCGTTGTCCACGCAGGCGAGCTTACCGCCATTCGAACGGCGGCAGCCAGTGCGGTTGCCACCGACGCGTTAGCGCGCAAAGATGCCCGCCGTCTGGCGATTCTAGGCTACGGCGAACAGGCCGCGACTCATGCGCGAGCGATTGGAAAAATCCGCAAGCTTGAATCGATCTCGATATGGGGACGTTCGCCCGAACGAGCGCAAGCCTTCGCTGAGCGAATGCAGAAAGAACTCGCCCGGCCCGTCACTAGCGCAAAAGATGTGGAAGCAGCAGTCGCCGAGGCCGACATAATTTGCACCGTCACCTCGGCGTCTGAGCCAATTTTGAAGGGCGCGTGGGTGCGTCCGGGCACTCACGTGAATCTTGTTGGCTCAGGCCATGCCGGTCCAACAGAGGTGGACAACGACCTTGTCGTCCGCTCGCGCTTCATCGCCGACAGCCGCGAGGGAGTTCTGCAGCAAGGCGCCGAGTTCCTCCGGGCCAAGGCGGCCGGCCTGGTTGGTGACGATCACATCGTCGGTGAGATTGGCCAAGTGTTGGCGGGCGAAATCGAGGGCCGCCGCTCGGCTCAAGAGATCACTGTCTACAAGTCGCTCGGCCATATCGTCCAGGATTTGGCAACCGCGTGGGCACTCTACTCGCAGGACGAGAGTCAGCCCTAGAGGGCATCCCGGCCAGTCTCTGCTGTAAAATCTTGAGTTCGCTGCGCCGGTGCGCTATTGCCAAGCGCGGTTACAAGAGCGGTTAAAAGATAGGGCGATGTTCAAGAAAATTCTTATAGCCAATCGCGGCGAGATCGCGGTGCGCGTCCTACGTGCCTGCCACGAAATGGGGATTGCAGCCGTGGTTGTCTACTCCGACGTAGACCGTGGCGCGCTGCACGTGCGCAAAGCTGACGAAGCTTATCCCATCGGCGCTGCGGCCGCGAGCGAATCGTATCTCAACATCCATAAAATTATTGAGGTCGCCGCGCGATCTTGCGCCGATGCCATCCATCCCGGTTACGGGTTCCTCTCCGAGAACGCTAGGTTCGCCCAAGCCTGCGCCGATGCTGGCGTAAAATTCATCGGTCCCACCGCAGCCGCCATGAAGGCCATGGGCTCGAAGACGCGCGCCCGCCAAGCCATGGAGAAAGCAGGCATCCCATTCGTCCCCGGAACATCGCGCGGAGTCGAATCGTTCGCGGAGGCAGAAAAGGTCGCAGCGAAGATCGGATACCCGGTGATGTTGAAAGCTGCCGCTGGGGGCGGCGGTAAAGGCATGCGGCTGGTGCACGCGCCGGAGCAACTAAAGTCTTCCCTGGACGCGGCCCGCAGCGAGGCCCAGCGATCCTTTGGGGACAGCGAAGTTTATATCGAGAAGGCCATTGTCAATCCGCGGCACATCGAAATGCAGGTACTCGCCGACGAGCACGGCCACACCGTTTACCTCGGTGAACGCGAATGCTCGCTGCAACGTCGCCATCAGAAGGTGCTGGAAGAAGCGCCGTCGCCGATCGTCGATCCAGACATGCGGCGGCGGATGGGTGAGGTGGCGGTTCGCGTCGCTCAGGCGGCGAATTACACCAATGCCGGTACTGTGGAGTTTCTGGTCGATGAGCGCAAGAATTTTTATTTCCTGGAGATGAACACCCGCTTACAAGTGGAGCATCCGGTCACGGAACTGATTACCGGACTCGATCTGGTTCATCTGCAGATTCGCATTGCAGCAGGAGAAAAGTTGCCGTTCACGCAAGACGACGTAAGCATTCGCGGCCATGCCATTGAATGCCGCATTTATGCTGAAGATCCGGACAATAATTATTTCCCCAGCCCTGGCAAGATCAGCCTGCTGCAGGAACCTTCGGGCCCGGGGATTCGCGTCGACACCGGCATGAGTGAAGGCTGGAACGTGCCCATCGATTATGATCCGCTGCTGGCGAAGCTGATCGGTTATGGCGGCGACCGGGATCAGGCCATCGCGCGGTTGGCCCGGGCGCTCGACGAATATTTCGTCGGCGGCATCAAGACGAATATTTCTTTGTTTCGCCGCATCCTGCGCGATGCGGATTTCCGTGCCGCAAAACTCGATACCGGATTTCTCGATCGCATGTTAACGCGAAGCGAGAAGCGGCCAGTAGATTCGCGAACCGCGGAAGTGGCCGCCATCGCCGCCGGCCTGTTTGCCGCGCTTGCAACAAAATCAGCCGGTGCAGGCGGCGGAGATGTGGTCGACGGGTCGAGTGCTGCGAACAGAACAGATTCCAAATGGAAAGATGCGAGTCACCGCGAAGCTCTGCGTTGACGCAACAACATCTGCCATAAAGGTGAAGTGATTTGCCGGCCGCTGGCCACCGACCACCGGCCACTGATTCCCATGCTCTACGACGTAACCATAGACGGGAAGAATTACCGGCTGGAACTCAACCGCGTAGACGGGCGCTGGTCCTGCCGTCTCGATGGCCATGACGTCGAAGTGGAAGCTGTCCTACTGCGTCCGGATGTACTCTCTCTTCGCATCGGAAACGTGGCGTATGAAGTTAAGTCGGAACGGATAGCGAATGATCTGCAAATATGGGTAGGAAGTGCGCGCTTTGCGGTTGAACTCCGCGATCCGCGGTCTCTGCGCGGCCGCTCCCGCGCGGCAGACGATCATGGTCCCAGGAAGATCACCGCCCCAATGCCGGGCAAGGTGGTGCGGCTCCTGGTGGATGAAGGCGACAAAGTGGAAGCGGGCGGCGGCGTTGCGATAGTCGAAGCGATGAAGATGCAGAACGAAATCAAATCGCCGAAGCAGGGAACGGTCCAGAAAATTCTAGTGGGCGAAGGTGCCGCAGTGAACGCAGGCGACGTTCTGGCAATTGTCGAGTAAATCCGTTTTATCCAGCCCGGAAACAAGAATCGCTTAGCATATTTCGTCGGTCCTATTTCGTCAGTCCATTACTGTCCAGAACTTTTTTCGCGTAGTAATTTTCCACTTTGGCGGAGTCGCGTAACACTTCGTAGTAAGCGGCTTTAAGCAGCTGCTCGCGGCGGTCGTGAAGCTGCGAACGGATTGCCTGCTGCACCCGAGGATCCGATAAATCGCGTTGTCCCGCCGGCTCTTTGGACACCAGCTTGACGATGCGAAAGCCGGCAGCCTGCTTGGTCGCGGGATTGATCACTGTAATGATCGGGCTGTACTGGCCCGGTTTCAGCTTGAGCACTAAATCTCGTGTTCCGGGATCAGTATTCCGCAAAGACGATTCGGGAATCGTTCCCAGGTCGCCCCCATTGCCGGAAGTCTCCGGATCCTCCGAATAATTCATCGCCAGCGTTGCGAAATCGTCGCCGCTGTCCAGGCGGTTGTTGATCATCTGGATTTTCTTGCGGGCATCCCCTTCGTTCTGCGCCTTGTTGTTCTGATTGTGCACTTGCGGGTTCGGTGCGGGAGTGACGAAGATCTGCGCCAGATGGTACTGCGGCTCGATCAGATTGAACTCAGATTTGTGCGCGGTAAAGTAATCGATGATGTCCTGATCGGTGACGTTAATTTTTGACGACACTTCTTTGTTCATCACCTTGTCGACGGTGATGGAGCGGCGGATATCGCGCTTAAAATCCTCGAGCGTGATCTTTTTTTCCTGCAGCCTCTTATCGAATTCCTGCTGCGTGTAAGGGGATTTGATCTCGTTGAGCTTGCGGTCTACTTCTTCTTCCGTGGCCAGCAGTCCCAGCTTCTCGGCCCGCCGCATGACCATTTCGTCGTCGATCAGCTGGCGAAGAATATTCAGGCGGAGAATCGTGGCTTGTTCGCCGGCAGGCGCCTGTTGGGCGCTCGCCACCTGATTGTCATAGTACTTATCGATGTCAGACCGGAATATCTTGCGACCATCGACGGCAGCCACCACATCGCCGCTTACCTGTGACTTGCATCCGAGCAATGCAGCCAATGTAACGGCGGTAGCCAGCAGAGCCGGCAGCCGGATAAAACGTGCTTTTCTTTTCAAATGAGTTCTCCCTAGCTGGTCTACCGCGCACCTCGACATGAAAAAGATCCCGCAAGCTCCCTACTGCTGTGCTTCGCTATTATTACTTGGAAGTTGGTGTTGCGGCTACGGAGGCGTGCTCAGGCACTGGCAGATTAGCATCCTTCAGGGCCTGATCCAACGCAGCGCGCACCTCGCTGACCGGTACGGCTCCGTCGAGTTTTTGCCCATTGATAAACAATGTTGGGGTGGCGTCTACTCCGACCCCTTCCGCCTCTTTCATCGACGCCTTAACCGCAGTTTCATCCTGCGCCTTGATGCAGGATTGAAGCTTCCCCACATCAAGATTGTGTTTCTGACCCTGCGATATGGTCAGCCGGTCGAGCGCGTCGGTTCTGGCCGAGGGCGTCTTTTCGTTGTTCACTTCACGCTGGTTGGAGTGAATGTAATCCGCAAAATCCCAATACGCATCACTGTTCTGCGAAGCCAGACAATTGGCGTCCACCGCGGCATGCGTGGCCCAGGGATGAATCTCAACCAGCGGGTAATCTTTGTAAATGAAGGTTACGCGGTCCCCGTATTCTTTCAGGATTTGCGGAAACAACGTCTGGTGCATGCGCGAGCAAAACGGGCACTCAAAATCGTCGAAATTCACAACTACAACCTTCGATGCTTTCGCGCCCCGAGCCGGTCGCCCGCTGGTATCGATTTTGCTCATCGTTTCCGCGAAAGGATCTTTGCCCAGGTCAAACTTGATTACCCGCATCATGGATGCGTGGTCTTTCGAAACCAGAAAAGTGAGATCCTGCTTCTTTCCAGCATTGTCAATCGTGACTGTCACGGACTCATAGTTCGGCAGCTCTGAACTCGCGGAAGGCGTGCCCACAAGCAGGTGAACCTCGGGTGGAATCTTGTAGTAGGAGCGTACCTGACGCTCGATCTTCCTGCTTAAATCAGGAGAAGTAGATTGAGCGACACAGCCCAGGCAAACGCCCAGCAGGAGTAGAAAACAACGCCGAATAAGTGTCACCAAGAACCGCCTTAATCTCACAGGTTGAAAGTTGATTATCTCACAGCGCCAGAGCGGCGCGGCGGAGCGAATTAAGCGGAACACGCTTAAACAGGGGTCCAGCGAGGTGTGAACGGTTCCCTTTAACCCGTCTGCCGCAACAATTCCGTCGCCGGCAACAGTGAGTTCATCGATCCGGAACGGAAGCCTTCCATGTCCAGAGTTACAAATTTAAAACCCAGCGCTTTGAAGATGGTGGTGAACTGCGCCGCCATAACGGGATTGAGCGCCCGCTCCAGCTCCTCGCGTGCTACTTCGATGCGGACGATATCACCGTGATGCCGCACTCGGAATTGGCGGAAGCCCAAAGCGCGCAACGCATCTTCCCCTTTTTCCACCGTATCGAGAGCCTCGCGCGTAACCGGCCGGCCATATTCAATGCGGGATGACAAGCAAGCGGACGCGGGCTTGTCCCAGATGCGAAGCCCTGCCTGGCGCGCCAGCATTCGGATTTCTTCTTTGCCGAGCCCGGCATCGAGCAAGGGAGCGACGACTTGATGTGCGCTCGCCGCTTTTTGGCCGGGACGGAAGTCGCCCTGGTCGTCGACGTTCACCCCGTATGCGATGACATCGAAGCCGCGCGCCGATCGAAGTTCTTCCATCAGCGAGAACAACTCATCTTTGCAGAAAAAACAGCGCTGCGCATCGTTGCGCACATATTCCGGGCGATCAAGCTCCGAGGTAGGAATCACTTCCAACGGAATCGATTGCTCGCGCGCGAATGCAACCGCATCGGCAAGCTGAGTGCGTGCCAGGCTTGGAGAGTCGGCAATGATCGCCAGCATTTTCTCTCCCAATGCCTGATAGGCAGCCCAGGCCAGGTATGCGGAATCTACGCCACCCGAATATGCAACGAGCAGGCGTCCCATGCCTCGCAGGCGGGCCTGAAGCCATTCCTGCTTTGCGTCTGTCTGCTGTTGCTCAAGAGGCATTCAAATATGTTAACAGGAACAAGAACTGAGGAATGAACTTCCGGAAGCAGGCGACAGCAGGAAAAACCGCTCGCTTTTACTGGCCACTGCCTCTAATACAGCCGCTCTTGCCTTCGTAGACTACCGAAGGCGGCGATGTTTGCCAGCGTGAAGGTAAACCGGAATAGATTTTCGTGCCGCACATTCGCGACCGAGTAGCTGCGATATTCCGCGGTCACGCCGCAGCAGTCCCAGTTGTATGTGGTTTGCGTGGTGATGAATTGAAGTTGCCCGCTTTCCGCGTCAAAACCAAAACTGCCGGCGCCGCTGAAGCCTCGCTTGTTGGCGCGGCCGTAGCCCAGCGCAGCGCGATACTGGTTAAAGCGAGGGAGCGTTGCGGAACCCGCACTTACGGTTTGCGCCGGTATATTGAGAATCGCGTCGCCCCCACCGACCGTCACCGGGCCGATGTGGTAGTTCGCCAGCAGCACACTGGAGTTAACCCCATTCCCTTGGAAGTCATAATCCAGGTCCCACTCGGCATCGGTGTGAGCGGTGGTTTCCACGCGCAGCCTCGAAATCAGAGGGGAAAGATGGCGCGGTTGGGTTACGAACGCGATTCCAGTGAGATCAGCTGTCGTCGTGAACATGTTGCGTTGCCCGGGAATTAATGCGCCACCGAAGGTTGGATCGAGGAAGTATTTCTGCTTCAGTTCCCAGGTCACGACTTCGCGCACTTGAGGTTCCGGCTGGCACAGAGAATGAAGAGGGTTGGGATGCACCCAGGGAACCGTCAATTCTGGCGCGGCCCCGCCAATGGTTAGGCCCAACATCACTGCGTCGGAGCTGTTGGGGCCGCAATCCTGCGGCTTCTGCGCCGTGCGCTTGGCATAGAGACGCGTGACAAATCCGTATTCCACTTCGTGGGTATTGGTCAGTATGTCGCGCTCGTCGAACTTTATCGTGTTGCCAAATTCGTTCACGCCGGTGACCAGGCGGTATACGATGCGCGGTTCAATAACGTGCTTCCACTTCCTTCCAAGGAATTCCTTATCGAAAACGCGCTCCAGCGCGGGCGGTCTTAATTCCGCAACCGTTTCCAAGGATCTGTGATTGATGGGATCGCGTACCGCCAGCCCTGAGCCGGTGGCTGATTCCCGCTCGGTGTAATACGTGTCATGCAATATCAGTTCCGGACGGAACGACCATCCCCGGAATAACAACGGGAGGGAGAGCTCGGGGCTCAAAGCGAATCGCCCTAACAATCCTGTGCGAAACGGAGGAGTGCAAACTGGGGGGGAGGAAGTCGAACACTCTTCCGGTTCACTGCGTGATAGGCCGGCTGCGGAAGCGTCGAAGGACCAGTAAAACGGTGTGTGCCCCAGTTGATGGTCCACGCTGGAAAAATCCAAACTTGGAGCGTGCTCAATCTTGATCACCTGGCCGGGAGTGGTACTCAAGTAGTTTTGATACAGCTCGACGAATCCGTTCAGGTTAAAACCGTTGGTGGACTTCGAAAGAAACCCTTGCGATTTCACTTCCGAATACACGGCCTGGCTGAAGACTTCGTTGAAGGCCAACCGGAACAGAAACGAACTCAGGTAGTCGACGTTAGCAACGGCGCGAAAACCGTCGACGTTGCCGGCCGCGTTCAATCGCACATTTTCCCCACCTTCTTTGAGTGGAGGCGATCCAATACCGCGGTCAATCACTCCGAAATAGCTCAGGTCCACGTAGGAAGTTTCGCTCGGCATGGCCCGGAACGTTCCCCGCTGCGACCAGCCGCGCAGAGAAAAATATTCGGCGCCCAGGGTGAGATCCATCATGCGATTGATCGCCCAATAATAGGCTTCGCCCACGACGTTGCCTTTGGTGGAAGAACGAGCCACTGCGGGCATCAAAAAACCCGACTGGCGCGACTCTTTCTCGACCGGATGGGTCGCGAACGGAAAATACAGAATGGGAAGCCCATGCAGCATAAATGTGCTGTGGTATATCTTGGCATTGCCGCCCACGTCCACAATCACCTTGCGCGCGTCGAATTGCCATTTGGGATGGGGCAATTCGCAAGTGGTGATGGTGCCGTCATAGACCAGATAGTGATCGGAGCTGGTCTTCTCCACAACTTTGCCGGTAAATGCGAAAGGGGCGGTGGAAGTTAAGATCACTTTGTTGGCGCGAAAACGCAGCCCGGTGGTTCCCGTCACATCGTAAAAGCGCCCGGTTTCAAGTTCCAGATTGTAAGTGCCGCGTGCGGCACGGATGTGGTCGTCATTGGGGCCGCCATCGAGAGCAAAATGTCCAACAGCAGTCGCTTCTCTCGTCTCAGAGTTGTAGGTAGCTTCGTCCGCGCGCAAGACATAGCTTCCATAGTGAATTTCAACCGCACCGTGCAATTCATAAATCGCACCTTGTTGTTCCTGCTGGATGGCGCAAATGGTGTTGACCTCGCCATTTTCTTTTTGAGCGGCGGCCGCCAGTTCGCACGGCGTTGCCGGCGCAGCTGGCTTTTGCGCGGCAGCGCTGGTTCCGGCGGGCGCCGGATCATGATTTACAGGCGGCAACTGGCTGGTAACTAATGGCGGCACGAGAAGCAGGTGACAAAGGACTGCGGCCGTGATAAGGAATCTGTTGCGAGTCATCGGAACGCGATCATCGAAACAAGATCGTCGAAGCGCATGCAAAAAGTGCTCGGATGCTTTTACCGGGCAGCAGCCGTCGTGAACTTAGCACGGCTGTGGCTCGGGAGGCAAAGCGGCTCGAAGTCTTGGATTCCGGCGCGCTCTTGTTGGTTACCCGGTGGCGTAAGTTTTGGCGTTTTGGGGAAAACTGGGATTCATGCCTTGTCCGATTTGTGGTGACATTTGCCGCTGCTCGACCGCCGCGGAGCCAACCCATGCACCCCGCTGGTTAGCTGACAACGACGCCGGTTTGGCCGCCGCAGCGCCAGAACCAGATGGCGAGACACCGCGAAGTGAAGGCTCCAGCGTTCCTCCGGTCGCGGAAGTGTCGTTGAGCACCGGCAAGGAGGCTGACGGTGAGGCTGCTGCTGCGACTACTCCTGCGTGGCGCGATGAAGTTGCTGTCCGGTTGAATCGTTATCAATCCAAGCGCAAGCCGCGTCCGCCCCGATATCCATCGCTGCGCTTGCGTTTCGAGGAGGAAGGTCCCGCTCGCAACACCGCCAGCTCTTCGCTAGAAGCTCCTCCATTCTCGCAAAGTATCGGGGCCGCTTCGCATCACGCTCTGGCGTTGGATAACTTCGCGGACAGCGCTCCTGCGCCTGCAGAAATGCCGGACCTGCGGCAAAGCCCAGCAAGCGCTCGCTCCGGCGATTCGGAACAACCCTCGACGCCAATAACTCCCACATCGGCAAAGATTATTGAGTTCCCGCGTTGGTGGACGCCACCGGCAGCGCCGCTCGACGAATTGGCGGAGCCCGTAATGGACCGTCCGCGCATCCTGGAGGCTCCGGAAGTTGTCCCCCCGGCGCCTGCTCTGGGCGGCATCACAATTGAACCTGCCAGCCAACCCGAGTTAGAAAAACGTCCGGGCATCGATATCCCGCTGCAGAGTGCGCCTCTGGCGCGGCGCATTTTTTCCGCGGCCATTGACGCTGTGATCATTGGGTCGGCCTGCGCTTTGTTCGCCGCCATCTTTTGGAAGCTGACCGCAATCCAGCCTCCCCGACTTCAACTTGCGGGGCTCAGCGTCGGCTTGGCCGCATTGTTCTGGGCGTCCTATCAATACTTGCTTGTCGTTTACTCGGGCTCGACGCCGGGGCTGCGGCTGGCGAAGCTGGAATTGACCCGCTTCAATGGCACTCCTGCGAGCCGCCGGCTTCGCCGCTGGCGGGTGCTTGCTTCCTTCCTGTCAGCAGTTTCACTCGGCATGGGATACGCCTGGGTCTTTCTTGATGAGGACGCCCTGTGCTGGCATGACCGCATCACTCACACATACTTGGCGCCAAAGAAGCGGCAGGAACAGTAAATGCCCGCAGTCATTTTCAGGAATCCATTCCCCTGAGCCACTCTCGCTCCCGGCCCCGCCTTGCCCTATGCTATCTTCAAAAGGGTTTAGAAACACATTCTGCACTCCTCTGAATAATGGCCACATCGGTTGAAGGGTCAAAGCCGGTAATAAAAGTCTTCGTCGCCACCACGGTGATGTTGACGTTTATCTCGTTCTGGCGGGCCTCCGCCATCGTTCTGTCTGACCTCGCGTCGTCCGCTTACTACGCTGGCGGCGATGCGGAGAAGGTGATCGGTAAGAGCGCTCCCTGGTTCATCCTGGCAGTCATGCTTTTCAGCTACGCGGTCCGGGCGCTCTACATTGAATCGAGCAGCATGTTCGTCCGCGGTGGGGTTTACCGCGTGGTCAAGGAGGCCATGGGTGGTACTTTGGCCAAGTTTTCCGTTTCGGCGCTGCTCTTCGATTATGTGTTGACCGGACCCATCAGCGCGGTCTCCGCCGGACAATATTTAGCAGGCTTCATCAAAGATATGGGCGTGTACCTGCACCGCCCGCTGAATTTTTCCGACGATCACTTTGCCGCCGGGCTTGCCGTCATCGTGGTGGCTTACTTCTGGTGGAAGAATACCCAGGGCATGCACGAGTCCAGCCAGAAGGCGCTGCAAATCATGGCTATCACCACGGTGATGGTAGTGATTCTGCTGATCTGGTGCACCATCACGGTCTTGCGCGCCCCCATCCAGTTGCCGCCCAACCCGCTGCATGCCGGAGTGATTCCGCTGAACAAGGAATCATTGGGCTGGCTCAACGGAACCTGGTTCAGCCACATTACCTGGATCATTCTTTTTGTCGGCTTCGGACACTCCGTCCTCGCCATGAGCGGCGAAGAAACTCTGGCCCAGGTCAACCGCGAGATCGAACATCCCAAGCTGAAGAATCTGGAGAAGACTGGGCTCGTCATTTTCGTTTACAGCTTGCTGTTCACTTCCCTGGTGTCGTTCTTTGCCGTGATGATTATTCCCGATAAGGTTCGGCCGGATTATTTCGCCAACCTCATCGGCGGCATCGCCATGTACCTGGTCGGGCCTACCAGCCTGAAACTGCTTTTTCATGGGTTCGTGGTGTTGGTGGGTGTCCTTATTCTCGCGGGCGCGCAGAATACTTCCATAGTCGGCGCCAACGGCGTTCTGAACCGCGTTGCGGAAGACGGAGTTCTCACCAGTTGGTTTCAGAAGCCGCATAACCGCTTCGGTACAAGCTATCGCATCATCAATTTAATCGTCGGCATGCAGTTGCTCACCATCTTCCTAAGCCTCGGCAACGTATATGTTTTGGCGGCGCTCTACGCGTTCGGAGTGATCTGGAGCTTCGCCATGAAGTCCATCGCCGTGCTGGTGCTGCGCTTTACCGAGCCCGGCAATCGGGCCTGGAAGGTTCCGGGTAACCTGCACATCGGGAAAACCGAGATCCCGGTGGGCTTGATTCTTATTTCCGCGGTGCTGCTGATCACCGCCGTGGTGAATCTATTTACCAAGTATCAAGCGACGATTGCAGGAGTAATTTTTAGCGGCGTGTTCTTCACCATCTTCACGATCTCAGAGCGACACGTCACGAAAGAGCGGCATGGCAAGCCGGAACAGCTTGATCAGTTTCGCGTCTACGGCAATCAGGAATTGGGCAGCGGCGCCATGGGCGTGCGCACGGGTAATATTCTGGTTGCGGTACGCGACCCTCGCAATCTCTATTACCTGCGCCACATTCTCGGTCATACCGACACCAACAAGCAGGACGTGGTCGTGATGAGCGCGCGCCTTTACCATCGCGAACACAGCTTCAGCGGCAGCGCGGTCATGGAAGCCAGCCAGGTTTTCGACCACTACGAGCAGGAGCTCTTTACCGCCGCCGTGGCCGTCGCCGAAAAAGAGGGGAAGCCGATTTCCCTCCTGGTGGTTCCCGCCACCGACGTGTTCGAAGCCATCATGGTAACGGCGCAACGGCTCGGGTCTTCCCGTGTGATTTGCGGACTCTCGAACAAGCTCACGTCTGACGAACAAGCCAAGCTTACGGGCGACGCCTGGGAGCGTCTGCCCGAACCGCGTCCGCGCATCACCCTCGAGGTCTGCGCGCCTGACGGAACCGTTCGCGAATATGCCATTGGTCCGCACAATCCGCGCCTTCGCCCGCAGGATGTCGAGCTGATGCATAAGCTGTGGCTCAACATCACCACCGATCCCAAGTTTGCTGGAGCCCACCATTATCACATCGTCGCCCTCGCGCTCGAGGAGTTACAACGGGAGCTGAGCACCGAACAGCGCGCCGAGCTTCTGCAGAAACTGCAGGAAGAGATGCATCGCTCGGATCCCAACTGAAGGCAATCGCGCCGGAGCGGTCCGATTGCGCCAGTCTCACCTCGTTCTCTCAATCATCGCTGACTGGCGTCACCGGCCTAGGATTCCTTCCAGCGAAGCCCGCAGGTTGCGGTAGCGAAAGGGATATCCGCTCGAGATCAGTTTGGTCGGTTCCACCTTTTGGCTGGCGAGCAGCATCTCTTCGCCCATTTGTCCGAAAACAATTTTTACCGCGGCAGCGGGGATCGGAAAAACCGCCGGACGCGACAGCACGCTAGCCAGCGTTTTTGCGAACTCCGCATTTCTCACCGGCTTGGGAGCGACTATATTTACCGGACCCTGCAGCAAATCATTTTTCAAAATGTGGTGGATCGCTCCCACCATATCTTGGACGTCAATCCAACTCATCCATTGGCGGCCGTCCGCGGTTCGGCCGCCCAAGCCCAGTTTAAACGGCAGCAGCATGGCCTTCAGCGCGCCGCCGCTGGAACTGAGCACGATCCCGGTTCGCAGATGCGCGGTGCGAATATCAGCTTGCACCGCAGGCATGGTCGCTTCTTCCCACTCCTGGCAAACCTGGGAGAGAAACCCGGTGCCCGGAGCGCTTTCTTCCGATAGCGTTTCGTCGCCGCGATTGCCATAGTAGCCAATTGCCGAACCGCAGACGAAAACGTTCGGTTTGTTTTCCGCGCGCGCCAGGGCCGCCGCCAAATTGAAAGTGCCTTTAACCCGGCTGTCACGGATCTTCGCCATTTTGGGGGCGGTCCATCGTCCGAAAACGCCTTCGCCCGCCAGATGAATCACAGCGTCAAATCCGGACACCGTTTCAGGCGCGAGCGGTTTCGCCGGATCCCAAGCGATCTGCCCTGCGCTGGCCGGACCGCGCACGAGCCGTATGACGGAGCACCCACTGGTGCGAAGGGAAGGTACAAGCGCGGCGCCGATCGGACCCGAGACTCCGCTGACAAGGATTCTGGAATTCATAACTCGCAGGGTGAACTCTATCAGTTCGCTGAGTGCCTCTCCAAACTGGTGACTGGTTTGAAACCTTTGAAGCGAACGAACGAAGCGAGCGAAAAAATAGAGAGGAATTCCGTCAGCCCACTTGACCGAAGCGGGAACCTTACCGGCTCTCGGACTCTACCGCCGGTTTTGTGGTGAAATAGCGCACCGTAACATCTTCGCCGACATTTGTGACCCGGCTCGCGCCAACCACTCTCCGACGGGGGATAGGCTTGGGCGAGAAGTGGCGTATTGTGACATCGTCCCCAATGTAATCGACTTCACTTGCTCTCGTCCGCACCCGGCGAACCATCGGGCTGGAGCGCCCTGAATTTTGCAGTGGAAGTGACGCGCGTGAATCTTCGGGCGCTTCTTTCGTTGACATGGCCTTCGCGGGCGCAAGGCGGTCCGGTGGTTCGATGGCTGTCGATTCCGGCGGGGCTGGGGATTGCAACGGCGAAGCGGGCTCTCGACCGTAGGCGATCCAAAGAGCTACTCCCAACACGGTCGCGAAAGCCGCCAGCAGCACATTCCACGGTGGAATGTGAGAGAAGGATTCCTTCGCTCGATGCACCATCCGTGCTCCCAGCATGGCTGGCCGCTTTAGTAATTGCGACTTTCTCACCGCTGATAGGGCAGCTCCGCAGTGCTGATGGATGGCATGCTTGCCCCTGCCGAGAATGGATTCGTCATTGCTCAGAAGGCCTTGCCATAAGTACGGGCTCTGCTGGGTAGAAGGCAGTTCCGCAGTCCGGTTTTTCTGTTCAATCTCAGCCGCGTGAACCATGGCTGCCTCGATCAGGCCGGCCATCAATCGATAACTGTGGACCTCGCGATCCTGAAAGTCGTGCGCCTCGCTAAACAATATCTCGAGCACGCCCGCCAAGACCCGTTCGTGAAAGATCGGTAGAATTAAAAGGGACTTTGCTCCGAACTGCCGGCAAATCGCTGCCTGAATGCGGGTGTCAGTGTGGGCATTTTCGACTCGGAGAATCTCCCCACCTGCTTTCGTATTCTCGGGGACGGTGAGCGAGGCCGTGACGCGGCTACCGACGGAGATGGCGGAACTTCCACTTCCGGCCCGGTAAATCAATTGATCTGCTTCTAACAAGCAGACGGCGACCCCATCGGCGTTGGCGACGTCTCTTGCAGAATCAACCACCAGATTCATTGCGCCATCCATCCCGAGTTCTCCACGCGTAACCAAGCGTTGGACCTCCATGATGCCTGCAAGGAATTGGCTATCCATCTGACTTTCCTGGACGGCGAATGCGCTGGCCAGGAGCTGCTGGAAAGATTCGCGATCGAGGTTGGAATTCGTACTCATACTGGACTTCCAGGGACGCAAGGGCCTATTAGCGGCCAAACGTTTTCTCAATTCAACCCGCGGTGGCTACTACTGCTCCGAAATGCTTCGTCGCGGCCGCACACAATGGGGCGGTTCTTGGATTCAGAAAGTCGGAAGGAGGTTATCTATAGTTTTTTATGATTTCCACAATGTTCCCCTTCTAAGCCCATTCAATTTTTGGGCAGGAAGGGCCCCGCGCCTTTGCCCGCCAAATGCCCAGGGTGCTCCCATGCGGGCTATAATCCTACATGGCGAGCTTGCGCCAACAGATCGCGACCACCGCTCTCACGCTAACCAAGTTCCGTGAGCTGATGAAGCGGATTCAGGAAAACCGTCCCCAGGACGATCTGTCCATTGTCAAGAAAGCTTACGACTACTCCTTAAAGCATCATGAAGGCCAAAGCCGCGCCTCGGGCGAGCCATATCTTGTCCATCCACTGGAAGTTGCGCTGGTTCTCGCCGAGATGAAGATGGACCCTGTCGCGATTGCGGCCGGACTGCTGCACGATTCGGTCGAAGATACATCCGTCACCATCGTCGATATCCGCAAGGAGTTTGGCGAGCAGGTGGCGCATATTGTCGAGGGCGTCACCAAGATCAGCAAAATCGACTTTGCCACCCGTGAAGAGGCGCAGGCCGAAAACCTGCGCAAGATGATGCTTGCCATGGTCGACGACATTCGCGTGGTGCTCATCAAGCTCGCCGACCGATTGCACAATATGCGCACGCTGGAGCACCTTGATCCCGACCGCCAGCGGAAGATTGCCGAGGAGACTCTCGAGATCTATGCTCCTATCGCCCACCGCCTCGGCATGGGCAAGATTCGCGGGGAACTCGAAGATCTTGGATTCCTGTTTCTCGATCCCTCGGGCTACGAGCAAGTAGAAAAAGCGGTCAACGCGCGCCGCAAGCAGGGTGAAGTCTTTCTCGCGAAAATGCAGGTCATCATCAGCGACAAGCTGAAAGAAGCGGGCATCCAAGCCAAGGTCGATAGCCGGATCAAACGCCTCTACAGCATTCATAAGAAGTTGCAGCGGCAGCACATTTCGGTCGATCAGGTCTACGACCTTTTCGCCATGCGCATCGTCACGCGGTCGCTGCAGGATTGTTACGCCGTGCTCGGCATCATTCACAACATCTGGCGGCCAGTCCCGGGGCGCATCAAGGATTTCATCGCCATGCCGCGGCCCAACTTCTACCAGTCGCTGCATACTTCGGTGATCACGGAAGACGGGACGCCGTTTGAAATCCAGATTCGCACCGAAGAGATGCACAAGATGGCCGAAGAGGGAATCGCCGCCCACTGGAAATACAAAGACGGCCCGGTATCGGCGCAGGACGAGCAGCGCCTGGCATGGCTGCGACAGGTGGTCGAGTGGCAGCGCGATGTCAGCGATCCGAATGAATTCTTGTCAGCCCTGAAAGTAGATCTCTATCCCGAGGAGGTTTACACTTTCACGCCGAAGGGCAAAGTAGTCGTGCTGCCGCGGGATGCCACGCCCATCGATTTTGCCTACACCATCCATACCGAAGTTGGCCATACCTGTGTGGGCGCCAAAGTGAACGGCCGCATGGTGCCTCTGCGCCACAAACTGCATTCCGGCGACATCGTCGAGATCGTCACGCAGGCTGGACATAAGCCGAGCCGTGATTGGCTGGGCCTGGTCAAGTCTTCGCGCTCGCGCAACAAGATCAAGCACTGGCTCAACGTGCACCAGCGCGAGCGGTCGATTGAAATCGGCCGCAAACTGATTGAAAAAGAAGCGCGCAAGTACCGTATCGCGCTTAAAGAAATTAAAGATGACGACCTGCTGAAAGTTGCAGGAGGCTATGGGCTCGGCAAAGTCGACGATCTGATGTCCGGCATCGGTTATGGAAAATATTCCGCGCGGCAAGTGCTGGCGCGGCTCCTGCCCGCAGGCGCGACGCCTTCAATGGCGGGCGATATTGAAGCCGAGGGGCTTTCCAACAAGCCCGGCGCCATTGCCAGCGTGGTGCGGCGCGTATTTGGCGATCACAACGCCATCATGGTCAAGGGCCAGGGCGATATGCTGGTCTACCGCGCCCGCTGTTGTAATCCCATTCGGGGAGAAACCATTACTGGCTACATCACGCGTGGTAAAGGGGTTGCGGTTCACGCGGTGAATTGTCCCAACGTCACCAATCTCATGTACGAGCCGGAACGCCGTATCGACGTGGAATGGGCCCGCGACGAAAGCACTCCGACCGCTTATTCGGTTAAGCTCACCGTGTACTGCGACGATCGTTTTGGGATGCTAAAAAACATCACCAGCGTGATCGGCGACGCGCAAAGCAATATCCGCAACATCGGCGCTCACACCGCAAACAGCCAGGCCAGCGTGGAAATCGTCCTCGACATCTCCGACCTAAAACACCTCGAACAAATCATGGCGGGCCTGCGCAAAATCCCCGGCGTGCATGAAGTGCAGAGACTGCAGAAAATCTAAAGACGGTGGCGAGTAGGCAGCAGCCAGGCAAGCATTTTCCCGCGACCTAAGGGCGGATGGGAGAATCTTGCTTATATTTGTGTTCGATGAGGGTGTGCCTGGCCGCGAGAAGGTCATTCAATTCGCACACCAGTCTGTCGAATTTCGAAGGCTCTTTCTCGTTCTGGATTTGCAGGCACAACGAGTTGATTTTTTCGCGTTCTTCGGGAGTCATGGCGTGCTCTCCTGAATCTTGGCTTAAGCAACTACATTTCTGCTAGCGGGTCTTGTTCCACACATACAAATATTCTTCGTCACTAGCGGTGGCGACATCTCGCCGGGTTTTGTGAATGGCGCGATTCAGCGCGGACCGGACCTTCTCCTTACTTTCCGCCAGTTCAGCCAGGGGTATTTTGAGCGCCGTTCCCGCCGGAACTTTCTCGAGGTCGGACAGTACTCGGAGGACGATCTCCTTGTGTTTTCCATTGCGACCTTGGGGAACGTCCACTTGCGCCATTGTGCTGAAATTCAAAGTTACTTTGTGTGTCCTCGACCCCATCGCAAACCTCCGATCACGCTAGAAACGTTAACGTGTACGTAACGTAACGTAACGTAACCGGAAAGCATATTAAAGTCAAGTACAAAATACGCAGCGTCTCGATCTCGCTGGGTGTAGTAGCGGAGGCTGAAAAAGACTCTAAACGATTGATTCAGCGGGGATAAGCAGCAGGAAATCGGTCTCCAAAAGATATGACCCGTACGCTTTCGTGCCTGCTATGGTCGATTGAGTGAAGGAGCCATTGAAAATGCGAAAGTCGTTAACGCACTTCGAAACAGTTCCACTCACTACTGTGATGAGGATCGCGGTACCGCTCCTCACAAAGAAACGGAGTGCCAAGCATCACAAATCGGTGGCTGGAGCTTCGGTCGTTAAACCCCGCGTGCGATTGCACCAGCGCCGAGGGAAGGGAGTTTGAAAATGGCAGAGTCAACAGTAGGCCACAGTGAGGTAAAGGATGAAGACTGGCGCGACTTGGCCCTCCAAATCCAACATGAAACGGACGCTAAAAAGATGATGGAACTGGTTGGGCAACTTATTGCCAAGCTCGATGGCGAGAACGCCAAAAAGCCCGTGCGAACTGACCCCCCGCCCGCTTTCCCTGATCGGCCAGAAGCTGACAGTTGAAAGCTGACGGCTGGGTAGTGTCTTAAACACTGCGTTTTTTAAGACACCACCCACAACTGCCCCAACTTGACCTCCCGCACTCCCATCTGCATTAATCAAACAAATATCCTATGCGCGAAATCATTTCCACCAAAGACGCTCCCCAAGCCATCGGGCCATATTCGCAAGCCGTCAAAGCCAACGGATTTGTGTTTACCTCAGGCCAGGTCGCTATCGATCCGTCTAGCCAACAAGTTATCGCCGGAGATGTGGCCGCGCAGACCGAACGTGTGCTGCGCAATCTGTCGGAAATCCTGGAAGCCGCCGGCAGCGGTCTGGGTAAAGTTGTTCGCTGCACCGTTTTTCTAAGAAACATGAACGACTTCGCTGCCATGAATGAGGTCTACGGCAAGTATTTCAGCTCCGCTCCGCCGGCTCGTTCTACCGTGGAAGTTGCGCGTCTGCCGAAAGACGTGCTGGTGGAAATCGATGTAATCGCTTTGGAATAATTACGTTTACCCCGTGCACCTGCGATGTCCACTGTGTTTAAGAATTCTAGAAGGACACCGAGAATGACGAAATACGTAGTAGCAATCGCCATCATCCTCGCGCTGACGGCCATATTTGCTTTCGCGCAAAGCGCCACCAACAAGTCAGCCGCACCGAACACCAGTGCTCCCACTAAAGTCACCGGCAACGGCGTAAGAACTCCCTCCGGCCTGGTGTACTGGGACATCCGCGTCGGCACCGGCGAGGTCGCTAAAGAAGGCAGCCACGTGCGGGTGCACTATACCGGATGGCTCACCAACGGCAAGAAGTTCGACAGTTCAGTCGATGCCGGCCAACCGTTTGATTTCACGATCGGCAACGGCGAGGTCATCAAGGGATGGGAAGAAGGAGTATCTGGAATGAAGGTTGGCGGGAAACGTCAGCTGCGCATTCCGCCGGCACTTGGTTACGGGGCCGATGGAACTCCGGGTGGCCCAATCCCGCCCAATGCGAACCTGATCTTCGACGTGAAATTGCTGCAGGTGCAATAAAACACATGTCCACGAAACATCTTCGTGAACCTTAGTGTCTGGGTGGTTGGCTGTTTTACGCCTTAACGACTTTGCCGCTGCGAATGCAGGAAGTGCAGGCCCGTATGCGCTTGGTAGCACCATCCACGCGGGCGTGGACCGGACGCAGGTTCACATTCCAGCGCCGTTTGGTAACATTGTGCGCGTGGCTGATGCGGTTTCCAAATTGCGGCTTCTTGCCGCAGATATCACACTGTTGTGCCATGACTGCTCTAGATCCTTTCAGGGTCCTTAACGGAAACTACCATTCTACCGGATTCTGCCCTCTTCCGACAATTCGCGTCGCTGCGCGCCAGGTCGCGTAAACTAAGGGTTGCTGTCCGACACAAAGGGGGGATCGATGTCTGCCCGTGCAAGAGCTACCTTAGTTGAGAGTGCAATCGTTCTAGCCTTAATGGGAATTCTGGCGGGAGCTATCGGCGGCTTAGCCGTCGGAGCAGCCACCAGCCCAAAGACAAATTCATCCGCTTCACACTAGGGACTCTCGTGAACGACGTCATTGGGCGTGCGATACTGGAGCCATGCAGTCCCCGCTCCAGGCGCCCACGGCGGCCACCGATCCCAAGTCCGTCAAGGTCAACCTGACCGCAGGCACGGGTATGGACATCGAGTGGGCCGACGGCCACGTTTCTCATTATCCCTTCGCGTTTCTACGCGACGCCTGCCCCTGCGCTATGTGCAGCGAAGAACGGGACCAAGCCAAACGAAAGCCCGGCGAACCCGCCAAACTTGCCCCCGGCACGCTGCCGATGTTCAAGCCTGCCGCTAAGCCCGTCTCCGCCGAAGGCATGGGCAAGTACGCCATCCGCTTCAAGTGGAACGACGACCATGACCTGGGCATTTACTCATGGAAGTTTTTGCGGGAAGTTTGTCCTTGCGCCGAGTGCAAAGCTTCCGCGACGAAACCGTAATCTTGTCCGGGCCGTTGCCTGAAACACGAAAGGCCCCGATTTCTCGGGGCCATCAAATCTGTATACAGCACTCTGCGACAACACCAGTATAGGTGAGCTGAATTCGTAAGCTAGAGCTAAGTCGTTCGATTCACAGCACGAATTCCCGAATCGGCACGTTTGAATTTCCCAAATGACATCCGTCACAGACATTGCAAGTAATCTTTAAAGACACTTCATAGAGATATTGGCTCGATCCCACCCCGTGTCTCACGTGCCGTAGGCACAGTATGTGAAAGCCCGGCACGGCAGTGCCGGGAAAGATCGCGATCAGGACAATAGAGTCCCGTTAGGGACGCCACCATGGCGCATACCTACCCCAACGTTCTGATCCATTGCATCTTCAGTACGAAAGAGCGCCGCAACTCAATCCCCGACGACCTACGCGAAAAACTCTCTATGTATTTCGTCGGAATCGGCAAGGGACACGACATTCCCGTGTTATGTGCCGGAGGCACGGCCAATCACGCTCACTTGCTAATCGTGCTCCCGGCAACAATGAATCTCGCGAAGGCAATGCAGGTGCTCAAAGCTAATTCTTCGCGCTGGCTCGGCGAACACGGATTCGATTTTGCCTGGCAGGACGGTTACGGAGCGTTCAGCGTGAGCGCTTCAAATGTGAAGGCAGTCCGGCATTACATCGAACACCAAGCCGACCATCACGCAAAGCATTCGTTCGAAGATGAGTTTGTTTCGTTGTTGCGAAAATCAGGCGTGAAATACGATCCGGAATTTGTCTTCGGATGAAGGTGCCGTCCCTGACGGGACTCGGTTCCTCGGAGGGGTCTGCCTTCCCGGCACTTCCGTGCCGGGCTTTCACGTGCCGCCGCTAACGCGGCTGGAGTGTCTTAACCGCTTATTCTTCTCTTCGATTCGAATTCGTTTTTTCTTGCATCTCGCCGACCCCGTTTCCCCTGTAAAATTAACTAATCAGCTCCGGAGCCATTTCCGCATTGTCTTTTCTCGATCAACTCAACCCGCAACAGCGCGAGGCCGTCGAAACCACCGAGGGTCCGGTGCTCATCCTCGCGGGCGCGGGTAGCGGCAAAACGCGAGTTATCATCTACCGCATCGCTTACCTGATCGAGCATGCGGGAGTCATGCCCGAATCCATCCTGGCCATGACCTTCACCAACAAAGCCGCCGCGGAAATGGCCGAGCGCGTCGAGAAACTTGTCGGCGGCCTCAGCATCGCCAAGCCGGTAATCTCAACGTTCCACTCTTTCTGTGTGCGGGTCCTTCGCCGCGATATTGAAGCCCTGCAGATTCCATCTACCACTCCCGGTCAGCCTCCGATCGGCCACAGCAAGAAATTCGTCATCTACGACGAGAGCGATATGCAAGCTGTGGTCAAGGGGGTCATGAAGCGTCTCGGCGTCGACGACAAACAACTCACGCCGCGCACCGTGCTGTCGCGTATTTCCTGGGCGAAGAATCATATGCTCGATCCGCAGGAACTTTACCTGCAGTCGGCCGATCCTAAAAACGAAAAGATCGCGCACCTTTTCGAGGAATATCGCAAGGAACTTCGCAAAGCCAACGCGCTCGACTTCGATGACCTGCTGCTCGAAGCCACGCGCCTGCTGAAGACGGTCGCGCCTGTACGCGAGTATTACAACCGCCGCTTCCGGTACTTGCTCATCGATGAATATCAGGACACAAACCGCCCGCAATACGAACTCATGCGCATGCTGGCGGGCGAGCGGCACAACGTGTGCGCGGTGGGCGATGAAGATCAGTCAATTTATTCCTGGCGCGGCGCCGACATTCGCAACATTCTCGAATTCGAACAAGACTTTCCCGAGGCCAAAATCATCCGCCTGGAGGAGAACTACCGCTCCACGCAAAATATTCTGCAGGCCGCGTCGTCGGTAGTGGCCAACAATCTCCGCCGCAAAGGCAAGAATCTTTGGACCTCGCGCCAGGGCGGCACCAAGCTCGGTTATTACGAAGCCCCGGACGGAGAAAACGAAGCTCTGTTCGCCGCCGATCACATTGCAAAATATTTGCGCGAGGCTGGTCATTCTGAGAACTCAGGCGGTGCAACGCCGCGCGCCGCCGTTCTTTATCGCACCAATTCCCAGTCGCGCCTGTTTGAAGAAGCCATGCGCCGCTACGGACTGAAATACAAAGTGGTCGGCGGATTCTCTTTCTACGAGCGCGCCGAGATCAAAGACATGATCTCGTACCTGAAAGTCATTCAGAATCCCGATGATTCAATCTCGCTGCTCCGCGTCATCAACACGCCCACCCGCGGCATCGGCAAGGGCACGATCGACATGATCGAGCGCCTGGCCCTCGAAACAGGCCTCTCGCTGTGGGGTGCCCTTGGCGAAGCTATCCGCCGCCAACTTCTCCCGCAGCGTGCCCTCTCCGCCCTCAAGAGTTTCCAACAGCTAATTATCGATGGCCAAGCCATGCTTTCCGGAACCTTCGTCGAGCACTTGGAAGAAACTTTGGAAGACAGCGGAACGATCAGTCCCGAAGGGACGGCATTCATTAGCCCCGGACGTAAGTCCAGGGTTAGTACGGATGGGGGAGGAAGTCCCTTCAGGGACGACACCGACATCGATACAAACCTGAATGCCGCCGATGCCGCCGCCTTCGATCCCACCGAATTCGAAAACACCGCCTTCGATTTCGGCGGAGCCTACGTGGGCTCGGAGGAGGCACCCGACGCCAGCTCGGCAGTGCTGGAATCCGCCGTTCAAAATAAATCTATTTCAGAAAGCTCAGTCCCTCCATCGAGCCCATTTCCTGCTCCGACCATCTCCACTGCCGACATTCTAAAATTCCTCATCGACCGCACCGGCTACATCAAGCTGCTCGAAGCCGAAGACACGCCCGAAGCTTTCTCCCGCATCGAAAACCTGCGCGAATTAGTCAACGCCGCCATGGACTCCCGCGACCGCGGCGAGTCGCTCGACCAGTTCCTCGATCACGCCGCCCTCATCAGCGATGTCGATGACTACGACGCGCGCGCGCAGATCACGCTGATGAGCCTGCACGCCGCGAAAGGTCTTGAGTTCCCCCTTGTTTTTCTCAGCGGTCTCGAAGAGGGCCTGTTCCCGCACTCGCGCACCATGCTCCAACCCGATGAAGTCGAAGAAGAACGCCGCCTCTGTTACGTCGGCATGACCCGCGCCATGGACCAACTCATCCTGACTCGCGCCGTCTACCGCCGCAGATACGGCACGGATTTACCCGAAGCCAGCGTCCCCTCGCGATTCCTGGAAGAAGTTCCGGTACAGCTCATCGAAGAACTAGGCCGACGCCGCGGCACGGCCGCAACTCATGTGGGAACGGCCGCCCTTGGCCGTTCAGCCGGGCGAAGCCCCGCAGCCCACGATGCCGATGTTCACTATTCCTACGAAGACGAAGACCAGAGCGCAGCTTGGAGGCGCAGCGGTGTCGCTGCAACTCGCCAAAAAGTTACCGCTCCCGCCAAGCCCTACAATTCCATCGAGAACATCTCCGAGTTTTTCGCCAGCCGCGGCAAAAAATTCACCGTCCCGAAAGCCGCTCCTGAAGAACCCGCCGGCAAGCGCGGATTCCGCCCGGGCCAGCGCGTCCGTCATCCCAAATACGGCGAGGGTACCGTCTATCAGCGCGAAGGAGAAGGCGAAGAAGCCAAGATTACTGTACAATTTCCTCGCTTCGGCTTGAAAAAGCTGGTGGAGAAGTATGCCCAGCTGGAGCGCGCCTAGCCGCTTTCGATAGCGGAAAGATCCATAATCCAGGGGGAAGTCTGATAATGAGGAAGAGGATAGTTGGGTTGTGCTCGATAAGTTTGGCGGGTTTTCTAATGGCATCGTCCGCGGTTGCTCAATCTCAGCAGATCCAACACCGGAGGCGTCCCGCCGTCATCGCGGACGCAGGCTCGAGTGCTGCACCGCAGACCCAACCTAACTACGAATTCTTTTCCATCTTAAATGGCTTGCCGATGGGCCTTGAACTTCACCATGACACTCAGGTCGGTACGGGTCGCGCGATCGATGTCTACATGTTTCCGATCGAGTTGCAAGTGATGAACTCTGACGGCAACCTGGAGCCGGTGGGGTTAATCTTTGAAAACTTTTACACCGCGAAAGCGATGGACCCGATTACAGCTCCGAATCCCAATAACGCGCGGGACTGCAAAATCTGGAACACGATGGTACTGTTTGCGCTTAATAATCGTAACCCGAAGTCCCGCACTTGGCCCTATATCGAGTTCACGGTAGCTGAAGGCGCTCGTGTGATCCAAACCAACGAAGACGGTCCGGTTTGGTGGAGTGACGACGTAGAGTGCTGGGGATCGCGGGACCGCTTCTCGCCGTTCTGATCCGGCGAATGCAGCGAGAACAATCCCTCGGAGATGCCCGAGGGATGAAACAAGATAAGATGAAACAACAATCTGTACCGAGAAGAGGACAAGCACAGCAATTATGGCAAATACAGCAACGCTAACCAAAGAAGAACGCAAGAAATCGAAACGCGCCGCTCGCAAGAAGAGCAAGGCGGAAAAGCCGAAGAAGCCCCGTGACTACGCCCGCGGATCGAAAAAGCGCAAAGTCAAGAAGCTGGCTCGCGGTCAGTCGAAACGCTAGGTCGCAACAGCTATCGGTATCAGGCGATTGGCCGGACGGTTCTTAAAATCTCAAAGAACCGCCGGCCAATTGCTGACTGCCAGAGGCTGAAAGTTAGCATTCAGGAGATCGCTACCTCTTGTCCCCATCATCGACAGAACCCGCTGCTCCTGTTCGTACCTCCGACAGCCAGCTCTTCTGCTGCAAATCCATCGACAAGCTGATCTCGGATTCGGAAGAGCCCGAGCGCCGCCTGAAGAAAACCCTCGGCCCCCTCTCGCTTACGGCTCTGGGCATCGGCGCGGTGATTGGTTCCGGAATTTTCACTGTCATTGGCACGGCGATCGCCGGCCAGAAGTTCGATACCTCTTCCATCCTGAACGCGCCGTTGCTCGATTACATGATCCGTCACAGCGCCACGCTAGGCAGGCCGGGCGCGGGACCAGCCCTGGCTCTTTCATTAGTGCTAGTCGCGATCGTCTGCGGATTCACCGCTCTTTGCTATGCCGAACTCGCCTCGATGATCCCCATCGCGGGCAGCGCCTACACCTACACCTACGCGACCATGGGCGAATTGATCGCCTGGATCATCGGCTGGGATCTAATTCTTGAGTACGCCGTGAGCAACATGGCGGTCAGCGTTGGTTTTTCGGCCCACTTGGTCGCCATGTTTGACTGGCTGGGTTTTCATCCCGCCCTCCGCTGGATCTCGCCTGCCTACTTGCCGGGTGGACTCTCCGATCTTAAGGGTAATGTGCTGTATGCCCCCGGCCTGCATTTCGGCTTTGACGTCCCGGCATTTCTGATCGTATTGATTCTCACCGTGGTGCTGGTTCGCGGCATTCGCGAATCCGCCGAAGCCAATAACACCATGGTGATCCTTAAGATCTCTGCGATTCTCGCCTTCGTCATCGCCGGATCGCACTACGTCAATCCTGGCAACTGGCATCCCTTCGCGCCCCAGGGATGGTCGGGCGTTCTCACCGGCGGCTCGATTATTTTCTTCACCTACATCGGCTTCGATTCCGTCTCCACCGCCGCCGAAGAAGCGAAAAATCCGCAGCGCGATCTACCCATCGGCATCATTGCAACTCTGATTGTCTGCACTGTGCTTTACATTTCCGTTGCCATCGTCCTCACCGGCATTGTGCCTTGGCACTCCATGCTCGACGATGCCGCACCCGTCGCCAACAGTTTGAAGATGCTGGTCGCTCGCACCAGTTCGAACACCCTGCGCTGGGTCGAACTCGGAGTTCTATTCGGGGCCATGATGGGGATGATCTCGTCTCTCTTGGTCTTCCAACTTGGGCAGGCCCGCGTATGGTTCTCGATGTCGCGCGACGGTTTACTGCCTAAACTTTTCGGGCGCGTACATCCCCGCTTCCGCACGCCCTCAACCGCAACCTGGATTGCCGGCTTCGTCGTCGGCATTCCAGCCGGCATTCTTGACATTGGCACGCTCTCCGATCTATCGAACATCGGCACCCTCTTCGCCTTCGCCCTGGTGTCGATCGGAGTCATCATCCTGCGCTATCGCGATCCCGGCCGCCATCGCGGATTCCGCGCCCCTGGCGGCATCGTTGCCCCCGTGCTCAGCGTCCTGTTCTGCGTTCTGCTGATGTCCGGACTTCCAATTCTGACTTGGTTGCGCTTCTTCGCCTGGCTCGCCATCGGCTTGACGATCTACTTTCTCTACAGCCGCCACCACAGCGAGTTCACGAAAAAATAGCTGTCGGCTGTCTGCTCAGCCGTCAGCAAGAACGCCATGTCATCCTGAGCGAAGCAGACCGGTGAGCGAAGCGAATCGGCCTGCGCAGTCGAAAGCCTGCCCTGAGCCTGTCGAAGGGGACCCCTATCAGCTATTCATGGCCCCCGGCCTCTCGGGGCATTTCAATTCCCGGCCTCGACTGATCCGCTCTGCCCATCCCTCGCAAATCTTCGCCCAAGAATCTACAATCACAACTAATGTCTTCCATCTCCCGCTCGCCGAGCAGCTTTCTCCGCCTTCTTCCCAAGGCTGAGCTCCACCTGCACCTCGAAGGAGCAATCGAGCCTGCCACGTTGCTCGAACTCCGCCAGCGCCACGGTGACCGTGTCACGCAATCGGAAATCGATTCACTTTACCGCTACGAGGATTTTCAAGGTTTCCTGCTCTCGTTCAAGAACATCACCGAGCACCTGCGCACTGCCGAAGACTACGAACTCATTACCTACCGCCTGATGCAGCGGCTGAAGCAAGAAAATGTTCTGCACGCCGAGGTGTACGTCTCGGTCGGAGTGTGCCTTTGGCGCCAGCAAGACTTCGCCGCCATCTTCGAAGGCCTCGATCGCGGCCGCGCTCGCGGCGCACGGGACTTCGGCATTTCGCTGGTCTGGATCTTCGATGCTGTCCGCCAATTCGGACCCGAGGCTGCGCAAAAAGTATTCGAGCTCGCGGTCCGCTATCACGATCGCGAGGTGGTCGCGATCGGCATCGGAGGCGACGAACAGAAAGCTCCGCCGGAACTTTTCCGCGACGCCTACCTCTGGTCCGGCGACCACGGTATGCGCCTCACTGCCCACGCCGGCGAGAATGGCCCGCCCGAATCCGTCTGGGGCGCCCTCAACCTGCGGGCCGAGCGCATCGGCCATGCTCTCACCGCCTTCCATGATCCCGATCTCGTCGAAGAACTTGCTCAGCGCCAGATCCCAGTCGAAATCTGTCTCACCAGCAACCAGCGCACGGGCCTCTGTCCCAACCTCAACGATCATCCCGCAAAGAGTTATTTCGACCACGGCGTTATGATCACGCTCAACAGCGACGACCCTGCCATGTTCGGCACAACGCTCGCGCGCGAATACCAGATTGCGCAACAATTCTTCGCATTTACCGACGAGCACCTCCGCGAACTCGCCCGCAACTCCTTTGAAGCATCATTCCTCCCCGCCGAAAAGAAATTGGAATTCCTGAACCTGTTTGACGCCGCCGCCGCCAGATAAAGGCGAAATTCACCATCAACCTCGCTTGCGGCCGACGATCCCATTCGCGTAGCCTTTTCGGAAGCCGGAAGCCGGAAGCCGGAAGCCGAACCCATGCCCCTCCACATCGGCATCGTCGCCTGCAGCACCGAAGGAGCCGCGCTCTGCTACCGCACCATCTCGCTCGAAGGCGCGCAGATGCTGGGCAAGCATGACCATCCTGAAGTCTCGCTGCACGCGCACTCCCTCGCGCAGTATATGAAGAGCGTATACGCCAACGACTGGGCGGGCGTGGCCGAACTCATGCTCTCTTCCGCCGACAAACTGGCGCGCGCCGGAGCCGACTTCCTTATTTGTCCCGACAATACAATCCATCAGGCCTTTGATTTGGTCGAGCACCGTTCGCCGCGACCGTGGCTGCACATCGCAAGAGAGGTTGCGAAAGAGGCGCAGCACCGCCAGTTTAAACGCCTCGCCGTACTTGGCACGCGCTACTTGATGGAAGGCCCCGTCTACCGCGAAGCGCTGAAAGCCACCGGCATCGAATACCGCACTCCCGGCCCCGAGCAACGCGAGCATCTCGACAAAATCATTATGGACGAATTAGTCAACGGTCAGTTTCTTCCGCGCTCGCTTGCCTACTACGTGGAAGTGATCCGCGCATTGAAAGATGAAGGCTGCGACGCGGTTGTCCTCGGCTGCACCGAAATCCCTCTGTTGATAACGCCGGAATCCTCCCCGCTCCCCACCCTTGATTCGACACGCCTGCTAGCTCAAGCGGCAGTTCGCAAGGCGGTAGAAGGGTGAGTAATCCGAACAGGATAAAATGTTCGCGGAGACCGTATGACCTCTTCGGTAGCGCACGTCCCACAAGCAAAGGAAACCTGGCCAAACGCTCTGGACGCGCTGGTAGCAGCGCCCGGCCATCACTCGCTTATCTTTGAAAACGAATGCGTGAGGGTGCTTCAGACTCGCATTCCCCCGGGCGAGACCACCGCCGTGCATACTCATCGCTGGCCATGTGTGCTGTTTATCCGGTCTTGGTCGGATTTCATCCGCCGCGACCCGGATGGCAAGGTAGTGCTTGACACGCGGCAACTGCCGCTGACAGACAAGCCCACGCCGAACGTTCCTACGTGGCAACCACCGCTGCCGCCGCATTCAGTGGAGAATATCGGCAGCACGGAGTTCAACGCCATGCACGTTGAGATCAAGGACGCCGGCTAGTGGAAAAACAGCAAGCGCTTAAATTCCGTCAACTCCCCGGCCACTACGCCATCATCCGTCAAGATTCCAATTCGCCCGTTCCCGCATGGGCGACAGAGGGCGACTTCATCTCGATCACTCGCACCGCCGATGAGCTCTCCATCGTGTGCCCGGTCGATCACGTCCCAAAAGAATTCGCGACAGAACTCCGCTGGGTCTGCCTCAAGCTCGAGGGACCGTTCCCCTTCTCGCAAACCGGAGTGCTGCTCTCGTTCATCGAGCCGCTGTCGAACAATGCCATCCCCATCTTCGCCATCTCGACCTATGACACCGATTACGTTCTCATCCCCCAGGAGCACATAGAGCGGGTGCTCGCCTTGCTGGAGGAAGCGGGACATGAGTCGATTAAGGACTGAGATCCAGGGTTTGATTCCACGGATTGTCCGCTGAGCTAGGTATTCTTTTGCGTGCGAATTGCTGCATTGTGAAACGCCCATTCGCCCCATTCACCCCTCCAAAGTCGCCGAACGCTGTCGCAAACACTGCATTTCTTCGGCATCCATGCTGTAATAAGAGCATTCAACCCATGCCATCGGTTCTCACATCCCTGCGCCGGCCTGCCAAAGCACTGCACCGCAACTTGCGCGGGGCTCGTATGGCCGCACACGCCCTTGCTTCGACCGAACATCCGCTACTGGCGCATATCATTCCTGTCCGCCGCTGCAATCTGGCTTGCACCTACTGCAACGAATTTGATGATTTTTCGCAGCCCGTACCGACGGAGGAAATGTTCCGCCGCATCGATAAGCTCGGCGCCCTTGGCACGGCCATAGTCACAATTTCGGGTGGAGAGCCGCTGCTGCATCCCGATCTCGACAACGTAATCCGCCGCATCCGCGCCAACAACATGATCGCTGGATTGATTACCAACGGATATTTTCTCGTCCCCGATCGCATCCAGCGTTTGAACCGCGCCGGCCTCGAGTGGCTGCAGATCTCCATCGACAACGTCAATCCCGATGAAGTCTCGAAGAAGAGCCTGAAGGTTCTCGACAAGAAATTGCAGTGGCTGGCTGAGCACGCCGAGTTTCACGTGAATATCAATTCCGTGGTTGGCGGTGGAATTTCCAATCCGCACGACGCGCTCACCATCGGCAAACGTGCCATCGAACTAGGTTTCAGCTCAACCGTCGGCATTATTCACGACGGCAGCGGTCAACTCCAGCCGCTCGGCGGCGAAGAGCGCCGCATCTACAACGAAATGAAGTCGTGGGAAAAGCGCAGCTTCACCCGCATCAACGCCTTCCAGGAAAATATTGCGGAAGGCCTGCCGAACGAATGGCGCTGCCGCGCCGGCGCCCGCTATCTCTACATCTGCGAAGATGGATTAGTTCACTATTGCTCGCAGCAGCGTGGCTATCCCGGAGTTCCGCTCGCAACTTACACACGCGACGACATCCGGCGTGAATACCTCACCGAAAAAGGCTGTGCGCCGAATTGCACGGTGTCGTGCGTGCATCAGGTTTCGGTATTCGACGGCTGGCGGGCTCCACAACACCCCGCGCCCGCGATTCCAGCGGCCGCATCAGCACCCGAACTCGTGCAAATTAAATAGCTGACCTTGATGACGGAACGCGGCGGACCTGCCACTGAAAACGATTGCGTCCTACTCGACCTGTTATTTCTTCGGCTGCGCTGACGGCGGCAAAATATTGTTCAGCCGCAAATACATCGCGGCCGTTCCGTAGTGATCGGCCCATGCACTTGCCACGACTAGAGCTGCTGTGGCTCGCGGGTATTGTTTTCCTCCGAAGAGTTCTACGCTGTCTCCGAGCTTGGCATCGGTCATCTTGCCAAGCGCGTCGGCGCAGAAGTCAAACGATGTTTTCGCCGCCGCGGCCAGTTTGTCCTTGGAATCGGTATCCTTCACTTCCTCGGCCTTGGGCGCGGGGACATCCGCCGCTTTCGCGCAAAAATTATCGTTCGATTCAATGATGTGGACCACTAAGTGTCCGAAGGTCATTTGGTCGGCGGTAGGTTTGTAGCTGAACTTTTCGGCGGGCATGGCGTCAATGGCAGAAAGAATATTTTTCTGCCGGATCGACAGCATCATCCGCAGCGCTGTCGATACCGGGTCTTTCACCGGCGTGGCGTTCTGCGCAGCCGTGGTCGTGGCAGCGGAGGTAGGTGGGGTAGAAGTCTGGGCCTGTCCAAGTGCAGAGATTGCGCACGCGGCGAAAAGTAAAGCTGCGACAGTCAATTTCACAAGAGCCTCCTGAGTCTCGGTAAGCATAAATGGGTGGAACCTTTCGAGTCACCTCGCGGAATCGCTCGGGCTTGCTGGTTAAGAGAACATCCCCGCCAATCCCGCTGCCAACAAGGTGATCAGCAGCCACCAGCCGAAGACGATGAAGAACGCCGTCCCGCGTTTCACCTTGCTCACGCAAGTAAATCCAAGCGCGGTCAGCACTAGAGTCCAAATCATGAAAATGTCGAACGCGGAAGCCAGGCTATACCAGAAAGCTGAATCTGCCGGGTTCAAAAGAAAGCCGGGATTGGTCGCGATTGGATTCTGGAACGAAAACGAATCCCCACTCACCCCAGCCAACACGGCAATCGTTGCCAGCAGGCTCTTTAAAACCTGGGGCAGGCCAGCAAATACGACAATGGCAAATGCGACTTTAAAGGAAACGTCGGCGCCGGCTGCGAACTTGAACGTGGCAAATAACGCGCCGGCGATAATCACCCAGAAGACGAGAACAAACAGCGGAACGATATACGACACCACCAAAGTTCCTTTCGTCCTCTGCTGCATCTGTTGTTCCCGCTGATCGGCGGGCAGGTTGTCTAACTGCGTGGCCTGCTTGGGCGACATCTGTACCTGGGTCTCTGCAACTTTCCGGAAACCGATTTTCTGGCCGACCGTGAAGACGAATGCCGTAGAGACGACCGCCATCAGCAGGAATGGAGCCCACCAGCTTGCGTTCCTGCGCAGGTCGGTAAAGGTTTTCGACGGAGCAATGAAGGTGTTGACGATGCGTGCGCCCTCCGAAAGCGGGGCGGCGTCAGGTGCGGGGCCATACGAGGCGGGCAGGACCGGAGCAGCGGCCATTGGATGCCTCCTTGTGAACGCGTCGCTGGCATTCTAGATGGCAAATTGCCCCGCGGCAAGAGCTCCCTTTCCCGCGGGGGACTAATGTCGCAGGATAGGTATCGGGACGACGGTACTCCGTGATCTTGAGCGGGAAAAGCTGCGTGCCGTGCCGGTTTAAGATGACGTCATGCAGAACGTGACGCCCGTGGCGATTGCGGCGTTGATGTTGGAACTGGTTCCGGCGGCAGTGTTTGGATTTGCCGCGGAGCGCGCCGCGCGCACCATCCTGCGCTGGCCGGTCGCTGTAAGACTTGCCCTGCCAGCGGTCTTCGTCATTCCCTACGCGATGGTTTCGCGCGCGCATGGAATTTTTCAGTGGCAATGGTTTTCACTTTACCTCATGCTGCCGGTGGCGACCGCGTGGTTGCTGATGCATGCCGCCGCTGCGGATTCCGAGCAGCGCGGAAACTGGCGCGATGCATTCATTCTTCTGGTACTCGGGCTGGCCGTTGATCTGCGCTGGTTCGACAGCGCATGGCCCCCCGGCCTGCGAGCCTTGAATGAATTGTTCCTGGTAGATGTTGGCCTCTATGGGTTTCTGGCGATCCGGCAACTGCGAGGAACTGGCTTCGATTTCCATTTGAAATGGAGCGACTTGAGAACCGGCCTGCGGGAATTGTTCTTCTTCGCGCCGATCGTTCTTGGGTTGGGACTGGCGCTGGGCTTCATCCATCCCCACCGAAATGTGCCGGGAATCGCCGCCGCGTTCCTACGCTGGATAGCAATATTCTTCTTCACCGCCGTGCCGGAAGAACTCTTCTTCCGCGCCTGGATGCAAAACCTTTTAGAGCGCCGCATCGGACGCCGCGCAGCTCTGATAATTGCTTCGGCTCTATTCGGCCTCTCGCATTTCAATAAACGCTCCGCGCACTTCAACTGGCGCTACGTCCTTCTGGCGACAATCGCAGGGATGTTCTACGGACGCGCGTGGCGCGAGCACAGGCGCGTGCCGGCTTCGGCGATCACGCATGCCAGCGTCGACTGGATCTGGGGGCTGTGGTTTTAGAAACAGGTACCATCACGCCATACTCACCACAGCCATATCACCACAACGGAGCGACTGCCTCTTCGTTAAACACGGGTCGTGGCCCGCCCGAGTCCGAAAGATGAATCAGAGTCAAATATGCCTTCACTTGCGGATCGTACGTCACGGTGATTGTTCCGCCCTTCCCGGCGTGTCCATCGAAGCCGTTGCGTCCGCTGGAGCCGTCTCTCCCGCTGTTTCCATTGGGCGTTCCACTGCCGCCCGAGCCGCCCCGGCCTCCGCGTCCGCCCCTGCCGCCTTGTCCTGCCGCTCCTCCGTCCGCGTTTACCGTCAGTGAGCCGCCATGGGTATCCACCAGATAAAATTTCTGATGGCCAGCGGCAGAGACACTCACCTGCAGCAGCGGGTGACTCTCCGACTTCAACGCTATGCGTATCTGCACCGGCGGCGCGTCTCGTCCATCGCCTCCATCCTGGCCATTCCCGCCATCGCCTCCATCGGTACCGTTACCGCCCGCGGATGGATTATTCGGATCAAGCGATCCCGTGCTGCCGCTCGTTCCGTCGGTACCATCGCTGCCATTCATCCCGTCACTTCCATTGCTGCCAGAGAAATTCGCGACGTATTTCAAGTCGTACCGCAGAGGAATATCGAGATCAGCGTGCAACTCCGGATGGCTTGGCACAGTAATCGCGACGTGCCCAACTTTCCCGTCACTGACTCTGGGATCCTTGGGTAGAGACACAATGCCTTTTTGGTTGACGGCTACCACGCTTGCCGCAACCGTCAGATCCTTCCACATCACCTTTCCCCCACCCTTGCCCTCGGTTTGCAAAACTTTGCCATCGGGCTGGGTGAAGACCACAACCAGCGGCGACTTCTCTCCCGGAGCAATGGCCGGACCTTGCGGCAGAGTGACGGCGAGCGATGTGATCGGAGTCTTGTCCAGATAAACTTTCCATCCCATCTTCACTTTCATTGACGTACATCCGCTTAGGGCCAGCAGGCTCGCCATGTTTAAGATTAGTAAGAAAGCTCTCAATCGGAATGTGCTCATAGCTCGCCTCCGTGAAGCTCTCTGCAGCATCGCGATGTTGAAGTCGATCTCGGGTCTTGAGGGCGATGCGAGTCGAAGCCTCTTCGTGCGAGATGCTCTGACGAATCGAACCCGAGATCTGCCGGCATGTTGTATTTCTGTTCACTTTCGCAAGTAAAGTTTTGTGAGGATGCGGGCAAAGTTACCCGAGACATGTTACTGGCCCGCGCGATAACGAGGCCGGTTCAGCGCTGATAATATCCTTGTACCGCCATCAATAATTGCCGAGCGCTTACGGGGAACTACCTGCCCCCGCGATACCGCAAATATCCCAGCCCCACCCGCAGATGGTGATGTAGCGCATCCGGCACGCAGATAGCGAAGCAAAACCCAAGCAGTCCCTGAGCCAACCCCAGCGCCCAGAGGTTGCGATAGCGCCGAAACAGCGCGCACGAAACTATGCCCCACACCAGCGTGGCTGCGGTCAGTGTGAGATTCGGTAGATGCGCCACAGCAAATAGCACGCCAGCCAAAACTACTGCCGCCGCTTCACTCGAGAACAATCGCAGCAGCCGCGCCATGAAATAGTCCTGAAGAAGGAACTGCTGGTAGATGGTCCACAGCACGTATCCGGAGATATGCGCGAAATCGGCTTTGTACAACGGATGCAGCACACCCAGCCGCGCGGCGACGAATATGCTCAAGGCACATAGAGCGACAGCGGCCGGCAAAATCCAAAGGGAGCCAATCAGGCCGCGAGTTCCGACGCCCAGTTCATCCCGGCTCTCTCGCTGCGACAGTACCACCAGCAATGTGAGCAGGAGCGCCACTGGAGAAAAAATTCGTTGCAGCTGCTCCGGCATCCAGATTACGCCGACGACCATCCCGTAGCCGAGAATCAACTCGATCAGATCGCGAGTCCGGCTGGGCTGGGCCCCTGACAGAGGTGCGCGTGACATGAGGCAGTATGGCACAGGACTTTCTGGACCAGCCTGTCCGCACCTAAATCTCTTATGGCCGTATTTCCGGTGTAGCCTCAAGCAAGCTGCGAGTGTAGGGATGCTGGGGGAGCCCGGTAATCTGCTCGGCGGCGCCGACCTCCACAATCTTCCCGCGATACATCACGGCGATGCGCGTGGAGAGATAGCGCACCACCGGCATGGAATGCGAGATGAAAAGATAAGTCAGCCCGAACTCGCGCTGCAGTTGCGCCAGCAGGTTCACGATCTGCGCGCCCACGCTTACGTCGAGCGCTGAAACAGGTTCGTCGGCCACGATAAATTTCGGACGGAGCGCCAGCGCGCGCGCGATCCCAATCCGCTGCCGCTGTCCTCCGCTGAATTCGTGCGGAAACCGTTTCAAGATGGAGTCGTCCAAGCCCACCGCGCGGAGCAATTCCACCACACGCGCACGAATCCCATCTTTCCCAGTCCGCGTATCTTGGATGAGCTTTCTGTGAATGATGAGCGGCTCAGCGATAATATCTTCAACCCGGTAGCGGGGATCGAGCGACGCAAACGGATCCTGAAAAATAATCTGCATGTCACGGCGCATGCGCCGCATCTCGCTGTCACTGGCGGCAAGTAAGTCGCGCCCTTCGAAGCTCACGCTGCCGGACGTAGGTTCGATGAGCCGCAAAATCAGCCGTCCCAGCGTGCTCTTTCCCGATCCCGATTCACCCACCAAACCCAACGTCTCGCCGGCATGAATGTCGAGCAAGACATCATCCACTGCGCGAATCTCATTGCTGCCTCTGGATTTCCCACCGAACGCAGATTGATTCTGCGGATATATCTTCGTCAGATTGCGAACTTCAACCAGAGCCATGGTTCTTATTCCGAATTCAATAATATGGAATGAAGCGGTTTTATTGCGCTGCAATCATCGGCACTGCGGCCAGCGCGGCCAGCAGTCCCACAAATCTCCAGCGGGTAAAGTGCTCCTTCAACACCAGGCGCGCCAGCAACACCGTCATAGCCGGATAAAGCGAAGAGATCACAACCGCTTCGTCGAGTCTTCCGGTCTGGCTGGCTCGCACAAAAAGGATAGTGCCGAGCGAATCGATGCACCCCGTCAGCACACCCCATCGGAGCCCGGCCGGAGTAATGTCGCGAAAATTCCTCTGCGCCAGAACAATCAAGCCGGTGACGACCAGGCCGCCAGTCCTGGAAAGCGTTGCAATCCAAAAAACCGAACCCTCGCCCGCCTGATGTAAGCAAAGATAAAAACCCGCGAACCCGAACCCTGCGAGAACGGCGAACCCAACCCCTTCCGGCCGGCCGCCATCCTCGGTGCGCGTGATCAGCCAAAGTCCAGCGGTGGCAAAGGCGAAGCCCAGAATCGGAATTCGGCCGGGCAAGCCTTCGGTAAACATGGCAAACAGAACGGGAATCGCCGCTCCCAGCACGGCACTCACTGGGGCCGTCAATCCCATCCTTCCGGACGAGAGCGCGCGATAAAAAATGGCCAGCGCCGAGCCGCCAGAAGCTCCTCCCGCCAGCACCCAGGCAGCCCCGCGCCACGAGAGGAATGGCGCATGGCTGGCTGTCGCCAAAGTCCCTACCATTAACAATCCGCCCAGGTTCACGACGGCGGTGAATACAAAAGCGTTGGCGCGCCGCGTGGCATAGCCGCCGAGAAAATCGCTGGTTCCCCAAGCCACAACAGCGGCCAGGCCGTAAGCGGCGCAAACAAATTGGGGGGAGGCGTACATGCTCGACGAGGGTAACACGCGTCAGCTTTTGCCTTGATCGCGGGAAGGGTTTTCGCGGTTTAGATAAGAAAAAATATCCTCATAACCCCTTCTGAAGTCAACGGGGAATTGCAGCTCTTATCGCGGCGTGACGGCGTCTGCGTGTTAGAATTTCCAGAGCCGCTTCCTTAAGAGATTTCAGGTTCAAGAGACCAGTTTCTGCGAGACAACGTTGATCGAGCTGGCGCCTTCGATTCTTTCGGCTGATTTTGCCCGTCTCGGTGAGCAGGTACGCGCCGCGAGCGAGGGTGGAGGGAGTGTCGTCCACGTCGATATTATGGACGGGCACTTCGTTCCGAATCTCACTATTGGACCTCCGGTGGTGAAGGCGCTGCGTAAAGTCACGAAGTTGCCGCTGGACTGCCATCTCATGATCGAGAATCCAGACGAATTCATTCCGGCATTTGCCGAAGCCGGCGCGGATTGGATCTCGGTCCATCAGGAAGCTTGCCGGCATTTGAATCGCACGCTTCATTTGATCAAGAGCAGCAATTGCCTGGCGGGAGCGGTAATTAATCCGGCAACGCCGGTCGAGATGCTGGCCGAAGTGCTCGATCTGGTGGATTATGTGCTGGTGATGTCGGTGAATCCGGGCTTCGGCGGCCAGAAATTTATTCCCGGCACTCTGCACAAAGTGCGCCGCTTAGCTGAGATTCGCAGTCAACGCGGCCTGCATTACCGCATCGAAGTAGATGGCGGCATAGCGCTCGATACCGTAGGCGAGGTGGTACGGGCGGGTGGAGAAATTCTGGTGGCGGGCAACGCCGTGTTCGGCCATGGCGATCCAACAAAGAATGCAGAAGGATTGCTAAAGGCGGCGACCGAGGCCGCTATGTTGAAGGTCTAGGTCTAGCATTTTGATCGAGTATCAGTTTCCGATGAGAAAGTCCGTGCAAGCTTAGGATTACAGCCCCGAAGGGGCGGCATGTAAAAGCCCGGCACGGCAGTGCCGGGTCGGAGCAGGGATTCAGAGCGAGTCCCGTAGGGACGGCACGTTTTTGTGCCACCCCCGGTTCTCCAAGCTGCAATTTTATTTCGAGGTCTTATGTTACGTCGAAGTTCCCTGATCGCGTTGCTCGGCACGCTGCTGATCATCGGTGCCGCTTGCACCAACAAAAAGTCCGTCAATCCGCTGGCCAACGTCGGTTCCAAGCAGCCCGATAAAGTCCTCTTCGATAAGGCCATGGATGCAATGAAGCATAACCGCTTCGACGTGGCCCGCATGACGTTGCAGACCCTTATCAATACCTATCCGGACTCCGAATTCATTGCCCGCGCCAAGCTGGCGGTCGGCGATTCCTGGTACGCCGAGGGCGGCACCGCATCCCTGGCTCAAGCCGAACAGGAATATCACGACTTCGAAACTTTCTTCCCCAACATGCCGGAAGCGGCCGAAGCCCAGTTAAAGATCGCCAATATCCAATACCAGCAGATGGAGAAGTCGGATCGCGATTACACCCACGCCAAGCGTGCCGAAGACGAATACCGCAATCTGATCATGCAATATCCGGACAATCCCAAACTGGTGAAGGAAGGGAAGCGGCGGCTGCTCGAAGTGCAGGAAGTTTTGGCCGACCGCGAGTTCAATATCGGAAAATTCTATTTCCTGCGGCAATCTTATCCTGCATCGATCGCGCGTCTGCAGACCCTGGTGGACAAGTACCCGCTCTACAGCCGCGCCGATGAAGCGCTCTTTGTTCTGGGACAGGATTACGAGGGCCAGATCGCGCAACTCCGGGCGCGGCCGGTTTGCAAATCATTCAATACTCCGCCAGGCTGCGTGGGCGGCGAAAACACCAAAGCCAAAGTAATCGACGAACTAACCAAGCAGGCGACCGCCGCCTATTCCCAGATCATTACCCGTTACCCTCTTATGGATCGCGGCGATGACGCCAAGAAGCGTCTGGCCGCTCTTCATCAGCCGATCCCGCGGCCAACTAGAGCTGCCGTCGCTCAAAACCGCGCCGAGGAAGATAGCCGCCGGGAAGCGAACACTCTTGACCGTTTAATGAGCGTGGTGAAAAAGGGACCGGATACGGCTCAGGCTGCCAAAGTCGGAGAGCCAACGCTGGTCGATCCCACACCAGTCTCCGCCAACCAATTGGCGGGAGAAACAATGCGTAGAGCCTTGGGCTCGTCCGCAGGGGGGACTGGCGTCAGCCTGGAAACAGTAAAAAGTGGGGCTCCCGGCCCGAACGATCCCGCTCCTCGTTCCGACGCCGCTTCGCCTGCCGTCAGTGCCGATCCCTTTGCCCGGCCCGCGACTTCCTCGGCAGTGGACCCCAACGAGCTCAAGCCCACTGCGCCCGACCCCAACGAGTTGAAGCCCAGTGGACCTCCCGACCCGAACGAACTGAAGCCCGCGGTCGATGCTCAAAGTGCATCTACAGCAGCCGTTCCGCCTCCCGTGCAGGTCAATGAGATTCAGCAGGGCCAAGCACCATCGGACGCCAACAGCACCGCCGCTTCAAGCTCGAGCTTGGCGACGGATAAGGATATTTCGAGCAGCAAGAAAAAGAAAAAGACCGGGTTAAAGAAAATCATCGCGTTTTAGGCTTGATTTCCGCCTGACGGCATCTCGCAACTCACCCCCGGCGCCCGCTTCGCCCGGTAGGTGCTGACCGCTGGTAACGTGTTACCTCCCGTCTGGTTCATTGACTTACGTCGAAGGGCAGGTTACCTTCGCGATATCCCCCTCGCACTCGAGGAATTTCTTTTGGCCCGGAAAATACTGCTCGCCGATGACAGCGTGACCGCCCAGAACATGGGGCGCAAAATCCTCGCGGATGCGGGGTATGAGGTCATTGCCGTCAACAATGGCTCCGCCGCGCTGAAAAAAATCGCCGAACTCAAACCTGACCTTGTCATCCTCGATGTCTACATGCCCGGCTATAGCGGCCTGGAAGTCTGCCAGCGGCTCAAGGAATCGCAGGAAACCGCCCGCATTCCCGTTCTGCTTACGGTAGGCAAGCTCGAGCCCTTCAAACCGGAAGAGGCGCAACGTGTGCGGGCTGAAGGTTACATCGTCAAGCCCTTCGAAGCCAGCGAGTTACTGAGCGCTTTGGCCAAATTGGAAGACAAGATAGTGCCTCGCGCCGAACCCTCCAAGCCCGGACGTTTCGCCCGCGCTGTGGCCGCTGCCGATGAAACCGACCGCAACGGTAAGAACGAGCCTTCGAGGACCGAGACCGGATGGAAGAATCGAATCGTTTTTCCCTCGACGAAAACACAACCCGAGGAAGCTGCCGAAGAACCGAGACCAACAAAAGTGCATGTCGACGTCGCTGCCTTTGCGCCGATCGGGGTGCCCAAAGATGTGTCCCCGGCAGAAGTTGCCGCCATCACGGCCGCTGCCGCGCAAATGCAAATGGCGGAAGCCTCCACCAGGAACGAACGCCGTAATTCAGGAAGCGCGGCTTCTCCAACAATCAGCGAGTTTTCGGTCGAGCCCTCATCGGAAAGATTCCAGGAAATCGGCGGCAACGCCGATGCCGAAGCCAGTAGCGTCGAACCCAACGTTGTTGCTGCTTCGAGTGAGCTGCCCGCCGCTGAATTAGATCAAGCTCGCAACCGCGACGAGCCCAGCGGTCACGAAAAATCAAGCGGCGAAAAAGTAGATGACAGGCAGAACGCGCCAGTAACCATGGCTGCCGCTCCAGAATCAGGAGTGGCAGAAGGCGCGGGACTTCCGCGGTGGACTGCTGTACCGGTCGCTCTCGAAAGCAACGAAACATCGCTCTCGCTCGATCACGAAATGCACCAGGCGTACGCTGCCTTTGCTGCTGCGGACCACGCAACCAGTGCCGGTACAGTTGAAGCCGAGACTGCCGTGGCCGAGCCCTCTTCTGCGCAACCCCAAGCTATCGTAGAAACCCCAGCAACCGTAACCTCGATGGAGGAACCAGTCGCCGCAATTTCAGAACCCGTTTCGGTTCCCGACTCTGGACCTGTTTCGGCAGTGGCGAGTATTGAGACGTCCCCAACGCCTGATCCTGCAACGTTCGACGGGAATCTCGTGCCCTCCGCGGAATTGACCTCCCGCCCAGACACAACAGTTGTCGATTCTTTGCCCGCGACGCCGAGTGCCGCGGAAGCCGACGTTCCTGTTGGCGAGACCGCAACCACGCCGACCGACGCTGTCACCTCAAACCCTGCGGACTCCGAGCCGAAACCGGATTCCGAAACCGTGAAGACTACCGCCGCAGCGTGGGCGAACTGGCGTCAAATCCGCGACACCGGGCCACGCAGCAGTGAACATCCAGAGGCCCAGGTCGAAGACTCAGTAACAAATGAATCCGTGAACCCAGACAACGCCGCGCTAGCTGTCGCGGCGGGCGCTGAAAGTGTCTTGCAAGACGTTCCCTCTGCGCCGCCAAACGGCAATCCCACCGATGTCGCCAGCATCGTCGACAGCGTCCTCGCCGGCCTTCGCCCCAAACTAATGGAAGAGATCACCCGCAAGATGGCCGAGAAGAAATAAGAAACCGGAAGCCGACTCTCTCCGTTTGACGGGGTGAGAACAGGACGGGATGGAATATGCACCCCCCCAATATCACTATGATCACAGTCATTTTCTTCTGATCGTTGGATCGCGCTTGCGGTTGTACCGCTCGCGGAGGCGGGGCCCCGCAAATTTTTGTTCCCAGGGATTAACGGGCAAAAGAGCAACGCTCATTTGAAAGGACTTACGAAGTAGGCCAGGACGAGCGAGCCGCAGATTGACGCAAAGCTCAACAACATATCCACCGCTCCAAATGTGCTCGGCAATTCGTAAGCAAACTTGGCTTTCAGCCAATACCGATTCGCCAGAAGAAATGGAACTGCTGTCAGGATCCCAACCGTAAGTATAGTCCAGTTCCACGGATGGACTACCAATGCAATCGCACTCTGAATGCACAGAAGCCAAGAGCTGCAAAGAACAAAAGCAGTTTTTCCTTGGCCAACACAATAGCAGCGAGCGCCAAAGCTGCGGACCTGAGCGCAATTTGTCGATTCGGCGGAGAATAAGCAGACGCAATGGCAACTATCGAGAATATAACGAAGGGCCAAGCTAGAGCTATATCGCGAAGATAATTAATATCTCTAGAAGACAACTTGCGTGAATCGGAAGGGTCTTGCAATGTTCCACTCGACTTCGTGCCCCCATTTCTCCATTATTCGATTCTCCGCACCAGCTTCGATCAATGTACTTGACCAAGCAGGCAATCGGCAACAAGAGCGCCGGACATGGCCACATCTACGATTCCTTTTGCTGTACCCAGTGCCTTTCCGGCTTTTCCGGCTAGTGAAAGCTTGTGGTTGGTGCCATTGCCTGGGATTGGCTGGGGTCACCCCAATTGAGGAGCCGATCCGGAAACCGAATACGTATCGCGGTCAGGCTTGATGAACAGTCTTGGCATCTAAGCCATACCAAAATTCCGGAATTCGTAACTCGTTGACGCACGTTTCAGGATTACCTTTGCGAGAATTACTTTCATATCTCAGCATAAAACAGATGACAAAGTCTGTTGTTACAAAAAACGAACAAGAAGGTGATAGTTTTCTACACGGGGCCGTTTTCCCTTATCCTCCGCCCTCGGCGACCAGAAGGGTTTGGGCCTTCTAGGCTCTACATCCGAGGGGGACTTCTACCCGCCGACTTTCCCTGGGAATATTAGACCGAGTGTCTCGCTACAAGAGGCGAAGTGTACGAGTCTGCGAGCCAGGTTCGACCAAGCATGCAGGACCTATGCCGCCGGATTTGTTTGTAGCAACTAGCGTACTGCCGTTCCGCCAAAAAATCTCCAAAGGAGAAACCTCATGATCGGTGGCATTTCACGTCCTCTGTCGACACTTCTCGTTTTACTTTGCATCACCACCGCAGCTCTTGCACAGGATCTGCGCAAATCCCAAGAGGCTGCGTTAACGGCCCCAAGCCTTGCAACAGCGGTTATTGGCGGACAAGTTGATGCTCAGACCGGTGTCCCCTTTCACCTGCAATTGGCTCAGATTGGGGCATGCGGTCCATATGTGTACGCCCTCAATTCAGCAACAATTGACTGGGGTGACCAAACTCCAGCTGACGGGAGTACCGGGGGATTCGTCGGTCCGGCATACACTGGGGCCTTTTTTGGTTCACATACCTACACCTCTCCAGGAACATTTACGATCCAGATCACTGTCAATGAGCAGTGTTTCAACGTTGGCGCGCAGTGGACTAGTGTGGTGAGTGGACTCTCTAAGACCATCGTCCATTCTCCGATGCCGGTAGCTTCCCTCAGCGTGACTGGACCAGTTCAAGGGGGGAGCCAGACAACGGGGAATGTAATTCTTTCAGCACCTGCGCCGAAAGGCGGAGTTCTCGTGATCCTCGACGTTCCGGACCCGAACAGTCAGTACGTTAGTGTTCCGGCATCTGTAGTTGTGCCAGAGGGGCAAAAGACTCTACCCAACGCATTCCCAGTCACAACCAAAGTGGTTCCGAACTCACCCACAACGGTTACGGTCTCCGCCTACTCAGGCGCTGCGTTGGTGCCTGCATCAAAACCGGTGACAACCAGACTACGAATTAACTGAAAAGGCCGCTTTCGCAACCCTTGCTTCGGAGAGGCCAGTTTTTTCGCAGTCGTTGTTCACTAAGGACTGACCCTCCGGGTCAAGGGAGCGGCGCCGTTCCCTGATAAGGCGGGCTGGAGAGGGGGATTTCAATAACATTTTCGAATCAATCGGTCGAAGCCGCTACTTATCCATGGTGCCTGTTCTCAGCAAATCATTTCAAACGCATCGCTCACGCCCTAGCGGCTTATCCGCGCGGCTAAGGCTTATTGTCTGTGAATGCGAGGGAGTTTTCTAGGGGTGCATATTCCCTCCCGTCCTGTTCTCACCCCCCACGTTTGACCCTTCTTTTCTCCCGCCTGTAAGATCAAACTTCATCAGCATCAGCGACCTCACACGTCCATAAGGACTCACGAACTACCCCGTGATCCTCTGTGTCCCCTGTGGTAAAGGTTTTTGCTGATAGCTGATAGCTGAGAACCGACAGCCGCTCCCAACCCATGCCCCACGATCTGCCAAAATCCTACGAGCCCGGCGCGATTGAAACCCGCTGGGCCGATTACTGGATCAACGAAAAACTCTTCTCCGTCCCCACGCCGCCCGAGGGCGAGACGCGTCCCGTATTCACACTCTTGCTCCCGCCGCCGAACGTCACCGGCCGTCTGCACATGGGCCACATGCTCAACCAGACGCAAATGGACATCATCGTGCGCTGGCATCGCATGCGCGGCTTCATCACCCTGTGGCTCCCTGGCACCGACCATGCGGGCATTGCGACGCAAATGATGGTGGAGCGCGACCTCGCCAAGGAAGGCAAGAAGCGCCGCGACTTGGGCCGCGAAAAATTCATCGAGCGCGTGTGGGAGTGGAAAAAACTTTACGGCGGCGCCATCCTCGACCAGATGAAGCGTCTCGGCGCCTCCGTCGATTGGGACCGCGAATATTTCACCATGGACGAAAATCTATCCCGTGCCGTGCGGGAAGTCTTCGTTCGACTCTATGAGGAAGGCCTCATCTATCGCGGCAAATACATCGTGAACTGGTGCCCGCGCTGCGAGACCGCAATCTCCGATCTCGAAGTGAAGCACGAAGAAGTTGCTGGAAAATTGTGGGAGATATGTTATCCGGTCATCGGCGGCTCTTCCTCAGAAAAGCCCGAGTTCATCACCGTCGCCACCACGCGCCCTGAAACCATGCTCGGCGATACCGCCATCGCCGTGAACGCGAAAGACGAACGCTATACGCATCTTCACGGTAGGAAAGTTTTGCTGCCGCTGATGAATCGCGAAATCCCGATCATCGTGGACGAACTTGCGCAGCCCGAGTTCGGCACCGGCGCAGTGAAAGTAACTCCCGCCCACGATCCCAACGACTTCCAGGCCGGCAAGCGCCACAACCTCCCAGAAATCGACGTGATGGACGAACACGCGCGCATGAACCAAAACGCCGGCCCATACGCGGGACTCGACCGCTACGAAGCCCGCAAGCGCGTGTTGGCAGATTTGCAGGAACAAGGTTTCCTGGTCGGCGAAAAAGACCACACGCTCTCGCTGGGCAAATGCGAACGCTGCGGCACGGTGGTTGAGCCGCGCCTTTCCGAGCAGTGGTTCATCAAAATTAAACCGTTGGCCGACCGCGCTATTGAAGCCGTTGAGAGCGGCGAGATCACTATTGTCCCGGAAAACTACCGCCAGGTTTATCTCAACTGGATGAACAATATCTACGACTGGTGCATCTCGCGCCAGTTGTGGTGGGGCCACCGCATTCCCGCCTGGACGTGTGATGACTGCAAAGAAGTAATCGTCGCCCGTGAAGCTCCCGCGAAGTGTCCGAAATGCGGCAGCACCAAACTAGAGCAAGTCTCCGACGTGCTCGACACCTGGTTTTCGTCAGGCCTGCTCCCGTTTACCACATTAGGCTGGCCGGAGAAAACTCGCGATCTTGAAGTTTTCTATCCCAACACGCTGCTGATCACCGGTTTCGACATTCTTTTTTTCTGGCTCGCACGCATGATCATGTTCGGCTGCCACTTCATGCAGGGCCACCAGCAGGATCCTGCGATAAAAAAAGCCAGCGGCCTTGCCGACAGGAAGAACGACAGCGTGCCCTTCCGGCAGGTTTACATTCATGCTCTGGTGCGCGATGCTGACCGCCAGAAGATGTCAAAGACCAAAGGCAACGTGATCGATCCGCTCGAGATCATCGAGCGCTTCGGCACCGATGCAACCCGTTTCACCCTCGCGGCCATGGCCGCCCCCGGCACCGACATTGCTTTCAGCGAGAGCCGCACCGAGGGTTACCGCGCCTTCGCCAACAAAATCTGGAACGCCGCCCGCTTCATGTTCATGAATGTTGACCGCATAGGGTTTGTGTGGGGACAAAGCCCCGGCAGCTCTAACCACGGCATCGAACAATTCCATCTGCAAGCCCTCGAAGACCGCTGGATCCTCTCCCGCTTCAACCGCGTTACCGCCGAAGTCAACGATGCCCTTGCCAGCTACCGCTTCCACGAAGCCGCGAACCGCATCTACGATTTTTTCTGGGGAGAATTCTGTGACTGGTATCTGGAACTCATCAAGCCGCGGCTGAACTTCGAAGAAGGTGCCGACAAGTCACAAGCCATCGCGGCCTGCACAAATCTAGTTAACCTGTTCGATGCCGCTCTGCGCCTGCTGCATCCCGTGATGCCGTTCATCACCGAAGAAATCTGGCAGGCAATCTATGAGGGCAATCCACCCCTGAAGTCGATCGCTTTGGCAGCCTATCCGCAAGCGGACGAGCGCCAATACGATCTGAATGCCGAGACCGAAATGGCGATCCTCCAGGATCTGATCGTGAATGTCAGAAACCTGCGGGCTGAATTAAAAGTCGAACAGAAAGTCAAAGTGCCGATCGAACTCTTCGCACCTGATCCAACCATCCGCGCCATGATCGAGCAAAACCGGGGAGCGGTGGAGCGCCTCGCCAACGTTGAGAGAATTACTTTTGTCGGCGGATCTCTCTCCAAGCACGCCGGGGCTCGAAGCACCGCACGCTTCGACGTTCACGTAATCTACGAAAGGAAGGTCGACGTCGCCGCCGAAAGCGAGCGTCTCAGGAAAGAACTCGATAAACTGGAAAAGGAGTTCGCAAACAATCAGCGGCAGCTCAGCAACGAACAATTCCTGGCCAAGGCTCCAGAGAAGGTCGTAGAGGGATTGCGCCGCCGAGCCCAGGAATTGACCCTTCTGCGTGAGAAGATGAAGCAGCAGTTAGATGAATTAACCGGCATCGGAACCAAATAGTTAAGACTGGCCACTCAACACTGACAACTGGCCACTGCACTTATGGACTTCAACAGCCGACGCATCACGGCAATTATCGAGAACGCCCTTCTCGAAGACCGGGCCACCAGCGATGCCACCAGTTACGCCTGCATCGATCCCAGTCAACGCGCTTCGGCCACCATCCTCGCCAAACAGGATTGCATTCTCGCCGGCATCGGCTGCGTCGGCCGCATCTTCGACGTCTACGCCGCCCTCGACGGCGCCGTCACTTCGCACTACGAAGTCACCTCGCACACCGAAATTTTCGACGGTGTGCGTCTGCACAAGGGCCAGTCCATTGCCGTGATCCAGCATAACGCGCGGGTAATCCTCTCCTGCGAACGTGTCATGCTCAATTTTCTGCAACGGATGAGCGGCATTGCGACTCTCACCCGCAAATTTGTCGACGCAGTCTCCGGCACGAAAGCCCGCATTCTTGATACGCGCAAGACGGCGCCAGGACTGCGCGTAATCGACAAGTACGCGGTCCGCTGCGGCGGAGGCCAGAATCACCGCCTCGATCTATCCGACGGCGTCTTACTGAAAAATAATCACATCGCGCTTGCCGGCGGAATCGTTCCCGCACTGGAGCGCGCCGTTCGCAATCGCCGCGGGTCGCAGCCCATCGAAGTAGAAGTCCGCACGATGTCTGAGTTGGAGGATGCACTCGCCCATGGCGCGGAAGCCGTTCTGCTCGACAACATGTCACCGGAAGACGTGCGCCGCGCAGTAGAACGCTGCGCCCAGCTTAATCCCCGCATCCCCGTCGAGTGCTCGGGCGGCATCCGTCTCGAAAACGTTCGCGCCTATGCCGAAACCGGCGTCGATTTCATCTCCATCGGTCTGCTGACTCACTCCACCCACGCAGCCGACATGAGCCTGCGCGTAGCTCCGGTGTAAATTGCGGTGAATCCCGTTGTTTGTGATTTTCCCCGTACTCCCGCATAATTCCCGCATCAAGAAAATAAGAAAAACTCGTGTGGAAGCAGGCGACCCGCCCGCGAGAGCCAGCGACGCCACCGACATCCGCCTCGGCCGCATTATTCGCCTCCTCATGGAGCACTCAACCGTGGTGGTCAGCGGCACCAAAATCGCACAGGAAATTTCCTCCAACCGCTCCGAAGTCTGGCGACTCATTCAGCAGTTGCGCGGCCTGGGCGTCGATGTCGCCGGACATCCCGCCACAGGCTACCTCCTGAACTCTGTTCCCGATCTTCTCCTTCCGGAAATCCTGAACCCAATGCTGCGGGGCACACTCTTCGACAGCCACCTCTGTCACTTCTACAAAATTGGATCGACCAACACGACCGCGATGGCTGCCGCAGCTGACGGCGCACCCGAGGGCAGCGTATTTCTCGCCGAAGAGCAAACCGCTGGCCGCGGTCGCGGCGCACACTCCTGGCAATCCACCCGCTCCGCCGGCATCTATTGCTCGGTTGTGCTTCGGCCTGCATTGCCGCCATCGGATGTCCTGGTCCTGTCTCTAGCCGCTGGACTGGCCGTGCGCGCGGCCATCGAACAAGTCAACCAGCGCGCCAATATCGATTTAAAATGGCCCAATGACGTGCTGATTGCAGACAAGAAAGTCTGCGGCATCCTCACCGAGATGAATGCCGAAGTCACCCGCGTGCGCTACGTCGTCGTCGGGATCGGTATCAACGTAAACCACGCGAACTTCCCCGAAGAATTAAAAGGTGCGGCTACATCGCTTCGCTTGGCAACAGGCAGCGAATGGTCCCGTGTGGAACTGACGGCGGCTTTGTTAAAATCGCTCGACCGGGAATATCGGTTGCTGATCGAACAGACGGACGCTCGACAATCGATCCTCCGCCGTTTTACCGAGAGTTCATCCTGGGTGCGCGGCAAGCCAGTTCGAGTCGACGAGAACGGTTCGAAAGTTGAAGGCACAACTGAAGGCCTCGACGATCGCGGTTTCCTGCAAGTCCGCACGGGGTGCGGATTGCAGACCATCTTAAGCGGAACAGTGAGAGCAGCGAAGTAGACACTAGCAATGAGCAGTTAGCAATTGGCAATCACCCATCGCTCATCAAGATTCAGGATCACTATGGTCTATAGTTAAGATTCGTATCAGGGCATGGCTTTAGCCCTGCGAGCAAAGTTCAATAAAGTCGCGGGCTCTAGCCCCTGCAGGCACCGCCACTCGTTGATTGTTGAACGATCCCAGTTCGCTACGGCCAACTGCAAATTGCCAAATGCAAATTGCTAATTGCTAATTGCCACAGAATCGAAACCCATGCTCTTAGTCCTCGACGTCGGCAACACAAATACCGTGCTGGGAGTCTTCGCCCGCGCCGAAAAGCCGGACGCCGGCTCTGACTCTACTCCCCGCTACCAGCGCCTCGTCGCGAACTGGCGCGTCGCTACCCGCCAAGGCAGCACCGTTGACGAGTACGGAGTCCTGTTTCGCAATCTATTTTCAATGGCCAGCCTCGAAGCCTCAGAAATCCAGGGCATCGTAATTTCTTCGGTCGTTCCGCCGCTCGATCCCGTTCTGCGGCAGGTTTGCGAGCGCTACTTCAATTCCAAGCCGCTCCTGATCGAGCCCGGCGTAAAAACGGGCATGCCAGTTCACTACGACAATCCCGCGGAAGTCGGCGCCGATCGCATTGTGAACGCCGTTGCCGCATTTGAAAAACATGGTGGCCCCTGCGTGATCGTCGACTTCGGCACCGCCACCACCTTCGACTGCGTCTCCGCCAAGGGTGAATATCTCGGTGGAGTCATCTGCCCCGGCATCGGCATCTCCGCCGACGCTCTTTTTCAGCGCACTGCCCGCCTTCCTCGCGTTGAGATTCGCAAGCCAGCTCGCGTCATCGGCACCAATACTGTAGGCAGTCTGCAATCCGGCCTGTACTACGGCTACCTCGGCCTGGTCGATGGTATTCTCGAACTCCTTCTCGCGGAACTTGGCAAAGAGACTCACGTGATCGCCACCGGCGGACTGGGCCCCATGATCGGTACTGGATCCAAGTACATTAAGCATGTGGATGACTTCCTCACTCTCGAAGGCCTGCGCATCATCTGGGAACGAAATGTTACGGCGCGCCAGAGTGTTCCGCGCAAAGCCACTCCGACCCGCGCTCCAGCGCGTTCCCGCTGATTCGCCGTGGAAAACTACTTCAACTACTTCACCGAAATAGAAGAGCAATTCCTGCGCCGCCGGGGCGCGGGCCTTCTCCTCACCACTCTCGACTGGGCGTTGATTGAGACCTGGAAAGACGCGGGCATTCCGCTCGAAGCCGCGCTCCGCGGAATCGATGCGGCCTTCGACCGTTATGACCAGCGTCCCACGAAAACGAAAAAAATAAATAGCCTCGCCTACTGCTCGCAGGAAGTACTCGCCGCCGCCGAAGATATGAAAGAGGCTGCGGTCGGTACGGCAAACGGAGAAGCGCCTGCTACCAAATCTCCCGCGGACAAAGGCTTTGAGCCTGCAGCAATCGCGACTTTCCTGCGTCACAATGCCGATCTTCTGGAAACCGAAAGTCGTCCGCAAAGCTCAGGCATCTCCGTTCAATCCGCCGCCCGGCATTCCGCCACAACTCTTCGCAGGTTGGCGCAAGAGGTCGAAAACAAGCAAGCTGGCTCAAAGCTGGAAGAGCTGGAGCGCCACTTAACCGTATTGGAAGAAAAACTTTTCGCCGCGCTTCTAACTGCAACGCCCGACGAAGAGATCGTCACCGTCCGCGCCCAAGCCGATCGCGACCTCGCTCCCTACCGCCGCCAGATGGCCGCGCCCCAAATCGAACAACTTCAAAAACAATACGTTCACAAGCGCCTCCTGGAAAAATACAACCTGCCGCGCCTGAGCCTGTTCTATATGTGATTCATATTTGGGTTACCCTCGTCAGCATAGGAGCGTCGATCCGCAAAGGCCTCCTGTAATCTGGATGATTACCGCTCGCCGTAACGATGACTGCCGCTCGCAGTAACGTGGAAGAGCGGCGCTCCGCGCCGCGTAAGGTTCACCAATCAAATGCGGGCTTTAGCCCCTGAGGCAACTATTCACTGATGACTCACTCCTTCGATGCACTCATCCTCGGCGGCGGCGCCGCTGGCCTGATGTGCGCCATTGAGGCCGGCAAGCGCGGCCGCCGCGTCGCCGTGCTCGAACGGGCCGACCGCCTCGGAAAAAAAATCCTCATCTCCGGCGGCGGACGCTGCAACTTCACCAATCTTCACTCCCGCTTCGAAAACTTCCTATCCTCGAATCCTCACTTTGCGAAGTCCGCCATAGCGCGTTACACACCTGCCGATTTCATCGCCCTGGTTGAAAAGCACGGCATCCCATATCACGAAAAAACTCTCGGCCAACTTTTCTGCGACCGCTCCGCCCGCGATATCCTTGCCATGCTCGAAGGCGAATGCAGCGCTGCCGGAGTCACTATCTTTCTGAGCACAAAGATAGAAAGAGTCCAGCGCACGACCGCCTTCGTTGTGCATACGCCTGATGCCGAATTCCGCGCGCCCACCCTGGTAGTCGCTACCGGCGGGCTTTCGATTCCCAAAATCGGCGCGACCTCATTCGGATACGATCTCGCCCGCCAGTTCGGCCTCTCCATTCGCGAGCCCCGCCCCGCGCTCGTTCCGCTTACGTTCAGCGCGGAAGATTGTGCCCATTATTGCGATCTCGCCGGCGTTTCTGCTGAAGCGATAGCATCCTGCGCGGGCCAGCACTTCCGCGAGAAAATGCTTATCACACATCGCGGCCTGAGCGGTCCGGTCATTTTGCAAATTTCCTCCTACTGGAAAAACCTGCAGCCGATCCTTATCGATCTCGCTCCCGATCAAAAAGTCACTTCCGTTTTTCGTGATGCAAAGGTTCCGAGAAATCAAAGTACGCTTCGCGCGGAATTGCGAAAGTTTCTTCCTCAACGCTTCGCAGACCGTTGGCTCGACCGGCACATCCCAACTTCATGGACCAACCAGGCGCTCTCCGATCTGGAGAAGCAAATCCACTCCTGGCCCGTCCTCCCCTCAGGTACCGAAGGTTACGAAAAGGCCGAAGTCACCGCCGGAGGCGTCAATACCGACGAACTCCTGGCAAAATCCATGGAAGCCCGTAAGGTCCCAGGCCTTTTCTTTATCGGCGAAGTCGTCGACGTCACCGGCCACCTCGGCGGCCACAATTTCCAGTGGGCGTGGTCCTCGGGCGCTGCGGCTGGGAGAGCGCTTTAGCCGGTGCCATTCACTATGCAGAAATATTTGCGCGCTTTCCCATTATGGGACACTGTGCAAAACTACACAAAAAATTTGTAGGCTCTGGGGCCATATAGCTGCTAAAAAATGCTAGGAGCTTTCAGCGGGATTTCTTGAAGGGAGGACGAATCACAGTGGCGCTACTTGACGAACCCCCAGGCTGGCGACACCTCCAGGCTATGGCGCAGCAGGAAAAAGATCCGCACAGACTCGCCTTCATCATCGATCAAATGAACTGTCTTCTTGATCGTCACGAAAAGATGAGCGCCAACGAAAATACTTGGATGGGAGTGTCGCGGGGGTCCCACAATTCGATAAAGCTCGATGTCCAATCAGACACTTCCAAACGTAGGTGATACTTGTGTTTGCGCGTCGGTCCGCGCCGCGGGACTCTTGCCGTCGCAGCTCTTGGCAATGCCGTAGAATTAACTCTTGCCCCTAACCATTGAAAAGCTCATCTACGGCGGCGACGGCCTCGCTCGCCTTCCTGCCGGATCATCCGGCCATAAAGACGGCGGACGCGGTAAGGCCGTATTCATCCCCTTCGTTCTCACCGGCGAAAAAATCGAAGCCGCCATCGCCGAAGAAAAGCCCGGTTTCGCCCGCGCCCACGCAACAGCAATCCTTGAACCTTCGCCGCATCGCGTCCCGCCGCCCTGCCCGTATTTCGCCCGCTGCGGCGGATGCCACTACCAGCACGCCACTTACGAGCATCAGCTCGAGATCAAAACAGAAATCCTGCGCGAGAACTTGCGCCGCATTGCCAAACTCGAACTCGCTTGCGAAATTCAGCTGCATCCGTCGCCGCCTTGGAACTATCGCAATCGCTCTCGCTTGCAAGTGCGCACCCGTCCTGCGTTCGCGCTGGGATATTTCAAATTTGCATCGCACGAGCTGCTCCCGGTCGAGGAGTGTCCCATCAGCTCCCCGCTGATCAACCGGGGCATCGCCACGCTCTCGCAGGCAGGACGCGCAGGCAAAGCTGTCGAAGGTGTTCGCGAAGTTGAATTCTTCGCTAATGCCGACGACACAAAATTACTTGTCGAGTTCCTCTGCGCTCCCGAAGCTCGACGCGCCGCAGTCCGGGCGTGGGCCGAAGAGCTCTGCGCATCCATGCCTGAGATTGCTGGAGTGGCCGCATTTCGCGAGCCGCAAAAGGGCGTGCAGGAGCCGCTGGTCACGGTCGGCGACTCGGCACTCACCTATCAGACAAAAACTGCGGCCTACCGCGTCAGCGCCGGCGCATTTTTCCAGACCAACCGTTTTCTCACGGACGATCTCGTCAAAATCGTCACCGCCGGCCGCTCCGGCGATCTCGCTCTCGACCTGTACGCTGGCGTGGGCCTGTTTTCCACAGCCCTGGCTTGTGACATCCGTCACATCATTTCGGTAGAGACGTCACAGACAGCTGCCGCCGACCTCAAATACAATCTACCTGCAAGTGGAAAGGCGGTTCAAACCGCGGCCGAACAATATTTGGACGAATGCACCAGCCGTGTCAGTCCAAGCCGTGCGAACGCGGGCAACTCGCTTGCGGAGTCGCGCGGCGACGATACCAAGGGTCAGGTCGGGAATGGCGCAGTCCTCCCCCATTCGCTGCATCAACCCGACCTGATCGTGGTGGATCCGCCCCGAAGCGGTTTAGGCGATCGCGTGGCGCGTGCGTTGGCGCGCGTAAACGCCCCGCGCATCACCTATGTCTCGTGTGATCCGGCAACCCTGGCCCGCGATCTCGTGCCCCTGCAAGCCGCAGGCTATCGTGTCGAGCAGGTGCACCTCGTCGACCTCTTCCCCCAAACCTACCATCTCGAAACCGTAATGCACTTGGTGCGCTAATAACCGACCGACCGAGAGTCTGATTTCGCTGACTCCATTTTTGGGTGGCGCAGCGCGTTCAGCGCGGGAAGGCACTACATGAGTGAGGGCTAGCGCCCTCGAAGCTCGGGAAGGGCACGACTTCAGTCATGCCATAAGCGGCGCTCAGAAATCGGCTTCAGCTGCTGAGGTAAGCTCTCGATTCCACACTCGACTCCGCCGCTACCTCTTGACCTTTGATCGCGGGCGATATCCATTCCCCACGGACACACCGGGCCACCGAATGCATCCTTCGCTCCCTACCATCGCGTCTCCCTCAGTTTCGTCCGCTCGGTTTGAATTTCAGCTCAAGCCCACCCGGCAACCTCTGCTCTGGGCCGCTCTGGCCTACTCCTCGGGAATAACTGCGGGTACATATCTGTGGCGTCCGCCAATATTGTGGATTGCGGCCGCAATCGCATTCCTCGCCGCAGGATTTTACTTCCTGAAAAAACGAACCTGGCTCGCCGCAACGCTTGCTCTAATGGCGTTCTTTCTGGCAGGCGCCCTTCACACCCAACTCAGAGGTGCAGCAAATCTTCCCGACACCTCTCTTCAACCCTTCACCGACGGCCAGCAAGTTGACGTGACCGCGCACGTCACCCACGACGGCAAGTTTCGCGAGAGCGGACCGGACGAAACTCGGCAGACTGTCGACCTGCAGACCGAACAGATCGTTACTGCCGACGGCTCAAAGATTCCGGCACACTCCGGCGTTCGTCTTGGAATTTATAGCTCGCGCTCCGCTCGATCATGGTTATCTGGCGAATCACCAGCACCCGCACCTCGACTCTTCCGCTACGGCGAACGTCTCCGCGTGCCCATCAAGCTCAAACTACCCCGCAACTTTCATAATCCCGGTGCCTTCGACTACGAAGGCTACCTTGCGGCAAACGGCATCGCCGCCTTGGGCTCTGCCAAAGCCTCGGATGTGCAATCACTACCCGGATTTTTCGGAAGCCGCTTCGAACTTTGGCGCACCCGCATTCACCGCAGCATCGTTGCCAAAGTCCATGCGCTCTGGCCCGCGCCACAAGCCGCTCTGCTCGACGCCATGCTCATCGGCGAAGAAGCTTTCATCGATCGCGACACGCGTGTCGACTTCCAGCGCTCGGGAACCTATCACATCCTGGTTGTCTCGGGCATGAACGTCACCATTCTCGCCTTCGTCGTCTTCTGGACGCTACGCCGCCTGCGCCTCTCGGACATTCCCGCAACCCTGCTGACGATCGTTTTCTGCGTCGCCTATGCCTTCCTCACCGAAGTGGGCGCTCCCGTCTGGCGCGCCACCCTGATGTGTTCCATCTATCTCGGCACGCGCCTCCTCTATCGCGACCGCGGCATGCTGAATGCCCTGGGCACGGCCGCGCTCGGTCTGCTCGTCCTCGATCCCCGACAACTCTTCACCGCCAGCTTTCAAATGACATTTCTCTGCGTCCTCATCGTAGCCGCCATCGGACTTCCGCTCGTCGAACGCACTTCGCAACACTGCCGCCAGGCCCTCGCTCATTGGGATTCCGATGACTATGGCCCCTCGCTCCCTCCGCGTATCGCCCAGTTCCGCAGCGACCTGCGGTTGATCGCAGATCGCCTCGCGCGTTTTCTGGGAAAGTCATGGTCGCTGCGCCTCGTACGCGGCATCACGATTGCCGCCCTCGCAATCTTTGAATTACTCCTGGTCTCGGCCGTGATGCAAATGGGATTCGCCCTGCCCATGGCATATTATTTTCACCGCGCCACCACCATCGGCCTTCCCGCCAATGTGGCCGTCGTTCCGCTCACGCAACTCTTGATGCCCGCGGCAGCGCTTTCCGTAGCGCTAAGTTACGTTTCCCCGCTTCTCGCAAAACTTCCCGCTCTGCTCACTGCCGTTGCCCTGCAAGCCATCGCCGGCACCGTTCACACCCTGGGGGGCCTGCGTCTGGCCGATCTTCGCGTCGCCACTCCGTCGCTCCTTATGATGGCCGCGGCTGCCGCAGCCTTGATCCTCGCGATGATTTTTGTGCGCCGTCGCGCCCTGCTTGCGTTTACAGGGCTGATGGCTTTGTTGTTAGCGTCCCTCGCGCTTGCGTTCATTCCACCTCACCCGAAAACGCGCGCGGGATTGCTCGAAGTTACTTCCATCGACGTGGGAGAAGGCGATTCAATTCTCCTGGTCACTCCGCAAGGCCGCACCCTGCTCATCGATGCCGGTGGCCCAATTTGGGGTGCAGGCTCTCAACTCGACTTCGGCGAAGATGTCGTCGCTCCCTACCTCTGGACGCGCGGCATCTCTCGCCTCGATGCCGTAGCAATTTCCCACGGACACTCCGACCACATCGGCGGCATGCCCGCCGTTCTGAAAGACTTCCGCCCCAAAGAATTATGGATCGGCCTTCTTCCTCCAAGCCGCGCCCTCGACAATCTGATCGCCCAAGCGCACACCCTGGGAATCGCCGTCGTCCGTCACTGGGAAGGAGATAAATTTGATTTAGGCGGAGCCAAAGTCGAAGTCCTTTTTCCGCCGCAAGACCAGACCACCGCTACCGAGCCCAAGAACAACGACTCCATGGTCCTGCATGTCACCTACGGCGCAACGTCCGTATTGCTTGAGGGCGATGCCGAAAAAGAAGTCGAGCGCCGCATCGCGCGCCTTTACCATCCGCACGCTGATCTTTTAAAAGTAGGTCACCACGGCAGCGCCACGTCCACCACGCCAGAAATTCTGAATGCCGTCTCGCCCACCTTCGCCATCATTTCCGTCGGATACCGCAATTCCTTCGGCCTGCCCAAACCGGCCGTTCTCCGCCGCCTGCAAGCCGCCGGGGCCCGCGTATACCGCACCGATCTCGACGGCGCCGTCACCTTCTACCTCGACGGCCACAGCGTCTCCCCTCCATCTCAAGTCAATCAGTTTTGAAGGGGCGCGGCTTCAGCCGCGCCGACAAAAGATCAGGAAGATCTGGGCTTCGGCCCCTGCGGGATCATCTACGCTTCCGTCTCATCATCATTCCCTTGATCCGCCGCCGATTGCCGCGACGCCGCAATCAGCGCCCGCGCCTTCTCCGCATCCTCTTCCCGCACCAGGATGATCATGCCACCCAGACCCGGAAACGCATCCTGCAACAAACTCGCCGATGCCAGATCGTTCTCAATCCCTTCCGAATCCAGCAGGCCCTTCACCACCATCGCCTCCGACTCCTGTTCGCTGTCAAACACCTTCACCAGCTTTTCGTTCGGATTTGGACGCTGTTCCGTTGTCGTATCGGTATGCTCTGCCATGTCATCTCCGGTTCTCGTCGGCCGCTTGAACCGGCAGCCGACACTCCTGCATCGCTGATTCTAACTCTGACACAATTTGCGCAACAATCGGTGGATGTCCTCTCCACGGTCAGGGTTGTGCGGAGCAGCCCCGAAGGGGCGGCATGTGTAAGCCCGGCACGGCAGTGCCGGGAAATGGTGTAGAAGAGGAACCGAGTCCTGTAGGGACGGCATACTTTCACGCAGATTCAGTCCTCCGGCCCGGCACCTTCGGGCCGTTTTCTTTCGCCGCGGATTGGCGCACAATGCTCGAAAGTGGCGCAACGCCGCGCTGCGTCGCGACATCCAAATCTGTGGAAGGTAAAGTTGTGGGGCGTGAAAAAGGGGCAGCATGGACACTGGCGAACCGGCAAAACATGAAGAAAATAAACCTCTCGCAATCGACCAAACTCAAGACTCCGATACTCAAGCCCAGGACGAAGCCCGTAGAATTCGCCGCCTCCAGATCATGATGAGCATGGTCTCCTCCGTCATCAGCCAAGATCCCAGCCTCACCGTCGAAGAGGCTTCGGAACTCGCCGCCGGCGCCAAGCGCGCCGCTCTCGCCATGTTTCCCGACAAGGAGCTCGCCTACGACCTTCTCTACAAACCCCGCCTCCAGCGCCTCATGACCGAACGCTTCCGCCTGCAGTAAGGGCTAGAAAGCGGCTTCCGCTATCCGGCTTCCGGACGCCGAGTCTTACTCATCCACCACGGAATTCCTCAGCACTCCCACACCCTCCACACTTACCTCCACTACATCCCCCGCCACCACCGGCCCTACTCCCTCCGGCGTGCCGGTCGCCACTAAATCTCCAGGAAACAACGTCATCCACTGCGCAATGTAACGAATCATCGTATCCAGCTTAAAAATAAAATCCCGCGTATTCCCCTGCTGCCGCACCGTTCCATTCACTCGCGTTTCCACCCCAACCCCGGCCCACGGATCAAGCCCATCCGCTACCACCGGCCCCACCGGACAAAAAGTATCGCAGCCCTTCGCCCGCACCCATTGCCCGTCCTTTTTCTGCAGATCGCGCGCGCTAATATCGTTCAGGCAGGTGTATCCGAGAATATATGGCCGCACATCTTCATCCTCGCCCAATTTGTAACAACGTTTCCCCATTACCACGCACAGCTCGCCCTCAAAATCCACACGCTCCGAAATCTTCGGACGCCGCACCACCCCACCCGGCCCGATCAACGACGAACTCGGTTTGAAAAACAGCAACGGCTCCTTCGGAACTTCATTCCCCAACTCCGCCGCATGCGCCTTGTAATTGCGCCCCACGCAAACAATCTTCGATGGACGCACCGGCGCCAGCAGTTCCGCCTCTTCCAACGCAATCGCGTCAATCCGCCGTGTGCGAAGCTCCTCCACGTCACCGTCGGATTCTTCCGGCGCCGTCAGCAAAATCCGCAGAATCGACTCGCGTCCCGCCACCGGCTCTACCAACCCATACTGCGCCTGCCCATTCATTTGAAACCTGCAATATTTCATAAATCTATCTAACCACGAGAACCGCAACTCCTCCTTAAATTTTGCTAAAGAAAACTCACGTAGCGACAGCCGCCTCGGCTTCCACGCCAAACGCAGCGAGGCGGAATGAAGCGCGCGAAGCCGGCTGCCCTTGTCATCCTGAGCGAAGCAAATGTTTGCGCGCCGAGCGCAAGCCTTTGCGTAGTCGAAGGATCCCTTGCCGCTCAGCGCGACCGGGGACTCCGCAAGGCGTCCCCACCAAGGCCCTTGTTCTCGGGATTCGCTGATCCCCTACGGCACCCTCTCACTCGCCTCCTCGGACCGCGCACTTTCATTCCCCCGCACATCCACTGCCGACACCGAATAAAAATATCTCTTCCCCCCCACCACCTGCGCATCGCGAAACGCCGGAGTCTTCACCGGTTCCGCATTCAGCTTCGTCGTCGCCGCCCCATCTTCGTGACGATAAACGTTGTACCCCTCCAGATCGGCATCCGTCACTGGTGTCCAGATCAAATCCACAAACATCTGCTGGCTCGGTCCTGAAAAAACCGCCTGCAATCCAGTTGGCACCGCCGGCGGAAAAATATCGTGAGCAAAAATCTTAACTTCGGGAGTGTCGTCCCCCTCAACCTCTACCGCTTTACTCGCCGCTTCCACTACGCTAACCACGGTTCCGCGATAAAAATACGTATTCTCCCACTCCAGGCTCTGATCCAGGAACGATTGCTGATCACCAGCAGAGCCCGCCGCACAGCGAGTCGAATCCACCTGCGCAATCCTGTTCTCGCCTGTTTTCCCTGACTCGCGACGATAAATGCGAAAAACATATTTAGTCTGGCTACGCTCCGCTCCTGCCGTCGCACCACACTCCCATGAAACGAGCACTCCCTGGCTAGTTGTGCGAGCGTTGAATCCGCCAAACGGCGGCAAGGTTGGAACCAGCGCCATATGCACCTGATTCGAAATTCCCGCGCCGCGTCCTGCGCGGTTCAATACTTCGACCGCGTACGTAGCAAAGCCATTGGGATGCTCGCGCTCGATCGCGGCAGGCAAAGTGTCGACGAAACTCGCATTCAGTTTTTTCGACGTAGATTTTCTTGCAGCGGCAAGATCCGCCGGTGGCGCCGCATCTCCCACCGGATTTTCACATTGCTTCATAGCCGCCGCCAGACTTCGGCATACCACCGTCTTACCCAGATAGCGCACGCTCTGCTGGTCGGTTGTGTGTGTGGGAATCGACCATGTCAGCGTGACCCGATCCCCTTTGCGCGCAGCGTGCAAATCGGTGGGCGCCTTCGGCAACTCCAGCACCGGCGGCCGCGGCGCCCCAATCGACGCGCACCCCGTAATGCACCCCGTCGCCGCCACCACCAGCAACAACTGCTCTCGTAGCCTTTTCATGCGCAGAATGAAAGACTACATCAATCGTCAATGCTCATGTGGAGATGAAGACTGCCGCGTGGGCTTGCTTGTGTGGAGACAGCCGCCCTCGGCTGTCTGGTCGAGCGAAGCTCGACTGCCTCTCTTCAACGCCCAGTCATTCTCGGACCAGGCCCACCGCTACCGCTTGCACCGTCGTGGAAGAGTGGCGCTTCAGCGCCGCGTAACGGGCCAAAATAAAAAGGGCTTTAGCCCCCGCGCTGGAAGCCCTACCCCGCCAACTCCCTCACCGCCTCCCGAAACACCTTCGTATGCCGGTCCACATCCTCGCTCTCCGTCATCGGAGACATCAGCGCCATGTTATGAAATGGCGTCAGCAATATCCCTCGATTCATCGCATACAAATGCATGAACCGTTCCAACTCAAAATCCATGCCGTCGTGTGCTTCCGTCCCATTCTTCGGAGCGTCAGCCTTAAACAGATATTCGGCCCGGCATCCCAACCGCGTGACGTGCCAGGGAATCTCCGCCTCGGCAATCGCTCGCGCTACTCCCAAAGTCCAACGCTCTGCCATCGGAATCATCCGCTCAAACGCTTCCTTGGTCAGAACTTTGTTCAGAGTCGCCCGCATCGCCGCCAGGGACAACGCATTCCCCGCCAGCGTCCCCCCAATCCCGCCCACATCGGAGTCTTCCAGACTCTGCGCCGCACTAACCCGCTCCGCAACTTCCGCGGAAAAACCGTAAGCCGCGCCGGGAATCCCCGCGCCAATTGCTTTTCCAAAGACCAGCATATCCGGTTCCAGATTTTCCGCCCGCGTATACCCGCCCGGCCCGGCGCAGATCGTATGCGTCTCATCGATAATCAGCAGCGTCCCATGCTTGCGCGTCAACTCGCGCAACGCCGCGTGATATCCCGGCGCAGCGTGCACGATCCCCACGTTCGTCATCGCCGGTTCCGCGAGTACGCAAGCTACGTCGCCGTGAGCTAATGCAGTCTCCAGCGCGGCCACATCGTTGAACTCAACCACTCTCGTCGTGATCGATGGATCCACCGGAGGCCCAACGTTCCCACGCCTGGCCCCGGACGTGCCATCGCGCTCCAGCGTGATGAAAGTTTCATCCACCGTCCCGTGATAACACCAGTTGTAAACCAGAATCTTCTTCCGTCCCGTAATCTGCCGCGCCAGCCGAATCGAAAATCGATTCGCATCCGTCGCCGTCAGCGCAAACTGCCAGTAAGGCAGCCCGAAGCGCTTCTGCAACTCCTCCGCGACAAAAATAGCGTCCTCGCCCGGCAGCATCAACGTAATCCCGCGCCGTGCCTGCTCCTCCACCGCCTTCACCGTCGCAGACGGAGAATGCCCCGTCATCGCACCCGTATCCCCCAGGCAGAAATCCGTGTACCGGTGCCCGTCCACATCGAAGAACGAAGCCCCCTGCGCCTCCCGCACAAACGGCGGAAACGCTCCCGCCCACTTCACCATCCAGTTCATGGGAACGCCCGCCAGCAACGATTTGCGCCCCCGTTCAAACAGCGCCTTGGACTTCGGCCTCTCCGCGACAAATTTCTTCTGCTCGCGTTCCATCAAAGACGCCAGTTTTGCTCGATCAATAGTTTTCATGTCGCAGCAGAATACCAGATCAGCCGTGTGGGTCGGACACTCCCGCTGCCCGTGTGGGTCGGACACTCCTGTCCGACAATGCCTGCGGCGCAACTAATCCCGCGTGGAATAGATCCGCCTGTGAGAGGCCCTTGATTTTGGGTGGCGCAGCGCTTCAGCGCTGCGATCAATGCATGCAGCACCGTGGAATGCATGGAGTACGTGGAAGAGTGACGCTTCAGCGCCGCCTAAGGGTCGGGTTCGCATCAGGGCGCGGCTTTCAGCCGCGCCGTAAGTCTCGCCCGCTCGGTTTTCTAAGATTCGCAAATGCGTGCAGGAACGTGGAAGAGCGGCGCTTCAGCGCCGCGTAAAGCTGCCTCCGCGCAGAGCCCCTTCAGGGGCGGCATTCAATAGCCCCAGACGTAAGTCCGGGGTAAGCCCCGCAAAATAGGAACCAAGTCCCGTAGGGACGGAAGAAGCTCCGATGCACGCCCTTCAGCCCCGACCTAGTAATGGCACTTCAGGTCTTTTGGTAGCCATTGACTCTGCCTGCAGAGATTGGGGGTGGCTACAGAAATCGAAACAAGACCCTATGATTCATAGTGGGATTACCCACCCTCAACCAAACGACGAAAGCGATTCATAACACCGCCAGAAACCGTGGAGGTTGATAATCCGTCAGCTATGGAACAGAATGAAACCGATGTTAAATCCGGAAATTCTGCAATGGGCTAGAAAGACGGCCGGCCTCTCTCTCGAAGAGGCGGCGCACGCTCTCGATCTGAAGGAAGCCTACGGGACGTCCGGACCCGACAGGCTAGCGGCGCTCGAAGCGGGTAAGGAAGAACCTTCGCGACCCTTGCTTTTGAGAATGGCCAAAAGATATCGGCGTTCTCTGCTTGTCTTTTACTTGGAGCAACCGCCGAAGGCAGGCGACCGTGGGAAGGATTTCCGAACTCTTCCGCGTACGGAGGCACTTTACAACCCAGTTCTCGACGCATTACTTCGCGACATTCGAGGTAGGCAGGGCATTATCAAGTCTCTACTGGAGGACTCGGAGGTCGAAAAACTCCCCTTCATCGGATCTGCCACCGTGGACCTTCCTGTGTCCGCACTGGCCGAACGGATCACTAAGCAACTCGGGTTCAACTTAAGTATCTTTCGCTCCCAGGCCAAGATGGACGAGGCGTTCGCATACCTGCGCCTCAGAACGGAGGCGAGTCGCATTTTTGTTCTTCTTCTCGGAAACCTAGGGACGCACCACACGAATATTTCCCTCGACGCTTTCCGCGGCTTCGCCCTCGCGGATCAGATCGCTCCGCTCGTGGTAATCAACGACAATGATGCGGTGTCCGCTTGGTCTTTCACAGCGCTGCACGAGGTGGCTCATCTGTGGCTCGGTGCTACGGGGGTGAGCGGATCGACAGCAGGCCTCGCGATTGAACAGTATTGCAGTGACGTTGCCGCCGAGATATTGCTACCCCCCCGAGAGCTTGAAGAGTTCGCTCGCGTAGGAAACCTAACTAGAGACCGACTAGCAGAACGAGTCTCCCAGTTCGCCGATAAGCGCAACATCAGCAGAGCGATGGTTGCGTATCGAATATTTCGAACCGGCGCTATCACTGAAAAAACGTGGGAAGACCTAAGAGAAAGGTTCTACAAGGACTGGGTGGCCCATAAGGAACGCGAAGCGCTAAAACAAAAGGTCCGCGAGGGTGGGCCTAGTTACTACGTTGTGAGAAGGCACCGCATCGGCAAGGCTCTCCTAGCCTTAACCAATCGCTCTCTCGGCGAAGGTGTCCTCACCTACACGAAGGCGGCCAGATTACTGGGGGTGAAAGCACGAAATGTAGATCCCCTATTGGCGAGTTTTAGTCGTGGAGGCGAGTGATGATTTACCTCCTCGATGCCAACATCCTAATCACGGCGGCCAACACGTACTACGGCATCAGCCGCGTTCCAGAGTTTTGGGGTTGGCTGCAGCATCAAGGATCTTCCGGGCACGTCAAAATTCCAATCGAGATGTACGAAGAGGTTCTAGAGGGACGCAAAGAGGACGACGAATTGCTGGATTGGGTCAAGAAAGACGCCAATCGCGATGCGTTGGTGTTCAATGAGGCTTCCAAGCCCGATTTGGTTCGGCGAGTGGTGAGAGATGGATATGCGAATGATCTGACAGATGATGAAGTGGATAAACTGGGACGAGATCCGTTTCTGATCGCCTACGGGCTCGTAGAGGTCGGCCGCTGCATTACCACGACTGAGGTGTCGAAACCTTCAAAACAGAGGCACAATCGACACATCCCGGACGTCTGTAGCTCACTGAAGATAAATTGCTGCGGACCGTGGGAACTCAATCGTCTACTAGGCTTCAAAACCGGATGGAACCCTTAGCCAAAGGCGGCAATTTACAACCTCCGCACCGCTGCCCTTCTGCCAGGTTGAACGACCAGCCTACAGAATATACCGCGACAAATCCTGATCCTTCACAATATCCGTCAACATCTTCCGCACGTAATCCGCATCGATGATCACGTGTTCGCCCTTGCGCTCCGGAGCATCAAAGCTCAACTCATCCAGCACCCGCTCCATGATGGTATGCAGCCGCCGCGCTCCAATATTCTCCGTACTCTCATTCACTCGAAACGCAAAGTGCGCAATTTCCGACAGCGCCTCCGTAGTGAACTCGAGCTTCACCCCTTCAGTCTCAAGCAAAGCCGTGTACTGCTTCACCAGTGACGATTTGGGCTCCGTCAAAATACGCACGAAATCGTCCATCGTCAGCGAGTGCAACTCCACCCGAATCGGAAACCGTCCCTGCAGCTCCGGAATCAGATCGCTTGGCTTCGAAACGTGAAACGCCCCCGCCGCAATAAATAAAATATGATCCGTGCGGACCATGCCATAACGCGTGTTCACGGTGGTGCCTTCAACAATCGGCAGAATGTCGCGCTGCACTCCTTCGCGCGAAACGTCCGGCCCATGCCCGCCCTCGCGCCCCGCAATCTTATCGATCTCATCCAGAAACACAATCCCGGAATTCTCCACGCGATCGATCGCCGTCCGCGTCACCTGATCCATATCGATCAGCCGCTGCTCTTCTTCCTGAATCAGATATTCAAACGCCTCATTCACTTTCATCTTCCGCTTCTTGGTCCGTGCCCCGAAGATGTTAGGCAGCATGTCCTTGATGTTGATGTCCATCTCCTCCATGCCCTGATTACTCATGATTTCAAACGTGGGAAAATTGCGCTCGCGCACATCAATCTCAACCTGCCGCTCATCCAGTTTTCCTTCGCGCAACTGCTGCCGCAATTTTTCTCGTGTACGCGTGGAAGATTCCGCCAGCGCCGTGTTGCCATCAATCACCACTCCGCCCGCCGTAGTCGATTCACCCGGCCGCGACTGCGGAGTCGGCGGCAACAAAATATCCAGCAGCCGCTCCTCCGCATTCAACTCCGCCTTGTCCGCCACATCCTCCAACTTCTCTTCGCGAACATTATCAATCGCAATCTCCACCAGATCGCGCACCATCGACTCCACATCCCGCCCAACGTACCCCACTTCCGTAAACTTCGAAGCCTCCACCTTCAAGAATGGAGAATTCGCCAGCTTCGCCAGCCTCCGCGCAATCTCCGTCTTCCCCACCCCCGTCGGCCCAATCATAATTATGTTTTTGGGGATGATTTCTTCGGCCAGTTCGGGCGTGAGTTTTTGGCGGCGGGTGCGGTTGCGCAGGGCGATGGCGACGGCGCGTTTGGCGTCCTTCTGCCCGATAACATGTTTGTCGAGTTCGACTACGATCTCGCGCGGAGTGAGTTCGTCGAGTGCGAGTTGTTCTTCTTCGGCGCTGCTGGGTAAGTAGATGGCCATAAATTCGTCGTTGGTCGTTGGTCGTTAGCCGTTCGCCGCTGCGGTTTAGCCAACGACTAACGACCAACGACCGGCGACGCTTCAGAGCTCTTCAATGGTTACCGAATCATTCGTATAGATGCACATTTTGCCCGCGATCTTCATGGCTTCTTCCGCGATCTGGCGGGCGGTCAGTTGCGTATGTGTAGCTAAGGCTTGCGCCGCCGCCTGGGCATAGGGGCCGCCGCTGCCGATGGCGGCAACACCGCCATCCGGTTCGATCACGTCGCCTTGTCCGCTGAGCAGAAACGTTTGTTCCTTGTCGCTCACTAATAACAATGCTTCCAGGTGGCGCAGATATTTATCGGTGCGCCAATCTTTGGCGAGCTCAACGGCGCCGCGTCCCAGGTTGCCGTGGTACTGCTCGAGTTTCGATTCAAAGCGGCTGAAAAGGGTGAAGGCGTCGGCGGTTGAGCCGGCGAATCCGGCGAGGATCTTATCGTTGTACAGGCGCCGAATTTTCCTGGCTGTATGTTTGATCACAGATTCGCCGAGCGTGACCTGTCCGTCGCCGGCAAGAACCACGCTGCCGTTCCGGCGGATCGATAGAACTGTGGTGGAGCGAATCAGGCGTTTCGTTGACATGAGCGCAATTCCTGATTATAGCAGCGGGAAGCTTCGCTAATACGCGGGCGCGAGAAGGAAGGCGAGCTGAAAGTCAAAGCTCCCGCCCTTGTCTTTCCAAACGCCAAACGCCAGACGCCTAACGCAGGAAAGACAAGGACGGGGTAGTCGCAAAGGGATATGGTGAAGCGAATTAGTCGCGCTCGTGGTCGTGCTCGTCCCAATCGCGCTCGGTATGCCAGCGGTGCGCATCTTCATCCCACCAGCGATGATAGGCGCTCCAGCAGTGCTCGCGCGCTTCGTGCAACTCGACGCGCTTGCGCTCTGCCTGAGGGCTATGGCGTCCGTGTCTTTCAATCGCCAGGTGCAGTTCGTGATCGGCGTGAGCGATCCGGCGCTGGCAGCGATCATAATCTTCTGCGTGAAGTCGTGGGACTGCGGTGAGAAGCAAAACTGCCGTCAGCACCAATGCTGACAGCAGGGTTTCGGCTGTGCCAACCAACTTCTTCGAAACGTTCATGAGCTACGCCTCCTTAAATGCCAGGGATTCGATGCCTGATGATGGCCAAGGTTTGTAATGAGTTTCACTTAGGGAGGGATTATCTCCCGGTGCTGCATATTCACTCGATTCACCAGAAACGAGCAGCACACAGTTCCGGTCAAAATATTTCTTGACGTGACCAATAAGTCACGTTAGTATGTACTCACGTAATGATTGGTTGCTCCCTGAGAGCACGAAGGAGAAAACAGCAATGAAATTGGAAGATCTAACCCTCGACATTGAGCAGCAAGTAGAGATCAAAGCCACACCGGAAAAAGCATTCGCGGCGGTCCTGCATCGCTTCGGCAAAGGTAACACCAGGCCTGACGGCCAATCCCTCGAACTGCTGCTCGAAGCAAAACCCGGCGGGCGCTGGTACCGCGATCGGGGAAATGGGATCGGGCACTTGTGGGGATTTGTGCAGGTCATCAAGCCTCCGAGCCTGTTGGAACTGAGCGGCCCGATGTTTATGTCATACCCGGCGACGAATCATGTGGAAGTGAAAATCGAGCCCGCTCCTGGAGGCTGCCGAGTCTCGCTGCGGCACCGCGCCATCGGCATGATCGATCCCGAGCACCGTAAAGGTGTTACCGGCGGTTGGAATCACATCCTCAACGGAGTTAAGAAGGACTGCGAATAAAGTGACGAAATTCGCCGCTAGTCCCGCGGACGATCTCGACCCGGTGTGGAAGGCATTATCGGATCCCACCAGGCGCGGGATTCTCGATTTCCTGCGAGATCGCCCCGGCACTACCACCACCGAGATCGTGGAATCGTTTCCGCACCTCACCCGCTTTGGCGTGATGAAGCACCTCGACGTGCTGCGCCACGCACATCTCGTTCTTACCCGCGAGGAGGGAAGGCAACGCGTGAACTCGTTAAACGTGCTGCCCATCCGGCAGATTTATGAACGATGGGTCGGTCCGTTTCAGGAACTTTGGTCCGGCGAACTCCTGCAAATCAAGGAAATCTCGGAGAGGGGCGGCCCTGGCGGCAAGAGAAAAACGTCGCGCAAGCGAAAGAACTCTTAGGCGGCGACAAGCGGCCCGTGACCGAAAACACTGGCTCAACAAGGTGGAGAGCCTCTTCCAATTAAAAGCTGTCAATAGCCAAGTAGTACATGATCGAGCTTAAGTCGTTCACAACGTTGGGCAAATAAATCCCGAAACGTGTCACAGTTACCCCTTCCAATATGATATAATAGATATATAAGATAAAACTTTATGCAAACTAGGCGCGGCCCATGGGCCGCGCCTTTTCTTTTGCGTGACCGGCCTTCAGGAAACTGTTTTTCTGACGGTTTTCCCGAGACATTCCACGCACAAGTCTGCTTGGGAGAGTTCCAGCTTGAATAAGGAGTGAGATGGACGAATTCAAGTTCTTCAAAACCTTCAAGGAGCGCGGCGAGTGGGTCGAGGCCTGCTTCATGGCCGATGCCATGCGCCACGGCTACAAAGTTCTCAAGCCATGGGGAGACTCCTTGCCCTTCGACATCGCCCTCCACTTCGGCAGCCGCATCGTAAGAGTACAGGTGAAGTCCACATCCAACCGTTACGGCACCGGATACCTCTGCCAGTTCAAGCCCAATTATTTCAGCGATCCGTACACGCTCGATCAACTCGACTTCTTCGCCGCCTACGTAATCACGCAGAACACTTGGTACCTCATCCCGGCCCCGGTCGTCCTCAGAGGCGAAGTCACGAAGAAGGCCCTGATGCTTTTCCCCATGGAGCCCGAAAAAAGAGGTCGCTACCTTTACGAATCCTACCGCGAAGCCTGGCCCCTACTCCGCCCGAGAGGCAGAAAGCCAAATCCGCGCAGCCGCAAGAAATAGCCCGTGTGGAGCGGACACTCCTGTCCGCTGCCTTTGATTTTGATTTTGCATCAGCAGCACCGGTACAACTGAGGGTGCCCCATTTCTCGCGTTTTTTGCGAGAAGTGGGGATTGCAAGGGTCGAGATCGCCCCGCCACTTGTTATTCCGACCGAAGCCGGAGCGTCAGCGACGGCGCATTGGAAGAACCTGTTGTTCTGGTCCGCGAGATGGGCTGTGCGAAACGGACACTCTTGTCCGTTGCCTTTGACGTTGACCCCGCAGCGCCTAACACAACCCACCGCAGCGCTGGCCGCCTTTGCGTTCTCTGCAAGGGTGGGTTCCCGCGGGGTTTATAATCCTGCAGGTACACATACCGCGTTGGATATGACGGAAACCGCATTAATAGGGCCGGCAGCCCCACACCCTCCCACGCGCTTGCAAAAAACCATAGCGAACGTAAAGCGTGTTTTTACGCTGATGAGCGTGGTGCTGGCAGTCTATCTTTTGGTAGGTTGCTGGATGTTCCCAGACTGGTGGTACGGTTGGCTCTGGCAAAGACAATTCGCTGACCCGGAGTACACAGCGGAAGGTCTGCATGTCCTACTGGATCAATACTTCTGGCTGGTGCTCACCATTATTTTCTTGGTTCTGGCAGCCGCGGTCCTCGGAAGAATTTTCAAACACCGCCTGTTCCGGATTGTTGACGCTGCAGGGGGAATGATCGTTCTAGGGTCATCGGCAGCCGTTCTCCTGGCGTTCTTGTTCCTCTACCATACGTACCACTCTGACCAGATGAATCCTCTCGGTGACATCAACGAGCTGAGCGAGCGCGTCCAGAATGAACTCAGACTCATTTATACATCACCTGTAATCGGGCCTCCCATCGACTTTGATTACATCAACAAGGAGCGCGTTGACGCCTTATATAACCAGCTTGAGCCCGAGCTGCAGGAAAAGGAACGGACTGTAGCGCAGAACTCAACCGACCAAGCTAAGGTGGGGGCGGCAGGAGGAGGAATCAGCGCGGAGGTAACCAAGGGCAAGGGCGCGAGCTCCACGTCATCTTTTGCCAGGACACATTTTAGCCAAGAGCGGGAATGCATTGAAGTCATGAAGTACATAGCCGACACATACGGCTCTGCGAGGTACTACGCCACGCGTGAACGCTGGATTCGAACCAGAGAGGCGGCGGACGGTGTTCTAGACATGCAACAGAAGGAAAACGCAGCGATCCTAAATAGATTCCGCGCAAGTCTTGGCCTCGCGCCCGCTCCGGAGTCTGCAAAGAAACCAACCGAGGCAGAGCGTAGGGCGAAAAGAGAAGAGATACTCGGGAGCGAACTTCACGATCTTCAGGGTCTGGTCTTCCTCGACGGGATCTTCAGCAAATCTGCGACGACGGACGACCCCGTCCTACTAGAGAAGTTCTCGACTGCGCCCCGCAAAGTATACTTTAGGGTCCATATCCCGAAATCAGGCAAGGCCGACATTCCGCCTAGAGGTGTGCTGCGAGTCTTCGGCGACGTTCTACGTCCATTAGACGCTGACGGGTACATCGACATACGAGCAATTGCGATCTACTGAGCAAGGATCGCACTCCCACAATGGGAAACTAAGCACCTCCTACCCCAAATTAACAGCTAGTTCTACACCCCCACCGTCTGCTCGCTCGGTTTCCCCGCCAGCAACTGCCTCAACACATACTGCAGAATCCCGCCATTAGCGTAGTAGAGGGCTTCTTGTGGCGTATCGATGCGCACCAGCGCGCTGAACTCGATGGCCTTCCCTTTACCTTTAGCGCGGACTTTGATTTCGCGTCCGGCGGCGAAATGTTCGACTACTTCGCGAATGCCGGCGATCTCAAACACTTCTTCGCCCGTCAGCTTGAGCGATTCCGCATTCTCGCCCGCGAGAAACTGCAGCGGCAGAATCCCCATCCCAACCAAATTCGAGCGATGAATGCGTTCGTAGCTTTCGGCGATGACGGCGTCGACTCCGAGCAGGCGCGGACCTTTTGCCGCCCAATCGCGGGAAGATCCCGATCCATATTCTTTTCCCGCAAGAATAATCAGCGGCGTGCCTTCCCCGATGTATTTCTGGGACGCGTCGAAGATCGACATTTCCTGATTAGTGGGGAGGTGGCGGGTAAAGCCGCCTTCGACGCTGACCAGTTTGTTGCGCAGGCGGACATTGGCAAAGGTGCCACGGACCATGACTTCGTGATTGCCGCGGCGCGAGCCGTAGGAATTGAAGTCGGCAGGCTTGACGCCGTGCTCTTGCAGGTATTTTCCGGCGGAGCCGTCTTTCTTGATGGAGCCGGCGGGAGAGATGTGATCGGTGGTGACGCTGTCGCCGAGCACGGCGAGCACCCGCGCCCCTTTGATGTCTTCAACCGGCGACGGGTTGATCTCCATGTCATCGAAATAAGGAGCGCGGCGGATGTAGGTGGAATCTTTTTCCCAGGCGTAGGTCTGGCCTTTGGGAATAGAGAGGCCGCGCCAGCGCTCGTCTCCCTCGAAAACTTCGGCGTAGCTCTTGGAAAACATTTCCGCGGTCACGGAATGTTCAACGGCTTCTTCGACTTCGCGCTGGGTCGGCCAGATGTCGGCGAGGTAGACGGGATTGCCGTCCCGGCCTTTGCCGATGGAGTCCTTGCGGAGGTCGGTGTCGATGCGTCCCGCGAGTGCGAAGGCCACGACCAGCGGCGGCGACATTAAATAGTTGGCGCGAACTTCGGAGTTGATGCGGCCTTCGAAGTTGCGATTGCCGGAGAGAACGCTCGCGACCACCAGATCTTTTTCGTCGATGGCTTCCGAGACTTCGGTGGGCAGCGGGCCGGAGTTGCCGATGCAGGTGGTGCACCCGTAGCCGACGATGTGGAATTTTAGTTTCTCGAGATAGGGCGTCAGACCCGCGTTCTCGAGATAGTCGCGCACGACTTTCGATCCGGGAGCGAGCGAAGTCTTGACCCAGGCTGGAACAGTCAATCCTTTTTCGACTGCTTTTTTGGCGACCAATCCAGCGCCAATCATCACCGATGGATTCGAAGTGTTGGTGCAGGAGGTGATGGCGGCAATGACTACGCTGCCGTGTTTGAGCGAATCCTTCACGCTCTTGGAAACGTGTTCGTGGATGTTTGGGTCTTCGACTCCGATTGCGGCGGGACTGCCGCCTTCCTGTTCCCAGCGCGCGGAGTTGTTGACTGTTGAGTCGTTGGTGGTTTTCGCTGCCGCAGCTTTGGGCTTGATGAGCGACGGCAAAGCTTTGTTGAATGACTCGCCCGCCTGCGAAAGTGTCACGCGATCTTGCGGGCGCTTCGGTCCGGCGAGACTGGGCTCAACGGCTGCGAGATCAAGCGAGAGCAGTTCGGAATATTCCGCTTCGGGAGTTTTCTCGTCGTGGAAAAGTCCCTGCTCGCGGCAGTAGGCTTCGACCAGAGCGATTTGTTCCGCGCTGCGTCCGGTAAGTTTCAAATACTTCAAGCTCTCCTTGTCGACCGGGAAAATTCCACAAGTAGCGCCATACTCGGGGGACATATTGGCGATCGTGGCGCGATCGGCGAGAGGAAGATCCTGCAAGCCGGGGCCGAAGTACTCCACAAATTTTCCGACGACGCCATGCTTGCGCAACATCTCGGTAATCGTCAAAACAAGATCCGTAGCAGTCGCTCCTTCGCGCAACCGCCCCGTAAGTTTCACGCCCACGACGAGCGGAATTAACATAGAAACAGGCTGCCCGAGCATCGCGGCTTCAGCTTCAATCCCACCCACACCCCATCCCAGCACCCCAAGCCCGTTGATCATCGTTGTGTGAGAGTCGGTGCCGACTAGGGTGTCGGGGTAGGCGGTGCTTTTTCCGTCTGCGCTTTGAACGAAGACTACGCGTGCCAGGTATTCGAGATTGACTTGATGGACGATGCCGGTGTCGGGGGGGACGATGGCGAGGTTGCGGAATCCGGTTTGGCCCCAGCGGAGGAAAGAATAGCGCTCTTTGTTGCGCTGGAATTCGAGGAGGGCGTTCATGTCGAAGGCGCCGGCGGTTCCGAACTCGTCGACTTGCACGGAGTGATCGATTACTAATTCGACGGGCTGCAGAGGATTGATCATGGCGGGATCGCCGCCGAGTTCTTTCATGGCGTCCCGCATGGCGGCGAGATCGACGACGCAGGGGACGCCGGTGAAATCCTGGAGGAGGACGCGGCTGGGAGTGAAGGCGATTTCTTTGTCGGGCTTGGAATGCCTATTCCAGGCAGCCATGGACCGGATGTCTTCTTTTTTTACGTTCCGTCCATCTTCGGTGCGCAGGAGATTTTCGAGAAGGATGCGCAGCGAGTAGGGAAGATGTTTGGTCGAGATGCCTTGCTGGTCGAGGGCGTCGAGGCGGTAGATTTCGTATTCGTTGTTGCCGACTTTGAGTGGGGAGCGGGAGTTGAAAGTATTTAGGGACATGATGGCCTTCCTGATGGTGCGCCGCGAGGCGTCCGGCATTCGGAGTTTTACTCCGTATGCACGGTGGGATCGGGCGAGATATCGGAACTCATTAGTTTAGTCGTTCTGGAAGGGAATGCGTAGAGGAGGAGTCGAGAAGTCGTGTCCGTTAAATTAAAAATCTTTAACACAGGAGACGCAGGGAGAATTCTCGATCAATTATTTTGGGGAGAGGAGGTAGAGGTCGTCGTGGGCCGCGGGGCGGGCAAAGACGACGGAGGAGAGATCGCGGGAGACGACGAAGGCGTTGCCGTTGTAATCTTCGCGCAGGGCGAAGGGGAGTTTTAGGGCGAGGACGGGGGAGCCGATTGGAACACCGTTGCGCCAGGGCTGACGGAAGATAATGGTTTGACCGTGAGAGGCGAGGGAATAGAGGAAGGACTTACCATCGTTAGAATACATAGCGAGGTATGTGGTAATGCCCGACTTAAGAATTGTGCATTTTTTGTCGGCAATGGAATATTGATAGAGGCCGGGATTTTCATCCCAGAGGATGGTACCGATAATGAATTTGTGGTCGGGAGAGGAATCAACGGCCTCGCCGCAGTGGTCGAACAATGGGATGACTGACGAGTCGTTCAGAGAAATTTTCCAATTCAGTGAGTCGCGGCCGTTTTTGTCGAGGCCGCTGAGAATGATGGATTGATCTCCGGGTTCCCAGATTCCGAAGCCGACGACATTGCCGGGCCAGTGCAATTTGTGAAGATGGGTGCCGTCGACGTTAACGACAAACAGTTCTTGCTCCGACCCGGACTCATCGCCAAAGAGAAATTTGGTGGCGTCGTTGGACCATCCCAAGGTCTCCAGACGTGAGCCCGACGCCAGTTTTAGACGGTTGTTCCCCGTGATCTCCGAAACCCAGAGCTCGCTTCTGCCCCGCTCCGGTTCAGTAAGGTAAGCAAGGAGGCGACCGTCCGTGGAAAGAACCGGCTGAGTCGCATCTTCGGTGACGATGTCCGAGAACTGTTTTGAGGCGACACGGTAGAGAGTGAGTGTTCCGGCGCTCCTGCCGTTGACGAAGTAAAGACCCTTTCCGTTGGGATCGGACATGGGAATTTTGTCAGGACCGGGGCCAAAGCTGATTTGCTTGAGGGAGTGATCGTCGAGAGAAAACTCCCAGAGGTTAGTGATGCCGTTGACCCTGCGGCTCAGGTAGAGGCTCTTTCCGGGAGTAGCCCAGGAGGTTAATGCAGAGGTGTCCGGTAGTTCGGCTAAATTGTTGAGCTGGCGAGTGGAGAGATCCAGGCGCTGAAAGGATGTTTTATTAGCACTGCTGGAAGTTATCAGCAGACTTTTTCCATCCGGGTAGCTCTTCAGATCGATGCGATACAGAGCGCTAGTTTCGGGCAACGTATAGAGAGATTCTTCGCCCGAGCCAGACTTCGGAATACTAACGATGCGCCGATCCGCCTTCAAAAGAAATAAGGACAGGCCATCGGTGGAGGGAATGACGTCTCTACCGGCGGCGAGACGTTTGGGCGTGCCGCCCAAGGTGGGAAGGGACCAGATTTCGAAGTCACCCAGAGTTGGGCGAAAGTAGATTTCATTGCCGTCGGAGGAAAAATTCACGACGGTTTTATTGCCTTCGTCATGGGTAAGCTGAAGAGGATCACCGCCGGAAGAGAGCATAACGAATATTTGATCGTAGCCTTCGACGGGAGAAGTGAAGGCGATGGTGCGGCCGTCCGGTGAGAGGGCGGGATAGTCCATGGACTTGTTCCACTGGCTGATCTTCGCGATTTTTGCGGGGCCTTCGGGAGATCCGCGATTCAGTAGATGGTAAGCGCCGTAAGCGGCGGCGAGAACGAGGACTACGAGCAAGAGTCCGATGGAGAGGGCTTTGCCTTTGTTGCGGGAAGCGGCTGCAGCGATGGTTGAACTGCTGGAGGGATGACTTCCGGACGAAGGAGTTGCTGGAACTGAGGAAGCGGGTGGCGCAGCGAAAGACCCGGAATGCAGGGCAGATGCAGGAGTTTCTGAAGCCGAGATGCGGCCGGAGCCGGTGTCGCGCCGGAGTCGTTTGAGATCGGCGCGGAGTTCGGCGGCGTTCTGGTAGCGGAGGTCGCGATCTTTTTCGAGGGCTTTGCCGATGATGCGTTCGAGTTCGAGTGGAACTTCGGGTTGCAGGCGCGCGGGTGGAAGAGGTGCGCGGTTGAGGATGGCGTCGAAGATGACTCCGGAAGTCTCGCCGCGGAAGGGGAGGGATCCCGTAGCCATTTCGTAGAGGACGGCGCCGAATGAGAAGAGGTCAGAACGGGCGTCGAGTTCCTTGCCGCGCACTTGTTCGGGAGACATGTAGACCATGGTTCCGAGAGCGGAGCCGGGGCTGGTGAGATGTTCGGAATCGACGCCGAGAGTGGCGGAGGGCTCGGCTTCAGGACGTGGGTGGGTGACTTTGGCGAGGCCGAAGTCGAGGATTTTGGCGTGGCCGCGTTTGGTGACGAAGATATTGGCGGGCTTGATGTCGCGGTGAACGATGCCTTCGGCGTGAGCGGCGTCGAGGGCGTCAGAGATTTCGATGGCGAGGTCGAGAAGGCGGTCGAGCTCGAGGGGACGGCCGGCGATCAGATACTTGAGGGTTTGGCCTTCCAGACATTCCATGGCGATGAAGGCCTGGCCTTTTTCTTCGCCGATATCGTGGATGGTGCAGATGTTGGGATGATTGAGGGCGGAAGCGGCTTTGGCTTCGCGGCGAAAGCGGCTGAGGGATTGGGAATCTTTGGCGAGGGAGTCAGGGAGAAATTTCAGAGCGACGAAGCGATCAAGGCGCGTGTCTTGCGCTTTGTAGACGATGCCCATGCCGCCGCCGCCGAGCATCTCGGTCACGCGATAGTGAGAGAAGGTCTGTCCGACGAGTGAAAAAGAATCGGGCATGGTTTACCACGACCTGGGGAGTGAAATGCACATCTTAGGGCGGGGGCGGGGGCAAGTCAACGAAGAGTAGACCGTGACGAATCTTTCGAGCTTCGCTCGATGGACAGCCCCTTCGACTCCGCTCAGGGCAGGCTTGGGGGGCTGCCTCCACAGGGGCTTTGCTGGATCAGCGGGCGGCGAGCCAGACCTGATAGGCGACGACTGCCATCATGAATATCAGGTAGAGGCGGAGGGTCCACAGGATCAGGAGTTCTGGGGTTTTGAAATGGCGGCGGGGAATGAGATGTTTTTTAGCTTTGACGAGCTGGTCGGGCTCGAGGGTGGAGAGGACCCAGGATTGGTCGGAGAGAGGGGGTGAGGCAGGCTGCTTTTTAGTCATGAGTTAAGGCTTCGCAAGAATCGAAATTTGTAGATGAGTAAGAAATGACGAGCTTCGCTCGACTGGACAGCCGAGGGCGGCTGTCCCCACATTGATCTTCACTGCTGTGCCCACACGGATATCTGCAGCTGTCGCCACAGGGATATCTACGCAGGTTACGATCCATCTTTACTTTCCTCCTAAAGCGGCGAAGATGTTGGGAGCGATGATGCTGATGCCGAAGAGGATGCCGGCAGCGGTTAACACAAATACGACTGCGCCGGAGAGCACATTCGCCCACGGCGGACTGACGAGATCGCCCATGATTTCTTTGTCGTTGACCAGCATGTAGAGAAAGACTAACGCGGGAGGCATTGCCAGAACTGCGACAACATTCACGATCAAGACAACGTAGACGAGCGGAAGACCTGGGATGAGAACGATAGCGGCTGCGGCGGCGGCGCACAAAGTGAGGACCGCATAGAACGATTTTCCTTCTCCCATGGGGAGATTCAAGCTGTGGGGCTTGTGGGCGACTTCGCCAAAGGCGTAGGCGGAAGAGGCTGAGATGGTGATGGCGGCGACGATGCCGGCCTCGACCATGCCGAGGGCGAAGAGGGACGCGCCGAAGCGTCCGATGATGGGTTGGAGCGCCTGGGCGAATTCGGCGGCCTGGAAATTGTCGGCGGTCATCTGATGAGCGAAGAGCGGGGCGGTAGCGAGGATGGTTGCGATGGCGGCGGCCGAGGCGAGTGCGGCGCCGAGCACAGTATCGATGCGGCCGAAGCGGATGTCTTTGGTGGTCATGCCTTTGTCGACGGTGGCGCTTTGTTGGAAAAAAAGCATCCAGGGAGTGACGGTGGCGCCGATGTCGGCGAGGACGATGAGAAGCGTGTCTTTGTTGAAGCCGGGAAGCGGTTGCCAGGTTACGAACGCATGGCTGACGGCGTGCCAGTGGGGATGGGTCAGGAGCGCGACAGGAATAAAAATCAAATTGAATATCGCGGCGGCGAGAGTGATGCGCTCCCACGTCCAGTAGCGGTGGCTCATGAGAGCGGCGTAGAGGACGACAAATGCGAGGAGAACAGCCGCCCAGGCGGGCACACCGAAGAAGCCAAGGCCGGCGCGGATGGCAATGAATTCAGTGATGAGGGTGAGGAAGTTGCCGATGCCGAGGTCGATCATGGAGAACCATCCCCAGAAGGGGCCGAAACGCTCGAAGATGAGTTCGGCGTGGCCGCGATGGGTGGCTGCGCCGAGGCGGACAGTCATCTCCTGAACGACGATTGCCATGCAGAAGGTGAGGACGACGAACGGAAGGAAGAATCCGATGCCGAACCTGGCGCCGGTGGCGGCGTAGGCGAGCATGCTGGGGCCGTCGTTCTCACCGAGCATCACCAGCACGCCGGGGCCCGCGAGCAGCCAAAGGAGGCGGGCTTTGGAGGAGAAGCCGCGCCGGGCGCGGGCGTCGGAGACGCGGACACGGTCATGAGCGCGGTCGACGTCTTCGTGGGTGATTACGACTTCGGCTTCGGCTTCGGTTTGGGTGGCGGTGAACTTCATCAGGTCCGGGTTAGCTTAAGCATACACTACGGGATAAACTATAGTTAATACGCGGACTGAAGAATTGACGCAACGGGGGTGGAAGATGATCGACGTAACGGGAGTTGCGCTGATTTAGCCTTGGTTTCCAGGCGTTATGAAGGTCGAATCCAGGGTATCAACGTTTTGCGGTGTTTTGCGCGGTAACGGTTTTGCGGTTAGGGATGTTCTGTCTTTCCTTCCAGCAAATTCAACGCGTGAGGGAGCAGGTCTGCAACGGCTTGCAAAGATTCCACGGCGCCGCTGGGACTGCCAGGCAGATTGAGGATGAGAGTCTTGCCGCGTACTCCGCATACACCGCGGCTGAGGGCGGCAAAGGAAGTTTTTTTCGCGCCTTCGAGGCGCATGCGCTCGCCGACGCCGTCGATGAGACGGTCACAGATCGCTTCGGTGGCTTCGGGCGTGACGTCGCGCGGCGCAATCCCCGTGCCGCCGGTAGTTGCGATGAATTGCGCTTCGAGCGCGAGGTGGACGAGGGCGTTCTGAATCTGCATGGAATCGTCTTGCACGATTCTGGTCGCCACCACGCGAAAACCGAGCTTCTTGAGAATGTCGGCGACAGCCGGTCCTGAAACATCGGTGCGCTCGCCGCGCGAGCAGGAATCGCTGACTGTTACTACGGCAGCGCTGAAGGCTGCTGGAACGGATTCCACGGTTGACCTCTCAGTTATCGAATCCTCAGTTATCAAGGAGGACATCTTCCTCCTCTTCCCTAGATCCCCGGTTCGCTGCTCCGGAGGTGGGAGCGCTTATGTCAGCCGCGGGGCTTGCGCTGGCACTGACAGTGGCACTGGGGGCATCCTGTGCGGGCTCCGGGCCGCCTTCGCGCTGTGATTCGTCGAGCAGACGCAATCCTTCCATCAGCAAACCCTGGGTGTTGAGCTTGGTGGTTTCCTGATCGGTTTTGCCCTCGAAGTTGAGTTCGAAGTTGCCGCCGGTCCAGCGCAGAACTTTGAAGACAGCTTCATCGCCGGTCAACGATCCGTAAGTAGCGTGCTTGACCTGGCCTTCGACAAAGAAGACTTCGCACTTGTCGCCCTGGTAATTCAGCTTGAGCTGGCAGCTCTTGCGGCCCATTTCGAGCGACTGCATGAGATCGATTACGTTCATCTGCGAGAGGTTTCCGCGGACGACGCCGTCGGAGGGCGCGGTCTTTGCCATTTTTTCGAGGGCGATGCGGTCGACGGTGCGCTTGATGCGGCGGGTGGCATCTTTGAGGAAGAAAGGTTTGACCAGGTAGTCGTCCGCAACATCCTGCGGAGATAGACGTTCATCGATATCAGTGCGGCTGGCCATGATGACGGCGGAAAAATTCGCAGTTGCAGGACGGCTCTTGAGCTTTTCGATAAGCTGGCGACCGTCCATGCCCGGCATGCGGTAATCGCAGACCACAAGGTCGGGAGGATCGTCGACCGCCTTGAGCAAAGCGTCGGCGGTATCACCGGCAGCGACGATGAACGCGAAGGGCGTCAGCGCATGTTGCAGCATCGCCAACACCATCGGATTGTCATCGACTAAAAGCAGTTTGACGTCGTTGGCCATGAATCATTTCTTGCGGCGATATTCGCCGCTTTTACCACCGGTCTTGCGTTCTAAGACAATCTGCCGAATCTCAATCCCCTTATCAAGAGCCTTCCCCATATCATAAATCGTCAGGGCGGCGATGGTGGCGGCGACGAGAGCCTCCATTTCCACGCCGGTTCCGGCGGTGGTTGCGACCTTGGCGGTAATAGCGACGCCATTACCGCGGAGACGCATTTCGACATCGACGTGCGAGAGCGGGAGGGGATGGCACAGCGGAATTAAGTCGGAGGTGCGCTTGGCTGCCATGATCCCGGCGACACGGGCGATCTCCAGCGGATCGCCTTTGGGATTGTTGGGCAGGGCCTTGAGCACAGCGGGACTCATATGCACAAAGGCACTGGCCTCGGCTTCGCGTCTGGTGGGCGCCTTGCCCGAGACATCAACCATGCGGGCGCGGCCAGCGTCATCGTAATGAGAGAGTTTGCTCGCCATGCGGAATCTATATCTTACATGGGGGCGTCGTGGGCAGGAGCAACTTGGCTGAAGAGGGGATTCGATTCGCGGAGTTTGTCGCCATGGTGAAAGGGTGTTCACGAGAACCGGTGCCGTCCCTACGGGACTCCTTATACCTAGGCGCATTCACCCGGCACTTCCGTGCCGGGCTTTCACATGCCGCCGCTACGCGGCTGCTACCGCAGCATGACGGCAATCCATTCGCCGGCGGCGATATATTCACGATCGGGCGGAATGACGATGTAGCAATTCGAACGCGCCCGGGCGGCGATGTCGCCGGAGCCTTGCCAGGCGACCAGTTCCGCGTGGGAGTCTTCGTATTGGCCGGAAATAATTGCGGGGAGGAAACGGGTAAGTCCGGTTTTGACGCGGATTTCCGACTTCAGGCGCGCATGCAGGAAAATGAGCGGATGAGGGCGCATGCCAGCCAGGGCTTCGAGCATGGGCCTGGCAAAGAGTTCAAAGGTGACCATGGTGGAGATTGGGTTTCCGGGGAGGCCGAAGAAATAGGGGTGAGCATTTTTAGATGCGGGGGCTGACGCCCCCGAGCGGGCGAGTCGCCCGCTCCCACGCGAGGCTCGACCAAAGACTGCGGGCTTCCCGGGCTGGATTTTTGCTCCGGTGAAAAAGAATTCGGCTTGCAGATCGGCGAGCGCCTGCTCGACCAGATCGTAGCGTCCCATGGAAACGCCGCCGGTCATGATCAACAGGTCGGACTGCAATCCTTCTTCAATGAGTTGGCGCAGGCGGCGAGGTTCGTCGGGCGCGATGGGCAGAAGTACGGGATGACCTCCGGCTTGCTGCGCCTGGACGGCCAGGGAATAGGTGTTGGAGTTGCGAATCTGTGCCGGGCCGGGTTCGGAATCGACGGGGACGATCTCATCGCCGGTGGTAAGAATCGCCACCCGCGGACGGACGAAGACTTTCAGTCTCGACTTGCCGACGGAGGCCGCGAGTGCGACTGCAGATTCGTTGAGGCGCGCGCCTGCATGGACCAGGAGATCGGCGCGTTTGGCCTCGGCACCCTGGGCCACGATGTTTTCCTTTGGCGCAACCGCTCTTGTGATTTCAACGAAACCATCTTGCTGCGAGGAGTACTCGACCATCACAACGGCGTCGGCCCCTTGGGGGACTGGGGCGCCCGTCATGATGGAGTAGGCTTCGCCACGGTTGAGCACGGCTGGAGTTTGTCCGGGAGGCGGACCGGCTTTGATTTCTCCAAGTACTTTTAATTTGGCTGGCAGCTGGGCGAGATCAGATGCGCGCAGGGCATAGCCGTCACGCGTGGCTCGCGGGAATGGAGGGAGGTCGCGGTCGGCGGTGAGGGGTTCGGCGAGGATTCGTCCGGCGGAGTGCAGGAGGTTTACGGTTTCTATTTTGGGGGGAGAGGCCTGAGAAGCGTGGGCTTCGACAACGCGGCGGGCGTCTTCGAAGGTTAGGATCAAAGATGGTGCTGGCGCGGGCATGTGGAGATGATAGCGGAAGGAGACGACATTGGATTTGCGGGGATTTCTTCGCAACGTGTAAACGACGTAGCAGGGCCGGGGGCTGAAGCGCCGCTCTTCCACGTAACATGACTCTGCGGCGCGGCTGAAGCCGACGCCCTTTCAAAACGGAGACAATTGGGAGATGCTTCCTTGTCGGCTCACTTTAGCGGGCGAGTTCCTGGCCGAGTACGGTGGGATTGCTGGCGTAGGAGAGGCCGGTTTCGAGATCGACGATGCGATCGCGGACGAGTTGGGCGATTTCGCCATCGAAGTGTTGCATGCCTTCGGAGGAGCCGGCTTTCATAGCGTCGAGCAGGGTCTTGCCTTCGTGTTCGCCTTTTTCGACGCACTCGCGGGTGCGAGCATTGGCTTTGAGAATTTCAGCGACCGGGACGCGTCCGGTGCGATCGATTTTTGGCAGCAGCCGCTGACAGACGATGTAGCGGAACGATTTGGCGAAGCGCTGGCGCACGTTTTGCTGTTCTGTGGGGGAGAATGAGCTGACAATCCGCTCGACAGTCTTGGAAGCGTCCATGGTATTGAGACTGGAAAGAACCAGATGGCCGGTTTCGGCAGCTTCGAGAACGATTTCGATAGTCTCACGGTCGCGCATCTCGCCGACCAGGATGACCTTGGGCGCCTGGCGGAGCGCGGAGCGCAAGGCATGAGCCAGGCTGACCGTGTCGCTGTGCAGTTCGCGCTGATGAACCGTCGAGCATTTGTGGTTGTGAAGAAACTCGATGGGATCTTCGAGAGTGATGATGTGATAATTCTTCTCGCGATTGATGCAATCTAGCAGAACAGCGAGAGTGGAAGACTTGCCCGATCCAGCAGGGCCGGTGACCAGGACGATGCCATCGCGCAGCTTTGCCACGTCGGCAAGGTGTGAGGGCAAATGCAGCGATGAGAAGTCAGGAATGACGGTGGGAATTACGCGCATGACCACCGCGCAACTGCCGCGCTGGATGAAGATGTTGACGCGAAAGCGCGCCACGCCAGCCAATCCGTAGGAAATATCGCAAGAGCCATGCTCGCGCAGAGTGGCGACCGCCTGTTTGTTGTCGCCAATCAGATCAGCGGCGATGTGGCGCGTGTCATCGGCGGTGAGACTTGAGAGTCCGGAAACCTGCACGGCAATGAGTTGGCCGTAAACCTGCACCTGAGGAGGCCGGCCGGGAGAGAAAATCAGATCGCTGATTCTGTCGGCGGCGCGCAGCATCGCTCTGAGCAAAGCCGGCGTAGCAATTTTGCCGGTGCCGGAATAGTCGTCCAACGAAACCGAGATTGCGGCGATGCCAGTGGCTGCCATCTACTATTCCGTCCTAAATCGTTCTTAACTCTTAGGGAATTCCACCACAAGAGGGAGAGCGCGCCATCAAGGGGCCGCGTATGTTTACTTTATCGCGCTGGTGGGGGAAGGGTAGTGACAGTTAGGACATAGTCCTTGGTAACGTGGGGATAGCAAACGCAAAAGGGCGGCCACGCAAATGGCCGCCCTTCAGTTCATTTCCTGGGATGGATCGTCAGTTCTTTTTAGGAGCTGCCTTCTTTTTAGTACCGAAGCCGGTTTCCACCGACGCGCCAATGCTGGAGAGCATTTGCTTGGCTACGTCGGCATAGGGACCGGTGGGCTGGAGCTCAAGATATTTCTGAAAGGCTTCGGCGGTGCCCGCGGGCGCAACCATTTTGTCGCCTTGCAGAGTAGCTTTGCCAATCATGTTGACGCCCTTCTGGTAGTAGGCGTCTGCCCTGGTGGGATCGGCGGCGATACATTTGTCAAAAGCTGCGATCGCGTCGTCAACTTTTCCTGCGTTAGTGTAAACCGCGCCGACATTGTAGTAATAACCCGCTGCGCCCTCGGGATTGACTTGCGCAGCCTGGGTATAGGCTTTCACGGCGTCGTCGACTTTGCCGGCCTTGCCGGCAGCCTCACCGAGGTTGTTGTAATAAGCCGCCAATTGCTTCGAATCCTCGGGGGTCTTCTTGGTTTCCATTGCTTTTTGTTTAAGATCGAGGGCTTTCTGATAGTCGGTGACGGCTTCATCCAGACGTTTTGTTTTCTCGGCACGATCGGTTTGCTTGAGGGCGGAGCCGCGGTAGGCGTCGGCGAGTTGCGCCCAGATCACGTCGCGAGTTGCGTCCATTTGCGTCGCTTCGGTTAAGGTGGCGATGGCGCTGTCGTAATCGCCAGCCTTCATGGAAGTATTCGCGGCAACGATTTTTTCGTTCAGGGCCTTAATGGTGTTGACTTCTTTTTTCTGCTTTTCCTGATTCTCCTGCATTTGCTTGATCTGTTCCGGAGTCAGGCCCTGCCCCTTCGCCGAGTCTTCCGCCTGCTTCTTGAGGTCAAAGTCGAGAGTGTTCTCGTCGAGGCCGACGGGCACCTTGCCGAAATGAAAGAGTTCCTTATTTGCTTTGAGGTCGTCTGCGTTCTTGTAGAGCGAAACGTTGTAGTGCCCTGTCCCAATCCCCAGAGAGAAATATTCGCCCTTCTTATTGGTTTTGAGGGTGTATTTCTGGCCGGTATCCTGGTTGGCGTAAACCACGATTGCATCCGGGATGGGGTTGCCCTGAGCATCCTTACAAACCCCTTTGACGGTTCCGGCCGCCTGCCCGAAAAGCAGGGGCGCAGAGAGTGCCAGCATTAAGAACATAAGAACGAACACTGCAAAATGCTTCTTCATCGTGCCTCCCGGCGCAAGCTGAATTGTAGGATGATTCCCATGATTGGTAGATCTGACGGATGCAAGCAGCCATCAAGAACGGAGACTCGTGTCCATGTTCGCATAGGGAATTGGATCGCTGGCATTGGCTGCGGCAAAGGCTCGCAGGCGCAAGATGCAGCTGTCACAGACGCCGCATGCCTGGTCCTGGCGACTGTAGCATGACCAAGTTAAATCGAATGGCGCGCCCAGTTCAAGGCCCAGGCGCACAATTTCGGCTTTGCGCAGGTGAATGAGCGGGGTGACGATCTCGATGGTGCCTTCTTTCGTTCCAGTTTTTATCACCTGATTGAACGCTTCGTAATACGCCGGACGGCAGTCGGGATAGCCCGAGCTGTCTTGCTCGACGGCTCCAATAAGGATTTTGTTCGCGCCCAAGGCCTCCGCCCAACTGACTGCGACCGATAAGAAATGAGCATTGCGAAAAGGCACATAGGTAACGGGGATATCTTTTCCATCAAGGTCACCGGTGGTGGGGACGGCGATGTTTTCGTCGGTTAACGCTGAGCCTCCGATGGCGCGCAGGGCATCGTTGCGCACGATAAGTTTTTCCTGAATGTTCAGGAACTGGCAAATCGCAAGGAAGGATTGACGCTCGCGATCTTCGGTGCGCTGGCCATAGCTGATGTGGAGCGCGGCGGCGTCATAGTCGCGGGCGGCGAGGGCTGCGCAGACACAGGAGTCCATGCCTCCGCTAAGAAGGACGATGGCGCGGGATTGGTTTGAGTGCGGCGGCATCAGGAAAGATAGCGATTCAACAATTCAAATCCTTCAATATTTCCAGTCCTTAAACACCTTTGACAGCCGGGTCCCAGATAAATTTGTGCAATTGCAATCCCAGACGTGCTGGAACCTCGTCGGCAAGCATCCACTCCGCTAATTCCTGCGGGTCGAGCAGACAGTGCGAGCTGTCGCGGGCGCCGGTTGCGTCCTTGCGAAATGCGGGAGAGAACAGGACGGCGTTGACGCGCTCGGCAAGATTGTGTTGCCGAGTGAAGGCGCGGGCAAATTCATAATCGGCGCGGCTGCTCAGCACAAACTTTACTTCGTCGCGGGCGGTAAGAGCCTCGAGATTCTCGGTGTGAAACGTGTTGCCTTCGCCGGAATCCGGGCATTTCACATCGACGATCTTAATGACAGCCTCGGGGACGTGCTGTAACGGGCGTTCCCCGCTGGTCTCGAGCAGTACTTGATATTCGCATTCCAGCAACTGGCGCATGAGGGGAAGAAGGTCGCGCTCCTGCAGCATGGGTTCGCCGCCGGTAATCTCGACTAAGCCGCCGGTAGGGCTCAGCCGCTTAACCTCTTCTAAGATTTGTTCGGAAGTCATCTTCTTGCCGCCGTGAAACGTGTACTCGCTGTCGCACCAGGAGCAGCGCAGATTGCATCCAGTGAGGCGCACGAAGACGCAAGGCAATCCCGCATGCGTCGATTCTCCTTGCAGCGATTTATAGATTTCAGTGATCTGCATTTTCAGCCAGAAGCGAAGTCGGTGGTCCCGGCCCGAATCGCGGGCGGGACGCCCGCTCGACAGCCGCCGGGACGGCGGCGCTACGACTCCGAGTATTTCGCTGTCGTGGTGTCGGTTTCGAATACTGTGACATCTTTCACTCGCACGCGGCCGCTGGTCACGCTTTTCAGGCGTGTGTTCGATTCGTCGTAGAAGTACTTCGCCAGATTCTCCGCCGAGGGATTGATCACGGTGAAGGGCTCAACGTCATTGATCATCTGGTGGTCGAGGCGGTCGATGACGTGCCGCATGACCTCGCGCAGATCTTTGAAATCGAGGAGAAGTCCGGCTTTATCCAATTCGGCTCCGGCCAGGGTCACACGAATTTTATAATTATGGCCGTGAGGATTCTCGCACTTGCCCTTGTAGTTGCGCAGGTAATGTCCCGCTGCGAAGCTATCGTCAACCGTGACTTCGAACATGTATCCCTCAGCGGTCCGGAGCGAACAGGGCTGGACCGCGCTTGATGGCTAAACCTCTATTGTAACGCGGGTTGGGTGTAACGAGGCTTGACGGCAGACGATCCAGAAGGTAGTTTGCCTATTCGGCCTCATCGGTAAAAGGAGCGACTATGCTGCGCCGTGTCTGCATTCTATTAGCCCTGGTCATCCCCTCATTCACAGTCAATCTTGCAGCTCAGAACAAGGCTGAGTCCGGAGAGTTTGATGTCAAAGAACACTATACGAAGTATGAGTTCAGAATTCCCGTGCGCGATGGAGTGCACTTATTTACCTCCGTGTACGTGCCCAAAGATAGTTCACATTCTTATCCGTTTTTGATTAACCGCACACCTTACAGCGTGGGGCCGTATGGCGTGGATTTGTACCGCAAGCAACTGGGGCCGTCGCCAGATTTCGACAAGGCGGGATACATTTTCGTGTTTCAAGATGTCCGCGGGCGGTTCATGTCGGAAGGAACGTTTGTGGAGGTGCGCCCGCACATCGACAGCAAGAAATCGAAGCAGGATGTGGACGACGCGAGCGATCTTTACGACACCATCGACTGGCTGCTGAAGAATGTGCCGAACAATAATGGGAACGCCGGCATCTGGGGGATTTCTTATCCGGGATTTTTTACTTCGGCCAGCATCATCGACTCGCATCCGGCGCTGAAGGCGGCTTCGCCGCAGGCTCCGATGACCGACCTTTTTATGGGTGACGATGCGTACCACGGCGGCGCGTTCATGCTGAACGCCAACTTTGGTTTCTACGCTTTTTTCAAGCCGCAGGAAAACCCGCAGCTTCCGCCCAAGACGCCTGTTCCCTTCGAGTACGGGACGAAGGATGGGTACGAGTTTTATTTGAATGCAGGAGCGATCGGGAATCTCTCAAAGTATCTCGAAGGCAAGAGCGCGCTGTTCGACGACCAGATGCACCACAACACCTACGACGATTACTGGAAGGCGCGCAACCTGGCCCCGCATATGAAGAACATTCATTGCGCCGTGCTAACCGTAGGAGGATGGTTCGACGCCGAGGACCTGCAGGGTCCGTTCAGCACATTTCACGCCATCGACAAAAACAATTCCGGAATTTTTAATGCGCTAGTAGTTGGTCCGTGGGTGCACGGCGGTTGGGCGCGGTATGAAGGCGAGCATTTGGGCAGAGTGGAGTTCTCGTTTAATACCGGCGACTTTTACCGGAAAAACATTTTGTTCCCCTTTTTCGAGCAGTACCTCAAAGGCAACAGCGACGCGAAGCTTCCGAAGGCCTACGTTTTTGAAACCGGCACAAACGTGTGGCGAAAATATTCCGCATGGCCTCCGAAACAGGCGGAGGAGAAGACGCTCTATTTCCAGGCGGGGGGCGGACTTTCGTTCGATCCTCCATCCACCGATGGACCGGGCTTCGATGAGTATGTGAGCGATCCGGCCAAGCCGGTGCCTTTTGTGAACTACACCTCGACGACAGTGCCGCAGGAATACATGTTATCGGACCAGCGATTCGCCGATAGCCGGACGGATGTTCTGGTGTACGAAACGCCGGTGCTGCAGGAAGATGTGACCATCGCGGGGCCGATCTCGCCGAGACTTTTTGTGTCGACCAGCGGAACCGATTCCGATTGGGATGTGAAGCTAATCGATGTTTATCCGGCGGACTATCCGGATAGCAAGTTCGATCAACCAAAACCTGAGGAGAAAGACAAACCGCGGACCGATGTTCCGCCGCCGACATTCAACATGGGTGGATACCAGCAACTGGTGCGCGGGGAGCCGTTTCGCGGAAAGTTCCGCCACAGTTTCGAAAAACCGGAGGCGTTTACGCCGAGCAAGGTGGAGGAGATCAATTTCCACATGCAGGATGTGAACCATACTTTTCGTCGCGGGCACCGCATCATGGTGCAGGTGCAGAGTTCATGGTTCCCGCTCACCGACCGAAATCCGCAGACCTTCGTCAACATTCCCGACGCCAAGCCTTCTGACTTTGTGAAGGCGACGGAGCGGGTGTATCACGCGAAGGGGCAGGCTTCGGGGATTGTGGTGGGAGTAGTGGAGAGTCCGGGAGCGGTGGAAGAGCGCAAGTAGCGACCTGATTCCGAGCCTTAGGAGCGCTGTGGGTGTTGACGATCCAATTCATTCCTTACTATAATGTAAGGAACTGTTCGAGAGGGAAGGACGTACATTGGCTGCCGCAACCATTACCTCCAAGGGACAAATTACTATTCCTATTCAGGTGCGAACCGCGCTTGGAGTGGATACGGGAGACCGCATCGAATTTGTGGAAATAGAAAAGGGTCAGTTTGTAATAGTCCCTATCAATCGGTCGGTGCGGGAGCTTAAGGGAATGCTGCGAGTTAAGGGGCGCAAACCCGTTTCCATTGAGGAGATGAACAGGGCTATCGCCCGGCGTGCAACCGAATCTCGATGATCGGTCTTGATACGAACGTTTTAGTTCGCTATCTAACTCTCGATGACGCCCGCCAAACCCCTTTGGCGGTGGATCTGCTCGATTCTCTTTCCGCGGACTCCCCCGGTTTTATTTCTCTGATTGTCGTCGTCGAACTGGTATGGGTTCTTGAAAGCTCCTACGATTTTGGAAAAGATCGAATTATCGAAACATTGGACGCGATGCTTCGCAGTCACGAGTTGGTGGTGGAACGAACCGATGCTGTACGTCAGGCCTTGCGCCGATTTGCCGCCAGCCGCGCAGGTTTCGCCGATTGCCTTATAGAGCGCTGCTGCCACGAGGCGGAATGCCGGTACACAGTGACTTTCGACAAGAAGGCCGCTGGAACGGGCATGAGATTAATCGGTGGCTAGGTCGACCATCGCGAACGTTGCAATCACTCTTTGGGAAAGTTCATCCGGTGAAAAACTCTTCGACGATCCGCATGTCGGTGGTCTTCTTGTAATTCGGGAGGCTTTCGATGAACACGCGGCCGTATTGCTTTTTGAGGATGCGGTTGTCGAGCAGGACCAATAATCCGCGATCGTGCAAGGAGCGGATCAGACGTCCGAAGCCTTGTTTGAGGGTGATGACTGCGGAAGGCACTTGATATTGAAAAAACGCGTTGCCTCCTTCGGCGTCAATGGCCTTGATGCGCGCGGCTACGATTGGATCGCTCGGGACGGCGAAGGGCAGGCGATCGATAATCACGCAACTGAGTTGCTCGCCTTGCACGTCCACGCCTTGCCAGAACGATGAAGTCGCAAACAGGACCGCATTCGGAGTAAGCCGAAACTCCTCGAGCAGCGCGCTTTTCGGGGCATCGCCCTGTTTCAGCATCGGGAACTCCAACTCGCCGAGGAGGCGCTGATAAATATCATTCATCTGGGCATAGCTGGTGAAGAGCACAAAGGCGCGACCCCGCGTAATTTCCAATAGTTTGCGGATGCGCTCCGCCGCCTTCGCTGTAAATTGCGGCGTGCGGGCGTCTGGCAGATCGGGTGGAACGTAAAACAAAGCCTGGCTTTCGTAATCGAAGTGTGAAGGCAGGACGGACTCCCGGGCATGCTCCAACCCCAGGCGCTGCCGGATATATTCGAACCCTCCGCCGACGGCGAGGGTCGCAGAGGTGAGGACTGCGCACTCCAGCTTCGACCACAAATATTCGCGCAGGATGGGGCCGACGTCGATGGGCGTGGCCTGGAGGAAAACGTTTTGCCGGCCCCGCAGAGTTCCCTCAGGGGCTGACGCTCCTTTCCTCAACTGCACTTTTTCGGCACGGCTAAAGCCGTGCCCTTCGCGATCTGTTCCTTGCGTAGTGCGGCTGTTGCCCCGACCGCCGCGGCGCTCGATCCAGAACACGGTATTGCGATCGTCGGATTCCATGGCGAACGCAAGTTGCACCTGAAGTTCTTGCGCCCGGCGCACGAAGTTGAAAATTTCTTCGGGCTTCTGTTGCAGAGCCTCGAGTTCGCCCGCCACGCGCGTAATCGCTTGATTGAGAGCGAGGAACTCATCTCCGTTCTCTTCCAGAAACTCGCGGCGGGTTTCAAAGGCGAATCGTCCCTCGCCGGGCGGCAGCAATGAAAAGAAAAATTGCGAGCGCTCGCGGAGGCTCCCGAGCGCGCCGGAGAGAGACGCTGACATCATCTTATTGTGCTGCAGAGAAGTTTCAACATCGCGGGCCAAATCGTCGATGCGCAAGTTGCTTACGGAAATTCCGAAATAGTTTCCCGCAACATCTTCCAGTTCGTGAGCTTCATCAAAAATGACCGCGGCTGCTTCGGGCAGGATCCCGGCGTCAGGCGCGCCCTCAGCCTGAAGCTTGATGGCGAGATCGGCGAAGAATAGATGATGATTGACGATGATGATGTCGCTCTCCATGCCGCGGCGGCGCATTTCGGTAACGAAGCAGCGTTCCCACTCGCTGCATTTTTGTCCGATGCAGGCGTCGGCGCGGGCGTCGAGCTTGTGCCAGAGAGCGCTCGCTTCGGGAAGTTCGGCGAGTTCGGCGCGGTCGCCCGTGGAAGTGGTTTTCTCCCACGCTGCAATGGCCCGGTATTGCTCGATCTCTTCTAATCCGCTGAGTACTGGCTGGTCGGTGAGATCGTAGAGCTTTTTGCGGCAGAGGTAATTGTTGCGGCCTTTCATGTAGCAGACGGAGAGACGTCCCGGCTGTTGTCCGTTATTTTCAAAAAGCGTCTGCTCAAGGAATGGAATATCTTTGTAGAAAAGTTGTTCCTGAAGATTTTTTGTGCCAGTGGAAATTATTACGCGCTTGCCTGATCGGATCACAGGGAGCAGATAGGCCAGTGTCTTTCCGGTTCCGGTGCCGGCTTCGACGATGAGGTGCCGCTTTTCTTCCAGCGCCAGCTCGACGGCTTGCGCCATTTGCAACTGGCCACGACGGAATTCATAGGCGGGATGCGCGCGTGCGAGGACTCCGCCGGGCGCGAAGAATTGGTGAAGAGATGCGTCTTTGGGGGTGGGGACGGCGCGCGAAGGCGGCGTAGAAGAGGCGGGTTGGGAACTTAAAGCCACGGGAGTCTCTATAATACGAGTTCCGGGCAGATTGGAGTATTCGCTGCTACCGACGCGAAATGCGATTGGGTCTTGCCGCCCAAGGACAGCCGAGGGCGGCCGTCCCCACATTAACCCAAGGACATCCGAAGGCGCGACAGATTCACACTTAAGAACTAAAGATCTATTTTGACTCAACCCACTTACAACTCGACGAGCACTCTCGCCACCACAGCAGCGGGCGTTCCAACGCTTGCTATTGTGGGCCGACCCAACGTAGGCAAATCCACGCTGTTCAACCGAATTGTCGGATCGCGGCGCGCCATTGTCGGCGACGAGCCCGGCATCACGCGTGACCGTTTGTACGGCGACGCGGAGTGGCGCGGGCGGCGCATTCGCATCATTGACACGGGCGGAATCATTCCTGAGGACAAGGATTTTATTCCGGCGGAGATCTTCCGGCAGGCTCGAGTTGCGTTCGACGAAGCGGCGGCTATTGTGATGGTGGTCGATGGACGGACGGAAGTTGCGGCTCCCGATCTTGAGCTTGTTCGATTGCTGCGCAAGACTGGACGTCCGCTTTTTCTCGCGGTGAATAAGGCCGACAGCGAAAAGCAGGCTTCTATCGTGGACGAGTTTCATCGGCTGGGGATCCAGAAGATGTTTCCTGTGTCCGCCGAGCACGGGCGAGGGATCGACGATTTGCTGGATGCTGTTTTTGAGGTCTTGCCGGCTGCCAGAGAGTTAGCCGTAGGGGACACGGAGGAGACGCAAGAAGTAGAGGACGGAAGAGCTGAGGCAGAAAACGGGGCAGTGGCCGAACCTGAACCCGTTTATGAAACCAAGGTTGCCATTATTGGGCATCCGAACGTGGGCAAGTCAACGCTGCTGAATTGCCTGACCGCATCCGACCGTGCGATTGTCTCGCCCATCCCCGGGACTACGCGGGACGCGGTGGATGAAATTTTCGAGCACAATGGACGGCGCTTTCGATTTATCGACACGGCCGGGATTCGCCGCAAGGGTAAAACTCACCTGATGGCCGAAAAACTTTCGGTGGTGATGGCGCGAAAGCATCTCGAAGGGGCTGATATTGCGCTCCTTGTCATTGATGCCACGGAAGGCGTGAGCCAGCTTGATGCTGCGATCGCAGGGTACGCGCACGAGAGCGGACGTTCGATCATCATCGTGGTGAATAAATGGGATCTCGTTATCAGCGGCAAACTGAAAGCCGGCAGGCCGTCGAAAGCCATGCGCATGCGGGAAAGCAAGCGCCCCAGCGACCGCGAGGCTTATGAAGAGCGGCTGCGTTGGGATCTTAAATTTCTGAGCTACGCGCCCATCGTATTCATTTCGGCGCAGACTGGGAAGGGCACGGAGAAAATCTTTCCGTTGCTTGAAAAGGTTGCGACCGAGCGGCGCAAGCGCATCCCAACGTCGGCCATGAACCGTTTCATCGAGACTGTAGATTTCGAGCGGGCGTCGGTGCCGATGCGTTCGCGCGTGAAGATTCTCTATATGACGCAGGCGTCGGTGGCGCCGCCGACGTTTGTGTTGTTCACCAACCGCGCCGTGAAGCTCCATTTTTCTTATCAGCGATTTTTGGAGAACCAGATTCGGGAAGCCTTCGGGTTTCTGGGGACGCCGATTTGGATCAAGAATAGGGCGAGGAATTGAGAGAGGTGTTTACTCTCCCGCCGCCACACGATCCCTCGTGAGCAAGCCCACGCGCTGCACGCCCGCGTGATGCGCGACATCAATCACATCGGCCACGTACTGAAAATCGACGTCGGCATCGCCGCGCACGAAAGCGACTTTTTCCGCGCGCTTCAAGTAGATTTCTGCAAGGCGCATTTCCAAATCTTCCCAGCGGACCTCATCCTGATTGATCTTCACCGTCGGTAGCTGATCTTTCTTCGTCCACACCACCTGGATGACGACCGTGCGTGGCTGCGAAATGTTCTCGGCCTGCTTCTTGTCCGGTTGAGGAATCTGGGCTGTCTCGCCCTGTTCCTTGTCCATCGACACTACGACCATGAAGACGATGATGAGAGTCAGCAGCACATCGATCAGAGGCGTGACGTTGATTTCCGGACCGCGCGCACCTCCGCCTGCCATTGAGAAAGACATTGAAAGCTCCTCGCTAGCACGCGCGTGTCTGCAACATCAGACACCTGAGGTGGGGCGGGAGTTCCCTCGGACTATCTAGCGGGAACACGTGGACCAGAACTTGACCACGGGACGATTCATCCTCGCGGCAAGTAAAATTGAAGAATCGCTCGTAGCTGGGTGAGCGCGGTTTATCCGATTGGGTCAGGCGTGGGAGGCAACGGCGGTGGCTCATACGGAGGAGGAAACACCGGCGCAATCGGAAGCGGGGCTGGCGGCGCGGGGTAGATAATCGCGCCTAGCCTTGGATAACGCGCTGCGAAAAAGTAAACCGAATATGCGGGGAAGAAAACGATTGCGGGCACGGAAATCATCGAGGTCATAAAAAGGAACACTGCCAGCAACGCGGATCCTGCGACTACAGCCAGCGTGATCGTGTACACGGTCCAGCCGACTCCTGCCGATTTCGCGGCGACCACGGCCGCAAAAACTACTCCTGCAGTGGGAATTAAAATGATCAGAGCAAGAATAAAACCAACGATACCGAGGACAATCGCTGCTCCAATGGCCAATACGATCTTCATTCCAATATAGCCCGCGTAGCCGCCTTTCTCGGCCTTCATCATTGTCCAGAGGCGCTGCCATCCTTCGATTGCGCCAATTTCTTCGAGAGCCATTTGCGGGATGACGAAATCTTTCGTGAGCACCAGAATCACAGCCATTACCACCACTAGAGTTGCGAAGGCAAAAAATAAAACGATGCCGCCCAGCACCAACCCGAAAACGTGCTGCTTGGGTTGATTGAACCATCCCAGGATGAATGCAAGGCCCGCCGGAATGCCTAACAGCACGATGAACGCGCCAAACGTCAGCAGAGTGTAGAGCAATTTCCAGAGGAAGTAACGCCAACCCGCCCCCTGACGCGCCGCCCAATATTGGCGAATGCGACATTCTTTGGCCAGCACGCTGTCGAACAAAACAAAGCGCATGACGCTGCTGATGTACATCAGCAGGATTCCTAACACGAATGCGGCGACCACCACGACTGCGATCAACGCGGCGTACACCAGAGGATCGATCCCCGACAAGCCTGGCGCCAAAAAATGCCCGGTGCCGGGATGACGAGGCATGTGGAAGTTGGCGGGTGCGTTGCATCCGCCGCCGGAACTGAGTTCCCCGGCCAGTAATCCCACGAACGCAAGGCGTATCCATTGACCGAAGCGGAACGGCTGCGAGAGTTGCCGCTTGGTGTGCTCCAGGGCGGGAGAGATCGCGTCTACCGCGGAAAATGGCAAGCGTCTACCTCGGTATTCGGGGATGGGGAGCAAGTTACTGCAAGGTGGGGCGCGGGTCAAATGAATTCTGGACAAGGCGTGAAGGCAGGTTCCGATTTACTCGTAGCGGAGAGCTTCTACCGGATCGAGCTTTGAAGCGCGCATCGCCGGCACCAATCCGCTGATGGCACCGACCACCAGCAACACGGCACTAGATAGCAGAACGGTCATCAAGGAAATGCGCAAGTGGATGTCGCCCTGGCCGGAGTCATCTTCAAACAGCGGCCCCATCATCGGCATGGTCCCGACAGCCCAGGCGATCAGATAAGAGAGCGCTACGCCGATGGCTCCGCCCATCAGCATGATCAATAAAGTCTCTGCGAGGAATTGCAGCTTGATGTGCCGCTTTCGAGCGCCCAGCGCGCGGCGCAGGCCAATCTCACGGATGCGTTCGTCCACTGTAACCAGCATAATGTTCATTACGCCCACGCCGCCGATCCCCAAAGTCAAGGTGCCGACGAATGCGAGCAACACTTGCAGTCCGATGGTGAGGCCGTCGATCACGGGACGGAATTCATCCCGCCCGAACATTTGGAAGGCCTTGGGATCGGTGGGCGAAAAGCCCTGGCGTGTGGCGACGGCCGCCAGCACCTGCGCCATCGCCTTCTTCTCGAACTGCGGGGCGATGGGTTCAAACAACATTACGGCCGCATAACGGGTGTTCCACAAATCTCCGGCGGTCGAGTAGGGGATCCACGACGATTCATCATCGCTGCTGAAATAATTGCTGAGCTGAATCTTGCGCGCCATAACGCCAATCACGGTAAATCGCACGCCGCTCACGGTTACGGTTTCGCCAACGGCGGGTCTGCCGCTGAAAAGTGATTCCTTGAGCCGGCCGCCAAGGAAGATGACGCGCCGGCGTTCCAGTTCGTCGCCGGCATCGATCCAACGTCCCTGAGCCGGGACCTCGTTTCGCATTTCCCCATATTCGGGACAAACTCCGCGCACTGGCGCAGTACCCACCATGCGGTCACCATAGGCGATTCCCGGACGGCTCACGGTTTCGCGGCACACATGTTTTACCAGCGGTGCGGTGGCCTTCACCATGTCGACGTCCGCTTGCTCGATCAGAATTTTTTTCCCGGCGCGCTGGCCGCCGGGCTGTTCGCTGGTCTGCTGCGGCCAGCAGATGACAACGCTCTTACCGAAGGCATCGAAACCATGCACAAGAATGCTGCGGAAACTGTTGCCATAGGCAATCAGGAGCGTGACGGTGGCGATTCCCCAGACCACGCCGAGCATGGTCAAGACGCTGCGCGTCACGTTGCGCTTCAGCGCGATCCAGGCTTCGAGAATAATTTCAATCAGCATTTGGAAAATCTTTAACGCCCTGCGAATTAGCTAGGACGGGCTCCCATCACGAAGACTTAAGAGATTTTTTTATCCGCCGGCCTCGTAGCGCAGCGCTTCTATCGGGTCGATCGAAGCTGCTTTGCTTGCCGGATAGAGAGCGGCAGCGATGGCGACAGTGCCCAACAAAACGGTCGCTACCAACGCCGAGGTCCAGTCAGGAATGAGGCCGGCAAAAAAATCGGGCATCGGAAGCAGGTTGACCAGCGCGCAAAAGCCGAAGGCAATGCCCAATCCAATGGCGCCGCTGAGCAAGGCAATGATCAAGGCCTCTACGAAGAACTGGCGCAAAATCGTTCCCGCGGGCGCGCCGAGCGCCTTGCGCACGCCGATTTCGCGAGTGCGTTCGCGGACCGCAACCAGCATGACATTCATTACGCCGATTCCCCCCAGCAGGAGCGTCACGACACCTACCGCGCCGAGGAAATATTTCATTCCGTCGGTCATGGTTTTGAACGCTTGCGCCTCCTGAACTGTATCCCAGATCGGACAAGCCTCTTTGTCGGCGGGATCGTAGCGATGCATGCGGGCCAATGCTGCCCGCACCTCATGTTTGCAGGCCACATGCTGGTCTACGGATTTGGGCGTGACCAGCAGTTGGTCAAACGTAGTTGCGGTCCCCGGCGGCCTGTCAGGGAAGTCCCGCCGCATGGCGGAAAAAGGAATGAAAATCTTATTCACGTCCCAACCGTCGTAGCTGGAATCTTGTTTCTTTTTGGCCATGACTCCGATGACGACGTAGGGGAAATCATCCAAATAGAGGTTGTCGCCCACCGGATTGCGGCCGGGAAACAATTGTTTGGCCGCATCCGACCCCAGAAACGCCACCCGCCGCGCTTCGCGCAGGTCGTCCCAGTCATAGAATCGTCCCGAGCCCACGTCAAGAGTGCGAATGTAGGCAAACTGCGGATGGGAACCGGCCACCTCGAGGGACGCATTATTGAAATCGCTGTGCGCTCGCACCGTCTCCTGCTCCAGCTCTGGAATCGCGTATTGGCAATCCGGCGTCTCCGCTTGCACCACCGGCAAATCCTCATCTTGCCAGTGCACCAGCCGCCCGGCGTGGGTTCCTCCGGCCTGCAAGCTGGTGCGGCCGTGGAAGACAATCATCACGTCCTTGCCGAGATTTCTGGTCTGCGTTTCCTGCCCTTTTCGCAAGCCTTCGCCCGCCGCCACCATCAACACGATCGACACAATGCCCCACGCAATGCCGAACATAGTCAAAAATGCGCGCAGCTTGTGCGCCCAAAGGGTGCGAAGCACATCGCGGAAAAGATCGGCGAGAGTCATAGCAGTTCTTGTTTGGACGAGACTGGCTCCGGAAAGTAAGCGTGACGCCGGTTTCGTCCTGCTTTAGATACGGATACTTGGGGGATTTTGTTCAGGGAAGATTCGGGTGTCGAGCACGGTTGGGAAGAGGTGGTACGGTTCAGCCGCTTACTGAAGTCACGACGGCATTTTTGATCCATTTCTCAAATTCATGGAGAGCGAGTTCGCACTGCAGGCGATGGCGTTCTTTGCGGTCGCGGATCTTTTTTTCGAGCGGGGGCAGCAGATCGAAGGTGATGTTCGCCGGTTGAAACTGCTTCGCGTCGGCATGCGTGACGTAGTGCGTGAGTGAACCGAATGCCGAGGCTCGGGGCGGCGGCACCGGATCATCTGAACTGGCTAAAGCGGCGGCGTGCATACCGGCCATCAAGCCGGTGGCAATTGATTCCACATAGCCTTCGACGCCGCAAATTTGACCCGCAAACAATACTCGGGGATGAACTTTCATCTGCAGAGTTGGCCGCAGCAGCGTTGGGCTGTTGATGTAGGTGTTGCGATGAATTTGTCCGTAGCGCAGAAAGCGTGCGTTCTCGAGCCCCGGAATCAGCCGTAGAACGCGTGCCTGCTCGCCAAACTTCAAATGATTCTGGAATCCCACCAGATTGTAGGAATCCGCTCGCAGATTTTCCTGGCGCAGTTGCACCACCGCGTAAGGCATCCGCCCGGTGCGAGGATTAATTAAACCTACCGGCTTCATCGGTCCAAAGCGCAGAGTGTCACGGCCGCGCCGCGCAATCTCTTCGATGGGCAAGCAGCTTTCGAAGTAATTCAGCTTCTCCCAATCACGCTCTTCGACCGACTGTGCGGCGAGCAGTGCATCGTAGAAGCGGGCGTACTCATCCGGCGACATCGGACAGTTGATGTAATCCGCGGAGCCTTTGTCATAGCGCGCCGCCATGTAGACGCGCGACATGTCGATAGAATCCGCCTCTACGATCGGACTGATTGAATCGTAAAAATAAAGATGGGGACTGGTGGGAGCAGGGCCGGCGTCGTGCGTGAGGAGGCGACTTGCGTCCCGTGTTGTCAATTCTTCAGATTTCGCGCTCAGCCGCGCTATTTCCTGCGCCAGCGGTTCCGAAGTCAGAGGGCCGGTAGCGATGACAGTGATATGATCTCCGGCTTCGTCGATGCGCGTGACTTCTTCGCGGTGCACTGTGATCCGCGGCTCGCGCGAAATAGCCTCGGTTACCTTTGCGGCAAAGGCGACCCGATCCACTGCCAACGCATGCCCGGCGGGAACGGCACACTGGCGCGCAATTTGGAGCAACTGAGATCCGGCTCTCCGCATTTCTTCTTTCAATAACCACGGAGCAGTGTTCTCACTATCCGACTTCAGAGAATTCGAGCAGACCAGTTCGGCGAAGTCCGTCGTCTGATGAGCGGGCGTGGATTGTACCGGCCGCATCTCGAACAGATCGACGTCCAGGCCGCGCTGAGCGCACTGCCACGCAGCTTCCGATCCCGCCAGCCCCGCCCCGATAACTCTTACCGCAGCTCTTGCCATGATTTTACGAACCTATGATTTTCGACTCGAACCGACTCCCGCCATCACAATGCTTTTTCGGCCAGCCGCCGGAGCGCGTCGTCGGTCAGCACGACCGTCCGCCATTCATCGCGAAACGTCGCCCCTAAAGCCTTGTACATCTGGATCGCTTTTTCATTCCAATCGAGCACTTCCCAGTGCACACCGTAACAATGTTCCTGAAGCGCGATGCGCGCGACGGATGCGAGTAATGACTTCCCAATTCCCCTGTCGCGAAACTGCTCCCGGACGAACAGATCCTCCAGAAACAATCCTGGTCCAGTCCACGAGGAATAATAGCCGAAGAAAAGAGCATAACCCGCTGGCTGCCCATGCCAATCGGCGATCAGCGTGCGGAATTTTGGGTTCGCCGTAAAGCCATCGCGAGTTAAGTCCGCCTCTTCAATTACGCATAGATTCAGCGCGCGCTCAAACTCCGCCAGTTCGCGGATCATCGCTCGAAGCAAAGATACGTCGTTGATGGTTGCGGGACGAATCAGAAGCATTAGCAGGAAGAATACATCAGTAGCAGTGGGGACGGACTGGGTGCTGGGGAGATAAAAGGGTATTTAGTCCGAATGCGTCTGGCTTCGCTAAACTATTTAATCATTCAATGCGCAATGGGAGTCGCCTGGCTGGCGACGCACACCCAGCTTCCAGCTTTCAGCGTCCAGGTGTCGACGAAGCGCCCGCGCCGCACATACGACTTGCCATTCTCCATCCCCTTCGCACGGTAGAGTCCGGTAACAATGACGGTGCCGCCAAACATATGGCCGGTTACGGATTCAGTAATTTCCTGCTGCGGCTGCGAGGCCGCCGATTTCACGCGCGACAGAAACTCCGCTTTGGTCTGGAAGCTTCCGTCATAATCGACATAGACCAGAGCATTGTCGAGCAGCGCATCCATTGCTTTGGTATCTTTTCGCGCTTCGGCCTGATTCCATACGTTCTCTAAGGCAAGAACCTTGGTCACGGGGTCGCTGTCGGCGCGGTTCTGCGCAGCCGCGAATACCAATGCGAAACAAGCCATCACAACAAAGCCTATCTCTTTCATAAATCCAGCTTTCGATAGATATATCGGCGGAAAATTTTCTTTCCTTGAGGCTCTGCGCAAAAGCTGCCGATCTGAGATGATAAAGATCAGAAGGTCCGCTGCATTTCTGGAGAATTCGATGGCGCGCATTAGCCTGATTAACGCGGAAGAAGCAAACCCGGAAGTCAAAGAGATCTACGAGAAAACGCTTCGCGGCAAGCCGGGCAATGTGCAGAAAGCTCTTGCCCATCGTCCCGACTTACTTAAGAATTTTCTAAGCTTCTACGCCAGTGTGGGACGTTCGCTCGATCGCAAGCTGTACGAACTCATCTACCTTCGGGTCTCTTTAATTAACGGATGCCGCTACTGCACGCAGCACCACGTTGCCTCGTCGAAGCGGGTGGGCCTAACTGCTGAAGACTTGGCGGCGCTGAAGGTGGGGAATTATTCGCGCTTTGGAGCGAAGGAGCAGTCGGCGCTTACCTACGTGGAAAAGCTGACGCGCGCCCCGCACGAAATCACGGAAGCGGATTTCGACGAGTTAAAGAAAAACTTTTCCGAGCCCGAGATCGTCGACATACACATGCTTGCCGGTCTCGCTAATCTGACGAACCGCGTGACTGATCCGTTGGGCTTGGAATTGGAATTTCCGGAAGAAAAACTGTAAAGCGGCCACGGATTTTCGCGGACATTCACGGATAACCCAACATTTATAAGATCTCTCTTGCATCTGCCACGCGCCTCGTCACCCGCTCGCGATCCAGATATTCGAGCAGGGGGATTGCATATTTTCGGCTGATTCCAGTCAGTTCTTTGAAATTCGCGACATCGATCTTCCTGGATTTTGTTTTGTATGCGGCCATCTGGCGCCGCAATTCATCGAGAGCGCTGCGGTGAAAAACCAGCTCGTCGGAAACTTTGATCAGTACTCTGTCGCGCAGAAGCAGCGTAACAATTTTTTGCGCCCGGATCCTGTCGACCTTCAGGCCGGCAAGGACTTCTTTCAGGGCAGGAACTTTCAGTCCGGCTGAGGAAAAGGCCTCCTCAATTTGTTTTTTCGATTCAGCCTCTTCATCCTTCATCACGACGCCGTGTCCCGGCAGGCGCACCAGATCTCCGAGGACTTCGAGCTTCTTATCACGCGCCAGAAGGGCTGCGACCGTCTCGAAGACTTGCGGCGTGATTTCGACTTGAGCACGCAGCTCTTCTTTGCTGATTCCGCCCACCAATGGATTGGATTTGTGAAAGTTCGCGGCCGCGCTCAGGATGCGCAGTTTCAGCGCATCGAGCGCTGGCCCATGCAGGTATAGTTCAGCGGAGCGCACCACGTCGCCCCTCTTTACGGCCTCGGCTAGTTGAGTTTCGATTACACTCCTGGCCCAACCCGTTTCGGCGACGAGGCTGGAGACCGAAATGCCTTGTTGGTGACGCCGTGCGACCCGCGCCTTTAGGATTGCTTCCGCATCGGCCCCTGCGAGAACGGTTAGATAATCGCTGAGGTGTGCCATGCGCGGGATCGGGGTTGCGTCCAGAACGACTCCGCCGCCGATGGTGACGACCGGCGAAAATTGTCGAATGATGAAGCGGTCGCCGGGAAGAAGAAAGGCTGGCTGCGGCAGCTTGAGGCGCGCAAATGCCTCGTTGGCGGGCAACAGCAGCGAGGGACCGATTTTTTCTGAGGAAGCAGCGGTTGCCGGTTGTGCTGGCGCGGGATCCGATTCGCTCCGCGTGTGCAGCACGACTTCGGCAACAGTCTCCATGGTGTACGAATGGAAATGCACGCGGGCGCGATTCTTCAAAGCGCGCGGCGCGGAAGCCGACAGTCGCAGTTGAACATCCGCCCGCTGTGTCGACTCGTATGTTTTCGGAGGCACAAGCGTCATTCCCCGTGCCAGGTCTTCGGTACTCGCGCCCGCCAGGTTCACGGCAGTCCGTTGTCCGGCGATGGCCGCACCCGCAGCTTCGCCGTGTACTTGCACTCCACGAATGCGGACCCGCTGTCCGCCTGGGAGAACTTCGAGTTCGTCTTCGCGATGAATGGTTCCGGCGACCAGCGTTCCGGTGAGCACGGTGCCGAAACCTTTCATCGTGAAGACGCGGTCAATTGGGAGGCGAGCGAGAGCACCGGAATCACGGGGTTGCACTCCGGAGGCGGCGGAAATCAGGGCGTGGTTCAGATCGTCCAATCCTGCGCCGCTCAGCGAACTCACAGCAATAATTGGCGATCTCGGCGGTTCCAGAAATGTGCCGCGCAGGAACTCTTCCACTTCCAACCGCACCACGTCGAGGGTTTCCGCATCGACAGCATCGGATTTGGTGAGCACGGTGATTCCGCGCTGCACGCCAAGGAGTTGCAGAATGTCGAAGTGCTCGCGCGTCTGCGGCTTGATGGCCTCGTCGGCTGCAATCACCAGCAGTACAAGATCAATGCCACCAACTCCAGCCAGCATGTTGCGCACAAAACGCTCGTGCCCAGGGACATCGACAAAGCCGAGCCGCAAGGTTTCGCCGTTGGAAGCAGGCAAGTCCATGTGCGCGAATCCGAGATCGATGGTGATGCCGCGCCGTTTTTCTTCCTCAAGACGGTCGGCGTCGATACCGGTTAGCGCCTTTACCAGCGAAGTCTTGCCGTGGTCAATATGGCCCGCGGTTCCAACGATGATGGATTTCATCTGGACGGTCATCTTACCGGAAAGAGCATGGGGCTTGAAAAGGCGGGGGATGGGAACGATAAATCCGCTACCCAGCAGCCCCGCTAGATGCGACAATAGAGGTTCCCCATGACCACGACTGCGACTCCTGCCTTTTCTCCGGACGCGCTCCGGCAGCACGGGCTCAGTTCCGAGGAATACGAAAAAATCAAGCGTCTTCTCGGCGATCGTGAGCCCACGCTCACTGAACTCGGCATCTTCAGCGTGATGTGGAGCGAGCATTGTTCTTACAAGTCTTCGCGCGTACACCTGAAGCGGCTGCCCACGCGCAGCAAACGCGTGCTGCAAGGGCCCGGAGAGAACGCAGGCATCATCGATATCGGCGAGGGATGGGCCTGCGCGTTCAAGATCGAATCGCACAATCACCCCTCGTTTATTGAGCCTTTTCAGGGCGCAACCACGGGCGTTGGCGGAATCTTGCGCGATATTTTCACTATGGGTGCGAGGCCGGTTGCGGTAATGGATTCGCTGAGGTTTGGGCCTATCACCGCGCCTGCGGGGACAGCCGCTAGCGGCAGTGATCAGCTCGGCAGTGATCAGAAAGATATTCACAAAAATCACTCCATTCTCGAGGGCGTGGTCAGCGGCGTGGCTTCCTACGGCAACTGTTTCGGCGTCCCGAACCTGGGCGGCGAGACGAAGTTCGAGCCTTGCTACTCCGGCAACCCGCTGGTGAATGCGTTCGCCATGGGCCTGGTTCGCAAGGATGAAATTTTCTACGCGCGGGCAGCCGGTGAAGGGAACCCGGTGATTTACGTTGGCGCAAAGACCGGGCGCGACGGCATTCACGGCGCGACCATGGCCAGCGAAGAATTCAGCGAAGCGTCAGAGGCGAAGCGTCCCAATGTGCAAGTGGGCGATCCATTCCTTGAAAAGTTGCTGCTCGAAGCTTGTCTTGAGGCCATGCAGACCGGAGCAATTGTCGGCATTCAGGATATGGGGGCAGCGGGATTGACGTGTTCCACTTGCGAGATGGGCGGGCGCGGCGGCGTGGGAATTGAGATTGAACTGGATCGAGTGCCGCAGCGCGAGACTGCGATGTCCGCTTACGAAATCATGTTGAGCGAGTCGCAGGAGCGCATGCTGCTGGTGGCGGAGAAAGGCCGAGAGCAAGAAATCTTTCGCGTCTTTGAAAAGTGGGGACTCGACGCAGCAGAAGTGGGCAAAGTTATTTCCGCCAACAAATTGCGTGTGCTGCAGCATGGGGAAGTGGTCGCTGAAATTCCGAATCAGGCTTTGACCGATGACGCCCCGGTGTACAAACGTCCGCTGGCGCGGTGGGAGCCGCCGGTACCGCGAGAAATTCCTGCGCACATTACGCTTGACGGCGGCAACCTTACTCAAAGTTTGAAGCAGCTTCTGGCGAGCCCGAACATTTGCGGCAAGCGCTGGGTTTGGCAGCAGTACGATCACATGGTGCAGACCAACACGGTTGAAGCACCGGGAGCGGGCGATGCTGGAGTGATCCGGATCAAGGGTTCGCAACGCGGTCTGGCGATGGCGCTCGATGGCAACGGACGCTGGTGTTATCTCGACCCGCGGCTCGGCGCGATGCACGCGGTGGCCGAGGCTGCGCGCAAAGTTGCCTGTTCAGGGGCGACTCCGGTGGGTGCTACGAACTGCCTGAATTTCGGCAATCCCGAGAAGCCGCACATTATGTGGCAGTTCTCGCAAACCATCGATGGCATTACCAAAGCTTGCGAAGAATTGGAGATCCCTATCACCGGCGGCAACGTGAGCTTCTACAACGAAACGCTGGGTGAGGGGATTTATCCCACGCCGGTGCTTGGAGTTGTGGGAATTATTGATGATGTGCGAAAGACCGCGAAGATGCCTTTCGCTGCCGCGGAACGCACGATCGTGCTATTGCGCGCCGGCGAAGCTGCCGATATCAACGATGTAGAGAGTGAGTTCGGGTCGTCGGAATACGCAAAGGAAATTCTGGGCTCGGTATGGGGGTATCCTCCGGAGCTTGATCTGGAGAAAGAGGCCGCCCTGCAGAAATCGGTAATCCAAATCATTCAGCAGGGATTGGTAGATTCTGTGCACGATTGCGCGGATGGCGGGCTAGGCGTGGCGCTGGCAGAGAAAGCCTTTGCCAATGGGCTTGGTGCGCGAGTGAATCTAGTGTCGAACGGGCTTCCGGCGGAGTTCGTGCTGTTTGGGGAGGATGCGAGCCGAATTTTGATCTCCTGCGACCCGGCGAACGTTTCGCGAATCCAACAAGCAGCGGAACAGTACGGTATAGCTGCCGATGTGCTCGGCGAGACGATTGCAGATCAGTTGGAAATTTCACTTGATGGGAAGGCTGTGGTTTCAGCTTCGGTTTCAGATTTGAAGTCCGCTTATGAGAGCGCTTTGGAAGCAGCTTTGCGGACCGATCCCGAGCTAATGGCGGCGGATTAGATCTTGGAATCGCGGAGTTCGCGGAGAACGGCCGCGGAGGTTCCCAGAGAAAACTTGTTGTTTTTGCGCATAGATTTTGTTCTTGAGCTAAAAGGCTAATTGCTAAATGCTGATTTCTGACAAATTTCACGACGAATGCGGCGTCGTTGCAATCTTCTCCCACCCTGAGGCGGAGAAGCTCGCTTACCTCGGCCTGCATGCCTTGCAACATCGCGGCCAGGAGTCAGCGGGTATTGTCACCTCCGACGGCCTGACTTCGCGCGTCCACAAGGCCATGGGCCTCGTCGCCGATATTTTTACGGAAGAGGTTCTCTCGAAGATTCGCGGCACGCTGGCCATTGGCCATACGCGCTACTCGACTGCGGGCGATTCGGCGCTGCTGAATGCGCAGCCGATTCTGGTGCAGTCGAATAAGGGATCCATCGCGGTTGCGCATAATGGCAATCTGATTAATGCGGCGGAGGTTCGCAGCCGTCTAGAACGACAGGGGTCGATTTTTCAGACGAACAGCGACACGGAAGTGATTGTGCATTTAATCGCTCTGTCGCGAGAGCACACTTTGCCGGAAGCGATTGCGGATGCGCTGCGCCGCGTCGAAGGCGCATTCTCTCTGGTTGTGATGAGTCCGGACCGAATCATCGCGGCGCGCGATCCGCGTGGCTTTAGGCCTCTTGCCATGGGGCGCATTCCGGCGCTTGAGGGGCAGAAACGAGACACCATTGTTTTCGCGTCGGAAACCTGCGCGTTCGATCTGATCGGCGCGACTTACGAGCGCGATGTGAAACCTGGCGAGTTGGTTGTGGTGGGACCGGAAGGCATCACTTCGCGTTTTTATTCGACAGAAGCGCCGCAGTCGAGTTGCATCTTCGAGCACGTTTACTTCTCTCGCCCCGACAGCATTGTATTTGGCCGCGCGGTGCAGGCCAGCCGGGAAGAGTTGGGACGGCAGTTGGCGCGCGAGGCGCCGGTGGAAGCGGATCTTATCGTTCCCGTCCCCGATTCGGGTGTAACTGCTGCGGTGGGATACGCGGCCGAAAGCGGTCTTCCATTCCGATTCGGACTCATCCGGAATCATTATGTGGGGCGCACATTCATTGAACCCAGCCAGAGCGTGCGCGACTTCGGAGTAAAGCTGAAATTAAATCCGGTGCGGTCGCTTCTGGAAGGCAAACGTGTGGTGCTGATTGACGATTCCATTGTGCGCGGCACAACCAGCCGTAAGATCGTCCGCATGATCCGCAGCGCGGGTGCGAAAGAAGTGCACATGCGCATTTCCTGCCCGCCCACGATTTCCCCCTGCTATTACGGCGTGGACACGCCTTCGAAAGATCAACTGATTGCGGCCAATAAATCGGTCGACGAGATCCGGCAGTACATCCGGGCCGACTCGCTCGCCTACCTCTCTCTCGACGGACTCAAGAAAGCCTGCGGCGACGGGCAAAAAACGTCTTACTGCGCGGCTTGCTATACCGGTAAATATCCTACAAAGATCGTGGATGTGGAAGAGATTTTGCCAGCGACGGAATTGGCCTAAGCATCAGCCTCCGCGGTTGGCAAGAGCTAGGCCCTGCTTATTCCTCACGGACATTCCTTGCTCATTTCCGCGCCAGTATCACGCGCGGAATCGATTGCAAATCCACGTTTACGCGCAGGTCATCCCATTCGGACAGCAAGCCCTTCACCGATTCAACGATCGTGCCGCTAACCTCCATCACCAGCCAGCCCCCCGGTTTGAGAGCGGCGCGAGCTTGCGGGATGAGACGCGCGATGACTTCTGTTCCCGTTGGGCCGGCGAATACAGCGTTGCGGGGTTCGAACTTTCGCACTTCGAGTTGAACATGATCTTCTTCGGATTCGCCCACGTAAGGTGGGTTAGAAATGACGAAGTCGAAGGAGTTGGCCTCGATGCCAGCCAAAAGGTCCGCTTCAAGAAAACGAATGCGTGATTCCAATTGGTGGCGGCTGGCGTTGGCGCGGGCTACCTCAAGCGCAGCGGTTGAAATATCAGTCGCATATATCTCGGCTTCAGGTAATTCTTTGGCAAGCGCTAGCGCAATGCAGCCAGAGCCGGTGCCGATGTCGGCAATGCGGAGAGGCGCGGCGAGTGGAGATACTTGAACACGATCCAGAGTGGTTTCTATTAAATGTTCGGTCTCGGGGCGCGGGATCAGGACGGCGGGGGTGACAATGAGATCCATGCCCCAGAATTCCTGATGACCAGTGATGTATTGAGCCGGAACGCCCTGTATACGAGTAGCGAGCGCATCGTCATAGCGATTATTTTCATCGGCGCTGAGTTCGCGCTCCGGATGAGCGTAAAGATACGCGCGGTCGCAGCTGAGCGTGAACATCAATAGCAATTCAGCGTTCAGGCGTGGCGAGGGAACATTCTCGGCGGTGAGGCGGGACACTGCCGAACTTAGGATCTGTCTGAGCTGCACAGGACCATTTCACCACATGGGAACGCTGCGAAGGGCCAACGGCGATGATAAATCGCAGAAGCTATATTTTTGAACGAAGGAACAGATTGCGGCGGACGATTTCGGCGTTCAGAACCGTGGCAAAGGCGACCCATGCGGCATATGGAACGAAAGCTGCGGCTGCGGCGCGGTCCACTTTTCTCGCGGCGTTGATGTAAGAACAAATTTCGCCTTCCAACGCAATCGAGTCCGCGAGAGCCATGCCCAGCCGATGCTCATCAAAGAAAAGCTTGGACCACTTCGCATTTGTGACGAGTTGTGAAATCCAGAGACGTAATGCCGCAGTGCGATGCCGCGACGGGGCGGCGCACCAAACACGCCATCCTGACCAGGCGATCAAGGCATAGAGCGAGGTCCACACCGCGGGAAATACCGCATCTGGCGGCGTGAAGCTGGGCTTGTCGAGCTGCCGGTACCATCGGTCGCGATTTTTTTGGCTGTAATGGGAACCGTACCAGGCTGCACCTGCGGTCGCCAATCCGAATCCAGCCAGGACGAGCAAGGGGCGGGAAAATGGTCTCGGCATAAGTCAAAATTGGGTGCTGGAACTAGGATTCGGGTTGTGTCAAGTCGTCGTCGCGCTGGAAGCCGGCGCTTGCTTATACGACGCTAGCCGCTTCCTGCTTTAACTTTTCCGCCTGGTAGTGTGTGGTCAGGGCCTCAAAGAGCGGCTGGAGTTTGCCATCCATCACAGCTTCGAGCTGGTGCAGGGTGAAGCCGATGCGGTGGTCGGTGACGCGGTTCTGCGGGAAGTTATAGGTGCGGATCTTTTCGCTGCGGTCGCCGGATCCCACCATGGCCTTACGCTCTTTAGCCAACGCCTGCTGCTGCTTTTCCATTTCGATCTCGTAGAGACGCGAGCGCAGTACGCGCATGCCTTTCTCGCGATTCTTGATCTGCGATTTCTCGTCCTGGCAGCTCACGACGGTATTGGTGGGAATGTGGGTAATGCGAACCGCTGAATAGGTCGTATTCACCGACTGGCCGCCTGGACCCGACGAGCAGAAAGTGTCGATGCGCAAGTCCTTCGCCTCGATTTTGATATCGACGTCTTCGGCCTCGGGCAGCACAGCCACTGTAACGGCCGAGGTGTGAACGCGACCCTGCTGCTCGGTGGCGGGAACGCGTTGCACGCGATGCACTCCGCTTTCGTACTTCAATTGCGAGAAGACGCGGTGCCCTTCGATGATGGCGATAACTTCTTTCAAACCACCAGCCGAGGATTCCGACGAAGAGAGCACCTCGACCTTCCAGCGCTGGGTCTCGGCGTAGCGTGTGTACATGCGAAAGATTTCGGCAGCGAAGAGGGTGGCTTCGTCCCCACCTGTGCCAGCGCGGATTTCGAGAATAATATTTTTCTCGTCGTTGGGATCTTTTGGCAGCAACAGCACCTTCAATTCTTCTTCGATGGCGGCGACCCGCGGCTCCAGCCGGTTGAGTTCCTCCTGTGCATAGGCGCGCATCTCGGGATCCTTCTCGTCGACAAGCATGGCTTTGCTTTCGGCAATGCCCCGCGTCAGATCTTTATACTCGCGATACTTTTCGACGATTGGCGCAACTTCGCTGTGCGCCTTGGCGGTCTTCTGGTATTTCGCCGAGTCGTTGACAATATCCGGCGAAGCGAGAGCGCTGGTGAGCTCTTCGTAGCGGGCTTCGATTTGGTCTAGGCGTTCAAACATCGTCGTTAGTCGCTGGTCGTTAGTCGTTGGCCTTTCGCTTCAGGCTGCCTTCAGATTTATCGAATTGATTAGGCTGTTCAAACTGCGGCCTATGGCGTCTGCCGATGCTAACAGCTGCTTTGCATCTTCGCTTTCCAAGTATTGTAATTCTGGTGCGATCATAACTTGCGTTTGTACTTCCAACAACGATCCTCGAGCATGAAGCAAGAAATGTCCAAACTCGCGGTCGGATCTGATTACCCTTTCCTTCTGCGATGTTGCTCGGCACCGATACCGCTGCCCGGCGTAATTGCTGGCTCAGGTCGTACAACTCGTGCCGGGGAAACTCCGACGTTACTCGATAAACTTCCACTGCGAATTTCATCGCTTCCTGCCAAACGCGCAAATCCTTGAAAGATGCTGACATGTTAAATACCTCTCAAGAAGACTAAATCCCGACGTGTGAGAGGCCAACGACTAACGACGAGCGACCAACGACTGGTTTCCCGGGGTGGGAACCCTAGGCAATGACCAATTCTCCGCCGTGATCTTTTTCCAGCAGCATGGCTTGGTCAAGCGCAGCGATGGCGCACTGAGCCATTTCATCGGACGGAGGCTGAGTGGTGATGCGCTGCAGCCAGAGGCCGGGAGTGGTCATCAGGGCGAAGAGCGAGCCCCGATGCTTCGCCGCAAAGCGGATGATTTCATACGAGACCCCGGCGATCACCGGCAGCAAAACGATGCGCGACGCGAAGCGCGCCCAGAACGTGGTGAACGGAACCAGCATGTAGAAGCCGATCGAGATCAGCATCACGGTCATCAGGAAACTGGTGCCGCAGCGGGGATGGAATGTTGAATATTTCTGTACCGCTGCGGTTTCAAGCGGGTCGCCATTCTCGAATGCGAAAACCGTCTTGTGCTCCGCACCGTGGTATTGATAGACGCGGCGGATATCGGGAAACAATGAGACTCCCCAGATGAAGAGCAGGAACAGGATCAGCCGAACCGCGCCGTCGACCAGGTTGAACATGATCTGGCCACCGAGCGCAGGATTTGCCTTCTTGAGTTCGGTGGCCGCTAGCAGAGGCAAGTACTTGTACATGAAGATGAAGAATGCGAGCGAGATGACGACGTTCGCTGCGGCCAGCCATCCACTGATGGCGGCGGCTTTTTCGCGAGTCTGCGTTTTGGACGAGTCTGTCAGGATGAGTTCCGCCTCGCTTCGCTTCGGCGGGACAGCCGAGGCGGCTGTCGCTACATCTGTATTCTCGTTCTGCATCGCGTCTTCGATGGCGACGTTGGCGGAAAAGCGCAGAGCGCGGTAGCCGAGCGACATAGCGTAGCCGAGAGTCATGACTCCGCGGACGATAGGCCAAGCCATCCATTTATGTTTTTCGGAGGGACGCTCGAGCGGTTCGCTCATGGTTACCACTTCGCCGGTAGGCTTGCGGCAGGCGATTGCCCAAGCATGGGGGGAGCGCATCATGACGCCTTCGAGCACCGCTTGGCCGCCTACGAGGGTTTCTTCGCCACTCTCGAGCGCGGGCAAAAGCTGCACCGCCACCAGGAAACGCACAAAATTTCGCAAGGAACGCACGGTGATTGGATGCTCCGCAGGCCGGAAAAGCGGCAAACCCTAGGTTATCACAGGGGGTGAGAGGCTTCCCACTTGAATCCGCGATGGCTAAGGGATAGTTAACTAAGGATTTAGAGCGGGCGAAGCAAGAAGGTCATCCGTTTTACTCTCGACGCATCTTAGACTTCTAGTTCCATGCGCAAGCTTGCAGAAACCTGCGAGGCGATTGCCTCGACCACCAAGAAGTTGCAGAAGACGACGATTGTGGCTGACTACCTGAAGTCGTGCAGCAGCGACGAGGCGGCGGTGTCGGTCGTATTTCTTTCCGGCAGGCCGTTCCCTGCATGGGAGGAAGCCACGCTACAAGTGGGCGGAGCGCTGCTCTGGCGCGTCGTTGAGGAACTCTCGGGGAAAGTTGCACCAGCGCTCAACACGGCATACCGGAAGCATGGAGACCTGGGATCGGTGGCTGCGGAGGTGCTTCCCGGACGAACTGTAAAAGACCTGAATGTGGTGGAAGTGAGCGCAGGTTTCCGCCAGATTGCGAAGGCCCGGGGGGCTGCGGCCAAAACCATTCTCGTTCGCGAAATGTTGGAACTGGCGACGCCGCTTGAAGCGAAATACATTGTGAAGATCATGACCGGAGATCTACGGATTGGGCTGAAGGAAAGTCTGGTCGAAGAGGCGATTGCGAAAGCATACGGCAGCACTCTCGCGGCAGTGCAGCGGGCAAACATGCTTTTGGGGGATATTGGAGAAACCTTGAGGCTGGCCGTTGAAAGTAGGCTGGCGGAAGCGAAGATGAGAATGTTTCATCCTCTGGGATTCATGCTGGCTAGCCCCATCGAATCTGCGGAAGAGGGGCTTAGCTATTTTGCCGAGGCGGCGGTGGAGGATAAGTACGACGGCATTCGAGCCCAGGCGCATGTTTCCGGTGGGGAAGTGAAGTTCTTTTCCCGAACGCGCGATGAGATTACGGAATCGTTTCCAGAATTGCCGGATGCGCTGGCGGGATTAGCGCGGGATGCGATTTTGGATGGCGAGATTGTAGCGTGGGAGTGTCCGGGGCGGGCGCGTCCGTTCAGCGTGCTGCAGCAGCGACTGGGGCGCAAGAAGGTCAGCGAGCGGATGTTGCGCGAGATTCCCGTGGCGTACCTGGTGTTCGATGTTCTGTACGCGGGCGGGGAGTTGCTGATTGACCGTCCGTTGCGGGAGCGTGGGCGGATTTTAGATGAGCTGCTCGCAAAAGACAGAACCCACCACGGAGACACAGAGGCACGGAGAAAAACCGGCATGCAAGGGAAGTTGGCGTTTGGAGACGAGCAGGGAGGCTCGGCAGGCAGCGTCATCCGCGCTCCCGTGTTTCACGCCAACTCGCCGGAGCAACTGGAAGAACTCTTCGCGGCCGCGCAGGCTCGGGGGAATGAAGGATTGATGATCAAAGGTCTCGCGTCGCCCTATTCGCCGGGCAAGCGCGGGAAATCTTGGCTGAAGATGAAGCGCGAGTTGGCCACGCTCGACGTGGTCGTGACTGCGGTCGAGTACGGGCATGGCAAGCGCGTTGGTGTGCTCAGCGATTACACATTTGCCGTATGGGACGCGAATAAAGATAAGTTGGTGAACATTGGCAAGGCTTACTCAGGTCTGACCGATGTCGAGATTGCCGACATGACGAAGTGGTTTCTCGATCACACGATTGAAGATCAAGGCTTCCGGCGCACGGTCGAGCCGAAAATTGTGCTGGAAGTGGCGTTCAACAACATGATGGAGTCCGACCGGCACGAAAGCGGCTATGCGCTGCGCTTTCCGCGCATCGTGCGGCTGAGGCCGGATAAATCGGCGGATGACGCGGATACCATTGAACGGGCGCGGGAGATTTATGAAAAGCAAACAAACAGTTGACAGCGGCTTTCCTGGTGCTAGCCTAGAAAACATGGAAGTTCCGCTTAATCCCGATTTGCAGGCCAAGCTTGGCCGTGTGGCAGAGCAGCAAGGGCGTGCGAGTGAAGCGCTCGTGGTTGAAGCTGTAGAACGTATGTTGAACTACGACGAATGGTTCCTGCGCGAGGTAGATAAAGGCCTTGCTTCAGCCGACCGCGGCGAGTTCGTAGATCACTCCGACGTCAGGAAGATGATCGATGAGCGGTATCGAGGCTGATGCGCATTCGCTGGACGGACTCCGCCGTTCACGATTTCACTAGCATCTGCGACTACATCGAAAGACATGGTGGCAGCGCCACCGCCCGCCGTGTGGCGCTTTCAATCCATCATCAGATTGAGATGCTAGCCAAGTTTCCGGAATTTGGAAGAACAGGACGAAAGCCGGACACGCGCGAACTTGTGTTTACTGGGTTGCCGTATCTCGCTATCTATCGCTTACATGAAGACGCCGTAGAAGTGCTTCGTATCCTTCATGGCGCCCAAGACTGGCCATAAGTGTAACGGTAGGCCGCTAGTGGCCGTGGTGCTGATGCTCTTCGCTTTCGCCCACCGGAATCACGCACCCATGGGCCACTTCGCATTCCACGTGCTCGAACTGGATGGTGGTGTGGTCGATGCGGAAGTGCTGATACAGGCGGTCCTTCACGTCGCGCAGGATGCGTTCGCTGACCGAGGGCGGAATGTCGGCGATCGCGATGTGACAGGAGAGAGCGCGAGTTTCCGAGCCGATACTCCAGCAGTGCAGGTCGTGGACGTCGTTGACGCCATCGATCGAGCGGATAGCGCTTTCGACCAGTTCAAGCTTCACTCCGCGCGGTGTGCCTTCGAGCAAGATATTCAGAGTCTCGCGGACGATGCCGAATCCCGACCAGAGGATCAGCACTCCGATCCCCAACGACAGTGCCGAATCGATCCACGAATTGCCCGTAAGCATAATGGCCCAGCCTCCGGCAATGACGGCGGCGGTTGAGAGCGTATCGCCAACCTCGTGCAGCAGCGCGCTGCGCATGTTGACGTCGCCGCCCGAGCGGTATAGCAGGAATGCAATCACTCCGTTCATCACTACCCCGGCAGCAGCAACCCACATCATCACCGAGGCCTGAACGTGCTGAGGATGCTGGAGCCGCCGGAATGCCTCGTAGAAAATGAAAACGGAAACTGCGACCAGCGATACCGCGTTTACCAGCGCGGCCAATACTCCCGCGCGATGGTATCCATAGGTCTTGGTAGAACTGGCCGGACGCGATTGCAAGTAAACCGCTACCAGAGAGAGCAGCAAAGCCAGAAAATCAGAAAGGTTGTGTCCGGCTTCAGAGAGTAATGCGAGCGAATGGGAACGAATGCCTGCAACCACCAGCAGCACGATGTAGGCCGCGGTTACGCCCAACGAGATTTTAAGGACTCGCTTGGGACTGCCTGCGCCGTGAACGTGGCTATGCATCTTCTATAAGTGTACGGTTGCCAGAGATGAGCTTCAAGCGTTGGCGAGCGAGGAATTTCTCAGCGCTTGAGAAGATTCTGCATGTACCGGTCGTTGTAAAGAGTAGTCTTGCTCTGCACAAACTCGAGAATACGGTACATTTTTTCTCGCGATTCACGGCTCATTTCTTTGAACTGCACCGCGATTCCCGACCCGGGATGCACTCGTGCGATAACGCCGTCCGCGCTCAAGGTGCCGTCATCAATAGAGAAAACCAACTTCAGGGTTGAGCCGGGGGAAAGAATCGCGCTGGTTTCCACATAACAGCCGCCCAGGCTAACGTCGATGAGATTGCCAAATATCGGCGCCGCGCTGCCCTGCGGCTGGAACTCAATGGTCAGACGGCATTTCATGCGGGTGTGTAGCCGCTGATCTTTCTGCACAGGTTGTTTCTGTTTTTCCATGTACATGCGCCGGTCGGCTTGGGCGAGAAGTTGCTCGGCGTCGTTGCCGTCGTCTGGAGAGACGGCCAATCCCACACTCAAGGAAAGAATTTCTTCTCCGCAAACGTCGAACCCGGCTTGCCGCGCCAGAGGCCGAATCTGCTCAACTTTCTTGGCTGCGGCATCGACGGCCAGGCCGGGTGCAATCACTACAAATTCGTCCCCGCCCATACGGGCCACGTAGTCGTACTCACGGCAGCTGTCTTTCAGCGCCTGCGCGAAGAGGCGTAAAACGCGGTTCCCCTCAAGATGCCCGAACCGGTCGTTGATCTTCTTGAACCCATTCATGTCGCAGACCATCAGGGTGAGCGACTCTTTGTCGCGCTTGCAGCGGGCAAGCTCGCGGTCGAGTTGCAGAAATAACGACCGCGCATTGGGCAGGCCGGTAAGGTAATCGGTGGTTGCGGAACTTTCCGCCTGCTGGAATTTCAGGGCGTTCTCAATGGCTAGAGCCATCTTGCCACTGACCGCCAAAAGGATACGAAGATGATCGGAAGTGAATGCGTCGCGTTCGGCGCGGTAGAGCGCGAGCACTCCGATTACTCCACCGACGCCTTCAAGAGGCAGGGCGAGGGCAGAGCGCAAGGTGCTGAATTTATCAGGATCGTTCAAGTATCCCGGTTCTACAGAGGGATTTCCGTTCACGATCGGTTTTTTATTCTGCGCCACCCAGCCCGACAGTCCATCTCCTAGTGGAATTCGCAAAGACGAAAACAGACGGTAGTTGTCGCCATTCACATATTCCGGCATTAGCACTTCATCGCGCAGGATGTAAATGGCGATGGCATCGTATGGAACCATGGGCTTGAGTTTCACCGAGAAAACCGAAAGCGTCTCGCCCAGGCTGAGGGACGCTCCCAGATCCTGACTCAACTCGAACAAAGACTGCGCTTCCTGTCGCGCTGCCGCGATGGACGACAGGAAAGTTGCTTCCCGGCCGGGGGCATCTGAGACGCTCGCATTCTCATATCCGGCTGCTGGGGCCTGTCCGCGAGTAATTTTTAGCTCAGTGGGAAGCGCGAGATTTCCACCTCCTGCCGCTTGCGCCAGCGCTAAATTCTCCAGCGTCCGGTAGCGTCTCTTGAGAACATCCACTACTTTCGGATCAAAAGACTTGCCGGACTCAGCTACCAGCCGTTTCATCACTTCATCCAGAGGCATGGCGCGCCGGTATTGGCGATCGGAAGCGAGTGCGTCCAGATAGTCGGCGGCGGAAAGAATACGTGCTCCGATAGGAATTTCCTCACCCTTCAATCCGTAGGGGTAACCAGATCCATCCCATTTTTCATGGTGAGCTCGCACGATCGGCACGACCGGGTAGGGGAAGCGAACGCGTTCCAGAATTTCCGCCCCAACCACGGTATGAATCTTCATCTTCTCGAATTCTTCCGGTGTCAGCCGGCCGGGCTTGGCGATAATATGCTCGGGTACCGCAAGCTTGCCGATGTCGTGCAGCAATGACGCGGCGTGCAACGCTTCCAGTTCGGTGCCGGTCATGCCCAATTCTTTGGCTACTTCGATAGCGTAGATCCGCACCCGCTGCAAGTGATCATGGGTGGTTTGGTCCTTGGCTTCAATGGCCAACGCGAGTGCTTCGATGGTTCGCAGATGCAGATCGGCAATTTCTTCCACATGCCGCTTCTCGTCCTCCAGCTTCCCCAGATACAAGCGGTAAGAGCGGTAGATGATGTAAATGGCGGGAACGAACAACAGCGATGTTTCCCAATTGAACTGCCGGTTGAACCATCCAATCACGCCTGCGATGCCTGCTCCGAGCAGGTAATAAGGAAACGACCAGAAGTAGCAATCCACCAGGATTTGCCGCAGGGGCTTGCCTTCGCTGAACGAAATGACGGCTGCGATGGACCCTGCATTCACGATAAAGTAAGTCGTTGCCGCTAGACAAAGGATGAGCGGGCGACTCACGATGTACTCGTTCGCAAGGGTATCGTGATATACGAAATAGGCCAGGGCGGTGGATAAGGCCCCAGCGCAAACGTTGAAGGCCAGCTGGATGGAGGTAGGCCGTGCCGGATACAAACTTTGTGCCAGCATGGAAACCGCGCCCAGAGTTAGCGCTTCTGCGTAGCTGAGCTCCGCAATACCGACCAGGATGAAGAGGAAATTTACCGACATAGTGCCCGTGATGCCGGGCAGAGTGACGCGCAGACGCGACGCCAGTACCGCGATGCAAAGGTAGCAGATGAATTCTGCGATGTTGTTGCTGCTCTGGTGAATGGCAGCCCCAACCAAAGACGCCATGCCGCCTGCGATCACCAAGCCAACAAAAGCTTTGGCGCCGACGGGCAGGCCTTTCCACGAGTGTGTGCTGGTGGACATTTATTTGATCTGCGGTTTCCCTGCGCGTGCTCTAAACGCCAGCGCGCGAGATACTCCGCATCAAGGATAAACAGCTAACAGGTTTAGTAACAATGATTTGTGGGCAATGAAGCAAACTTCAGTAATCTGTCAAAGGTACCTAATGCGGGAATTTTTCGAGAAATCTTAAAGGGTCGTTGCATCAACCAAGGCTGGCAGGCACGGGCGCTCACCAAAAAAGGAATCTCCGCATGCCCTTCTTGCTAACCCCGGTCGCGCGAGGCCGTCGAGTAATAGAATGTTCATAGCTTATGAGGACGTTGCTGGACATTTTCGCGCAAATCTTCCGCACCCTCTGGGCGCACAAATTACGTTCGTTCTTGACCATGTTCGGTATTGCTTGGGGCGTGGGATCTTTGCTCCTGCTGGTCGGACTCGGCGAAGGCTTTCGTTCCGGAAACAAGCGCGAACTGGCGCAATACGGCAAAGATATTATGTTCATCTATCCAGGCCGAGCCCCAGCGTTCCAGGGAAACATGAACTCGGCGCGGACGTATTTGCTGACCTATCAGGATTACGCTGATATCCGCAAGGAAGCGCCGCATGTTCGCAACGCGTCTCCGGTTCTCATTCGCACCGATGTGAGGGCGGTGAGCGAGTTCGCCAGCGCGAACGGGGAAATCGCTGGGGTAGAGCCGCAGTTCAACGAAATCCGTTATCTCCCCCTCAAGCAGGGACGCTGGCTGAACGACCTGGACGAAAGCCAACGGCGCAACGTAATTGTGCTGGGCGATGAACTGGTCAAGAATTTATTTCCGGGTCGTCCCGCAGTGGGCGCAACGATCATTCTCAACGATATTACTTTCGAAGTCATCGGCACCGTGGAGCGCGTGGGCCGCGGCGATGATAACTCCACGAACATGCGGGGATATTTGCCCTACCGCGTAATGGCCACCCTGTTTCCGCTCAAGGGAGAGAATCACGAAAACTCCATCTCTTTCATAAACTATCAGCCGCGCGTGACCGACGAGCACCTGTTGGCTCAGGATGAAGTGCGCAAGATCATCGCCCGAAATCACGGTTTTGACTATCACGACAAGAACGCTTTTGAGGGCTGGGACACCATCCAGAATTCGAAAGCCGTGGGTACTATCTTCGACGCGATGAATATGTTTCTGGGCGCGGTTGGCTTGGTAACGCTCGCGCTAGGGGCGATAGGTGTCATCAACATCATGCTGGTCACGGTCAGTGAGCGCACGCGGGAAATCGGATTGCGTATGGCTCTCGGGGCCACCCGGCGCAGCATTTTGGCCCAGTTCTTTCTGGAAGGAGTTATTCTCACGTTGTTCAGCGGACTAATCGGCATGGGGTTCGCTGCTGCTCTCATGGCAATTTTAGGAACGCAGCAGGGGCCGGGAGGCTTTGATCCTCCGAAGCTGGTGCCGGTGACGGCTATTCTGGCGATCGGCAGCCTGGCTTTGGCGGGCGTGATTGCGGGACTTTATCCCGCGCGCAAGGCGGCGATGTTGCAGCCGGTTGAAGCGCTGCGGCAAGAATAAAAAGCTAAAAATATGTTTCGTGATTTGTTGCAAGAAGCCTACGGTGCCATGCGCCACAATCGCCGCCGCACCGCGCTCACCATGCTTGGAATGGCGTGGGGCATCGCGACGGTGGTGATGCTACTGGCCTACGGCGATGGCTTCGGCCAGGCCTGCGAGGCCATCTTCGCGAACTTCGGGACCAAGCTCATGATCATGGTGCCTGGCCGAACCTCCATGCAGGCGGGCGGACAAAAAGCCGGGATGCAGATTCGCTTCACCCTCGACGACATCGACATGCTCACCACGAATCTCCCGCAGATCACTCACATCACTCCCGAGGCGAGTAAGCAGGCCAACATTCAGTTCGATACTCGAACTTTCACGTTTAGTGTCACCGGAAATTATCCCAATGTGGATTCCGTCCGAGCATTGAAGCTCGGCACGGGCCGCTTCTACAACATGCAGGATGAGATGCAGCATGCCCGCGTCGCCGTGATTGGCTCGGAAGCGAAGGGAAAACTTTTCTCCGGACGCAACGCATTGGGCGAGCGCATCCGCATCGACGGCCTGAGCTTTGAAGTGGTGGGGGTGCTCGACGCTAAAATGCAAGAAGGCGATGATGACATCAACCGTGCCATCTACGTTCCGTTCACCACGATGAGCGACTTGAAAGATACCCATTACCTCGATTCGATTTGGTTCAACTACGAAACTCCGGAGTACAAACGGCTGGAGCAATCGGCCCGCGACGTCCTTGCCGGGGAACACAAATTCAATGCAACCGACCGCCGCGCGGTGCGTGTGTTCAACCTGATGGAACAGGTTCACCAATTCGAAGTCATCACCATTGGCTTAAAAATTCTACTCGGATTCATCGGCACGCTCACGCTCGGCATTGGTGGTGTCGGCCTGATGAACATCATGCTGGTATCGGTGACGCAGCGTACCCGCGAAATCGGAGTGGAAAAAGCTTTGGGTGCGCGTCGCACAGACATTCTGCTTCAATTCCTCGCAGAAGCTCTTACCATCACTTTTATCGGAGGGCTGTTAGGAATTGTTCTCGCGTACGCGGTCTCGCTTTCCGTCGGAAGGCTCACGCTCTACAGCGCGATGGCAAAGAATGCCGAAGCCGGCGATATCCGCCTGATCATCGCGCCCAGCACAGTGATCGTGGCCACAGTAATTCTCACGGCGGTGGGACTCGTCAGCGGCATGGTGCCGGCTCTCCGTGCCTCCCGTCTCGATCCTATCGAGGCGTTGCGCTATGAATAGCAAGGGACGATCACGTTCCAATTCATAATTCCGGCACTCATACCTAGTTAATGCATAACGTTTGCCGCCGGCTTAATTTCCCTTCCAAAGGGTCGATTCCGTACGTACTCTTCCGGCAACCGTGGCCGGATACGGTTCATCCAACACACACTTAAAGATACGAGGATATGTCCTATGAAGAAGATCGTTCTTGCTACTGCTTTGGGGTTAACCCTTTCGGCCGTGACATTTGCGCAGGATAATTCCTCGGCGCCGACGTACCCTGACTCTCCTCACCCTGCACAGGCTCCCGCCAACGGTCAGGATGCTGCGCCGCAACAGATAAATCAGAATACGGGGCAGAACGATCAGATGCCGGTTTTTCGCGTGAATGTTTATGCTCGGACTACCAAGGCCGTGAACTACCGCCATCGTGGTGGTGCCACCATGGTAGATTTCCGCGGCACAGAACTTATGCCCGAAATTGGGGGCCGCGCGAAAGTCGATGGGAAAGCCGGACGGCTCGCAATCAGCGCGGAGCTTACGCACATGCGTCCCGCCGCAAGCTTCGGAGGGCAGTTCCTCACCTATGTGTTGTGGGCCATAACGCCCGAAGGCCGCGCTGTGAACCTGGGTGAAGTTCTTCCCGGGGATAACGGGAAAGATAAAATTGACGTAACTACCGATCTGCAGGCTTTCGGCATGATTGTGACGGCCGAGCCTTATTACGCTGTTACTTATCCCAGCAATAAGGTAGTTGCGGAGAACATTCTTCGCCAGGAGACGAAAGGTTTCGAAGAGCCCATTGATGCCAAGTTTGACGTGCTCGAAGGCAAACAGTACACCATTGACGTACCCGCCGAGCAGCTTCCTTCCACGCAGGCCGATACTCATGTTCCCCTAGACCTGCTCGAAGCCCGCAATGCCGTTGCTATTGCAAAGGCTGCGGGAGCAAAGCAGTACGCCTCCGACAGTCTGGCGAAAGCCGAAGACATGTTGCAGCGGGCCGAAGATTACCTTCAACGCAAGCAAGGCCGCACTCCCATTGGAACTGCCGCACGTGGCGCGACACAGATGGCGGAAGATGCCCGCGTCTTGACGCTGCGTCGCAAAGAGCAGGAACGCATTGCCGCTGAAAAACGCGCCACCCAGGAAGCGCAGGAAAAAGCGGAAGGGGATGCCCGCGCCGCGCAACTGCTCGCCACGCAGGCACAGGCTCAATCCGACGAAGACGCACGGCGGCGCGCTGAGGCAGAGGCTGCACAAGCCGAAGCGCAGCGTCAGCAGGCGGTAGCTCGCGCGCAACAGGAGCAAGCTCAGGCCGACGCTGAAGCTGCACGGCTCGCTGCTGACGACGCCGCCCATCAAAGGGAAGTGGCCGAACGCCAGCGCCAAGAGGCTGTGCAACAAAAAGAGGAGATGCGCGCTCGTCTCCTGGCTCAGTTGAATCAAGTTCTGCAGACTCGCGATACGGCCCGGGGATTGATCGTCAGCATGCCCGACGTGCTTTTCGATTTCAACAAATACACGCTTAAGCCAGAGGCTCGCGAGCGCCTCGCCAGAGTTTCTGGAATCGTGCTGGCATATCCCGACTTGAAACTGCAAATTGAAGGCTACACCGATGCCATTGGAAGCGAAGAATACAATCAGACGCTTTCCGAAAAACGCGCCGCGGCGGTGCGAGATTATCTGGTGAGTTCCGGCGTATCCATGAACAATGTCGCGGCGCAAGGACTGGGCAAAGCTGATCCCGTCGCCGACAACAGCACGGCTTCGGGACGCAAGCTGAATCGCCGAGTCGAAATGATCGTTTCCGGCGATGTAATCGGCAGCCAGCTGACTCCCGGAGCGCAGGGCAACAACGCCCCGCCTGCAAATCCGCAATAAGGCGACCGAATAAAGGGCGGGCCGGCTCCGAGCGCGGGGGAAAATTTGGTGGCGGCGCGTGGACTCGAACCACGGACCTACGGATTATGAGACCGTCGCTCTAGCCACCTGAGCTACGCCGCCAGCAATTCGGGGAAACGCAGCCAGAGGGACTAGTCGCACGGTTTGCGAACTCTCGCTGCCTTGGACGCAACGCCGTGTGGCGCGTTTGATCCAATCTCTCATTCTAAGAGTCGCCGCAAAAAAGTGTCAAACAGAAGCAGGGAACACCGAACTCCGCTCTTATAATTCGCACTTGCCACTTTCAGCCTGAAACTGGACACTAGTTCTCTCATGAAAGCTATTGCTGTAATTCCTGCCCGGCTCGCTTCTACTCGTCTGTCCCGCAAGATGCTGCGCGAGATCGCCGGGAAACCGCTGGTCGGGTGGGCCTACGAAGCGATCCGATCCTCGTCGTTGGTCTCGGACGTAATCATCGCTACCGATTCCAGGGAAATTTTCGAAGCGTGCCGCAGTCATGGCTGGAAGGCACAGATGACCTCCGCTACGCACCGTAGCGGGACCGAGCGCGTGCACGAAGTATCAAACTCAATCGCAGCGGACGTTTATATCAACGTGCAAGGCGATGAGCCTCTAGTGCGCGCTGAACAGATTGCCACGCTGCTTGAGGTCATGAAAGATCCCGCGGTGGAGGTGGGCACCGTGAAGACCCCGTGTCGTTCTGAGGACGTCAACAATCCGAATGCGGTCAAAGTCGTAACCATTCCCGGGGGACGCGCTCTCTATTTTTCCCGCTCTACGATTCCCTTCGATCGCGACGGCACCGGGCCGCGCTACTTCAAACATCTAGGTCTTTATGCCTACCGGAAGCCCGCGCTCGATTTTTTTGTGAGCCAGGCGGAATCCGCGCTCGAGAAAATTGAACGCCTCGAGCAACTGCGCTTCCTGGAAAACGGAATTCCCATCTACGTAGGGGAAACGTCTTACGACTCGGTAGGGGTGGATACGGAAGAGGATTTGCGGCGCGTCACAGAAATTCTGGTGAACCGCTAGTTCTTCATTCGGGAGCGAAAGTTCCGCAGCTACGCCAACGGCTCAGTACTGTGGGCGCGGTTCCATGCTTCGGCAGCCGCGACGCGCTTTGAAATAGCAGGATGCGAGTGGAACAGTATCTCGACCCATTTCGAAGGAGTTCGTTCCGCCAAATTTTGTTGCGCCAGTTTGTTCATAGACGAAATAAACGGCTCCACGCTGGCGATCGATTCGAAAGCGTAACGGTCGGCCTGGCGCTCGTTGAAGCGCGAGTACGCGTTGAGCGCCGGCATCAGGAGCAGCGAAAGCGCGGTTACGGTAATCGCCAATAGGGGCAGGTTGGCGAAATCCGATAGCTCCTCGAACATGTGATGATCGACCGCATAATGAAGTACCCAGTTAGCCGCCCAAAAACCAAGCAAGGTAGTCCCCGCTTGCACGAAAATGCTCTTCAGAATATGGCGATGGACGTGATGACCGAGTTCGTGCGCAAGCACGGCTTCGATTTCCTCGGGAGCATAATTGTCGAGCAGAGTATCAGCGAGGATGATGCGCCGTGTGTTACCCAGGCCCGTGAGAGCCGCATTCGCTTTCTTGCTCTTCTCGGAAAGCTTCCAGCGATACACGCCACGCACGCGCGTCCCCGCATGTTCGCTCAGTAATACCAGTCGCCGGCGCAGATCCTCATTCTCCAGAGGTTCGAACTTGTAGAAGATCGGGAACAACACCACTGGAGCGAGCTGAGCCATAAGTACGAATAGGGCCAGGAACACGATCCACGTAATCAGCCACCAATGCTGCGGTGATTGGCGAATTATGAAATACAACAACTCGACCACAATTCCGGCCAGCACCAGCCCCACAAGAAAGCCTTTTATCTCATCCCAGAGCCACGAGCGAACTCTTTGGGTTGCGAGCTGGAACTTACGCTCCAGCTGAAAGCCGTAGTAGTCGAGGCCAAAGCCAAGCGCTTTACTGATGAGAAGCAGAAAGAATAAATATACAAAAACGGCAAGCGTGTAATTCTGAAATGCCCTACGCAAAGCGAGGTCGCGCAGCCAATCCGTCCACCCGGTAAGCAGCAGCAAGATCAGGAATGCAGAGCCAACTGCGAAGTCCGCAACTCCCAGCCAGCGCCGTATCTTGTTATAGCGGCGTGCCTCGGGCGAATCGTCCGCGGGCGAAGTTGGGCTTTCGGCAAAAGGCATGAGCAACTAAAAGTATCGCATTGCAACTGATTAAAATGTGCGGTTTTGTCGGATATTTTTGCCGATGATGCGTGGCTAACGGCCGTTCTTCACGAAACTTTCCGCGGCTGCGAGGATCTCGTCAACCAGTTCCGGGGAAGCGGCCTCCGCATATGCGCGCAGCAAGGGCTCCGTTCCGGAAGCGCGAAATAAGATCCACGCTTCCGCTCCATTTCCGTTCGTAGGCGCATCCAGAAAAAATTTGATGCCGTCAAGATTTTCTTTTTTTACGACGCGATAGCGTCCAAGTGTCTGCGTGGATTCAGCGCGAGCGCGTTGAATCGCGTTCTGCTTGATGTCTTCAGCAATGTGCAGATCGCGCCGGCCGTAATAATGCGGACCAAACTCGTGTTGCAAATCGGCAACCAACTGGCCGAGCGGCTTACCCTCTTCCGCCATTACGTTCGCCAGCAGCAGGCAATTCAGGACCCCATCGCGTTCGGGCAGAAAGCGCGAGTAGCCGATGCCGCCCGATTCCTCACCGCCGATCAGGATGTCGTGTTCCATCATCAAATCAGCGGTGTATTTGAATCCGATTTGCGTTTCGTAAAGTTTGCGGCCATGTTTGGCGGCGATGCGGTCAAGCATCCGCGTAGTGTTGAAGGCCCGCACCACGTCGCCGGACCACTTCTTGCGCTCCAGCAACCAGCGCAATAGAACGCAGAATATTTTATGCGAATCCACGAAGCTGCCATCTTCGGCGACAGCGCCAATCCTATCGGCGTCGCCATCGGTAGCGAGCCCCGCGTCACACTTTTCGCTCACTACGGTTTGCTGTAACAGAGAAATGTGCGGCTGAATGGGTTCCGGATTGATATCCGGAAACAGCGGGTTTACTTCCTGGCGAATCGCAACATGTTGAACTCCTCGCTCGCGGAAGATATTTGCGAGGATTCCGCGGCCGGAGCCGTACATCGAGTCAATTGCGATTTTGAATTTGGCTTTGCTGATGAGGTCCATGTCGGCAAAGCGGCAGACGGCGGCGATGTAAGGCGCCTTGAGATCGATTTCCTCGATTTTTGCTTTCGCGCCTCGCGGCATGGCGCCCGCGCGCAACTCTTCCTCCACCTTCTTCATGATGGCAGGAGTGGCAGATCCGCCGAATTTTCCTTTGAACTTCACGCCGTTCCAATTCCATGGGTTGTGGCTGGATGTGACCATTACTCCGCCCGCCGCGCCGTAGGTTTTTACGGAATACGAGACCGCCGGAGTTGGCGTGTAATCGTTGGCGAGTTTCACGGGCACGCCCGCTCCGGCGATTATTTCTGCCACCACTTGCGCCGCCCTTTGTGAGGCGAAGCGGGTGTCGTAGCCGATGAAGACTCCGCGCTGCGCATCCTCGTACTTCAACACGTAAGAAGCGATCGCACCGGCGACTCGGCGCACGTTGTCGAACGTGAAGTCGTCGGCAATAATTCCGCGCCAGCCGTCGGTCCCGAATTTGATTTCTTGAGCCATGAAAGTTGTCGTTGGTCGTTCGCCTACCATATCGCTGCGCGGTGGGCCTCCGATAATGGCCAGCGACCAGCGAACAAGGCCTCAAACCAATTTGTGCAGCTTTTTCTCGTCCAAATGCTTCACCACTTTACCGACGTCCTGCGCGTGTTGGCGGCTTGTAATGAGCAGAGCGTCCTCGGTTTCGACCACGACCAGATCGCTTACGCCTATAGTGGCGACGAACTTTCCGGGGGCATGCACATAATTTCCGTGCGCGTTCAGGATGAAAACGCCTGCCCCATTAATGACATTGCCCTCAGCGGAAGGGCTTTTTGCCGTGTGATGCTCGTGCAGGGCAGTCCACGATCCAAGATCGTTCCACCCGAAATCCGCAGGCAGACAAAAAAGGTTGCTGGCTTGCTCCCCTTTCGCTGACCGCGGTTCAAGAACCGCATAATCGACGCTGATGTTTTCGCATTTGGGATACAGACGACGAAAAGTCGAGGCAAATTGCTTCGTACCAAAAGCAGTAGCTATTTCTTCCAGCAGGGAAGCGGTGGCTGCCAGATGCTCACGCATCGCATTTGCCAAAGTCTGGGCGCTCCACAAAAACATCCCGCTGTTCCAAAAATAATTTCCCGCAGCCACAAACGTCGCAGCCTTTTCGGCATTGGGCTTCTCGGTGAAACGGAGTACACGAAGAGCGTCTCCCTTGAACAAAGCGCCCGCTTCAATGTACCCGTAGCCGGTTTCCGCGCGATTTGGCCGGACGCCGAGAACGACAATATTCTCGCCGGACGCCGCAATCTCCACTCCGCGTTCGATGCTAGAGCGGTAATTGTCTTCATCCGCAATGACGTGATCGGAAGGAAACATTCCGATCACCGCATCGGGGTTTTCGCGCAGAAGTAAGAAGGCCGCGAGACCGATCGCGGGCGCCGTGTTGCGTCCAAGCGGTTCGGCGAGCACTTGTGCGCTGGGTAACTTCGGAAGCTGCTTCAAGATGACGGGACGCAGATCATCGTTGGTAACGATCCAAAATTGTTTCGGCTGGGCGAGCGGTAGCAGACGCGCCACGGTTTGCTGAATCATGGTCTGCTTGCCGTCGAGCGCTAGCAGTTGCTTGGCGCGCTTCTTCCGGCTCAAAGGCCAGAAGCGTGTGCCGCGACCGCCGGCGAGAATTACAGGATAGAAGTTTGGGTTCTTAGCCACGTTTAGGATTTCACTTGCTACATTCGTGTTTGTGGTTCTGGCAGCACCGCACCGGGCACTCGCGCTCTTAGAAATTCCAGCGTCCACTGAGGCCGCACTGTAAACTTTTCCACTGACGCCGGAACCACGACCGCGTCGCCCTTCGCCAACGTAACGGGTTCGGCCCCCGCCGCTTCGACAACTCCGCATCCTTCTACCGCCACAAGAATTTGCGCGGAGCTCTTGCCGGATTCGTCTCGTATATTCAGTTCCTGCGCATCTTTCATCTCAAACATATCCACAACAAAGTAAGGCGCAGCCACCAGCGGAGCCTCCCGGTTATCGCTGCCGGTGACCTGCGACGGAGCGGGTCGAACCACTTTCCCCGACGCACCTTTTAACTTCACCGCAGCCAGGCCTTCTTTCAGATGCAGTTCCCGCGGCCTTCCGTAATCGTACAAACGATACGTTGTGTCCGACTGTTGCTGGGTTTCGACAATTACCGAACCCGGCCCCAGAGTGTGCACCGTCCCTCCAGAAACGTAAATCATGTCGCCGGTATAAACGTTCAGCCAGTTCAGCAATTCCTCGGCGCGTTTCTCATGAATTGCCTCTTCCAACTGGGCAACGGTGACGCCCGGCTTTAATCCCAGCGCGATCTGCGATCCGTTTTTCGCATGCGCGACGTACCAACATTCAGTCTTGCCCCACGGCTGAGATACTCGACGCGCTTGTTCATCATCGGGATGAACCTGCACCGAAAGTTTTTCGTGAGGGAACAGAAACTTCAGCAACAACGGAAAACGGCGGGCATCGCGGGCCGCGTCCCCGACCAGTTCGCGCTGATATCTTTCGCTGACTTCTGCCAGCGTCTGCCCCGTCAGGGGCCCGTTGGCAATCTTACAATTGTCGCCCGTGAGCCATGCCTCTCCAATTTTCTCTTCGAACCTGCGATTCGGATAAATCGGTGAAAGGTCGTACGCGCCCCAAGGGCGGGGATCGAATCCCGGAAGCATCAAGAATGGGTAAAGCGTTCCCATAGAAAATAACTTACATGAAAAAAGGCCGTTCGCGAACGTACGGCCCTCATCCGATCCTAAGCATTAGTCCATGAGCAAATGCGCTGAACTAATACGCTAAAGAGCAGCAAAAAATTTACGCATGCGTTCCAGACCGCGGTCCAACTCAGCTTTCGAAGTCGCGTAGGAGACACGGATGTGTTCGCCGGTGCCGAATCCTTCCCCCGGCACTGTGGCCACGTGCGCTTCTCGGAGCAACCGTCCCGCTACGTCTGACGCTGACTTCACGCCGCCGCGTCCCAGGAACGCCGAAATATTGGGATACGCATAAAAAGCCCCTTCCGGCAGAGTGCAGGTCACACCCGGTATCGATCGAAGCCCCTTCACGACGTAGTCGCGAAGTTGGATATACTCGCGCCGCATTTGTTCGACACACTCCTGCGGTCCATTCAGTGCGGCCACGGCGGCCTTCTGCACAATCGAAGTCGGATTCGATGTCGACTGACTCTGCAACTTCGACATCGCACTCACCACCGGCACTGGCCCAAGTGCGTAGCCCAATCGCCAGCCGGTCATCGCATAAGTTTTCGAGAGCGAACCCAGAACCACGATGCGCTCTTTAAATTCGCGCAACGATCCCACGGAAAAATTCTTGCCCGTGTAATTCAGGTAAACGTAACATTCGTCGGAGAGCACCCAGATTCCGCGCTCGTGCGCGACGCGGACAACTTCTCTCAGATCCGCCGCACTCATCACCGCGCCCGAGGGATTTGAGGGCGAATTCAGAATGATGACCTTGGTTCGCGGCGTGACTAATCTTGCGACCATCTCGGCGGTAACTCGAAACCCCTGCTCCTCATCCGATTGCAGTAATACGCACTCACCGCCGGCATAGCGAACGATGTCTTTGAACGAAACCCAGTAGGGCACCGGCAAAATCACTTCGTCGCCATGATCCACAAGCACTTGAATCGCGTTGAACAGCGCATTCTTGCCGCCCGTGGATGCGATGACTTCTTCGCGGCGATAGTCCGAGTCGAAATCGGCGGCATGGCGGTGGACGATCGCGTCGCGCAATTCGGCCGTGCCCGCCACCGCCGTGTATTTTGTGAAGTTGCCTTGAATGGCTGCAATGGCGGCATCTTTGATGTGCTGCGGAGTGGCGAAGTGCGGTTCGCCTGCGCCAAAGTCGACCACGTCGATTCCCTGCGCGCGCAGTTTGTCCGCCTCGGCCACCACCGCCATCGTCGCCGAGGGCTCAATGCGATTGATCCGGTCAGTAAGTTTTAGCGCTTGGCTCGTCGCAGTGGTCATGCTTTCTTTTTCCTCTTGTTTCCTTTTCTCGCGGACTCTCTTCGATCCAGAACTTCGTTCATGCGGGCGTCCCGCAGTTTATATGCGGGGTCGAGTCTCTCGCGGAGCTTCTGCTCCACGACTTCCGGGACCAGTCCCTTCACCGGCCCACCCGCCTGCGCCACTTCGCGCACCAGGCGCGAGCTGACGTAGGAATATTTATCGGCCGGCATCATGAAGACCGTCTCCAGCGTGGGCTCGAGCTTGCGGTTCATCAGCGCCATCTGCAATTCATATTCATAATCGCTGATCGCCCGGATGCCGCGCAAAATGCAAGTCGCCTCCAGCGATTTTGCATACTCGACCATCAGTCCATCAAAAGTATCAATGCGGACATTCTTCAAATCTGCCGTCAGTTCCCGCAACATCTGTAGGCGCTCGGCTACGCTGAACATCGGACTTTTCTCCGAGTTGCGCAGGATCGCGACCACTAGTTCTTCAAAAATCTTGGCGCCCCGCTCGATCAGATCGAGATGCCCATTAGTCGTCGGATCGAACGAGCCGGGATAAATAGCGATGCCTTTGTGCAATCGTCCTCAGTGGAACAGCGAGCTGAATAGAAGATTCTAAGCGGGAGAGAGTGGGGATGGCAATTAGGGAGAGTGAGGATTTAATGAATTTCCTGAGAACTCGTCGCAGGGCCTTGTCATCCCTCGCTTCGCTCGAGATGACAAGGCCCAAGATTTAACGCTTCGCAGCCACCGGCACCCTCGCGGGCTCGGGCGCAGCGCTCGGCATAGTTGTAACCCGCGCTCCTTGGGGTGCAGCCTGCGCCGCCGCGACCGGCTGTGCCTGCGCCGGACTCGCTATCAATCCCAACGCCTTGCGCACCTCGGTGTCAAGCTTGGCCATGGTGTCTTTGTTGTCCTTGAGGAACTGGCGGGCATTTTCGCGGCCCTGGCCGATGCGTTCGCCTTTGTAGCTGAACCACGACCCTGACTTTTCCAGAATATTGTTATTCACCGCAATATCCAGCAGGTCGCCTTCGCGCGAAATGCCTTCGCCATAGAGAATGTCGAACTCGGCTTCGCGGAATGGCGCCGCCACTTTGTTCTTAACTATTTTTACGCGGGTGCGCGACCCGGTGACGATGTCGCCATCTTTTATAGCGGCGATACGACGAATATCGATCCGCATCGAAGAATAAAACTTCAGTGCGCGTCCGCCCGTCGTAGTCTCCGGATTGCCAAACATCACGCCAATCTTTTCGCGGATCTGGTTGATAAAGATCAGGCAGGTGCGCGACTTGGAAACCGTCCCCGTCAACTTGCGCAGCGCCTGCGACATCAGGCGCGCCTGCAAGCCCATGTGGCTGTCTCCCATTTCGCCGTCGAGTTCGGCCTTGGGCACCAGCGCCGCCACCGAATCCACCACCAGCACGTCGATGGCATTCGAACGCACCAGCGCCTCGGTGATTTCGAGCGCCTGCTCGCCGTAGTCCGGCTGCGAAACCAGCAAGTTGTCGACGTCGACCCCCAACTTCTTGGCATATCCGGGATCGAGAGCGTGCTCGGCATCCACGAACGCAGCCATGCCGCCGGCCTTCTGTGCCTCGGCAATTACCTGCAACGTGATGGTGGTCTTGCCGGAAGACTCTGGGCCGAAGACTTCGATCACGCGCCCGCGCGGAAAGCCCCCCACGCCCAGCGCCGCGTCAAACGAGATCGCGCCGGTCGAGATCACCGCGATGGGGACGATCGCTTCCTTCGATCCCAGCCGCATGATCGACCCTTTGCCAAACTGCTTTTCAATTTGCGCAACCGCCAACTCAATTGCCTTGCCCCGTTCATCCGCCATGGGAGTGTGGCTCCTTTAAGATTCGCCGACTAAATTGCAACTTGATCTGGCCGGATTATACATACAGAGTGAAGCGAATAAAAGGCGAATTTGTAAAATTAACAGTGGATATCGTTCCGAAATGGGCAGCGCCTCTGCGTTGTCATCCTGAGGGCCGCGTCTTTTGCGGACCGAAGGACCTATAGCTTTGCTGGAAGCCGCAGTGGTACCAACTAGGTGCACAGGTCCTTCGTTGGGAGTCCTCGGCAAAGCCGAGGACTCCGCCGCCTCAGGATGACAAGCCCAGATGGATGGATGATCAGCTTTCGAGCGGCACAAAGATCCGCTTGTACAGTTCACAATACTTTTTCGTTGGAACGGCAATAGGCGGCCATCACCTCAGAAATGTCTTGTAAAATATTCGATTCCGTCGCATATTTCTGCAACTCATGGACCGCTCGTCGAGCGCGAGTCCTGTTTATTAGCAAGGAGGCGTGTGAACTCATTTCTCATTACATTCAAGCCCGACACGGAGAGCCCGCGTCTTGGCTGGTCTTTGAAGTCTGTTCAGAATCTAGCGAGGCAGCTTCTTAGGCGGGGCCACATCACCGATCCATGGCGCTTCCGAAATCGAAAGGATGTTAAGCCCGGCGATCGCGTTTTTCTCCTAATGCAGGGCAAGAACGGGCCTGCTCTTATTGGATATGGAAACGCAGGTGAACGGAATGGCGTTGATGAGGGTCGCTCCTGGAGGGACATCAATTTCGAGCGACTGGTCGATCCCGCGGTCAGGGTGCTTGCAGGCAAGGCGGCTCTCCGCGCGATTCGAGGTGCGGAGCGATGGCTTCAAGTGCAAACAAGCGGCGTCTTACTCCCTCGCGGGATTGCTGCGAAGATGGGATCTCTGGTCGTCACGGGCCGTATCGCGTCGAGAGGGAAGAGCAGAGGTATAGCGGTCAATGGGCTGACAGATGCAGAAGAAGGCGACCTGCGGCTTCGAAAACACTACACTCGGGAACGAAACCGAAACCTTGTTTCGCGAAAAATTGAAGAAACGCTCGGAAAATATGGAAAGCTAGAGTGCGAAGTTTGTAATTCCGACCTCGGTCGTGTCTACGGGGACTGGGGCAACAAAGCCATCGAATGTCATCACAAAATTCCATTGGCCTCTGCAACAGGATCACGCATGACTTTTCTAGAAGACCTAGCTCTGATCTGCGCAAATTGTCATAGGGTCTTGCACGGAGGCAAGTACGATATTCCGTCGCTGCGAGAAGTTCTTAAACAAATGCCACGCTACAAACACTAGCGCCGCGAAAGCAACCCCACAACGTCCCTCGCTTTTGCAGCAGATCTACTTCTGCGTCGCAATCGCATCTTCCAGCGCCAGGCGGGTGAAGCGCTGATAGGCAAATGTAACCACCTCTATCTCTGCAGCAAATCCACCGGCGCCGTCACATCGTGCACTCTAAAATACTTGGCCAGCGCCGGATATTTCCGCGCCACGGCCTCATACATCGCATAGGCCACGTTGCGGTAAGAAACATGTCCCGCTGGCGTGGTGCGCAGCTCGGAGATGTAGACGGCCTCGGCGAAGTCCATCTTGAACAGGGCGCGTTTGCGATAGGCCAGCGGAATTGCGTACTGCGAATTCTCTTCCGCCTCGGGCACGTTGCGCGCGGCCAGTTTCTCAATTGCCGTTTGCACGCGCCGCATCACGGCGTCGTAGCGAGAACGCATGCCGGCATCTTCCACGTCGAGCAGCATCTCGTAGCCATGCTGCGTAGTGAACCCCTGCATCACCTGGATGCAGCGGCGGTGACGGTGCATGTCGCGGAAGCCGCCGGTGTCCATGAGGATGTCGAAGCGGAACTGCTGCCCGGCGCGGAATCCGCGCAGCATTTCGTCGTGCTTGCCGCGATGCCGCAGGCCAAGGTCGATGATCTCGCGCCGGAATCTTTCGCCCGAAACCTGCACCGCCTGCCGGACCTGTCGATAGGAATGGTGGCAGTGCTCGTATAGTAAAGTCGTCGCAATCTCCACTTCGAGCGGTTCCTCGTCGAGCAAATCGACAATCGCCTTCGAAGGAGCGACCGGTTCGCTCTTCAGTAACTCCCGTGCCGCCTGCCGCAACTCACGCCGCGTTTCCATTTCATACGGATTCGGATCCGCATACTTCACCAGTGTGGGCGCGACCCGCACTTCGTGCAGCAATTCCTGCTCCGCTCGCGCCCCCAACTCCGGATTCGCCGCCCGAATCTCCTCGACCAATTTCTTCAACGACTCGGCATTCACGTTGTAAGCCGCCGACGTTGCCGCCTTCTTCAACGACTCGCCGAGAACCCGCGTCTCTTTATGCGTGTGCGAAAGCAGATGCGCCACCTGGGTTTCCAAGGTCCGCGCATTGACGATTTCCCCCAGCGATGTATTCGTAGCCAGCGGCAGCAGGTAGCGTGTGATGTCGAAAGCCCGCGCCTTCAGCGTGCGCTCGTACGCCTCCTGCTTCATCTCGGCCGGCTTCGGCGTGATGCTGATCAGGTGCTTGGTCATGTGCGCCGACAGCGCTTCGTACTCGGCGAAAAGAAAATCCAGAGTCTCGCGGTAAAGCTTGCGGGCTTCGTCATCCGCGCCGAAGTCTGGGACGTAATAGCCGCTCTTCTTGAAATCCTGATAGCGCGTCGAGCGCTCCTGCCCGTCCCAGCGCTGTTCGTCGGCCAATTCAATCGCAGCCAGAATCGACAGCCTCTCGACCGCCAGCGCAATGTGCGCCAGGTCAGCAATCGAGCGATGGCCGTACTGAAAATAAAATGTATTGAGAAATTTCTCCGCCTTCTGCGTGCTGATCTCGCGCAATGACTCCTTCATCGACAGCGACGAGCGCGAATATTTCGCCATGGCGTAGGCCTGGATCTCCGGTTCAACGCCATAAACCGCGAAGACTTCGGTCGAAGGCGCTTCGGATTGCACTTCTTCAACCACAGCGGCTTCAAGCACTGCGGGATTCTCCGCCGTCGAGGCTCTCAGCGGCGATCGATGCCCCGACCCAGACGAAACCAAATCTGGTGTGGACGATTTTTGGTTGGAACCTTCGGGCATGGTGCTCACTTCGTTGACGGCAATCTGAGACATGGGAATGTCTCGAATGTTAATCGGGGGAGAGTCAATGCGCAATGCGTTTCACTGCGCGATTTTGCCGCCGCTGTGGATATCCTCGCCAGAAAATGTTCCCGTGGCCTTGTCTATAACCTGACTCCCCGCACTTTGCCCTACACTGGTGCGTGGATTCCGCACTTCATCATGTCGCGCATCGTCCCTGGCCACTACCGTCCGGCCCCTGGATAATGAAACAGATCTGGCACGATCTCCTCTTCGCCCACTGGCCTGTTCTTGCCTCGGTGATGCGGCCGCTAGTCCCGGCGCAACTGACGCTCGATACCTTCGACGGCCAATGCTGGGTCGGAGTCGTTCCGTTTCGCATGAGCGGAATTCGTGCCCGCGGTTTGCCGCCGATCTCCGGCTTATCAAGCTTTCCCGAGCTGAACGTCCGCACCTATGTGACCTATGGCGGCAAGCCCGGCGTGTATTTCTTCAGTCTCGACGCCGCCAATCTTCCGGCCGTCTGGGCCGCACGGAAGTTTTACCATTTACCATACTTTCATGCGGCGATGACCGTGGAAGCCCGCGGTGACAGCATTCGCTATTCCTCTCATCGCTACAATTCTCAGGCAAAATTTCGAGGAGACTATTCCCCCGCCCGCGAAGTTCGGCTCGCCGCCAAAGGTTCAATCGACCACTGGCTCACGGAACGTTATTGTCTTTACACGATCCACGACAAGAAAGTTTTTCGCGGCGAGATTCACCACCGCTCCTGGTCTCTGCAGAATGCGGACGCTCAGTTGGAAACCAACACCGTTGCCGCCGCACTCGCGATTTCGCTACCTCCCATTCCGCCCTTGCTGCACTTTGCCCGCAAACAGGAAGTCCTGATCTGGCCATTACGCCACGCCGAAGAGGCGCAGCGGCGGGTATAATGCCACGTTCTGTCGTTAAGCCTTCACTAATCGAAATTCGAAGCAACTTCTGGAGATAATCTCATGTCCCTTTCAGGACGGGTGGCGTTCGTCACAGGCGCGTCGCAAGGCATAGGACGCGCTTGCGCTCTGAAGCTCGCCACCGAAGGCGCGACATTAGCCGTCGCCGCCCGTAATCAAGACAAGCTGAACGAACTGGTGAACGAAATCACCGCCACTGGCGGCAAAGCCGCGGCCTTCGTCCTCGACGTCACCGACGAAGAGCAGGTCAAGTCCACGATCAAGGCCGCCATCGCTGAACTCGGCAAGATCGACATCCTGGTTAACAACGCCGGCATCACCCGCGATCAGCTCGTCCTGCGCATGAAGCGCGCCGATTGGGACGCCGTACTGCAAACCAACCTCACTTCGGCATATCTCTGCACCCAGCAGGTCACCAGTTCCATGCTCAAGCAGCGCTGGGGACGCATCATAAACATCACCAGCGTCTTCGGACAGATGGGCCAGGCGGGGCAGGCGAACTATTCCGCCTCAAAAGCCGGGCTGATCGGCCTGACCATGGCCATTGCCCGCGAACTGGGATCGCGCAACATTACTTGTAACGCCGTCGCCCCCGGCTTTATCGAAACTGCTATGACCGAAGCGCTTGGTGACGACTTCAAGCAGTCCGCCGCGAAACAAATTCCGCTGGGTCGCGTAGGTTCGCCCGGCGATGTTGCCGCTGCCGTCGCATTCCTCGCGTCGGACGAAGCCTCCTACATCACCGGCCACGTCCTGAACGTGAACGGCGGGTTATTGATGGGATGATGTCTGAACGAGGGCTTTCTCTGGAATTCTAGCGGTGGGCATTCTCCCGGCGGGCCGTCTCGGGGCGATCACCGAGTATCACCGACGCCCGCGTGCGGTCCCCAGGATTAAGCGGATAGTAGCCAGCGGCCTGCACTGCAAGTTGTCCTGGCGCGGAAATCGTGAAGCTTAGCAACCGGGTTACGGCCTCCGGACGCTCCTTGGCAAAGTCCCAATAGACGTAAGCGCTCAGCGGATACCGCACGGTGCGGATGTTCTCGCTGGAGGCTTCGATCCCCGGGCCGCCTGTCATCCGCCGTATCCTCGGATACTTCACATCATGCTCGGCGGGCAGCGGAATCAACCCAATCCCGTTGGCGTCTTGCGCTACCGCCTTTTCGGTTTCCTTCGCGTTGGCGAATCCTCTCATCGCAGTGTCAATCTCTTCGCCGTGCAGCACCAGTTCCGTAAAAAACAGACTTCCCCCTACCATCGCTTCCGTGCTGTACAACCGGATCGCGGCGTCGCGCCCGCCAATCTCTTTCCAGTTGCTAACCTTTCCGCTATAAATCGCGCGCAACTGGTCCACGCTCAGATCGTCGATTGGATTCGATGGGTTAGTAATGACGACCACGCCTTCAATGGCGATCGGAATCTCGCGAGCCTCGCTGCCGAAGTGTTCCGTCAATTGCTGCTTCTGCCGGGCGTTAAGAGGATGGACGGTTTGCCAGATCGAGTTCCCTCCCGAAGGCAGGGACTGCAACGACTCCGCCACATTCAACCCCACGGTGGCGCCCGGAAAGCTCGCCTCGTACAGTTCGACCAGTTCCTGGCAGAGATGCAGCATGGAAGCCGCTCCGCGAATCACAACGGGCTCGCCGCTCGCCTTGGCCTGCAATCCAGCCACGAACAGCAGTAAAATTGCACACGTTCTTTGAATGTTCAAGCAATTCATTCTCTCTCGAATTTGTTGATCAAATGTTAAAGTGTGCGCGTCGCCGCAAACTTCGGTAACCTTTAATGAGTACGAGCAAAGTAATGAGTACGAGCAAAGAGTACGAAATGATGAATCCGGGATTGGACCGCGCCGCGAATCCTGCGCCCTCTAAGTTAAAGTCTTTGACCTTTGCTCAAGCCGAATCGAATGCGCAAATCGCTCAAGCCCGCGAACTATTTTTGGAATACGCGCAGTCCCTGGGCTTCAGCCTCTGCTTTCAGAACTTCGACAAAGAACTCGCGGAGCTCCCCGGCGACTACGCTCCGCCCGAAGGCCGATTGCTGCTCGCGGAGTACGATGGCGAACTCGCGGCCTGCGTCGCGCTGCACAAATTAGAGCCGGGCATCTGTGAGATGAAGCGCCTGTACCTGCGCCCGCAGTTTCGCGGCAAAGGCCTGGGACGCGCGCTGGCCGACCGCATCATCGCGGACGCGCGCCAGATCCGCTACCACCGCATGCGCCTTGACACCGTCGAGCCGGTTATGAAAGATGCGGTCGCCATGTATCGCAAGCTCGGGTTCAAACAAGTTGCCCCCTACCGCCCAAACCCGATTGCCGGCGCGATGTATATGGAGTTGGAATTGTGATTCGTGGGAGGTTTTAACATCATGAAGAAAATCTACTTGTTGACCTTGGTCGTCCTATTCGCTTTAACCGCGTTCGCCGCCGACAGCAAACCCGTCTCTTACAAAAGTGGCGACGACACCGTGCAGGCCATGCTCTACACGCCTTCCGGCAAGGGACCGTTTCCCGCAATCATCGTCATCCATGAATACTGGGGACTGAACGACTGGGTCAAAGAGCAGGCCTCAAAGCTCGCCGATGAAGGCTATGAAGCGCTCGCGATCGATTTGTATCGCGGCAAGGTTGCCACCACGCCGGATATGGCCCACGAATTAATGCGTGGAGTTCCCGACGACCGCGCTAAGCGTGACCTGCACGCCGCTTTCGAATTTCTCCAGTCGCAGCCCAACGTCAAGAAGAATCGCATCGGCGCAATCGGATGGTGCATGGGCGGCGGATATGCGCTTGACGTCGCGCTGCAGGAGCCAACTCTCGCCGCCGACGTGATTAACTACGGGCATCTGGCGACCGATCCTGACGCGCTCAAGAAAATCAATGCTCCCATCCTCGGACTGTTCGGAGGTCAGGACCGCGGTATCACTCCAGATGACGTGCATAAGTTCGAGGCCGCGATGAAACAGCTGGGCAAGAAGGTCGAGGTCAAGATTTACGATGATGCCGGACACGCCTTCGAAAATCCCAACAACAAAGATGGTTACCGCGCCGCCGATGCCGCCGACGCGTCGAAACGCACGGTTGAGTTTCTTGCTGAGACGTTGAAAAAGTAGCTCCCGCAAGTGGCCAGGGGCGCGACTTGTCGGGCGTTTCAGCGGCGAATCATTTTCTTCACAGTGTCTAAGTATCCGCGCGTCCGTAAGTGCGCCGAAACCTGATTGCACCGATTTTGTCATAGCACTAATTTCCACTTGCCAGAAAATCCCGATCTGGTTACTATGTCGCATCCTTCCATGCTCCCCCAGATCAACATCGGCGAAACCATCAGAAACTACCGGCTGCAAAAGGGGATGTCTCAGGGAGACATCGAAAAGCGCACCGGCCTGCTGCGTTGCTACCTGTCGCGCGTAGAGAACGGGCATACCATCCCATCGCTGGACACGCTATCGAAAATCGCTGGCGCTATGGAGATTGCACTTTCGCAATTCTTCTCCGAATCCGGTCACAGCAACGGCTCCAAGGGATTGCCCCAACTCTCCGATGACGAAGTCCGCTTCCTCAGCCAGGTCCGCCGCTACGCCACCAATCTCAACGACAGCGACCGCAAGCTGGTGCTCGCCATGGTGAAGAAGATGGCGTCGAATTCGAAGTAGTGTTCAGCCTTGGCCAGTAGCTCTTAGCCTTTAGCTAGTTCATACCCTGTGATCCATCCTTGCGCCAAGCTGGCAGCCTGCCCGTGCTCGCGGCCCAAACAAAATTGGGGTCGCTAAGAGCTAACGGCTAAGAGCTAAAAGCTGAGTACTTTCGTACCATGACCTCCGGTGACCAGCCGGTACCTCGCCGCCACTCGGTGTTCTCTTTACACTGTTACCTGGAGAGCCCTGAGTGACCACGGACGAAGAGTTAAATATTCTCGAGACCCAACTGCGGCGGCTGAAGATCGAGTACGAAGTTTTCTTCAGCAACCCGACCAAGCGGCCGCCCACTGACATCGAGTGGAAGGTGCTCTCCCTGCTGCGCAAATTTTCCGATGGCGGACGCATGAGTTTTTCCCAGCGCTTTCGCTACAACGAAATGGCCCAGCGTTACGCCATCTACAGCGATCTCTGGCGCAAGAAGTCGCGCATCCGCGAAGAAGGCTACCGCCGGCCCCAGGACGCGCTCCTCGCCGTGCAAGGCGTCCGCCCCGAGCAGGAGCACAAGCCCGCGCATCCGGTTTATGGCCTCAGTCATGCTGCCACCGCTGGCGCAGCCGAAGGCGATGCCGTCGTCACCTCACCACCCTTCACCCTTCACACTGCAAAGGATAAAGAGCGCGAACAAGTCGAGCGTTTATTCAACACGCTGGTCGCGGCGAAAAAGAAGGCGGGAGAAAACGTCTCTGGCAATCTCGATTCTTTCTCCACATTCGTGCGCAAGAAGACCGAGGAAATCCGCAAGCAGTACGGCTGCCAGGATGTCGAATTTTCCGTGGAACTGAACCACGGGCAGGTGAAGCTGAAGGCGAAGGCGAGGTCGTAAAAGCGGCGTTGGTCGCTGACCGTTGCGATCCTTCCCGCGCTCCAGTGGGACGGCCTATTATCGGCGGGTAAATGAGCGTTGCGGAAGATGAGATCACGCCAAAAACATGAAATGGTGGACCGCATTGGCGATTATCCTAGTGACCGCGCTAGCATCGTTCCCTGCGGCGTGGTGGGCTTACGACATTTGGAACGACCGCAGGCACGCGATAACGGTTGATGAAAACACGTCCGTTTATCCCGGTAAGGGCAATGCAAGTTGCGGCACGGAACAGTTCTCGGTCATTGCGCCCGGGACAAAGACGCAGATTCGACGAATTCGTTACTGGAAAAACTGCGCCACCATTGATGTCGAGCTTGCGGACGGCAGAAAAGGTTACATCGTACTCGACCGTCGTAACATCACGATAATCCCTTCGTTACCCTAGCCCTGTCCTCGGACACAGCGATTTCCGCCGTGAAATCATCATTTCAGTAGCCGGACACGCGAGCTGGATAAGTTGCAGCCGATCATCAACGACCAACACGCAATTGCTGATAGAATCTTCGGTCACTCCGCTCTCATCCTTCATACCAGAGGCCGATCATGTCCCGTACTCTCCCCAAGATTCAGCGCGCCATTCTTAGCGTCACCGACAAGACCGGCCTCGTCGATTTCGCGCGCCGGCTCGCCGACCTCGGCATCGAACTCATCTCCACGGGAGGCACCGCCAAGCTACTGCGCGATTCCCGCATCGCAGTCAAAGACATTTCCGAGCTAACCGGCTTTCCGGAAATGCTGGATGGCCGCGTCAAGACTCTTCATCCGAAAGTACACGGCGGCATTCTGCACCGCCGCGAAAATCCTTCCCACACTGCCGCCGTCGCCGAGCACGGCATCCAGCCCATCGATATGGTCGTAGTCAATCTCTACGCCTTCGAAAAAACCGCCACCAAGCCGGGCGTGGCTTTCGAAGAGTTGATCGAGAACATCGACATTGGCGGACCGTCCATGATCCGCTCCGCCGCCAAGAACTTTCACGATGTTGCCGTCGTCACTTCTCCCGTCGATTATCCCGCCATCGCCGAAGAACTCGCCCGCTCCGGCGGCGGACTTTCCCTCGAAACCAAATGGCGCCTCGCACAGAAAGCCTTCGCCACCACCGCTGCGTATGATTCAGCCATCGCCTCTACGCTCGAGCGCGTCCCAGCAGATTTCCAAGTGCTTCCAACGAGCGAGGCCTTCCCGCAAACCCTCCGCCTCTCATTCCAGAAAAATCTCGACCTGCGCTACGGCGAGAACCCGCACCAGAAGGCCGCCATGTATTCCGACGGCTCCGGCGCAGGCGTCGCCAACGCCCACCAGTTACAAGGCAAAGAACTTTCCTACAACAATATCGTCGACCTGCAAGCCGCCTGGGATCTGGCCCAGGAATTCGATCCGAATGAAGCTGCCGTCTGCGCCATCATCAAGCACACCAATCCTGCCGGTACCGCGACCGGTAAGACAATCGCCGAGGCCTACAAGCGGGCTCTGGAATGTGATCCCGTCTCCGCGTTCGGCGGCGTGATTGGCGTGAACCGTCCCATCGACGCCGAGGCCGCCGAAGAGATGCACAAACTCTTCCTCGAAGTCATCGCCGCCCCCGGCTTCGACGAAGCCGCCAAAGCCAAGTTCGCAACCAAGAAAAATCTGCGCCTCGTCGAAGTGAAAGCCGCGCCGCAGAAATGGATTCTAAAAAACATCTCCGGCGGCATGCTCTTGCAGGACAACGACTCTCGCCCCTTGCACGATGTCGACCTGAAAGTAGTAACCCAGCGCGCCCCCACGCCGGAAGAAACCCGTGCCATGCTATTCGCGTGGAAGGTCTGCAAGCTTGTGAAGTCGAATGCCATCGTCTATGCCCGCGACGGACAAACCGTCGGCGTCGGCGCCGGACAAATGAGCCGCGTCGATTCCGCCAAGATTGGCGCTATGAAAGCGCAACTCCCTCTACGGGGAACCGTCGCCGCCTCCGACGCCTTTTTCCCGTTTCCCGACGGAGTCGAGGAGATCGCGAAAGCTGGCGCGACCGCCATCATCCAACCCGGCGGATCGCAACGCGATCCCGAAGTTATTGCCGCCGCCGACCGCCTCGGCCTGGCCATGCTCTTTACCGGAGTGCGCCATTTCCGCCATTAAAGGCGGAATGCTCAGCGCTGGATTACTAGAAACCGTTTCCTGTTCCTTAGCGGCCCTCGTGGTAAATAACTTTACCGAACTTGACAATGCCCCCTGCGCAAGTCCCCTCGGTCCCTGCACTTTCGGGCCTAAACCCAGTCGGCTTCGATCGCAGTGTTTTTCCCCAATCGCGCCCTTAACGGGTTAGAATTAACAAAGACCCTCCCGGGGCGGTTTTGCATCCAATGATCATGTTTCGGGAAGTGCGCACGGCTTCAACAGAAATAATTCCACTCATATCAGGTCGAGCATGAATAGAATTTTTCGCTCAATTTTGGTCCTATCGTTTCTCGCAGCGTTCGCAGTTGCGCAACAAGCTTCTCCTTCTCCCGCCGAGCCGAAGTCATCGGATGCGAAGAACGCTCCGTCCAAATCGTCGCAGGCTTCCCCGCGCAAACTGGACCGCGCCGCCGCTTATTACCACTACACCGTCGCCCACATGTACGAAGAGCAGGTCACGGTCTATGGCCGCAGCGAACTCGCCAATAAGGCTCTCGAAGAGTATCGGCTCGCCATTGATGCCGATCCTTCTTCCGAGTTCCTCACCTCGGGCCTTGCCGAGCTCTATGTAAAAACCGGGCGCATTCGCGACGCAGTCCTCGAAGCGCAAGACATCATCAAGCGCGATCCCAATAATATTGAAGCCCGCAAGCTGCTCGGCCGAATTTACCTGCGCTCGCTCGGCGATATGCCGGGCAGTAGCAACGGCTCTGACAACGTTCTGAAACTCGCCATCGAGCAGTACGAACAGATTGTCAAGATCGAGCCCGACAACGTGGACGACCATCTTTTGCTCGGCCGCCTTTACCGCCTGAATAACGATTTGCAAAAGGCGGAAAACGAACTCAAGATTGCCGTGAAACTCGATCCCGATTCCGAAGAGGCCGTCACTACTCTAGCTTTGCTTTATACCGACGAAGGCGATAGCGCTCACGCTTTGCAGGTCCTTAGCTCGATCCCCGATACCGGACGCTCCGCCAAGCTCTATTCCGCGCTGGGCGCCACTTACGAGCAGCGCAAGGATTACAAGAGCGCCATCGACGCCTACAAGCACGCTATCCGTTTAGACCGGGACAATCTGGATGCGATTCGTGGCCTGGCGGAAAACCTCTTGAACGATGGCCAGGTCGACGCCGCTCTCGACCAGTACAAAATCATCGCTGACGCCAATCCCGAGGACGCGCAGACCTATCTCCGCGTTTCCGAAATCTACCGCCGCCAGGGAAAGTACGACGACGCGCTCGACAGCCTGAAGAAAGCTCAAGCGATGGTTCCCGATGCCCTCGAGGTGCCATATAACATCGCAGTGGTTTACCAGGCTCAGGGTCGATACGACGAAGCCACGAAACTCCTGCTGGATCTGCTGAAGAAAACCGAGAAAGCCGAAAACGGCTACTCCCAGGCAGACCGCAACAATCGCGCCATTTTCATTGAGCGTTTGGGCATGGTTTACCGCGATCAGGAAAACTACCAGGCTGCGGTTGATACTTTCCGCAAGATGATCCCGCTCGGCGACGACAATGCGCGCACCGGCTATCAGGATGTCATCGATACCTATCGCGAAGCCAAACAGTGGCCGCAGGCCACTGCCGCCGCAAAAGAGGCCGCACAAAAACTGCCCAACGATCGCGAACTGCGCATGGTACTAGACGCTCAACTGGCGGACACTGGCGATCCCGAAAAGCCTCTTGCCGATGTCCGCTCCATGCTGAAAGGCAAGCCTGAAGATCGTGACGTTTACCTCCGGCTCGCCATCATGAACACGCGGCTGAAGCGCTGGAGCGAGGCCGAGGAAGCTCTCGATAAAGCCGAACAGCTCTCCACCAAAGCCGAAGATAAAGAGTACGTCTACTTCCTGCGCGGATCGACCTTCGAGCGCGAAAAGAAGTATGACCAGTCCGAGGCTGAGTTCCGGAAAATACTCGCGATCAATCCTCAGAACTCGATGACCTTGAACTATCTCGGCTACATGAACGCCGATCGCGGCGTGCAACTGGAAGAGTCGTTTAACTTCATCAGCCAGGCGGTAAAGCTCGAGCCCACGAACGGCGCCTATCTCGACTCTCTGGGATGGGCTTACTTCAAGCTTGGCAAGTATGAACTCGCGGAAGAAACGCTGAATAAGGCTTCCTTACGCATGGGTTCCGATCCCACGGTGCAGGATCACTTAGGCGATCTCTACCAGAAGACCGGACGGCTGAAGCTGGCCGCCGCCCACTGGGAGCGTGCCGTCGAAGAGTGGAACAAGACGGTGCCCGCGGAACAAGATGGTGATCTGATGGCCTCTACACAGAAAAAACTCGATGCCGCGAAAGTACGCCTGGCCAAGGAAGACGCGGACAAGCGGTAAGCGGTAGCTACTACCAGGCTCCCAGGGTGATGCTGTTTTTTTTGGACTAGTAGTACTCTCGGTACTGTCAAGAGGGCACTTGAGGACGATCAAACTGACTGCCTTCTATGCGATCGTGGCGATGTCGGGGCTGCTCCCCATCTCGACCGCGCAATCGAAGGGGTCCGCTCCTGTTATTCCTGCACCCGTACCGCCGCAAATCGCAGCCGCCCAGAAAGTTTTCATCTCCAATGCAGGTGGAGAAAGTTTCGAGTCCGTCATTGACGAGACTGTCTTCAGCGGTGGTCCCGACCGTCCTTACAACCAGTTCTACGCGGCGATGAAGGGTTGGGGCCGATGCGAGTTGGTGTCCTCGCCAGCCGATGCCGACCTAGTCCTCGAAATCAGTTGGGTCCTCACCGATACCGGATTGAAACTCCCCGTTCTTGGACAGCTTCGATTGCTGGTGATCGATCCCAAGACCCACGTCACGCTCTGGAATCTAACTGAGTATGTGCGCGGAGCGATATTGCTGGGGAATCGAGACAAGAACTTCGATCGAGCCATGACCATCGATGTAAACCGCCTGAAGACTCTTATGTCTGTTCCCGCAGCGGCGGCCGCTGCGAAAAAACCCGACGCCACCAACTAGCGCAAGTAGTTACTGGCTACTAGGTACTACCTCCCAGCCCCTGTTAGACTTTCCACCATGCTGGCCGCCTACGCGGTGCAGGTGGAACATTCCCGCGGACGCCGTTTCCCCGAACCGCAGCATCCCTATCGCAATGACTTTCAGCGCGACCGTGATCGCGTTATCCATGCGCGCGCCTTTCGCCGCCTCGAAGATAAGACCCAGGTTTTCACCCGCCGCTATTCCGATCACTTTCGCAACCGCCTCACTCACACCATTGAAGTCGCGCAGATTTCGCGCACCGTCGCCGGCGCGCTCGGCCTCAACGTGGATTTGGCCGAGGCTTTAGCGCTGGTCCACGACCTCGGCCATCCTCCCTTCGGCCACGCGGGAGAAAAGGCGCTGGACTCCGTCATGCGCGCCCATGGTCTGTTCTTCGACCATAACCTCCATGCTCTGCGCATCGTGGAAGACTTCGAACAGCGCTATGCCGCCTTTCGCGGCTTGAACCTGACCTTCGAAGTACGGGAAGGCATCATCAAGCATTCCCGCGACTACGATGCCGCAAAACATCCGGAACTGGCCGAGTATCTACTCGACCAGCGCCCTCCGCTCGAAGCCCAGCTCATTGACTTAACCGACGAAATCGGCTACAACACCGCCGACTTGGATGACGGATACGAAGCGCATCTCCTGACTCTCGATCAAGTCCGCGCCGGCGTGCCAGTTTTCGAATATTTTTTCCGACAGGCCGAGCAAACGTATCCCGACGCGGCCGAAAAACTGAAGTTCAATGAAGCGCTCAAGGGCATATTCAACCGCCTGGCTGGCGATCTAATTACGAATACTCAGGCGCGCTTGCAGCAGGCTGGCACCGCAACGCTGGCTGACATTCGACTCCACAAAGAACGACTGGCCGCGTTCAGTGCCGAAGTAGAAGCGGACCGCAAACAGATCAAGAACTTCCTCTACGAAAATCTTTATTACAGCCCATCCCTGGCTGGAGAAAAAGACGACGCCGAACGCATCGTCACCGAACTGTTCACCTACTGGATGACGACCCCTTCTGCCCTCCCGCACTACTATCAGGAGAAAGCCGGGCAGGATTCTTTGCCGCGCGTGGTTTGCGACTACATCGCCGGCATGACCGATCATTTCATCATCGAACAATACGAAAAATATTGCGGAGGGAAAGGTTTTAAACACAGGGGACACAGGTAAGCACAGGTTCATTTACCCTGTGTTCCTCCATGCCCTCTGTGCTCAAGATTTGTAACGTGGTCAAGCTTGAAAATCCTCGGGTAGTGGGTTCGTTTTCAAACTGACCCCCTACCAATCTTCATTTTCCCGCAAGGTTCTTCCGAGGCGGGGAAAACAGAAGAAGGAATCCTGCAAAGGCTTGCACACTTGAGAAATCGGCTGCCACCAACGTCGCGGTGACCAGGGTTACCACCTGACCGCGTCACTCAACCCCACTGTCACTGATTGATCGCAAATGTTCTCCGCGCCCTCACCCGCGCACGCAGTTTTTATATCAGAATTTGCCAAAATTACCCTCCCCGCCACCCAAACCCTATGCTCCTCTCTAACGCGCAGGTACAATGTCTATGGTTATCAAGACCTTAGCTATTCAACCCCTAAGCCGGTTTTGGCATCTGACCTGTATTAGAAGATGCGGGCACCGGGACAAACGCGGTGCCTAAGTTTTGAGTTTTTCGGGTGTGCGTAGCGTCAGCGCATACCGGTTTTTTAGGGGACGCAAGAGTGGAGCCCCCAAACCGCTCCCCCAAACTTGGAGGAAGTTTCTTATGAACAACCGTATTTTAGTTACTCTGCCCCTGGCCGCCATGCTGGCATTTCCAGCCTTCGCCCAGACTTCGTCTACCCCAACACAGGATCAGTCCAACCCCTCGGCTACCTCGACTCAGTCCGGTGACACCGCTACCGGCAAGCAGCCTCTACAGGCGCCTGCCCGCGAGGGTTTCTGGGGCCGTGTAAACCCGTTTGCCCGTAAGAACTACGTCAAGCGGCAGACTGAGCCCATTCGCGACCGCATCAACGAACTCGACGATTTGACCGCAGCCAACGGCAAGGCAATCAAGGACACCGATTCACGCGCCCAGGCCGGGATCAAGTTGGCTTCTGACAAAGCGAACGAAGCCGACCAGCATGCCATCGACGCCGGAAATAAAGCCACCATGGCGCAGCAAAGCGCGCAGCAGGCCAGTACCCGAATCCAGACCGTCGAAACCGTGGTCGGCAACATTGACCAATACAAGGCTTCGAATCAGACCGAGATCCGTTTCAAGCCCGGCCAAACCATGTTGAGCAAGAACGCCAAAGACGCCCTTGACGAGATGGCTAACACGGTTAAAGGTCAACGCGGCTACATCATCGAAGTGCAGGGTTTCTCCTCCGGCAAAGGCCAGACTGCGATTTCCAATTCGCAGAAGATGGCCGAGTCGGTGGTTCGCTACATGGTGCTCAACCACGAGATTCCGGTCTACCGGATTTATCTCGTAGGCATGGGCAACGCTCCGGTCGCTGGCGATGAAGAAAATGGCAAGACCAAGCACATCAGCGGCGGCCGCGTCGAAATCAGCTTGCTGAAGAACGACCTGGAACAGCTTTCCAGCAATTCTTCGGCTCCGGCCACCAACATGGACCAGTCGCAACAGCCCAAATAGGTCTGAATCAGTTCGGGACTACGGGCGCTTCGCCCAGTCCCTCCCCCAGAAAAAGCTCTTCGCGCAAGCGAGGGGCTTTTTTGTGTTTGTTAGGAGACAGCCTATGTGGAGACAGCTGCCCTGGGCTGTCTGGTCGAGCGCAGTTCAGCTCGACAGCCCCTTAAGAGCGGCTAGCCGGGATGACGGTGGAAGTAAATCAGAAGCATGTGAGTCACAAAACCAACTACAAACCAGACTGCAGCTTCAATTATTCGTTTGAATCTCGGAGTCATGCACAGAGAATACCTGCAATACGCATCCCCTGTCAGGTGAGGGAGCGCAGATTCATTCGCGGTAACTCATCCGCGGTAGGCCGCTGGCTTTATGCCTAAATTATCGAGCTTCGACTGGAGTGTGGTGCGCTTCAATCCCAGGCGCGCGGCGGCGCCTTCGGGACCCCCAAGCCGGCCATGGCAATCTCGCAGGGCGCGTACGATGCGTTCCCGCTCCCTTTCGCGAAGCGAACCGTTGTTGCCATTGCCCTGATCTACGATCGTCTCCAATTCCGACAGCGGCGCTTGCAAGACCGAGCCAGGCGTTAGAATCACAGACCGTTCCACGAAATTTTCCAGCTCCCGAATATTACCCGGCCACGCCCAGCGCACCAGTAGTTCCATGGTTTTCGCCGGGATGCTGGTAATGGATTTTTTCATTTTCGCGGCAAACTTGTCGACGAAGTGCTCGATCAGCGGACGGATGTCCTCTCGCCGCTCTCGCAATGGCGGTATGAGAATGGGAAACACGTTCAAGCGATAGTACAAATCGCTCCGGAACTCTCGCTCTTTCACACCCTGCAGCAGATCCCGGTTGGTGGCCGCCAATAGACGAAAATTGACCTTCAGCGTCTGGGTGCCGCCCAGCCGTTCGAATTCCTGATCCTGTAGCACCCGCAATAGCTTGGGCTGCAGGCTCAGCGGAATGTCCCCAATCTCATCCAGAAAAAGCGTGCCCCGGTCCGCCAGCTCCAGACGGCCAAGCTTCCTGCCTACCGCGCCGGTGAACGCTCCTTTCTCGTGACCGAACAACTCGCTTTCCAGAAGCCCTGAGGGGATAGCCGCACAGTTCAGCTTGATAAAGCTATTGTGCTGCCGCTTACTCAGGTGATGCAGAGCTCGCGCCACCAGCTCCTTTCCTGTACCGGTTTCGCCAAGGAGTAGAACCGTAGCGTCGCTGGGAGCGACCTTCGCCACTTTTTCCAGAACTGCTTTTAACGCGCCACTGCGGCCTATTATTTCGCCGAACCCCAGCTCGGTATCGATCGCATGTTCCAGGTAAAGCTTTTCTTCCGCCAGTTTCTCCTTGGCTAGCCCCAGTTCCGTGGTCACTTCACACAGTTGGCTGATCGTATACCGTAATTCTTCTTCGGCTTTCCGGCGAGCTTCCTCCAGCTTTATTGTTTCGGTTATGTCCCGCTGGATTCCCCACGTCCGCACCAGCATGCCGTTTTCCACGGTACCAATCATGCTGTTCAGGAAGACCTTGGGATTGCCATGGATATCCATTTCGTGAGACTTCCGGTCAATCACTCGAAATCCGGAACGGATAAACGCCCGCGTAAGCTCGATGTTGCGGGGATCATCGGGTACTACCATTTCCGTCAAGCGCTTGCCTAGAAGGTCCCGTCCAGACGCGAAACCGTACATCGCCGCCATCGCATCGTTGCATTCCGCCATGTAGTGATCGAAGAGGATGCGATGAATCAGTTCGTTCTCCGGAAGGTCGATGGGAATGGGGGCATCCAAATCCTCCCGGAAGATCCCCTCCGAACTCTGAGAAACGAACATGCGGTAACTTTCTTCACTGCGGCGCAGCGATTCTGCCGCCTTTTTCTGCTCAGTGATGTCCTGCAAGATGCATGCGATCCGGTCAACCCCGGCCGGACCTTCGATGGGAAAATAAGAGGCGAGCAAGTCTCTTTCGCCGTCTATGGGATAGTTGTATCGCAATTCATACTGGACCACTTTTCCCTGGAAACATTCGTCCATCTTTGGTTTGATAACGGTCTCAAAAGTCTTTTCGTCCACTATTTCTGCGACGGTACGGCCAATTACCTGTTCTCTCGATAACCTTCTGTGGTGCAGGAAGGCACGGTTTGCAATTACATAGCGGTACTCCCGGTCAACCACCACGATCCGCTCTTCCAGGCCCTCCACTACTCTCTCGTATTCCCGCAACCTTACTTCCGCTCGCTTCTGTTCGGTAAGGTCGCGAGCGACAGCCACAACGTAACTCCGCTCCAGTTGTACGCGGGTCAGGCTCAGGTCGACCGGGAAAGTCGATCCATCCTTTCGCCGGTGCGAGCTTTCCATCGCTACAAAGCCGGCCCGATCCAACTCTTTTGAAAGCTTTGCCGCTGAAGCCTGGGTGATTACCGGATCAATATCGAAAACTCCTAGAGAAAGAAGTTCTTCCCTACTGTAGCCGAGCTGGGAGCAGGCTTTCTCATTCGCATCGAGAAAGCAAAGAGTTCTCGGGTCCACTACTTGTATGGAATCGTTGCTGCGGTCCACCAGCGTGCGGAACAACCTAAGTTCCCGAATCGTGCGCTCGCTTTCCCGTACCCTGCTCAGCAGTCCCTCATTGGCCTCGCGCAGCAGTTTTTCGACGTGTTTTTGTTCAGTCACATCGTGAGCGATTCCTCGCACGATTGGGTAAGCCACACCTTCGGTTCGCAGAGTGTTGCGATATTTCCATATCCGCCGCTCTCCGGCTCGCGTCATTACTAAGAGAAAACCGTCAGCCTTTCCTGCTTGCGCAATTTGTTTTAAGTACACATCAAACTCAGATCGAAACTCCGGAGCAATCAGGTCTTGCATCTGGATCTGCAACATCTCTTCGACGCTGTAACCCAGCACCCTGGCCGGAGCGGGATTCACTGACAGAATCCGCCCTCCAAGATCGTGTGTGCACAGCAGATCCTGGCTGTGCTCTACAAGATCCTGATACCAATCTTCGTTGTCATGGAAAGCTTGCCGGATAGGCACAACTTCGGCCCGCTCTACTTCTAGAATTCGACTCTTCTCTGGCCCAGGGTGCAAATGCACGGCTACTCCCTAGCACACTTGGCGGCCGTATCTACTCGATCGATCCTGCTGTCCGGCCGATTTCGTCGGAGGAGGAAACGCGCGGTCGAGCGCTCCGTGACGCCCCAATTCCATTCGCGGCGAAGTCTAGCAGAAATCAGCTCTGTACGCTAGCGCACCTTGCGCTATTCCCAATTCGGGAGAGTACGACCCTACTCCGCACGTTGAATTTTTCCTTCGCACGATACGAAACTTCACTCGTTCTTCCGGGTTACCACTGGCAGTGAAACCAGCATCCCTCGGACTCCAATCATGATGCTGTGGAAAACTGATGCAAGGAATTACGTTATTGGATTGAAGCAGGTGCAACCGATGTGACACAATTGCATCGCTTGTTTGAGGGGGCAAGCAGGGTGTCCCGGTTTTTCACCCGGGACGTTTGGAAAGGTGGATCCTTGGGCCTTTGCCGTCGCTACCACGGTGAGTGCCTGTGGCCGTATTGCAAATGTCTTTTGAGCACACTCACCCTCCCGAAGAAGCTGTCGCAGTTTTCCTCTTAGCTGAGAATCGCCTGCTGCGCGAGGCTCTCATCCGGCTGTTGTCGAAGAAGGAAAACATCCGTCTTGTCGGCAGCGGATCCAACTCCTCGCAAGCCTTATCGCAAATTCTTGCCGCGCAACCCGACGTGGTCGTCCTCGATTCTGTTTCAAAGGCACTGTCCTACGGTGGAATTATTCGGCAACTGCGTCACGCCAAGGCCGAAATTAAAGTTGTAATGATTGGAATGGAGGCGGACGAAGCGGTTTTTCTGCGCATGCTGCGCGAAGGCGTTCTGGGATACGTCCTCACCGATGCCTCCGCCAACGAAGTTTGGCGCGCGATTCGCTGCGTAGCAGCCGGAGAAGCGGTTTGCCCTCCCTCGCTGTCGGTCTCGCTGTTTCGTTTCGTCGCCAATGCCGAATTCCGTCTGCCTGGCCTAGGTTTGCAAAAGAACCAGGACTTCAGTCCCCGCCAGCGACAACTCGCGCAGTTGATTCGCCAGGGCTTCTCCAACAAAGAACTGGCGGCCCAGTTGAATCTTTCAGAGCAGACCGTTAAGAACCATGTGCATCGCATGTTGCGCAAGGTCGGGGCACCCGACCGCGCCACCATGGCGGAGATGGCCGGCCGGCCCTCGTGAGTTTGTTTCCGTTCTGCGTTTGACCCCAATCAGCCGCGCGGCTAAACTCGTCTCTCAGCGGAGTTCCGATGAAACTTCTTGCTCGTCTGCTGCTGTTCCTCTCCTTCCTGTTTGGATTTACTGCCTTCACCGGCAGAGCTCTCGCCGATGACGACCACTCCCATCATCACGAAGATCTGACTGCGGCCCAACTCGGCACTGTCGCCTTCCCAATCTCCTGCGCTCCGGCGGTGCAGAAACCTTTCGAACGCGGCGTCGCTCTGCTGCACTCGTTCTGGTACGAAGAGGCGGAAAAAGAATTCCAGCATATTGCCATCGACGATCCCCACTGCGCCATGGCTCACTGGGGAATCGCCATGAGCCTGTGGCACCAGCTCTGGAACCATCCGGATGACAAAATCCTTCAACGCGGATTGGATGAAGTTCACGAAGCCAACACCACCGATGGCCCCGCCACTAATCGTGAGAAGGCCTACATCGCCGCCATTGCAGCCTTCTACAGCAATCCCAAAAAGCTCGACCATGAAGCGCGTGCCAAAGCCTATTCCGGCGCAATGAACAAAGTCTACGAATCCTACCCGGACGATCATGAAGCCGCCGTTTTCTATGCGCTGTCCCTGCTGGCCTCCGAACCGCATGACGACACAACATTCGCCAACCGCAAACAGGCCGCCGCAATCCTGGAAAAATTATTCGCTACCGAGCCCGACCATCCTGGCGTCGCGCATTATCTGATCCACAGTTACGACAAGCCGCAACTCGCGCAACTCGGACTGCCCGCGGCCCGCCGTTACGCGCAAGTCGCGCCCGCCGCTCCGCACGCCCTGCACATGCCCTCGCACATCTTCGCCCGCGTCGGCCTCTGGCAGGACGACATTAATTCCAACCGCGCCTCCATCGCTGCCACCCGCAAAACCGCCGCCATGCACATGGGCGGCGCAGGCCACCAGTTCCACGCCATGGATTTCCTCTTCTACGCCTACATGCAAAGCGGACGCGATGCCGATGCCCGCGCGCTCATCGAAGAAATCCGTGCCATGCCTAATAAGAAAGACGATATGTACGGCAAAGGCTACGATCCTCACGCCGCAACCCTAGCGCACCTAAGCGCTCTGTACCCGATCGAAATGCATGACTGGGCAAGCGCCGCGGCGCTGCCTGCGACCGACGTGGCAGGCACGGCGGAATATTCCATGACGTATTGGGCGCGGGCCATCGGCTCGGCGCATCTGCATAAGCCCGAGGATGTTAGCAAAAATATTGCGGAGATTGAAACTGTCCATAAGAAACTCGTCGCGGAAAAATCGGATTTTGCCGATGCCGTCGAGGCCGATCACAAAGTGGCCCAAGCCTGGCTGCTCTTCGCCGAAGGCAAAGATGACGCTGCCGTCGCGGCACTGCGAACGATAGCCGACAAAGAAGATTCAGTCGGCGACGAACCCGAAGGCATTCCGGCGCGCGAAATGATCGCCGACATGCTGCTCGAAGCCAAGCGTCCGCAGCAAGCGCTGGCCGAATATCAAACCGACCTGAGGCTATACCCCAACCGCTTCGACGCCCTCTACGGCGCCGCCCGCGCCGCCGAAGCCGCCGGAAAACAGAAAGACGCCACCGAATATTACGCGCTGCTCCTGAAAGTCTGCGACGGCTCAAACTCCACGCGCCCGGAGCTTAGTCGCGCGCGAGAACTGGTGGCACAGAAATAGCGTCGCCTGAGGCCAAACTGCATGCAACTACCGAGTGCCGATTTGGACGTCGCCCTTGCATTCGTGGTCGAACGGATCAGCCACGAAGCGGAGCGCTCGGCTGCTCCTCTAGATGACGACGTGACACATTTCTTGAACCATTTACCCACGCAGCCGACCAACCCAACCATAGCGCTGGGATTCAATACGGCCGATGAGTTCTCATGGCCGACGCCCGTTCTTCGGGACTTCCGATTCGAAAGACTCTGCAAGTTGGCAAAGGACGCACACCTGCGCGATCTTCAAAGCCGTCCTGACGCCGCACGTGAATGGGAGTTTGCCGTCGCGGTGCTACAACTCCATCGGCATCCCATGGCGTGGCTACTTAGTTGGGCAGGTATCCGGACCAGGAAGCGGCAAGCACGATGGGATCGTTTGCTTCTGGTGACCACGGCTGCTTTTGTGGTGGCCCTATTTGTACTGGGTGCGTTCGCTCTGTCGGCCCTTACCGAAGGTCAAAAAGAATTCTGGAAGTGGATGTTGTGGATCGTTGGCGGATGCGTCTATGGAACTTTCATGACGATTCTCTTCCTCGGCGTGCGCCGGCTAGAAGCTTGGCAGCGAGAGCAGAACGTTGAGAAGTACCGATGTGATCTTCCGGTACGGGGCGCTTCACACACGTTTCCCTAAAACAATTCCATCTTCACAATCAGCGCGGCCATCATTCCTATCGCCCCCAGCAGGGCGTTGTACTCGCGATGCTTCAAATACAATTCGAAAGAAAATCCTCCCGACGCTTCACCAGCAGTCGCGCCGCGCGTTAGTCTCGGCACCATCCGCGGCACCCGCCGCGCATATTCCTCGAACTCGGGAAACTTCCCCCGCAGAAACGCCTCTTCATCCCGAATCACCGGTAAATAAATAGCAGCAAACATCAACACCAGCGCCGCACCCACCCACCAACTCCGCGCGGCGACGCAGAATCCTAACCCCATCACCAGCGATCCCAGATAAAGCGGATTGCGCGTATAAGCATAAGGACCGGAAGTCGCGAGCGCTTCATTCTTCCGCACATGCCCCGAAGCCAGCGCCCGAATGAAAAGCCCCGCCAGCACCCCAATCGCGCCCAGCATCAACGACCGCCACGTAGGCCGCGCCAACCAGAAATAAAGCACCGCAAAAAGAAATCCCAGCGGCACCCGAATCCGCCGCGCGATTTGTGACCACTCACCCATGCGTTTCTTCCGGGAAATCTCCAGAAATGTTTGCACCTGACTGGCTGTTCAGCGGGGTTGCAGTTCAGGATTTGATAGAGATTTGTCTTTGGGTGGCGCAGCGCTTCCAGCGCTGCGATAAGGGCCGCCTCCTCGATTTAAGAGGGCTTTAGCCCCTGAGGTCGCTCTCGACCAACTCCTGCGCCGCCGCCACCACCGCCCCACTCCCAATCCCCAACATCCCTTCGTCCGCCGCAGCTCGTCGCGCATGCGACGTAACACTCTCCACACTCCGCAGTACGACGCTCCGCGTTCCATAAGGCCCGTTCCGCGCCGGATCAGTCGGCCCATAAATTCCCACCACCGGAACCCGCAACGCCGCCGCCAGATGCAGTGGCCCCGTGTCCCCGCCAACAAACAGCCGCGCCCGCCGCGTCAAAGCAATCAATTCGGTGAGACTGGATTTCATCGCCCGCGCTGCCCCTCCGCTCGCTGCCTCAGCCGCCCGCGCCAACTCATCTTCGCCCGGACCATAATTCAGAATCCCTTGCAGCCCCAGTTCCGCCAACCCGCGCGCAACCTCGCCATACCGCTCCGCCGGCCATCGCTTCGCGCCCCACCCCGCTCCCGGATTCAAAATGGCATATTGTCGGATGCCAAATTCCGCCAGCCGCTGCTCGATCCGAGCCTCCGCCGCAGCATCCGAGGGAAACTGCGCGCATGGCACCTTCACCTGTCGTTTTACCAGTCCGGCCGCCACGGAAACATTCTGCTCAATCACGTGCCGCCCATGCGCGACCACTTTCCGTGTATAGAAAAGACTGGCCGGAGATTCCCGCGGCTCCGCCGCTCCGTACACCACCCGCGCTCCCGACCACCGCGCCAGCGCCGCCGATCGTATCGCCCCTTGAAGATCCACCGCAACGTCGTACCGCGCGTCCCGCACGTCGTTCCAAATCGTCGCAACCCTCTGCAAAGTTGAAAGCGAAAAAAGAGACTTGCCCCACTCCTTTAAATTAACCGTATGAACTTCGTCCACCAGCGGCCGCCGCGACGACCGACCCCCGCGCCCCGGAGATCCCGGTGCGCACAAAAGTTCCGCCCACCGCTCTTCAATCAGCCAGCCAATGTGCGCTTGCGGGAATGCGTCTCGGATAGCCTGCGCAGCCGGCAGCGTATGGATTACATCCCCCATGGCGCTCAGCCGCACAATCAATATCCGCTCGATCTTTGTCTCTGAACCTATATTGATATTGATACGACCCGGATCGAAACTCACGCCCGCCCCAGCCGCGAACGGATAATCTCGCTGGTCGAATGATCCTTGGAATCCCCGACGATCGCGACGCGGCCGCCATATTCCGCCACCGCATCCCGCTCCGGAACGGAATCGACCGTATAATCCGTGCCCTTCGCCTGAATGTCCGGACGAATCTCCCCAATCAACGCCCGCACATCGAGCTCCGGGAAGATGACAACTGCATCCACGTCGCCCAGCGCTGCAACAATTTCGGCGCGCTCCTGCGCCGGCATCACCGGACGTCCCTCGCCCTTCAACGCTCTCACCGATTCGTCAGAATTAATCGCGACCACCAGTTTGCCGCCTAGCTCTTTCGCCCCCCGCAGATAACGCACATGCCCCACATGCAGCAAATCAAAATTACCATTGGCCAGCACGATGCGATCCCCTGCGCGCCGCCACTGCTCCACGCGCCCGCGCAGTTCCTCGCGTCCTGAAATTTTGCTCTTGCTCATCTCAATGCGGCCGCGTCGATGGCGGAGTCTGATCCAGCGCCCGCAGTAATTCCTCGCGAGAAACCGTCGCCGTTCCCCGCTTCATCACCACAATCCCGCCTGCATAGTTGGCCAACTGCGCCGCCTCTTCCGTGCTCGCTCCCGCGGCCAGAGCCGCGCTGAACGCCGCAATCACGGTATCGCCCGCGCCCGTCACATCCGCAACCTGGTCCGATCCGAAAATCGGAATATCCACTGGCGCATGCTTCTGATCGAACGCGACCATCCCGTCGCGTCCTCGCGTGATGAGCAACGACTGCAGCTTCATTCGCTCCATCACCTGCTGTCCAGCCTCAGCCACCTTCTCCCAATCGTGCCCAACGCGAACGCCCAGCGCCGCTTCCACCTCCGGTTCGTTCGGAGTCGCAGCAGTCACGCCCCCGTATTCCAGCAACCGGTATCGCGAATCCAGAATCATCGGGACGTTCACCACTCTTCGCCGCGACCCTTGCCGCAACGCATTCACAATCGCCGGACTCGCCGACCCATATCCATAATCGGAAACCAGCAGCGCATCCGACGCTCGCAAATATTCCCGCGCCGCCAGAAATAATTCGCGCGTCAGGTGCCGGTTGGGAGGATTCTCCGGTTCCCGATCCACACGCACCACCTGCTGCCGCGTGTTGTGCGTCATGCCCGCGAGAATCCGCGTCTTCGTAACCGTTGTATACGACTTATCCTTGAGTACGCCGCTGACCGGAATCCGTTTGTGCCGGAAAAACTTCAGCAGCAATCGTCCCGGCTCGTCATCCCCAATCGCGCCCACCGGCAACACGTTCACGCCAAGATCGGCAAGATTATTTACCGCGTTCGCCCCGCCCCCGGGCAGCACCGTCCGTTCCCGATGCTTCAAGATCAGCACTGGAGCCTCGCGCGACACCCGCGAGATTTCCCCATAAACAAATTCATCGGCCACCAGATCCCCGAGAACCGTAATGGTGATCTTGTGAAACGCTTCAACAATGTTTCGCAGCCGCTCGACTTCCTTCAAATGTTTCGTCATCAGATGTGAAAAGCCTTGTCATCCTGAGGCGACAGTCCTTTCGTCGCCGAAGGATCTGAGCGAGCCGCGCGGAGCCTCGCGCTCTTTGCGACGCATAAATAGCGCCGTTCGGCTCGCATCCTTATCGTCAACGCATTTTCTCACGAGTGCCGCCGCCGCTCCTCAACTACGCGCAACATGGTATCCACTGCGTTATCTGCATCGGCCAACTCCATCTTGACCGGAACCACCGCCAGCGGCGCGAGAGCGTCTAGATATCCCCCCAGATTCACCGCATCTTTTTCAGTAGTGACAAAGCCCCCGCCCTCGCTGCGCTGCCGCAATTGCAGTAAATCGCTAATATCTTTTTCCGTATAGGCATGATGATCCCGAAAGAACGCCTCCGCCACTGAAACAATTCCCGCCGCTCGCAACTGCAGCGTAAAATTCTGCGGCCGCGCAATCCCGCAAAAAACGACAGGCCGCTCCGGAATATTCCGCGGCACAATCCCTCGCCGCACTCGCCACACCATCTTGCCCGTGAGCGGAAACGCCTCCGGCGCAGCTCCGCTCGCCAGCACCACCGCGTCCGCGCGCCGCAAGCTGCCCAAAGGCTCGCGCAACCGTCCCCCAGGCAACAATCGATCCCGGGCATCTTCAGGCGTTACCAGCACAATGTCGAAATCGCGCGCCAATCCGCGATGTTGAAACCCATCATCCAGCAAATGAATCTGCGGACCAAATCGTGACTCGGCGAACTGCCCCGCCTCATACCGGTCCTCGCCAACCACCACAGGAACCTGTAGCCGCCGCGCAATCAATAATGGCTCGTCGCCAAAATCCCGCGGCAACCCTCCGGGTTCAACCAGCTTTACTCCGCGACTCTTGCGCCCGTAGCCGCGCGACAGCACATCAAATTTAATCCCGCGCGCCTTCAACAACTCGCCCAGCAGAATTACGAAAGGAGTTTTTCCCGACCCTCCCGCCGAAACATTCCCTACGCTGATCACAGCGCCCTGCAGCCGCCGCGCACGCCGCAAGCGCCGGTCATAAGACGCATTGCGCGCCCCAACCACCCCGCCGTAAATAGCCGACAAAGGATTCAGGTTCATGCCCGCGCCAGCAACTCTTGCAGCGCATCCGCTGTCCGCGACGTCGCTCCCAACTGCGATCGCATGGTCTCTGCCGCGCGCTGGCCCAGCGCCCTTCGCTCCGCGTCATTGGCCAGCAGTTCCATCAAAACCAGCGGCAGCTCCGCCGGACCAACAATCCGCACCGCATCCCGCCTCTGAAACAAACTCACAATGTCGCGAAAGTTTTCCGTATGATTGCCCACCACTGTAGCCACGCCATACTGCGCGGGTTCGATGATGTTATGCCCTCCGCGCGGAACCAGGCTTCCGCCCACAAATGCAATGTCAGCCAGCGCATACAGCGCCGCCAATTCCCCAATCGAATCCAGCAACAACACACCCCCGTTCAATGCTTCGCTATTCCACGCCGATCGCCGCCAGAACCGGATCGAGATCTTCTCGAGCAACGCCGCCACCGCCGAAAAACGCTCCGGATGCCGCGGCGCCAAAATCATTACTGCCCTCGGATGCCGTACCAGTAAATTCTCAAACGACCTCAACAGTAGTGATTCTTCTCCTTCCACGGTGCTTCCGCAAACCAGCACTGGGCCTGTGCCGCTCCCGGCGATTGAATTTCGCAAACTCTCAACCATCGCCGGCGCCGTCGGCACAGGAATATCAAATTTCAAGTTTCCCGCAACTCGCACCCGTTCCGCATTCCCGCCAATATCCCGCAGTCGCTCGGCATCCTGCTCCGTCTGCGCGAGAAACAAGTCCACATTCACCAGAACCTTGCGCAGCAGCCCGCGAAATCGCCGGTAACTCGGCCACGAGCGGTCCGAGATGCGCGCATTCACCACCGCAACCCGTGCCCCGCTTGCATGCGCCAAGCGCAGAAAGTTCGGCCAGAACTCGGTCTCCGCAACCACCACCAGCTGCGGACGCAGCGCCTTCATATATGGCCGGATCGCAAACGTAAAATCCATTGGAAAATAAAACACACTCGCCTCGCCAAACCGCTTACGCGCGAGCGACTGCCCAGTATCCGTAGTAGTAGAAATGAAGATTCGATGCCGCGGAAACCGCCGCTGCAATCCCTCCACCAGACCCGCAACCGCCAGCACCTCGCCCACGGAAACGGCGTGAACCCAAATCGCCCGCTCCTCTGGGCCCGGCAAGCGCAGCCGCCCAGGCACCCGCCCCATCCTCTCGCCCAGCCCCTTGCGGTATTTCCCGTGGCGCGCCATCTCGACGAGCCAGTACGGCAGGCTCACCACCATGCCAATGCCCAGCGCCACGCTATAAAGAAAATTGTAGAGAGAAGAGATCAAGTGGAGCCATTCTAAACAAACTTCTCCCTCAAAACCCTTGTCATTTCAGGTCAACAACCCTGTCATTCCGAGCGCAGAAAGATTATCCGCAGAGCGGATAATCTTTCGGAGTCGAGAGCCTGCCCTGAGCGAAGCCGAAGGGAACCTGCTGTTCCTGGCGCCGCCTAAACCTGACCCTTCGACGATTTCCCGCCCTCTGCGAAGATTTGCAGGATCAAGTTCTATAATGCGAACCATGCAGCCAGCATTAAACACGGCCCCAGGCCGTATCCTGCTCGCACTCTGCGCCATCGCAGTCCTCACCATTTCCTTATCCGCCAAAGATTTCGTCAAGCCCGCCGCGCGCCCCGCCAAAACTTACCCTGCGCACGACGACCACTCCGACGACAAAGTGGCCATCGCCGCCGACCCCTACTACACTCCCGACAAAGCCAAAATTTTCTCCGTCGACTTCCGCGATCACGGATTCCTTCCCATCTTTTTCGTCGTCACGAACGACGGCAACCAGCCCATCTCCATCGCCAATATGGAAGTAAAACTCATCACCGCCAACCGCTCCAAACTTACCCCCGCCTCGTCCGACGATATCTACCGCCGCCTCAACAATCCCCAGGCCGCGACGCGTCCCAGCCCGCTTCCCATCCCGCGCAAAAACGTGAAAGGCGCCATCACTCAGAAAGAACGCGACGAAGTCGAGTCCTCCCAATTCGCCGCCAAAGCCGTCGAGCCCCACACAACTCAATCCGGATTCCTCTTCTTTGACCTCGGCGACATCTCCCTCGCCGGCGCCCACCTCGACATCACCGGCGTCAGCGACTCCAAAGGCACCGAGCTGATGTACTTCGAAATTCAGATAGGGAAGTAGACTAGCCGTTGCACGTGTGGGACGGACGCTCCTGTCCGTCGCCCTTGAAGTTACTTGGCTCGGCTCACACGGCAAGTGCGAGAACCGCTCGGGAAGGGCACGGCTTCAGCCGTGCCATAAACCTCGCCCACACAACTGGGCTTTAGCCCTATGAACGCTACGTCCTAAACCAACAGAACCTCCGGATGCTTCTCCGCCACCGCGAGCAGCTTCAGCGTCGCCTCCCGCGGACGCCGCACGCCCTGCTCCCAGCTCTCCACGGCATTGACGCTAACATTAATAATCCGCGCAAACCCCGCCTGGCTTACGTTGAACGATTGCCGAATCGCGCGAATCTGTCCCGGGCTCAGCGGCTTTGGCGGAGGCGGCAACTGGCTTACCCGCAATGCAATTTTCTTGCCTTGCTCGTAATCGAGTGCGTCCGATAAGGCCTGCTTCAGGTCATTAAAAATCCGAACCTTCTTTTTTGCTCCCTTGGCTTTCATTGAATTCGCTGTCCTCCGCCTGATCTTTTAATTTCGCTTACCCATGCTCGCAGTGCTTTGCGTTCATCGGCCGATAGATCTTCCTGTTCGTCCTTATCCAACAAATACAGCAGATGAATGTGGTCTCGATTTCCAGACGCAGGAACAGGTAGCGGAATCCGCCTCGCTTTCCTTTGCCGCGTCGCGGATTCGAACAACGCGCCTTGCGAATCCCTCCCAATCCCTGCACTAAGTCTCCTCGATCCGGGTTCTTGCGCAGGTCAGTTTGAATCGAGTCAAGGACATCGAGAGCTGATGCTCCGGCCAGTTGGTGCAGTCGCTTGGTGAAAGCTCTTGACTCAATGTATACCACTTAGTGGTATATACCACGTAGTAAGAGTACGGTCAAGCAACCGCGCAGCGCGGCAAATTACTGAGGAATTGTCTTGAGGACTGGGCACCTTACGCCAATAAAACCGCAGCAAGAAGCGGCCAGTCCAAGACTTGTTTGGGTAGCCAGGCGACGTCTTCAACTCGGATTTCAGAAATCCCCTTGACTTCGATCCTCAATCCTGAAATCCTATCTCTATACGCATTAGCACTTTGACATTAGAATAGCGATGAGATAACTCCAGCAAATGCAATATTTTGCGGCCGGGCGCTTTCGATTTAGGGCACTTTACCAAGGCGCATTGGGTTAAGTCATTTAGAAGTAATATTTTGCAAGCAACTCCTTTAGTTACAATATTTTAGCTGGATCAGGCGCAGATCGAAGCCGCCAACTCACTGATTCTAGATATTTTACAACTTTGATCCGTGTTATTTTTCAATCCAGATCCGATCCGCTACCCGATCCCAACTGGCCACTGACAACTGCCCCGTATAATTTTCCAATATGCCATCCGTCGCCGTGCCCACAACCTACGAGCCAGTTATCGGACTCGAAGTGCACGTCCAGCTCCTGACGGCGTCGAAGATTTTCTGCTCCTGCTCCACGCGCTTCGGCGCTCCGCCTAACACCAATGTTTGCCCCGTCTGCCTTGGGATGCCTGGAGCGTTGCCCGTGCTGAACCGCAAGGCGGTCGAGTTCGCCACGCTGGCGGCGATGGCCCTGAATTGCCGCATCAACGAGATTTCGATTTTCGCGCGCAAGAATTATTTCTATCCCGACCTGCCCAAGGGCTACCAGATTTCGCAATACGACAAGCCCCTGGCCGAGCATGGATTCATCGATGTCGGAAGTGACAAGAAGCGAATCGGCATCACCCGCGTGCATCTCGAAGAGGACGCGGGCAAGAGCCTGCATGAAGGCTTTCCCGACTCCGACGAAAAGACTGCCATCGACCTCAACCGCACCGGCGTGCCGCTGATCGAGATCGTCAGCGAGCCTGACATTGCCACGCCCGACGAGGCTTACGAATACCTAACGCGCTTGAAAGAGATCATCCTCTACACCGGCGTCAGCGACTGCAACATGGAAGAGGGTTCGCTGCGCTGCGACGCCAACGTCAGCGTGCGCCCGCGCGGCCAGAAAGAGTTAGGAACGAAAGCTGAAATCAAGAACGTGAACTCCTTCCGCTTCATCCGCGAGGCACTCGTCTATGAGATCGCCCGCCAGGTGGAAGTGATCGAGAGCGGAGGCAAGGTCGTACAGGAGACGCGCCTCTACAATTCAACCGAGGGCAAGACCTACAGCATGCGCTCGAAAGAGCAGGCGCACGACTACCGCTACTTTCCCGAACCCGATCTGCTTCCTCTGGTCGTCGACGAGAAATGGAAGGCTGAGATCGTGAAGACTCTGCCGGAATTGCCCGAAGCCCGCCGCGCGCGTTTCGTAAAGGTTTACGGCATCACCGAATACGACGCGCAGGTGCTGACGGTTTCGAAATCGCTTGCCGATCAGTTCGAAGCCGCAGCGAAGGCCGCAAAGAATCCCAAGCGCGTCGCAAATTTGGTGCAGGGAGAACTAATGGGCCGTCTCAAGGCCATGGGCGCGGAAATCGAGCAATCGCCAATTTCAATGAACGGCGTCGCGGCCTCCGCCGACTTGGTCGAGAGCGGCGCCATTTCCGGTAAGATGCTCAAGGATCTCTACGATCTTTCTTTCGCGCGTAACAAAGACTTTCCCGAAGTCTACGAAGAAGAAGGCCGCCCTCAGCAATCTTCCGACACATCCGCGTTGGAAAAGATCATCGACGAGGTGGTCGCCGCAAATCCCAAACAGGTCGAACAATACCGCGCAGGCAAAAAGACCATGCTCGGCTTCTTCGTCGGCCAGGTCATGAAGGCCTCCAAAGGCCAGGCCAACCCGCAGTTGATAAATGAACTGGTGACCAAGAAACTAGAGTAACCAACCGGGAATTTGGAACTTTCGATGTGACGAAAGGAGGGTTCTTCCTTTGTGACTTCTGCAACCTGAGTTGTTCCAGTCATTCCCGCTACCATGGTTCGAGCCTCTCTCCAAGGCTGACCGCTCAAGGGCTTTCATGAAGATCAAGCTTTGGACCATCATCAGAATAGTGACGCTGCTAACGTCGGTTGTGACATTGGTCTTGGTGCTGGAAAAGCCAGCGCCGGTGGCGCAGCCCCAAACTCCGGCAGCTATCGCGGCGAATGCTAAATCGTTCGGCGAGAAGATGGAGCAGTTCTCACAGGCCGCGCGGCAAACCACAACGTCCGGCGGCGGCTATCAGACTGCGGCATCTCCGGAGCAAAGCGCGCTTTCTTCCGAGCCAAAAGCTGAGGTTCGCCTGAGCTCTGGTGAAGTGGGCGCAGCGCTGGCTCAGGCTAACGGAGTTGCTGAACTTTCACCGGCTTCGAATGTTGGCAACGGAGCGCCCGCGATCAAAGATGAACGAGTGAGTTTCGAGGGCGACGTGGTTCACGGACAATTTCTGGCCGAAGTCGCAGGCAAAGATGTCTGGGTGACAATCTCGGGGCACCTCGGCTCGAAAGACGGATATGCCACCTTCGATCCCACGGAATTCAAAGTAGGAGACATGAACGTGCCAGTTTCGCTGGTGAATCCTACGCTGCAAAAGAAGTTGGCCGAACAACATGACCAACTGAAGCTTCCTGATTATGTCGGTGATGTGAGAGTGCAGAACGGTGAACTGGTCATGCAGCAGAAATGATTGGCGGCACGCGATTCTCGGCAGCCACCTTGGCGTACCAGCGTCCTGAATCTTTGACGGTGCGTTGCTGCGTTTTGAAATCCACATAGGCCAGGCCAAAGCGCTGGCTGAATCCTTCCGCCCATTCGAAGTTGTCGAGCAAGCTCCAGGCGTGATAGCCGCGCACATCGGCGCCTCCAGCAACCGCCAGCGCCAGCGCTTGCAAATACTGGCGGTGATACTGAATGCGGCGCGCGTCGTGAATGACTCCGGATGCATCAGGAGCATCGTTGTAGGCACAACCGCTCTCGGTGATTTCAATCTGCGGACGGTTGAAGTCCCGGCTGATGCGCGTGACCATGTCATATAACGCCTGCGGCCAGACTTCCCATCCGTTGTCCGTCTTGGGTCCTTGTTGGCCGCCCGCCATCTTCACGGGAAACAGCCACTGTTGAGCGTGAGAGAGCCTTTCGATCGCGTTCGGCGCGGACGCGATGATGCGGTAATAGAGATTGATGCCGATGAAATCCAGCGGCGCCCGCATTTTGTCGAGGTCGCTCGCCTTGATTCCCATTGCAGTTTCTGGAAGAAAGGCCAGCGCTTCCGGATATCGTCCTTTGAGCGGCGGCTCCAGAAACCAGAGATTGGTCATAGCATGAGCGCGCTCCGCTGCCAGACGGTCTTCTTCGGAAGTGGTTGCGGGTTCACACGCCGACATACTGAACGCCGAGCCCGCGCGCGCGGATGGACGATTCGCCTTCACCGCCCGGAATGCCGCACCCTGAGCCAGGTTCACCGTATGCGAAGCGCGCAGGAAATCGATGATGCTGTTTCGTCCCGGTGCGTGCAGGGCTTCGAGATAGCCCTGGCCGGCGAAGGCGCCCGGTTCGTTCAAGAGAATCCAATCGGAAACACGATCGCCCAGAGCTCGCGTAACCAGATCGGCATAGTCGGCAAAGCGCGAAGCCGTGTCACGATTGGGCCATCCGCCCGCATCTTCCAAAGCTTGCGGCAAGTCCCAGTGATAGAGCGTAACGAAAGGCCGGACGCCGGCTTTCAGCAAGGCATCGACAAGCTGGCTGTAATAGTCGATTCCTTTGGAATTCGCAGGGCCGCTTCCGATTGGTTGAATGCGAGGCCAGGAAATCGAGAAGCGGTAGCTGTTCAAATTCATGGCGCGCACGAGTGCGATGTCTTCGCGCCAGCGGTGGAAGGAATCACAAGCGACGTCGCCGGTGTCAGCGTTCTTGATTTTTCCCGGAGTGTGCGCGAAGCGATCCCAGATGGATTCGCCCTTGCCCTCCTCTTGCCACGCGCCTTCGATCTGGTAAGCGGCGGTGGCCGCACCCCAGAAGAAATTCTTAGGGAAGGGAATCTCGGCAGAGGAGTCGAACCTAAGCGGGCGAGTGGGGACAGCGGAATTCGCGCCGCCCGCCGCATTCGACGATACGCTGCAAGCCGTGAACAGACCGGCGGGCAAGGCAGCCACGGCGCTTGCGGCCAGGGTCGACTGGGCAAATTTACGGCGGGTTAGTCGCAAATGGAAATCAGGCTCCTGCAGGAATGATATGGCCGCGGTGATCGATTGTGCGTACGTCGGTAAAGGCCCGCTTCGGCGTCATTTTACTCCGGCTAGACATTCTAAACTGGAATGAAGTGAACGTGCACCGATGGATGTGAGAGGCCTTGCGCGCCGCCCTCTTTTATAGAGTGATGCCGGGAGCGTTCGATGAGCATTCGGCGGAAGACCTGAGTGTTTGCGCGCTTCATTTTGGTGCATTGCTGTTTGGTGCACTGCTATCGCCGGTTCCCGGCGCGGTCTTCGGTGCCGCGTCGGCCAAGGCTTTATAGGAGTAGATCACTTGTTGGTCATACAGCACCTGAGTGGCCCACCAGCCCAGGAAAGCCGTGAAGGCGAGAAAGGCCGCGAGAAGCAGATAGATAGAGCGAATTTCGCCTCGTGCGGTCGGAGTTCGAGGTTCTGCTCGCGCGTCAATCCGGTTAGGCCTGCGCTGCCACAGCAGGCATCCGCCCGTTACCGCCAGGACCAGGAAAGTGAATTCCATGTAAGGAGGGTCATGCGCATGTTCGAGACCGTGATTGACCGATGCAACTCCGCCTGACAATAAATACGGCGACAACGCCATCCATCGCCATACGGAGTGAAATTTGGAAGCCCACCAGAACCAGCACAAAGAAAAGGCGAGCATGCCATTGAAGGCGGCGCCTCGAAGCACCATGATTTGATCGTGAAACTGCCGGATTCTTTCGGTAGGATCGGTTCCCCTCAATAGCACGGCAGCTTCATGGACGCGGAACACGTCTTCGGCCCGGTGCTGCTGGTCATTGATCCATTCAGCGGTGATGTATTGATGGTTCTCCTGATTGCACGCCTTGATGACCCATCTGCCGGTGTAAGTGCAGTTCGGATCAGTGGATCTGAATTGTTGTTCACCCTTGGCGAGCAGCAAGTCTTTAAATCTTGGATCAGTCCTGAACGCTTCAAGCCTTGCCTTCGAGGGATCAACGAAGCTAGAGTTCACTGGCGAGGATGATGTGCAGTTCTTGGCGAACAGGTCGTCAGACTGTAGATCATTGGACTTTAGATCGTTGCTTTTGAATTGATCGGACTTCTCTGCAGGTGAGTGACTGGGAGCTGCAACCGGCAGCTCGGGTTTAAAAGTGTTACAAAAAACATCGGTGCGGATACTGCTTTCGGTAACGCCCACGCGCAATAAATGGCGAAAGACCTGGATGTGAAGGTCGTCGTCATCAAAGAAATCCTGTGCGACGCGAGAAACTACCGAGCCCAGGGGAAACGCCATAGCGAACAATAGAACGCCCGCCAAGGCGGGCTGTTGTTGTTCCTTCACCCAGTCGAAAAGATTTTTGAGGGTACTTTCGTTGTGCGAGAAGAAGAGGTGGATGACGAGAAATACCCAGGGGAGAGCCAGTGCACCGACGACGATGATATCGAACGCAATGCTGAAAGCGCCCATTCGTCAGTGTCAGATCCTTCCGCGCCCGGCAGGGACTTGTTATCCCTTGTGATGGTTAGTTGAAGTTCTTGTCCGACTTCGGATTATTTCATCTCAAGTCTATTTGGTCCTCCTGCGGTTGCTCCAGCGATCGGGGAAGGCTGCGCCGGGGATAATATAACGGGGAGCAGGACTTGTGACAGAAAGTTTGCGCTTGTTACGAAAAACGAACAAGGGCTACGGACGGCCAGTTAGCCGCCGTTGCTGGCGTCACCTCTAAGGCGGTGATCATGGGACAGTCGAGCTTCGCTTGACCGGACTGCCGGTGGCGGCTGTCCCCCATTGAGGATCAATTAAACTGAGTCACCACCGATAGTCAGGTACGGTAGGAATCAAAGCCACGGAGCCGAAGGAATGAACGCCATTGCATCTGGAATCGGAATCATTCGCCTGGGTCAGATTGCCATCAACGCAAAAGATGTAGACCGGGCAGCAAAGTTTTATGAAGAGAAGCTGGGGCTGAAAGTTCTTTTCAAAGCACCTCCGGGGTTAGCGTTCTTTGATTGTGGCGGAGTGCGGCTGATGCTGGGGCGGGCGGAGAAGCCCGAACTCGATCATCCTGGCTCGGTGCTGTATTTTGATGTGCCCGACATTCAGGCGGCGTATGGCAAGCTGAAAGCGAGCGGGGTGGACTTCGAGGACGAGCCTCACCTGATTGCGAAAATGCCGGCGCACGATTTGTGGATGACGTTCTTTCGCGACTCCGAGGGAAACCTGCTCGCCCTGATGAGCGAAGTGGCTCACTAGCCGGTTTCGGAAGACTGCTTTGGCACTTCGTGCAAGCCGCGAAGCGGATTTCGGTTGCCATTGTCGGACGGCTGCTTGAGAATCCGTGAGTGATTTCCATTCGTCGAGCACCACCTTCCGCACTATCAGCGTCGGGATTCGGCGGTGCATGGTTTGCGCTGTGTACAGCATTCGCGCTGCACATTGTCGATGAGGCCTCCACCGGTTTTCTTGCGATTTATAACCCGACCGTAACCACATTGCGTGCGCGCTGGAGCTGGTTTCCCATGCCCACTTTTCAGTTTAGCGAGTGGCTGATCCTCTTGATTGGGACCTGTGTGCTGCTGTTCTGCCTGATTCCGGTGGCGGCGCGCGGGATGCATGGTCTGCGGCCGCTGGCATGGGCTTATGCCCTCATCATGTTCTGCAATGGCCTGGCGCATATTTTGTTCTCGATTCTGGGGCATACGGTTGCTGCCGTGACATTTCCACGTCCGGCGCCCGGATTCTATTCTTCGCCGTTTTTGCTGGCGGCGTCGGTCTGGCTGATGATCCGGTTGCGACGCACGGCGCGGGTGGATTTTCAATTGCCATCAGGAAATTGACCTGGGAGCTTTAACGAAAGCGGCCTGGTGGCGGCAGGCTGTGCTGTCCGTGGCCTGATATTATCGTGAACAGGAGTAGTGGTGAGCGTTATGGAAGAGATGGAAGACGAGGAACAACTTCCTTATATTTCCGGTTCAGGAGAAGGACTCATGGAAGAAGGTCCAGCTTTGCACGCGGGGTCGCGGCGCAATGAGGATATCGCGCTCGATCTGATGAAATTTGTCGCAATGACCACCGGGTACGGGCGAACCACGTCGTCAGGAGTGGGTTTTCAAGGTACCGGTTCAGCATCGAAGCCTGACGAGTATGCGGCCCACTTACTGGAGTTGTACGGGAAGTGTTTGAGTGCCGTAGGAACGAAGAAGTAGTCGCGAAAGGGACGGGCGCGCCCGTCCCTGCTGACAACTTATGCCGCGCACTCATCATACTCGTCCTGCTCATCATGCTCGGCAACGGCTGATGCGAGCGGCGGCATCAGCGGTGGTGTTCTAGTGATCGCCCTTGCCGCCCGTGCCGTTTGAATCAAGTCCCACGATGGAGCTTGTGCCGGTTGCGATACAACCCATTTGTAACCGGATCATAGTCAGGCGGAACCTGTACTTATCGTATATTCCCTTACTGGAATTGCCGGGCTCCCGTTCTACTTTCAATTCGCCCAGGAATATCCTTCCGAAGTGGGGCAGATCAATCATGTGACCAAAGGAAGTTCCAGGAGCGCCCGCAACGCTGTTGACCAGGGAGCATTCCAGCTTGCCAGCACCGTTCTGCGCGGGGCGGCTCTTCGGGTATTCTTCGCGAGCCCAATCGGGAAGTTCGTTGGCCGCGGCAATCTTGTCGTATTGCTTGGAAATCCGATCGAGAACATCGCGATTATCAAAGTACGATTCATCGTTGGCGGGCTTGGGGCCAAGGATTTCCAGATTTCGCTCGACTTCGACTTTGTGTCCACCAATTCTAAGATTTTCAAAGCGAGTGCCGAGGAAGGTGACGGATGGCACCTGACCCGTACCATAGACGGGATGAACGGTGGAAAGCTGCGCCACCACGCGGTCCGCGGTCACCACATCGAGAACGTTCAGACGCTCGACTACCGAAGTTGCCAGAGTGGTGAAGCCGTCTTGCTTTGAGCTCGGATGTCCCGCGACTTGGGTATAGCCGGATTCGTACGAAATAAGGCCTTCGAAACGGAAGGGATCCGCTTTCTTAAAATGGTAATGGCCGTCCTTGGGCAACTTTACATGCGCCCGCCGCCTGATTTTCTCTTCCACCGGGTGCTCGAAATCAGCGCTCAATACATCCGCTTCGGCCCAATAGTTGTGAACCGAATTGACCATCGCGAGTTTATTGGTTAGTGCTGCCATATCGCTCCTCCGTCTGAGAATCACTCGTCTGAAAATCACTTTTGGATCTGTAGTTCAAGTGACGTACGACCGACTTCCTTACTTTCGCCAGTGGCGGTTACTCCGCGTACTGCCAAGGTGTAAGTGCCTGCTTCCCGATCGGCTCCCGGCACCTGGACTGGCCATTGATCTTGCGCGGACGCCGCCGGGAAAGTGAGGGACCACTCGAGCTTTCCCGCCGGGTTGTACAAATCCGCAATGTAACGCGCATAGAGATTGTCGGGAGGGATATTCACAAACAGCAAGAAGCTCCGGCCTCGCGGCACCGTGATTACGGGAGAACTGCCACCGCGGGTGCGCGTGTTGAGCGATGCCCAGGGCAAAATCTGCGGGCGATTGAGTGCCTGCTCCAATCGCGGATAGGTAACAAGATTTTGATACGCGACTATTATTAGCAAGAACGCCAATGCCGGTACTGCCAAGGCTGGTCGCAGCCAGGCGAACCTTCCCGCTGTCTCCACTGGAACGGGGATGCGGACGGCTACAGCAGTTGTATCGGTGGGTTCCGCCAGCAACGATTTACTCTGCTCGATGAAGGTGGAAGCCAGGCGTAGGTCGAGGGCGCATACGCGGCAGTCGAAAAAGTGCTCCTCAAACTCATCCCGCTGTTGGGAGTCGAGTTCATGAAGCAAGTACTGCTCGGTCAGTTTCTGCCGAACCACCTCAGCGTGGTCCATTTGATCGTTTTCCTCTCATAGAGTAGTGATCTATCGCTGGCAAACGTTTCAAATTATTCAGGCCAGTGCCGCCGCGGGAGGATCATTGTCTATGCCATTGAAGTATAAAGACTTGAACGCTTGCTTGGCGCGGTACAGGAGCACTCTCAGATAATCTCGATCCACACCAAAGTCACGACATACCTCGTCCTTATCACGCTCCTCGAGAAAGACTTCACGCAGCAATCGCCGATCGCGTTCGGGGAGTTTATCCAATACGTTGCGAACCTTTTCTCCTGTCTGTTTGGCGCTAAGCAAGGCGAATACATCGGCGGATTCGTCAGGAGGATCCTGGCCATCCTCCGGGTTGACGCAACCATCGCGGGAAGCGGCGCGATAATGCTCCTGCAAGACATGGTTGCAAATGCTATTTACATACGGTCCGAGCCGATCAGGATGCAGGATATTTCCATTTTGCAGCGCGGTTAAGACACGCGTAAAGGTTTCCTGACGAAGATCGTCGATCCCTTCTTGCGACCGTAGGCGCGAGCGGAGTTTGATCTGGATGAGGTCGCTGAAATAAGCGACAAAATGCTCCTGGGTACGAAAGTCGCCCGCCCGCAGGCGCTCGACGTAAGCGTCGTCGAAGGACTCAAATTGCAAGGATTTGCCCCGCAACCCCCGAAATGGCAGCCAGTATAGCACTTCAACCGAACCAGGAAGGCTACTGGAGGATTGGGTATGACACGCCGGACGCCGAAGTACCGTGCGGCTATTGCGACTGGCACCGGTCGCCGGAATGGAGAGAGGAGTGGGCACTTGTGGAAGTCAAATCCGGTAAATCTTGAACTGGCACGCGCTCGTCTGAGCCGTGGAACAAGCAAAGGCGAAAGAGTACCGGAGCCGCTTCCCCCGTCGGCCCCGGTATTCTCAGGATCCAAGCCGGAAGTTGTTCCGAGTTGGGTCGCAAATTGTGGCATGATCGCCTAACGGCGCGTATCGTCCACTTATGGTGAATAGTGAACGCGACGGCCTTATCGTTTCATTCGATTCGGAATAATTTTTTTGTGCCTTGGCTCAAGCGCAGAGCGCATTCTGAAATGCTGAGTTGCCTCAGGAAGATCGGGTCCGGGAGAGTGCTTGTTTTATCGGGCGTAGAAGAGGAGTGTAGCTCGCGGCAGTTTTCGGTAATGTATCAGTTTTGAGAACCATGCGGCGATGGTCGCGATTCAGTCCGTCTATTACATACAACTTCGCCCAATTCACAAGACGTAGCGCTGCACTCCAGCACAAGAGGCGGGCCTGTGCGATCACGTTTGGAGTGTTGAAAGATTATCCAGATGGCGGACAATTACCCGCCACAGCCCGCGAAGCGTGGTCCTTACAGATAGAAGGGCGCCGCTTAATGGGACTGATCTCAAGAGCAATAGATAAAATCGTCGATCCACTCCCTACTTGGGCGAAGGGAATTTTAGGTTTGCTCGTAGTGATTGGGTTTATCTGCGGTATCATCCACGAGGGTTTTTGGTTCCTGCTCCGCGTGCTCTTTGCTCCCGACTTCTGAGAATTTCAAACTGATACATTACCCAGATTTTCCTCTATCTTGACGGGTCCCGGTGCGGCTGCTAGATTCTCGTCCTACACATGAATCGCCGGGGGACATCGCTCTGAGTCGGGTAGGGAAGCCGCGTGGACCGCTTGATCCTGGGTTGATAGATACGGGCCGCCGCAATTTTCTTGTACGGTGCTGCCAGGGAGCTTCCGCGGCGCTGGTTCCGGTGGGCTGGCGTGGAATCGCGTTTCCTTTCAGTTCTAGTCTCTATTCTTTCCCCGCATTTTCATCCGCAGGGGAGTTCCGTCTTCAACCTCATTACCGATCGCAGCTGGCGCTCGACGCCGTTCTCGCCAAGACGGAAGCGGGCAGAGACGCGTTCGTAACCGAAAAATATCACGACCAGATCGCCGCTATGCTGGCCAAATGGAATGCGAGCCTGCTGCAGTCTTCGAAAGACTTGAGCGCGGTTGAAAGAGCGCTCACTCCTGATTTCCTGGGGACATCTCCCCGTCCTGTTGAGTCGCGGGTTGTGCGGGCTGGCTCGACGCTTGAAGTCCATCACAACAACTTTACATCTCAAGCGAATATAGGCCGGGATGCTTTTGTTCAGGAGTTTCGGTCGGGATTGAATGTGTTTTCAAAGATCGTGACCGCGGAATTTCAGGTGACGAGCATTGCGACGGAGAGTGCGGCATCGACTGCGCAATCCCCACTCTTGATTAAAACTCGCGTGCGTTACGAATTAGTCGGCACGGGGGATAATTTCTATCGCGAGCAATGGGTCGGGAATTGGGATCTCGAATGGATCTCGCTTGCTTCCGATTCGGGTGAATTTCAGCTACGGCGGTGGCAGATGGTCGATGAGACGCGTAGCCGTTCGGTGTCTCCGATTTTTTCGGAGATCACTGCGTCGGCCCTGGGCGGCAATCCTTCGTATTCTGAGCAGATGGTGCGAGGGTCCGACTACTGGCGAACAGTTCTCGACGGCGCGTGTGGGATCAACGTGTACGGACACAATGGAGTTTCAGTCGGCGACATCGACAATGACGGCCTCGACGATCTCTATGTTTGCCAGCCCGCCGGTCTTCCCAATCGTCTTTATCGAAACCGCGGAGATGGAACGTTCGAAGATATTACGGAATCTTCAGGCTTGGACATCCTTGAAAATACCGCCTGCGCGCTCTTTGCAGACTTCGGTAACGATGGGCGACAAGACGTGGTCGTGGTGCGCGCGGATGGACCGGCCTTATTCTTGAACGAAGGCGGCGGAAAGTTCCGCCAGAAGGCAAACGCATTTCAGTTCGCCAACGCTCCGCAGGGAACCTTTACCGGGGCCGCCGTAGCCGACTACGACCGCGACGGATGGCTTGATATCTATTTTTGCTTGTACGTCTATTATCAGGGAGCGGATCAATACAAGTATCCGGTGCCATATCACGATGCCGAGAACGGCCCTCCCAATTTCCTGATGCGCAACAATCGCGATGGAACTTTCGGGGACGTCACAGCCGCCGCTGGGCTCAACCAGAACAATACGCGATACAGTTTTTGCTGCGCATGGAGCGATTACAACGGAGACGGATGGCCTGATCTTTATGTGGTCAATGATTTCGGACGGAAGAATCTTTACCGTAATCAGGGCGATGGGACTTTTACCGATGTCGCTCCGCAGGCCGGAGTTGAGGACGTTGGCGCGGGCATGGGCGTCTGCTGGCTGGATTACGACAACGACGGCGCTCAGGATCTTTATGTGGCTAACATGTGGACCGCCGCCGGGGAACGCATTTCCTCGCAGGAAATTTTCAAAAAGGATTCGCCAGAAGAAGTTCGTGCTCTCTATCGAAAGCACGCAATGGGGAATTCGTTGTTGCGGAATAGCGCCGACCGAAATGGCAAAGGAGTTTTTCAAGATAGAACCGGATCCGCTGGAGTTGGAATGGGGCGCTGGGCATGGTCGAGCGATGCATTTGACTTCGATCATGACGGTTTTCCGGACCTCTACATTGTGAATGGAATGATCTCCGGCGCTTCGCGGCAGGATCTGAACAGTTTTTTCTGGAGGCAGGTGGTTGCCAATTCGCCCGAGCAAGCCAAGCTCTCACATGATTACGAGCAAGGATGGAGCGCCATCAACGAACTCATTCACGCTGACGGCACCTGGAGCGGGTTCGAGCGCAATGTGTTCTACGCGAACAATCGGGATGGAACGTTTTCCGATGTGTCTGGCGTGGTGGGACTGGATTTTCTTGAAGACGGCAGGGCGTTTGCCCTGGCCGATTTCGATCAGGATGGCAGGCAGGAGGTAATCCTGAAAAACCGCAACGGTCCGCAGTTGCGGCTCTTGAAGAACGTGATCGAATCTCTGCCGCCCTCAATTGCCTTTAGCCTCCGCGGTACCAAGAGTAATCGTGACGGCATTGGCGCAGCGGTTACCGTGGAAACGGAATTGGGCCGCCAAACTCGCATGCTTCAAGTTGGATCAGGATTTCTTTCCCAGCACAGCAAACAACTATTTTTCGGTCTTGGTGAGGCCAAAGGCCCGGTTCGGGCGTCTATCCGGTGGCCGAGCGGGATTGTGCAGAATCTTCACGACCTGAAGCTCAATCACAGGGTCTGGGTGGAAGAAGGATCGGAGACGCTTCGCTTCGAACCATTCAGAATCCAGTCGTCGTCGCGAAGCGGGCTTGCCGCTGCGCCGCGGCAGGAAGCTGAGCCACTACCCAGCGCGGCAGAAACCTGGCTACTCGCGCCGGTGGCCGCGCCGAATTTTGCGCTTAACGATTTGGCTGGACAGGGACAGACACTAACCGCGCTGCGCGGAAAGCCGGTGCTGCTCAACTTCTGGGTCACACAGTCAGAGAATTGCCTCGAAGACTTGAAGGTGTTCGATCGGGTGCATGCTCGGTGGGCGGCACAGGGACTTCAACTGCTCACTGTGAACGTTGACAGTCCCTCCGACCGAGAGAACCTGAAAACCCTGGCACGCCAGCGGCGACTTGCCTTCAGGATACTGGAAGGATCGGATGACGTCGCCGGCATCTACAACCTTCTCTATCGCCACATGTTTGACCGGCATCGTGACCTCGGGCTGCCAACGTCATTCTTGCTTGATGACAAGGGACACGTCGTTAAGATCTATCAGGGGACCATCAATCCTGAACACGTCGAACACGATTTTCGACACATTCCGCAGACTCACGCTGAGAAGTTGGCAAGAGGATTGCCTTTTCCAGGAGTGGCCGAGACGGTTGAGTTTCGCCGCAATTATCTTTCCTATGGCGCCGTGTTTTTTCAGCGAGGCTATTTCGATCAATCGGTGTCGTCATTCCGTCTCGCTCTTCGCGACGATCCCTCAAGCGCGGAGGCGCTTTACGGGTTGGGAAGCGCTTACCTGAGTCAGGAGAAAATCACCGAGGCACGGGAGAGCTTTGAACGTGCAACCAAACTTCGCGCCAGTTATCCCGACACTCTAGCGAACACCTGGAATAATCTGGGGCTTCTGGCCACGCGGGATGGCCGCATGGACGAGGCGATACGTTGCTTTCAAGAGGTCTTGCGGCTGAGTCCTGATCACCCGATTGGCCTCAACAATCTTGGCAACGCGTATCGGATGGAAAAGAATTTTGACGGGGCTCGCAAAACATTTGAACGCGCTCTCGAATTCAGCCCAACGGATCCCCAAGCGAACTACGGTTTGGGGATGGTCTACGCGCAAGCGGACGATTCCGCACGAGCCTACGAATACCTGCAGAGAGCCCTGAAGTTTCGCCCCGATTATCCGGAAGCCTTGAATAATCTCGGCATACTCTATTTGCGCACCGACCGCGAAGATAAGGCAATGGAAAGTTTTGAAGAATGCATCCGCGTTGCCCCTTCTTTCGATCAGGCATATTTGAACCTGGCGCGGGTTTACAGCGTGGAAGGCGCGCCGGACAAAGCCCGAGAGATGCTGCTGAAACTCCTCAAACAGCACCCGGATCACGCGCAGGCGAAGAGCATGCTGGCGCAGCTTCCGCAGTAACCTGAAAAATAAGCGGTGCCGTCAATTCTTTTGGGGAGTGGGCGCGGTGAGCAATTCCACAAACATCTTGTAAAACTTATCCAGGTCCAGATCATCCTGCACTTCAACTGGCTGCTCGTCGATCTTCGGCTTATCATGCTCGGTCCAACTCAACGTATTGCCGTAGCCGGCGCCGCGGTCCAGGTCCACATCCATAAAAAGCGTTTGTTTTTTCGTGATAATGGTCGGGTCGAGCCATGCCGCCGCTGACAATTCGTCCCACAGATAGTTATAGTTTCCTCGGAGGCGCGCATACTTGCCGATGTACTGAGCCAACGGAGTGTGCGCCTGCTTGATGCGGTTGACCAGGTCAGAGGTAAGTCTGGTCTTCACTGAAATGTCGACCGGCGTGCAAACTATTTTCTTCCAGGGAGCCTGAAGCACAATGTGCGCGGCTTCGGGGTCGAACCAGATATTGAATTCGTGGGTCGGAGCATTCGCAAATTCAGGATCGTCAGTACGCGGGTTGAGGCTGAGGCCCATGAACACGAGTTCTTTTGCCAGATCCGCAAATTGCGGATCGATGGAGATGGCGAGGGCGAGGTTCGTCATCGGCCCGCCGGCGTAAATCGTGATCTGATGCGGGAATTTGTGAACCATACGCAGTAGAAAGTGCGCTGCGTCCTCATCGGAAGGCTTGGTGGCAGGTTTACCTTCCGGCATTTCTCCCAATTGATCAGAGGGATGAAAGAACATAGGCGTCCATGCGCCCAGCCATGCCACGGAGCCGTATTGCTGCTCCCATTGCTCAGTTTCCTGCTGGCGTCTTACCAGCGGATACTCAGCGCCCAGCATGACCGGGATGTCGGTTCGTCCAATGAGTTCGAGCATGCGCAAAGTGTGCGCCACTTCTTCGTGCAGCCATTGATCGCCCGTCACCACAGTGATACCGAGAACATCCGTTTGCGGCGACTGAATGAGCAGGAGCATGGACTGTTGATCAGTACCGGCGGGGCCAGCTGCGTCCTGATCGATGATGATCTTTCGTTTCTCTTGTCCCCAGGAAGTTAGGCTGATCAGTAATAGCGCTGCTGCGAAGAATCGAACCCGGACTAATTTCATCGTTATCGTTATCCTTAGCCTTGGAAAAAGTCTTGGAAGTCTTGGAAGATCGGAAGTTCGTGATGCACAGGCCAGTTCACTGCTTTCCTGACAAGCGGCCGATCAGGAGATTGAAAAATCTCGCGGAATCCACATCCACCGCCACTTTCGCATTGGGGATAAATTTGTCGCGGACTACCGGAGACGTTCGAGTGCCGGCAAGAGTTGGCGCCGAGCCGCGGATTGACATGTTCATAGCTGAGGTGTCCTTCTCCGTTCCAGGGCGCCGCTGCAAATCGCCGGCACTTGGGCTGTAGCCGAGGGTCTCGCCTGCCGTCAGTTCACCGGTAGTTTCCACATCGACATAGTATTCCTTCAACATTAGGAGCGATGGGTCGATAAAACCGGCGATCGCCAGCGAGTCGTGCATATTCGGACCAACTACAAAACCACGTTCGCGATTATGCTGGATCGCATTGCGAGCGATGGTTGCCGCAGCCTGGCTTACGGGATTCTGTCCGGCTTGCAGTTCGCGAAGATGGTCTTCGGTCAAAGATGTTTTGCGCGTGACATCAAGCCCTACCATGGTGATCGGAATTCCCGATTGAAAGACAATTCTCGCCGCCTCTGGGTCCACGTAGATATTGAATTCTGCCGCAGGTGTAATGTTTCCTCCAGAGAGAGATCCACCCATCATCACGACGCCTCGAATCAAACCTGCAAGTTCGGAGTCCAAGTTCAACGCGGTTGCAATATTCGTGAGCGGTCCAATGGGAAGGAGGGTAACTTCGCCGGGAAACTTTCTGACAATCTGGCGAATCATCTCAGCAGCAGGTTGGTTGACTGGCTTGGTTTTCGGTTCGGGGAATACGGCGCCGCCCAAGCCGTTCTCTCCATGCGCGTATGTGGCTGTCACCAGGCGGCGCAGTAACGGAGACTTGGCGCCGGCGGCGACCGGAATATCGGTCCGCCCGGCGATCTCAACCATGCGTAAGGCGTTGGGTAAGGTCCATTCCAAGGGCACATTCCCCGCGACTGGCGTGATCGCCTCAATTTTCAACTCTGGCGATCGCATGGCGAGCAGTAATGCGAGCGCGTCGTCGACCCCAGGATCAGTGTCAATGATTACTCGAAATGGACCACGGGCAGTTTGTTGGAGAGCAGGGGAAATCTTGTCAGAGGCGTGAGCATTCCGTATGAAGCCGCCCGCCGCTAAAGCAGCGGCGGAGGAAGTTACAAACTGCCGGCGCGTCATGGAAGGCCGTTGATGTGAGTTCATTTATGTATAGTCCTTGCGCACTGACATAGGCGCGAAATGCGATAAAGTTGCGTGATGAACGTAACGGATGGAGCGTAGAACTTTCAAGTCTATTAACAATCGGACGGCAGATAGATCATCTTGTCGGGCATATGATGGCATCGAACATCGAGATCAAAGCTGTTTTGAGGAACCGAGCTGCGGCGGAGAGAGTGGCCGCTAGACTCAGCCGCGCGGCGCCAAAGATTTTTTCTCAGGAAGATGTTTTCTTTAAATGTGATGGAGCACGGCTGAAGTTGCGAATACTTGCACCGGATCAGGGAGAGTTGATCCGATATGAAAGAGCTGACCTTGCTGAGGCGCGGCGCTCGTCCTACTTAATTGCTCGCACGGCAGATCCCACGATTCTGCTCGACATACTGACAGCAACTCTGGGCAGAACCGGTGTAGTCAGAAAATTGCGGACGCTTTGTCTTGTGGGGCAGACTCGTATACACATCGACCAGGTTGAGGGGCTCGGCGAATTTCTGGAACTCGAAGTTCTGCTTGAGCCTGGTCAGACCGACCTGGAAGGGGGAAAAATAGCCGCGGCACTGCTTGCCGAATTTGGAATTGAAAAAGAACAGATAGTCGCGGAAGCTTACGTTGACTTGCTATGCCGTCAGGCGACACCTGCGCGGCGCGGACGCTAAGGAATTCTTGTCGCAAGAGGGCGCGATTGCGTGGAGAGATTCGAACGGCTAAAATTGCGAACCAACGGGCAGGGCTGGCCTGATTGACTCCCGCGATTTAAGCTCGTTTTATGGGTCGCGTTCTCATGGCAAATTATTCTCGTCTTGCGCCTTGGTCTCTGGCGTTGGTGTGCGTCCTTAGTTCACTGGAATTGCAAGGACAAGCACTTACCGCCTCAGCGCAAGACGCGACGGTGCAAGGGATTGTTCGAGATTCCGGCGGACACCCCGTTGGTGACGCCAAGGTTAGCCTCAAGACCAAGGGAGCGGAAACGCTTACGATAATTACGGATCCGGGCGGCGCTTATCGCTTTTCATCGATGCGTCGGGGCAACTATCTTCTACGCGTGGAAAAGGTTGGCTACGCCAACGCGACTGCAGATCCATTCACTCTCGCACAAAGCGAATCCAAAACGATCAACCTTACACTTGTATCGGAAAAGTCATCGGAACCGGAGAAGGATTCGGAAAAGCGTCCTGCGTTCTTCGACGAGCCGCACTTCACGGTCGCGGGAGTGACGGACACTACAAATTTAGGCGGCCATGGGTCCGATACGATCGTCAGAAATCGTGAGGCACTGGCCAAGGCCACAGCCTCGCTGACCCCGCCGGCATCTGCTGACGCGCGTCCTGAGTCAAGAAATGCTGCGGTTGAAAAACAACTGCGCGTCGCAGTTGAGCAGCAACCGGAGGATTTCGTCGCAAATTTTCAACTGGGGAAATTGTTGGTCGATCGAGGAAAAGCGGATGAAGCCCTCGTCTACCTTGAACGGGCATCGCAACTTAAACCCAATGACTATGACGATGGCTACGAACTGGCGCTCGCACGCGCCGATACAGGTGACTACCAGCAAGCGCGCGCTGACATTCTCGCTGTATTGAATTCTCTGGATAAAACTGGCCAGAAAAGGGCGGAGCCGCATCACTTGCTGGCGGAGGTCTGTGAGAAGCTGAACCGGCCGCTGGACGCGGTCCGGGATTATCAGCGTGCAGCCGAATTGAATCCAAGCGAAGCCTATCTGTTCGACTGGGGCGCTGAACTGCTGCTGCACCACGCTGCGGAACCTGCCGTGGAAGTTTTCACAAAAGGCAATCGGTTGTTCCCGCGCTCCTCCCGAATCCTGGCGGGACTGGGCGCCTCATGGTATGCGCTTGGATCTTACGAAAATGCAGTACAGCGCCTCTGCGAAGCGTCAGATCTGAATCCTGGCGACTCGAATCCCTATTTGTTCCTGGGAAAAGTACAAGCCGTCGAGAGTACACCTTCTGCGGCGATTACGGAACGACTGCAGCGATTTGCCAGGCTTCAGCCTGAGAATGCGATGGCCAATTACTACTACGCAGTCAGTGTCTGGAAGGGGCGCAAATCGCCCGCCGATGCCGATAATTTTGCGCAGGTAAAGCCCTTGCTTGAAAAGGCCATTCACCTTGATCCGGCCTTCGGGGCCGCTTACCTGCAACTCGGAATTCTCTATTCGGAGAGAAGTGATCTGGCGAACTCCGTTGCAGCTTATCAAAATGCAATCAAAGCTACTCCCGACATGGAAGAGGCACATTATCGTCTCGCCCAGGCCTACCGCCAGGGAGGAGAAACCTCGAAAGCTCAAGCAGAGTTGCAGCGCTACGAGCAAATATCAAAAGAGAAAGCGGCGAAAATTGAAGGGCAGCGGCACGAGGTGCAGCAGTTTGTATATGAGTTGCGGGAACCGGCAACCGACACAAAGCCGCATTGACGGCTAAGATCCCCGTTTGATCAGTCAGTGAGCAGGCGGTGTCGGAGCGCTCATCGAGCCGATGAACATCTTATAAAATCTTTCTAAGTCCAAATCGACTTGGATCTCGACTGGTTGCAGAGCCAGCTTCGGCTTGTCTTTTTCGGTCCAGGTCAGGGTATTACCATAGCCTGCTCCGTGGTCGAGATCGACGTCCATGTAGAGAGTCTTACGCTTGGTGATCAGGCTCGGATCGATCCACGCGGCGGCCGCGAGTTCGTCCCACATAATATCGGCTCCCGGATTGAACATGGCAAAGCGGACGACGTAGCCAGCCAACGCGGTGTGGCTTGTTTCAATTTGCTTCATCATCGCGGGCGTGACGTGCGTCTTGACGGAAATATCGCTCGGAGTGCAAACGATCTTTTTCCATGGCGCGCGCAATACAACCTGCGCCGCTTCGGGATCGAACCAGAAATTGAACTCATGACGCGGAGTGTTCACAAACTCGGGCTCATCGGTCTGCGGGCTCAGGCTTCCCCCCATGAAGATCAGTTCCTCCGCCAGTTCTGTAAACTGAGGGTCGATGGAGATCGCGAGCGCAAGATTAGTCATAGGCCCACCCTCGTAGATCGTGACTTCGTGCGGAAACTTGTGCACCATCCGAATCAGAAAGTGCGCGGCATCTTCTTCTGAGGGTTTGGTCTTCGGCTGACCCTCGGGCAATTCGGGGACGACAAAAGGCTCGTGCCACCAGCGGTCGTCCCATGCGCCCGCGTAGGCGACCTTCCCATAACGCTCTTGCCATAGCTGAGTTTCTTCGCGGCGGCGCACCAACGGGAACACCGCTCCCGGCACTACGGGAATGTCGGTACGGCCGATGATCTCAAGCAGGCGAAGCGTGTGCGCGACCTCCTCGTCGCGCCACTGGTCGCCGCTGACCACGGTAATCCCAAGCACTTCCACTTCGGGAGACTGGATCATCACCAGAAGGGTCTGCATGTTGCTGCCGCCGGGGCCGGAGCAATCTTCATTGATGATGACTTTGCGGCGCGGTTGAGCAGATGCGAAAGAATGCCCTAACAAAATAATGACCAGAAAGATATATTCTCGCGCGTATCGATTCATCATTTCTCCTGCAATTTCAATTAAATAATTAAGGGCAGACTGGGTCGAACCAGTCTGCCCAAGCTTAACCATTCGATTGCGCCCGTCTTAGAAATTTAGCCTCAATGCAAACTGCACTAATCGCGCGTTGTTTACGGTGTTATTCACAACGCCGAAACTGGAAGGAGTGTTGATGTCCTGCTCTCCCGTGCCAGCGAATCCTTGAAGGAAGAACTGCGGATGGTTGAACAGGTTGAAGAATTCTGCCCGGAATTGCAGGTTCATGGCTTCGCGGAAGGCCAAGGGAAAATCCTTGATCACCGAGAAATCAGTGTTTACAAAACGCGGGCCATATACGGGGGCGCGCGGGGCAGTGCCAAGTTCGCCAGTCGGCGCTTTCATGAAGGCGCAGGGATTGAACCAATTCTGAAGTGTGTGCACACTGGACGGCGCACTACAAGTCGGATTGCCGGCCACCGGTCCCGCCTTATTCGGGTCGCCCACTTCATTGGGGCGCTGAAGGGTGTTGCCATTATACGAGAAGAATACTCCTGACCCGTCGCCGCTATCGACCACAAACAGCGGGAAGCCCGAGGTTGCTCTCTCGATCACCGTGAGTTGCCAATTTCCCAGGAGGGCGTTGGTAGCTCCGCTCCAGTCGCTGCCGTAACGCTTGCCCTTTCCAAACGGCAGATTGTAGAGCACGCTCGCGGTAAAGCTGTTGTTGAGATTCAATTGCGACAAACCCCAATCCAGCTTCGCAGTTCCGGGCAGCGGGTAATAGAGCGCGCCGGGATTTGTGCCCAGGCCATCGGTCAGACCAGAATCGAAATTGCGCGAATACGTGTAACCGATCAAGGCATAGAGCCCGTGCCGCGTGCTCTTGGTTTCAGCTTTTACCTGAAGAGAATCATAACGAGCGGTGCCGATGCTGTTGTTGGTGTCGACGGACTGAAAGGGGAACGCGTAGGGGAACGATGGGAAGCCGCAGCCCACTGTGTAGCCGGGAACCACCCCACATGCACTGGGAGATGAGATATTTTCGTTCAGTTGGCTTACCAGAATATGGGCGCTGCGTGAGCCACCGTAGCCCACCGTCAGTACTACGTTCCCTGGCAGTTGGCGCTCAACATTCAGATTGAATTGCTGAATGATTCCCTGTTTGAAGTTGCGATTCTCGGATTGAATCGTGCCCGTATATGCTTGTGGGCTTACTGGAGAACTGTAAACGGCACCGCCCGTTACAGGCGTGGTAGAAGGAGTTCCAGCCGGGAGAAGGAAACCGTTAGAGAGGCCGCAGCCAGTGCTGCCGAATGGAGTGCAAACGCCCGTGGGGAAGGGATCCACTTCCGCGTAGTACGGCGGGTTCTGCCACAATCCTTGTCCGCCCTGGTTCCACGCGGAATCATGGATGATGCCGTAGCCGCCACGCACCGCGGTTTTGTCACTGCCCATTGGCTTCCATGCGAATCCAATGCGCGGTTCGAGAGCCTTCTTATCGAATTGAATTCCTACCCGCCCGTCGGTAGCGACGCAGACCGTGCAGCCTGCTAATGCGGGACTGCCTTTCGGGACATACCACTTGAGAGTCGCAACATCGAAGTTCGCCTGCCGGTTCTGCTCTTCAGTTACCGGCGTCGCCAAAGCCCAGGCGAATCCAAGGTTGAGGGTTAAGTTGTTGGTTATGCGCCAGTCGTCTTGGACAAAGGGGCGAAACAGTTTCCAGCGTCGGCCGGTGGTAGCCCCCAGAAATGTTTGGTCGTGGGCGGCAAAAACTCCCAGGCTGCCCAAAAGCAGGTCGCCCATGTTGTCGCCGGTCGCAGAGCCGACATTGACGATAAACCCGTCCTGAAATGCGTTGTTTCTTACATTCATCTCCTCGGCGCGAAACACGGCTCCGAAGCGGATGTTGTGTTTTCCATGAATCACGTCCATCGTATCGGAAACGGAGTAGACGTTAGTTCCGCCCTGGTACGGCGCATATCCGCGATCACCCAAAGAAAAATAGGCGGTCATATCGAACGAAGTCAGGCCGCAACTTTCGCATTCCTGCGGCGACTGGTTCAGGCTCGCCGGATAGCCGGTTATGCCATTGCACTTGCTGGCCAGATCTGCGCCGGGAATGCCGAGCAACGCGGCCTCGCACGTGCCGGTGCCAAAGGAAAGGATGTGATTGAAAATCCGGTTATAGCCAACATTGAGCTGATTCACCATGTTCGCGGAAAAGACGTGCGTCTCCGAGAGCGCTAAATTGCGCCCATGGTTTTCGATGTGCTGGTTGCTGCCGAAGGCGTTCTGTTCCGACCACGTCGGCGAGCCGCCGGGAACGAAGTTCGTCGCCTGATCGTAGCTAAAACGCGCAAACGCGGAATCCTTGCTGGAGAAATTGTGATCGAGGCGGACGTCCCAAGTTCCTTCGTTGAGCTTTCTCACCGGTGCATTGACGTAGTTGAAGCCTGTCGCTGTCGCATTAGGCGTGGGATAAAGTTGAATCACCTTCGCCCCGATGGGATTGATCAGGGCCGCTGGAATGATATTGCAAGGGATGCCAGCCGGCTGGCTTCCATCTGGATTGACCGGCTCAGGCGTTGTGCCGCTGGAACACTGGAAATTCTTGGACGCTCCCGTCGCGTACGGGTTCGTGAGTTGCACGCCCGTCGGGACGTTAGTGAAATCGTAGTTGCCACTTGCGTCCGGCGTGGTCATGCCAGCAGTCGGAACAAACCCAGTGAAAGTTACTCCTTTGCGCTGCATTTTGGCCTGGTAGTCGAGAAAAAAGAACGTCTTGTCTTTTTGAATCGGCCCGCCCAGCGAACCGCCGAACTGGTTCAGCTTGAATTGCTGCTTGGGAGACGAGACCCCAAAATCGAAAGTTTTTGCATCGAGAGCAGTGTTGCGGAAAAACTCAAACAACGAACCGTGAAACTGGTTCGCTCCCGATTTCGTGGTCACCAATACTGTGGGCCCGGAGCGCTCGCCGTATTCGGCCGAGTAGTTGTAGGTTAGAACTTTGAATTCTTGTATGTCGTCGATGGACGAGAAAATTGCAATCCCGCCCTCATCCAATTGATTGTTGTCGTTGCCATCGAGCAGCCAGTCGGTTTCCTGTTCGCGCGAACCGCCCGATGAAAGCGAGAACGATCCCCGCGTGGCAGCCTCGCTGCTGGCAGCGCTGGTGAAGAAGCTGACGGGGCTCGTTGAGGATGTCGTGCCAGGCGTCAGCGTAGCGAGTTGCACAAAATTGCGTCCATTCAGTGGTAAATCGGCGACCTGCTCGGAGGTAATTACTTGTCCCAGGGAAGGATTCGAAGTCTCCACCGCTACTTCAGTCGCGCTAACTTCGACCGAGCTCGAAACCGAGGCAGGATTGAGGGCAAAATCGATTTCACGATGTTCGTCCACTTGCAGCCGAATATCTTTCTGTTCCGTCGTCTGGAAGCCCTGCGACTCAACCCGCAGTGTGTAGTAAGAAACGGGCAGCAGCGGAATCAGGTAGTGGCCAGAATCGTCGGTCTTGGTTTCGCGCGTCGCGCCCGTTTCTCGCGAGGTTGCCCGCACACTCGCGCCCGGAACCACCGCACCAGCCTTGTCGGAGACCGTTCCTGAAAAGCTGCTAGTTGCCTGAGCGACCAGGAACGGACAGAGCGAGAACACGAAGGAACAGAAAACGACGACGAGCAGCGCCCTTTTTAGCATTAAATTCCCCTTTTTTCGGCGGCCCACACCGAATGACGAGCGGAAACTTCGTTCCGCATTGAAATCTGGGAGGTCTTTGACCGTAGAACGGCCTTATAAATGGCAGACATCGCCTAAGTCAAGACTTTTCGGTAGTAGAGAGATATTCGCTAGCACTGATTTCCCTTTTTGCACACGTTTTGAATGCATTCACAGCAAGGGCGCAGTAGCTTCGAATAGCGTGTCGACGGTCGGATCAGCGCTACCCTTTGATAGCCCACTCGGCATCGAAACGCGCGCGATCATAAAAAGACTTCTGCGTTCCTACCCCGCTAGTCGAGAGGCCGGCGTACAGATTAGCGCGACGCACGGCCTCTAACTCCGGTATTCCTTCCGCGAGGAACACCGCGAAGCTCCCAATGAATGCGTCACCAGCGCCGCTGCTGTCGACGCTCTTGACGGCGAAAGCGGGTACATGCTCGCTGACGCCGGGCGCAACGAGAAGCGAACCATTGGCTCCCAGGGTGATGATCACCCGCCGAATGCCGCCTGCCATCAGCATCTCTGCACACTTCTTCGCCTCGTCAACATTGCGTACGGGCATGCCACCAACGGCTTGCGCCTCGCTCTCATTCGGAACGAAGTAATCGAGATCAGTCAGAGCGCGCATTTCAATCGCTTGGGCCGGAGCCGGGTTCACAATACAACGAATCCCGTGCTTCCTTGCAAACGCGACTGTGTAGTAAACGGTTTCCAGCGGAATCTCAAACTGGAGGACAATGCAATCCGCGGCTTTCAACGTTTCAGCAGCGGCGTCTACATCTGCGGCCTTCAGCGCGTCATTAGCGCCCTTCACCACGAGAATTCGGTTCTGGCCATTAGGCTCGACGAAGATGGGCGCGACCCCGCTGGATAATCCCTCCACCTGCTTCACGTGGGTTGTATCGATACCGAGTTTCTTGAAATTGTCGATTGTGGCCGGGCCGAACAGGTCATTTCCCACTCGCGCCACCATGAAGACATCTGCGCCACAAAGACGGGCAGCGACGGCCTGATTCGCGCCTTTGCCGCCGAACCCCAGATCGAATTTCTGGCCGAAGATTGTTTCCCCGGGTTTTGGAAACTGATCGGTGAAAGTTGTGAGATCGATGTTCGCGCTTCCGACTACCGCGATGCGAGGGCGCTTGGCCATAGTTTTCTGTAATGATTAAGAACGCCGAGTTTATTTACTGCTTCCCCGTTATGTCAACGCCGTGTGATCGGCTACCGCAACCACATTCGCGATTGCGAGAGGTTATTCCAGTGAAAGTTTCTGCTATAGTTGCGTTCCTCGGAGGTCTCGGTCCATGCCTCGCATTGTGCGCTGCGCCCTGATTCAAGCCAGTAATGCTGTTAGTACGGAACGTCCGCTTGCCCAGATCAGAAAAGCAATGATCGACAAGCATTTGAAGTTGATTGAGCAGGCGGCGCGAAAGAAGACTCAGATTCTATGTTTACAGGAGCTTTTCTACGGTCCATATTTTTGTGCGGAGCAGAATGCGCGCTGGTATGAACTGACGGAGCGCGTGCCAGATGGCCCAACCGTCCGCATGATGCAGAAGCTCGCTGCCAAACATCGCATGGTAATCGTGGTTCCGGTCTACGAAGAGCAAATGCCCGGCGTGTATTTCAACAGCGCGGCAGTGATCGATGCCGATGGACGCTATCTTGGGAAATACCGCAAGCACCACATTCCACACTGCCATCCCGGATTTTGGGAGAAGTTTTACTTTACCCCGGGCGATGGCGGATATCCGGTTTTTGAAACAAAGTATGCGCGGGTGGGAGTTTACATTTGCTATGACCGTCATTTTCCGGAGGGCGCGCGCATTCTAGGATTGAACGGCGCGGAGATCGTTTTCAATCCTTCGGCGACAGTGGCTGGACTTTCGGAATATTTGTGGGAACTGGAGCAGCCGGCCCATGCCGTTGCGAACGGTTACTTTGTGGGCGCCGTGAATCGTATCGGCATCGAAAAACCTTGGAACATTGGTGAGTTCTATGGAAAGAGCTATTTCTGCAATCCGCGCGGGAAAATTATCGCGCAGGCCAGCCGGGATAAAGATGAAGTTGTTATAGCCGATCTCGATCTCGAGATGATTGCGGAAGTTCGCAAAGTTTGGCAGTTTTTCCGCGATCGGCGTCCGGAAAGTTACGGCCCTCTTACCGCACAGACGGGAGAAGCCGCAGCCGCGGACTGAACTAATTTCACATGACGCCAACCGAGCCTTCATCCCTGCAATCTCGAATCGAATCCAGTCCTCTCTACAATCCCGACCTTGCTCCTGCCGGGCCTGAGCGGCGGCACTGGGGAACATACAACTTCGCCGCCCTCTGGATTTCGATGTCGGTGAACATTCTCACCTACATGCTGGCGGCGAGTTTGATTCAGGGTGGGATGAACTGGAAGCAAGCGGTCTTCACAATTTTTCTCGGCAATGTAATCGTGCTGGCGCCGATGCTGCTGAATTCACACCCGGGTGCCAAGTATGGGGTTCCGTTCCCAGTTCTAGCGCGCGCGTCGTTTGGAGTATTGGGAGCGAACGTGGCCGCAGTCCTGCGAGCGCTGGTGGCCTGCGGATGGTTCGGCATTCAGACCTGGATCGGCGGCGAAGCGATCAGCACTCTACTGGCGACACTTGTGCCTAGCTGGAAAAATTTTCCTCACGCGACGGCCGTCTGCTTTCTTTTGTTCTGGCTGATCAATCTCGCTGTCATTCTTATGGGGATTGAATACATTCGCATTCTGCAGGGCATCAGCGCGCCAGTGCTATTGGCGGTGGGCTTGTTGCTGTTGGCCTGGGCGTATCACAATGCAGGCGGCTTCGGACCTATGCTGGCCGCGCCCTCGCGATTTACGAATTTCTCCGACTTTTTAAAGTTTCTGATTCCCGCTCTGAACGGAACCGTAGGATTTTGGGCAACCGTGTCGCTGAATATCCCGGATTTCACCCGATTCGCGCGCAACCAGCGCGAACAGGTAATCGGGCAAGCGCTTGCATTGCCCACGACGATGACTCTTTATGCTTTTATTGGAATCGCCGTGACTTCGGCTACTGTCGTGATTTATGGGACGGCAATCTCGGATCCGGTGCAACTGCTCAGCCGCTTCCATTCACCCGTGGCAGTAGTGATTTCGCTGGTCGCAATAGTGCTGGCCACTCTGAACGTCAACATCGGCGCAAACGTGGTGTCGCCGGCTAACGATTTCTCCAATCTCTGGCCTCGACGAATCAGTTTCCGAACCGGCGGCGTGATCACCTGCTTCATGGGTATCGTGCTCATGCCCTGGAAACTGCTCGCAGATTACAACACCTTCATTCTCGGATGGCTCGGAGGTTACGCAGCTTTTCTGGGCCCCGTCGCGGGCATTATGATCTGCGACTATTTCCTTGTGCGGCGCTGCGTGCTGCAATTGGACGATCTTTATCTTCGCGGCGGCGAATACGAATATTCGAGCGGTTTCAATTGGCGAGCAATAGCCGCGCTCGCGATCGGATCGGGGACGGCTCTCATCGGGCTCGCAGTTCCCTCAGTGCGAGTTCTCTATGATTATTCGTGGTTCGTCGGCTTTGCCGTTTCGTTCTTGATCTATTACGGCCTGATGAAATTCCAGCGTCCGGCGGTGCTTTCGCCAATGGCTTCGTGATAGCTTCAGCGTTTCGTATTCGCGGTTTGCTGGAACGCCGGCAAGACTTCACGCTGGTAAGTATCCAGCGATTCTTCCTCATCTCCGCACATCAGATATATGTTGAACTGCGTAACCCCAACGCTCGCCAGTTTGCGTAATTTTTCTTGATGAGCTCTAACCGGGCCGACCAGGCAGAAGCGGTCGACTACTTCGTCAGAGACAAAATTCGCGTTATTACTATCAACCTCGCAGTGGTGCAAGTAGTCGTATCCACCACGGTCCTGCACGTAGGAAGTGAGCGCAGGCGGTAGATCCTCGGGTTTGTATTGCCGGATCAAATCCATCACGTGATTGGAAACCAAAGCTGGAAACCAGCGCACCCGTTCACGCGCTACGGTCAGATCGTCAGAAACCCAAACCGGAGCCGCTGCCATTACTTCAATCTGATTTGGATCGCGGCCCGCGGCGCGGGCGCCTTCTTTCACGAAGCCAAGACACCAGGAAATTAAATCGGGATCAGCGAACTGAAGAATGATTCCGTCGGCAACGCGGCCCGCCATATGCAGAACTTTGGGCCCGTAACCGGCGATCCAAACGTGCGGAGGAATCTCCGCCCATGTAAGCCTGGTTGGTTGACCTTCGTATTCAATCTCGCGGCTGGCAGTGAGATCGCGGAAAATCTTCACTGCGGTTTCCAGTTGTGACCAACTCACCGGTTTCTTGCCCATCACGCGCCTGGAGCTGTCGCCGCGACCAATGCCCAGTTCCATCCTGCCGCCTGAAATCAGATTCAGTGTCGCGAACAGGCTCGCCGTAACGGTGAGATCGCGAACCGCTGGATTCGTGACCAATGTCCCAAGCCGCATGCGTTGCGTGTTGGCGGCCATCAGAGTAAGTAACGGATAAGGGTCCATCCACAAAACATGCGAGTCGAAAAGCCATCCATATTGAAAACCGGCCGCTTCGGCCTGCCGTGTCAACCCAACGATGCGCTCAACGGAAATGTCAGGCTTTAAGGTAATGCCAAACTGCATGGTGAACTCCTTGTCGTTCCTCGTAAGGCTTCGATCCGCCTGGCCAACAATCCGATCGATCAATATTAGAGGCTGAGGAGCGGCAGTTTAGCATAGAATTTCTGTTTCATCTCAATCACGTCAGCGGGGGCAAGAATGGGCTTCGACACGATTATCGGTAACGGATCCGTGGTGACTGCGACCGATAAGTACCTGGCGGACGTTGCAATTACAGATGGCAAAGTCGCGGCTATCGGCAAAGATCTCCCGCGCGAGAACGCCACGAAGTTTCTTGATGCTGCGGGAAAATATGTTTTACCTGGCGGTATTGATGTTCACACGCATCTCGACATGCCCTTCGGTGGGACAACAAGCGCTGATGATTTTGAAACCGGTACGCGTGCGGCTGCGTTCGGGGGAACGACCACGCTGATCGACTTCGCCATTCAATACAAAGGCCAGCCGTTGCGCCAGGCGTTCGACACTTGGATGGAGAAAGCTTCAAAGAAAGCGGTTTGCGATTATGCATTTCACTGCATCGTCACCGACATCGGCAACGGCCAGCTACAGCAGATGAATGCGCTTGTAGGCGAAGGTGTAACCAGCTTCAAACTTTTCATGGCGTATCCCGGCGTTTTCATGCTGGATGACGCCAGCATCTTCCGAGCTCTGCAAACCACTTCGAAAAATGGTGGCCTCATCTGTATGCACGCGGAGAACGGCAGCGCGATCGATGTGATCGTTCAGCAGGCGCTGGCGGAGGGGAAAAAGGCGCCCAAGTATCACGCGCTCACTCGCCCCACCACAGCGGAAGCCGAAGCCGTGTCTCGCGCGATCGCGTTGGCGGAGATGGCCGGGGCCCCGATCTACATTGTGCATCTCAGTTGCAATGAGGCTCTCGAAAAAGTTCGCGAAGCTCGTGATCGCGGACTCCCCGTTTACGCTGAAACTTGCCCGCAATATTTGTATCTCTCAATTGAAAACTACGACGTGCCTGACTTCGAAGGAGCGAAATATGTATTCACTCCTCCGCTTCGCGAAAAGTGGCATCAGGAAAAGCTTTGGAACGGCCTGAAACGCGATCATCTCCAAGTTGTCTCCACTGACCATTGCCCGTTCTGCTTTAAAGAGCAGAAAGAACTCGGCCGTGATGACTTTACTAAAATTCCAAATGGTGGCCCCGGCGTTGAACATCGCATGAGTCTCATTTATTCCGGCGGTGTTGCCGCCGGGCGATTTGACGTGAATCGATTTGTTGAGCTGGTTTCAACCACTCCGGCAAAACTTTTTGGACTGTATCCGCGAAAGGGAACTATTGCCGTTGGTAGCGACGCCGACCTCGTGATCTTCGATCCCAAGCGCAAGCACACCATCAGCGCCAAGACGCACCATATGCGGGTGGATTACTCGATGTTTGAAGGCATTCAAGTCACAGGCATGCCTGATGTCGTGCTTTCGAAAGGCCGGGTTGTGGTGGAAGGAGAGAAGTTTTTGGGGCGCGCGGGACAGGGGGAGTTTTTACGCCGGTCAACCTACTCGCAAATCAGCGGCTAGGTCGTGCGTTTCTATCGAAGCGCTGAAAACAGAGTTTCCTTCCAGCGCTGTATGTCGATTTTCCAACATACTTTGCTTTTGCGGCCGGTGCGCAACACCGGTTCCCAGACCACGCGATTTCGCTGATCCTCCGCAACATTCAGACGATCGACCACTGTCATGCCTCGCGTCAGTTCGCTCTGCGTCTCCACGTCTACATAATCCTCACTCCATTCAGTTCCTACCGACGGATCGAGAGCGACACACATGGCAATCGGATCGGGAAGCGAGATCCCATCCTCTCCCGTTTGCACTTTGTACGCTTGCCGGGCGTGACTATTGCATTCGACGGCGAAGCGACCGAGGGGAGTTTGGAATTCCTGAATCTGCCCGATATCCTCTCCATTCAGAACGGCGTCTCCACGGGAGAGTTGCCAACCGATCAACTCCACGGGTAGACCGCTGAGCATCACGACGCGGGCAGCTTCCGGGTCAACCCAAATGTTGTATTCGGCGGCCGGCGTAACGTTTCCTTCACAGCAAGGTGCGCCGCCCATAACCACGCAGCGTCCAACCTTTGCAGCGATTGTAGGTTTTTTAGCCAATGCAAGCGCCAAATTCGTGAGAGGTCCCAGCGTGACGACAACCAGCCCGCGATTCGCCTCAACCGTTTCGATGATCGCATCGACTGCGTGCAAGGTTTCGTGAGATCGATGGGGTGCCGGATAATTGTGATCGCCGAGCCCGTCTCGGCCATGGAACCAGGTCGCGTTCGTATAAGCACGCAGCAGCGGTTTTTCAGCTCCCGAGTAAACCGCTACATTCGCTCCGCACAGCTCGGCGGTATACAGCGCGTTTCGCGTGGCCTGCTGTACGTCGACGTTCCCAGCTACGGTCGTGATCGCAGCCACTCGCACGTCCGGAGCGCGCAGCGCCATGATCAAGGCAACCGCGTCATCAGACGCGGTATCGGTATCAATCAGAAAAGTGCGCGGCACGCGCGTAGGATAGCAGACGATAACGCGGTGACGCTCTCTGCGGGCTTAGTGCGGGCCTGATAACTTGTGGCGTAATCAAAACAGGAGTACAGTTCACAATTCCGATTCCTTTAACGTCTCAAGGAGAAACGATTGTTCACACCGTCGAGTCTGAGTATCGCGCTGTTAATGATGATCACAAGCGCAGTTTGCTGGGGTTCCTGGGCTAACACTTACAAGGGCGTCAAGAACTACCGCTTCGAACTTTTTTACTGGGATTACGCGGTCGGCATCTTTCTAATCTCCTTGGTGCTCGCGTTCACGATGGGGAGCACAGGAAACGACTCCCACAGCTTTCTCAACAACGTTCACTCCGCTGACACTTCCAACATCATCAACGCCCTCATCGGAGGAGCGCTGTTCAATCTTGCCAATCTATTGCTCGTCGCGGCGATTGACATGGCTGGACTTGCCGTCGCTTTCCCAATTTCCATTGGAATCGCGCTCGTAGTGGGAACTGTCTTGAGCTATGCGCTGCAGCCGAGAGGGAACGCTCTACTGCTGGCGCTCGGCGTGGCATGCGCGTTCGTTGCGGTGCTCTTGGATGGCAAAGCCTACGGCAGTCTCGCTGCCGCGGGACGTTCCGTCTCAAAAAAAAGTTTGATCACCTGCGTGGTGTCAGGAATTCTGATGGGCTTGTGGGCTCCGTTCATGACGCACGCCATGACTCGCGGTAATACTCTCGGTCCGTATAGTGCCGCGGTCTTTTTGACCTTGGGCGCATTGCTCTCGTGTTTCATCTGGAATATTTATTTCATGAAGCATCCGCTGGTCGGAGAACCGGTAAGCTTCAGTGGATTTTTCCGCGGAGCTCTCTCGGGACACCTGCTGGGAATTCTCGGTGGATTCATCTGGGGCATCGGCACCGTCTTCAACCTGGTGGCCGCGAGCTTTACGGGCGTTGCAATTTCCTACGCCATCGGGCAATCCGCTCCCATGGTCGCAGCCCTATGGGGCGTTCTTGCATGGAAGGAATTTGCCAACTCCGGACCTCGCGCGAAAGCCTATCTTGCCCTGATGTTTGTCTTTTACGGGCTGGCGATATTCCTGGTGGCGCGGGCGAATGGCTAGGCGAACTATTTCCCTTTAACCCGGCTCACGAACAACTGCAAAAAACGGCCCGCATCGGAAGCGACACAAACTCTCGCGTTCGGCGTCAGCGGAACCACGCCGTCGATTTCGTAGTGATCGCCGTGCAGAACATTGTTTTCGTTCGATCCCATGCGGTTCGCCACAGTTTCTCCACGGGTGAACTCGCCTTTGGTTTCGACGTCGACGTGCATTTCTTTCAGCGTAACCAGCGTGGCGTCAATAACAATCCCCACGGCCAGCGGATCGTACATCGCCGCCCCGCTGTATCCGCTCTTTTCGCTGCGCGTCAAATAAAAATCGGCAATCTTGGCGATAAAATCGCTCTCCAGTCCATGTGACGACTGCAACTCGGCCAGATATTTTCTCGTGATCAACGTCCGTTCGCCCACGTCCGACCCAACCATCGTGACCATCCATCCCGCATTGAACACAATCTGCGCCGCTTCTGGATCGCCATAAATGTTAGCCTCCGCCGCTCCGTTGACATTCCCGCCCGTGATCGAGCCGCCCATGATCACAATATCTTTGACGAGAGTTACGATCGAAGGATCCTTCGAAACTGCCAGCGCAATATTAGTCAGCGGGCCAACCGGAATCAGCGTGATTTCACGAGGATACTTGTGAACCATCTCGATGATGAGATCCGGCCCGAAGCGCGAGTCCGCCTTGCATTTCGTCGGCGGCAACTCGACGCCGGCGATGCCATTCTTCCCATGCCAAAACTGCGCCGTGATCAGTTTCTGGTTCAGCGGATGCTGCGCTCCGCCCGCTACGATGACGTCGCAGCGTCCGGCCAGCGAAACAATCCTCAGCGCATTCTCCAGGCCCTGCCGCCCGTCTACATTTCCGGGCACCACAGTAAGCGCTTCCACTTTGAGTTCAGGAGAATTCAAAGCCAAAATGATCGCCATGGCATCGTCCGTGCCAGGGTCGGTATCGATAATCACACGCTTAGGCGCAGTTTGGGCGAACCCCGTCGTCGCGCAAACAAGAATGAAGAATGAAAAAATAAAAAACAAGACCCCACGATGTTTCACGGAAATCCCTTCTTTAAATATGGTTTTGGATTAAAGCAGCATTCCGGCAATGGATGCCGACATCAAATTTGCCATGGTTCCGGCCAGCATCGCGCGAATTCCCAGCCGCGCCAGTTCGCTTTTCTTATTCGGAGCGAGCGCTCCAATTCCACCGATCTGAATACCAATAGAACTCAGGTTCGCGAACCCGCAAAGTGCAAACGTTGCAATGGTGAACGATCGAGGGTCGAGCGATCCTTTGGCCGGACCAAGCATGGAAAACGCGACGAGCTCATTCAGTGCCATTCGAGTGCCCAGCAAGGTTCCGATGAACCCGCAGTCATGCCACGGCACTCCGATTACCCATGCCACCGGTGCGAACAGCACGCCGAAAATCTTTTCCAAAGATTCAGGAAACCAGCTGATCCAATGATGAATGCCGCCAAGAATACCATCGGTAAGTGCGATCAACGCCAGAAAGGAGATCAGCATCGCTGCGATGTTCAGCGCCAGATGCAGCCCGTCGGTGGTTCCGCGGGCAATCGCGCCCAAAAGATTTTCTTCCTTTTCTGCTTTCTCTTCCTCCTCGCTCATGATCACTCTTCCAGCGGTCTTTGGTTGTTCAGTCTCCGGCACCAGCATTTTCGCCATCAGCAAAGTTCCTGGCGCAGTCATGATGACCGCACTCAGCAAGTGTCTGGGGTCAATGCCAAAGAAAATATATGCGGCCATGATTCCACCGGAAACATGCGCCATGCCGCTGGTCATCACGGTCATCAATTCCGATCGCGTAAGGTCAGCCAGAAATGGCCGAATCGTGAGCGGCGCTTCGGTCTGCCCCATGAATATGCTGGCCGCAACGTTCAGCGATTCCGCGCCGCTCGCTCCCATCACCCGCGTCATGATCCAGGCGAAGATCCGGATGATGATCTGCATTACGCCGAAGTAATAGAGCACCGCGAAGAAAGCCGCGATAAAAATGACCGTGGGCAGAACGCCAAACGCAAAATATCCCAATTGCGATCCGGGATTCGCAAGGTCGCCAAACACGAAGTGCGAGCCCGCATGCGCGTAACTCAAAAGTTTCGTGACCGCGTCCCCAGCCTTTTGAAAAGCGGCCCTGCCCGCGTCAATACGCAATACAAATATGGCAAATACAAATTGCAAGCCCAGACCCCACAACACAGTTTTAAGGCGAATGGCGCGGCGATTGGTGGAAAACGCATAGGCCGCCACCAGCATAGTCAACAAGCCGAGAATTCCAGTGAAGCGTCCCATTCAGTTTTTCTCTCCGGGATTTCCGATCACACGGTGGATCAATGGCCTTGTCTGGCGCAACGGCGCATCCGCAATCCGATAACTCTCTTCCAGCAGTTGCTTAGCGCGACTAGCTCGGGTCTCGGCGTTGTAATGAATGGTTGCCAGAGGCTCGCCCTTCGAAACAGCGTCGCCGACTTTTTTGCGCAACACGATTCCCACCGCAGGGTCGACGGAATCTTCCTTACGCTCGCGGCCTCCGCCAAGAATCACACACGCGCTGCCGATCTGCTCGCATTGCACAGACGCGACATAACCATCGCTCGCGCTCGCAGTGGTCATCGTGGCTTGCGCCTGGGGCAGCTTCGTTAGATCGTCGATTGTCCGCGGATCTCCACCCTGCAACTCCACCATCTGTCGAAACTTGTCGAGCGCTTTGCCGGAAGCGATTAACTTCTCACTCTGTTTCTTCCCCGCAGCTACGGTATCCGAAACTCCACCCAAGTGCAGCATCCATCCCGCAAGCTCGATGCACAGTTGCCGCAAGTCTTCCGGCCCTTCGCCGCGCAGAACCTGCACCACTTCCACAACCTCCAGCGCGTTGCCAATCATATTCCCCAGCGGCTGATCCATATCAGTGATCAGCGCCACGACCTGCTTTCCCATCCGCGTGCCGGTCTCAACCATGAGTTCAGCAAGAAAAGCGGCGTCCTTTTCATTCTTCATGAACGCGCCTGAACCGGTTTTTACATCGAGCACAAGCGCATCGATCCCTTCCGCAAGCTTCTTGCTCATAATTGACGCGCAAATCAAATATGGACTCTCCACCGTCCCCGTCACATCGCGCAAAGCGTAGAGCTTGCGATCGGCCGGAGCGATTTCCGCCGTCTGACCAATCATGGCGCAGCCGCACGTTTCAAGAACCCGGCGAAAGTCCGCCACTGGAAGATTCACATTGAAACCGGGAATGGCTTCAAGTTTGTCGAGCGTGCCGCCCGTGTGTCCGAGTCCGCGCCCGCTGATCATGGGAACAGCCACACCCGCGGCCGCCGCGAGGGGCGCGAGCACCAGCGAAGTTTTATCGCCTACGCCGCCAGTTGAATGCTTATCGACTTTTTTCGGTGAAAGGTAAGACAGGTCGAGAACTTCACCCGAGCGCAGCATCGCATCCGTTAAAGCGGCAGTTTCACCGCGCGTCATGCCGCGCAATACCACCGCCATCAGCCATGCGGAGACCTGGTAGTCGGGAATTGAGTCGTCCGTGTACGCGTTGATGAAAGATTCGATTTCGTTCTGAGACAGCTCATCGCCATCACGCTTCTTGCGAATCACGTCAACAGCTCGAAAATTATGCGCTGGAACCGAAGATGGACTCACTGGAGACGGAATCCCTCCGGAAGCAGTTCGGTGATGTGAGCCTGTTTGGGACCTTTCGCCCCTTGAAAGAAAACGGTTGCGTCAGGGCCGAATTCGTAAATTACCTGACGGCATGCGCCACAGGGCGAACAGGGGACACCGTGATCGTTGACGACCGAGACGGCGCGGACCTCGATTTTCGGCCCAAGCTGTGCGACCGCCGAAAATATTGCGGTGCGCTCGGCGCAATTCGTCATCCCGTAGGAAGCGTTCTCCACGTTGCAACCGGTGAAAATTTTCCCATTCGAGAGAAGCACCGCGGCTCCCACGCGAAATTTCGAGTAGGGCGCATACGCGTTCCCCATAACTTTCTTGGCGGATCGCAACAATTTGGCTTGCATACTTGCGAGCGGAATCTTTTGGCGCATAAGCAAAAGGCTTGAGCGGAAGGCGAAAGCGAGGGCAATTGTAAACCCTGACAAAAGGATTCAACGATTTTTTCTTGGGTGCGAGGATCTCAGTCGCTCAGCAGGGGAGAATTAGCGTTGCGAGATTTCCTGCCGTACAATTACAGCGCGGGAATTAAAGAAGAGATCGCGGCTCGCTAAAGGCCGCCTTAGCTAAGGCAAATCTGTGTCGGTAGAACCTAAACATTCCGAAGCAGCCTACGAACTTGCCCATAACGCGGGTTCCTCCATCGCCACGCTTGGCGACCGCTCACTTCTGCCTAACACTGGAATTCCGCTCGATCTAAATTGGGTACAGGAAGTCCGGGTGAACACCAGCGCGGTTGAGCGCCGCGCCCAGTCGCAGGTGGGTCGCCGCACGGTTAAAAAAGAATGGCAGGCGGCGTGGCTTCTGCGAGCAATTTCCTGCATGGATCTGACCACCCTGTCCGGCGATGATACGGATGAGCGGGTGCGGCGCCTTTGCGCGAAGGGTCGTCAACCGCTTCAACACGATCTCATACAGAAACTCGGCATTGAAGCACTTCAAATAAAAGTGGCTGCCATTTGCGTCTACCACGTTTTTGTTGAGACGGCGCTTCATGCCTTGGAAGGAAGTGGCGTGCGGGTGGCGGCGGTCTCCACGGGATTTCCAGCTGGACTGTCTCCACTGGCGGAGCGGGTCGCGGAGATTAGCCGTTCCGTCGAGGCGGGAGCGCACGAAATCGACGTCGTTATTACACGGGCTCACGTATTCGGCGGACGCTGGCAAGCGCTGTATGACGAGGTTGCCGCCTTCAAGCAGGCCTGCGGGTCGGCGCACATGAAAGTGATTCTCGCTACCGGCGACTTGCTCACTCAACGCAACGTGGCGCGCGCGAGTTTGGTAGCCATGATGGCCGGAGCCGACTTCATCAAGACATCAACCGGGAAAGAAGCCGTCAACGCCACGCTTCCCGTGGGCTTGGTGATGGCTCGCAGCATACGCGAATACGCGCAGCAAACCGGAATGGCTGTCGGTTTCAAGGCCGCAGGCGGAATTCGTACTGCAAAACAGTCGACCGACTGGCTGGCCATGATGAAAGAGGAACTCGGCGATTCGTGGCTGCGCGCGCAGCTTTTTCGTTTTGGTGCCAGTGGTTTGCTGGGCGACATCGAGCGTCAGTTGGATCACTACGCGACGGGCCGTTATTCGGCGGAGTATCGCCATCCGATCGCGTAGTAACGAATATTGTTGCGACGAAGCAAGAAGTAACAAGAAGTAAGAGATCGACCCGAAACCATGAGCATTGCTGAAAAGTTTGTCACGATGGAGTACGGACCCGCTCCGGAAGATCCGAAAGAAGCGCAAGCCTGGCTAAATCGCCATCACCATCGCTTCCAACATTTCATCAACGGAGCATGGCAGGCTCCCACCAGCGGAGAATATTTCGACACGCTTGATCCCTCCAACGGAGAAAAGTTGGCGGTGGTCGCGCAAGGTTCATCGCAAGATGTTGACGCAGCCGTGCAGGCGGCGCGAACAGCGTTTCCAAAGTGGCGGGCACTCACTCCTCATATCCGGGCGCGTTATCTCTATTCGCTCGCGCGTCTGGTGCAAAAACATTCGCGCCTGCTGGCCGTCCTTGAGACAATGGACAATGGCAAGCCCATTCGCGAGAGCCGTGACATCGACATCCCTCTCGTCGCCCGCCATTTTTACTATCATGCGGGATGGGCCCAGCTTCTTGATCAGGAATTTCCTGAGTACGAACCCTGCGGAGTGATCGGCCAGATTATTCCATGGAATTTCCCATTGCTCATGGCGGCCTGGAAGATTGCCCCCGCCCTCGCCACGGGAAACACGGTAGTGTTGAAGCCCGCAGAATTTACGCCTCTAACTGCACTCGCATTCGCTGAACTATGCCAGGAGGCAGGATTGCCCGCCGGAGTCGTCAACATTGTTACTGGAGACGGCTCGACCGGTGAGGCATTGGTAAAACATTCCGGTGTGGACAAAATTGCGTTTACCGGTTCCACCGAAGTTGGACGGGCGATTCGTAGCGCCACTGCAGCAACGCCGAAACGTCTATCGCTTGAGTTGGGAGGCAAGTCTCCGTTCATCATTTTCGATGACGCTGATCTCGACAGCGCTGTCGAAGGACTGGTCGACGGAATCTGGTTTAACCAGGGACAGGTCTGCTGTGCTGGTTCCCGCCTGTTGATGCAGGAAAGTATCGCAGAGGTGTTGATCGCGAAGATCCGCGAGCGGATGAGCACGCTTCGCATTGGAGCTCCGTTGGATAAGGCAATTGACATCGGCGCTATCGTTGCTCGCGTACAACTGGATCGCATCCACCGCCTCGTAAGCCAAGGTATTGCGGACGGTGCAACCTGCTGGCAACCCCAAGTAGTGCTGCCTTCCCGTGGGTTTTACTACCCGCCGACTTTGCTAAGCAACGTGCATCCGACTTCAATCGTCGCACAACAGGAAATCTTCGGGCCAGTACTCGCCGCGATGACATTTCGCACTCCGCAAGAAGCCGTGGAATTGGCCAACAACACCGTTTACGGCCTAGCTGCATGCGTGTGGAGCGAAAACGTTAACGTGGCGTTGCACGTGGCAGCGCAATTGAAGGCCGGTGTCGTCTGGGTGAACTGCACGAATCTGTTCGACGCTTCCTGTGGCTTCGGCGGTTATCGCGAGAGTGGATTCGGACGCGAAGGCGGCAAGGAAGGCCTGCTTGAATACCTGCAACCGACATGGTTCAAGAACGCTCCTAAGTTGTCCCCCGCGCAAATGCCAGCGCGCGCCACGGAAGAATCCGAGACTGGACTTCCGGCCATTGACCGGACGGTGAAGCTATACATCGGCGGCAAGCAGGCGCGTCCTGATTCCGGCTACAGCATGGAGGTTCGTTCGCCCGATGGACGCTTGTTAGGCGAAGCTTCGCTCGGCAACCGAAAAGACATTCGCAATGCCGTTGAAGCCGCGCGCAAAGCGGAGTCATGGGCGAAAGCCACGGCGCATAATCGTGCGCAGGTTCTTTACTACTGTGCCGAAAATCTCTCGCAACGTCGCGACGAAATCGTCCATCAACTTAGTGCGGCGGTCGGAGAGAAGCAGGCCGCAGCCGAATTCGATCTTGGAGTCGAGCGCATTTTTTCGTACGCGGCCTGGGCCGACAAATTTGATGGCGCCGTGCACAATCCTCCGTTTCGAAATATTGCGATTGCCATGAACGAGCCGCTCGGAACCATGGGGATTATCTGTCCCAACGAAGCGCCGCTGCTGGGTTTTCTCTCGTTGGTGCTTCCCGCTCTCGCCATGGGCAACACAGTGATAGCGGTTCCTTCCGAAGCATATCCGCTGATTACCGCCGATCTTTATCAGCTCTTTGACGCCAGCGATGTGCCGGCCGGATCGGTGAACATTGTCACCGGTTACGTTTCCCAGTTGTTGAAAGTGCTTGCCGAGCACGACGATGTCGACGCCGTCTGGTCCTTCGGTGACGAAGCCAACGCATCAGCCGCAAAAGCAATGTCGATTGGGAATCTAAAACAAGTCTGGACGAATGAGGGCCGCGCCATCGACTGGTTCAATCCGAAATTCTCTGAAGGGCGCTGGTTTCTAGAGCATGCCACTCAGGTTAAAAATATCTGGGTTCCCTACGGAGAATAACGTCGCCGTCCCACTCAATCGCTAACTTCAAATCTGACCGCCGATTCACCTGGTTGCGATTGCATTTGTTTGGACTCGGAGCTAGCATACTCCGGTAATTCTTATCCGCTCGGGATTTTGGTCTTCCCATCATGCAGGTTCTCGCTCCATTTCGTGACTGACTTAAGGAGGCTATATGGGCATCGCAGTGTCACCGCAAATTCATCCGCAGGTCGCGGAGTTCATTGAAAAGCCGCGCAAGATGTTAATCAACGGCAAGTGGGTAAATTCTATTTCCGGAAAAACATTTCCCACCTACAATCCTGCTACTGGTGAAGTTCTCGCGCAGGTGGCGGAGGGCGATCGCGAAGATATCGAGCAGGCGGTGAAGGCCGCCCGCAAAGCTTTCGACCACGGCCCCTGGCGGCGGTTGACTTCATCCGAACGCGGACGCTTGATTTGGAAGCTGGCCGATTTACTGGAAGTGCATACTGAGGAATTCGCATATTTAGAAAGCCTTGATAACGGCAAGCCTCTGACGGTTGCACGCGCCGCCGATGTTCCTTTGGCGGTCGACTTGTTCCGTTATATGGCGGGCTGGACTACCAAGCTCGAAGGCAACACGATTCCAATCTCGGTCCCATACACGCCCGGAGCGAAATATCTTGCCTACACGCTGCGGGAGCCGGTCGGCGTTGCGGGCCAAATTATTCCCTGGAACTTTCCGTTATTGATGGCTGCGTGGAAGCTGGGTCCGGCGCTGGCTTCGGGCTGCACCGTGGTGTTGAAACCGGCGGAGCAAACGCCGCTTTCGGCGCTTCGTTTGGGCGAACTGATCATGGAGGCAGGTTTCCCGGAAGGTGTCGTAAATATTGTCCCGGGCTATGGAGAAACGGCGGGCGCGGCGCTTGCGGCCCATCCGCAAGTTGACAAAATTGCGTTCACAGGCTCAACGGAAGTTGGAAAGTTGATCGTCCATGCCGCAGCCGGCAACTTGAAGAAAGTATCGCTGGAACTCGGCGGTAAATCTCCCAATGTCGTTTATAAGGACGCGGATCTCGATACTGCTATCCCCGGGGCTGCGAGTGCGATTTTCTTCAATCATGGCCAGTGTTGCTGCGCTGGATCGCGACTCTATGTTGAGAAGCCGATCTTCGACCGGTTTGTGGAAGGCGTCGCTGAACACGCAAAGAAAATCAAAGTCGGCTCAGGTCTTGATCCCCAGACCGAGATGGGTCCGCTGGTTTCCGAGGAACAGCTGAGTAGAGTGTGCGGTTATTTGGAAGCTGGATTCTCCGAAGGCGCCACCGCCATGGCCGGCGGTCACAAAAAGGGCGGTGTCGGTTATTTCGTTGAGCCCACTGTGCTCGTGAACACCCGCGAGGATATGAAAGTGGTGCAGGAAGAGATTTTCGGTCCCGTGGTTGCGGCCATGCCGTTCAGTGATCCTGAAGAAATTCTGCCCCGCGCCAACGAGAGCGAATACGGCCTGGCCGCCGCCGTGTGGACGACCGATATCAGTAAAGCGCACCGAACCGCGGAATATCTGCGCGCCGGCACGGTGTGGATTAACTGCTATAACATTTTCGATGCGGCGATGCCATTCGGCGGATATAAGCAATCCGGATGGGGCCGAGAGATGGGGCATGATGCCCTCAACCTCTACACCCAGACCAAGGCGATCTGCACCCGGTTGTCCTAAGTCTGTTCTGTGAAACAAAAGAAGGACGGCGGTTCACGCCGTCCTTCTTTCATTGTGAGTCGCTGCTTTGCCCGTCGAATCTAGCGTTCCATGAGTAGAACTTTTTCTGCTCCGTCAATCTCAGTTAACTTAACTTCGATCACTTCACTCATGGTGGTCTGGACATTTCGTCCGACAAAGCTTGCTTCGACTGGAAGTTCGCGATGACCGCGGTCGATCAGCACACACAACTGCACTCTTCGCGGTCTGCCGTGTGAAAATAATGCGTCCATCGCGGCGCGCGTCGTACGTCCGGTGTAAAGCACGTCATCCACCAGGACGATGTTCTTATCCTCAATTGAAAATCCAATCTCTTTGTCCTGCACCACAGGTTTGGGTCCAAGCGTCGATAGATCATCGCGATAGAAAGTGATATCCAGCGTACCCACCGGAACGGCGGCACTCTCGATGCGGGTAATGATCTTACCAAGTCGTTCGGCGATGGGGACGCCTCGCCGGCGGATCCCGACTAGTCCCAAGCTTTCGACGCCGCCGTTTTTCTCCACGATTTCGTAGGCTAGGCGGACCAATGTGCGCTCGATTTCCGATGCCGACATCAGTTGCGCTTTCTGACGCAGGTCTGTCGGGCGGGGAGTGGCTTTGGCGTTGATCATCGACCGTTCCTCACTATCTTGGGGAAAGTTTGCTGGTATCTCGCAGTGAATACCTTTTCGCGATTACGATATTACAGGGTTTGACGGCAGACGTCATTCCGCAGATTTCCGCTCAAGAAGATTCGACGTCACGCGGCTCGACCGACAATCGGTCAGGGACGGAGGATACGGAAGTGTTCGCGGGATGGACTCGAATGACACGCGTCAGCACCTGCTTGTCGCTTTGCAGGGCGTCGAGGGTAATTGCATGAGGATCGGCAAGCGCTCCCTCGCCGGGTAGAATGCCGACTCCCTGGTTGCGTCCGCCGGACTTTGCCCGGTAGAGACCGGTGTCTGCAAGTTCAATAGCTTCTTCGGCGCAAAGGGCTTCGTAAGCGTCACGACTCCACGGAAAAGGCGCCCAGCCGATGGAACACGTTTTGCGGACTTGAATACCGTGTCCGAGATCAAAAGCTTCCCCGCCCATTACGTCGAGAATGCGCTCACAGAAAGCCGGTATGCCGGACGGGTCCGCAGAGCGGGACATGATCAGGAACTCTTCGCCTCCCCAGCGAACCAGAACATCTGACTTGCGCACAACCTTTCCCAGTCGTTCAGACACGCGCTGCAGCAGTCGATCTCCTGCGGGATGTCCATGGACGTCGTTTACTTCCTTGAAGAAGTCCATGTCCACCATAATGAAGACCAGGTCGCGATGGTCCACCTTTCGACTATTGCCGCCGTTGCGCGCACGATCGTAATTTCGCAATACCTGTCCGGCTTCAGCCGTAAGTATTTCTTCCAGATAGCGCCGATTCCAAACTCCGGTCAAAGGATCGGTGAAAGATATTTCCTGCAATTCGAGATTCTTACGCTGTAATTCAAGACTGTGCCATCGCAGCGATTGCTCCTTGTTCTCCAATTCGTCTTTGAGTTTGCAAGTCTCATCGAGATTTTGGCGTGATAGATGCAACAAGTGAAGCAACTCGTGGTCCATCCAATGTTGTTTAAGAAAAACCAGCGCGCCCATGAAGACCATCGCTCCCACAGTTAATAAAAGCCTGTACGAGCGCACCCGGGGTGGCGCACCCGCGCCAAACTCTGCCCACGCCACCATGAGTGGCGTGGAGAATACCGCAAGCATGGCGAGCCGAGCAGTCCACATACTGTGGTCGTTACGAGGAGACGGATCGCTTGGGTGATCGGACAAGAGTTCATGACCCATCACGCCTGCCAACCCGAACAAGCCCATGGCGCCCACCAGTGGAACATCGTAAAGACTGCCGGTGTAGTACCAATGAAAGTCGATTGCCACGCCCGCGACAATCGAACTGACGCCGTAAAGCAGTGCAGCTTTTACAAATCGCCGGTAGGTATTTTTCCAAGTTCCCTGGCTGCGCTTCCAAATCAATCCGGCTCCTAAAACCAAGACGATTTGTTCACAAGCGTAGAGCAGGTCGAAGCTATTGCCGTATGTTACTTCGTCCGGCGAAACGTACTGCCAGGGAATTACGATAAAGAGATATAGATAGAGCCACCACGTGAGCAACAGAACGAAGTCCAAAGACACCAGCCGCAGGGAGTGCTCGTTTCGGTCGATATGCGGCTGCACGGCCAAAGCGGCCATCATCGGGACGATGTGAAGAAATAAAATTACATCTCCAACGAACGGATTAGGCACCTCTTGGCGCAGATAGACTTCGAAGTAAGTCCAGAGAACCTGCGAACACAGCCAAGTCCCGCAACCCAATGCCATCAGCGTCCAAAAGAGTTTCGCCTTTTTGCTGCAAGTCCCGACGTTCGAGGCGATGGCGACTGTCGCGCAAAGCAATAAAACGCATTGGGTTACGTCGCCAAACGCGGTAAGTCCAAAGCTCCGCGGGGCGAGGAAAGACACCAGAACGTGGACGCCGACGATCGCGCACACGATCCCTGTCCATTTGCCGGGTTGACGAACAGAGATGAAACCCACGCTAAGAGTGTATGTTCGTACAGGCAAGCCGAAAGCATTACGGAAGTAATGTCATACGCGTCATAATCACGTCACCGTAATCGTTATCTGATCGCAGCGGCGAATCGCCTAGCGAAGCGGAAAACATCATGATAGGAGTTGTACAAGGGCACGGGCGCGACGCGGAAAGTATCCGGTTCCCGCCAGTCGCCGAGGACGCCTTCTGCGGCCAGACGCTCACATAGGAGTCGTCCGTTCCGAACGATGCGGATAGAGACTTGTGCGCCTCGCCGGGTTTTTTCACGGGGCGTAATGATAGAAAAGTTAGAGGAAGGTTCCCGATTAAGTAGAAACTCCAGATAAGCGGTCAGCGATTCGCTCTTGGCCCGTAAACGATCCATGCCTGCTTCGCGAAAAATATCCATTGATGCCCGGAGAACAGCCAGGCTGACAATCGACGGGTTGCTTAACTGCCATCCATCCGCGCCAGACATGGGTTGAAAATCTGGAGCCATTTCGAAGCGCGATCCTTCGTCATGACCCCACCACCCCGCAAGCCGAGGCAGACTCCGGGCTTGGGCATGGCGCTCATGAACGAAACATCCGGCTACGGACCCCGGTCCGCCGTTCAGATATTTATAGCTGCACCAGACAGCAAAATCTGGTCCCCACTCGTGCAGTTTTAGATTTAAATTACCGGCCGCGTGAGCCAGATCAAAACCAACCGCACATCCTTTTTTGTGCCCCGCTCGCGTGATGCGCGCCATGTCAAACGCTTGCCCGGTCGCGTAATTCACGCCGCCCATCATAATCAGAGCAATGTCATCGCTCCTCTCAATCAACGACTCTATCTCTTCCTCGCGCAGACAAATCTCGCCACGCAGTGGAGTCAATTCGATTAAGGACGTCGCGGGATCGAAGCCGTGAAATTGAATCTGCGACTTGACCGCGTACTGATCCGAAGGAAAAGCGCCGCGCTCTATAACGATTTTGTGTTTACTGGCAGTGGGACGGTAAAAGGAGACCATCATAAGATGCAAGTTGACCGTGAGCGAGTTCATCACCACAACTTCGAGGGGCTTCGCACCCACCAGTTCGGCGGTCTGTTCTGACAGAAGCTTGTGGTAAGGCATCCACGGATTCTTGGCTCGAAAGTGGCCTTCCACGCCTAGTTCAGCCCAATCCTTCAATTCCTGGTCAACATAAGCGGCCGCTGTCCTAGGCTGCAGGCCGAGAGAGTGACCGCACAGATACACGCAACCATCGCCCGCGATTTTAGGAAGCAGGAACCGGTGGCGGAATTCTTTCAAGGGATCGCGTTCATCGAGCGCAACCGCAAAATCCTCGCCGGATTGAAACTCGAAGTCGCTCAGGGGTGAATCTCCAAGGGAGTCAGGTCCAGTCGAATCAATTCGTCCGCGCGACGCCAGTCGAGATTCTCGACACGATCGATTGTCTCGCAAAGTTCGGATAAAATTCGATCCTGGATTGCGCCACGCGCCTGAGCGACAGAATACGGAATGCGATGAAAAGTAACCATGGCATACTTCGGCACAAAGATCTGCGGATATTTGGCTTCGAGCGCTAATTCAACCTTCTTTCGAAGGAGAAATCGCGAGTCCCCGACCCGATCTCTCATTTCCGCGAAGTTCTCAATGGCCATGTCAGCGATGGCATCCGTGTTTGCTTTACGTGCATTTTCGAATTTATGAAAAACGAGAGTCCAGTCCGGACCATAGTGGTCGAGCAATTCCATCAGAGCGGTGCAATCTTCGAAACCGCAATTCAACCCCTGGCCAAAGAAGGGAACAATCGCGTGCGCCGCATCGCCCAATAACAAAGTTCGTCCCTCCACGTGCCACGGCGAACACTTAATAGTGACCATCGCTCCAGTTGGATTTGTGAAATAGTTCTCGACGAGCAGGGGCATCAGGGAAAGAGCGTCCGGAAAACGAGACTCGAAAAACTTCAGAACTTCTGCGACTGAAGTTAGGCTGCCAAAGCTGTCTGTGCCCTCAAACGGCAAGAACAGAATGCAGGCGAACGTGCCATCACTATTCGGCAATGCAATCAGCATCAGGTTTCCGCGTGGCCAGATATGCAATGCATGAGTTTCCAGGAGATGCCGGCCGTCGGCCCCGGCGGGAATCGTTAGTTCTTTGTATCCGTAGTCAAGATACTGCTGTGAAAAGTTGAAGCGGCTCAGCCTGAGCATCTCGGTCCGGATCGCCGATGCTGATCCATCACATCCGATGACGACCCCGGTTTCGCGCGTATTCTCATCACCCGTCCGTTCGTCGCGTAACTGAATTGCACTCGTCTTAAGATCGTATCCTGTGCAGCGCTGATTGAAATGAATGACTGCTCCTTGTTCCTCCGCGGCATTCATGAGTGCTATGTTCAGTTCCGCGCGGGAAATGGAATTAATGACCTCGGTTTCGTTATTTCCGTAAGGTTGGAAAGTTAGATCTCCTGCGATCGAATGCATCATCCGCCCTTTCATCGGGGTGATGATATTTCGCATCCCCTCCCAGAGGCCGGCCTCACGCAAGGCGTGAATGCCACGGGTCGAGAGGGCTAGATTGATGGAGCGCCCAGCGCTGGACCGCGTCCGCCGCATGTCCTCGCGCCGTTCGAAGAGATCAACGGCGAATCCTCTTTGCCGGAGGAGAATCGCAAGCAACGGACCGTTCAGTCCGGCGCCAATCAATGTGATGCGGTCAGATGTGGGCTTCATCGGAGAGATCGGTCGAGAAAATCGTGACGTTCATAACGCTGCAACCAAAGAGCAGAGAAAACTCTATTCGGTCAGCAAGGTCCTCGCCTCCCATAGTTCAGGGAAGAATTTCTTGTCCAAGGTCAGCTTCAGATAAGACGACCCTGCGCTTCCTCCAGTGCCCATGCGAATACCGATGATCCGCTCGACGAGTTGGATGTGGCGTAACCGCCAGCTCATCACTAATTCGTCGAACTCAGTCAGCCGCTCGCATACATCAATCCAGTCGCGGTGATGATGCTCATCCTTGTACAGCGCGTGCACGGCGCGTGCGCGTGCTTCAAACCGTTCTTCGTCCGTCTCAGTCGTGCCGGTCGCAACCAGTTTGCCCATCGCCTGCAACGCGCCGAAGAATGCGTCGCGCAGCGAAGGCTCTTCCAAACGGCGCTTCAGGCTTGCGTATGCCGCTGGCGTCGGACGGTGGTAGCGCAGCATCTTCTCGTCCTTCAATCCGCATAGAAATTCGATTTCTCGAAACTGCTCAGACTGAAATCCACTGGCCGGCTCAAGCAAGCCGCGAAACGCGAGAAAATGCGTGGGCAGCATGGTTTCCAGAATCGTGAATTGCTCGACCAATACCCTCGTGATTTCCGTACAGCGGCGCAGCAGTCGAGCCGCTTCGTAAACTTCATCCCGCGAATCCGGCGCAGTGCCGGCCTTTTGCAAATTCGCGACCACAGCATCCAAGTCATGCAATAGTTCCTTGAACCATAACTCGTAAGTCTGATGCACCAGGATGAAAAGCATTTCATCGTGGTGCGGGGGAACCGATTGCGGGCGCTGCAACTCCAGCAGTTCAGAAACCTTCAAATACGAGCTGTAAGTCAGACCGCTCTGCCCGGGCGAATTGGCGGACTGGGCGATTGCTGAGGAACTGTAGTCGCTCTCTGCTTCAGATTCCGCGTTGAGCGCAAGGAAACTCCGTGCATTCCCGCTCAGAAGTTTCACCTTTACATCCTGCGCCAGATTGCTTTTCCGAATGAGTGAGCCGACGCGTTCTTCGCCCAACGGAAACGGGTAATCCGAACCGAGCATCACCTGATTCGCTCCCACCGTCTCCACCAGGAATTGCAAAGCACGTTGGTCGAACACGGCGGAGTCCGTCCAGAATCGGTTGAGATAATGACTGGGCGGATATTGACACTCACCCCGCGCGACCGGGTGATGGTGCCAGGCATTTTCCAGGCGTCCGAGCAAGAATGCAAAACTTCCGCCGCCATGCGCGAAGCAAATGCGAAGCGCTCTCGGCAATCGGTCGAAGGCTCCGCTCAAAATCAGCGCTACTACCGACAGTTGTGTTTCCGCCGGCATTCCAACCGTCCACGGCATCATGTATTTGTGCATTCGGTCCTGGCCGAACATTTCCCAGGGATGGACGAGAACGGCCGCTCCTACATCGGCACAGTGATGGAGAAAAGTCACAATACCGGCATCGTCGAGATTCTTCGTTCCAACGTGATTGCCAATCTGTACGCCGAGATGCCCGCCCAGCATGCAGCGGCTGAGTTCCTTGCAGGCCGCGTCAATGTCTTGCAGCGGTACCTGGCAGAGGGACTTCAATCTGCCTTTCCCCCGGCTACAAAGATCGAGCGCAGCGTCGTTGAATAATCGCGCGCAATCCAAAGCGGCTTCGATGGGACGCTCATACGCGAACAAAACCGGCGTCGCCGACATGACCTGCAAGTCAATGCCATCGCGATCCATCTCCTGAAGCCGAACCTCAGGATCCCAACATGCCGAATAAATATGCCGGAAGAAACGGTCGCCCACCATGACGTCGGCCTTGCCGGCTTCGGTATGCTTGATCCAGGGCCAGTTCGGTGTGCCGTAGCGTAAAGACAGATCGGGCCAAGCCTCGGGGAAAAAGTGATTATGGATATCGATGACTTGCATGCTCACTTGCCCGGATGAATCGTGCCGCAGTGTTTGCACCGTCGCCGGCTCTCGTCGCCATAAAACTGTTCGAACAGCGGCGGCAGGTCTTTAACAATACTCTTTAGTCTAACTTCGGCGCGGTAAATCAGCTGATGGCAGCTAGGGCAAAACCATTCGAAGGCGTCGAGAGAACCTTCTGGCCGCGGCACTTCAACTACTAACCCAATCGTTTCGGCCGGTCGCTGCGGTGAGTGGCGCATGTGTTTGGGAAGAAGAAAAATTTCGCCCTCTTTGACTGGAATTTCCAGAGGAGGCTTTCCTGGCGCTTCCATGATGCGAAGAGAAATGTTGCCCTTTAATTGGTAAAAGAATTCTTCGGTTGGATCATCGTGATAATCGCGACGCTGGTTCGGTCCACCGACTACCGTCACCATCATCTCACCGTCTTCCCACACTTGCGCATTTCCCACCGGAGGCTTGAGCTTCTCTTTGTTCTCTTCGATCCACGCCTGAAAGTTGAAAGCCTTCAGGTTCTTGATGGATGCCATCGTGCCTCCTATGTGAGTGGCTTGTAAGCTGTGGCTCTAATTTCAATCAGCAGGTGCGGATGCGGCAATTGATGCACGGCCACGGTCGTTCGTGCCGGACCATCGTATCCGAAGAACTCCCCGTACACATCGTTGTAGCCGGCGAAATCATTCATATTTACCAGGTAAGTGGAAATCTCAACCACGTCTCGCAGTTGCGCTCCAAAGCTTTCCAGGATGTCTCGAATATTCTCGATCACCGAGCGCGTTTGCACGCGAATGTCGAGACGTGTCTGGCCAAGCGGATCAGCTTCCGCGCCTGCGATTGTGTTGTCGGCGCGGCGCGCACTAGTCCCCGACACAAACAGAAAGTCCCCGGCGCGTTTCACGTGCGGATACTTGCCGAGCGGAGCGGCTTTGCCTTCGACAACTTTGCTCTTGTTGCTCGTCATTTTGATTAGCGTCTTCGCCCTCGGCGATGTGCTCGAGGCACCAGCGTTTTCAGAGTCGTATACAGATATTGTTCGGTTCGGAATAGAAATTCAAAGAATGCATTCCACCTTCACGTCCAATGCCCGAAAGTCCCGCTCCTCCGAATGGCGTTCGCAGATCGCGCAGGAACCAGCAATTCACCCATGTGATGCCCACCTTCATCTGCTGTGCGACACGATGCCCGCGCTTCAGATTGCTGGTCCAGATCGAGGCGGCGAGGCCGTATTTTGTGTCGTTGGCCATGGCGATGGCTTCTTCTTCCGAATCAAACGCTGCGATGTGGCAAACGGGCCCAAATATTTCTTCCTTGATGCACCGGGCGGATTCCGGCAATCCAGTATAGATTGTCGGTTGCACGTAGAAACCGTGATTGCGATTATCGCTGAACTTAGGAATTCCGCCGCCAGTTATAAGATGTGCTCCCTCTTCCTGCGCCAGTCGATAGTAGGAAAGTACCTTGTCGCGATGCTGAGCCGAAATCAATGGACCGAGATCAGTTTGCTCGTGGTTCGGCCAGCCTGGATTCAGGCTCTCGGCTTTCCGCTTTAGGCCTTCGACAAACGAACTGAAAATCTTACGTTCCACATACACGCGCTCACAACACAAACATACTTGCCCGGTGTTCAGAAACACGGCATCCGACAAGCCGCTGAGGGCCTCGTCGAAGTTGCAATCGGCGAATACAATTGCGGCATTCTTTCCACCAAGTTCAAACGAGACTGGCTTCACAGTTGCCGCCACTGATTTCATGATGGCGGCACCGGTTCTCGATTCACCCGTGAATGTGATCGCGTCCACGCCAGGATGCTGCGTAAGAAATTCTCCCGTCGATCCCGGCCCAAATCCATGCACGACGTTGTATACCCCATTAGGTAATCCCGCATCCTGCATCGCCTCGGCGAGTAACGTGGCCGTCGCAGGCGTTTCTTCGGAAGGCTTAACGACGACCGTGTTACCGCAGGCCAGAGCGGGCGCTACTTTCCACGTGAGCAACAGCAATGGCAGATTCCACGGCGTAATCACACCGACCACGCCCAACGGCTTCCGTACCGCGTAGTTCAGCGCGTTTGCTCCATCCGGAGTTTCCGTCTGAAACGATTCCAGCCCGGATATTTTTACGAGATCGGCAAAGACGCGAAAGTTCGCCACGGCACGGGGAATGTCCAACTTTGAAGCCAAAGATATGGGCTTGCCCGTATCCGCCACTTCAGCCTGGACGAAACAATCGAACCGCTTCTCAATCGCGTCTGCGACCCGGTGCAAGCGAGAGGCACGTTCACGGATTCCGATCTGAGCCCATTCTCCAAGCAGCGCACGCCGGGCCGCGTGCACCGCCTCATCCACGTGCGCTTCGCAGGCTTCTGTCACCTGCGCGATTACCGTGCCGTCCGCGGGATTGAGGTCAGCAAACTCGCGCCTTCCGCCCACGAATCGGCCATCGATATAATTTTGAATTCGTTTCACAAGATCGCCGAGGAAACTGGGCAATCGTAGCAGGACGATTAGAAGCTAAGCAATCGCTGAAGCGGCTAGTCGTTCCTGCAGGTAGCGACTCAGCGCATCGCGCCAGGAGGGCATAGTAATCCCGAAACTCTGCAGACGAGCCGGCGACAAAACAGAATACGCAGGTCGAGGAGCCGGACGCGATATCTGCTGACTGCTTACCGGCCGCACCGCAACGTCGAGCCCCGCACCGCGAACAATTTCTTGTGCAAACTCAAACCAGGTGCAGTCGCCGAGATTGGTTGCGTGCACAATCCCTTCCGCATTCTTCCGGCACAAGTGGCTGATTGCTTGCGCCAGATCTCCCGCGTGGGTTGGAGAACCGCGCTGGTCATCAACCACGTCAAGTGCGGGGCGGCTTGCAACCAGCTTTAAAATGGTGTCAGGAAAACATTTCCCGCCCAGTCCGAATAACCACGACGTTCGGACGATGCAACAGTCCGGCAGCAGTTCTAGCAGCCTGATCTCAGCCTCAGCCTTGCTCCGTCCGTATACACTTCGCGGATTGCGCGCGTCGCCGGTTTCATACGGAGTGGTCTTTGTTCCGTCAAAGACATAATCAGAGCTAAGAAACAACAGCCGCGCCCCGGCTATCTTGGCCGCTTTTGCCACATTCACCGCACCGTCACGGTTCACTGCAAAAGCAAGGTCTGGATTGCATTCGCATCCGTCCACATCTGTGTAAGCGGCGGCCAACACGATCCAGTCCGGCCGTTGCTCCTGCACCAGCGCATTCACCCAATTCTCGTCACGAATGTCTGCGTCTCGCGAGCTTAAACCTGTGACAGAATCCTCACTCCATTCGCGCATGAGAGGCTGGCCCAGTAGGCCAGAGGCCCCAAAAACTGTGATTCGCATAGGATTTAGTCGAAACTCTCGGCATCGCGGAAGGCCACACCGCGTTGGTCTTTGGCTGACACAATGGGTTCGAAGTTCAGGCCCCATTCGATCTTGAGATCGGGATCGTTCCAGGCGAGCGTTCGTTCGTGTTCGGGTGCGTAGAAATCGGTTGCCTTGTAAAGCACGTCCGCTTTTTCCGAGAGCACGCGGAATCCGTGTGCAAAACCGATCGGGATCCACAACATGCGTTTATTTTCGCCCGACAAACGGACCGCTTCCGAACGCCCAAAAGTGGGAGAACTGCGGCGCAGATCAACCGCCACGTCAAGGATTTCTCCTCCCACGACGCGCACCAGTTTCCCTTGTGGATGCTTCACCTGATAATGCAAGCCGCGCAAGACATTGCGGGAGGAACACGAATGGTTGTCCTGCACAAACGGTTCGATAATTCCAACCGTCGCCATGCTCTGCTGGTTGTAACTCTCGTAGAAAATGCCGCGCTCGTCCCCGAATACTCGCGGTTCAAGAATGAACACCCCAGGCAGCGAAGTCGAGATTTTCTTGATTGCATCCATCGTGGGACGAACAGCGTGAACCGCATTCATCAGAATACCTTCTCTCGCAGGAGTTGCAGCAAGTAAGCACCGTAACTATTATTCTTCATCGAATTGCCGATTTTCTCTACCTGCTCCGCCGTAATGTAACCGGAGCGAAGAGCGATTTCTTCCGGGCAAGCCACCATCAGCCCCTGCCTTTTTTCTATGGCTTGAATGTACAGTGATGCGTCCATCAGAGACTCATGCGTGCCCGTATCGAGCCAAGCCATGCCTCGCCCCATGACCACGACTTCCAACTGGCCACGCTCCAAATAGGCCTTGTTCACGTCGGTGATTTCCAACTCTCCACGTGCGCTTGGCTTCAGGGACTTTGCGATCGGAACGATTTGGTGGTCGTAAAAATAAAGCCCTGTCACCGCGTAACGCGATTTCGGTTGCCTGGGCTTTTCCTCGATGCTGAGCGCCCGACCGTCGCCATCAAACTCCACAACGCCATAACGCTCAGGATCATGCACGGGATAAGCGAATACACGTGCGCCCTGAGTCTTGGCCGAGGCTGCCCGCAAATCCTTTGCCAGATCGTGCCCGTAAAAAATATTGTCGCCCAGCACCAGGGCGCACGCGCTGTCACCCAGAAATGTTTCGCCCACCAAAAATGCCTGCGCAATTCCTTCCGGTTTAGGCTGTGCCTGATATTGCAACTGCAGACCAAACTGGGTTCCGTCGCCTAACAAACATTGAAATTTTTGCAGATCCTCCGGTGTAGTAATCAGAAGAATGTCGCGAATTCCGGCTAGCATCAGCGTGCATAGCGGGTAATAAATCATCGGTTTGTTGTAAACCGGAAGTAGGCTCTTTCCCATCGCATGAGTCGAAGGGTACAAGCGCGTGCCCGAACCGCCCGCCAGAATGATTCCCTTATACGCAGTGTTGTTCAAAGCCTGTTTCATAAGTATTGGTCGCGGTTGCAATTCAAGAAGAGTAGTGCGTTTCAATCCATTGCCGGTAACCTCCGCTGGTTACGTCGCGGACCCAGTCCTCATTCTTGAGGTACCAGCGCACAGTCTTGCTGATTCCACTCTCAAATGTTTCACGCGGACGCCAGCCGAGTTCGCGTTCGATCTTGCTTGCGTCCATGGCGTAACGGCGGTCGTGACCGGGACGGTCTTTCACGAACGTGATCAGTTCACGCCGCGAACCTCCGCGACGACCAGCGATCTCATCGACAAGGTCGCAGATAGTCTCGACAATCTCTAAGTTGCGCTTTTCGTTCCAGCCTCCGATATTATAAGTCTCTCCCACTCTGCCCCGAGCCAGGACGATTGCAATCGCTTCGCAGTGGTCCTTGACGTAAAGCCAGTCTCGAACATTCTGCCCGTCGCCATAAACGGGCAGCGGTTTATGATTGTGCGCATTAAGGATCATCAGCGGAATTAATTTCTCGGGGAATTGAAATCGCCCATAGTTGTTCGAGCAATTCGTGGTCAGAACTGGCAATCCATAAGTGTGATGGTAGGCACGCACCAGGTGGTCCGAAGCCGCCTTTGTGGCTGCGTACGGACTGTTGGGGGCATACGGCGTGGTCTCGGAAAATGCTGGATCCCTCGCGCCCAGCGAGCCGAACACCTCATCTGTCGATACGTGCAGAAGGCGGAACTCAGTTCTATCGCTCCCGTTCAAACTTTCCCAATAAGCGCGTGCCTCTTCGAGCAACGCAAACGTCCCGTCAACGTTCGTGCGGATGAAATCATCGGGACCGCGAATGGAACGATCAACGTGGCTCTCGGCGGCAAAATGCACAATGGCGCGCGGCTTGCGTCGATTCAATACGCTTCGCATTAAACCCCGGTCGGCGATGTCCCCGTGAACAAACTCATAGCGGCGCTCCTGCGAGATTGCCTCCAAGTTGCGCAGATTACCTGCATAAGTGAGTTTGTCGAGGTTTGCGATTGCGGCGGAATCGCATTCCATCTGATGCAAGATGAAATTAGATCCGATGAAACCTGCTCCGCCCGTAACGAGGATAGTGTGTTCCATGAATGATGAATTCAGCAGGTTCAGATCGCCAACTATGGTTTGTTTCACAAATCCGACCCAAACCTTTGACGAACTTTCAATTGTAAACAAAAAAGGACGGGAATCCCGTCCTCTGTGGTTCATTCGAACTTCACGGCATTGCCGCCATCCCTAGCAGTTCGTGCCTGGTCTTTACCCTGCCTTCCGTTGTCCGGATGCTGTCTGCGTCACAGTGCGGCCGCTAGGCTTCTTGGCCGGTCGCTCAGTCACTTCTCCGCCGATTGTTTCGAAATACACACGTTCGATTTCGGCGGCAATCTGCGGCCACCGGTAATGTTCATGAACACGGCGCTTCGCCGCCAGTCCCGCTGCCTCTCGCACCGCGGGATTCGCAATCAGGAAGCGCAGACGGTCGGCCAGATCTTCGACGTCGCCGCTCCGAAACGTGAATCCGGCATCGCCGACGGCTTCCCGGTTTTCCGGCACGTCACTGCTTAGCACACAAAGCCCCGCGCCCATTGCATCCAGCAATGCGAGGGACAAACCTTCCAGATCGGACGGCAAAACGAACAACATGGCATTGGTCAGCAACTCATCCATCGCTTCGCCTGAAACCCAATCCAGTATTTTGACGCGGTCGCTGACGTGAGTGCGAAGCTGGCGCGAGTACTCATCGCAGTAGCTCGACGCCCCCGCCATGACCAGCTTTATATCGGTGTTGAGCTTCTCATATGCTTCAATCAGCAGGTGACAACCCTTTTCCGGAGAAAATCTTCCCAGAAACAAAATATATTCGCCCGGCTCAAGTCCCCACTCCACGATCTTCTCCGGCAGACGTCGGTCGCGCAGCACTCCGCCGTTCGGCACATAGGATGTCTTCGCTTGGTAGCTTGCCTTGTAGTGATTCTGCAACACCTTGGAGACCACCATCGTGTGGGCCGGCAAACGCACCGCGGCTCGCTCGCCAAGCCGCAAGACAGTCGAAGCAATCCGTCCCCATTTCTGCCGCTTCCAGTCCAGACCTTGTACGGTGACAACGGTCTTCATGCCGGCGAGACGCGGAATGAACGAGAACAGCGCCGGTCCCAGGGCGTGATAGTGTACGACGTCGCACGGCTGTGTCAACACATGGAGCGTGCTTAAAAACGTGTGCATCAATGTTTCGAGATGCTTAGAGCGGATCGTTGGCACCCGAATGATTTGCATGCCTTTGTGGTGCCTGCCTGGTGGAGTGAAGTATGTCCGGCAATACGCGGTGACATGATGTCCCATCCCCGCCAACCGTGCGCCGACTTCCTCGTAATAAGTCTCGATACCGCTGTACTTCGAAAATACGCCGCGCCCGCCAATGAATGCGACTCGCAAGATCCGTTTCTGAAATGTTGCCGGAGGAGTAATGCTCACGATTGAAGTCGACTTGCGCTCAAATTCCCCCGGCTTGTCTGGCGCATTTCTTCCTCCATTATTCAGTCGACTATACAAAGTAATCAAGGCATCGTAATGCGCTTGCGGGCGATTGCTATCGCTTATCTGCTCTTGACCAGCCCGGCCCATCTCGTCCGCGAGTTCGGGTCGTGAGCTGAGAAGCTGGATGGCGGATGTAAGTTGTTCCACATCACCAGCCCTGTAGAGCAGGCCCGTTTTGCCTTCTCGTACCAGTTCCCGTCGCGAGCCCAAGTCGGTGGCTACTACCGTGCGCGCTTGCGCGTAGGATTCAAGAATTGTTTTTCCCAGAGTCTCATATGCATGGGACGGCAGCACGGTGAAGCGAGAATTGACAATCGCAAGTTGCAGATCCGCTCCTTGCAACTGACCGGCGAATTCGACGTTATGCAATTCGAGTTGAGCTGCCATCTGCTCCAAATGGCCGCGATCCGGCCCCTCTCCCGCAACCACCAGCCGTAAATCTGGAAGGCGCTGCATGGCATGCAGCAAGTCTTCCACCCCTTTTTCCGCCGACAACCGCCCGAAATAAAGTAGTGGCGCGTTCGGTGCCCGCAGCGCGATAAAAGGCCTTCTCGTTTGGAAGTGAGGAAGGATCTCGAACTTAGCCGGATCCCAGCCATGTTCTACAAATTTGTCGCGCACAAATTGGCTCGGCGCGAGAAAGCAATCGACACATTTGCGGTAAGTGCCCAGCCATTTGTGGAAGTACGCCTCGGCCACCAGTATCGGCACGCTGCCCCATCGGGGATAGCAATTCTCCTTCAGGGCATGCCAGAATTTACCGCCCTTACAGGCCTCACATGCCTCGCCGTGTGATACCAGGTTATAACTGGGACACAGGACTTTGAAGTCATTGAGGTGATAGACAACTGGGACCTTCTGCGCTTTCAGTTCCCATAAGATCGAAGGCGACAGATGGTGATAGATGTTGCGGACATGCGCTACATCTGGCTGGAATTCGGCGATCATCGCCCGAATTCTGCGCCGCGCTTCGCGGGAGTAAATCGCTTGTGCTGACAGGCTGATTTTATGAAACCACCCGCCCGCGCTCTTAAAGTCAATATGCGGCATGAAATGGCGATCATAAGGAGTGGGCCGGCCGCGCCGGTCGGCCATGGAAAACAGGGCTACCCGGTGGCCTTGGGACCGCATCAGTTGCATGACCTCGAACAGATACACTTCGGTCCCGCTGAATGGATAGTTATATTTGTTGCAAAATAAAATTCTCATAGGGAAGGCTCCGATCTTGATGTGCGGTCAATTGCAGAAACTGATTGCCAAAGCGGGTAAGGCTTTTCCTGCGGTTAAAGTTGTGGAGAACGTGAACTCGTGCTGCATGCCGAAGCCAATCTAGGCCGATCACGGCGTTCTGATTCCCTCTGCGAATTTGTTCGTCAAGGAAGAGAATCTTCGTCAAGAAATCGTCTCTCGCTCCGGGAGCGTACAGGAACCCCGTTTTTTCGTGGATTACGAGCTCAGAAATGCCGGTAATAGCTGGCGCGAGGACAATCTTGCCGCGCGCCATCGCCTCCATGAGCACGAGCGGAATGCCTTCGCTGCGGCTGGTGAGCACAACTACGTCAGCACGATCGTAAAGAGCATCCATCTGTTCGCGCGCAACGTGGCCCAGGAGCCGTAGGTGATCCTGTAGTCGGTTTTGCTCGATGAGAACTTCGAGATGGGGTCGCTCCGGCCCTTCACCGGCGATTGCACACTCAAAGTTGAGTCCATAGTTGCGCAATTGAGCGCAAGAACGAACCAGGAATGCGTGATCTTTTACGGCATGCAAGCGGCCAACGGCTAGGAGGCTGAGGCTTCGACGTTTGCCGCGAGCAGCCCGAGCCCGCGAAAATTCGACGTGCGCTGGAAGATCGACGCCCAGCCGCGAGACCAGGATCTTTCTCGCTTCGATAGCAGGGAAACGCTTCAGGATGTAGCGGCGGTTATACTCCGAGATGGTTACGCTGAAGCGGCAACTCTCCAGCTTGACGTCGAGGTAGGCGCCATCGATCAGCAGGTCCGACCCGTGCAAGGTCAAGCTGAAGCCAACGTCCAACAGCCGGGCTGCAACCATCGCAACCCACGAACCAAAGTAGCCGTGATGCACGTGGATGTGATCCACGCGATACTTTCCTAACAGCACCGCATAGTAGGCGCCAAGGTAGGTGTGCAGCAGGGCCTTTGCGCGGAGTTTAGGCGATTCCTTTCCACGCAGAAGTACACGGGTTAACAGTCTGGTGATGCGATTCCATCGCCACAGAATTGTTCCGAGAGCCTGCAGAAGAATCAGCAAACGCACTGGTTGCAGGCACAGAACCGGCATTTCAGAATCGTCGCCCACGGCTGCGTTCGCCTCAGAGCGCGGTCGCCGTACGCTGCTCGCTAAGATTTGCACTCCTCTCTCACGCAGTTCCTGGATTTCCTCACCAACATACGGCTCTACAGCTGAAGGGAATTGATTGGCGAGATAGGCTACGGTTAACACGAAGTGAGTCGAGATGGAGAGGATAGACTTATGAGGATGAATTGCACGCGCAACGCCGACGCTGCGCGGCCAGCATTCCAGCCATGGTGAACAAGAGCCCATTCACAAATTGATAATTCATCACCACAACAGCGGCATTTACCCAGTAAACAGCAAGCAATACCGGCCACATCGAATGGAATTGTGAATTCAGGAAGCCGTTGCTCTCGGCTTGGGGCACCGCACTTCGTCCCAGCCGAAAAATCTCCCACATCAACCAGGCATAGAGGGCCATGCCAACCATTCCATGCTCTACGAGGAGTTCCAGGTAGGTGTTGTGCGGATATAGTTCCTTTTCTTTGTAGCCGCTTACGTGTTGGGCTAACTCTGAAGGCATTTGATTGATGCCCCAGCCGGTCAGTGGTTTTTCCATGAACATTTCCCACCCGCCGGAGTAAACCGCTTCGCGAAAATCGACCGGGCCGGATTCTTGCAGCCGATCCGCCAGAGCGCGCCGCTCGCCGTCAAAACTCAGTGAGACCAGTAATCCCAAAGCTCCGACGATTAATAGCGCGCCGCACGCGCGCCGCAGCTCCCGGTTCCGCGTGCGGAAAATCAGAATCCCGATGCTGACCCCGAATGAGAGCCACACCGCGCGCGTCATCGTTGCCAGCACAGCGATCGGAAGGGCCGCCAGTAGCAACGCTCCCTTAATTCCACGCATTCTTCCGCGCAAGAAGGAGTGCAACGCTAATACGCCGAGCAAGTTCAACGAAACCCCATTTGCTACGGCCTGCAGCAAGGGCCCTCGCGCCCGGTCTGCCTGGTTGCCCAGACTTTCATCCAGGATGAAACGCGGAAAAATTAATGATTTCGCTCCCACCAGAAACGCAATCGAAGTGAAGCAGAGGTAGGCAAGCACTACAAGAGCAAAGACCTCGAAATGCCGGAGTCGCCGTTCATCGATGAATACCAGTTGTGCCAGGTGAAATAGAGCGAACGGAACGATAAATTTCGCAGCGAGTAAACACCACGTTTGATTGTCGAAAGGCATCTGTATAACGCTTGCGACCGCCAAGATTATCAAGCCGATCATTGGCCAGGTTGCCCTCTCAACCACCAGCAACCTCTGCCGCGTCACCACCGCCCGTCCGCTCACTCCCAAAACCAACATTAGGAACGCAACCCGATCAATCTCGTAGAAAGGTACATCGGGATGTCGTAACAGCATCGCCGCCAGAGTCCCTAGAAACAGTGCGGTAGGCACAAACATTGTGGCCTGCAGCGAACCCAGGCTCATCCGGGCGCCACTCCAGGCTGCCTCACCCATCCAAGTCGAAGATAGTGTCCTCCCCACCGAAGACGAGGACATCAGTCCCCACCCCCCCGTAGCACTTCCCAAACTGTCTTCAACAAAATCGTCATGTCCATCCTCAGGTTCCAGCGATGGATATACTCCAGATCCAGGCTCATTCCGGCTTGGAACGATGGATTCTTTCGCGCCGTAACCTGCCAAAGTCCGGTGATCCCGGGTGTCACGTCCAATCGCGGCAGGTGCTCAATCGTATATTCGGAAAAATCATCCAAAGGATGCGGTCGCGGTCCTACCAGACTCATTTCACCTTTCAACACATTCAAAAGCTGCGGAAATTCGTCCAGACTGTACCGGCGGAGGAATCGTCCGATCCGGGTAATCCGAGGGTCGTTTGTAATTTTGAAAATCGGTCCCTGTCTTTGATTTCGTTCTCGCAGTTCCTTCTTTCCAATATGCGCCTCTCTTACCATGGTTCGAAATTTATAGCAGCGGAACGATCTACCTTTGCGTCCGGCGCGCAGCGCAGCGTAAAACACAGGCCCCGACGAGTTCAGTTTGATGAGGATTGCGATCAGAGCCAGCGCCGGTGCCAGTATGACGAGAGCCAGCGAGGCAGCGATAAGGTCAATCCCACGTTTCAGCAGTAATCCTGCAACTGGCAATCGTTCTTCATGCAGGGAAATGAGCGGGATGCCGCCAATGCGCTCCGTTTCTCGCGTTGGTTCGCAACCAAACAGATCGGGAGCCAACTTCACGTCTAGACGCAATCGTTGCGCTGCTCGCAGCACGCGCAATGTGACGTCCCGATCGCGGGGCGCGGCCAGAATCACTTCATCTACAAACCCCGTGCGTGCCAACTGCGCCAAGTGCATGGTGCGTCCAATCACACCTTTTCCCAACGGTTTTCGGTCATCCAGAAAACCGCAAAATACCCGGTCCATTTCCGGATGCGTTTCCAGATGATTCGCTATTTTGCGTCCCACCGCGCCTGCCCCTACGATCAGGACGTTCCGCGGGCCGCGGTCAGCAAGCAGGTTGCGCTGGTGATTCTGCGACAATCTTCCCGACCGTAAAGCTCCAAAGAACGACAATTCAGAGTTGCCAGCCGGTTCGCGCTGAACCTTCCGAGGGTGAGCCAAAGCAATTCCCGGAATCAACCGGGCGGCCGGCTCGGGTGGCTGAGGTTTTCGCTGCGTATGTAGCAAAGGAGAAAACACTTCAGACGAAGTCCAATTCGTACCCTTGGATCTCAATCGCCAGCGAGCGCTGGATCATCTCAATGGAGATTACGAGCTTTCCCTCGTGTTGCAGCAGCACCCCTTCGAGCCCGTCCAGACACCCTCCTCGGATGCGCATGCGCTGGCCGACCTGCACAAAAGGATGCAGGGAAAATAAGACTTTTTCTTGTAACAACAGTTGCAGATGATCGATCTGCGCCGGAGGCACTGGTACAACCGTTCCTCCGAATGTCACAAAGCCCAGCAGGCCTGCTGTCTGCAACACCGCACGACGCGCCGCACTGGACTGATCGATATGCACGAACACATATCCTGGAAACAAAGCAGTTGTCACCACCTGATGCCGATCGCTCCATACGTGTTTTTCGGTTCGCAACGGCAAGTAAACTTCATAACGTTTGTAATTAAGTTGCGCGACTACTTTTTTCTCGTACCGGTAGCGCGTGTGAACGGCAAACCAGTGAGGTCCATTGGAATCCACGGAGGCCTGTGGTTCCCGTAGCGTCCCAGCGGCATCGTTCACCGCTGCGGTCCCATAGCTACCGCCCATTGAGTCCCATTGCCCTTTCCATTATGTTTTCCATGTCGCCGTTACGTTCGTCGCTTATAGCCGTTGATAGATCTTTTCTGGAATCGGAAACGCTCTTTCGCTGAGAACCGTTCCCAGGATTCGGGACTGCGTTCCTTCAAGCATTTCTTTGATTTTGCGAGCCGTCGCTCTCCGGGTGCTATGAGCCTCAAGAACGAGAATGATTCCATCTGCCAGTTGCCCTAGAAATCCACTCTCGCTCGATAATCCAGCCGCAGGTCCTTGAACCACGGCATATTCAAAATCCTTTCGGAGCTCCGCGAGAGCCCACCGCCAACAGAGATCTTTTGCCGGTTCCGGACAAAGTTCGCGCAATGCGGACTCCGCCACGCGCCATAGGTTCGTTTCGAGCCGTGTGGACAACGGCTTGATGCCGGCACTGCCTGAGTGGCGAGGATAGCGCGCCACCGCGGCCCTTTCTGGGCCTGAATTTCGGCTCACAATTGCAATTTCAGCCGAGGTTTCCAGCGCGAGAGCATGTCCTACTTGAAGGCAAATATCTCGCACATCGGTGGTCGACTCGGCTGCACTGAATACGACTTGCTTGACTGGTTCCCCCGAATTGGTGAAGAATACGCGTCGAACCAAGCCCCGAATTTGTTCGCGGGCAAAGTTCTCCGGATCCCACCCCTGCACAACCCCGCAGGCCCTTGCCCGGGCCGGCGCTGCTATGTTCGCCGCCGAATCGATCAAACCGGATCTCGGCAGTACGTCCGCGTGCATGCTCATCGTGTCTCCCCTTAGGCGGACAATCGCCCTCTACCTTTCGCAGGTAGCGAAGCCAATACTGGAATTTGCAAACACGCCACAACTTCTTCTGGCGTACGCAGAGTAGGGTCCATATAGTCTGCCGCGAATGCAGCTCCAGTGCCCGCCGTCACAGCCATGACTAAGCCCACGAGCACTACTGCCGCGGCAGGCCACACCGGCAACTGCGGCACGACCGGGCGTTCGGCGATTGCTACATTCACGATGCCACCATCATCCAGCGCGTCGCCCATTCGAGCGATTTCCCGTTTCTTAACGTAGAGAAGGTAATTCTCCTCAGCCACCTTCTCGCTGCTCGTCAAATCATCTTGCGTGATGGCTTCCTCGCCGAGTTGACGGGCTAAGGCGCGATATTCAGTCAGGTGTGCTCTCGTTGTCCCCGCTCGCGCTTGCAATCCCTTCATCTCAACTTCTGCCTTTTGCAGCTCCGCCTTGGCCCATGCATAGTTCACATTCAGGTCTGTAGTTTCGTCGCGTAGCGGGTTCAACTTCTCGGCTGCGATCGCCGCCTTCGCCTGGAGAATTTGCTGTCCGATCTCCTGCACCAGACGGTGTGTCGGTTCAAATTTGGTCAGTAACTGAGTCCTTTTTAAATCGAGATCGAGCAGGCTGGCCTTCACCGTCCGCAGAAGTTCAGGATTATCCGCCGTGCGGATCTGGGTGACACTTCGCTCCGGTAACTTACCCAACTGCGCCTCAAGTTCTCGAACTCTCCGCGCGGTCTCGGACATTTCTATCCCCGTTTGCCGGTAATTTGCATCGGTCTGGTCAAGCCGCTGCAAGACAAGATCGCGCTGCTGGGCAGCCATCACCACGCGGTGTCTGTTGGCGAAGTCGAGGAGCTCGGTTTCAGCCGCCTCAAGTTGATGTCGTGATTCCTGGGTCTGCTGATCGAAGAAGTGCAGTTGTCCGCCCGGACGATGCACTTCCATGTGCTTTTCCAGGTAGATCGCGGTTAATGACTGCAGCACGTGTGCGGCCAGCTGCGGGTCCGCCGAGTCATAGCTCACAGCGATTAAATTCGTTTTCTTGATGGGTTCGACTTTTAAGCGCCCGGCCAGTCGCGTAGCTGCTCGCTCCGATCGCGCCGCTTCTGCTTCGTGGGGACGGAGCCATCGCAACCAGTCATGCGCGCCTAGATCATTGGCCCGTACAACACGGCGGAGAACGTCGTCGTCCTTCAATAATTCCACCTCTGAATTCAAGTCTTCTTCAGTCACTTCCTCGCGAGAAAAGTCGGGAGGAGCATTCTGTTGTCCGGTAAGAGGTGGATCTGCGCGTCCTCGCCGCACCAATACACGAGCGTGGGCCCGGTAGGTAGTTCCCGTAAACGCATAGACAACCGAAAGCGCAAAGATCATTACTGAGACACCAACAAAGAGCCTGCCCCGCCGAAATAATAAAATCGCCAATTCCCGCAGCGTCGGCGAGGCGAAATCATTTTCCGTGCGTGCTGGATTGGCGTCTGGCATCTGGGTTGCGCGCCTAGAACTGTGTCGAGCTCACATACATACTCATGGAGGGTTTGCTGAGAAAGCGTTCTACTTTCGAAACAGAATTTTGCGGGACGAATACCATGTCACCCGGACGCAATAGCGGGACCTCGCTTAAGCTTTTTTCCTTCAGCATCTTCTTAAGGTTAAAAACACGCGCCTCTGTTAAGTCGTCGTTGACACGCCGGAATAAAAGAACCTGAGAATGTTTTGCCTGGTGGGTGAATCCGCCAGCAATCTCTACTGCCTCAATTACGGTGGTATCGGCTCGCAACTCATATTTGCCGGGCTTTCCCACTTCGCCGCCCGCCACAAAATACGGATGTTCGAACTCCTTCAGCGCCACCGCTACTTGCGGATCGTGCAGATACCCCGTGTACGCCTTTCGCACGGCGTCACGAAACTCCTCCAGCATCAACCCTTGAGCCAGCACCGGAGTCGCATCTTTGAGCGCGACATAGCCGTCGAGTTGTATCGTGAGCGTCTGGTCTAACTCTGGAGACAGCGTGAAACTCAGAGTAACCACGTCACTACAATGAAGCCGGTAAAGCGGACGGCGATTCCCTCCGAGCTGGAGGTTTCCCGTGCCGTCCGCTTCCCCGGCTCTTGCAGGCGCCGATCCCGTGCTCCACCCCCCAGCCCCGGTTTGGCTGGGTTGAGGAGACTGTAAACTCGTTTCCAGGCGATTCGATCTTGCCTCGTCCTGGGCGAATGCGGCGCCGCAAAGCTGTAATAACAACACGCCCATCACCGTAACTCTTGTCCAGCCAGCGAAGGGCTTCATTGTGTTATGGGCTCTATCTTCCTGGGTTCCAAGAGCGGCTCAGCCTCCGCAGCTCTCTTTGGGCAAGTTACCTCGACGAGAATTTCGCAGCAAGACATGGGAAGTGTCGTCTACTTAAGTAGTCATGCTGGATTTACCCGGCAAACAGCGCCCACTCAGTAGCATTGTGTCGATTGATCTTGGCGGCACGCTGCGATAGGGTCGGAATACAGCTCTCTAGCTGCCTACCTACGAAAGTAGACTTGCATGTTCACGAAATCACATGCCACCCGCAAGAACGAACTCGAAAGATACGAAATAGCGGCATATTCCTGGAATGTTGCCGCAAACTTCTCAGGGATTCTCGGAGATCGACCCTGCGTAGGCACATTTGCACACCCTCGTATCCAGTTGTCCCGATTTGAGAGTCGCCCCTCGATTATCTGACGTGTTTTCCTTGAGTACTTCTCTGCTCGCCCCTAAGATCAACTTGCCAACCGTTTCACTCGGAGCCTGTTGCAATGAGTCTCACCTCGTCCGCGCCTTCGTCCGCGATCACGGTTCTTATCGCTGACTCCAACCGAATGCAAGCGCAGTTACTCATCAGCGCCTTGCGTCGGCGTTCGGAATTTCTTATCTCGACTTGCCCGGTCGATGTGGTCTCAATCCTTCAGGCGGTCGCTTCCTCGCCGGCCAAAGTGGTTGTTCTTTCGCTGAATCACTCCGTAGCAGTCGCTACCCAAATGACCGTAATGCGCAGCATTCATCTTTCGCATCCAAGAATCGCGAAAGTCCTTCTAGTTGAGTCCTACGATCGTGAATTGGTATTAAGTGCTTTCCGCTCGGGTGCTCACGGAATTTTCTGCATTTCCGATACCCATTTCCGCTCGCTTTGCAGATGCATCCAAAGCGTCGCCAACGGCCAAATCTGGGCCAATGCCGAACAGATGACTTTCTTGCTCGAACTGATTTCTGAAGTACCTTCGCTGCGGGTTCTTAATGCGCTTGGTCGTCAACTGCTTACGCCTCGCGAAGAACAGGTGGTTGCCCTCGTGGCCGAAGGTCTGAGCAATCGCGGAACCGCCCGGGAACTGAGTCTCAGCGAGCACACCGTAAAAAAATACCTGTTTCGTATCTTTGACAAGCTGGGCATCTCCTCCCGCGTCGAACTTGTTCTCTACGCCCTCAACCATGGTGCTCCACTGCGGGCGGAATGGCTTGCGGGATTAGGTCCCCCCGCGCCACATGCTGAGATTCCAAGCTGAACTGGCCCTGCAATTGAAAACCCGCTCCAGCGCCTGTATAAATCTGAGGACGAATACCGTGGTAGTAAACTCCTCAGATCCCGGCTCCAACCCTCCCCCGCGCAGTGCGACAATTATCGCTGCGGGACTGCTGCTCGCGGCGCTCTCGCTGGTTGTTCTTTATACCGAACGGGGAGCGTTTTTGAGTCCGGTGGCATTGGTCGTAATTGCTGCCATCGGCGTGGCCGCACTGCTTTTGCAACTTCGGCTACGTACGGATATTTCCCCTTCGGTTCGAGTTTCTACTCGAGCGACACTATGGCTCAACGCACTGGGAGTTCTTTTTTCGGTGGGAGCGGTACTTGCCGATGTGTTTCGCCCCAGGGCGTCGGTGATACTAATTGCGTCGCTGGTTGCCGTCGGATGTTTTTCGATTAGCGGCATCATCGTCCTCAAGGCACTGCGCAAACCTCGGATTTGAGACTCGGCCCGTAGTCTTTCCTGACGCAGTAGTTCGTCGTGCTTTGAAGTTTCAGCATCGGCAAACAACTGTCTCCCGCATTCTCCGTGGCCCTTCTCAGCGCGCTCCGCGCGTAAGGTTCTTATCGTGACTTCCCTCATTACCCCGCCGTAACTCCACGATCTCGCTCCCATTCGCAATCAGCACAACACTTGCCATGCCGATGAACAGTCCATGTTCGACCACCCCCGGCATGTCGCTGAGCTGCCGAGCCAGCCCATCCGCATCTGGAATGCGTTCGAAGCGGCAATCGAGGATGTAATTATTCTCATCGGTCAAATATGGTTTCCCATCCGGTCCTCGCCGCAGCGAAACTTTCGCGCCCAGTGCTTTGATCTTCTTCGCCACGACCGCCTGGGCGAACTTGATCACTTCCACCGGCAACGGAAATCTTCCCAGCACCGGAACCCTCTTCGAGGCATCCGCCACAATCACCAGTTGTTTGGTTGCCGAAGCAACAATTTTTTCCCTGAGCAATGCACCGCCCCCACCTTTGATCAACCGCAATTCCGGATCAACTTCGTCAGCTCCATCGACGGTTACGTCAATCTCCGGGCATTCATCGAGCGTCGTAAGCGGAATTCCCAGACTCGCTGCCTGCTCGCCGGAACGAACGGAAGTTGGAATTCCTCTGATGCGGAGTCCCGTCTTGACCGCATCGCCCAGCAATTGAATGAAGTAGGCGGCTGTCGACCCAGTGCCTAGCCCAACAATTTGCCCATCCTTCACAAACCGCAAGCTCGCCCGCGCCGCCGCCTCTTTTTCCTGATCGTTTGCCATAAGGTTTACTGGAGAGAATCCTACTCGACAAGCAAATTGATTAGCCGTCCCGAAACCTTGCCCATTTTTCGACCGCCCCGGTCCCACCCGCTACCCCAAACTCTTTTCCACGTAGATCAAATATCCCGCCAAGGCCAGACCAAACAGCACCGTCAGAATCGTCACCAGATCCACGATAAATCCCGCTGGCTCAAACTTTCCTTGATCCAATAGTGCCCGCGTTTTTCGATAGCGCAAAAGTCCGGCTACCACCATCGCCACGCCCCCGAGAATCGAAATCATTCCCATCCACACGGAAAGCCCTGTGCTCTTGGAGACTTGGCCCTGAAATCGTGCCAACTGCCTCAACGCAATCGCAAATCGTCCAATGGCAAACCCGAATACCACAATGGCCACGCTGGTTCGAACCCACGCCAAAAACGTGCGCTCGTTCGCCAAATGGTCACGGGCTCGATTGGAATTTTCCGCCACGTTCTCTTGCGATGCCGGCAGCATTATTCCACAGCCTTCGCGATCAGCGCGCCCGCGCCCACAATATTCTTGATCAAGTCTTCCGGCACGCCATGCCGCTGCTGAAGATACTCCGGACTATTGTAGGAAACCCAGACCTTCCCGTTTTCATCCGCCGCAACCAGCGCCTTCAACGGCAGATCAATCGCCAAAGTCGGAGCGGCCACCATCAGCGGCGTCCCTCCCTTGGGACTGCCGAAGATGACAACCTTCGTCGGCCGCATCTTCAACCCGACCTTCTCCGCTTCGCCGCTGTGGTCGATGATCGAGAAGACCTGCAACCCTTTCTGTTCAAAAAAAGATCGAAGCCGCTGGACGGTTTCGTCGACCGGATAACGGCTCGCAACTTGTATCAAACCATTTGTTGGCATGACTAAACTCCTTACTTCACGCGTCCATTACCGCCCAAAATCATCTTCCCCAAAAGCTCCTTCAGAATCTTCGCCGCCACCGTAGCTGTCATCCCGCCAATATCGCGCGCCGGATTGTACTCGACAATGTCCGCTCCGACGATCGTTCCTTCCATGGAATGCAAATGCGCGATCGCCTCCCGGACCGTCATCCCTCCCGGCTCGTGATGCGAAATTCCTGGCGCGAACGCCGGATCGAGCACGTCCATATCGAACGAAATATAGACTGGCCCGTGAATCTTAAGCCGATCATATGCGGGCAGGGAAGACATCTGCACGATCTCTACCGCGAATTTCTCAGCTTGCTCGCGCTGGTGCCGATTCAGCGTGCGAATTCCAATCTGCACCAGCCGCGCCGCCAGCCGTTCCTCCATGATGCGCGCGAATGGGCAAGCATGCGACACCCGGCTTCCTTCGAATTCGTCATATAAATCCGGATGCGCGTCGAAATGCACGAGAGTGAGATCCGCAGAACGTTGGGCAAATGCCTTCAATATGGGATAAGTAACCGAGTGATCCCCGCCCAGCGATACTGGACGTTCATCCTTCTTTAGCAGTTCGGCCACAGCCTGCTCAATCTCCGCAAAATCGGCGTCAATCCCTTCCCGCGAATTGCTCAAGTGCAGGTCGCCCGCATCCGAGAGCACGCCAGGCGCTCCAACATCGATACCCAACTCCGACCATTTGTTGGAAGCGTCGCTCTGCCAAGCCTCGCGAATCCTGCCCGGCGCGCTGGCGGGCCCTCGGAGAAAAGACGAATTCACATCCAGCGGAATTCCCAGCAGGGTTGGCATTTGCAGGTTTCGGGCCAGATCTCCCTTACCGCCCTTCGATCTCCATGGCTTCTACGGCAATTACTGTACACAGTTTGGCAATCTGTGGATATTAATTAACGTCAGGTTTACTTCCCTTTCAAAATGACCGCATTCACTGCGAATTCCATTTCCAGATGCTTCGATCGCTCTTGTCGCCTGTGATTTTCTTTTAACCGCGAATTCATCCCCGCTTCACCTTCCGCCACCGCAGGGTGACTACCTTGGCCTCAGTAGTCCCTTCAACTTCAAGCCTTAATTGCTTCTAAAAATCCTCAGGAGGAAAACTCATGTCTTCTCGCTTAACAGACGTCAGAAAGCACCTCGCGGTTGCAACCAGCATTTTTGCTTTGCTGGTTAACCTGGGCGCGCCTGCCACAGCCGCTGCTTCCGAACCGGAGAAGCACCCTGCCAAGCACACCGCAACCGCTACTCCCATTCAACATGTCATTGTGATCATCGGAGAAAACCGCACCTTCGATCACGTCTTCGCCACCTATCAGCCCAAAGAGGACGAATCTATCTTGAACCTGCTGTCGGAAGGCATTGTCAATGCGGACGGCACTCCCGGACCCAACTTCTCCTCAGCCAGCCAATCCTCCGCCAGCGACACCAGCCTTTTTCAGTTGAATCCATCGAGCAACACCCCGTATTCGGTGTTGCCGCCAGTGCTTGCGGGTGGATACACCACCGCGCCGTTCAAGAGCATTGGGCAGGCCAAGAAATACGAAAACGGATTGCCCAATAACTACTACGTGTACCTGACCACTGGCGGTACCGGCCTTGCTCACGGAGCAATCGACACTCGCGTCCCGAACGCGACCACCAAACCTTCCGGCCCGTTCCAGTTGACCTCAGCAACCCTGCCGTACGATTCCTATACCAACAGCCCTGTGCACCGCTTCTACCAGATGTGGCAACAGTTTGATTGCAACGCCACGAATGCTACACCTCAGAATCCCAGCGGATGCCGTGGCGATCTGTTCCCCTGGGTCGAAGTCACGGTCGGAGCAGGAACCAACGGGCTCAGCCAGCCCTCCGGCTTCAGCGACACCAGCACCAAAGAAGGCTCGACCTCGATGGGCTTCTACAACATGCAGCAGGGCGATGCTCCGTACTTCAAGTATCTTGCCGACAATTTCGCGATGAGCGATAACTTTCATCAAGCCGTTATGGGTGGAACCGGCGCCAACCACGTAATGCTCGGCACCGGCGATGCGATCTGGTTCAGCGATGGCAACGGAAACCCCGTGGAGCCGCCGCACAATCAACTGGTCGCCGCGGGCAGCCCCAACGCCGGCGTTGTGGACGAAATCGAGAATCCGGATCCCCAGTCTGGCACCAACAACTGGTACACCGAGGATGGCTACGGCGGCGGTTCTTACGGATCCCCATCTTACGGCGGCGGCACCTACTCCAACTGCTCTGACGCAACCCAGCCTGGCGTATCGCAGATCACCACTTATCTGAGCACACTGAGCAAGCCCATCAATCCCAACTGCGATGCGAATCACTTCTACCTCTTGAATAATTACAACCCCGGCTACTACGGCAATGGCTCGAGCGCTTACGCCGACATCGGTAATCCCAACGAGACTGTTTTCACGATTCCTCCATCTCCGCTTCGCAACATCGGCGATGAGTTGAGCGAGCAAGGCGTCTCTTGGGCCTACTACGGAGACCAGTGGAGCGCCTACCTGGCCAATCCAGATGGAAACTACGTTACTCCTGACAATACTTATTGCAACATCTGCAACCCGTTCCAGTACTCGACTTCCATCATGACGAACCCCTCCACCCGCGCAAACTTGCAGGACACCACCGCGCTGTACGCGGCGCTCAAGAACGGAAACTTACCCGCCGTTTCGTATGTCAAGCCCGACGGCTGGCTTGACGGGCACCCGTCTTCTTCGAAGCTTAATTTGTTCGAAGGCTTCGTCAAAAAAATCGTTGACGGCGTGCAAGCTAATCCGGCCCTGTGGCAGAGCACGGCCATCATCGTCACCTTCGACGAGGGCGGCGGTTATTACGACTCCGGCTACATTCAACCACTCGACTACTTTGGCGACGGCACCCGCATCCCTACGCTGGTGGTTTCTCCATATACCAGGGCCGGGCACATCTCGCACACCTACGCCGACCACGTTTCGATCCTGAAGTTCATCGAAGCGAACTGGGGACTGGCTCCGCTGACGGCTCGCAGCCGGGATAATTTCCCGAATCCTGTCGCCAGCAAGTCTAATCCCTACGTTCCGTCGAACAGTCCAGCGCTCGGAGATCTAATGGACTTGTTCTCATTTGGCGATCACTAAAGAGAGTAAGTTTCGTAACTCTAAGTGGCCCTGGATTGGCGTCAACCGGCAAAGTCAGCCGCCAGTTGACGCCATCTTAATTTGCAGGTTGTGGCGTTTGCACAGCTCTGCAGGCTTTACCCTCCGTGTCCCCTGTGTCGCTTGTGTTTAAAGTTCTTTATAGTCACTCAGAATCTCGCCCATCCCGCCGCGCATCCGTTATTCTAGTAACGAACTCATATGGCAACCCCAAAATCTAAGACCACCACTGGCGCCGCCGCCGTACTCGGCTCTCCTTCGAAAAATGGTTCTAGTCCCGAGCGCGAAAGCGCATTCAACGCTTTCCGGCAGTGGGGATATCTTGAGGGCGACCTCGACCCCCTCGGTTTCCTCCGTCCCCGCCCCACTCCCGAATTGCAGATTGAAGGCGAATACGCTCGTGAAGCCCGCGCCATTTATTCCTCAACTGTCGGTGTCGAGATCAATCACATCTATTCCCCCGATCGCCGCCGCTGGATTTACGAGCGCATGGAATCGCCCGCCGCTGAATCCGCGGTTACGGAAAAAGACCAGAAGCGGATTCTCGATTTGCTGATTCGCGCCGACGTCTTCGAGCAGGTGATGCAGCAGCGCTATCTCGGCAGCAAGCGCTTCTCGCTCGAAGGCGTCACCGCGTTGCTCCCACTAGTCGATGAAATTCTCGAAACCGGCTCACGCCTCGGCGCCGTCGAACTCGTCATGGGTATGAGCCATCGCGGCCGCCTCAACGTGATGGCCCACGTAGCCAGGCGATCGCCGGAAGAGATTTTTGCCGGCTTCGAGGACGTCGATCCCCGCAGCGTCCTCGGTTCCGGCGATGTGAAATATCACATGGGCGCGACCGGCGAATACGTCACGCGCAGCGGCAACAAAGTTCACATCCATCTGGTTTCAAACCCCAGCCATCTCGAAGCCGTCGATCCTGTCACCGTCGGACGCACTCGCGCAAAACAAGATCGAACAGGCGAAGGTGGACGCGAAAAGTATCTTCCTTTGCTGGTCCACGGCGATGCCGCATTCGCCGGACAAGGCATCCTAGCCGAAACCATGAACTACGCCGACCTGCCAGGCTACACCGTCGGCGGCACCATTCATGTGATCGTGAATAACCTTCTGGGATTCACCACCAGCTATCTCGAAGAGCACTCCACGCGTTTCGCTGCCTGTATCGCGCGCCGCCAGTCGATTCCCATCTTCCACGTGAACGGCGAAGATGTGGACGCCGTTGTCCGCGTCGCCCGCATGGCTACCGAATATCGCTATCGCTTCGGCACCGACGTCGTCATCGATCTCATCGGCTACCGCCGCCACGGGCACAGTGAAGTTGATGACCCCACCGTCACTCAGCCGCTGCTCTACAAAAAAATCAAAGAACATCCCCCGCTTTGGGAGATCTATGCCGATGATGCCGGTGCGGCCGATGCTCCAGCCCAAGCCGCGGCCATCAAAGCCGAGTTCGAATCTGCACAGAAAAATGCCGGCAAGATCACAAAAAAACCGCTGATGCGGAACATGCCTTCCTATTGGGACCAATACTACGGAGGCCTCCACAAACCGGAGTACGAAGTAGAAACCGGACTCTCCACCGATGAATTAGCGCAACTGGGGAATGTCCTGTCTGCGTACCCCGAAGGTTTCCACATCCATCCCAAAGTAAAAAAGCTCCTGGAACAGCGCGCAGAGATGGGAACAGGCAAGCGTCCGGTAGATTACGGCATGGCTGAAGCCTTGGCTTTCGCGAGTTTGGTGAAAGCCGGTATTCCCGTTCGCCTCTCTGGCCAGGATTCCCGCCGCGGCACCTTCAACCAGCGCCATTCCGTTCTCGTAGACATCGAGAATGAGAACGAATACGTTCCGCTGGAAAACGTCGCCGCCGGCCAGGCCCGCTGCGGAATTCACAACTCCACTCTTTCCGAACCCGGAGTGCTCGGCTTCGAATATGGCTACAGCCGCGACTATCCCGAGGCGCTCGTTCTCTGGGAGGCCCAGTTCGGTGATTTTGTGAACGTCGCGCAAGCCATCATCGATCAGTTCATCTCCGCTGGCGAAGCCAAGTGGGGATTGCTCTCCGGCGTCGTCATGCTCCTGCCTCACGGCTACGAAGGTCAAGGCCCGGAACACTCCAGCGCCCGCATCGAACGCTTTCTGCAACTCGCGGCGAAACACAACATCCAGATCGCTCAGCCCTCCAACGCCGCACAATATTTTCATCTACTGCGCCGCCAGGCCCTGCGCCACTGGCGCAAACCGCTTGTAGTCTTCACCCCGAAAAGCATGTTGCGCCATCCCGATGCGTCATCGCCCATCGCCGACTTCACGCAGAAAAGTTTTTTAAATGTAATTCCCGACACCGAAATCGGAGAAGCCGACCGTATCCTGGTCTGCACCGGAAAAATCGGCCACGAACTCAAAGCCGAACGGAAGAAGAGAAAAGATTCCAGCACCGCCATCGTCTTTCTCGAACAACTCTATCCCTTCCCGGAAGAAGAACTTTCCGCCGAATTCGCCCGCCACGGCAAAGATGGAGACATCGTCTGGGTCCAGGAAGAGCCTGCCAACATGGGAGCCCTATTCAACATGCTTCCCCGCCTCCAACGCATCGCCGGCGATCGCCATGTCATGTCGGTCAAACGCAGCTCCAGCGCCAGCCCCGCCACCGGCAGCGCCAAAGCGCATGAGGTAGAACAGAAGACGCTGCTGACGCTGGCTTTTACTACCAAGGGATAGCCGCGCGGGTTACGCGACTTATGTGGGTACGGCCGCTCAAGCCTGCCCTGAGCGGAGTCGAAGGGGCCGTCCAGCCGAGAGAAGCTCTTGATCGCACGCTGTCAGATGACTATAATGACCATCATAACCATCTGAGGTCAGTCCTTTGAGCTCACAATCGCAATCCTGGACCGTAGCCCAAGCCAAAGCAAAATTGAGCGAAGTTATAAATCGCGCAACCTCCGAAGGCCCGCAGACCATAACCCGCCGCGGACGCAAAGCCGCCGTGGTGGTCGATGCCGATGAGTGGAATCGCAAAACCAAGCGCGTCGGTACTCTTGCGGATTTCTTTGCCTCCTCACCGTTGCGGGAGGGAGGATTGAAGCTTCCTCGTCGCACTCGTCCCCGCAAGGTCGACTTGTGAGTTTTCTTCTCGATACCAACGCAATTTCAGAATGGCAGAAGCCGCGCCCAAACCCCGGGCTCACCGCCTGGTCCAACAGCGCCGATGAGGAGACTCTTTTTCTAAGTGTGGTCACGCTGGCGGAGCTGCGCTACGGAATTGAGCGTATGTCGGACGGAAGTCTGCGCCGGCGTTATGAGCAATGGCTGGAACACGAGTTGCTCCTCCGCTTTGAAGGCAGGATTCTTCCTGTCAATCAGACCGTCGCCGATGCCTGGGGGCGAACCGTGGCCCGGTGCGCATCAAAGGGAAGACCGATCAGCGCAATCGACGCCTTTCTGGCTGCCACGGCGGAAGTTCACCGCCTGACTCTCGTCACGCGAAACGTTCAGCACTTCACCGTTCTCAAAACCGTATTAAATCCCTGGACGTAGTGGACGCTTATCCCGCTCTCTCCGTCACCGTATTCCCGCCACTCCCCGGCAACTTCGCCTTCCTGCCTCCGGCACTCTCCCCCGCCAACAACTCCTCCAAACTCTCATACGCATAAATCGTCGGCGCGTGATTCTGCATCAGCCCGCCCGTATCCGCAGTCGGCCCGTAATTGCTGTGCAGTTCGCGCCCCAGCATCCTCAGCATCGCCATCAACTGTCCGCGATGATGTGAAGTATGCGCGATTCTCCTCGTCATCACCCACGCCCGCGACCGCGGCACGTCGAAAAACTTCGTGTCGGCCTCCCACCACAAATCATCTTTCCCCTGGAGCGCCGCCAGTCGCTTCCCGCTGTCCTCCGCATAACGTTTCATAAACTCCAGCCGCACTTCCTGCTTTGGCAGCGGAGGCGCACCCACATCAATCCCAAGCATGTTGCGGAACCACAAGTCTTCGCTCACACACTGATGCACCATCTGCTCCAGCACGCTGCGCCCTCGCGCGTCGTCCCCCCGCGGACGCACCGCAAGATCCTCATCCCTAAACTCGCTCCACACGCTGACCACCTTCACCCGTTCGGTGGCATAGGTTTCGACGAGAAATGTGTATCTCATAGCCGCAAATGTTACCCTAACTTTCCTAATTCAATCCATGCCCCGCAGCCTCCACCCACTCCGCGTCGCCATCGACACCGGCGGCACCTTCACCGACTGCGTCTGGATCGACCGCGGTCACCTGCGCATGCTGAAAGTATTTTCCACTCCCGCCGATCCCTCCCAAGCCATTGTCGAGGCGCTCCAAAAGATAAATCACGAAGGCGAGTTCATTATCCTGCACGGCACCACCGTCGGCACCAACGCACTGCTCGAACGCAAAGGAGCCCGCACCGCTCTAATCACCACCGCCGGATTCGAAGACGCCATCGAGATCGGACGCCAGGCCCGTCCCAAACTCTACGACTTTTTCTTCGACCGCATCGAACCCTTAGTCCCCACCGATCTCCGCTTCGGTATCGAAGAACGCGTCTCCAGCAGCGGAGAAATCCTAAGCTCGCCCTCGCCCGCGAAGCTGGAATCGCTAGTCGCACAAATAGCCACGGCACAGCCCGAGTCCATCGCCATCTCGTTGCTCTTCTCGTTCGTGAATCCAAAAAACGAATTGGCAATCGCGGAAGCTCTCAAGCCTCTCGACGTCCCACTCTCGATCTCGCACCAGATTCTCCCCGAATTCCGCGAATACGAACGCACCTCAACCGTAGTAATCAATGCCTACCTGCAACCAGTAATGCAGCGCTACCTGGAAAATCTACAATCCCGTGCGGTTCACCATTCGGTAGCAAGGGAAGCCACGTCCCCAATCACAAATCGTGTGGGAACGGGCGACTCGCCCGCGCGCCTCAGGGTGGAGCAGCGCTTCAGCGCTGCAAAAAGAAATCCAAAAGTGAAAGAGCGGCACTTCAGCGCCGCAAAAGTGGAAGAGCGGCGCTTTAGCGCCGCGAAAAGCTCCAATAAAAACGGGGCTTCAGCCCCCCGCATCTTCGTCATGCAATCCTCCGGAGGCATCACCTCCCTCGCCTCCGCCGTCCGCGAACCTGTCCGCACGGTTCTCTCCGGCCCCGCTGGAGGCGTAATCGGCGCAGCGGCCAGCGCGCGCCGCAGCGGCGTCCACCGCATCATCGCCTTCGACATGGGAGGCACTTCCACCGACGTCTCTCTAGTCGATGGCTCGCCCACCACCGCCACCGACGCCCAAATCGCCGGACTCCCCATCAGCGTCCCCATTCTCGATATCCACACCGTCGGCGCCGGTGGAGGTTCGCTCGCCCGCTTTGATGCCGGTGGCGTCCTGCGCGTGGGCCCCGAATCCGCCGGTGCTGACCCCGGCCCGATCTGCTACGGACGCGGCACCCAGCCCACCGTCACCGATGCCAATCTCCTGCTCGGCCGCCTGCAACCCACGCAATTTCTCGGCGGAGACTTCACCCTGGATCTCGACCGCACCCGCCGCATCACTCGCAAATGGCTGAAGCAGCAGGGAAGTCCTCTCGCTCTCGAAACCTTTGCCGCTGGCGTGATCCGCGTGGTCAACTCCACCATGGAGAAAGCCATCCGCGTCGTCTCCATCGAGCGCGGCCGCGATCCCCGCGACTTTGCTCTCGTCGCTTTCGGTGGCGCCGGAGGCCTTCACGCCTGCGCCCTCGCGGAATCCCTTAGCATCCCGCAAGTAATCGTTCCCGCCCTGCCCGGCGCTCTCTCCGCTCTCGGTATTCTGGTCAGCGATGTGGTCAAGGATTATTCCCGCACCATCCTGTTAGTCGTTGCAGCAAAACTCCCGCACGCGCGGATCACTCAGGAATTCGAACGCTTGGAGCAAAATGCCGCGAAGGATTTTCATCGAGAAACCTGGCAGGGAAGAGTGCACTATCAACGCACCGCCGACCTCCGTTACCGCGGACAGGGATACGAACTCAATATTCCCTTCACCCAAAACCTGATCGCCGATTTTCAGAAAGAACACACCCGCCGGTACGGCTACGCCCATCCCACTCGCGCAGTCGAACTCGTAACCCTCCGCCTCCGCGCCACAATAAAGTCCCCACCGCTGAAAGCGTCATCTACCAATGCGAACAAAATGAACCATGTGGGGACGTCCGCCCTCGGCCGTCCAGGCCGGGCAAAGCCCGGCAGGCCTTCCGTTCCCAAAGCTCAGGTCTTATTCGATGGCAAGACCCTGTCCACGCCCATCCACGCTCGTGAGAATTTAACCCCCGGCAAACCCTACCGCGGCCCTGCAATCGTCACCGAATACAGCGCCACGACAGTCATTCCGCCAGGAAAAGATTTCGAACTGGATGAATGCGGAACACTGGCCATCTCCATTCGACAACCGTCCAGAACCTAGATGTGGTGAAATTGGCGAGCCGACATTCACTTGACACGCGGTGCTAGTCTCGAATTATCAACCGCGCTAATTTGCAGTGTCGAAAGGGTTCAACCGTTCGCAGCATAACGCGTTGTCATTGGGCGGGGATGGGATGGCAGCCAAGAAAGTACCAACAGAGGTCAAACCCGCGCCACCCTGCCAGTGCGAGTGCAAAGCTTGCGATGTAGGAATCCACTGCGGAAACAAGAAGTCAGGTTGCGAACACCCACCTTACCGATCTACGCCGAGAACGCACTAGAAGCTCCAGCACGCTGGAGCGCGGGTGCCTTTCGCCTCTGTTCCTTCTCCACCCATTCAACAAAGAGCACCTGAAATTCATCTTGGGTGTAAATGCCCTTATGAATAAGGAGCGTATTCATCGCATATACCGTTGCTTTAAAGCCTTCATCCCGCGAGGCCGCTGCTAGCGCTTCTTCAAAAGACATTTTCTCTTTGCTCTCCTCTGGCATGGATGGACGTCTTGAACCCATCAAATCACTTCGGACTCCACAGAGTCAATGATAACCGGACAGTAATCCATCACCAGCGCTACCTCGATTGTTACAATCCGATGAAAAGCCGAGCCTGCTCTTGCCAACCCGGTACTCGGTACTAGGTACTCGCAACTAGCTTCGCTACAATAACCTCGTGAAGCCTACAATCTTCGTCGTCGAAGACGATCCCGATATTTCCCGCCTGGTTCGCCACCATCTGGAAAATGACGGTTTTTCCGTCCGCGTCTATGCTGTCGGTTCCAACGTGATTGCCGACGCCGAGCGCCAGCGTCCCGCACTCTTCGTTCTCGACATCATGGTCCCCGGAAAAGATGGCCTCGAGCTTTGCCGCACCATTCGCCGGACTCCTGCCCTCGCGCCGGTGCCAGTAATTTTCCTCACTGCCAAGAGCAGCGAAGCTGACCGCGTCCTCGGCCTCGAGCTCGGAGCCGACGACTACATCGCGAAACCCTTCAGCCCACGCGAACTCGTAGCCCGCGTCAAAGCCGTGTTGCGCCGCTTCGAGCGTCCGCTTCCAGCCAGTCCGTTCACGGTGGGCGAGATCGCCATCGACCCAGCCGCCATGATCCTCACCGTTCGTGGACAAACCGTTCCCACCACCGCCACGGAATTCCGCTTGCTCGATTACTTTGCCCGCCATCTCGGCCGCGTCTTTTCCCGGGATCACTTGCTTGATTCCGTCTGGCGCGACACTTCCTACGTCACCCCGCGCTCGGTCGACGTTTACGTCCGCCGCATCCGCGAAAAAATCGAACCGGATCCCGAGAACCCGCGCTATCTTAAGACCGTGCGCGGCGCCGGCTACCGCTTCGAGGCCCCCAAGTGAGAGATCCAAGGTGAGAAAGAAGTGAGGAACCGGATTTTCTTTAAACTGATGGCGGCCTTCCTCGCCGTCATCTTCGCCACCGCCCTGATTTTTGATGTCATGATTGGCGGCGCGTGGCAAGCCTCGCTGCGGGCGGAAATTGAACGCAATCTCGTTCAAAAAACCCAACTGGTCGCCCGCCGCGTGGAAACCGACCGCAGCGGCCATTCTCTGCCTGACATCGCCGCCCAGGAAGCCCAGTCCGCCGGCGCTCGCGTCACCATCATCGACCCCACCGGCAAGATCCTTGCCGATTCAGAAACCAATCCTTCCAGCCTGGAGAACGCCTCCGCACGACCGGAGTTTATTGACGCCCTTGCCGGAAAAGTCGGCAGCAATGAACGCCGCAGCGCCACCATCGGCATCCCGTTTCTCTATATCGCCGTGCCCGTCTCCGGCGGGGCTGTTCGCCTGGCCTATCCGCTCTCCGACGTGGAAGCGGTCGCGGCCCAGGTTCGCCGCGGACTCGCGCTCGCGTCTGCATTAGCGTTTCTGTTTGCGCTCGTCATTGCTGCCATTGCGGCGCAATGGAGCGCCCACCGCCTCGATCGCATCGTCGGAGTCGCCGCCCGTATCGCCGACGGCGATCTGCAAGCTCGCATCCTCGAAACCTCGCAAGATGAAATCGGACGCGTCGCCGGCGCCATCGATAAGACCGCCCGTCGCGTCGAACAGAGTTTCGCCGCCGTCCGCTCCAGTCAGCATCAGCTCGAAACCCTGCTCGATAGCATGCAGGACGCCGTCATCGCGGTCAGCGCCGACGGCTTGGTGCAGTGGGCCAACCGCCCCATGAACCGCCTCATTCCCCAAGGCACCCGCTTGCAACAGCCCGTCGTCGCCACCATTCGCGACCCCGATTTTCTCGCCACCGTACAGCAAGCCACCCATACTCGTGAAGTCAAAACTGCCCGCGCCACTTCCATTGTTTCCGGGCGCATCTTCGATGTTACCGCCGCGCCTCTTCCCGATGGCGGAGCCGTCGCCGTCCTCCGCGATCTCACCGAGACTGAACGCGTTGAAAAAACCCGTCGCGATTTCATTGCCAATGTTTCCCACGAACTTCGTACCCCTCTTACTTCCATTCAGGGCTACGCCGAAACCCTGCTCGATACAACTCCTGAGGGTGGTGGGCCCACTCGCGAGTTTCTTGAAATCATCCGCAAGAATTCAGCCCGCATGTCCCGCCTGACGGAAGATTTGCTCACTCTCGCCCGCGTCGAATCCGGCGAAACCCGTTTCGACGCCGAGCGCGTCCCGCCCGCCGAACTTCTGCACGACGCCGAGGAGAGCTTCCGCGAAATTGCCCGCACTCACGGCATTGATTTCCAAATCCAGGATTCCCCGGCCCACCATCTGCAGAGCCCGAACGTCCCTGCTCCCAACCCGCTGCCGGAAAATCTCCCTCAAGTCCTGGCCGACCGCGAAGCCATTCATCAGGTCTTCTCCAACCTGATCGACAATGCCCTGAAATACGGAGCCTCTGGCGGACGAATCATCCTCGGAGCCCGTGCTGTCCCTGACGCCGTCGAATTCTTCGTCCAGGATTTCGGCGCCGGCATCGCTTCCGAACATCTCCCGCGCCTGTTCGAACGCTTTTACCGCGTCGATAAAGCCCGCTCCCGTGAATCCGGAGGCACCGGCCTCGGCCTCGCCATCGCCAAACACATCATGCTCGCCCACGGCGGTTCCATCCGCGCCGAAAGCGAACTGGCCCACGGCTCCATCTTCCTCTTCACCCTCCCCACCGCCTGAAAAAAGAAATGCAACGGCGAGGCTCCGTGAAAGGACGCGGGCTTCAGCGGGGAAAGGCTCATCTTTGCGAAAAGCACAAAGATGAGCCATTTTCCGTTTCGCTGTCTGGCCCATTAGGCCCTGGATCATTTCACTTCCACGTTCATCCGCATCCAGGGATGGATGCAGCATTCGAAATGGTGTGTGCCTTTCTTCAGACCCGTGATCTGGACCGAGCTGCCTTGAAGAATCCGAGTCTTGGCCACCGCGACACTTGAAAAGCCACCGGCACATTCGGGTACCGTAGCTTGTCCGTCGTTGAGCGGCACTATGAAGCCCCCGCCGAAGCTCGCTACCTCAGTGAAGGTGTGCGGCTCGCCGCCCTGGTCGACTACGCTGACAATCGTTCCTTCCTTGATCTTGAGCGTGTCCGGTTCGAAGTCCCAGTTGGGGTCCGGAGTGCCAGCCGCTGCCTCTGCAAACAAGTTGGCGAACGTGGTGGAATATCCAAGGGCGATGTTCTTACAGAAGTCAGGCCCCAGAGCGGCGTTAAAAGTGGTCGGATCGCATTCGTCCAAGGCAACGACCTGTGCGACACGCGCTGAATCGTCATGCCATCGATGGTCTTGCTCTGGGTCAGCTTGTCCAAGCGCAAGCATCGCGACGGCGGGTAACAAGCCGCCAGCAACTAAACAGAACTTCGCTATGGCAGTTTTCATGGTGATCTCCTATGCGGGCTATTGAGGATGTATGCTCGTCACGGCGCGGCTGACCCGCTCGCTGGCTGGTCGACACCGGCTCGTATTCGAGCGTCAGATTCCGCAGCGACTCTCGCTGGAAACCTCGAAGCAGTCAATCCTTCACGTCCCCATCAATCCCCAATTTTTTATCCATTGCTAAGCTCTTAAAAAGAAGAGAAGAAAGGGCGCTGGCGTCCCGCGCAGAAGGGACGAGGAACCGGAATTGTGATAACCTTTCCGGTGTTTCTTGGGGGTCTCCCATGGCCGCCACCGCGCCGGTTACGCGAACCCTTCGGTTCGATGTCTTTGAACTGAATGTCCGTGCCGGTGAACTGCGTAAACGCGGCGTAAAGCTTCACCTGCGCGGCCAACCACTGCAAGTCCTCGCGATCCTGGTAGAACGTGCTGGCGACGTCGTGACTCGCGAAGAACTTCAGAGTCAAATCTGGCCGGCTGATACTTTCGTCGATTTCGATCACAGCATTCACAACGCAGTTGCCCGCATTCGCGACGTGCTGGGCGATTCGGTTGAGAAACCTCGCTACATCGAAACGCTGCCTCGCCGGGGATACCGGTACATCGGTCCCGTGGAAGATTTCCAAACACAGCGGTTGGGCACGGAAACCGGCGACCATACCAGTCAACCGCTGACCCTCGTTACTGCTCCAAAGCGGAAGAGAAATCTCGTCCTTGTTCTGGGTGCTCTGGTTACGCTGGGACTCGTGGCCTGGACAACGACGTGGCACTATCTCCACGCCGGAGCGGCCGTTCCGCCGATACACTCCCTTGCTGTCCTGCCCCTCGATAATTTGTCCGGCGATCCCTCTGAGGAGTTCTTCGCAGATGGCATGACCGACCAGTTGATCACGGACCTCGCTAGGGTCGGCTCGCTGCGCGTCATCTCGCGAACCTCCGTCATGCGATACAAAGGCGCCAAAAAGGGTTTGCCGGAAATTGCGCGAGAATTGAACGTCGACGCCATCGTTGAAGGATCGGTCATTCGTTCGGGTCAACGCGTGCGCGTTACCGCCCAACTCCTCCAGGCACCCACGGATCGGCACCTCTGGGCAGAGACTTACGACCGCGATGTCGGCGATATCCTGCGGCTACAAAGTGAGGTCGCGGACGCCATAGCGCGGCAAGTCCGCGCACAACTCGCTCCAATGCAACAGTCTCAAGCCCACACCGTAAACTCGGGAGCGTACGATGCCTATCTCAGAGGGCGTCTTTACTTTGTCAATGAGTTCACCAAGCCCGATTCACTCAAGAAGGCCCAAGGCTACTTCGAAGATGCGATCCAGAAAGACCCAAAATTCGCTCTTGCGTATACGGGACTGGCAGACACTTACGTCTACTTGGCCTTTGCGGGAGCTTTGCAAAAGGATCAGGCCTACCGGTCCGCCAAGGAGGCGTTAGCCAAGGCGCTTGAACTGGACGACAGCATCGGCGAAGCCCACGACACTCTTGGCCTGCTGAGTTCCGAGTTTGACTGGGATTGGGACACTGCCGATCGAGAGTTCAACCGTGCCATCGCTCTCGCACCGAGCTACAGTTGCGCCCATGAAGATCGCGCCACCTTTCTCGCCTTAATCGGCCGTCGAGCCGAAGCTCTGGCCGAGATCACAAAGATCGACCAATTGGACTATGGTTTCAGTGCGGCGCATACCGAATCAACCACCTACTATGTCCTGCGGGATTACCCTGCCTTGATTGACGCTAGTAGGAGAGCCCTGCTTTTGGATCCGAAAGATGGGTTTCAACACTACACTCTCGGCGTCGGCTACGAAGGTACGGGCAAGGTACGGGAAGCCATCTCGGAATATCAGAAAGCGATTCAGATCTCAGGTGACCCTCAGAGCGTGGTGGCGCTGGCACACGCCTATTCATCCGCCGGCAAGAAAGCTGAGGCGGAGAAGATCCTTCGCGACTTGCAGCTCAAATCAAAGCAGATCTCTGCCTCGCCATACACGATGGCCACAATCTATGCCGGCCTTGGCGACAACGACAAAGCGTTCGACTTCCTGGAAAAAGCTTATTCGGAGAAGTCTCTCGACTTCTCCTCCTCACTAAAATCCGACTTGGCGCTGGACAGCTTGCATCGTGATCCCCGTTTCCAAAATCTTCTTGGCCGCATAGGTTTGAACTAGAATCCGCGCCAGCACGATTAGCTTTAGCAGGAAGAAGGGTTAGAAAATGAATGAAGAACGCCGCGCGGGACCGGCGTCTGGTGTCATTCATCTGCCTCGGCTTTGGTGGGTAGGGTGAAACAAAAACACGCGCCGCGCGGAGAGTTGTCGGCAGCCCACAAGCGGCCACCATGTGATTCGATAATCGAGCGGCTGATGCGAAGTCCCATGCCGGTTCCGTGAGTCTTCGTGGTAAAGAAGGCGTTAAAGATCTGATCTGCCTGCTGCCGGGGCAGTCCCACGCCGGTATCGCTGACCGACAGCACCAGTTCGTTGTTTTCCGCTGGCTGCGACTTGATGATTAGCTCACGCGGCCCATCCACGCCGTGCATCGCATCGACGCCGTTCACGATGAGGTTCATCAGCACCTGCTGCAATTGCACGCGATCTCCTATGACCCGCGGAAGATCTTCCGCCAGCTCGGTTCGGACTGATATGGAGTGCCGCAATGCCTCGTCCCCCAGGAGGACGATCATCTCTCGAGCAACGTCGTTTACGTCAACCAACTCCCGTTGCGGAGTACCCTTCTTGAAGAGCAGGCGCAACCGATTGATGATTTCCGTGGCGCGCTCTGCGTCTTTGGCAACTCTCCACGCAGCCTCGCGCGCCTCTTTCAGATCGGGCTCATCGCGCGTAATCCATCGCACGCAGGTATTGGCGTCTGTGACCGCTGCGGCGATCGGTTGTTTCACTTCGTGCGCCAGAGAGGCAGTGAATTCTCCCATGGTGGTCAGCCGGCTGGCGTGCGCGAGATCCGTCTGCGCCTGATGCAGCGCTTCTTCGGCACGTTTGCGTTCGGTTATGTCCCGCGCCAGTTTTGATGCCCCCACCACGCGGCCCGAGGCATCTTTCATCGGGGATATCGTCAGGGAAACGTCGAGCAGGCTGCCATCCTTACGCATCCGGACCGTCTCGAAGTGGTCGACCCGCTCGCCTCGCGTGAGCTGCTCAATAATCGTTCTTTCTTCGTCCCGACGCTCAGGAGGAATAATCAGTGTGATGTTCTGGCCAACCGCTTCTTCCGCAGCGTAGCCGAATAGCCGTTCGGCGCCCTTATTCCAACTTGTAATAACGCCGTTCAGAGTTTTGCTCACAATCGCGTCGTGTGACGATTCCACAATCGCAGCCAGCAAACGGGTCGCCTGCTCCGCCCGCTTGCGTTCGGTGACGTCCGTCGAGCTACCCACAAATTGCACTAAATCTCCGGATGCGTTCAAAACAGGATGGCCGACGGTGTGGATGTGTTTGACAGTGCCGTCTGGTAGAAGGATTCGGAATTCCACTTCGTATTCCGACTTTTCTGCGATGGCTCGATCGATTGCCTCTTTCCACCTGGCTCGATCCTCTGGATGATTGCGCTGCAGACGTTCTTCAAAAGACGGCGGGCCATTTTCTGGATCGAAGCCATAAATGCGATACCATTCCTCGGACAGATGCACGGCGTCCCTTCCCGCTACCCGCCAGGCCCAACTCCCCGTGTGCGTGAGCCTCTGCGCCTCCGCCAGGTACTCCTCGCTTCGCCGCAGTTTCTCTTCCTGCAGTTCCAAGGTCTGCGCAGCGAATCGCCTATCCACCCAGGACGTCAGTAATGCCAGTCCCAGGACGACAAAGGTGACGGCGGCAATTCCTGCAGTGCCAAGTGTGGATATGCTGACGGCGTGAGACAGGTTCACCGGCATGCCCGAGGGCGTGAAACTGGCGGCGGCCATGCCGGTGTAATGCATGACGGGGATCGCAGCGCCCATCACGACGGCTCCGGCTAACTTTTCCCGGCCGATCCCCGTTTTCTCATCTCGGAAGTGAAAGGCAATCCATAGCGCTGCGAAAGAAATCAGAACCGCGAACACGACGGACATGACAACAAGCGAGGGATTAAACTGGCATACAGCCGGTAAACGCATCGCGGCCATGCCGATGTAATGCATACTCGCAATACCCGCACCCATCAGGACACTTCCAGCCACCGCTCGGGAGGCCCCCATCTTCTGTCGGCTCACCACCCCAAGGGCGACGACCGAGGCGAGAATAGCCGCAAGCAGTGACAGCAGCACGGTCGGCCAATGGTAGGCCACGGGAATAGGCAGGATGAACGCCAGCATCCCAATGTAGTGCATGGACCAAATTCCAGTCCCCATCGCACCCGCCCCGCCCAGCAGCCAAATCGCGCGAGTCCAACCACTGGTGGCCGTTACGCGGCCCGCAAGGTCCAAAGCAGCGTAGGACGCAAAGATGGCAATCAACACCGAAAGCGCCACCAGCGCGTAATTGTACGAGCCAATCAAGTTCACGGCAGCCATGGGACTCCATCCGGTTGCCACGCGGAACAGTTGCCACTCTCGATGATATATTCGGTGACAGACGGGACATTCCCATTTTCCTTTCCAAGCGAAACGGGCAACGTCCCGTCTGTCCCAGGTTTATGTCCCAGTCCAGGTAGCGAAACTGGTTGCTCAACTACCGGATCACGAGTTCATATTTCTCTCGTTGCTATTGCATTTCACTTCACGCGGCGAAGATTCGGGCTCCTCTTGTATCGACACTGTAGTGCGCTGCCGCTGCGGATGAGAACAGAGATATGAGACCTTCGACCAGTGTTGGGTGAGTCAGGACTGCATCGCGCAGCGCCGTGTAGGGCAGCCCGGCGATCATCGCGATCTGCACGGCAGCCATGATCTCGCCGGCGCCGACAGCGAAGGCGGTGAACCCGAGGATGCGATCGCCATCAGCCTCCACGACGGCCTTCACGAATCCGCGAGTCTCTGAAAGCGTGCGTGCACGCAGGTTAGTTTCCATGGGGACCTTGAACAGGCGGTACCCTATCCCGTGGGCCTGCGCTTCGGTTTCACTGAGACCGATACGAGCAAGTTCGGGGTCGGTAAAGAGACAATATGGGACTTGCCTGCCCGTGGTCACACGGTTGCCGCCGGTTAAATTGGCATGGACTACGCGGAAATCGTCGATGCTGATGTGCGTGAACTGCGGGCTACCGGCGACTTCGCCGATAGCCCAGATGCCGGGCGCGGTGGTCTGCAGCCGCTCGTTGACCGTGATGTATCCCCGGTCGGTGAGCTCAACGCCGGCCAGTTCCAGGCCGAGTCCTTCGGTGTTCGGAGTGCGGCCTGTGGCGACCAATACATGACTACCCTTTAGAACTTTCTCAATTCCATTCTGCTCGACGACGACACTCACCGAGTCGCCAGATTTGCCCGACACTTGCTTGATCCGCGCTTCCAGGAGAATGTCGATGCCTTCATCCGCGAGCAGGCCGCGAAGAGCCTCGCATACGTCGGGGTCTTCCTTGGACATCAGCCGCCCGTTGCGATCGATCATCGTCACCTTGCTGCCGAAGCGGCCCATCGCCTGGGACATCTCCACTCCGACGTAGCCTCCACCGACAACCAGCAAGTGTTCGGGAATCTCATCGAGTTCAAGAGCCTCGATATGCGTGAGCGGCTGTGCTTCCGCAAGGCCGGGAATTTTCTCCAGCGCGGCACGCGTGCCCGTACTAACGATCACATTCGCTCCCCGCAGTTGACGTGTGGTCCCATCGGCCAGGGTGACCTCCACTGTTCTCGGGGCCAGGAACCGGCCCGTTCCCAATATGAACTCGGCGCCCGTGTTCCTGTAATTTTCCATGTACATGTCGTTCAGGCCACGCACCATCCTGCGCTTGCGCTCGCGCACGCCCGCCATGTCGATCGCGAAGCCGTCGAGTGTGATACCGAATTCCTTGCTTCGGCGAATGTACGATGCGACTTTCGCGCTGTGGATGATGTTCTTGCTCGGCAAGCACGCGATGTTCGGGCATGATCCGCCGATGTATTTGCGATCGACGACCGCAACGCGCTTTCCTTCGCCAGCAAAAGTCCACGCAGCTATGGTCGAGCCCGTGCCACCCCCGAGAATCACCAGATCAAATTCTTCCGGCTGCGTCTTGTTAAGTACCTGAGCGGATGAGGTGCTTTCGCTGCGTTTCATGCGACTTTTCCTTTCTGAGCGACGGGTTCACTCTGGGCTCTCATTGATTTCACCAAGTCGGCCGCTGACCCTCCCTCTCGCTTTTGATTTCTCTCGACGTAATTCTATATGAGGCTGCCCCACCCTCAGTTGGTTTGGTCGAAGGTGGGCTAGCCCCCGGAACAGTCCCTCCCCTCGATGAGGTCAGCGAGTCTTAAGATACTGCCAATTGGCTCGGTGAGTATTTTGATTGGTGCAAGCTTGGCCATACTAAGCACCTACAGCAGGAAATTTAGATCACTGCTGTGAAGATTGACAAGTCCTGGTTCAATCTGAATCGGCGAAGGGTCTGATGCTTTTCTGCTGGCTCCAGATGGTCGGCAATACGGAAGTAGTCCCGCAGTTCGCCGGGATGGGAAGCCCTCAATCCACTGACAGGCTTCTGGGAAGCGAGAAAAAGAGGCTCTGGTCGGCTTGTCGGCTCGGAAGTCACCGCCGAGCGGCGCTTCAGAGCCGCGTCAAGTTTTCAGAATTAGAGCGGGCTTCAGCAAGCGCTACCCTAAGCATTACTTCCATCTAACTCCCGGTTGCTCGGCAAACCTTCCCTTACAGCTAGGAGTAGAGCGGCAAAACGGGCTGATCGCTGATTCATTTTCCACCACCCGTTTTCGCCTTACCCTTTTTTCCCGATGCGGAACACGATGCCCACCGATAGGCGAGCAGTCGTCGTCGTGACACCGTTCGCGCGGAAGCCGAAATATTCCATCTGTGGTCGCAACGCAAATCTTCCACGGCCATCAAGTCCAATGTCGAAGCCTCCGCCGGCGACTATCGTGAATGCGTTGGACGCATCGGTAAAGCCGGTTGTCACCGCCGACGCATGCTGGCCCCCAATCAGGAACTGCGTGAAAGGAGTAAATCTGCCCAACTGGCGCAAGGAGAATCGCGGGCCGAACGTGTAGGTTTCGGCAGTCAAGCTCACTCCGGGATGCCCGTGATACACCCCGAAATCGCCCACAATTCCGAGCCAATCGTTGACATTTACGGCCACAGCGCCGCTGCCGCCGTGCATCATGAAGGTAAAGCCTTGGGGGACCTCGATAAACCCGTACCCCACCGCGACGTCCGCTACCGGCGTATCCTCGGCATGCGCAACGGTCGCCGACACCGTGAAAAGGATGGCCACCAAGATTAATTTCTTCATGAGTGCTTCCTTTCGTTTCTGGTCCTGTTTCTTGCTAGCGCATCATAGCGTTGAGCGCTCGGGCGCATTCAAGACTACAAGGCATTGCTCCTGTCTAGCGGCGAAACTGTTTAGCCGACAATTACACGCCGTCGCCGCCGGGTGTAAAATCGCTCCAGCGTCCAAGCTCACATGAAACGAACTGCGGCCCTAATCCTGCTTCTCGCCTCAACCCTCGCTTGGACGATCCCGGCGACTGCCCAACGCGAGAATCGCAGCATCGGAGAAAATGGAATAGAGGCTCGCAGAGCCGCCAAACAACAGCGAAAAACCGTAAGCAGAAATGCCAGGAAACAGCGGAAAGCCATGAAGAAAAATCAGAAGGCGCAACGCAAAGCGGCCAAACAGCAGCAACATCGACGTAACTAGCGGTTCTTTTTTCCGGAATTCGGCGTCTATCGCAAGTAGCCGGAAGAGGTATCTGTGCGGCAGTCGCTGAAAAACTCCACAAAATTCACAGCCCCTTAACCCACGCCACAACCAGAAAATTTATTCTTACCGCGTTAACGATCTGACTTAACAACTTGATATGCGAACCGCAAAATCAGAGCCAATTGAATCGCGCAATGGCTTGACCCCACAGGGAAACCTTATGAGCACTGCTCGTCCTGAAAGTGTTCGTCCTGAAAGTGTTCGTCCCGAAAATCTTCCTGCTGAACCGGCGCATCACCATATCGTCCGCCGCACCATCGAAGCCTGCCGCCTGGCGAAAGAAGCCGCCGCCGCCGCCGCCGAAGGCATCGCTACCGGTTCCAATTCTTTGCTGAGTTCTTTGCGTCAGCGCGAACTTGAGCTTGACGCCATCGACATGGAAATCGACAGCGCCGTCACCTCTGTTATCACCGAAGTCGAGCCCACCCAGGCCCGCGAGCTTCTCGCCTGTATGAAGTTCATGATCAGTCTCGAACGCATCGGCGATCTGCTTCTCAGCTTTGCCAACAGTGCCCAGTCCGCCGCCGGACGCATCGATTCCGAAGACACTCGCGACCTCACCCGCATGGCCACCATCCTTGAAAAAATGCTCACCGACGTTGGCGACGCTTTCTCCAGCCGCGACGTTGCCAAAGCCGTCGATGTCCTCCGTTCCGACTCCGAAATCGATCGCCTCCGCAATCTCATCTTCCTCCGCCACATCGAGAATCCCGAGGGTCTTTCCCATCAAGCCAGCCTGCAAATCATCTTCATGACTCAATCTCTTGAGCGCGCCGGCGACCACGCCAAGAACCTCGCCGAAGAAGTCTGCCACCTCGTCAGCGGCCACACCATCCGCCACGTCCTCAAAACCTACGACAAGCCCGTCGAACAAATGTTCATCGATTACCTCCGCCACCGCGACCGCCAGTAACCTCCGCCGACCTCCCGGAAGCTGAATGAATAATTGCGGAGGAGTGACCAGTTCAAGTCGCGTCTTCGTGCCCGCGGCCCCGCACCTGGAGCAGACTCTTCGCCGTAGATGCTCTACCTTCTAAGGGATATTTCTTCTAAAGGATATTTCTTGGTGCCATCGAAGGGACTCGAACCCCCACACCGTTGCCGGTACATGGACCTGAACCATGCGCGTCTGCCAATTCCGCCACGATGGCAATCTGGAACTTGCAATGCAGCGGCGGCCCCAGGGCCGCCGTGTCAGGAAGATCAACATTTCTATTTTACAGGCAGGTCCCAGACTGTCAAACCGCAGACGCAACTGGAAGCCGCAAGCCGCATCCACTACCCCAGCTTCGCCGTCATCGAAATCTTCGCATTCAGCACTTTCGATACCGGACAGCCCTTCTCCGCCGCTTCCGCATATTTCTGAAACGCAGCCGCGTCCGCTCCCGGAACCTTTCCCACTACATCGATGTGGCTCGATGTAATGGTCCAGCCCGACTCCTGCTTCTCCATGGTCAAAGTCACGTTCGTGCTGATGCTGTCCGGTTTCAGGTTCGCCCCGCCCAACTGCGCCGAAAGCGCCATCGAAAAGCACGCCGCGTGCGCTGCCGCAATCAATTCCTCCGGATTCGTTCCCGGCCCGTTCTCAAACCGCGATGTAAACGAATACGGAGTATCCTTCAACACCCCGCCCGGCGCCGAAATCGATCCCTTTCCATCCTTCAGCCCGCCCTTCCATACCGCGCTCGCCTTCCGTTCCATTGCTTTCTCCTCATCATGATCAAGAAATTAATTCCTCAAACATTGTAGACGGAGATCGCACAGGCTGTCAGGGACGTTGCACAGCAGGAAAGCGGTTGAAGTTTCGAAAAGAGGTGGACCCGCTGCACGCGAGATCCCTTCGACTTCGCTCAGGGCGGGCTCTTCGCTCCGCCTGAAGAACGGCTACCCTCAGGATGACGCCGCTAACAGAAACCTGGCTCAATAAAAATCCGAGCAGCTCAGATAGAATCCGCACTGCCCGCAACTCAGCTTGCACCGATGCTCCTTCAACTCCGCCGAGCAATTCGGACAGAATCGCTCCGGATGCCCGGCCCCTCGCTCCATCTCCCGCGTGCCTTCCACCCGTTCAATTTCCCCCTGCCCCTGTCCGTTCAGGCTCATCCGCGCACCATACCGCGACCCCTCCCCCCGCACAAGTAAGAATCTGTCTTCTCCTGGAATCTATCGCCAAAATCTATCGCCGTCCTGCTCCCTTCCTGGCGCCTGCCTGTATCCCGCGTTAAATATTTTTCTATTCACAAACTTTCCTTCCTCCACAGCCTTCTCTTGCGCTAGAATCTTTCTACATTAAGAGCGAAGCCCAGGTTGCTCGCGGACGCCGCTCTTGGCCTTCCCCCAGGAGGTAGTAGATGTACCGGCCTTACTCCAGTTCCCTCGCAGACTCTCGTCCACTTCTTGATGTGCCATCCCTGCTTCGCAACCTTGAGCAGGATTTTGTCACCGCGTTTAACACCGGCAACTACGATCAAGCCAGCGCCCTGTTCGCGCAAGACGGAGCATTCATGGCTCCGCACTTCGAGCCCGCCTACGGCCCCCAGCCCGTCGAGCGCCTGCTGCGCCAACTCGCCGACTCGGGATACGAGGACGTCCGTCTCGAAACCACTCGCGTCGAAACCTCTGGTGACCTCGCCATGGAGATCGGCCGCTACACCGTCGCCATCCGCCAGCCCGATGGCACCATCCTTGCCGACCGCGGCAAATACGTAAAGGGATGGCGCCGCCTCGGTGCCTGGCTCATCGTCGCCGATTGCTGGAGCAGCAACCTCCCGCTCAATCGGTGAGTGACTGATAGTCCGTTACCCCACTTCTCGCGCAGAGAACGCGCGAGAAATGGGGCACCCACATTTTCTTAGATATTTCTTGTTTCGAAGGATTGTCATTCCGAGCGCACCGAGGAACCTTGGTTTCCCGTCCCCCGCTCCAATTGCTCCCACTCCTCGTCCGCACAAGCCTGAATCGTCAGCCCCGTATCCTTGAGCAAATGCCACGCCTCGCGATACTCCCCATACTTCTGCCGCTTCCCCTTCGGCGTAAAGTGGATCGACGAATTCGTCCTCCCCATCACTTCAAACGGAATGATGTACCAGTCATCCACCGGGATCAGCAAGATCGCAAAAAAATCCACCGTCCCCGGCTGATATTTCTGCCGCCTCGGCCCCATCACATTCAAGCTGTAACCATCACCGCGCCGCTTGTAAATCGTCGACTTCACCTGCACCCGCAGCACCCGCCCATTGTCGTCCACCTTCCGGCTCTCCACCCCCACGTCATACCTGCCCGAATCCCCATACGGCTTCGACACCTTCATCGCCTGTCCCGCCGCCAGCATCATGAAGTAAAGCTCCGCCCACTCCCCGCGCTCCTTGCAATCTTTCAACTTGCCGCCCGCCATCCGGTCCGCCTTCCGCCTCATACGCCCATTCCTTTCTCCGCCAAAAAAAATACGAGGCTCCATGGAGCCTCGTCGTCCAGCTACCCGTTCCGGCACACCAACTACTGATCACTGACCCCTACCCACTTTTCTTCCGCACTCCTCCCAGTGTTTCAATACTTACCACCCGAGTCACGGTCGGATGTCACACGAATCGCGATTTGTCCTGTGGAAAACTCCAAACTGTCGGGAAAGTCACGTATTCAGGCACAGCTTCAGCCGCGCCGCTAGCGCCATGAATCAAAACCGAGTCCCGCACGGACGCCGCTGCGCTAGTGTGGGCCTTCTCCGGTCGCCTGATCGTGGACGGAAACAAGCTGGTTAGCGAGCAGGTCCGCCAGCAGCTTTTCGAGCACAGATAAATCAATCTTCTTTTCTGCCCATACTGTATCTGCGGCCTCCAGTGCCTTGTAGTAGGGAGTCTTATCCGCCGCAATCTGTTCCGGGATTGTATTTTTTCCAGGAAGCCGATACCCAAGCCGGGCGCAGAGCAGCAAATACGATAAAGCCCGCGCCGTCCGCCCATTTCCATCCGTGAACGGATGGATCCAATTGAGCTTCCAAAGTGCGTACGCACTTAAATGTAACGGCGAGCTCCGGTTCCAGCTTTCATTGATGTAGTCGCACATCTCTTCGATCTCGCCGGGCACAAGATGTGCGCCGACCGGCTGGTGGCGGCTGCCATGAATCTCAATTCCCGCGGGACGGTAATTTCCCGCGTACGAGCTGATTCCCTCCAGCGCGATGCGGTGCAGGTGTAGCAGGTGGGAGGGTCGCAGTTTAACTTTCCTGTCCGGCGACAGAAAATAATCGATCAGTTCAACGACCACGTCGAACTGCCTTATGCCATTCTTGGCCTCGGCCCGTGCAATGGGATCGGCAATCAGCTCGACATCGAGCGCTTTGCTATGCCGATCCGTTTCCTCGCTCATTCTTCGGAGCTCCTAGCGCATCCGCTTCCCGGTCAACCATCTCCCGCGTGATACGAGGATTCTCAATCTTCGTATTCCCATAAGCGAAGCTCCGCCGTTGTTCTTCCTTCTCTTGTGGACTGGAAATAGCGTTTTTCGCCTGATCAAGAAGTTTTTGCAAATGCTCTGTCATGATTCACCCTGGGAGACCACTGATGCACCTTACCACAGCGAGCCCTGAGAAAAAATCAGGACGTAATTTTGAAACCTTGCCATTCCGAACCGGGCAGAAAGCCCGGTGAGGAATCTGCTGTTCAGCCGGAGCCACCACGGACCGAGGGTGCCCCATCCTTCGCGCACTTTGCGAAGGGTGGGATTCCACGACCCCATCCCTGTAAGGATTTGAAAGCGCCACGACCGGGAAGGGCACGACTTCAGTCGTGCCAAGGCCCAAGAAATGGAACAGAATTATTGTCGAAAGGAGGGGACAGAGGGAGCCAACTACTAAACAGACCTTGGATTTTCCGCGTGACGTCAACACAGGATCGGAGCAGACTTCTTAGGGTAAGTACCGTTGATGACAACTAAGCATACCAAGTCGAATAATTCACCCCTCAGCGCTAGGCGAGACGTGAGCACGCCTTATGACCCGCTCGATTTGAGGACACTCGCCGAGAGTATGGTGAAGGTGGTTTTGGAACAACGCGTTTACCCGTTGGGCGAGATTCCGTCGTTCGAGGGTGCGGGCGTGTACGTGATCTACTACACGGGAAACTACGATCCCTACAAATCCATCGCCCAAAAAAACAAGGGCAACAAATGGAACCAGCCGATTTACGTTGGAGAGGCTGCACGTAAGGGAGGAAGAAAAGGAGGGGCTGCACTCTGTCGGAAGGAAGGAAGTCGCCGAGTTGCGGGGGAGCCTGCAGCCATTCGCGAGAGGAGCCGTGGTTACCACCAGCCATTTCTCGAAGGCCGCCATCAACGAAGCCTGCGAAGAAGGGAAAAATCCAATTACCCTTGTCGACGGTTTTAAGCTGTCGAAGGTCGTACTCGACGAAGACTTTCAGTTACCCGTATGACCCTTTGCAGGGGGCTCTCAATCATCCCCTGCAAGTTCGTCATCATCAAAATCGTCCTCACCGATCTCAAACGTCCGTCCAGTAACACCGATCGAGTTCGACGCCTGCTCAACAACCGTCATGCCCATGAACTTAAGTCGCGCTGCCCTCGCTGCATCGCGGCTTGTGCCCGAGGTCGACACCTCTACGTCGTACTCCTGCGTCTCGCGCATGCGAACCACGTGCGTGGCTCCAGTATCCGTAGCTGCTAGCGGCATAGGATCGTGATCCTTTTCTTCAGACTGTTAGTTAGCTAGGGCCTACGCCACTTGTCCGGATGGCCTCTGTCGGTATAGCGGACGCGCTCTACAAGAACGGCTGCGTTCGGGTCGATCTCCCTAGCTCTTTCGATCGCCTCTGCCTGCGTTGACTCATGACCACTGATTCGCTCAGCACCCGGCCTTCGGATTGCGTAATCGCCTTCCTCGGGCCTCCTCTCGACGAATAACTTACCCATAAGCACTCCCCTGAATACCTTCCAAATCGGAAGCACAAACCTAGCTGCACCCGCTCGTGCTCCCGCAACTCCTACACCGATAGCACGACCCACTCCGCGTCATGATCCTGCCGCAGTAGCCGCAACCGAGAGCTCGACCGGACATTATGGGGTGGCCCTGAGCACGGCCCGTTCCGCCGCTTGCGGCAGCCGTAAAGGAATGAAGTACTCTTCCGGAAACAAATAGTCCTCACCCATCTCGTCAATTACCCGGACTAAGCCATGCTTCGCTCCCGCCTTATCTGGAATGAGACGATAAATCTTTCGCACCTCCAAAGAAGCGGCGTAACCCTTATTCGAAATGCAAACGGCGAACTGGATGTCACTCTTCATATCAATCGATGAGCCGCTTAATTTTGTAGTCCTTCGCGCCAATGCCGTGGGCCTCGTACCAATGGACTTCCGCATGCGCTATCGTACCATCAGGAAATTCAACCGTTGCAATTCCCTTGAGTTTCCTCCAGCGCCCTTTACCGTACAACCTCCACAGCCGCTTTCGCTTTCGGATGGTGGTGCCGGCCGCAATGACTTCGACATCGACGATGCGGCCAACGATCCTGAATTCCATGCCTCTACGCCGTCATCAAAATCACGCTACGAGCACCCGCTCGTGCTTCCGCAACTCCCGCACCGATAGCACGAACCGTTCCGCGTCATGATGCTGCCGCAGAAGCTGCACGTGGGAGCGTCGCCCAGGTCGATGATGCCGGCCAGCGCGTCGGCGGCGTGAACCGATCCGCTACCCGGTTCCCGGCTTCCAGTTTCCGGACGCCGGATGCCGGACGCCGCATCCTCCGCCGGCTGCGAACTGACGCCCGCCGGGCGCAGCCGCAAATTCTCGAACAGCATTCCCTGCTGCCCGGTGAGGAAGCGCAACTGGAGCCAGCGGAAAATGTAGTCCATGATCGACTTGGCATAGCCGATGTCGGCGTTGCCGCTCCAGCCGCTGGGTTCGAAGCGGGTGTGGGCAAACTTTTCGCAGAACAATTTCAATGGCACTCCATGTTGCAGCGCGATCGAAACCGCCAGCGCAAAGCTGTCCATTAACCCGCTGACCGTCGAACCCTCTTTTGCCATGGTTACGAACAGCTCTCCGGGATCGCCGTTGGGATAGAGTCCTACGGTGATATAGCCTTCGTGATCGCCGACTTTGAATTTGTGCGTGATCGACGCCCGCTCTTCCTGCAGCTTGTGACGGACAGCGCGAGGCGGCGCATTAAGATTTTCTTCCTCGTGGGGCGCGGCCGCTCCGGGACGCGCATCATCCTTGCTGGAATTTGCAGTCTTCGTTCCAGCAGCCGAGAGCGGTTGAGATTTCTTGCAGCCATCGCGATAGACGGCAACAGCTTTCAGTCCCAACCTCCAGGCTTGAAGATAAGCTTCCATGATGTCTTCCACTGATGCGTTCTCGGGAAGATTGACGGTCTTCGATATAGCTCCGGAGATGAACGGCTGCGCCGCCGCCATCATGCGAAGGTGACCCATGTAAGCGATCGAGCGCGTCCCCTTCGCCGGCTTGAACGAACAATCAAACACCGCAAGATGTTCGTCCTTCACCGCGGGCGCCCCTTCGATGGTTCCGGTCGCATCGATGTAACTGACAATCGCATTGGTCTGATCGTGATCGTACCCAAGCTTAAACAGCGCCGTTGGCACCGTCTGATTGACGATTTTGATCATCCCTCCGCCAACCAGCTTCTTGTACTTCACCAGCGCCAAATCCGGCTCCACACCAGTTGTGTCGCAGTCCATCATGAAGCCGATGGTGCCGGTGGGGGCGAGGACGGTTACTTGAGAGTTGCGATAGCCGTGCTTTTCGCCGTGGGCGAGGGCTTCGTCCCAGCATTGTTTGCTGGATTCGTAGAGGGGAGTGGGGACGTTTGCTTTATTTATGTTATTCACCGACGCGCGGTGCATGCGGATTACGTCGAGGAAGGGTTCGCGGTTAATGTACCAGCCGGGAGCGGCGCCGCCGGGCATGTTTGCGGCTTCGGTGACTCCGAGACGAGTCGCGACGGTGTCGGTTGCGGGAGTTAGTGGGGGGCAGTGTTCGGCGATGCGGGAACTCTGCAGATAGGCTTCGCCGCACATGATGGCGGTGACGCAGGCGGCATAGTCGCGGCCGGCGTCGGAGTCGTAGGGAAGTCCGGCGGCCATTAATAATGCGCCGAGATTTGCGTAGCCTAATCCGAGCGGGCGATAGTCATGCGAGTTGCGCATGATCATTTCTGTGGGATATCCCGCGTTGTCGACGAGAATTTCCTGCGCGGTGATGAGAACATCTACTGCGTGACGATAGGCTTCGACGTCGAAAGTGCCGTTGGGGGCGAACTTCAAAAGATTGAGGCTGGCGAGGTTGCAGGCGGAGTCGTCGAGGAACATGTATTCGCTGCAAGGATTGCTGGCGTTGATGCGAGCGGTATTTTTCGAAGTGTGCCAGCGATTGACGGTGGTGTCGTATTGCATGCCGGGATCGCCGCAGTGCCAGGTGGCTTCGGAAATTTTCCGCATCAATTCTTTGGCTTTGTAAGTGGTGACGACGGCGCCGTCGCGAATTGACTTGGTGGAGAAATCGGTGTCGCGGACGACGGCGTACATGAAGTCGTCGGTGACGCGGACGGAGTTGTTGGCGTTCTGGAAAAAGATGGAAGAATAGGCGTCGGAATCGGGATGCGATCCGTCGTAGCCTTGCGCGACGAGCGCGTGGGCCTTGGCTTCTTCTTTCTGTTTGCACTCGATGAAGTCGATGATGTCGGGATGGTCGACGTTGAGGATGACCATCTTGGCGGCGCGGCGTGTTTTGCCGCCGGACTTGATGACTCCGGCGAAGGCGTCGAAGCCTTTCATGAAGCTGAGGGGGCCGCTGGCGGTGCCTCCGCCGCTCAGGCCTTCGGTTTGCGAGCGCAGCGGAGAAAGATTGGTTCCGGTTCCGCTGCCCCATTTGAAGAGCATGCCTTCGGTTTTCGCGAGAGTGAGAATCGAATCGAGCGAATCTTTTACCGAGTTGATGAAGCAGGCGGAGCACTGCGGAGTTTTGTATCCGGTGACGCCGAATTCGACTTGCTGGGTTTGCGGATTCCAGTGCCAGTTGCGCGCGTCTGAGTTCGGCTCGATGCGATCGCAGCCGACGTTGAACCAGACGGGAGAATTGAAAGCCGCGTACTGACGGACGAGGATATGGACGAGTTCGTCGTGGAAAGTGGCTCCGTCTTCGGGAGTCTTGAAGTAGCCCTGGTCGAGTCCCCAGTTGCGAATGGTTTCGGCAACGCGGGTGACGAGCTGGCGGACTCCAGTCTCGCGGTCGGGAGTGCCAACTTTACCGTGCAGATATTTTGAGGCGACGATGTTGGTCGCGGTCATGGACCAGTCTTTTGGGACTTCGACATCTTTTTGTTCGAAGATCACGTTGCCTTTGGCATCAGTGATCTGAGCGAGACGGAGATCCCATTCGAGCTCGTCGTAGGGGGAGACGCCGAGCTTGGTAAAGAGGCGGCGGAAGGCGAGGCCGGGGGACGTCTTCTTGTTGTTGGCGGTGACAGGGTTTGCGGTGGCGGCCGCCTGGGAATCAACGGTAGTGGTTTTGAGTTCGGGCATTGCTTTCTCCATTTATTAGATTCTAATCAACATAGGCCCGATTCGGCGTCCCGGGGCGGCGGTGGCGGGGAATTGGGGCCGTTCCCGAAATGGGGGTCTATTCGGGGTACAGCAGTTTCGTTGTAAAGAGCGTTTCTTTGGCCCCGGTGCAATGGATGCCGTCCCTTGCGGGACTCATTTTCATTTTCTGACAGCTTCCCGGCACTTCCGTGCCGGGCTTTCACATGACGCCCCTTTGGGGCTTGAATATTTCCGGGGCTAAAGCCCTATTCAATGTGCAAATCTTTTATGCAGGCCTTGAAGGCCTGCTCCACCCTCGTAAAGCGCCTCGGTTTGAGTCGGCCTCTTTTAGAGTCCTCCTCAAAAGCCGGAGGGGAGAGGCTGAGAACAGTGGAGATTCTTGGCGGCTCCGGAAGTCAGAGTCGGGGCGAGCCGGATCGGATCTGGTTTCGAGGCTTGCTGCGGAGCCTGGGCCGCTTTGGGAATGCTGCTGGCGGAGTCGGACAGGAGTGTCCGACCCACACGGGCCGTGACCGGGGCCATCTCCAGCGACGACTGAAAATCTGCAGGAAGGCTGGTGGCTTTTTCGGCCGAGTTCACAATCCACTGGTTGAGGGTGGCGCAGATGCTGCGGCGCTGGGCCTGGTCATCGATAACCACGAAGCGAAGCCAGCATTGGCCGGAGGCGAGGCGGTTTCGCATGGGGTTGATGCGGGTGAACATGCGGTCGAGAGTGAAGGCCATGTCATCGTCTTCGGCGAACTGGACGACGGCGAGCATCCGGCGGACGGAGGCCTCGGCGGCTAAAGCCGGTGCTGATTTGGCTGTTTCGGCACTGCTAAAGTCGTGCTCTTCCCGATCTGTCATAGTGGCCGGAGTCTTGGTAAGTCCCAAGTCCATGACCTCTTCGGCCAGGGCGAAGATGCCGGGCTTGCTGGGGACGACAAGGAGGCTGTGGGTAGACTCGCAGCGGAACCAGCGCGACCATTGGAGGCGGCGGGGGTCGATGGGACGATCCAAGCCGTGGCGGGCCAAAGAATCGACGACCATGCGGGTTAAAGCTTCCATCTTGTACTCCTCAAAGAAAAACAGGGCTTCCGGTTGCCGGCTTCCGGACGCCGGGTTGCTATTCAGTTGTTGTTCACCCGGGGGAGGGGTCGGGGAACGGACACCGCACTTTTTAAATCGGCTTCCGGGGCCCGGCTTCCGGATTCGGAAGCTGGGCGCGGAACCCTGGGTTTCTGTTGTGTTTACGAGAGGGGCGCCGGGTCACCTCTGGCCTGACGCCATCCCGCCGGTTTTTCCCTAACTAGCGTGCCGAATGAAACCTGTCTCGTTCCCGCGAGACCGTTTCAAAAGGCCTATGGGAATGCAAACTTACTCCCGCTTATGGTGCCTGTCAAGAGAGAAACACCACAGGTTGTATCCTCAACAATGACGGGCTTGATGCGGGGGTGGTGGATTTGTTTTCCACAAGAGGAATTCATGGTGCATTCACAATTGTGGGGGAGGGGCTGACGAGGTAGGGTTTTGGGTTTGTTTTTGGGGAAGGGCGAGAGAGCGCAGCGCCTGGAAGGCGCGATTGATTTTGGCATCGGTGGCAGCGCTAAAGCGGTGCCTTGATACGAATGTTGCAGCATGGCTTGGGGGTAGAGAGTGCAGCGACTGTACGGGCGAAATGGGACGGGGTCAATTCAGTATTTTTGGTGCAATTGAGGAAAAGGTGTGCAGGGATCTTCTCGAATAATTAGGGCTTCCGCGGTCGAGCGCAAACCTTAGCAAGGCGCGTTAGCGGTGCGGGTTAGACGGGTCAGAGGAAGATTCAGAAGAGCATTGCGAACATGCCGCTGGCGAATTGTGCACAGAGGGTGCACAGGAAATGCAGAAAAGCGGGGTCGGTGGTCAGTGGCCGGTGGTCAGTTCCGTTACGTTCGTCGTATGGAACCAAGAGAGCACGCGACGGCTGAACTCTTCCGGGGAGGCGCTAATGGCGCCGCAGTGATCCGCGTTGTGAACCTCCCAGAGAGTTATCCGAGGGTTACGGATTTGAATGTGTCGGGCGTGTCGGAGGGGGATGTTGCTATCGATCTGGCCGTGGATCAGAAAGACCGGGACTCTAGTCGTGGCGACTGCATCTTCTGGAGAGATTTGCTGCATGTCGAGCCCGTACTTCCAGCGTGCATAGAGAAAAGCAAATTCGACAACCGGACGAAAAATAGTGCGCCCAAGCCAAGGACCGAGATGAAAAGGTTGACCCATGCGATCGTAGGCGATCTCGCGAAGGCTGGAGAACGAAGATTCGACGGCAATTGCGCAGAAGCGTGGCTCGACAGTGAGGGATTGCAAGAGCTCGGCTGCGCCCATGGATTCGCCGAAGCCGAAGATGCAATGAGGGTGATCTTGTGCGAGAAGGAAATCGAACCATTGCTGGATGTCGTTCCGTTCGAGAAGGCCGTAGGTAGCGAGTTCACCGCCGCTGGAACCGTGGGCGCGCGCGTCGGGAAGCAGAACTGTGAATCCCCGGGCCAGGAGAAGTTGCGCGTATCCGATCATACCAATGCGGTTGTCGGCGAGGCCGTGGAGCAGAATTACAGCGTCGCCGTTGTCGTGATGAGGCTGGATGGTCCAAGCCCGCAATGTTGCGCCGTCTGGTGTGCGGATGGAAACATCGGAGAGATCGGAATCGAGGCGACCGGCGATCTCTCGCACGGTGTTGTTTGCTTCCGGCCTTAGCGGGCGGCGAGTTGGATGCAAGGTCGCATTGGCCACGAAAATCCCAGCTGCCAGGCAACAGCCCAGATACAGGACGAAGCATAGGAGAAGATACGGGGATCTGGCGAGGCGCATAGGGGACACATTTATGGGTACGGCTATGAGGCGGACGCGGTTCCACCAGTGTGAATGAGATGATTGAGGAGGCCGCTCGCTTCGCTTTGCGGGAGAGCCGAGCGCAAACTTTAGCAAGGCGCGTTAGCGGTGCGGGTTAGACGGGTCAGAGGAAGATTCAGAAGAGCATTGGGAACATGCCGCTGGCGAATTGTGCACAGGAAATGCAGAAAAGCACGGGTAGTGATCAGGGGGCGGTGGCTCGTTCGGCTGAGTTCGCCGTACGGAAGGCGCGAAACGGCGCTGCGAGTCGGGGGATCATCAATGAGCGTAAAGGCGTGGTTACAACAGTTAGCCGCGGGAGTGCGTTAACATGCTGTGACATGGACGCCTTCCCTGAGTTCATGAAGCATCCCGCCAACAGGATCGCCCGCTCCAATCAAGCCACGCCCGGGGTTGAGGGTTACGTGTTCGACGGGGCAAACGAAAGCCAAATGGCATTCTGGACCTGCGGTGAGAACGCGACCTCCGCGGAACACGTTCATGACTACGACGAATACATGGTAGTTGTGCAGGGCTGCTACACGTTGGTCATTCGTGGAAGACAGATTGCGGTAAATGCAGGCGAGGAATACTTCATCCCGCGCGGTGTGCCTCACAGTGGTGAGGTTGCAGCTGGAACCAGAACGATCCACGCATTCGGAGGCCATCGGGCTGATCGTGAGACGTTCTGAGCGCTATGGCCTTCCATGAGAAGGCCGGTCGGAGTCAAGTCGATTCTTCATTGGCTTCATTGAACAAGGTTTTGTTCTCCCGCCGAGTGGCCGCTGTCGCCATGCTTCCATCCGCACTCTCGAG